>WLWD01000270.1_pt1 | contig 233477 bp, 157 predicted proteins | sample 6712731 | NCBI WGS metagenome assembly WLWD01 (sample SAMN12718690, study PRJNA576275) | sponge metagenome | isolation source: marine sponge | host: Mycale hentscheli | place: New Zealand: South Island, Marlborough, Capsize Point | collected 2014-11-01
TCTCCTTTGATCGACTCATGAGTACAACATTTAATCCTCTTCTAGCCAACTGAAAAAGTAAACGTACATAGTAATGCAAAGATCACACACAAAATACACACCCCTTAAAAACAATACAAATATTATTTAATCCAAAATCAATTGAAATAGTAATCTCATAATAATTTAATGATATTATTGTAAATACGTAAATCCTTACATACTTCTAATGCATAGCCACGTCCAATTCCTTCTGATGCTCCAGTTACAACTATAAGATTTAAAATTTATTTTTTATAAAACATTATATTACCCACAATTATAATCATCAATATATCTTACCAGCCCAACTTCCATATTGAAGTAAATTGGTCCTACCGATCCCCATAGGGGCTAACACATATCCACGCAAGAATGAAATGACCTCACAGAGAATGTAGAGGAACTGCCAAGCTAAGTATAGAAGGCCAACAATTGTAGCAAAGTTCCTACATACAATAAAAAATGTACTTACTTTCGATAATTTATACAGTTTGATGGAAGAGAAATTTGATGTAGTATGTAAATGTAATTGTCTTTTTTACTAAATTTCTTCCACATTAATGCACAATAGCGTTTACCATTACTAATCTTTAAGCTGGTATGAGAGGGGAGAAAAATAAACTATTCAACCGTAATATAAGAGAAAGAAGAAAGATATTCTAATTAAATGTATTCTCTCTCCCTTACAGGATTACTATGGTTAACAATACAGAATTTAAAAATATTTCGTTGTCACCAGGATTCAAATACAAGACCACTTGAGTGCTCTGCCACAACCAGACATTTTTAAAATTATGTTGTTTTTTTAAAATATTAATATCAGAGAGATTTATTAGATATTTTACCCTTAATAATACAAAGAAATGGAAAAAATTAGTTCATAAATGCATACTAAAAGCAATATAAAAGACATTGATCATTTTAGGAGATTACATGTTGAGTTATTGTATATTAGGACACTTTCGCAATTCATTAGACATTGAAATTGTTGGACTTAATGCTGTTCAAAACAAATACATGTGTCATACCATGTTTATATAACTCTATTTTTATAACACAAACAAGTTCTAAAGATTATACACTAGATGATATCTCTAAAGTGTTGTAGTTTCTGTAATTGGTGAGCAAGCAAAGCGAACGAGACACTATACAGACGTAAAAAATATAGAATTGGGATATTTGTTTGTTTTTATATTATATGTGTGGACATACAATGTCATTTTGTCTCATCCCATTCCACTAAACAGTCCATTGGTTATCGATCCTTACCTGTAGCATGAATTCTTTACCTCTTTGAATTAGGCTGTGTCTGACATATCTGATATTGTGCGGACACAGTTAAGTCTTACAAACGTAGGAGTTCATTTTCTATTCAAATTAGCAGCGGTGGTAAATTAACTTGGCTAGTGCGCTGTTTGTCATAATTATAGCCCTGTGTTGGGTAAATAAATATTTTAGCTGCCTTTACACAGTTTTTTCTGTAGCAGTAAGCAAATCTTAATTTAGGGAAATGCTTGCTAATTTTTTCAGTTAGTTGCGGAAAGTAGTTACTATGGCATTGAAACCCTTTATCATATGTAATTTAAAAACTCTTTGACAGAAAATCCTGGTCTCTATAAGTTGCATACGTAGTACTACTCAGGAGAATTGAGGTAAGTTTCAGGAACTAAAAATGTAGCCTTATTGTTATATTTATACGTAGATTTTATAAAGGCAAAAAAATCAGACTTAATCATATTCTACCTTGTTGTTTATGCACAAGGGCTCGCTTGCCATTTGTGCTAAAGCACATAACTAGTATCATAACTTTTAAGTTATGACTCAGGGCAAGATTTAGTTGGGTTAAACATCTGACAAATTTTTATGTGCGGATGCTTTCAACATTTGTGTCCATCATTGTGTGATGATAAGAAAGTACTTTCGTAAAATACATGAATAACAAGTATTATGTGTTCTTAGTGATGTCTATATTTATCTCGTTTGCATAGTTGTTTAAGTACAAGGAAGTAGATTGTAAAAGACTAAAGGCACCTCGGCAAGTAAACTGAAACACATATACTGAGTAACAATGAGTTACAATGAGTAACAATGAGTTACAATGAGTAACAATGAATAACAATGAGTTACAATGAGTTACAATGAGTTACAATGAGTTACAATGATGAGTTACAACGAGTGTGTATATGTGTGTGCCTTTATTTATACAACAGACATTTTTAACTGCAAAATTTACCGGCAAATTTCACAATTTGAGAACATTGCAAATAAATCATGAAGGTGATCATGAATACATTTATTCGGATCATCTGTTAACAAAGATACTACTCCTAGAAATAGAATTTTTAAGAGGGGGAGGGAGCGTTAACTATTTTGGTAAAGTGTATTATATTGATTTCCTAACAAGGTTATAATTCACTGAATTCTTCCATACAATAATTAACATTATAATATTATAACTTTACGATGAATGAGCAGCTGAAATCAGGAAGGAAAAAGTTAACTTATAAAAACGGAAACAGTGACAGCAATGACAGGGAATAACAGTGACCAAGGTTATGGCTTTTTATTTTTCTTAGTGGTAAGTATAAAAAAAGGTAAACTTGTTCAATAGTAATTAAGCTTACCCACCCACCCACCCTCACCCGCTAAATCTGCATTCCTGCTAGAAATATGGTACACTCTGATAGAAAATATATTTCAATGCTTTGCCGTAGGTGTAAGTTGTAGCACCGTAATTTTTTAGTTCATAGCCATCTAGATCTCATTAGGCTACAATTACACCCCAGCATGCCTACATGTACTATGAAAAGAAGTTAATCCATTGTTAAAATGTACCGAGTTTCTCCCAGACTAGCTAGCTAGCTAGTAACCTTAATAGAATCACCTAGCTATATACCACTGACCTAAGAGTCTCATCCATCTCAGCATAGATAATTTAATGACTGGAGTAGCTAAGTACCAGCACTTCGTCTGCAGTAGTTATCAATCTGTTGACTTTCGCGCCCCACTAGCCAGTGGTAATCGTCCCGAGCCACACCCAGCCTTCTTTGAAAAAATAAGAAAAGGCAACGGTAGCCACGCCCATGATACGACGAGCATGTACAAGGTTAGATACAATTACACTTAAGAGTTAGCTACAACAGAAAAAATTTTTTTTTTGCATACAGTCAGCTCTTCAATTCTAGAGATAGCTGCAAAAATGAATATTATACACAAGGGTGGGTATAGTACGACCAAATTAAGGCTGCTGAGCCTCTTTTGTACTGGTGTACGCCTACCTATTTTATCTGTATCGTTTTTTTTTTCATGTCCCATTTTATCTGTATCGTTGTTGTTTTTTCATGTCCCACTAAGGTCTAAAAACCATCACAGGCTGCTTACTCTTACACCAGGCAAGTTGTAGGTTGTGTGGTAAAGAGTCGCCGAATTTGTACGACCTTCCTTCATTTCCGGGTTGCCTCCGCCCCCCTCTAGTTGCATTCATAAGTGTAAACATAGTTAGTGCACATTAATTGGAATGCTCTCGCTACAGTTGTTGTATTTTGCAGCAAAGTGAGTGAGTTCATTTTTTCCGGAGCGAGCTTATGCTCACCGATTGTAGCAGGTGATGGCAGAAGATCTGTTGAAGTCTACTGTAAGAGGTCTTCAAGAAACCTCTAAAGGTCAATTAAAAACGGAGTTTATTCTTGGTGGAAAGACTGCTGAAGAACAAATGGTATGAACATTGTTTTTAGCTCAATTTGTACGTCAGTACACAAGCAAACTTTAAAAGTTTCTGTAAGTATAGGTATTCATCAACATGCATAATAATTTCTTAAGTTATCCTGAATCCATACAGTGAAATTGTGGCATTTACAAATTGGAGGTTTTTTTATTTTTTAGGGCAATTCTTGACATTTAAACTGAATGCTTTTTGTAAACCTAGTGAGGAGTCGTCACAATTATATTGATAGGGGGTCACACTTATCCCACCCCAAGCGGGTCACACTATAAACAATTATAGAATAGAAGAGATAATGGCGTAGGAAGGGAGTGAATGAGAAAATTTTTATGGAGAATATGGTGTTACTTCATGATGATATGTGACAGGCTCTGGGAGAGGTACATCTTCGTGCTATACATTTTTTTGTAGTACAAGCTATATTACGAGATAAGGTCAAAATATTGGAATTTCTTTTCTTTCTTGTATTACCTTATTATAATCTTTATCTTTTCCCCCACCTTTGGACAAAATTTGAACGACTGATTCAGTCTGCAAGTGGTCCTACCAGCGCCTCAAAAACACCAAGTAAGAAGCCGAAAACAGGGAGTAAATGTTTGATATGCGTTTTCTCAAATTAAGGGTTGAAATAGCTTGGCCTTTCAAAGCGCTGTAATTCAGCGAGCGTGTGGACTTAAAGGGTAAGTAAGGTATCAGTGAGTTGGAAATTTTTGTACTATAATTTAATAGAATAAAAAAATCCCCCTAAGTTGTACCTTTTCCCAGAGCCTGTCACATATATCTGAACTTAAAAAGAGATTGTAAGGTCTTACTTCCTGTTCTAAGTGAATATGGGGAGACGTACTTTAAAAACTATTTAGGCACTTTATGAGTTCTTGCATTGGTAGTGAGTGGGTATCAGGCCCGGCGGAAGCAATAAATTGATGCAAAGGCCAAAAATGACCACACCCATTATAATAACCTGATGCAATATTGTAAAACTCCTTTAATTAATTGAGTGAACATAAGAAAAAGTATTGATTGGAAAACAAATTATATATGAAATAGCTATGTAAATGATCCAAAAACATTGATTCTGTGATCAGAGCCCGAAATAAAATCACTGCCTATGTCTTTCAGATCAAAACACTATCAGTCAGCTCCTTGTGCACATGAAGGACAAGCAAATGATTTAGTCTCTCTTGCTTCATTGTTGCTCTGAGATAATCTTTAATGCGTCGAAGTGCACTAAATGACCTCTCGGATGTGGCGTTGGTTGCTGGCATTACTAAAATCAACTGCACAACCCTCACAACTTGATCCAAAAGGCTTCTTTGAGCAATAGAGTATGCCTTGAAGTGATCCAACAGGTCAAAAAATGACGTTGCTCCAGTGCTTGTTACTTTCTTCTGCTGGAATTCAACACCAAATGTAACAAGTTGAGGTTTCAGATTATCTGAATTGAAATCATCTTTGTAGAAGTCGCACACAATTTTTAGTTCATCCTCAAAATCTGACTGATTGCTGGCTTTGATTAAAAGCTGTTCTAAATTACAATAAATTTTATAACCTGACTGATCAAAGCGGTTAGCAATACAATTAGTAGTGTTGTCGATAGTTTCGTAATATATTTGGCGAAAATGATCCTTTGAGGGGAGCTCAGGTAATGAAAATCTGCTGCTCAATAATGAAGCCATACAACCTGCTACGAACACCCGCGGCCAGTCAGAGATTGTTTAACGGATATTAGGTAAGGTGTTGTCACACTGTATTTGCTCCGTCCTCCCTACTTCATTTTGGTTGTCTTTGGGATGTGTGTGGCTTTATTTTAAGCGTAAGAGTTAGATGTAGTTATGGTTTAATTGTTGTTGCATATTTAAGTTTTAAAGTCTGTAATTTTCTTAATGTTGTAACTAGCTAGCAAGATTATAGCTGGCCAATGATGCAACGGCCAAAACCGTTGCAACCGTTGTGCTTTTGCCAGCCCTGGGTATGAGTACTAATACCTCAAGTTCGCAATTAATACTTGAATAAGTACGAGTATATTGGTCTTGTACTTAAGTATAAACTGAAGTACTTATATGATTAGTTTATGAAACTGGGTTGAACACAGTATGCATTTCAATGGCCTTCTACCTATCACTTTCTATCTTTTAGAATAAATATGGAGGCTACCTGATATCTTAATGGAGCTGGTAATGATGGCATACTTATCACTTGTAGTAGCATGAGGCTGCTTGCTGAATAAAGTAATTATGCATGACTAATAGTCATGCATAATGCTAAGTACTTCATAAGTACTTAGAAGGATTGGTAACAACGGGAAGTTTTTAAATACAGTACGAGTATTTTTACTCAATTTACCAAAAGAATTTGAATATTTCGTGATTAAGCGTGCTTAAGCATGAGAACCCAAATATTTTGCCCCATATCTGATTCTAAGTAAGTTTGCTTCATTAAATTTAGTGTATGCCTCAGTTAAATGTAGTTTGTTTCTTTTGTTGTTGTTGTTGTTTTTTCTCACCCACCAAGAATACACATGTACAAAGCAACACCACTGACAAACGTCTTACTAATTTTTTCGACTTAGTTTTTTGCCATTTTAACATAAGACCACCTGGAGTTTATGGAACAGAAATAGAACTGAATTAATATTAAACAATTACAGTAATTATCACAATCACCTTTGTTATAAAAATATATATATCAGGGAAAGCAGAATAAACTCAAGTGTAAGTATATCCATGTAGTGAAATATCTTGCCATATTATCACCTTGACAGAGTGTAACAATTGGTTTATTTTTCGTTACATGTCTTCACTGCAGTATACTAGAGTTGGTAGTTCATTGGAGACTGAGGTTGGGGGGAGGGAGACAAGTACCTAAAACGACATTGTGAGGATATCTAGTGTGGAATAAATTTAAATTACCAGTCAACAATGATATTTTTCTTATAGTAATGAGAATAATTCAGCGAGCGAGCGAAGCGAGCGAAGCTGACTATCAGTCGTGTTCAATTGAGATTTCAGATATATATATATATGTATGTATACGTACGTCAAAATATTTCGCCCGCGCTTCTAATTACGTAAGTTAGGTAAAGCGTTCACAGTTCCAGTATTTTTCAATTAACTTGTAGCGCGGAGAATCCTGCTGCACTGCCTTACGCAACTTTGTTTCAACCAAAAAGTTTATAGCTACTCTCTTCTTGAAACAATTGTGAAGTCTTTGTCACGCTGCGCTCCTTTGCCACTGCTTTCGAAGTTTATTCAGGTAAATTGTTACTACAATGCATGGGTCCACTTCCTTAGCTGGGATGAGAGACTTTAGATTCTCTGATGCTAACTGAGAATGGAAAGGGTTACACTGCATGTGCACTACAGATAGATGTAATTTCTGTCCTATTTTTCTGTAAAAAGAGTCTGCTCGCTCGCCATGCATTTGCGCTATTTGAGCGCATCACTAGTTAGCATGTAATTATTATGAGCTAAATGGTGGAAATTTAAGTGTAGACTAATGAATAGAGCATTATAATAACAAGGGGGAAGCTGAGAATCTTGGGGAGATGCTTGGAGTTAAAAACAACAAAAACTCCTCCTCCCGTCTCTCTTGCTTGATATAACCCTGCCTGTATTTCTGAAAATAGATGAGAATACAATGAGATCAGATAGGATAAAATTTATTCTTACCAAAATAATTGCGCAGTTGTATTGCCTAGATAATACTAGAATTCAGCCAAGTCATGATTAGCTACTTACTTGAATGTGTTTAATTAAAGATCACATTTTAGTATATTCGCTACTGTTTGCTTCATTGTTGTTATTTCTTTTTATAGGCTATTCTGGAGCAAGCCACGGCAGGTCCTCCATGGTCTCCACAAATAAAAATTTGGCTGCAAGATAAACAAAATGTGGATACTACTGAATTTGGTAATATTTATTATAGTTATTTATTTGGCTGGGATTGGATTTAAATTAATAGAAATTATTATTGTATTTTGGGAGACTATATTACTGTATAAATAAGTATGTAGTAAATTTTGCTTCACATATATTATCCTGAACATATGGGTGGGCTTGAAAATGGAACTTTATGGCACTGAAGTGAAACCATCCTTGAGATACTCTTACGGTTGATTATATATATTTTTAATACCATTGAAAAAGGACTCAGTTGAATCAGAAATTTTGGTAGCATCAATTATTGAACTATATTTTAAGATGTACGTTATTTAATTTCTTTAACCCTTTTTACTTATTTGAGCATTTGTAATCACTGATAGAAACTTTTATCATAATTTATTTGGCTATGCTATGGAAGTTATGTAAAGCATTTTTTGTCTGTGGTATAATATAAAACGTATATCGGTATGCCAAAGTTATAGGTCTTACGTTAAGACTATGAGACTCTTCTAAGTACGTTGTTTACTGGTTTTATACATTAAGAAAACCATTTTGTCTTTGTTTGCTGAAGTACATCTGATATAATGTAAGACTTTAAATGGGAGAAACAATCGGCATTAAAAAAAACTGAATTTACACAACCAATTTGTTTTTTGTTTTTGTTATAGTATAAAAATTCTATCTCAATTACATGTGTAAATATTTTTTCATGCACTAGTGCACATATATAATATATGAATGTTGTATTATGTATCAATTAGAATTTATTGATAAGGGTGAAGTAGAAGATGAGTCGGACTCATTAGAAAGTGTGAACTTGGAAGAAGAATTCTTTGACAGCAACTTGTCTGTTGATGAGGAAATTGCCAGAGAGATAGAGGAGAAGGAAAGAAATATAGACGATGAAATGTGGTCTGAAAGTAGACAGCATATTGAAGAGGTTATGTCTGTGTTACATTTTAACAAGGAAGAAGTGGAGGAACAACTAATTATGAAACAAGATAACAATGACCGACTTGCCTTTTCCAAGCAAACTTTTGAAAGAAACCTAATGCTGGATAAATATTTGTAAGATGAATCTATTAAATTTTGTATTCATCGTTTTTAATATGCCCATTTAATAACATCAATTTATAATGTTTAAAATGTACATTTAGGCTACTTGAAGCTCAAGATGTTAGAAAAAAGTATTTGGAGGAATGCAAAACAGAAGATGAGGTAAGGCTTCTTTTTATCTTCATAGAATACATAACTTCATGCTAGACAATTAGAATTGTGAGCATTTTGTTGAGGTAGTGCATTCATGTACTGACTCGTTGTTTACTTTGATATATATATACTATGATTTAGTTTTTTATGATGTGATATTATGGTTCTTATTAGTAAGAGTTTTTCTATTAGTTAAGGAAGGCAAAGATACAAAGTGGTGAGCAAGAAAGTAAACGGATGCAGTTAGAGATATTGGAGAAAAGGTGAGTATTTAGTTATAATTATATTTCTACATCCACCATTTTGAAATTAACGGTAACTTGATTAAATTTTAATTGAGTAGTGTATTTTATCTTAGTTGATTGTACTATTCATACAACCATTTATATTACTATTGCCTCATTATCTCTTAGGAGACAACATCTTTATGATGAATGCATGAAAGAATATGGAGTACTTATAACAAATTTTGAGAATACAATTGGTAGCTGTTCGTATATACATTGTTTACGACAAGATGTGCAAGAGAATTGCCAAGCTACCTTAAAAAGTCTTCATTTTTACTTTGGCGAGTTTAAGGCCAAACCTAACATGGATGAACAGCAGGTATTTGTGTTCAATGTTAGTTATAGTTAAATGAATTTGGTTTCTTTTTCATTTTAGATAAATATTCATCAAGACAAAATACATCGTATGAAGACTTTCCATGACCAGATTTTAAAACCAGCAGTAGTTGAAGCAAATGCAACTGGAATGCACATACAAAAAGTCAAATTAGAGGAAGACTTAAGAATAAAACAAGAGAAGGAGAAGCTTGAACTAGAAAGACTTAAGAAGGAAAAAGAAGAAAAAGAAGTATTGCAAAAGAAGAAACTTGAGCAAGATGCCCTATTGCAGAATGTAAAAGGAGAAAGTGTATCAAACAAAGCTCCCAATGGCACTTCAGTCCAACTGTTAGTGGTTCAATATTACACATTTATTTGTGTAATAATCTATTTAACATAGGCAATGTCTCCTGGTGTTATCCTATATTATTGTCTGTTCTAATAATTTGGCTTACAGAATTATGGATTGGCTTATTTCAATTTTTTTTATATTTTATTTGCTGTGATAGCTTTCAGTTGACTTGGATAAGAACAATTTGGTTATCCTTAGAAATTGTAGTAACATTCAGTCACTACTATGTATGTGCTAATTACTAGTAAATAATTTGAAAACAATTCGGCACTTGTACTATGAATTAAATGCATTATATGCAATTTCTATATTATTGTGTCAGAAAGTAGCCGCTGACTGAGCTTTTCTGACTATTTTTTTTTCATAAAAAAATGAAAAATATTAGTTCAATTATTTTAATTGAATTAATATTTTTGATTTTTTCAGCATTTTTTTGCTTTGTTCCTTCGGCTAATGTTACTTATTAGTTCTAAGTTATTTTCATCGGAATCAATTTCATAATTATTATTTGTTCCTCTTGAAAGGAACTTTGTAGTAGGAATTTGACTACCTTATAGTGATGCTGCTGTGTTCTGATCTGAATTAAAATTATGTTTACTTACTTAATATTGTATTTCAGCCCACAAACTGGTAGTAAAGGACCTACTTCTTCGGAGAGAAAACAGCAAATGGAACTACAATCAAAAAGTGAGCCTTGTGATTTCATTTTAATATAGAGTATTTGGACAAATTTAATGAACTACTAATCTAATATTCAGTCATTTAGGAAATAAAATTTTGTTTCATCTATTGATTTTATACTCTATATACAGTGTCTATTCCAGTGTCAGCAATCACAAACTATGCAGACTTGCAGCAGAAGTTAGCTTTGGTTTCTTCTAGAAATACACTATCTTCTGCAACTGATGCAGCAACTAAACAGTATCGGTTCCAACTTCAGAAAACTGTCGGTTTGACTGTGAATGGTTTGTCTACAAATAATGGTGAAGTTCTAATTGAGAAAATTTCCAGAACTAAAAACCTTCTGAAGGGCAAAACTCTCACAGTAATGGGGAAACAAGTGTCTACAACTAAACACTCAGGTGCTGCTTTGTATTGTTCTAACCTTCTTGCGATGAAACTTGTTGTAAGTTAAATAGTGAAACAAATAAGTACAGTGACGTAGGAAGGGGGCTTCGGGGACTGGGCCCCCCCCCCCCCATAATTTTGGGGTACAATATAACGAGATGATTTATTACATGGATACTTTGAAACCACAAAAAACATACCCTCAGAGCAAAACATCTTCCTATACCACTCTAGTATCTGTTCATGCTCTTGAATATATTCTCATATTTGCAGAGTACCTTGAGACCTGAGAATACCTGTATATTAGAAATACCAGTCACTCAGTGAATGACATAGTTTTCTCCAACTACACATTTAATTAACTCTTTTCAATAAGTTTCTTTTTTTTTTTTCAAGCTTAAGCACTGTCGTGTTTCAGTTGCAACCCTCAGTAACTAGAAATGACTGGCTTATGCTGCCACAATTGGTAATTTTTGTCAAGTTAGTGAAATTACAAGGTAAGAAGGGATTAATTGAGTGGCTAACTAGTGCCCAGTTTAGAGGCATGCCCGTAATAGTAACGTCCGGATAAGACGGGATTGAGTGTATGTAATGGAAATCTCCTCTATATATGTGACCGTCTACAGGAAAACCGGGCACAACGCGGCACCCTTTGAAAATTTTTTTTTTGCACTTACAGAGTTGTCGGCGTCCAGATATTGAGCTCTCCAAGTTTTATCGTTGTAGCTTAAGTTGTTCCCACTATAAAAGACCTAACCATTCCCTTCCGTCGGCTTGAAACAATACATTTTTAAGAAATCGATCGATCTTTTCTCGATATTTACGCACGCCGCGTTGTGCCCGGTTTTCCTGTAGACGGTCACATATATACATACTTGTAAGTCAAGAAATGTTTTGAATGTTTATTTACTTATGTTTATTTTAATTTAAACTTACACAGAAACAAGGTGAAGATGAAGTGTCAAGTAATCTAGCAGCAGCCTTTCCTTTGGCTGCATTAATAATTTGTCTCTTCACAAATTTTTCTGATCTCGGAGAATTAATATTAGCTCATCTGCATTCTCAATGCCCAGTGTTAGTTCCGCTCTACATAAAAGAAAGCAGTGGGATGTCTAAAGTAGAATCCCTGAAGTAAGTATTATAATTTTATGAGTATCAATTTTTTTTCCTAAAATATTGTCTTCATTTAGTATATATATTTTACTTTTGATAATCTATAAAGGTAACTGATGACATTCTATGAAGACCAGTTGTATGAAAGTTCTAGCTGAAATTCTTTTTAAAAGTGGTTATAATAGCTTTGTTTTAAGCTGCGTATATGGTTTTATGTCTCATTATGTATGATGAAAATTTAGTTATGTGGACTTTTTTTCAGGTTGCAAGGTTATAAGATATCATCAGATGGAACAGTGGAAACTGAAGATGTATACTTACGTCGTATTTGTGGCATGGTCAAACTTTATGCAGCTGTTATTGGTAGTCCTCAGCTGCCTATAGAACAGTCTCCTCATCCTCATGGTCCAAGCAATGGTTGGGTTTGGTTAGCTAGAGTAATGAATATGGAACCTCATCCAACAGTTACTGCTGCTGCTCTGGGAAGCTTTCTTGAGGTATTCATAACTATAACCAGGTTGCACTAAGTAAAAAGCAAGTCTATCAAACATAGATACATCCTATTATCACTCTGACATTTGAAGAGTATGTTTTGAACCTTAAACTTTACTTTTAAAACAAGTATGCCTCCTGATAAGTTTTTTTTAAAACTAATTTTATGTAAAAACGTTTATCATCCAGAACAGACAGGGCAAGTACTTGAGTCATGTGTTTCAAGCACATCTGCAAATATTTACAGAAATGTTAGCACAAGCAATAACATTAGTACTTTCATTGACATAATGCTTGAAGCACAAAGTATACTAGTTCCAAACCCTTTACCAATAGTTCAGCTTAAGATTGGTCAGCGTAAGTCTGATTACTGGACAGCCAAGTTTAGATTTTGCCTGTACCTGACTGATATTTTCTTTACTGTTTAAATAATAATTTAGCCAAAGTAGTACTATATCAGTCACAGTGGCATATAATGCTAACATGGTTATACTTTGACCAATATAATGCATGCAGTAAAAGGTTGGATCATGTGAGCCTTATTTTTCCATTTATTGATCCGATTTGTATATATGACATTTAACTAGTATATTATAATATCACATATATAATTACAATATGTGACCGTCTACAGGAAAACCAGGCACAACGCGGCGTGCATAATCGATCGATTTCTTAAAAATGTATTGTTTCAAGCCGACGGAAGGGAACGGTTAGGTCTATTATAGTGGGAACGACTTAAGCTACGACGATAAAACTTGGAGAGCTCAATATCTGGTCGGAGAGCTCAATATCTGGTAGCCGACAACTCTGTAAGTGCAAAAAAAAAAATTTGGAAAGGTGCCGCGTTGTGCCCGGTTTTCCTGTAGACGGTCACATATATATATATAGTACTTATTACATGAGTCAGAGTTTGATATGGTGAAATATTTCGTGAGCAGACTAATTTATTTTCACGAGCCAAAGGTGAGTGAAAAGAAAGCCTGAGAGTGAAATATCTAGCCATATCACTCTGACGAGTGTAATAAGTGGTTTATTCCACACTAGATATCTTCACTGGAATAGTTTTTTGGTAACTCAAGGTGTAAAGATAAAAACTCACTAGGGGGCTCCCCACAACCCCAGCTGATATTATAGCAGCTGCTCGAACCTGGCTGGGTAGGCTCCACTAGAGTAAAGGTAGCTGAAAAAAACCCAGAAAACTTGTACCCAGGCACTGTTGCTATAACTACTCTGGTAATGAGCTAACGCCATGAGATAACGCCACGAGATATCATGAGATATCTCATGGGTCACGTACCTAAAAATATCATTGTGAAGATATCTAGCGTGGAATAAATAAATATATATATTTATATATATTATTTAGGTGGCAGGGCATACATTGATGAGAGTGTATGGAAAGCAGTTCAGAAAGCTATTGTTCGTTTTGTATAAAGAATACATGCCCAAGTAAGTAGTTGTTATGTCCTTGGTATTTTTGTGACTTACATTGTACTCTCATAGAATTGAAAAATGCACACCAACATCTCAGAAAGGGCCGTATCAAAGACTCTCCCAGTTTTTAGATGTAAGTTTACCAATTTAATTTTGTGTGATGCATAGAACTCACTGGTCAAAAATAGTAATGGAGTCAGTCTTAGTGATGGGGAATTATGCGACCCAGACAAAAGTGCAACATTAAACATTTTCAATGTGTTTTCAATGTTAATATTTGGAAGTCAGTGAAGACAGCTCAGTGAAATCAGGTTCTTACTACTGGATACGATGGGGCATTGTAAAAAAATATTTGTCGGACCTTAATCAACTACATTTAATTATATTAACAATATTTAGATGCTTTTAATTTACCTTATTAATAATGTAACTAATTAGTCCATATAAATTTATTGCTTATGTAATTTATCCGAGAATAGTTTCCTTGACTTTTTAATTTATTATATATGGCCTAATTAGTTTTATAATCATAATCTTCACGTTCAATGAATTATTCTTCACTAACAAGTACCCCGCCACATAGTGGCACTTGATGTATTGCAAAAAGAATGCAGTAGCATAAGCTACTTTTATTCATTGTTATCATTCTCTACAGTTGGTTAAGGTTACATCAGTTTCACTCTCCTGCTCTATTTTTTCCTGAACTATCTCATTGTCATCTCTTGCTTCTGAATCATTCTGTCCTTCTATCATGATTGTAAACTTAGGCTTTGTGAATCTTTTAACTTCTGCTTTTCTACTTTCACCTTTCTTTTTTAATCTTACGCCACCTTTATTCGACGATTCGATTCCACCCTCTTTTTAGTACAATATTAATCATTCCTTTTTGCTTTTTCTTTCGTTCTTTCTCCTTTTTACTACACCGCCTTTCCTTGTCAATTACAACGGCTATTAACCGCTTATTTCCTTCTCTTTCGCAGTTTATCCATCTTTTCTGAACCTACGCCACCTGTCCTTGTCTGTTCCACCCGCTTTTAGTTACAATTACAGTAATTACTTTCTACTGATTGTGACGACTTAGGCTTTGTGAATCTTTTAACTTCTGCTTTTCTACTTTCACCTTTCTTTTTTAATCTTACGCCACCTTTATTCGACGATTCGATTCCACCCTCTTTTTAGTACAATATTAATCATTCCTTTTTGCTTTTTCTTTCGTTCTTTCTCCTTTTTACTACACCGCCTTTCCTTGTCAATTACAACGGCTATTAACCGCTTATTTCCTTCTCTTTCGCAGTTTATCCATCTTTTCTGAACCTACGCCACCTGTCCTTGTCTGTTCCACCCGCTTTTAGTTACAATTACAGTAATTACTTTCTACTGATTGTGACGACATTTTACCAATTCTCCTGTTTCTTGGCCACTTAGTTTTAGTTACAATTACAGTAATTACTTTCTACTGATTGTGACGACATTTTACCAATTCTCCTGTTTCTTGGCCACTCTTGTCTTCTTCCATTCATCTTTGTACCTGGTTAGGTTGCAAATGAATTTGCCTACCACTAGTCTAGCTTGCTAAACCCTTCACTTCTTTACGAATGCATTCTTGTTCTACTCAATAATTCAGCGCTAGTTCATGAAAACTGCTCTCCTGATTCTGTGCTGCTCCTGCTCACTGTTAATTTTTTTGTGCTGGTTTGGTTGCTAACCAGTTCGCCTTGCACTCTAGGTTTACCCGAGTTCACGAGTATTGTGCGTCTGCGCGTTCTAGCACACTAGCTCATAAATTATTCATGAATATGTACATTTTTGTCTGCCACTTGTATTATTATATCGATTCTTTCTTTACTTATCCTTCTCCCCTACTATATGTTTTTCTTTCCTCCCCTTTTCGTAACCTGTGTTCTTCTTATAATTATCTGTAATTACAATGAAATATTTAGTACAGGTTAAAATGCAAAGCAATAGTTTTATCTTTTATGTCCCTTCTTTTTTCATGCTGTGAGTAGGAAAGTATTGCTGGTGACTACTATATCTGTCCATTTTTTGCTGAATGAACATTGTAGACCTAGTTTTCCAAGTATCAGCTCAAATTCCTGTTAATCTACAAAATAATGACAAGCACATGCTTAAATCTTTGTGAGAAATTCAAATTCATTCATTTATTCATAAAAAATCAACATACCAATGCCACCATTTTAGGTCCAGAAACTTTTTTAATCACAGTAAAAATGAATTCATTATGTTCAAGAATCTGTTTTCGGCGCATGTAAAAAGTACACTTAATTAATGGCACATTTTTTCGAGGTTTTTCTTTTGCCATTTAATTAGAAATAGCTTGTGTGTTAAGTTCCTGTGATGAATCTCCTCGTTCTAATGGATTATAGCACACCATTAAACTGCTGGGTTATGGTCTTCCTCGTTTTTTAGGGGGTTCCTCCTCAAGGGAATCAGTTGCTTGCCGTTTTCTACTTTTCTCAACATTAAATACCCTATCTATGATATTTTTTACCCATGAAACCTACTACTAAATATACATTCATAGTAAAAACTGCAAGTTTCAATTACCGTAGACATCTCACATGAGCAGTAGACCCAGTAGAAATGAGAGAGTCTCCCATAAAGGGATATTTTTCAATCAGAAGTTTTGCTACTTTAGTTACAATCATTGCATTTGGTCTATCATACACCCCATACATACAGGTTACTAGATCTCTAACAATTTCTTTCCTAATTTCTGGCAATAATTTTTTTCTGAATTACCAATCATTATGCTAGGCTCCACTTATATGGAATAAGCGATTCTTTCATTGACACTGATGTCAGTGAGGATACTCACTCTGAACTGTACACAGAGGGACTAGTAGATGAAAATGAGGTTGAAATTCCTGAAATTGAAGATGGTGAAAACACAGAAACAGCTTCAATTTGAGAACCCTCCGTGATGTGGTTATCCTTCAAGATAATAACAAATGTAGAATAAATTATTTGATCCAGTTAATTACCTACCTTATTATCAAAAAATATTTTTATGCAGCCGCATTAGGTTTTCACTGTTCCAAGAGGCTTCATAATACTTGTGATGTTATCTTCACACATCTCACTGAATGGTGCTCAATCAATTTAGTTTTCTATAAATACTGAGTTAAACCTAGACAAACAAAAAGTCCATAGTTTACTCCTTGAGGTAGTGTAAGTCACAATTTGGCCAACTTACTTGCTTACCGTCAAATATATCACAGTATTCTTGCTGAAGATCAATTTCTTTGAGGAGATATGAAAAATCAGTCACATCTAAGATATCCACGTCTCATTCAGCATGGTTGCTCATATACGCTATTTATTGCACACCACGAACTTATTAACTTTTTCAAGAAAATACCATAGCAGCTGAGATTTTTTTTGGTGGTGGCACATATTAGATCATTTTTAACATTTTCATTACTGAGAAAGAAAGGTGAAGGTGTGGTTTGTAGATTTCCAATGTCGACTGAAGATCGAGGAGTTTGTCTTAATATTTGAATGGATTAGTTATGATGGTTAATGAGTATTAGCAGTGTCTTCGCTTCAGTGTCCCCTTTGCAATTTTGTGGCACCACTTATTAGACCTCTATAGTTAATTCATTTGAGGAGTGTAGTGGAAAATAGCTATTTTAGCCTGACTTGTGGTATTGATGGCTGTGACAGTGTGTATACCAAGTGCTCTTCCTTTGTCACTCATGTCTACAGACAACATAGAAGTGTTATTATAAACAACTCAAGTGCTGAGAATACTGCAGACATTGAACCTAGTGAGTCAGCTGATTTTTGAGCTGGAAAAGCTCACTTGAAATAGATTTTCTCTATGGGGAGTTACAGTATAGCACAGACCATTGTGGTAACCTCAAAGAACAAACTACATTAAATTATACTGATTATCAACCACTGGAAGCAGATGAACAGTAACAATCAAAGAAAGAAGCCTTGTTCTTCTTAAATCTTAAGGAAGTGCATCATCACAGGTATGAGACTTCTATAATATGTATAGTTCGGTGAGTCTGAAAATACAAGCATACCTTTGGAAGGTTTAAAGCGAAAGTGAATGAATGTACAAGCAAGGAGGAATAGATCCAAGTGATATTCCTGGTCTTAGCCAGTTTTAGTGAAGTACTTGTTACAGCTATTATTGCCATCAACCAGCAAATTTGTGAGAGTCGATTTTTCCATTAACCTCATTGAGAGATCAAAAATATGCACAACATGAAATGCTGACAGTAACCAAGGTCTTTTCCAATAGAAAGTTTGTTTGTTGTTATTGTTTTTTGCTATTTTCTTCACCATTATTAATATTTTTGTATGTGACCAAATTCCAACCTCTTTTTTGGAGTCCCAATTCAAGTTGTGTTCTGCTACTGAGCACATGCAACAGGTGAAGTCACTATAATATGATGCAACTTCAGTTGAATATAGTCCATCAGAGCTAGACAAAATTCCTAGTTTTTCTTCACAAACTATTTCTCATGACATAAAACATGATTTGTTCAAAGAAGTTATTCCATATGAAATGAATTTGCTCATAATGTTTAGTGAATGGTAAATATTTCACTATTCCCTTGCTAAATGATAGGATTAAGCAATTTGATTTAGGGTATATAGAACAGTCAGATATTCCATCAGAATTTGATGAAAATCATTTTTAAATAATCCTAGTCAAAAGATAAGATGGTCTGCATCAAAGATGTGGCTGCCTCTTATTATTGGCGATTTAGTTCCTGAAAATTGTCAGGAGTGGCTATTGCACATTTGCAGTATAGCTTGTTCATGGTCGATAAAACCAGACACCGTGTCCTATCTTAGAGTATTAATTGAAGATCATCATTCCCAATTTCGTAACTTGAATGCATAAGCAAGTGTAGTTCTCTAACTCTGCTATATGGTCCACTATCCACAGCAGATTATGAAATATGGCCCTTTAATTTACAGTTGGACTCTGCGCCATGAATCTAAATTGTACATTTTATAGTGTATGACAAGCTATGGTAACTTTAGCAAAATATTACCTTGAATGTTGCAAAAAGAACTCAGCATTTGTTCTGTTACCACATGAATTGTGGTGATGCCTATCTTACTCCAATGTTGAATTGTCCAGAACTTTCAAAACTGTTTTATTCACTGAGGAGCCAGGAGATATTCTATTCTTTTTTTTATAAAAGTGTGGAATTGACTCCATAGGTTATAACTCATCCATTGTGGATCAGAATGGACTGCATGTATATATAAAAGTTTTGTGGCACATATTTAGGTGTGAGTGTTATTTGTAATACCTAGTAATTCTCCTCAAGATATCAAATGTGCTATTGATGTACAGAAAATGGAAGTTTTGTATTTTGACTCACATTAAGGGTGCTCACACACTCTTTGAGCGCGAAACCCGCCAAATAGGCCACGGTTGCTAGGGCCTGTTAAACTTACTTCTGCTTTTCCCCCGAATTATTTTATTTATGCAGGCCAGCAAGTACTGCTAGGAGAAAGCACCTACTGAGAATGAAGACTGGAAGTCGATCCCAACTCAAGAAATACTCCGTCACCATTTTGGACTTCTTGGCAGTACTGCACGGCTACTGCCATAGTTTAGAAGCTGACTTTTTGTATATCATTTTCTTACCCGTGCGTGCATGCCATAACGTTGAGTTTTTGTTCAATTTTATTTTACTTTTCTATTTACTCACCTTACCACGTGAACTATTGCCGATTATTTCCGTGAAATTCCGTACATTAAAAATATCTCAATGTTATAGGGTCGACCCCTTGTGGCCCTAAACCCTGGCAAAATTTGAACCATAGCAGTTAGTCTATTCCTGAGCAGTACGCAAGATAAGATTCTGGATCCATTACTTTAGATCGCGAGAATTTTTTATTGTAAGAGAATTTTTTATTGTAAGTTGACTCCGCCCTGCCCTATCAGTCTCCGCGCGTAGTGGTGAGTGAGGCACAGCTGCATTTCACGGGCACTAATTTGTTACTGGGCACTAATTTGTTACTGAGCGGGGGCGTGACTTTGTGGTAGATAACGCGCTACTATTCAGTTGGAGTGCGCTACTAAAGACGCCCAGGCGTTGCTATGTGTGAGCACCCTTAACGAGCATATTGTGTCAAATTTATTCCATGAAATACAAGTTAAAATGTCTTTCTTCATTCCTTATTTTACTTCTATTTTTTTCAGTGGATATTGGCTTAGTTAAATGTGGTCTACCATGAATGCTACATTTTTAAACACTAATATTGATATAAGATAATGGTCATAAATAGGATAATAATTTAAGTTTATGAATTGTAAAATAATTATACAAGCTGTAAAATATATGATTTACATAATTATGTAAATATAATTAATTAAATTGTTAAAATTACTATTTTTGGTCTGTTAGGACTACTTCCAAAATTTAAGGACAGGTATTCTTACAGTAACAGTATAAAAATGTTACTATTACCATTATTACTTGGATATTTAATAATAATCTTTAAAATAACATTAACATGTATTAATGACATGTAATAGTTTTGTTAAGTGTACAAACAGTCGTAGAACTATAAAGGAAATGTAATATTAACCCTGAAAATAGTTGTAACATTTACAAAGTTCTGTAATAACAACAATCTGTTTATTCTGTGTAAGGTTAAGATGTATTTATTCACAGAAGTTCAGACATTGCAAGATAAATGTTTATCTTGCATTCCTTTGACTGTAGAATTGTATCAAAACTGGCCGTATTCCTGAACCTAAAGGATTCTTGCAGAGAAACTTTTGGATGACGAGAAACAAAGGCGTTAGCTATGCTTAGTAGAATTTTATTGTATTAGAAACAGACAATATTTTGTGTTTATACAGTATTCTAATTTTATTCAATTTTGACTATTGTAATTTTTGGATAGTATAAAAGTAGTTTGCGACAAATCTTGCTATTTAGTAGAATTTTGCAAACTTTATCGCTACTTAATTTTTAATTAGCTACAGGAAAAAGTGTAAAATTCTATTTGGCCACAAGTGACTTTTTTCTGTTCTCAGTAATTGTAAGATTCGGTTACGTCAAATTAATAATACACCTGTTTTATACTGTTCTCGTCACCACTGAGTTTGTAAGCGTGCATATGCCTTTTACTATTTTGAAATAAACTTTAAATATTGGAGTTTAAGGTATCAGTTATTACAAGTTGTAGTTAAGCTATGCAGTTAATTCATATAATTTACTATTTATAACCGTTGTCAATATCAGAAATAATATGTTGATAACTACAATAGAATGTTCTCACTAATAGCTGAATGCGCAATCCAGTGTCGGCAACTCTCCTTTTAGCTGTAGGCCGAATTTAGCAAATCAATGATGCGCAGGCAATCAACGTTCCCTCGTTAATCACTTACAGATGGAGCTCGTTGTAAAGTATATACAACCTGTAGTTAGCACTGACATTCTAAACCATTTTACTAGCCGCGTGCTTCAATTGTTGTTTACTTTTTCAAACCACAACAACATAATAATATAGCGCTTCTGTAAGACTTTTATCAATGATGCACCACTCATTAGGTTCAAATTTTGTCAGTCACTAATCAATGCATTTTAGTTTCTCACAAAACAAAATGTGGAGTGTAAGCAGCATGGTAAACTAGAATATACTGCATAGTATACAGATAGGAAATTTGGGTGGGAAGTGCACTTTGACTTGAGATGTAACTCAAAGCTCTCTTCTCTTTAGCCTGATCTTAATCATCTTGCAGGATCACGGAATCTGAATGAGCTTCCAACTTGTCATTAAGCAAGCACTTCTCATATCCTGTATTTATCAGACACAATATGAGAGAACAACTATTAAATGATTTAAGTTCATAGGAACTGCACATGCTGGAAACTTAAAGCACATAATAACAGTAACACTGCACTCCATAACAACATTAGGTTATGTGGGGATCATGGAGTATAAATTACACTGTTCTGGAAGTTTCAGGATATTATTTGGAGCTCATGATTCTGACCAGAAGAATGCTTAGATTTAAAATGCACTACTTACAGTTAATGCCTCCATCCAGCCAGATAAATTATTATAGCTATATATTGATGTCTTTTCAGGATCACCTCAATACACTGATGGATATAAGTAGAATAGACAGTTTCTGCAGTCACTTCTGAGGCTATTAATCACTACTCCTAACAGAATCTTACACTAGCTGATGATGTTTGATGACCCACTGACAAATTTGTCACAAACTGCATCTTGCCGTTCTACAGACATTGGCATTCCATTGGGAACATCAAATCACAGAGAATGATTTGTTCACAGCTACCTTCCAACAATAGCTGACAGGTCAGCAATATTATAGTCTACCACTAATGAGATGGTCATGCATTGGTACATGGCTAAGCATGTATATCTAAACATGTTTGTCCATGATGATCTACCATGTGCCTTTATAAGAGTATACCAACATCTCTGCTGAGGGCATTGTTATTGTGTTATCAGACTGTGCCAAAGAGTAACATAATTATTACAAGTTGTTACACACAAACTATTCTGGCAATATTCTGAAATGAGTGAATTTATATACAGGAGCACAAAAGCCACACTTCACTATAGTTATAATGTAATCTCTGTGTACATGTATGCAGTCATGGGTGTCTTTAGAAAAGTCATTGCAAAATACTTTGTAGTTACAACTCTGTATTTCAACTAATATAGCCATATTTATTCCACAGTAAACCCTAGGCCTTTTAGCTAGCTGTATTATGATGGCTAAATTTTAACATTTCAAATGTTATCTCAAAAAGATTGATAATATCATCAAATTGGCTGAACATAAATGAGAGTGGTCTTTATCTCCTGGTGATCTTCATTTTTAGGGAGATCTTCAGTGGTAGATATCTTCCTCATTGTGCTTACATGTTTTCCTTGAAAAAGATGACTATAATATACAGGAGTGGTCTTTGCCTCCTCGTGTTCTTTATCCTGTAGTTGGTCTCCAGTGGTGGAAATCTCGTGCACTGGGCTTACATTAGTCAAACAAGGTGTAGGTATGTCATGATTTGATGCCACCATATTTATGTTACTGGTCTCATTGTGATCTGTTAACTGTAGTACACTGTATTCTCGATTCATGTTTAGTGAATAATTGTCTAAGTCTAATGCCACAGAATCTGCCATATTGTCACAGGATTTGGATAGGATTAAGCTGGTGTTTACTAGAACTGGTAGAGTGTATAAATCTGGCTCTGACTTTGATTGTTGAATTCTACAAAATGCAGTCAACATTCAGGAATGCATTTATAATTGTATTGTGGGCTTAAGTTATTACTTTATCTACAGTGCTACAAGCAATAATATAGTATATAGATGTGAACATTTAAAGATGTTATTAAATTTCAAATCATTTGCACAATCGTCCCACTGGTTATATCTTACCTAACTGTCTTTAGTCGTACTCCATTAGGTCCTTTTCTGGCTTTTCTTACTGATGGATGTGAATTGAAATTCCGGCTTAATCCATTTTCTACATCTTGAATTTGTTTTCTTTCTTTGACATTTTTATGATAGACCACTATAGCTATGATAATAGTGATAGTGAATGCAACAATCCCAAAACTAATCAGTGAAGCAGCAAATATAGCAGCAAGACGTTGGTGACTGTTGTTTCCATACTTAGGTTTGTTTGCATCTTCTTTAAACAATACTGATGCTTCCGAGATAACTTTATTACCTAATTTAAATATATATATATAAAATGCAAATTTATGCATACAATCAGACTGCAAAGTTAATAATTTGTATATTGTTAATAAGTATTATAGCCACAATAAACCATTTAAGTAATTTCTTAAGACATACTTTGATACTTGCATGTACTGTATAATGTGTTCAAAACGTTATCACAGAGCACTGAAACTTTATTTAAATGTGATTCACACTATTTGTACTCATAAAGCATATTACATCCCCGACAGTGTCTTAATTTACTTTGCTTGCTTGTTCTTTACTTTATATCATACCTGCAAAGGTGTTTTTACTCTGAGATGGCTCAACAGAATTTTTTAGTTCCATATCTAGATTCTTCTTTTCTAATGAATAAAGAGCTGAATATAATACGTATGTATTATGTACCTATAATACCTATTACTAGTGATGTGCTTGAGCACAAATGGCGAGCGAGCCTAAAGACTATACTATTTTATATGAATGATTTTGACTTCTAACACTGAAGCTACTGAAAATAAGGTCCAGTTTTTTAATTTAGCATACAGGGTAAAGGGATTTCAGTGCCATAGTAACAACTCTCTGCAACTGCTTAGAGAAAGAAAACAACAACAACAAAACAATTCACGTTATTTAAAAGTTTTCTTTGTGATATTCTTTAGCTAAGTAGTGGTTGTAGCACACAATGCTTTGACACAACTGGACATGCACCTACACAGACTTACCTTCGCAGTAGTCTAGTGGACAATGTATTTTCAAGTAAATACTGTTGCGCACGGCTTATAACATTAACAAAGAGCGATTGCACTTACCACCGCCCCTAACTCGAATAGAATGGAATCCCTTAAGTTTTTCAATTTGTAACTGCACTCTGCACCGCAAAAGAATTCAAAACGGTAAACAATTCAATTTCTAGGGGCATTCTTCTTATCCCTCCCGGTTTTGTTCCACCTCCTGCGTTATGCGATCTACCAGAGGATTCTGTTTAGTGCAATTTTGGACGGGGTCGGCAACCGAACTAACACAAAAACGCGAGGGTCAAAGTACAAAAATGCCTTACGTACGTCCATACATATATACAAATAAATAAATAAATAAATAAATAACCTAACATCCCCGATTTTCGATTGTGTTACCCCTGTAAGTGTCTCGCTCGCTACGCTCGCTCGCCCACCTAGTGGTGGCGCTGAATAGCGTCAATGCATGTGCGAGCGAGTAAACATATATAGTATAGGTTAAGATGATTTGGAGGAAATCCGCTAAAGTAATAGCAATGATTAGGTATGAAGAGTTAACAATAACAGAATTACCTGAATAAACTTCGAACGCAGTGGCAAAGAAGCGCAGCTTGACAATTTGCCATTCAGTCTTTCGCCAAGAAGAGAGTAGCTATAAACTTTTTGGTTGAAACAAAGTTGATTCTCCGTGCTCGTTAATTGAAAAATACCGGAACTGTAAACGCTTTACCTAACTTACGTAATTAGAAGCGCGGGCGAAATTTTTTGACGTACGCATACATACCTACATATATATATATATATATCTGAAATCTCAATTGAACACGACTGATAGTCAGCTTCGCTCGCTTCGCTCGCTCGCTGAATTATTCGCAAAAAATCAATCAATAATATTGCATTACTACACCCAAAAATAAATAAAAGTCAGATATAATAAACTACTTCAAGAAATTGATAGAAATAAAATATCAAAAAATGATACTTTTTAACTTATAGTTAGGCATAGATAAATATTGCTTTTTTTTCTGCCTAAAATTCTTTCTCCAATGCTCCCAAACTTGCCCTATAATTCTTTCAAAATGTGCCTATATTTCTCATTTATTGCTTGGCCAAAATTCATGTGATACATTGTGAATTACAAAAAAGAAAGTTTTTAGCGACTGTTATATTGTAGCATAACTGAAGCTGAAACATAGTCTTCCAGTGCTCTTTCCTGAGCACTGGAAGACTGATCCAGCTGCTGCTTGTATAATTACATCATGCATTAATAGATTTTCACACATTCCACATTAAGTAATCTGCTAATTCTAAAAAAAAGTTGCCTATATTTCTAGCATATTTCTCATTGCTTCCATGTGCCTATATTTCCCAAAAAAATTCCAGCAATATTTATCTATGCCTACTTATAGTAAGAGTTAACATATTTTACGCTTTTAATTGAAATTTGATAGTGAGCTATATTAAATTTGCATACCTTTGTAAGGCTTTGCAATGTTTCTTGTGATCTTTCATTGATATCACCGAAAATATCACGATAATGGGAAATTGTTTTCTTAATATCTGCAAGCAACACAAACATTTAGATAACATGTATATCTGCAAGGAAAACAGACATGTGATAAAAATGAATGAAAATGAAGAATAATTAATTATAAGTGACTTATTTTGACACTATACATATTTGTACCCATAAAAATTCTTTAAAAATTCAACCATATTCTCGATTTTTAATTACACTTCCTTGTTTCACTTGCTTTACTCCCTTTACTATATTAATATGTCATTCTTTCTTATAGCCAAGAATGTCAGCTTAGGCCATATGACCCAGTGGTTTCAATTGTTTTACTTTAATTTACTTAAAAAACAACTATTTTGTAACCATTATACTTCATTCTTCTATAACATGTTCTTGTATAGTCCACCGAGACTAAACACAAACAAGATACCAAGCTTATTACGCACGATATAACAACACAACAGACCGTGAGTTCTGTACAGAGACTAGTGACTATTTCTATATTATTGTTTGTGTAAGTATAAGTGTAGCAATTCATGTACACATTAAGTTGATCTTTAATTCCTGCTGAAGTTAAACATTCATTTACTATAGAGCTTTTAAAATACTGCTAAAGTAGGTGGCATGTCAAATTAACTCCGATTTTGTAAATAAATAATGATTTGCGGAAAGAAAGTCTCAATTTTTTACTATATTACATATGCTGCAATAGTAATATAGAGTACAGTGCAATTTGTCATAGTATTGGATAACTTCATATAAGTACGTGTACCTATAGTTGTAGAATTCAGAGTTTTGCTCACAACTACAATAATGATTGGATTGTAAGTACTTAATATTTAATAATATAATTAGTACCTGTCTTGTAACGAGTACCATGTGATGTCTTGATAGAATTCTCAAATTTTGTGTGCAATTCTTTTCTTCCTGATGAACCTAATTAAATAAAAAATATAAAAATATAAGATACACAAACTGTTGTTCCAGTTGTTTACTTAAAACTTGCCAAGAGAAGACAAAAAAAATCTCGGCAAATTTTCTGGTAATCCATGCATCCAACGTAGCTTAAAATTTAATTTCCATGCATGAAATTCTATACTCTAATCATCTTTTATACTTCACTTACCTTTGAAAGACTGGGGAAACCTTCTTGACCTTATACTCTTATTGCCAATATTTCTTGCAACCATTTTGTTTATATCTACTATGAAAGAATCATAGAGCGAATGAAAGTGATATATTTGTCATTCTTTACAAAAGCATACATAAATTAGAGAGATAATAAAGTTTTGTAATGGGTTTAGCAAATTTGTAGTTATTATAGACAAACACCTTTCCTTATCTGATACTAGACTGTCTAGCTAACTCTGAATTGAGTATAACATCTTCAAGAAATGCACATACCAAATATACATACATATAACATATACCTGATTTACAATTGTTCACCCCTAATAGTATCTCGCTTCACTTGCTTAAAAATAATATAGAAACATGCCAATATAGTGAGTCAATCTTTTGTCTAATCTAATAATGTGTAAATAATGTACATGTACCCAATAGGGTGCTTGCTCATTTCACTCTACAAAAATAATATTTGTATTTTAATTATAATTAATACCTGTCTTGTAACGTGCACCATGTGTTGACTTGTCCGAATTCTTAAATTTTGCATCTGAATATTTTCTTTCAAAACCTAAGACAAGAAATATTCAATTCATATTATGTGAATATAGCTATTTTATATATATAGTTTGAAGCAATTTATATCATTAAACAACATGAATACAAAGCATAAATTATTCTAGAAAAGATTACAATATCTTGAAATTTTATTTGTATTTGATTAGGTGAATGAGTTAGCCTAAACTTTTCAGCTAGTGAATGAGCTAGCTTAAATCAACTTCAGAGAAGAATTTTAAAAAAATTGTAAGATTGAAACTATATATATATATATATATATATATGTCATTATGATTATTGCAAGTCTAAATTTAACAATAACTTGATTCTAAAACAATTGCTTCACTTAACTCGATACCTTATTAAACATTCTTGATATTGTCACTTGTTTCACTCTCTCACCATTCATGTTACTAGTCATTCATGCTCTACCAGGAAGAGAATCTTAGTGTGAATGGTTCTTTCCTGCTTATCTCTTTCTATATTGCTGCATGCCAATACAATTTTCTGTATTCAGAATAAACTATAATCTAGCTAATCAAAGACTACACTACTACAATAGAATTGCATTGTATGTTTATATGTATCAATAATATAATTAGTACCTGTCTTGTAACGTGTACCAAGTGATGTCTTGATAGAATTCTTAAATTTGGTATCTGAATCTTTTCTTCCTGGAATACCTAATTAAAAGAAATATAAGGTACATTAAAATATTTTTTTCTGGATATTTAATCAATATGTGCCAAGATAACCAAAATAGTTGTTCACAAGTTACAAAAAATGTTCAGCAAATTTTGGTAACACATGTATCCAAACGTAACTTAAAGTTTTCGATGCAAGAAAAGTTACACTCGCATCATCCTTAATCTTTCGCTTTAGGAAAACATTTTTGACCTTACAGTATCATTATCACCAATATTTTTTGCTACTATTATCTTAATATCTGAACTGAAAGTGTAATAATAAATTAACAAAATTGAAATCTTAGTTTTTCTTTACACAAGCACACATAATGTAGAGACAGAGAATGTACGAATATAGTATGATACATGTATAATAGTTTGCCAATACAATGTTCAGTTTTAGACTTTTAAAGAGTAAACCATAATCTAGCAAGGACTAAACATCTTTGGCTCAGTGGCTATCAATTTATTATTTGATACTTTATTCTTAGCACAAATTTGTACCTCTGGTATAGTTTCACACTTGATTCGCTCACTCACCATAAAGTGTTTTTAGTACAAATTAATAGTCCCACAAACAGAGATTATATAAGCTTAATGTAAACTACAATTGAACAGCTCTACATCCAGTGTTCTTTACTAACAGAGAAGTTTGACGATTCTATTCTACAGTAAAATAAATTTGTGAAAGCACAAGAGTAGTCATTAATAACTTACTCTGAGTTGATTTTTATAACGCATGCAGTAGCAACAGAATACATTTACTATGTATATGTTACTATAGTATTTTACCTGTATGTTATATATATGTACATTGATACACATATTTATACATATAGAAACATGGCCCTGATAGTGACTCAATTTCTTGTATAAACTACATGTCATATCGTATAATTAATACTAGTGTACCCAATAGGGACATTTTGTTCAGTGCACTCTACTAATTTTATTATAATATATTTTTATTATAAAATTAGTACCTGTCTTGTAACGTGTACCATGTGATAATTTGATGGAATTCTTAAGATTTTCCTCCGAATCTTTTGTTCCTGAGGAACCTAAGTGATAAAGAGTATATTATTATAATATATTAAAGATAAACATCTGTATATATTTTATATGGGCGCTGAATAAATGCACTTTCAGTAGCCAAAAATTGAAATAATTTAAAATTATTTGAGGCTACAAATTTATCACCAGATGTATATATATCACTTTTGAAAGACTGGGTGAACTTTTTTGACCATATAATATTATCACCAATAATCCTAGTAACAATTTTCGTAACATCTACAATGAATGCAACATTTGAATGTATGAAATTGAAATGTTTGTCATTAGCAAACATGATTTAGAGAGAACTATTTTATGGGTTTAATACTTTAGTCATCATTGTACTTTATTTAAACTAACCACATTTCTTTAAGATAATTACACATACAAAAACATTATAAGTTAAAATTTGATACATAAATTTCGGATATTATTGCTATTATGTTCACGATGTAGTGTCAATCAGTCAGCACTTAGTGTTGATTTTTTTCTGTTGTTTTTTATACTTGCATCCCTCAAGTAAAATCAGAATCTAGTTAATTAGGTGATAATAGCATTTACCACAGCAATGTACATTCTTCTCACATTCAGATTAGAAGAAAATGCTTAAAGGACTTTTTTGATAAGATGGGGACATAGCGGATAAAAAAAAATTAAATTTTGTAACCTACAAAATCTATGTGGCATCCAGTGCTAGGCTGAAAGCAATTCAGAGATATATTCAATTTACTGACATGATTGACACAATATTATGATGTTATAAAGTAGTTAAATCTAGCATACCTGATGCCTGATGTGTTATGATATCAGAAATAGTTTTCTTTCCGAAACTAAGGTTTATCAAATGAGTTATGAAGTCCTTTGGCAAATGAAGAATGTATGATATCACTGTGTTCATGATAGGATAAAGAGAGCTGAGTTTGTAGTTTTCACTGGTGTTGATAGGTTTGTTGAATACAGTACTGCGTGTTGATCCAGATTGATTCCAATTCCAATCTGAATGGTAATTGATGGTGGAGTCTCCTGAAAAACTTGTGTATATTGCATTCATTACGGAGCTGTTAATAAACTCGGTAACATCCAAGATGTTTCCAGCTAAATGATTGTTACATAAAATGAAGTACTGCATTTACGAATTTATACAGCTTACTGATATTTAGAAGAAGTAGATTGTTGTTGGTGTAAGTTCCTAGAGAAATCTTGCAGGTATACTTTGATGAAACCGGAATTTTAAAATTACTGATGTTGACATAAAATTGTGCTTCATCAACAGTTGGATTAATGCCAGTGATGATATCATTATCTTTATCTAAATGGACCAATGTCCGAAACCAAAGTTGTCCATTTTTACCTCCACAATAAAGGTCTAATTTTGAGGAGTAGGGAAGGGGTAAATTTCCAAGCAAATGCTTCAGAACTTGCTCAATATTTTCTTTCCATTGACTGGAAAGTTGTGCTGAAGAAATAAAATCAATAAATATGATAGCTATAGTTAACTTATGCAGTTAATTAACTTACACGTATTAATAACCAACGTCAATATCAATAATAACTTTATAGCAACCATGACCGAACGTTCTCGCTAAAACCAGAACGCCCGATGAGTTCCAGCGTCCACAACTCTCCCTTTATACGCCAATTTTAGTAATCTGTGGTGCGCACGCACTATGTCGGCTATTTTCGCGTGTATATGATGCCTGATAGCTGTCTCTGTCCCGTCGCTAATTCTTCGAGCGGGATAATTTCATCTGCTACTGAATTCGAGAGTGACAGCGGGAGGATCTAGCCAAGGGACTGAGACTACTATCAGCTACAACTCTACCAGTTTTACTACCAGTCACCACTTCACCAGTTTTTACCAGTTTCCAGCACTTCTGAGATGGAGGAAGAAGCCATTCACAAGAACAAAGATTCTGCCAAAACTCTGAACAAGAGAACTGGCGGGAAGAACTGCCTGACCAAGTCCATAACCAAAATGGACAAGTTAATTGCCAAATCACTGGCTACTACCACTACCTTTGAGGCTGCAAGGCTTTTCAAGGAGCTCCAGAGAAGAGCACCATCTGGAGCTGCTGACTGAAAGCGGTGCAAGAGACAGAAGCTGCCTGGGGAGAAGCATGCATAGAAGCTGCTGAGAGTGCCATCACCAGTTTGGAAATCTTTCAGCCAAAGTTGGACGCCTGCCATGAAGGCCTCATGATTTTGGAAGGCATGAACCCGCTCAAGGACAACTTACACTCTCCAAGTCCAGTTTATGAAAGAGAGTTAAGGGTGGTGAAGGACAAGGGATACAAGTTTTCCAAAGACACAGCAACCCTTGCCACAGACAGAGAGCTCGAGGCACTCAAGAAACAAGTGGCTACCAAGAGTTTGGAGTTGATGGCAAAACTGACAGCAAGCACACCAGTTCCAGCTGCTGCCATTCCACCAGCAAAAACATCAGTGAGGCCAGCCATGGCCACCCCTGCTCACCTAGCCCTAAGTTGCCGAATTCAATGGGTTTCCACTAAAGTGGCAGGACTTCAAGATAAGATTGGACAGCATGATGGATGAGCACTGTTGTGACATGTCTTAATCTGACAAATGCAAAATCCTACTAAAGTGCATGATATCCGGCCAAAGATCTTGTCAAAAAATCTGCTAGAGGCAAAGACAGTTATGAGCAACCTTGCCAGGCACTGGCTGATGCCTATGGTCGAATCAAACGAAAAGTCCTTTAAGCATGCCATTGTATACCTTAAGATCTTGTATACTTCTAACCTGAATGTGAGTAGAATGTATGTTGTATGATTTCGAAGGGTCATTCTTGACGTGGAATCGGTAATTTCTAGATTAAGTTATTGGACTACACACGTCTTTTTATTATTTAAAATACGTTTCGATCGAAAAAAATAAATATATATAATATATATATATGAAATAAAATAATAAAATAAATAAGTAAACAAATAATGATAATAAAGATATGCACTTATGTGATGTTGCTCATCCATATTGTGAAACCACAACCAGACCTCCTCAATCACCCTGGAGTTATCTACGCATTCCCTGTTTAGATTGTGACCGTTCCTATATAGGAGAGACAGGAAGAACACTACGAGTTAGACTATCTGAACATCAGAGGTGTTGCAAGAACTTTGAACTCAGAAGTCAGCAGTTGCACAACACTGCCTGGAGGAACACCACATCAAAAGATTTCCAAATTTTAACCATGACCCAAGGACTTAACATCAGCCCAATATGGATGAGCAACAGCACATAAGTGCATATCTTTATTATCATTATTTGTTTACTTCTTTATTTTATTATTTTATTTCATGTATATATATTTTTTTCTTTCAGTTATGCATTTATTATTTTCCTTACTTACTGACTTAATTATTGGTTATTCACCCATTTTACTCTGGCATTCCTCACCCCACTAGTCAGACTCATTCTATCATCTATTAACTCATCAATAAAAGCATCAATAGACTCTTATCAACACCTTCATTCAGACACCAACTGCTCTATTATATCTCATACCTATATAAACTTCAGTATCACCATCACCCAGCCATTTCAGTTATATTCCACCTGAAGAAGATCGAGCAACTTCGATCCAAACGTTGTATTTTAAATAATAAAAAGACGTGTGTAGTCCAATAACTTAATCTAGAATGTATGTTGCTGAGGTAAATGCAATTATTGCCTACGTCACCAGATTCTGATTTTTTTTCAAAGATGTATAAAGTATAAAATATTATACCAGGAAATTAAGCAACAGTGAGTGCAAATCATGAACAAACATATAACTAGGGATCTTGAAGACATAATAGCAATCATATTCAAAATAAAAGTTTAACTTTAGTGTTTTAGTATGTGTAATTATCTTAAGGAAATGTGGTTATTTGAAATAAAGTACAATGATGACTAAAGGACTAAACCCATAAAATATTTTTCTCTAAATCATATCTGATATTTTTGAGAATGACAAACATTTCAATTTCATACATTCAAATTTTGCTTTCATTTTAGATATTAAGAAAGTTTGTTTCTAGAAATAGTGCTGATAATACTATAACATGGTTAGTATTAAAACTCAATTAAATTTTTAGCTACTGAAAATACAGTTATTTAGCATATTTTTTATCATTATATATACTCTTTATGACATAGGTTCTTTAGGAAAAAAATATTCGGAGGAAAATCTAAGAATTTCATCAAACTATCACATGGGACACATTACAAGACTGATTATATAATTAAAATTATAATAATGAAATTAGTAGAGTGCACTGATTAAATGTCCCTATTGGGTGCATCAGAAATTGAGTCACAATCAGGGTTGTTTCTATGTATAAATAATTCAGCGAGCGAGCGAAGCGAGCGAAGCTGACTATCAGTCGTGTTCAATTGAGATTTCAGATATATATATATATATATGTAGGTATGTATGCGTACGTCAAAATATTTCGCCCGCGCTTCTAATTACGTAAGTTAGGTAAAGCGTTCACAGTTCCAGTATTTTTCAATTAACGAGCATGGAGAATCCTGCTGCACTGCCTTACGCAACTTTGTTTTAACCAAAAAGTTTATAGCTACTCTCTTCTTGGCGAAAGACTGAATGGCAAATTGTCAAGCTGCGCTTCTTTGCCACTGCTTTCGAAGTTTATTCAGGTAATTCTGTTATTGTTAACTCTTCATGCCTAATCATTGCTATTATTTAGCGATTTCCTTCACAAATCATCTTTACCTATACTCATATATTTACTCGCTCGCCATGCATTTGCGCTATTCGAGCGCACCACTAGTATGTATTTGGTGAGCGAGTAACACAATTGAAAATCGGGGATGTTTGTTTATTGGCGAGCGTAGCGAGCGAGACAGTATTAGGGGTGGATAATGCAAAATCGGGTATATGTGTGACAGTCTATGGGAAAAGGGGGCACTTCACGCAAAAATTGAAATTGAGATATAGGCTCCAGAAGTAAGTCATAGGAAAAATTCTTCCTTTCTCCTATTTTTGTTTTTTGCAGAATTAGTCTTAGTGACCCTTACTCTAAGTCTACGCCAAATTTCAAATGCCGAAACAACTTCAAAGACCCCAAGCGTGCCGTGGAAAGACAAGCTACTTTTTATTCTCTCTCGTTCTCGAAGTACAATAAACGGGGAATGGGCGGAGTTTCAAACAAGCAGCTAAAAAAAACGGCATAGCTTTGAGAATAGTGCATGCAATCTACAGCTTACCTCTGGTTGAAAGTTTACCACTACATGGAGTAGAGTAGCCAAGGATTCCGACAAGACAGGCTGTGAGACGCTCTGAAAGCTAAAAAGAACTCTACGCAAACTTCGTTAGTTGCCGTTAAAAAGCGGCTGTACGATTTAATTGCATACGCGGGTACGCCGTTAAGTATACGGAAACGTTAATTATACCGGAAGTGGATATTCAATTTATGTTTTCTCGATTTCTAGTTCAATTGCTTTGCTGAATACAGCTCAGTTCAACTGCCAGTTTCTCTGCGCGTCGAAGGTTTTACCCTCCAGTATTTTAGCACTAAGTTGAGATAAATTGTAGCTTTTTATTAGTATAAAAAACTCAATTTTTTTGGTTTGAGTGAAGTGCCCCCTTTTCCCATAGACTGTCACATATTGATAAAGGGTTAAAAATAGGTAATTCTAAATTTGCTTTACGTTTCGATCTTAAAAAGTAAGGAAGTGCCTGGCTTTATTAAAAGACCGATTACGCAAGTTAAGATAAATATCTGTCATACCATATTCTTATCAGTAAATGTACTAGCAAGTATGTATATGTACATGTTATTATTTATATTATATATATGTACATATAATAGTGGTGTGCTTGAGCACAAATGGCTTGCGAGCCTAAAACAACACTATTGTTAAACGATTGATTTTTAACATACATACGTCCAAACATATTATATATAAACAAACATCCCCGATTTTCAATAGTGTTACCCCTGTAAGTGTCTCGCTCGCTCGCCAATAATATACATTATATATATAATGCATTGAAAAGGTAGAAAAAATTGACTTTAGAGTTGCCTCTGAATAGAATAGGACAAGACAGCCAAAAAGTGTGCCCTAAGTGTTTGTGTAGTGTGCATGTCAGAAAGTCGTAATGTTCCTATGGTCAAGGTTATTACTAAAGCCAGAGAATGACATGAAGTCATCAGAAAGTCGTAAAACCATAAGATGGCTAAGTGTCAAGCATGTAATAGAGCTTTAGATTTGTCCCAAGAGCGTAGAATAGCTGATTCTAAATGTCATGCCCATAAAAAAAGCCCTTGAAACTCTTGAAGAATCCTAGAGATGCAAGCAGGCCTATATTAAATGCATTCTACCTGCTTTTGTGGGTAACGCCCCCTAGCATCACGTCATAATCACATGAGCAAGTTCTTTCTTGCAGCCTGCGGTGTAGTAGTTTGCTTTATGATCAGGGCAGTTAGTTGAAAGAAGTGAAGTTTCATGTTGAAAATGTATACCAGTGAGTGTTTCTGGCCTGTTTAGCTTCTTCTCTTATGAAGACAGGTTTCCATGTACCATTTTCATTGCTCAAGCTATATTGATGCCTGGTTAAAATAGCCAACAGATTGCTTGTTCTTTAGGTCTGAGATTATATTGTAATAGCTCGTTAGTGTTTAGTATTGCTGAGGGTTCGCACCTTTGGTGCTTCATTATTCAGCGAAGCGAGCGGAGCTGACTCTCTAATGAGTTCGCGATATATATATATATTTAGGTCTAGAAATTGTTTTTGTTCTTGCGTGGGCGTACGTGTGTACCTTTTCTCCTACGCGCTTGCGCGGGACGGGTAACCTTCTTAGCAACATTTTGTTTTGTTTACCCGCCGTACGAAGTAGCGATGCCCAGTAGTAGACAAAACGTTAGAAACACTTGGTCAACGATAAGAGAGCGATAAGAAATGAAAAAGACAGGGCAAGGAGGAGGAGAGCTAAGACGAAACAGAAACAGAGTAAAGAATCTGACAGTATTTTGTAGCCCGTGCATGGAATAGCTGCAATTACAGGGAACATGCATCGCTCGCTTCGCTATTTTGTGCTATTAGAGCACATCACAAGTTATTATTATTATTATACAATCATGTATCAGTAGCATGACGACTGACATAGTATATGTATTCATGAATAATTCATGAGCCGAGCCTGTTTTGTAAAGAGTCGCCTTAAAACTAATGGGTAAAGCATCATCACATTCTTTAGAAGGTGATTAGGGAAGGAAGGGAATCCATGACTTTAGAAGAAAGAGCTGAATAGACTGCATTCATTCGAGTTATGAATCATCAATTAACCGAAGGCAGATATACCATTATTCAGTTAAGCTTACCTTCCTTTTAACCTGCAGCAAAATGCAGATTGCTCTAACTAATGCTACAAAGCAACCTACCTTGAGGACTAAAAACTTGTTATTATCGATTCCTTTGCAAAATATCATCTGGAAACGGAAATGCGTGAAACTAATGAGCCCCAAGCGGCAGAAAACTGCTATTCAATACACAACTCGCATACACAAGCATGGTCAACAGATCTAGATTGCTTCAATACAAGAATGAAGCGCCCATGGCCTCTACGGTTCCTACGCCTGCGTAACTCTATTACAACTTTCCATGGTGTAATAATGATAGTTATATTAATTTTGTATTGTGTTTGTGCATACCTAGTTTTAGAGTTCCTCTTGGAGTGCCAAATAACCGGGAACTGCTGGCCTTTCTCGGCAGTGACTACAACCCAGAACTCACTGCCACAGCAAGGCCCTCAACACCAGCACCCTTGGGCTGTGTTTTGGCCGGCACGGCTGGGTCAGGAGGTATGAATATGAATATATGTATATTTGTGTGCTATATAGTGTTTGATATGGCTGTGTTTAAAAGTTTTTCCGCCCCCTCCACTTTAATTAAGTATGAATGAAATTGAAATTTGCAACAAAAAAAAAAGTTACAAAATGAAAATGCATATATTTAGGTACACTAGCTAAAAACAAAAAAAAAACAAAAAAAAAAACACCAACCTATTTCATATATTTTGGTCTATAGCTAGTGCCTTTCCCCTTGGAGGGTCACACACATACACACACATATGCATGCACACACTCACTCACACAATATGTATGTATGTATGTATGTATATTTATGAGTATATATATAATGTAGACATTATAATTTCTCTTATTTTATTTTAGTTTTTTTTTTTCCTGACTGAAGCAATAAAAGCTTTACATTTTAATAGGCAATAGTTGAGATACTAGTGATGTGCTTGAGCACAAATGGCGAGCGAGCCTAATACTACACTATTATTAAAAGATTGATTTTAACTTCTGACACTGGAGCTACCAAAAAAAAGTCGAGAAATTGCGTATATACAATAAAGGGATTCAATGCTATAGTAACCACTCCCCACAACTGTGTGAATTGAAAAAAAAAACAACAAGTCATGTTATTTAAACGTTTTCTTTGTGATATTTGTTACGCACAATACGTTCACACAACTGGACATATGTACACTAGACTTACCATCGCCACTAACTCAAATAGAAGTGGAGCTCCAGTATATAAGTTTTTTTAAGTTTTAACTGCACCCACAAAATAATTCAAAACGGTAAACAATTCAATTTCTAGGATGATACAGGTAATGATTGATAAACAGGAGGATTCTGTTTAGTGCAATTTGGGAAGGGGCCAAACACCGAGTTAACACCGAGTTAACACAAAAATACGAGAGAGACAAAGTACAAATGACGTACATACGTCCACACATATTAACAAATATTCTCAATTCTCAATTGGACACCCACCACTGTATAGTGTCTCACTCGCTCACCAGTTAACTTCTAAAGTGCATTAACTATTCAGTTATATATAGAGAGAAAATAGGTAGGGGCAGCTAAAGTCCAGACTTCAAATTCTTCTTGCAACCTTTATCTACAAAATGACATATTGAATAGCTACTAGACACTCAAACAAATGAACCTCAACCATATGGACCAGACTGAGAGGGAAGTTGAAAGAACTGCTTTAAAAAAATCTGTAACTCAGCTGGGAAATATTTGCATTTGTCCCCTAACTACCGTTTCCAACCAGTGTGGCAGTCTAGTCTTCCTGAGCTATAGGCCCATCTACTCTTGCCTACCTTAACACTTTCGACGCCAACTTTCTTCAACATTATGGGCGTCTTTTACAATTTGAATTTGATGAATTTCTACTTCAAAGCAACCGTAAAAATCCACAAACAAACAGCCAGGCATATAAAGTGGTAGCTATAGTCTTATAACAAGCAAATAAGCTTCTAAAAGCCGGAAAATGAACTGGAACCAGTCCATCTTACAGCAGTTTGAAGAGACTCTGGGGAACTAACCCAATCGATTGCTCTCGAAGTTCGGTAGGAAAAACGTTATCCATATTCTTCCAAAATGCTGAGGGATTCTCAATAGGATTCATACTTTCTATTCTGAGTCGTAGGCAACAAAAAAATTGGGCACTCGGCGTTCTGAAAATTCTCAGTCAAATTTTTTTTCTCAATCTCCGTTTTCAGACAATTACAAAAAATACTTAACCTGTCCGTATGGGTTCAATATTTTTTTTAAAGGACGTACAACGCCTACTTTACGTATAAAAAAGAAATGACAGTTTCTCTGAAATAGATTTTTTTTTAATTCGGATAACACGGACCTGTTCTCTCCCACACAAATGCGGTTACGGCGTCGAAAGGGTTAAGGTATACTAGGCAGATATGTGTCTCCGGCAACTAGTGAAGCACGTGCCACTAGCTTCCTAAGCCCTCAGTGGCTGTTTAGCTAGGGAATGCCGCAGCCTTTTAGGTTGTGCCACTTTACCGATTGACTTTTGATAACTGTAAAGCTAAACTACAATAATAATAATTAATACTTACAACAATTATTATTATTATTATTATTATTTTCCCTATACAAAAGTCTCCTATTGTACCATTCTGTGATAAGATACAATGTGCAAATAATCAGATTAATTGGCGCTAAAAGGAGTGGTGGTAGGGTAGCTTACGCTATGCAAACTATTCCAGTGAAAGAACTAACTCGTCTGTAATTGAATCTGAAGCGTTTAAGAGTATGCAGGCATTGTCTATAAGACACACCCATTCTCTGTTAGGTGTGGGGACCATCCACGAGGCAACCAACCAAACCGCCACACCTCTCCTCGATAGGAACCGGGAAGTTGTGAATAGAGTGGAGAGCGAGCTAGAGGCCGACACAAGTATAGGACGAAAATCTCAAAACTTAGATGATGCCAGGTTGACGACAGCCCACACAGTTCTGATTGTACAGTCTAACTCAAGACAAGAACTGTGCAGTATATGGACTGGGTTGTGCCCTCTGGTGAGTGCTAGGACCACATTCCCTAGTTATACACACTTGTATGATTTTTAAAGCTTACTTTCATTAGTAACCACGCAAAACCACAGAAAAATGAAAATTATTGTTGCAAGATATTCTAGTTTGTACACCTCCAAAATGTTCACTATATATTTCTGCACCCTGTCACTTACCAGAAATTAATAGTAGTGCTATAAATAGCACGGTAATTAGTAGTAGTGCTATAAATAGCACAGTAATTAATAGTAGTGCTATAAATAGCACAGCGTTCTCTAGCTCACGAAATGGTGGCATGCGAAGCTGACATGTGTGTGTGTGTGTGTATGTATGTGTGTGTGTGTGTGTTTTCAGAACACAACGTGGGCAGAGCTCCCTTTTGGGTATTTCCCTCCTTATTTGGCTCAGGGGACATGCTCAAATAAAAACTGTTCATTCCCAAGATCCAAGCTATGTGAAGAAGACTTCAGGTAAAGGGTCCTATTCGGAAAACACCTCCAATTGGCAACTGGATGTATTTGTTGGGTCCAAAAAGTCATGTAGAGTACAATGCAACCCATTCTAACCGCCATATTCCCTTAGCCATTTGCACTGGACATCAGAATCAATTCCTAAGACTCAGTTTCCTACCAGCAACTCACTTACAAGTCTATTTACATAAACATTCATGTAAAAACTATTTAATATTACAAATGACTCAGGTGAGAGCAGAAACCAGTATGCTCAGACACGTTATTTCTGAAAAAGACTGATTTAATTTCTCATGTATCAGTAGTAGATACAGGTCGTCGAGTTCTCCTTAAAAAGTTGCAAAATGTCTGAACTTGTGCATTGGATGGCAGATCGAGTGAGTCGAGTGTTCTCAAGTCTAGCATGTTCTGTGGTAGTTATAAAAGGCACCATGCCTTCAAATTCAAAACAGGAACTCATATATATATATATATATATATTCACTGGTATAGGATAGTGTAGTTGGTAAATCCAAAGTTACTCTAACATCCAACAGGTTTTCAAACCTTTCACTTTTGTTCATTCAGATACTAGTAGCAACACATTCGATGGTTTGCATGTGAGCTGCTCTACCAGTGACGATGATTCTACTCCTCTTACAATATTAAAATACACCATTTCTTTCCCAGCCTTCTTTTACTCATTAGGTGTATTCTCTCTCTTTCACAGGCTATTCCTGTATGTTTATTAAAAAATAAAAATTAAAAAATAAAAATTAAAAAATTAAAAAGGCATAAGAGAAAGAATACATTAAAGTTTGGCTAATGCCAAGGATGTGTAAACTGGTATGAAGTTGTGAGGTTAACTGGTAAGGCCATGTAGTAAGGATGGTCTAAAGTAAACGTGGCAGCCTGTACCATTTACATTAACGAATGAGCACTGCATGTTGCTATGATAACAAGAGCAGCACTACTAAAGCGATGTAGTTGTGGATTGACTCAAAGTGTGAATCGAGTGTTGTCGCTTATTGTTTATTGTTTATTGTTGTTTATTGTTTATTTTGTATGCGTTAGCTACATTGGATACGTGACAGTGCTACGCTGGGATTGCTGTTATAATCACCTTCTCAATCAAGTACGCTGGGACTGCGGCTGGCGCAAGGTACGTTACTATGACAACAACACTTGTAAGCAGGGTGAAATGACATACCACAGCATTTTTATATAACTAAGCAACTTCTATCTCAAAGTGATAATATACAAATTTTCTTTCCTTTGTCTAGGTTGGGGTGCCCATATTGTGTGACTGTACTTGCTCATGTAGTGAAGTTTTCCACAACAGACAGTAAGGATAGTATTCTACACCAAACCCTTTGATGCAGTCTTTAGTTTTTTCATGTTCGTTATACGTCTGTTTTTTGTAACTTGTGTTTTAATGTTTATATTTTATTAATATAAAAATTACAGTACAGTTAGGACTCGGTAGAACAGTGAATAATAACAACAACAACAACAACAATAATAATAATAATAATAATGTTGCAATTACAAAAAAAAAATTGTAATGGGCTAACAAGAGACTTATGAAAGCATAGCATGAATTAATGTATTTTTAAGAGTAGTTTCTCTTTAAGCTTACTAACACCAGGATTATAAATCTAATCATTCACAAATGCACCCACGAACATTGTCGCTGTCCCTGTTTGTTAAGTATCTTGTAACGTCATTATACATGTGACAGCACTGTACTACAAGTAAGCTGGTAAAGGGTCGACAGAATTCTAGTACAGTAGGACCTCTAGACTGAGAACAGTTTGGGACACGAATTTCAGTCCACAATTCAGGCAAATTTTTCTTGTTCTAACAGCCAATATTGTTAATTAAAAAAAATGCTATTATTATAATTATTTCAGCCGAGAATGACTGAATAATTCAAAAGTTGTTTGAATATATTTTCTATTGGAAGGGCATAAAGGAATGTTGGATATATAGAGGTGACTTGCTCCTCAGAGAGTTCACTATCAGAGGTCCCACTGTAAGAGTTAAAAAAAATAATAATAAAAAAATAAAAAAAATTGTTTTCTGAAAATAGACAAGGAGTCAGCAGAGAAACTAGAATTAATGGAAAAACCAAATTTAAATAAAGTTCTCTGAAATTGATAAAAAAAACCTACAGGTTGACTCCATCCATGATCCATGAGAAACTCCTTAATTCTGCTTACATTATACAACATATAAAAATATAATACGATCCAAATGTGTATACATTAATGATATTGACACATGATTTGGGAGAATCACAGCAAGGGGGAGCGTGACACAAATGTCGCCATCTCGTCCACACTATGCAGAAAAGAATACCGTGCAAAAAATTCAGTTAATTAATATGACTCGGAAAAGTGCTAAATTTTAAGATGCCAAAAATCTACAAGTCCTTACCACAATTCATGTAATACCTGATTTTGTACTTTACAAAGTGAATATAATTGAAAAAAACAACAACGAAACATTAGTGTACATGAGTGACTTGGTGTTGCCGCAGATTCTGTTGCCGACTAAAGGATTTGTTGCAGATTTCACAACGGAAAGGTTTGTCTGAGGAGTGCACCCGGTGGTGCTGGCTGAGATTGCTCTGGTGGCGAAACTTCTTCCCACAATGTTCACAGGTGTAAGCTTTCTCGTCTGAATGTGTCTTCATGTGTTGTTTCAAGTACACTTTCTGAGTGAACGTCTTGGAGCACTGGGCACACTCGTACGCCTTTTCGCCGAGATGAGACTTCACGTGGAAGGCGAGATAGCTCTTACTGGAGAACCTTTTGTGGCAGTGCTCGCACTCAAATGGTCTCGAATCGGAGTGCATCCTCAGGTGCTGGACAAGGTGGCTCTTAAGGTGGAAGCTCTTGCTGCAGTGGTCGCATTTGTGGGGCTTGTCCGTGACAGTCGAGTGAGTCTTGCGGTGCTGGGACAGATTGCTGCTGTGCGCAAACGCTTTCCCGCAAACTTCGCACTTGTACGCCTTTTCGTTGGTGTGGGTCTTGAGGTGCTGGCTGAGAGAGCTATGGAATCTAAAGTCCTTCGCACAAATGCTGCACTTGAAAGGCTTGGCGCCCGTGTGGATTCGCACATGTTCCTTCACGTTGCTGACATCCTTGCCGCAATAGTTGCACCGCCCCTTGTTACCCGCGAAGACATGAAACAACTTGGCATGTTCCAGCGACTTGGACATGTCCCTGAACGGCTTTTCAAAGCTCAGGTCGCTTTCCAACTGTGTCTTTTCTCTTTCGTCGACAAAGCTGCGGCAAACGTGAGCTTCCAGATCAGCGTCTGCGGCAAACACTTGACGACACCTTTGGCAAATGGCTGACTTCCACCCTTCGTGTGACTTGCAGTGCTCCAGCACAACTTCTAGATTAGGAAACCCTTCCCAGCACAAAGGACATTTATGACTGTTTCCTGTAGTCCCACTATCTGCTACTGTCGTGCTATCTCCATTAGCATTTCCCAACGCAGCAGACGACCCCTTACCAGACTCCTCTTCCAATAGGGGTTTGAGGTTTCGATGATCAGCATCTCCATCATTACTTTGCTCCAAGTTTCCTGCGTTGCCGACTCCACCAGGTGATAAATGTTTGCAGCACCCGTGCGCCAAAAAATCATCTTCCCCGCAAAATATTTCCTTACATTCGCTGCACTCGAGCAAATCGTCACTATCATAAGATTCCGAGTCCATATCCTCAGCAGCACCAGCTACAGTGTCTCCTCCCAGTCTGCCGAGGCAATCCTCTGGAGACGGACAAGTGCCGGAGTGATTAATTACAGCATCTCTATCGCTACTGTCGTCTCCGCTTGTGCCACCAACAACCTGTTCATCAGCTACATCGTCCGTTAACACCACGCCCCCTCCGACATCACCGTCCGTTAACACCACGCCCCCTCCGACATCACCGTCAATTTTGCTCACTTTATTATCTTCCAAAACGGTCTCGAGTTTCTGAGTCATTCTAATGAACTCTGCGCTGGAGGAACCGGCGAAAAGATCCAAGGCGTAGTCCTCATCGTAGAGCACTAATAATTCCCTGCCCGGCGAAATATCCTTCAAAACTCTGTAGTAGATCTCCTGCTCTTGCTGGTAGGCTGCCAGGTTCTGCTCTTGCCTGTCTCTGGCACAGTTCACATAGCGCATCCAGTTGGACAGGGTCGGGTCCTGTCCATCTATGAAGAAAGACTTTCCCCCTTGACGAACCTGCCAGAGTGTGACAACAATAATAACAACAACCAAGGGGGTGGGACGGGAGGAGGGAGGGCGAAAAAGAAAAGTGCAAGAGAATGAATTGTATTTAATTATACACCCAAATATCTGACGAATACAGGAATTTTTCCATCACCCCCCCTCCCACTCCCCCCCCCCCCACACACACACCCTCTTCTCTCTGTGTGTTCATCGTGGATCTTAGAAACACTATCAATGTCGACAGCAGCAATCTACGGCATGCACAACAAAGCAACCACAAATCGTGTGCCACAATCACTCGGTAATAATGTACACTAGAAATCTAAATAACACCAGTAAATAACTGAGAAAAGTTGCCTCTAGAACTTCAAAGAAGTATACGTATTACACACATGATTAGGTAAGAGAGTGAAGTGAAAGTGCTAGAAAACATCATATCATCATCACTACTACCATTACTGTAATCATCATCATAATCATCATCATCATCACATCACAATCAATTGTTACTGCGTATGATTACATAATTCAAAGCTACCCGGTGAAGAATGACTACCATTTAAAAAAAAAAAAAAACAAGTATTTTTTGGCTAAATCGCCGCATGATTATATTTCGACGGGCCTGCAAGACCACACCTACCTCCCAAGCATAAGCCGTGTTGTAGAATTTGCCGGCCTCCTCAACCGGAACCCTCTTTCCGACGTACGGTCCCATCCTGGTGTTTTTGCTGATACTGGAGACTGCGAACACACCCAGTGTTCCCCCAGGCAACAGGGACGGCTTGACGGTCAGCTGAGACGGAACTGGTTTAGAAGTGTACTGCAACGAGGCACTGTCGTAACCGGAGACAATGAGGTCTTGAATATTCGGTAATGGAAATTCTGAAGAAAAAAATTTTTTTTTTTTAAAGACAATAAACAAGTCAGAAGTCAGACCATGGACCTCAACAAAGGTGACCCCGTGACCCGCAGAGAGAGGTCAGAAGATGGTGACCCTCTCAGATATTACAGATTTGCTGTTTTACACTTAATTACACATGTCAGAAATCGAGGGAAGTCTCGAACTAGACACTGGGGAACTCTATCGTGGTGTACACGTGTATAGAAAACTCGCTTTCAATTTCTGCACATACACAGGAAATTAAAAAACACTAAAATAAAATTAAAACCAGGAAGTTTTTTACTGCCTATTTTTACCTATAGACTGAACACACACACACACACACACACACACACACACACACACACACACACACACTGTGTGTAAGAAGGGCAACCACACTGGTTGATGGTACACACTTCCTGTACTACTGTAGTAACTTACTCTTGATTCACTTGTCCACATCTGCTAATACCACATGTACGTATGTGTGTGTGTGTATGTATGTATGTATGTATGTATCTATGTATGTAAATGTATGTATGTATGTATGTATGTATGTATGTATGTTGTATATATGTATGTTGGTGGCTGTGTAGTGTTTGGCTCAGGGCCTGAGTTCAAGCCCCACTCAGGCAATTTTCCATCTGCCTCCCACCAGCCCCACCAGTCCACCCAGCTGTGATTGGGTACCTGGCATTTGCTGGGATGCAAATCCAAGGCCTTTTCTCATGAAACAGCAATGGTCCAGGTGGGACTTCGGGTGCCCACACCATTTACTGTGGGGAAAGGTCTGTTCTCCTGCGAGTTCCTAGCCCGGCTCCAGGAGCTTTGCTTGCATGGCTCACAGTGCCTGCTTATTCCACAGGCATCCTGGCTCTGCCAAGTGCACATAACCATACATACATGCATTTGCATGTATGTATGGATGTATGTATATATGTATGTATGTATATATGTATGTATGTATGTATGCATGTATGTATGTATGTATGCAAGTATGTGTGTGTGTATGCATGCATGTCAGTAAGTATGTATGTATGTATATACGTACATATGTATGCATGCGTATGTATGTACAATGTATGTGTATACATGAGTGTATAGAGGAATTGAATGACCTGATCACAAGTCTTGCCAGCCATTTTAAGAGCAAAAACAACAACAAAACTTAACCTTACGAGCTTAACTTACAAGAAATTCCACATTATTATATTATGCACTATGCCTCAGGGCACATAATAAGCCACACACATTTTCATGTCTAAGGAGGAGATTATGACCAGTTGGAAAAAAGTTAAATTAATGATCATCCCACTTGTGGTGTAGAAAAACAAGAAAAAATGTGTCAATGTCAAACACAAATATTTCATTCTCTACAGCCAAAATGATTTAATAACACAAGTCTCGACTGACATTATTTTTTGCTCGCTATGGCTGACGTACAAATCAGAGCTTTCTGACAGATATGATACAGATTAACATACCGGCTAGAGTTGCCCTTCCAGAGCTAGCGCACGACGAAACGTCCATATCCACTGGGCCTCCACGACTGGCTTGGGACACGCAACTCCACACCAGTCAGTTCTGAGGTTATGAAGAATTACGGGATCTGTGAGTTTATATTGATGATGATTTAAGATTATGAGGGTAAAGGTCGCGCTGATTAAAATCATGGCGCGTATTTAAAAAACAGTGCTGCATGTTTTGACATCTGTTACTGTACAGACAGAATTAAAAATACGGTACGTAGAGCGGTAGCTAGAAACCGTGTGGGCACAAACAATTGGTGAGTGAGTTAGCTACATTTCTAATAGTTTGTCCTCACATTGTGTGGGTGTGGGTGTGTGTGTGTGTGTGTGGGAGGGGGGCTGAAATTCATGTATGGCCAACTTCTTACAAGAGCCCTTAGCTCAAGCTTGTTTATTTCCTCCTATACGCAAAATTTTGTGATGTTATACTAATTATAGATTGCTATAATATAGCACAAATAAATAGAGTAAGATGCACTAATAATCATGGTATGGTGTAGCTACAAAGGTGTGTCATATAGTCCTTTCAGCTATTTCTTTTTTACTTGTATGAAATTAGCTTGCGTGAGCGGTCACTAGTCTCGTTAACCAGCCATTCTCCTCACATAAGGGGCAGGTAATTTTTGCCAGGTTTTCATGAAATTGTCCTGGAATGTTGTTACAACCAATTAAGCAGCCACAGCTACATAAACGTCACTTACATATTGACCACATTTACTCATCTCTATACTTTCTGTGGTTTATTTTGCAATTATGTGCTCAGTAGATATCTGCACGTCACAGAAACAAAATTAATTGCATTCCTGCATTTTATGGAAACTTGACGAAAGTTAGCAGACCTTTTTTTTTTTTTTTTGAGAACGGCTGGTTAATGAGACTACGAAGTCACTCCATCCCATCAGGAGTGAATATGGTTGTTTATGTGTGTTTCCTATGTATAGTGTAGTACAATTCGATTGCACTACTTTTTGGTATACAAAGATGTGAAATTTACACTATCCTCAGGCCTTCGGCATATATACCCTATTAATACCTTCGTCATGAGTTTTCAATTGCAGATGTCACAATTGATATGCTCACTTGCTTTCATGAATTGATGTAATGTACAGTCAAGGAGAGGATAGAATGCACAAACAGAAGAATAATCGATACATAATACCGATATGTAAAAGATTGTCAGACATTTTAATGTCTAATAAACTGGATTTAATAGTTCCAATAAATAATTCACTCATATATATACATTTTAAAAATATTTAACAAATTAGTACAAGCAGCCTACAAAAAAACTGTCCATGTATATCACATAAAAGACAACAGAAAATAGCATTTCACAGAGTTTAAAATATGTAATAATACATTCTAACAAATGAACAAAATAAAATTATAATAATAATGTCCTACAACACCAAAGACAAATGAAGTTCATAGATATTTTCTGAAAAAGGTGGAAAAAAAGAACTAGACAGTGGATGCTTCCTCTGGCTGGTCTTCTTCTTTCTCTTCAGTCTTCTCAGCAGGTTCTTCTTCTTTCTCTGCAGGTTTCTCCTCCTCCTTTTCCACGGGTTTCTCCTCCTCCTTTTCCACGGGTTTCTCCTCCTCCTTTTCCACGGGTTTCTCCTCCTCCTTCTCAGCAGGTTTATCTTCCTCCTTTTCTACTGGCTTCTCTTCCACAGGTGGGTCTGGAAGTTCTGCATTGACCTATGACACACACACACAAAAAAAAAAGGAAAAAATAAATAAATAAATAAAACGTAAGAATTGAAGGGAAAAAAATAAATAAATAAATAATAAAAATAAATATCTATGGCACAGGAAGTGCTAATTGTATTTATTACTGCCACACAAATGTAACTACGACACAAAAGAAAAACCACAACAAAAAATATTTTGTTTACCTTGTCCTTAAGTTCAGCGGCCTCTGCTCTGGCCTTCTTTAGGTCGGCAGCCACCGTCTTGAGAGAGAACAAAGTTTTGTAGTAGTTGTCCCAGACCTGATCAGCAGCCCTGTAGTTGGCAGCCACACCTTTGTCATGGAGATTTTGCCTCAGGGCCTCCTTCTCCAACAAACCTTCAGAACGAATCTTTTCAATCTGCAAAACAAGTGGATAGTTTATTATACGTCAAAAAGTTGTTCGAAGATCGCAAGTCAAATCAGTTCTAATCTGCTGCAACTGTTAGTCAATTGACCAAGGGATAGTTGTTGTTGTCGTACAATCATCTGACACGCCCCATCTACACTACCGATCCACTGATGACTACATCAGACCACATGTCTAACCAAACAATGAACTGCCAATTACGCACACTTTTGAGAGTTCAACAGTAAAAATTGATTGTCAACTCTAAAAGCTACAGATAGTTCCATCTCTAGTCCACACATCCCGACACCCCCACTACACACTCTTACCTCTTCGGCCATTCCCTCCGCCTTCTCTATCACCTCACTGGAAGCCTGCAGGAACGTGTTGAATATTTCCACCATCGTCTCCAAGGATCGGGGAACTGGGAGTACTTTACCATCGCTGGTCTTTTTCACCAGAGACAAAGAACTCTGAGAAAATAAATATTAGTCATATCATATGGGAATCTATTAACTGAATTACCTTCTTTAAAATAATTCTCTATTTTACGTAATAATAATGTACAGATTAAATAAATACACCAGCACCCCAATCCATAGTTGGACATATAAATTATAAAACATGTGCACCGAGGAGGCGTGTATTTAAACTTCAAACCAATATGAAAATTATATAATCAATTAATGATTAATAATATTTGCACATAATTTAAAATACGTGCATACCTTATTGGAGCCCACTTTAAGGGAAACTCCACTCTGCTCCGCTCTGGCCAGCATCCACCGGGTAGAGTTCAGGAGGTCAACTTGCGGCTCATGACCGCAGGACTCCTTAAAGAGCATCATGGCGTATTTCAAATCTTCCATGATCTCCACAGAGTGGCGGAAGATGGGTCCTATCTTGCCAAAGTGCTCGTCAACGCCAGAGAAGCCCACCATGTGACTCTCGGGGATCTAGAAAATATAAATAACGGAATTAAAGTAACAATGCTAAGATAATTAAATTGATTAAGGGAGTCTTACCGTTCTGGACTTCTTTGCTCGCAGTTTGGTCTTAGCTTTGATGAGCTGTAATGAAAAATAAAAAATAAAAATTACATTCAACATAAAAAAGAAAATATGTATATTAAGCAAGATTTGGAACTGGTTTATGCAATATCCCCCCCCCCCCCCCCTCCTTTTTTTTTTTTCACGCAGACTAGTACTAGCTCTTTCTGTCGCACACACTTACAGCTTTGCTTGGAGCTACGACGTCATACGCCTGAACATGAACAAAGATGGTGGCACACTCGAGCTTGTTGTCTCCCCTGGAAAGCTGGATGTGTCTGTAACCGGGGGCGATGCTCGTCATGGGGATGGAGCGGGAACCAATGAAGTCGTCCTTGTCGATAAAGTCCTTGTCCATAACTCGGACTCTCAGGAACGCCATTTCTGGGAAGGCCACTTGGAATGAGAAGGTCTCCTTCCACTCAGGGTTGAACCCTAGAAAATTAGCATAAAATACTCTAGGTAAGGTATCATCAATAATGCTGGCACAGCAACTGAATGAAGTTACCTACACAAAGCAAATGGTGGTTGTTGAGGCTATTATAGGTATACAATATATGTGATTATCCACAGGAAAATTGGGTACAATATGGCACGCGGGGTAAAAGTCGGGGAAAGGTGCTTAGATTTAATTTTCTTTAAAAAAGCATGTGGATTGAAATGTTAGGCCGTGTACACATGTGGCAGTTGTAAAACTTGGAGAGCTCAATACTGGATGCCGATGATCATGTAACGGCAAAAACAAAAAACAAAAACAAATTTTTTTTTAAATTATTGTGCCAGATTTTCCATATTGTGACTAATATGGAAGATATCATAGCCTGGATTACTGCACTCTGTAGCTAAAAAAAAGAATTAAAAACTTGTGCGGTAGCTATACATAGTGCATTAGATGTATTCTCTCTCTTTCACAGGTTACAGAATTGAAAATATTAGGTCGCCACCGGGAATCGAACCCAGGACTGCCTGCTTAACATACAAGCGCTCTGCCACTGAGCTACGACAACCAGCCGGCAAACAAATACTTCAATTTACACAGGGTACTGCTATGCTACAGTCTCAATCTCAACATCATGGATTTTTTTTTTACTCTCAACATCTTGGATTTTTTTTTTACCGTTGTCCTTGACAACTTTGGTCTTGAATTCCTTCCTGTCTTCCTTGACTCCTGTGATCTGAAGGACTACATAAGGATCCACAATCTCACCACTTTTGTCACCTGGCTTGGGCAAATTCTGGCCACTGATCACCTAGGCAACACATAGCATCAATATTGTTATCATAGGGGTCCTTAGCTTGGCTTGTGACCATACTTTCATGGGATCATGGAATAAACAGCGGGAGCATTTGTTTCACTATCAGTCAAATTCATAAAGTGGGTAAAGTGTCGTCAATAGTATGGCCGGATCACTCCCACAATATTATCTCCAATGAGCAAATAATAAAAATGTATAAAAATGCAAACTTCTACCCTAGCCCCAGCCTATTAGGCAAGAAGTGAAATATTTCAATAGGAGTATCAATAAAAATTTCACTTGTTAGGAAAGAAATCTCAGATGTGAAAGAATGACTCCGTTTGAGGTGTTTAATGTGGTCTTCAACTCACTTTGATAGTGTAGAACTTGGGATAGGTTCCAGGGACTGCAGCATGGCTTTCGTTGGGGTTGTAACGAGCATTTTCTACAAAAAAATTATACGATTACATACTGTATATACATGTACATTGATATACAGAATTAAACAACTTCCACACTTTAATCATACTGTACGAGATAATGGAATAGCCATAAAATCCAATTTTAAGTGTTTCATCTTATGTGCACGTAATTATGAGCATACCATCTCTGAGGATGTCTGGCTTGAGGATGTAACCACACCCACCATTCTGCAAGAACTTCCCGTCATTCAGATCCATGGGCTCAGAGGTCGTCTGATAATTGAGAGCCACTAAAAACACAAACAATGCACACAGCCTGTAAAAAACAAAACAAAAAAAAACACATCAAAACTCCATTTGACGACCCCTTACCCATATGACACCCAGCGTTCCACATGGGCACAGGGTCATAGTTGGACGAGTTGATGCGGGTGCCCGCCGGGTAGGTCCTGCTGATCTGGTGCTTGTTGTAAGTAGAGAACTTGGTGGATTCCTGCAGGGCCTTCTTCATGGCATTGTTCTCAGTGAAGGAACTCATGTGATAACACTTGCCTGCACAGACGTTGTAAATATGAAAATATTACGCCTGTATATATGTGTGTTAGAAAGTTACTCATGCATGCCCAAACCCTCCCATTCCACGAAAACTCCTACAACAACATTTCCCAATTCACTTTGTATGTTCAAAAACACAATGCGCCGTGCTTTAATCCCAGGGTCTCACCTGACTCTTCAAAGGTAGTGAAATGAACAGACTGGAAGTAGTTGATGAGTCTGGACATCTTCTTGCTCAACTTGATCTTCTTCTTGGTGGTTGTCGAGCTTGTGTCAGCTCTCTCTCTCCTCTGCCGGCTCCTGAAGCTGAGCCTGACGCTCAACCTCCTGGGCTGCCTCTCTTCTCTCAAATCACCTGTGGGAATCAAACAGAATGAGAATCAAACAGAATGGGAATCAAACAGAATGGGAATCAAACAGAATGGGACTCAAACAGAATGGGAATCAAACAGAATGGGAATCAAACAGAATGGGAATCAAACAGAATGAGAATCAAACAGAATGGGAATCAAACAGAGTGGGAATCAAACAGAATGGGAAGTCAAAGAGGAAGGGGGGGGAAAGGCATCATGTTAAATATACATGCATGAGTTTTATATCTACGTATCTCAATTAAATACTTCTCTACTGCAATTTCATATGCCCAAGTGATAAACTACTTCAAAGAAAAGCATTGAAGACCATTCAGACAATGTTAACACAATGTTGAACACATTCTCTTAGACTCGTACACTAACAGCTGCTTATAAGTGCCACAAAATATCTTTTAAGTGTTAAGAGGTTATTATAGATATATTTTTTTGTATTTTTCACTGCAGAAGGAAATTTCAACTTTATCACAGTAACCAGGGGAACATTTCCTGCAAAATCCGAAATATCGTACTATCCTCTACCTAATTGCTGCAGGAAATACTATATTTCCTGCAAACAGGACTAATATGAATATTAATTAGCTGTTGTGCATCAATTTGTATTGTTACTTTGCAGGACGGATACAAAATTCTGATTTGCTGCTGTGAGGGGGTTGTATTATACCTGATTCTCTTCGAACAGCCAAAAATGCCAACATTACCATTTTGCTGTGAGTCGTCTGCAGGTTTGGCGGCCTTGTCCATGGTCGGCTGGGATTCGGTTTTCGCATTTTTGTCTGCAGATTCATCAGAAACCACGACAACAGGGGATTCTTCCTTTGACTTAACTTCTCCGTCTTCAGCAGGCTTGGGATCCTCAGTCTCAGCCTTAGGTTCTTCAGTTTTAGGTTCCTCAGCTTTAGGTTCTTCAGTCTTAGGTTCCTCAGTTTTTGCCTCTGCCTCGTCAGACTTCTTTGCGTCCTCCCCATCGGCTGCCTGGGGTTGCTCCTCAGCAGGCCTTGCTGGTTCTACCACTGGCACATCACTCTCCTCCTTCTTCTGTGAAATGATAAAAAATACACTGTATGTATTAAACAATCGTGGAGTATCAATACCAATCGAGCGAAACATACGCTGTACATGATGTAAATATGTAACTAAAATTACGTGTTTGGAAGCTCTTCCAATATTACATAGCAGACTTTCACAAACTATGGTACTCAAGTATAAATGATCCTTACCCACTAATTCCATTCTGACCCACCCACTCACTGGCCCGCCCACCTATCGACACCACCCACTCACTGACACACCCACTCATTCACCTTGTGCTGAGAATCAATCTCATCCGCCTCGTCATCCTCGGAGACCTCGCCTTCTTCAAGATCGACGTCTTCTTCTATAGACTTCTGCAGCTTCTTTCCCTTGATGAGGATCTTGTATTTGAGGGCGGAAGGAGGGGGCAGGAGGAGAGTGTTGTCATCCCGAGCATTGTAGTAGAGCTTGTCCCCCAGGATGTCAATCAGCAGTTCGGCCATGCGGCTTTGCTGCTCTATGGAGCAATGGTTCTCGATAGACAGTATCACTGGGTACCTGAAAGATACCGGAAGAGAATGGAACAAGTCAATAGTGTGTATGTGTGTGTGTGGATGTATGTGTGTGTGTGGATGTATGTGTGTGTGGATGTATGTGTGTGTGTGTGCATGTGTGTGTGTGTGTGCATGTGGATGTATGTGTGTGTGCATGTGGATGTATGTGTGTGTGTGTGTGTGCATGTGGATGTATGTGTGTGTGCATGTGGATGTATGTGTGTGTGTGTGCATGCATGTGTGTGTGTGTGCATGTGGATGTATGTGTGTGTGTGCATGTGGATGTATGTGTGTGTGTGCACGTGGATATATGTGTGTGGATGTATGTTTATGTGTGTGTGCATGTGGATGTATGTTCATGTGTGTGTGCATGTGGATGTATGTTCATGTGTGTGTGCATGTGGATGTATGTTCACGTGTGTGTGTGCATGACGTGTGCATCTGCATCTGTGCAAGTATCTTGTCTTTTAAATAGCTAAGTGCACATGAGTGTCATTATACTGCCAGGAAGTGACAAAAATTAATACTGTGTGGAATAGACGGGGGGAAAAAAACAACTTTTGTTTATATTTCAGGTAATTAAAAACACAAAAGTTGTTACTGTGAAAGCACATCATTTATTAAACTAGCTGGTACAGATATGTACGTTTATGTATCACAAGGCTAAACTAATCAGATAACAACACAGGTCTCAAATTACAAACAAAAAACCCCCACCTATCCACCTCCCACAAAGAGGAGCCGAGCATTAAAGGGTAAAGGTTCTTACGAGGAAGTTACGAAGGCGTGTTCCTTGATAGTCTCGACCACCGACTGGAAGGAAATCTTGGACGTAACTGTGTGCCCGTGATAGATGATAGGTTCACCATCAGGACCATCCCAGCAATCCACTGCAACACACAAACAACAAACAAAATAAGATAAAAGAAAAAAACTACATGCACTGAAAAAACAAAAAAACAAAAAACAACAACAAAACATTCCCAATATATTAGTGCAATAATTTTTTACGATATCGGTTGGAATTTTTTATTTTTGACATTTTTCATTATCACCTAGTTCCGATATTATCACATGCAGAGTATATAATTACATTAATAGTACGGCGCGTAAGTTGTCCATTCAAAAATGTATGGGAAAAATCGCTGTTCAATTGAAATCGCACGGGGAAAGTGAAATAACGCGTAACTAATTGAAATACCTCGGTAACTAAGTGGAAACTAAGTGTAATACCTTGATAGTTAAGTGAAATAGTACGGGTAAGTGCGCACGCGTGGAAATGTTCAGTTCCAGTAGTTTCTAGTTGGAGACAATGTCCTTCTTTACCACAGAACCTCTACCCGTATTAGATGAATGCTTTACAACAGATTAGGAGGAGTCGTACGATGAAAAGAAAGTTCCAGCGGAAGCTAATCCTGAAATAAGGAGATAGTGACTGAATGATACAGTGTAGCTACAATTGCAAAAGACTTTTTAAAAAGCTCGCCTACTATTAGCGAGTGATAGCACGGGTAACCTGTGCTATTAGGGGTCAATAGCACGGTTACCCGTGCTATTACTCATACGTATAGTATTATTGCTAGGTCACAGCACTAGATATACAGAACCTGCTCTTCCGTCGCTGACAAAGAGAACAACAAGTCACCTGACCCTCGGATAATGCCATGCACTTTGTAAGACTCCAGTGTCTCAGGGGACACCTACAGTAGCATATCTTGGTAGTGTACGCACGTTGCCTATAGCAATTGTTAATGATACACAATCTTAAATATGTGTCAGCAGTGAAGGATGAATTGCTTTCATCCCTGCCCTGTGGATGATGATGATAAAAATACTCTTAACAACTGAAAATTAAATAAAACTCACCAACATCTGTCAGAGAGTGGTGTGTGTGTGTGTGTGTGTGTGGTGGTGGTGGCGGTGTGTGTGTGTGTGTGTGTGGTGGTGGTGGTGTGTGTGTGTGTGTGTGTGTGGTGGTGGTGGCGGTGTGTGTGTGTGTGTGTGGTGGTGGTGGTGTGTGTGTGTGTGTGTGTGTGTGGTGGTGCGTGTGTGTGGTGGTGCGTGTGTGTGTGGTGGTGGTGTGTGTGGTGGTGTGTGTGTGTGTGTGGTGGTGCGTGTGTGTGTGTGTGTTTGTCTATTTCACACACAGTTTTCCCTCAAATATCACACATCTGCATCAGTGCCAAGGGTTGCTATGGTAAGCTTGTCCAGGTCCACCAGTAACAAGAGAAATTATGTAAAAACCAAAAGATGGTTGTTCCATAAGATGAGAAAGAAGTGGTATTTAAACAAAACAAAAATAGAGACTTGAAATAAAGACTTGAAGAGAGTTTTTAAATGTTTTTATGAAGTCCTTAAACCATTTCAACTGAAACAAAAACAAAAAAAGAATGACATATTCTTAAAGAAAAACCAAAAAAAACCCGCTCTAATCTGAACACTTCAAGTAAAGCAACTATTCAGACATACCATTTCACAAACCACACCCACTTACATTCCACACATCGGCACCCTTTCCTGAGAGAATTGACGTATGCCTCGATGCTGGAGGGTCCCACCAGCTGATCCTCCATCAGGTAGGTGTTGTGGGAGGAAGCCAAGTAGTAATGAGGAAATGGCTGCTTCATGTCCTGGTACACCTCACTGTGGTCAATCACAAACATGTCATTCTCAGGACCCAGCAGGAACTGGTGGAAACCGTCTACCGTCAACCAACCCTGCGACCATAATCATAGTCATCATACATTTGCCAAAGGATGTAATAATGAACTGGAATTTAGTGTCAAAAAAACTGTCCACTTGAAAAAAAAAATCAAAATTTTTGTTTCGTACAATATCATCATGATTCAGTCATTTTCGGCTGAAATAATTATAATAATAGCAAATTATAATAATCATTAGATTAAATATTCAATAAACAGATTAGGTCTTGTAAAAATTGAAACCACAAATTTGAAATAAAAACGCTAGAACTAGTCTAAACTCACTCTTTCTTTCCCTTCAGCCGTAGGCTCGTAGCGCTGGACAAACCCCATGACGACTTCAGGTGTAATGTTATGGGCTCCTGCATCACATACACACACACACACAGTGAAAGAAGATGTAGTGGATACCCTCCTCACTCACTACGTACCACCCTTCTTGCATAAGTCTAATCATCAAATCTTGACCCAACTAGCAACTTCATTGATCACAGAATGCAACCATTCCACCCCCAGTAGCCACTCCCACAACTTAAAACCAAAAACATACTAAAAAGAACATACTTAGTCCGCAGAGCTCAATTTAAAAAAATAAATCTGCACCTCAAGAGATCCACCTGAAACCAGATTACCCTCGGCAAGAACTCCAAGATAGTCCTCCATAATTAATTAATGTGTGTGTGTGTGTGCACGTCTTTATAACTGTAACATGCCCACCCTTCTTCTTATCTTCTCTTATTTATCCTCTTTCGCTATTTAAACTTTTTTCTTTTCCCCCTTTCTGATCAAAAACTAAAATGCACAATTGGTTTGTTAAATTAGAAAAGTAATTTCGAAGACTGCCTCACCCTGCTCAATCGCCATGAACCTCTGAATGTCCTGAGCAGTCATGTACTCCTGCTTGGAGGAGTAGGAGGTGAAGAGAGCGTTCACTTCTTGTCTCTCTGACAGCTCTCTGAAGAGAGAGCAGAACTCCTGGAAGTTGAGCGAGCCATCGTAGTTGCCGTCTTCATCAGCTTCCTGCACAATGTGGAACCAAGAATAGGAATGAATGAATGAGTTTTGGGATTAATATATATGCTCTGCATCATATTTCTAAACTAATTTTTCTCCAAGCCCCATTTTAAAGTTCATTTTAGATCTATATTTAGAATCTTAAAAATCTAATTCTACGATTATTGTCCTTAAAACATTTCCCAAAATCAAATGAAAAACACACACAAAGAAAATCCCAAATAGTTTTTTTTTTCTACTAATTTCTCATAACAAGTGCTGCAATTTCACTTTCAATGACTGTTTTGGGTAGGAGGTGTCACGTTGCCTGGGCAAGTCACACTTGGGGCTGCAAATTATGCCTTAGAGTAATCAATTGTTACTGCCAGCCAGCCCTTAGCCTGTCTACTAAACAGTAAGTGAAACACAACAGCTTGATTCTGGGCTAATTACTAAAAATTAAACCTTTGTACTGCTCTTTGATGAATATAATATGCTTTTCAAAAGTTTAAGCACTCAAATTAATAAGGTAAGGGCAATTAATTCAAGTATTTTTCATCTATTATTTAAAATCATTCACCCAACTCTATTCACTCATCTCTCTAACTCCCCCCCCCCCCCCCCCCCCCATATGCCCCACTCCCCTGGCTACTACCTAAGCTAGCCAAACCTTATCTACCAAGCCTCACCATCTTACAAGATCAACAAGCTCACACTGCCCAACACACCTGGCAACCAACCACAACTATCACACCTTGTAAACAGCCTGAGGCACATTGGCCATTGTTTTATTGTATTTTATTTATTTATTTATTTATTTTTTTTTTTTTTTTTGGGGGGGGGGGGGGGGGGAACTTGACTTGATACGAGATTTTCCCTAAAAGATGCAGTAAGCAGCTAGCCTGTGTCTGGTGAAGATGCTGGCTGAAGAAGCCTTAGCTTTGGAAAATTAGCTTCTTTTACTTACCTTGAACTTCTTTTTGAGAACCTTCTTGTTGAGGCTGACGTTGAGTTCCTTCATCATGACCAGGACTTCCTTGACACTGAGGGAACCACTGCCATCTTTGTCTGCGTCTTCAAACATGTTCTTCAGCCACATGGAGCGAACCTGGGAGCTGAAGCCACTGTTGTCTACACACACACACACAAACACACACATTAACCATTTAGTTGTATGTATTGGAAGCAATTGAATGACAAGTTTATTGGTACGAAAAAGTTTAAATCGACAAGTACCGTCGAGTTTCTTTGACAATTACTAAACTTTTTAAGTACCATGCCTCTTTTCCTGTTAGATCTATTCAGGTCTAAAAGCTCAACTGCTGAATACTAACATAAAAATAAATAAAAATTAGTTAAGCTACGAGTACATTGCTCTATTAGTAAACAAATGACTGAAAGAACGACAAGCGAGCTGTTAATCAGAAACATAACTCTACCAATGGCAGTATTTCTGCATTCTCATGCATTCTTTGTCCAAGAAACTAGGTGTAATATCGTGGTCCACTGAGAGGAATTACTATAGCGACAATATCACACTTGAGCTAACACGACACTACACACTTAGTTGCCATCCCAACCGTGCCGAAACAACAGCAGATATGGCACACACTCTTGACTCCCCGTACACCGATGCCACCCACAAACACATACGACTGCTGCACATTATCTAAACTGAAGATGAAACAGAGTGAGAGTCAGAAACACAAACACACCCACCCACAGCCACAGCATAATCCAATACTTTCTTTGAAAATTCTCAGTCATAAACTAACTTTTGCCTCAGCAGTAGTGTTGCACCGATAATCGGATCGGCTATCGGCCGATATTTACTTTAAATATCAGTATCAGATATCGCTGTTAAGTCAACTGAAAATTCGATATTTTTTCTTTCCTTTTTTTTTAATTATGAATTTGTATTATTTCCCCCCATTCATGAGGTTTTTGTCATTTTTTCATTCACAGTGGTTATGTTTCTTTTCCCCTGAAAAAAAAAAAAAGGCCACCATCAAAAGAAACTCAACTGGCCAGGAATCGAACCCACGGCCTCCGGATCCGGAGCCAGGGGTGCTACTGCCCACACCACTCCACTCCGTAACCTTGACCCCTACGAGGCAAAATTTTGTATTATAAAGACTTAGGCAACTTCTTATTACACTTACGTGCACTGCTGTACACGTGTCCAGTCATTATTAACACATTTTTGAAACTAGGACCATACTCTTGGGGGTAAAATGGCAACTGTAAGTGGTTCTAGAAAGAAGCCAGCGCTGTCTTGACTACGTCTGAAATAAGCTTTCACCAAAATTAATTAAATATCGGATTGGTTATCGGTATCGGCAGATACCTGCCAATAATATCGGCTATTTTCAATATCAGTGTAACACTACTTAGCAGCTATGTAGATTCAAACCACACCCCTTGCTTGTGGCACAAAGTTGTGTCACTTGCATCAAACTGATTCAGGACATTAACAACAACAATAAGTATAACAACTGGTGTGTGGCAACCGCTGAAACGTATGCTAATGGACAATGTACTGCACACATATTGGGTCACTAAACAACTCCACTGTGATTATGTGTATTACCACGTAAACATAATGAATGCAAGAGAAGGGGAAATCAACACATTTATTCTCTAGAACAAAATTGGAGAGAAATCAAATCAATATATTTTTTATATTTTTATTTCAGGGGAGGTTTCTCATTTCCACAAAATTGATGAAAATTTTGTAGCAAATCACCATGGAAGTTAAAGTAATTTTCAGTGTGGGCAAAACTATTTTCATAAGGGGCGAAATGCCCCCCCCCCCCCCCCCCTCCCCTGAAAAGACCTAAAAAAAATACCCTCTCAACAGAGAGTTCTTTTTTCAATCAATGCCTCCATTAATATCTCCACCACAAGCATAATAGTGGTTTAAACTTTAACAGTCGAGGCAGTATTGAACATACCAGCTGCATGGAAATTCAAAGCAATGACCCAAAAACTGCACGAGGATTGTGTTACATCGTATTTTAAACGATGGACCATTCTCTGAATAAATGCACTCACTTCGTTTGATGAGTGCTTGGAGAGCCACCACCCATGCCTCCTGGACCTTGACGGAGTAAGTGGCCAGGTCAAGGTTGATGGATTTGGAGCCGTTCTTGTAGATGATGGAGAAGCACCTGTCTTCCCCGGGCAGGGAGGGGGAGTGGCACACCTTGAAGGTCTCCGTACCGCGACCAGGGCGCACCTCTTTGATGCTAGAGATGGGAACTGAGAAAAAGAGAGAGAAGAGGAGGAAAAAAGTTATTGCATTTGATATACGTACAGCATATTATTAAGACTACATCACAGCCTCTAGTAATACCCTCGGGGTACGGCACTTAATTGATTCGCTTATCTGCATCCTATTAGGGGTGCCATTTTTTAAATATATATATAAACTGTGTAAGCTTCAAAGAAAGAAAATGTGCCTCACTTCCCCTCATTACTTGTGACAAATATTTAATGCCCCTGTACCCAATACAGACTGCACACTGTGTACACACACACACACAAATACAAATTCTCTTGCTGCCACTAGGCAGGATGCCTGTGCACTGCACTAAGCAGGCACTGTGAGCCAGAGAACAGGCCTTTCCTCACAACAAGTGATGTGGGTCCCACCTGGACCATTGCTGTTTCATGAGAAAAGGCCTTGAATTTGCACCCCAGCAAATGCCAGGTACCCAATCACAGCTGGGTGGACTGGTGGGGCTGGTAGGAGGCAGATGGAAAATCAGATGGAAAAAATGCCACTTGAACTCAGGGACCTGAGGCCCAGAGCCCAGGACACAACCACTACACCACACAACACACACACTAATAAGGCAACTTCAGCCTACCTTCCAACCCCAACCACACTGAAGGGAAAAATTCATTAACTATAGTTGCATGTGCTCTGCACACCAGACACACCCAGACAGACACTAGCAACAAGGCCCAAGCCAGCTAATCATGTCTCTGTGGTGGAGTTGTATGGTTTCCCCTAGCCACAGGCTCAGAGCTCATTGGTAATCCTCCAGCTGCTCTTGAAGTGCAGTGATAAGACATTCTACTGTTGAGAAAGACCAGTAAAACTATACAAGAAATTGGGAATCCATACACGCACCAATCTTGTGGTGGAGCAAAGAAAAGAGTCTTCCCTTTTGTTAAACAGCTTGACAACCAGCCAGATGTAAATGCATTCCTCGGCACCATTCTCAACTTACATGCTCCTTCTTGTAGTAAATTGATATGAAGCTAAAAGCTAAGAAGCCATAACTCTCACACTTGGCATAAAGCTACACATGTTAGTAACACATGAGTATCCATTAAGAACAAAGAAAAGGTCACAAGTAACAATAAGCCAAGGAAGCAAACCTTCTCCACTCATACCACCGCCAAGCACCATGAATACGCACACACACACACACTTGCTGAAACCCAAGATAATCCACACACTCTGAACTTACGCTAAAATTGCACTCTGCAAATTTTCAAATAAATAACTAGTCCCCTGTGGTCAATGGTCATAGCAGAATACAGCACATATGCTTACTACAATCCTTGAATTAAATCAATCTCTCTTTCTAGCTTTCTAGAATCGTACCGACCATCACTCATTCAAGCTATACCTTTACATGATGTGTCCTTTTCCCATAACTTTGCCACAAGCACGTGCTACTAAACACGTGTGAGTTTATCTTCTGTAATATCACAACACCATATAATAGCTCAGTTGTCCTTTAGCAAACCAATCAACCGAATCTGTGTTCTATTTATGGCTTCCTCAGATTTATATTTATCACTCACTCGAAAGAAAAACAACAATAATAAAAACAACATGGAGGTCAGCCAATGGTGAGCCCCATAACCTGCTTTACATTAATTGCTTTCATTTGTTTCCTGCCTGAGAAGGCAAGAGCCACCAGTAACTGAATAATACATGAGCTCTGCAGAGGCCATCTGTGAATAACTTGTTCACAAAGAGGATTCAATGGCTCCATCTGTTTGTACCAAACCAGTGGGTCTCGCAATTCATCAATGAATACTATCATTCAAGCCCTGCATTTAACATCTGCTTACCAAGGGGAAAAAAAAAAAAAAAAAAAAAGGTCAGGTATTTGGTGCCTATATGTGCATAAATCATTCTATACCTCATGAAACGTAAATTACTAACCTTATCGTAGCAAAGCTCAAAGGCAAACACAATACTGCATGCATCCATTAGCAGATACTTTAACTCAACGTGTCAAAACTTGTCTCCCAAAATGTAGTATTATATTTTTGGGGAAGTCAACAATCACTTTAGTTGACAACAAGCCAGAGCATACATGTACATTGGTATAAGTTGGTAAACATTTAAATTAAAAAGTTCTTTCACTTTGACAGTTTAAAAATTATCAAGTTCTGACCCTTCATAAAAACTAGATCGAAACTTTCTCACCTAAAGGGGCCTGGAAAAAAAGCAAAAGAAGATATTTTTTCACATTTTTTCCTTTGCTTTTTTCCAGACCCCTTTAGGTAAGAAAGTTTCAATCTAGTTTAAAAATTAATATTAACCAAAAAAAGCATTATCCGGTGCAGCTATGTATATCTTCCTGTAATGATACAATTCATAGAAATGACACTGACATACAATGAATGGAGCACTTGACACAAACTTCACAAACGAAAAACAGCAATAAGAAGATTGTAAAAATATAAAGATCCATCTCTTAAGGCTCTAAAATCTACCTACCATCAGCAACCTACCATCAACATCTTCCTCAAGACTCGTACAAAGGATCGTGTTGCATTACTATTGTACGTACAATGTGGCATCATTCAGAAGTTATATGTAATGGTAACACGGCTGCAATTGAATGGAAGCTATTCAAGACTATTCTATTCAAGGATTTATCAGCCAGTACAAGAGGATGAGTTGGACCCAGCAAGAAAGGTCAAACAAACACAAGTAATCTCATGAGCTGACAGAATTAGGCTCGAGACTTTTAAAAGAAGCTATAACACTCAGAAGGGTCATGAAGAAAGTGTTGATTTAGCTAAAATGTGCTGAGTGAGTGATTGAGTCCCTCATGTGACCTGACAGCTCACGCTAGCACCAAGTATCAGTCGACCATGTGGACTGCATTGCCTGGCACACCTGTGTGTGTGCTATAAATAGCTTTCATAGCCCTCGTTCTAAATAAAGACATTCATAGTGGTGAGATCAGCAGTAGGTGAATAAAATCTCGCCATATCTGACCAAGTTCCGGTGAATATTAATCTGTGCTTGCTGACCTTTTCGTACACCTCGACATCACACGATGGGACGGAGGAATCTGCATATAGCCAAATGCTGGTTGGAACATCCACGAAATGAGGGATACATTCAAAGATGAGGCGGGGAATACGTCAGAGTACCTCCCTCTCATACCCCCCCCCCCTTCCACCCACACACACTCTCTCATCACCACCTCTCTCTCCCATTCCGTTCTTCACACCTCCACGGACTCACTTCTCGCCTTGTTGGGTTTCTTGTGATTGGATTTCCAAGCCACGGCAGACAAGTCCTCCTCCAAGAAGAACATCCTCGGGAAGAGCTTGTTTTCGCGCACCTTCTGCATGTCTGTGCCACTCCTCAGGATGCGGATGCTCTCTCCAACTACAGCAAACAGAGGGGGAGGGGAGGGGGGGTGAACGCAGAAGGGAAAGGTCATAGTGAAATGAATAGGGATACATAATTGGAGAGCAAAAGGAGAATGGAAAACTTTCTTATGTACAAATGTCAGGAATCACTACAGTATGTATGGTTCTACAGTGATGAAGGCGGGGTATACAGTAACAGATAGAGACAATACTAATGAGAGGGGTTGTGGGGGTGAAAGCAACATTCACTCTTGATTAAATAGTCTTCACCCCCCCCCCCCCCCCCCCCCCCCACCCAAGCAAAAAATATTTTTGTACTAGCATTTCGACCTTGCAACTTTAAAAGTTAAGTGCTGCATACAGACGGTGTCTTGCCACTACTAAATCTGCTTTCGTAGCACCAACTTATATGATTATACATACATCCAATATGTAACTTATTGCAGCTGTCTTTATATCCACAATAGGTTACTGCTAGTACTCTATATTCATATGTCCAGTCTGCACCATTTTGCAAACCTTGTTTTTCCAAAAATACGTACGTCTGCAATAACATAATTCAAAAGCTGTCTCAGTTATAATAACTCAAATTGAAATGCTTCATTCCAGATTCACATGACACAATAACAGCGTACAACGGGACTGGGCAGGGCAGGGCAGGCACCGTTGACAACTCTATAACGAAGCCTCAACAAAATCGTGTTATTAATAACTACATGATGCTAATAATACACTAATCTTACCACACATGCAAAAGCTCCACTCTCATTTTCTAATTTGGCAGGCTTCGGGGAAACCAAAGTCATCACACACACACACACATCCTCTGGGTTTTTTCTTAGGGCTAATTGACCACCCGATAGAGCAGCCATAGACATTGCAATCAACTGTGGAATGTGATGTTGCCATGGCAAAACCTGCTACCTTGCCCTGCAATATGCTTAGCTTTTATGACAGAATGATCTAAAGCCATATATTTTGGCTAAGCTACAGTGTCCTTGCCACACCCAATTAGTGTCCATAGAAACTGAAGTCACTAATCATTCATACCCCAAGCATTTTAAAAGCAGACTTTTTTCCTCTCTCTCTAGAAACAGCTAAGCTAGAATGCAAAGAATGTGAGAATTGTAATTCTAGCCTCTACAAGTTGAAATTTCATCTCTGGAAAGTTTAAAAGAAATATTTACTGTAAAATGTATTTTTAGACCCCGAAATGTGCCAGAAATGGGATTGGCTAAAAAAACTCATTAAATTGTTTTTACCCGTTCCATGCAATGGATGAAGTTCGCTAATTGAATTATCATAAACTCTTTTTAACCTTACCGAGAATATCGGTCCCAGGTTCAGGTGTAGGGGTGCGAGGAGGTTTAGCGGGTCCTTCAGCCTTTGCGTTGGCGTCACTAGTGGCCTTGCCATCTTTGGACTCCTCCCGAGTACTCAGTTCGACTTCAACCTCCACAGTTTCTGGCTCACTGTCTTTCTCCTCTGCCTCTACGGACGACTTATCATCAGCCTCGTCAGACTTTATTTCCTCGGCTGAAGGTGTGGCCTCCTCTGGTTTCTCTTCTGGTTCGGCGTCCTCCTGCTTTACTTCTGGCTCTGGCTCCTGCACTGTAACCGCTGGCTCAGGGCTTGCTTTCTCTGCTGGTTCAGCTTCCGTTTCCTTCTCTTCAGAAGTCTCGGGCTCTTTCTGAGCCTCTTCTGCAGCCTCTTGCTGTGCTTCCGGCTCAGCGGGTGTGGTCTCAGATTCAGGTTCTGCTGCAGGCTCGGCCTGAGGCTGCTTTTCCGATTCTGGTTCCGGCTCCTCTGGTTTGGTCTCTTCCTGCTCGGCCTGAGGCTCAGGTTCAGGTTCAGGTTCAGCCTCAGGCTCTGCCTTTGGCTCCTCTCCAGTTCCTTCTGGCTCAGCCTCCTTGTCCTGACCAGCACTAGAAGAAAGAGAAAGATGCCACAATAGTATTTTTTTTTTAATGAAAAAAAAAAATGCTATGATTACAAATAAATGAATAGAGTATGGCTTCTATTCCAAACACATTTGATGAAGATGGCATTCCAATCTAACTGACTAGCCACAATTCAAATTTAATTGCACTTTCTCTTAAATGAGATTTAGTTACCAAATGGATTGGCGAAAGTAATGCACAAACACTAAAATGAAAAATATATATCGTTAACACGTCAAAAACTACGCTTAGCACATGGCCCCAGGGCTAAGGAACAAATGTACCTTTTTCACACATCAGACATATTTCCTCATCCTTAAAAAAGGTCACTCCAAGAACAGGGCCATAGCAAAGGCACCAAATTTGGCATGAGTTATTTTTAACAAAACCTCAAACACTAGTATCTCCATTATATCTCCCCATAAACTGCATTGTATAGATGGCTGTAACTGTACCAATATAACTGGTACCAGTTGGAAAAGCCCTGCCCCTCAGTGAACAAATGAGACAACCACTAAATTCAAGATATTTTTCACAATAATGAGAAATTGTAGAACCTGTTTAGGCTTTAAATGTATTTCAGCAAGTTCTTTAATTTAGTATTTCCTTTCCTTTTCATTTCCTAATTTTTCTTGCTTGGGTTTTTTTTTCTTCCACAGGTTTCTTCTACTGTAGGATAATTTCTTCTGTGAAGCACCAGTTTTTGTTGTGCAATAGGAGGAAGTTCAAGCATGCACGCTGCTGTTTGTAGGACCAATTACGACCTAGCTCAGCAGCCGGTGGAACCGTTGCAGGGGACCGTGCGTGCAAATAAAACAAGACTGTTTCAGCCGGGTTACAAGCGACTGTCATCCTAGAACCATCAATTAACACGCCCAGGAGCTCACCTAGGGTCTTCTTTAGGTTCCTCCTCAGCAGGTTTGTCCGGGTTTTCCACAATGAACCAGGAGTCCCTGTCGCCGTTGTCCGCCATTGCTCGAAACTAACCGCGTCTCTACACCGAGCTACACGCAGCGATTTCTCCAAGTGCAACGACCACTCCAAGAGTGTCTGAAAATTAGAGCAGGAGATGAAATGCTCTTTTGGGTGTGCCTGTTGCCTTATGGCACGGAATCCGCTGCAGCGCGGGTGTTTTACCACATCAAAGTGCGAAACTGCTGCGCTTCGTGCGCATGTACAAGTCAACTCAAGAGAGGGGTGGGGCTTGGAATGTGGGAGTAGCCGCTTTCACACCTCTGCACTCTGCATAGGGTCTGCCTGCATGTTTACAATCATCGCAGTTAGTCTCGGATTTATCTAAACGCGGATTCGGTAGAGTTTGGTCGCAGCTCGTAGGAGGTGAGTGATACTTTAAGTTGTGCGCGGTGTCCCTGGTGACCAGGAATAATTTATTGTCGATGCTTAGCCCTTTATAAAGCTACCAATAGTACAGTCAATTATTTAATGGATAGATTTTGCCAATGGTTTAAAATCAAAACAGTTTATTTTATCTACGGTAATTTAAACTTAGGAAATTAGTCCTTGCAGTCTATGCTTAGCAATCAAGCTGGCACAAAACGCGTAGTTGTGTCAAATCTTCAAAGCATAACTCCTGAGGGAAGAGCTAAGTGTACCCCTATGGCTGCTACATGGACCCTATCAAAGGCACCAGCCATTTATAGAACAGTAGTTTGCATTCAAAGAGAACAATGTGAGCAGATGCTAGTAGAGGTAAGTGAGCATTGTCTCCCTAGCTCAGTTTGGCCAACTGCTAGTAGTGGCCCTGAGCCAGCCCCACATGTCAATTAACTAGCTAGGCAAGCCAGTGCCTACCTTGATGCCTTGGCAGTAGCTAGTAACTAAGACAGGGTGATCCAAAGTGCAAATTTCAGAAGTGGATTGATGTATGGGGTTTCCTGCATTTGTGTTAGAAGACGGTACCTGTAATTTTTCTCTAAGTTAGTAATAATATTTATAGGTTAATTTGAAGTACAATTAATTAACATATCTTACAGACTTTATAGAAACATTAGGACCAAGGCTATTAAAATAAAAACTTGCACGTTTAAAAGAGGTCACTGCTGAGCGACAGTTACTCCCGGCTTTTATTCCTGGTGTACTATTTGTTCTGTCACAGCTACAGATTTGTTGGGGTAAATTCCACGCATGACATCACTATTATTATATTGTGTGTGTGTGTGTGTGTGAGTGTGTGTTGATAAATGTTGGTAGTGACATTAATTTAGTTGTGGAGGATATCGCAAGTAATAAATAAGCCTCTGTAGACTGTGTAAACTGTTACTCCGTTGTGTTAACAAGGTTGTTAGTCTTTATATGTTATTATTATAATAATACGATACTGTCTTTGCTATCTATCGCTGTTGTAATAATTAAAATGAAGGGGAGGGTGGAAGAACTAAGAAAGATTATCAGATGATTTATTGATCGCACATGGAAATTTGTCCGTCATTCACTACTACTGCCTAATGACCTGTAGCTGATGCTATTGCTGAGCACCGTCATGGTGGTCATGGTGGTTTATTAAGTAGCAGCTTTACCCGTCAATTAGCTTTCATGATCAGCTTTATGTATACAAGATTTTCTTTTCTTTTTAGTTTAGTATACAAGTCAAAATATTTTAACCTGGTAAATTTTTTTTTTTTAACACCGCACGTAATTTTTTTAAATTAATTAATTTTTCAAAATAATATCACACAAAAATTTTAATTAATTTCTCCTTACACACATTATGACAATAATTTATATTCAAACTTATTCATTGATTAGGTTCATTGTCAAACCCCATGTGATTTCACAACAACAAAGGCCACCATACCATTATGAGTCGCAAAGATCCGCGGCCTGAGCCCCTTACCATCGGCAGTAGCAGTGGTCACCGGTACAGAGCCAGCAGCGTGCCCGAGGCCGTGTACTTTGATCAGCTCCGCCTCCTAGGGGAAGAGAGCCAAAATCGCCATGACTACTCTGGGGCGTCCACCGCTGCAGCTAACTATCTGCACGGACAAGGGATGAGAAGGAAAGGCAAGTCGTCCTGGAAGGACATACTGAAGCTGAAGAGGAAGAGAGCGAAGCTAAGATCTCCACCTCAATTAACAGACAAGGTGAGTGAGAACTTGTACAAAATTATATCTAAGTATGGGGCAAAGATAAGCAGGAATGACATACTCTCTCCATCTCTTCGCTCACTCTGTCATGTTTTATTGTACCTTTTTTCATGACTTTTAGTTGACGTAAAAATTTCATACTAGCCATTATCCTGTGATATTATACTAGCCATTATCCTGTGATTATATACTAGCCATGATCCTGTGATTTCATACTAGCCATTATCCTATGATTTTATACTAGCCATTATCCTGTGATTTCATACTAGCCATTATCCTGTGATTTTATCCTTCCTAATGAACATTTGTCTGAATTCATCTCATATTGTACCGTCTGTTTATAAATTAATGTAGACTACAACTTAGCTGTAATAATAAACTCGAGTGTGGTTATATTATATTAAAACACAGTGAGGAAAAACGCCTGTTGCCACTACAGGCAAGTTTACATATTCTGCCATCATAGGCCACTCAAAATACTTTTGTGTCTTGTCGTTTTGTACAATACAAATATTTTCATCAGCGCTTGTTGACAAATTTTAGCTGAAGGATAAACTTTTTCATTTGACACAGGTTGCCACGGAAACAGACGTGTACTATCCCAGGATCGGCGGATATTGCATTAGGGTGGTGGTGACGGAGATTAACCCCCAGGCGTATTACAAGACATTGGAGGTGACAGATCGCACGACCGCATTCGAAGTCATCGTGAAACTTATTCAGAAGTACGCTGTGAAGGAGGAGGACAGAGATCCCAATGAATTCTACCTCATGGAGGTGTGTACAGTAACAACTATGGAAATTGTAATAATAGTAGTAATAATAATAGCAATTATTAATTATTATTGTTACTATTAATTATTATTATAGTATGTCCACGTTGAGTTGGCGCGACCACAAATGTGGCAAAAGAGGAATGCACTTGGCGAAACCGTAAACCAATTAAGGTCACATGACACTGCACTTTCCCCGCCGGCTCTGAAGTTTTTAAGGAGAATTTTCTGGACCGCTTCAGCACAAGCTTTCGAATGGTATAAACCCTGGAAGCGTAGCTACTTCCGTTCATCACGCCAACTCAACTTGGACATACTATAGTATTAGTAGTAATAATAGTAATAGTAGTAGTAGTAATAGCAGTAGTGGATAGTAGTAATGGTAGTAGTAATAATAGTAGTAGTAGTAATCGAAGTAGTGGTAATAGTAGTGGTAATAGTAGTAATTGTAGTAGTAATAATAGTAGTAATGGTAGTAGTAATGATAGTAGCAATAGTAGTAGTGGTATGATTACTACACTACTTATTGTGACTGTCAATAGCGATTACCATCATAATCATAAATTATTATAATATTATTGTTGTTGGTGGTGGTTAATGATCGAAATAAGAAGACACTATTAATGGTGTTCAGAGTAAGTGCATTGAATGCGTAGATCATTATACATGTACATGCATAGGCCATGCTGTTGCTGTTGTTGTTTTTATACCCATAAAGTTTGCATACTTGCGAGAGGTTTCTTCCGGTACTATAAAACACGTAAGCTGGTTAATGTTTTCCTAGTTCATGTCACAAATAACTACAAGAAGGATTAATTGCTATGATATTTTTTTATTAAAAAAAAATTGCAATCAATTCAGCAGCTTAGAGGTGAGTTGTCAAGAGCTACTGGTACTTCAAGCAGTGAGAATGACTAGATTGCATTAGGAGGAAATCCAAGTATTTAGTAGTAGTAATATTTATTGTCTGATTTATATTTGTACTTCTAGGAATAAGGCAAGTGTTTGTTATCTTAATGAATAGGAGCTACCTCAGTAAATATAATCATATATGATCAATAATGAGATTGAATGTTTTGTTATAATTAGCTAACAGATTTTTTTTTATTGTTTATATAATTGTTTTCTTTTTTAGGAGATATTTAATTTTGTGCAGATTTATCTGCGGTGGAAAAAAACAACAACCATTGTGTCAGAATGGAGTTTGTGATTTTCTTTTGAATCGTCACTAAGTATTGCTTGCTACTAATTGTGCACGAACACACCACTAGCTGTTATATTAATGAGTCCATTGAATTCATATAAGTACAGTCATAGTTCAGGAGCCATTTTTTATACTGTTGGATTGAACATAAATGTATTTTAATATAATTATGACGGTATTGTTTTTAGGAAACACTTTGCAAACCCACACACGCACACACACGCACACACAAAAACAACATATTTGACTGCACGTAAACGTAAGACTCACGATATTCCAAATACATAATACAGAATGAAAAATATTTGGTCACCACGGGGATTATGCATTTTGCAAGTGGTCCTGGGTTCGATTCCCGGTGGCGACCAAATATTTTTCATTCTGTATTGTTTAAAAAAGCCTGTGAAAGAGAGAGACTACATCTAATGAGTGAAAGAAGGCTGAGAAAGAAATTGTGAAGTGATATATAATATATATAATATTATATTCAGTAAAACTTAAGCCTATAGTTTGTCTTCTCCATTGTCTCGGGTACTTTAGTCTAACAGAGAGAGCACTTAGACACGGTCTATTAGTGAAGAGAAGAGGATGTAATTTTATCTAACTCGATGGGTAAAAGATAGTATGAAACTACTACCGTTATGGTTGGGTTGATGAAGTGATCTGAGCAGACATAGACAATGGGTGGAGGTTAAGTATCAGAAGATAGCTTGAGGCGATGACACTGGGTGAATCACACTTGAAGTACGTTACTTCTGTTTGAAATGACATCTCTGACTGGTTCATGAATTCAGTTTAACTAAGTTATTGCAAGTAACTATCTCAACACAAAATTCAGACATATTAATTTTAATACTAATTAATAGTATTATCATACACTCTAAAGATTAATTGAGATATTTGCCTGAATAGCTGAGTGAAGGGCAGAAGTAGTGAGAGAGTTTGGAAGTGATGGGCTCCACCCCTTTCATAGTAATAATAATACGTAGGCAGTGAGTTATTGTTTGTTCTTGTTGCTGCATGGTTAGGTAAAGGAGACTACTCAGGGCAGTTATTCCAGAGTCCTGGCCAACACGGACCAGTTGTACGAGCTTCAGAGTAGGTGGGCGGAGGAAGAGGATTGCTACTTCGCTCTATACCGTGCCCAACTTCCCCCAACGGTGGAGCCGGAAGTGGAGGATAAATTTGAACAACCAGACATCAGTAATTTTGGAGGTAATAATGAACACATAATTATAATAATATAAATTTTGTCACAATATCTTCTGAAGAGTTTAAGCTATTTTGCTTAGATAGTTCCTCAGTCAAACACAATTACCATGTGCATTGTACTCTAGCTCTGTCTGGAGCATGCCCACTGGGTATGTGATAAACTGAGCATGCTCTCTAATATCACCATAGCAACAATCAAAAACATATATTCCAGAATAAGACTGTACCGCGGATTTGAAAATTTCTTTTCTCAGTGAATTCATTCATTCATTCATACATGCCAGTCTGACACAGTGCTAAGAGTAATTGACTGCCATCCCATAAATGAATCGCAGCACGTTATTAAAACGATGAGTATTAGCCAGCAAAACTGCTTAGCTGGCAGACATGTCTGGTCCTAATGTAGTAGTACTGTAGATACCTGGAGAGACTGTATTCACACTGGATGGCCTTATTGGGCTGATGAGCCAGATGGCGTTGATTATATTCACAATGATTGTGTACCAGAGGATACTAGAGAAATATTACTCAATGCTCCCCAAAGGTCATTTAAGACTTGCACAAACTTGTAGTACTACTCCACGGAGTTCAACGTTCTCACCACGCTCTAGGGGCAGGGCAAGAGTCCCTTCCACTCACAGCATGGGAGTACTGCCACCACAAACATATATTAATGCTGCAGCAGTTGCACTAATTTGATTGAAGAAAAAAAAAAAAAAAAAAAAAAAAAGGATAAAATCTATTAGCAAAAAAAAAACAAGAACGTTAGTTTTTGATGTTCTATGCATCAAAGTGATACAAATTGCAGCAGTAGCACGTGCTACAATACATAAGGACATGTGTGTTGATATGCCAGCATAGCTTGTATGCCTGCCCACTCACTACTGTAATAATTTAATACTCTGTTAAATTATGTGATTGTTCTTTCTAAAAGTATACCAGCATAACGACTCTCAGCAGATGGAAGTCTGGCTGTGTGTTTGTGTGTTTGTATGTAATAGATAGCACGCGCGAGTGTGGTTCATAGTTAATGTGCAGGTAAGTACATGCTAACACACAGCAGCCTCATGGAGTATTACAAGAACTGGGGGGAGGGGGGAGGGGGGAACAACAACAACAAAAAATAGCATAACAACTCGTAACATCCAGGTCAAAAGTTTATGCAAGCATTAACTTGCTGTTTAGAGTGCACGTAATATTATATCAGAATGCCAAACTCGGTTATACGTCTTGGGCTATGCCATTATTGTGTAATGAAAAGAAACAGGATGAAAAAACTTTTACCAATCTCCTTGTGACTGAAATCATTGAGTTATATCCTGTTGTCTCTATATAAAGTCAACAGGTCCTGAATTTACTTTCTCCCACTCTCAGTTTATTTATCCTGACCTTCTAATTAGAGACTGCCGCAAGTTCCCGTGGCTCTCTCACCTGCTGATGGGTAAAGGTGTTACTTTATAGAAACAATAAGTGGTAGAAGAGACCTAAAGCAGTACGTGTGATATTTCCAATTAGCAGCTCTTGCGTCAGAGAAATGCAATCTGCCATAATAAAACCGAAGTTTCAATTATTAGCTAATATCACATTCTTGTAGATCTAAAAATAGAATTACTAGTAGTATGTGCTATTTAAGACTTAATAGAATAATCCAAAGAAAAATAAGGTCGTTGAAAAAACAAAAACAAAAAAACAAACAATAACAACATTAAAAAGATTACCTTCCTTACCTTACATATCACAATTTCTAACCATGCTCTGTGTGTTTAGACATTATTGGAACAGGTCTAAGCAACTATATATGGGTTGGTATATATGGGTTGTTAGAGTACTAGTGTGCAACATAGAAACGAGAATGGCGACAAACATCATGCTAATGAACTAGTAGTTGCCGGGGGTACATGGTTTTTGTGAGAGCGACTGTGTCACAGCGCCAGGTAATGGGTCACACCATCTTGTAGACACTAATGGACTGGGCATTAAGAGAGTGAACAAGTGTTGTTGATGACTTATGTTGTCTCTGCCATGATACTATTTGAGTACCTTTAGAATAGCTGGTCGAGTGAACGGTGTAGTGAACTCTGAACTCTCTCAATTCTCACCTCACTTTCCCCGCACTTTTCTATATCATCCCTTACCATATACTCACATGTATCATTCAGTCAATTGCTAATAAAACTTGAAACTGTTGATCTAAATTCTCTCTAGTCCTCTACGTTGGTGACCCTGGTCGCCTATTCTATATATATGACAAACACCACCATAAACGTTTCCTTGTTGACACTGGTGCTGAAGTCAGCGTGGTGCCTCCTACGCGTGTAGAGCGTTCATGTCCACACAACACATTCATGTTGCAGGCAGTGGACGGCACCCAGATGACTACATACATATGGTATACGTTCCTGCACCTTGAACATTGGGTTGCTCAGATGGGTTTTCATCATAGCCGATGTGAAGCAGGCCATCTTGGGTGCAGACTTCCTGCATCACTTCGGGCTCATTGTGGATATAAGTCATCATGCCCTGTTAAGGCATCATACGTGCTCGTCTGAACCCAAGTGATCCCTTCCTCTCATTGTTGTCAGAGTTCCCAGGGGTGACACAAGCATGTGCTGCTGAGCAGCCTATCAAACATAGCGTTGTCCATCACATTAAGACAACTGGCCCACGCGTGTCGATCTTCCCGCAACCGATGTCTTGCACCTGAACGCCTACGAATCGCCCGTCAGGAATTTGACCACATGTTGGAACACAGTCCTGGGGATTGGAGACCATGTGGAGATTTCGGTGCACTGAATAAGGTTACTGTACCAGACAAGCATATACCCTGTACCACATCTACAGGATTTTACAACTACCCTACAAGGAGCTACAATTTTCTCACATGTAGACCTCATACATGCATGCATATCACCACATACCAGTCACCCCAGAGGATGTTCCTAACAGCGTTTCATTGATGAGGTACTGCGTGGGCTTGACTTTGCTTGTGCCTACATTGATGACATATTGATTGCCAGTTACTTCGCATCTACAGCACCTCGGATCGGTGTTGGAGAGATTAGAAGACCACGGCTTGCTCATCAATATTCAAGAGTGTCTTTGGTGTTCCAGAGTTGGATATCCTCGGTTATCACCTTGACAGCACTGGTATTCGTCCCTTTGCCAGAGAAGGTTCGCGTAGTACAAGAGTTTCCTCTTCCAGACACAAATCGGAAATTGAGAACATTTCTGGGGTTGGTGAATTTCTATCACCATTTCATTCCCAATGGTGCAACACCTTCATCCTCTGCATTCCCAATCAGACGCGACGCCCTGCATGCTGACAAGTCCGAATGGACCGAGGACACTATGACTGCCTTCAACAATGTGAAAAGTGCCCTCGCAGATGCATCTCTTCTTGTCCACCCAACCCCTGACGCGCCTACCAGTATTATGACAGATGCTTCAGATATAGCCGTTGGTGCAGTCCTACAACAATGCATCGAAGGATAGCGGTGTCCACTCGCATTTTTCTCTCGAGCATTGAAACCTGCAGAGACCCGTTATAGTATACATATGACCGTGAGCTTCTGGCAATATACCTCGCTATCAAACATTTCAGAAACTTCCTTGAAGGCAGAGATTTTCATGTGTTGACAGACCACAAACCTTTGATTTATGCCTTGTCCTCTAGACTTGATCGGCACTCCCCTTGGCAAGTCTGCCACCTGGATTTCATCAGTCAGTTTACCTCCGCCTTACGCCATGTGCAAGGATCAGCTAATGCAGCAGCAGACGCTCTCTCTCTCTCTCATCTCAGTGCTAATGCTCTCCACACTGACTCGTCTTTCCCAGTTGTGGATTTCAGGGAGCTAGCTTCGGCTTAGACAGGTGATCCTGAGTTGGACAAATTGCGTGTGCTGATTCCTCTCTTTGTTGAGCAAGTTCCTTTGACTCTCTCAGGAGGAATGTCCATCACCTGCGACACATCAACAGGCAACCTGCGACACATCCACAGGCAACCTGCGACACATCCACAGGCAACCTATGACCGTACGTCCCACCGAGTTACCGTCAACACGTGTTCGACATTATTCATTCCACGTCGCATCCAGGAATTCGTGCCACACAACGTCTTGTGACGAGCCATTTTGTTTGGCCAAGCATCAATGCAGACGTGAGGAGATGGGCACGTTCTTGTCTTCATTGTCAGCGTGCGAAGGTTCACAAACACACCGCCACACCCCTAGCTACCTTTGCTACTCCTGATGCAAGATTTGATCGTGTGCATATTGATTTAGTTGGACCACCGCCATCCAATGGTTATACATACCTGTTGACCTGCGTGGACTGATTTACACGGTGGCCTGAGGCTATCCCCATCCCCGATTTGTACTGCTGACACAGTTCCCAAGGCCTTCATCCAAACTTGGATCTCTCGGTTTGGAGTACCCTCCACCGTCACCACTGACCATGGCAGACAGTTTGAATCTCATTTGTGGAAGGCTCTCACTAACTTATTGGGCACAAAGCACACCAGGACAACCACTTACCATCCTATGGCCAATGGATTAGTAGAATAGTTTCACAGGCAATTGAAGTCTGCTCTCAAGGCCTCGCCTCGTCCTGAGCAGTGGGTGGACATGCTACACTTAGTTCTACTGGGTATTCGCACCGCGCTCAAGGAAGACCTGAAGTGTACAGCTGCCCAACTTGTTTATGGTACAAGTCTCCGCCTTCCGGGTGAATTTTTTTTGTCTCACATGACCTTAGCAACACAGACCCTGCCAGCTATGTCTCTCGTCTAAAGCACCATATGCAAGTGTTGTGTTGCACTCCACCCAGGAAACCTTCCCAGTCAACAACTTCAGTCAACAGCTCACTCAATACAGAATCTCATGTATTTGTCAGACACGACGCAGTTCGGAAGCCACTACAGCAACCGTATGATGGACCCTACAAAGTCCTGGACAGGTCTGCAAAGTTCTTCACGTTGGACATCAAAGGTCGCAAAGACAAGGTATCCATTGACAGGCTGAAACCGGCTTACCTTGATGTGGCTAGTTCAGTAGATGCCCCCACTATCGCTGTTCCACCAACCACATCCACTGACACGTCTTCGACCACATCTTCGACCACATATTCGACCGCATCCACCAACACCTCATCCTCCACATTACCCCATGCTGAGAAGCCGGAACTTACCACTCGTGCAGGTTGTCATGTTCACTGGCCAGCACATCTTGCAGATTACGCTCTCTAGCCAATCACTGGAGGGGGAGTGATATAGTGAACTCTGAACTCTCACAATTCTCACCTCATTTTCCCCGCACTTTTGTATATTATCCCTTACCATATACTCACGTGTATCATTCAGTCAATTGCTAATAAAACTGAGTGTTGTGAAACTGTGAACAATCTTAATTAGAGGTTAGCTATATTCTCTCTAGTCCTCTACAACGGTATCAAACTAACGCAAGTGGAAACTGAGAAATTATTATGAGAATACATGCGAGGGTGTAAACAAAAAAAAAAATTTTGAGAGTGTTTGAATTACGAGGGAAAATGTCATATTAATCAACTAAATACATATGAATAAGAAGAGAGAATCACTTCATTAGTTACAATTAAACCTCTGAATGATATTTATTCGTGGCAGAGGTAAAAAAAATGTGAGGGTGCTTAGGCACTGCTGCCCCACCCCCCCCCCCCACCACCCCCTCCCAATCCTTTGTCTCCACCTATGATAATAGCTAAATATATAAAAAGATAAGCAAGCTGAATGCAACACCACACTGAGCTAGCTAATGTTTGGGAAGGCAGCCTGACCATTCTCTGGACACCTTAATCTTTCTTGAAACACAAAGTGTCATCTACAGTAGCACTGTAAGAAAGGGAATGTTCATTTGCATTTTTTTTGGTGGTCATCGAAGCATGCCCACTGATACTTGTTGTGGGAGGTAGAAATAAAGCGCCAGTTTGCCAGGACTACGAAATTCAGTTCATTATTTCTTCTGTACCAAGGCTCTATAACTCTTAATACCTACATTCTGGCTGGCACAAGCTCTGAGCTGGTACTTTGCAGGTTTATCAAGGAACTAGGCCATATCTCACTTAATGGGAGCATAATGCATGAATGGCAGACATCTGTTATTCTAGGCAGCTTTGGAAAGAAAGCAAAATGTTAAGTTTGAGTATGAAATATTCAGTTGGCTATACAAAGGAATAGTTCTGTAACATTACACACAAGTGTGCATAAATCTGCACGTAGTTCTTGTTTGTGTAATACATACCATGTCTAACACGCTTGGTTCCATACCTGAAGACTGCACTACTATTTGTGAAAGTACCACAGTCTACGAGGGTGGAATTTTATAATTATACTTTATATTAAATAATTAATTGGACTGCCTACGATATTTTGTAGAGATTCAGTTTTGGCTAGTGACTTGACAAGACCAAATACGTCTATTGATGTCTGTGTAGGACTCGAGCATCGTCTAAGCACACATAACTTGTAATTCAAATTCAATGAAGTACGCATCATTATTTGTATCAATATATATTCCTACTCTTGCAACTTCCACTGCATTACTGAGGGTATGCACACTGCGAAATCATAGCTGAGATTAAGAAAGACGGTATGAATGTGATCATTCATAATTATTGGAGTAGAGTGTGAGAATTCATGCAATGGTGCACATTTCAATAGACATGTGGCATTGTGTGTGAGGGCTGGGCGATGCGATTTTTCAAGAGACAAAACTAGTTGTAATGAAAAAAAAAAGAAAGACTTTTTTGTTAAAGTTGAGTCCAGAAGACATGTAAATTTTTTTAGTGAAGTGAATTTTCATAGTCCTGACAAACTTTCACTTTATTGCAACCTCCCATATTTTTGTTGTGGTTTAAAGTTATGCTTACTTATTGTGCTTCTACTTATCTATGGCTATATGCAGAAATATGCCGATCACCAGAAAACTGAATGCGTTTATGAATTATATATTAACACATAGTCAATTACGTCGGCTAATTTTTTATAACATTATTTTTGTATTAATGATGCTAATGTATTACGATCGATAGTCAATTGATTTCTGCGTTCTTTATATTTTGCAGCCATGATCATATCTCCCAGCCAAGACTCGTTCTTTGACAGTTTTCCTGATCCACGCGACAGCTCCCTTCCTTCCTTCTCGCCTCTGCCACTCCCAACTTCCACCCACTCCATGAACACCGCACCCACAAACCCAACTTTGCCATCCTATCGAGACTTAAGTTCCCGAGTTCAAGTTTCGAAACTCATCATGAGTCCGTCAGAATCAAGCCACGGGCAGAAAGATGAGCCTGGCAATGAAAATAAGACACATCAAAGTTTTTCTTTCAGTCCGTCAATATCAACCACCAAATATTCAACATTTTCTGATCCTAGAATTGAGACTATAGCGGAAAGTGAAGCAGAGAATGAGTCCAGCGAGACCAGGAAATTGTCAAATTCAAGTCATCTACGATACACACAGAGAAAGGTTATGCAGAAGTCACTGAGCATGGGAATGCATGGTATCATGGCCAAGGTCGTATCAGAAACAAAGCAGAACTCTCCAGTCCGCCCAAAAGCTCACGAGCGAAGTCAATCATCTCCCTCTCGACTTTTGACAGTAAAGGGATCTCACCTTCCTCCTTCTCCTACTTCACCTCAGGATCTCACGATACGTAACCTCGCCTGTTCTCCTCTGGCTCCGGCTCAAGTGAACCGTACGAAGAACATCCCAGACTTTGTCTTCACACCCGGCCCAGATGACACTACAAGTGACAGTAGCGAGGCTGACTTCCAAGGTAGCGAGAGTTCTGAACCGATGAGGAGTGGGGGGAGCTTGGAGAAGAGCTTTAATATAGCTGGTATGCTCGATTTCGACAACTGCACCAATGATTCGTTTGAAGGAAAAGTAGAAGATGATGATTTAGGGCAATGGGTGGAATGGGCAAAAAGTGATAGGGAAAGAAAGTCGTTGACAGATGAGCAGAGAAGTGACATTGTTGGAGGTCTGCTTGATATTGCAGAGGAAGAAGGTGAAAATGATGATGATGGTGAAGATGATAATCGTGAAGATGATGATGATGACGACAAAATATTGCGGTATGAGGAGGTAGAAGAAGCAGATCAAGAAGTAGCAGATGTGGGGGATGTGAGTGCCGAATCAGAGGTAATAAAAGAATATAACACCGAAATAGGGAAGGGTGAAGATGACAGCACAGAAGATGAAGAATTCAGGGAGGAAGAGGAAGAGGAAGATGGAGGTGATAGCTGTGAGAAAAGTGAAGCATATAGGAGTGACACTGAAGAAGATGAGGAGGCTAACAGTGAGGACAGTGAGAGTGGGAATGGTGAGGACAGTGAAGAAGATGGCATCAAAAGTGATGAAGACAGTAATGAAGATGAATTCAGGAAAATTGGCCAGAAAAATTGTAACCATTACAATTTAGGTGATGTGGAGGGAGATTGTATTACTGCTCACCAAGAGGACAAAAAGGAGAATGAAAAATTCATTGGCAGCAGTCACAACTTCGTTTCTTTTATTAAGCCTCAAAGGTCACCATCAGAGTTGACATCCGCACCTGTTACTAGCATCAAAACTGACACTCCAAGCATTTCAACCTCCACTTCACAGAAAGCTAATGGAGGAACAGAGGACAACCTCATCCCAGTAAAGCACTCCTCCACTTCTGAAATCTCACAAGACATCAAACCTACAAGTCCATTGACTCAGCTTCGAACCACACGGTCTGAATTTAGCTTTGAGATGGCAGTTTTAGGACAAAACAAGCACACAAATGACACTGTACATTCTGAACAAAAATCCAAAGAAAGCATCAAACACGTTGAAAGTTCCGCACCAGTTCACATTCCACTGCGCAGAGCTCACACGAGTCAAGGTCTGTTTTCATCTGTGACCAGAGTGAATCGTCCTCACAGTGTACATTATGGGACTAGTAATCCCCAAAATGTGGCAGTCGACTTCACCAAAGACGAAATAATCCGAAAAGCTGCTCTTCATGGCATGTTCAAGAAACCATCAAAACTGAAAGAATCAACTAGCGTGGCCAACGTCAAAGAAAAGGACAGAGAAGTGAGCTTCCCAGTGAAAGATATTGTCACGGATCTGGATAATGTAGCTATTGGTGATCAAAATCATTCCAAGCTAATTCGCAGAAACAGTCTGTTTGACATGAAATCATCCGGTAGTGATCACCAGTATGTTAGGATTAAAGACAAAATGGCCTTGCTAGATGGAAGCCCTCCAAGACCACTTAGGCAAAGGGAAAGACCCAAGAGTACTAATTTTGAGCAAGGATCACTTAGACCATTCTCTGCACCGTCCAAATTCAAGAAATTGCAGGAGATGGAGTCGAAGTAGCTAAACGACTAAGCAGTTTTCACTTTTTTCATGATATCACTGCCATTTAAAAAAAAATCTTGGTCATCATTTCTGCTTCATTTCAGTCTGTATCTCATGCTGATTCTATAACTCTGTTTGAATTCACATACACTAATAATGGTCATACAACGTCATCCACTGCCAAAATATCATTTATCTTTTATGTTAAAAGAATGTAAAAATAATAATACAGTCAAATTCAACTTATGAGACAATAATTTGAGCAGAATTGATTTGGTTTTACAAATTAGTGATATGTAATAGTTAGAGCATACGCGCTTAGGTACTGGTGGAAGCCCAAGGGCCGTAGGCCCGAGGGCTTTGTGCACTAAATCCACCAGTACCTGAGCGCATGCTCTATTTTAGAACCCGTTTACCCAAAGCCGGCCCAGTTTCCACTAGCAACTTGGTTTATTAGCATTTTCGCACAAATATGGCGGCGTCAAGCGAATTTCCGGCCCAAAATTAAAAATCAATTAAAATTCAATTGAAGCACACCTGGCAGGTTTACTTTAGCATTGTAGCTGCCAGCTGTTATCTCCAGATCTAACTCTACCCTGGGCTGCTCTGCTCTGTGGTAAACAGTTAAGCAGCTAGCTACGGTGAGCGTCAGCAGGAGAGTTGTGAACTAGGGCTGGTCCCTATAGGTTGGATATGAGAGGGTAGCGTAGTAGACCCTCACATATCATATCCAGGCCTCACAACTATTCTATTAAACTAAAACTCAAAAACAGCAATACCCCAAGGGTGGTTAGTATGCACAGTTTATATACCTAAAGGCAAAAAATAGTGCACACTTACCAAGTTAGTACACCTAGTAACAATATAGCAACGGGTTCTAAATATAGTAAATTTGCCTATTATTACAGCCAATGCCATTTAGCTAAATGTGTACAAGTAGATTTTGAAATATCTTCTTAGTAACTCAGGATGTTACTTTTGCAATGTATCATTTTTTTTTATCATTAGCTACCACGAGAGTTAATTGGCGAGCGAGCGTAGCGAGCGAGACACTTACAGGGGTAACACAATCGAAAATCGGGGATGTTTGTTTATTTATATATATGTTTGGACGTATGTATGTCATTTTGTACTTTGACCCTCCGTATTTTTGTGTTCGCTCGGCGTTCGACCCCGTCCCAAACTACACTAAACAGAATCCTCTGGTTTAGCGACCATTACCCGTATCACCTTAGAAATTGAATTGTTTACGGCTTTGAATTGTTTTGCGGGTGCAGTTAAAACGCAAAAACTTATGGGAGCTCCATTTCTATTCGAGTTAGTGGCGGTGGTAAGTTAATACGCTATTTGTCATAGTTATAAGCCCTACTCAACAGCATTTACTTGAAAATTCATTGTCCACTAGACGAACCACGAAGGTAAGTCTTGCGTAGGTATGTTCAGTTGTGTGAAAGTATTGTGCGTTACAACTACTATTAAGAATATCACAAAGAAAAATTTAAATAACGTGACTATGGCATTGAAACCCCTTTACCACATATACTTAAATTAAAAACTCGACTTTATTTTAGTAGCTTGAGTGTTAGTTGTTAAAATCAATCATTTAACAATAGTGTGGTTTAAGGCTCGCTCGCCATTTGTGCTCAAGCACACCACTAGTTTTGTATTTGCTTTAATTAACTATAGCTACATTCACCCGGTTCAGGAATATTTTGCGATTGAACGTATCGAAAATTCCAGGAAACCTTGGATGGGAAGTATCGGGTGAAACTGGAATCTTTCCTGGCCCATGCGCGTACACGAGTCGTCACCCCCAGCCACACCTCTATCCGACCTAGTCCTTTCCACCCACGCAGTGAGCTCCATTTTGCTTTCTCTGGGAAGCAAGCCTTACAGAGCGTGGGTCTTGAGCTGTTATAGCTGCGATAGAGCTTCCGACATTGCTGGACAGGTTAGGGAAAGCATTTATTGTTGCTCAGACTTCCCATTTCAATACTCTATTCAGAGCTGGGGTGACTGGTGTTTCAGTGAAGCATAGGCATGTCAGCATGTGTTGGAAGAAGCTGCTGATGATACTGGCTTAACTGTGCCACAAGTAGTAGTAAGTTATGAAGATATGACTTAGTATAGAATGGCTATTTTATTTATTTGGTTTAGAATTGTGTGAAGGAGAAATAGTAGAAGATAAAGCATTCCAGAAATACTGAATCAGTGAAGACTTTTTAAGATGCCTTTGACGTCCTGGCAGAATTTTCAACAGGAATAGGCAAAATCAGATGGTTAGATGAATTGATATTTAATAATGCAAACTAAGGTTCTTTCAACCTGTTTGCAATAACTGTGGTGTAAAATAGTTAAACCACAGCAACTTTCGGAATTATTGCTAGATAACCTCAGGATCGAGTTGCTAGATAACCACCCTCCCCCTAGGGCTTCCTCCTCAGGATCGGGTTGTTTATCAGTGATAATTCCTCAAACACATGGTTAAACTATTACATAATAAGTAAATAATAGTTAAACCATTTGTTTGAAAAATTATCGCTCCATCCCGGAAAGGGCATTTATCCCGAATTGTCATGGTCTAACTATTTTATATCATGGTTATACCATTTCATACTGTGTAAGTGACCAAATATTAATGGCAGGTTTTGACGGGAAAATTTGGTCCAACATTAACAATACTAGCAAGTACCCCACCACACAGTGGCGCTTGATATATTGCAAAGTAAATGCAGGTAGCATAAATTATTTTTTTTATATTCATTATCATCCTCTACCACTTGGTTAAGGTTGCATCAGTTTCTCTCTCCTGCTCTCCTTTCTCAGCTTTTCTTATCCCCCTCATTTCCTTTCTTCAGTTAGTCATGGAGTCCCTTCTCCTTAGTCTCTCTCTCTCTCTCTCCTGTTTCTGAGTCTCTTTGTCCTTCTATCATGATTGTGGACTTGGTTTTGCAAAACTTTTGCTTCTTTACCAAACTGTTTAAGCTCATGAATTATTCATGAATACGCACCATCATTGTTACTGACGCACAAGTGTATTATTATATAGATAGCATTGCTTAGTGGAATATTCAGCTTTGGTTTTTGTCTTCAACACAATTTACAGAGAGCATTGGCTATGCTGTTGTAATTGAAACAATACAAATTTGAGGTGTGTATGGAAAAGCTGAACTTGACAATTATTATGGTTATTATTATTATTGTATCCTATGGGGTAGGCACCCACTATCACGACAGCGCCCAATCTGTCCATTTCTCTGATAATATTAACGCCCAGGTCTTAAATTGCATACACGAACAAGTATTCCTTGTCAATTATGTGGCCAGCAATAGAAGTCGTTCTTCTGCTGTGCCATTTCAAGAAAATTGACGGCAGTGAAGGCAGACTTTTCTGACTAGAATTTCAATGGCGAATGTCCAGAATGCCTTCAAGATTATTGAATGTGATGTCTTATGTTAAAGTCGAGTAAGTAGTGCAGCCTGTGCAGGTTTTCAATAAGAGAAGTGAGGATTGAACAGGGAAGGCAAAGTCCACAATCATGGATTGAAGTACAGAAACACTGAGAATCAGGAAGAGGTACAGATAAAGGAGCAGAAGGGAATCCATTAACTCAAGAAGAACGAGGGAAGGGCTCAGGAAGAAAGAGAGCAAGAGAGGACAAATGATGTAACTAAACCAAGTGTTTGAGAATTAAGAGATTAAAGTACATGTACCTTATGCTACAGCGCTCCTAGTTTGTGAAACATGTTACATCAAGCGCCACTGTGTGAAAGAGTACTTGATACTTATTACTATTATGCGATATTTATTATTATTATTGCTATTATTATTGTCATTTTTATTATTATTATTGTTTTTGTTGCTATGATATTATAATTAGTATGAGTAATAGCACAGGTAAACTTGATATTAGGGATTAATAGCACACGTAGTGCTATTTCAATAGCTTTACGAGTGCTATTGATCCCTAATAACACAGGTTACCTGTGCTATCACTCGCTAATAGTAGGCCAACTTTTTAAAAAGTCATTTGCAATTGTAGCTACACTGTATCGTTCACTCACTATCTCCTTATTTCAAGATTAGCTTCCTTTGGAACTTCGTTTTCAACATTATGGCTCCTCCTAATCTGTTTAAACATTCCGTCTAATACAGGTAGAGCTTCTGTGGTAAAGAATGACATTGTCTCCAACTAGAAACTACTCGAACTATATGTTTCCGAGGCTAACGTCACTCAGATCACTCAGATTTCACTTAGCTACCGTGGTATTTCACTTAGTTTCCACTTAGTTACCGAGGTATTTCAATTAGTTACGTGCGATTTCACTTTCCCTGTGCAATTTCAATAGGCCAGTTGCGTTTATCGACTACGGAATTTAATTAGCGTGACGTCACACTTGGATGCCCTGGATCCAAGTGCTAATGTATTGATTTCAATGGGGAAGGGACGGTTCCAGCATTTTAAACTCCCGTAGCACGCTAGATTTACGGCAGAATCTATTTAAATGACAACCATTGAAAAGTTGAAAACGAGCTGGTTTTTTTGGTTATTGAACTGGAGAACAACGAGCAACGATAGGCGAGTTATACTTCATTTTAGTGGGATGCCCGGTCAGAGATGTCGAATCTGTGCAAACAGTCAGGTGAAGGATCCTAGTATATCTTTTCATAGATTTCCCAGGGACCCTCTGGTAAGAGGGAAGTGGCTGGAGGTTTTTCAGTTGTTAGAGAGCGACTTAAAACCCAGCACGAGAGTCTGCTCCAGACATTTTCCTGATGGAAATGTTAAGAATTTACCAAGTATGAGTATAGGTAAGTACAGCATTTGGATTTTCTGTGTAGCATTGTCTAGGTCACTGCTACAGTGCTGTTACTAGCTAGCATATATTGATTGAAGGTCATAATCTATTATAGCACTACTGTTTTACTGGTATTAGCTAATAAAGGCTGACCTACCTTTTATGTTACAGCAGGGTAAAAACCTTGGAGTGAGACAAAATTTGGTTGCTGATCACCCGTACATAATTCAATATAAGTATTTTGTATTATTCATGGTATAACATAGGTAGACGATTTGCGTCACCTGCTAAGCCTGGAACCAGAGCAGAGCGTGCCAGAGGAAGAGCTGATGAAAAATATATCAGGGAGCACAGTCGTGCCAGTAGATCTATTACTCCTTTTTTATCACCATCAGAGCCATGTTCTACAACTACATTTGCCGCATCAGATGATCCAGGAACAGCTCACAGTGGGGAGGACACTCACAAGGAATCTGAGGTGATGGATGCAGTTTTATTGGCTCGCATTGAAATGCTAGAAAGTGAGAATTTAAAACTAAGGAAAGAGTCCCTCACAAAACAGCATTTTCGTATTGAAGAGATTCAAGATGATGATAAGCTTATATCCTTTTATACAGGATTTGTTTCGTTTATGGTGTTTTCTGCTTTTTTTGAGTTTTTGGGCCCAGTTGTTCATCACCTTAATTATTGGGGGTCAAAAGAAAAAACTTCTAACAGAAGTCGTCGTCGCAAATTGGACTCCAAAAATCAGCTCTTTCTAGTTTTAGTAAAATTGAAGCTTAATTTAAAACTTTCAGATTTATCGTATAGATTTGGATTGTCAACGTCTCAGATATCTCGTTACATAACTACATGGATTTGCTTTTTATATCACCATCTAAAGGAAATAGACTGGATGCCGTCAGTAAAGCAGGTTAGAGGAACTTTACCGACTGTCTTTCGTGAAAAGTTTCCATCCACGTATGTGATCATTGATGGTAGCGAAGTGTGTATTGAGACCCCGTCTGATTTGGCTATGCAGTCCTCAACATGGAGTCAATATAAACACCACAACACTGTTAAATTTTTAGTTGCATGTACTCCTAACGGAGCCATATGTTTTGTCTCTCCAGTCTACGTAGGTTCTATATCCGATGTTGAGCTTACCAAAGTAAGTGGCTTCCTTGATACACTTAAAGACAAGCCAGGTGTGTCTATCATGGCTGATAAAGGGTTTACAATAAGAGATCTGCTGCAAAAAATTAATGTAAACCTAAACATACCTGCATTTCTTAATGAAAAACAGTTATCAGCTGAAGATGTCGATAAAAGTAGAAAAATAGCTTCAGTCAGGATTCATGTTGAACGTGCCATTGGAAGAATAAAAACTTTCCAGATCTTGAAAGGAATGATTCCAATCTCTATGGCTCGATTAACTAATCAAATTATTTTTGTGTGCTGTTTTTTAACTAATTTTTTTCCAGCTCTGGTACCATTATCTAGAAGTAGCAAGGAGGAAAGTGTTGAAGAATACTTCCAAAGACTCTCTGATTCAGAAATTTCGGATATGGACTCAGATTCTTCATCTGAGTAGCTAATAAATCATTCTGTATAACTTTTTTTTTAAATTTAATATAAATAATAAGCTGGGGTTAACAATGACTCCAGATGGGGCCACAACAAGGTCTGTTTTACCCAGGCTATGCTGATATTTAATATATTCCTCTAAAGCATGCTTTTCATTTTCTATTCCATAATTTATAGCTGGAGTTGATAATGACTTCGGTTGAATAATCCTTAATACCAAGCTATCTGGAGGTGTGTCTGCTTTGCGGGAAAGAACTGCACCGAACAAAGATGATGTTATGCGATATCTTCGCACTGAAAACCAAAGATCTGATTTTCGTTGGTCCCGTGTGTCTCGTTCTATTTCACGAGATTTCTCAGATGTAATCTTGAGAGTCTCCTTAAATTGTAGAAAGGTATCTTTCAATGTTGACTTGCCAGGAATACTAATGTCATCAGAACTCAATTCATCACTTTGGAACTGAGAGACAAACAATAGGGAAACACAGAGTTGCTCCCCTTTCAACTTTCTTAGCAAATCTGGAAGAGACCGTGATGATGCTCCTTGAAATGATTCTGGCCGGGGATCAAAATCTTCTACTTGCCTGATCTTCTTCTTGTTAGGCTTCGCATAATCGTGCTTTACAAAAGTAGCATCTGCAATGCGCAATGTACTCTCCTTGCGTTTCTTAGGAGGTTTCCAACGACATGGCTGTGAAGTGCAGGGTAAAGATTCCTCATCACTATCTACGTCCTGCAATGGTGATCTGAACGCTGAAGGTACATGGAGAGCTGACAATGCATGGAGTAATGCTGATACATGGGTACAGCTTGCTGATTTACTAAGGAAAAAATATAAAATCATAATAATAAAATTGATATCCTACAAGATAGCTGTGAAACACATACCCTGCAGTACATTCACACATAGCTAATTTGATACAAGCTACATCTCCTTCACGTGCCAAAAAAATATATGTATTATAGACTCCAGTCTTCATTGATGGCTTCATCTTGCTCCTCATGTGGCAGCATATTGGATTGTTGGTGTTCACTTGCAGTTCATCAACTCTACCGGAAGCCCAGTGTGTGTAGCCACAGGACAATGCACGAAATGCACCCTGCTCACCAATACGGCCAACATGTCCAGCCAAGTAGGTGTACACTAAACCTATTGCATAAAAATAGTAATAATAATAACAGAAGCAACAACAATAATAACATTAAAACAATTATAATAACAATAATAATTAATGATAAAAAATAAAAAAAGCCAGCTAGACTTTACCTTGGGAGACACGAGGAATGGAATCAGCAAGTGTCTGGTAATTTTCTTCTGTTACTGTTGTCCATCCGGCAACTGGTGGAGTTTGAACAGATGGAAGTACTACTTGCTTGCCAGATTCACTTAGTCTCTTATATTTTTTATAAAGAAATGAACCATCCACATCTACAACTGCTACTCCATCAGACTCTTCTTTTCTAATTCTATACCATGAATCATCAAGAGTCTGAAAAAAACAACTATAAAAGTAGCTAAGAGGAGCTCACCTATCAACCAAGTCCTTTTTCCTGTTAGAAGTAGGAACCTTGATGCCTCTACACAGCAGCCACCAACGTAGAGCAGCGACAGGGTGCCTATCTAATGGCTCGGACAGCTCAGCTCCAGGGATGTCTGCCGCTGTTAGCACAACTTCTTCCATGGTTGTGGAGCACCCCTCTCCCCCACTTTGAACGCTCATATCTATCGAACCACTTGCTCTAAAGCTACAGAACTTGTCTTGATCTTCACACTTTTATTCAAAATTTCATTTGACACACATATAAATAGAACAGCAAGTCAAATATGCCAAGTGGCGGCAGCGGCGGGAGTTTTAAACTCTCCAGTTGCAGATCTTCCATAGACTCCAATACATTTTTCGTGGGCATCCGGGCATCCAAGCGCGACGTCACAAACCAATTAACATTCCTATCCTTACACGCAAGTGGCCTATTGAACAGCGATTTTTCCTATACATTTTTGAATGGAAAACGTACGTGCCATATTATTATTATTATTATTATTATTATTATTATATTATTATTATTATTATTATTACTATTATTATTATTATTATTATTATTATTATCATTGTGATTAGTTGGGGGAACCTGGTATTAGATTCTTACTAGTGATGCGCTCTAATAGCACAAAATAGCGAAGCGAGCGATGCATGTTCCCTGTAATTGCAGCTAGTCCAGGCTACAAAATACTGTCAAAGTGAGAAAACAATAGTGGTGGCTTTTTTCTATGATGAAGGCTCCTGGTACCGTAATCCTCAGGAATAGTCTAATAAATAAATTAGGAACATTTAATGGCTTTTCAAAGAGAAAGATTCTTTACTTTGCTACCTGTTTCTGTTTCGTTTTAGCTCTCCTCCTCCTTGCCCTGTTTTTTTTCATTTCTTATCTCTCTCCTTACTAATTTTTCTTCTGGAGTTTCTAACGCCCTCAAAGCTCTTGACCGAGCGTTTCAAACGTTTTGTCTCTCTTTCGCAGAATTTGTTTTACTGGGCATCGCTACTTCGTACGGCGGGTAAACAAAACAAAATGTTGCTAAGAAGGTTACCCGGCCCGCGCAAGCGCGTAGGAGAAAATTTGCACACGTACGCCCACGCAAGAACAAAAACAATTCCTAGACCTAAATATATATATATATCGCGAACTCATTAGAGAGTCAGCTCCGCTCGCTTCGCTGAATTAACTGGTTTTGATATGTTCCTCTATCTCCTTCACCACACTCACTATTAAAGCACTGGCCAGGGAGAAGCGAGTGGTATGTGGCAGAGTTCAGTCAAATACATTGTAATTGCAATTAAATACATTTTTTGCAGTAATTTCAATGTAATTGTATTTGAGTAAGTCTGAGCTCTAATGTGTTCAAATACTAGCAAAATTTAGAATTGCAAAGTTTGGAATACGTGCATTGCAAATACAAAACAGAAATGAAAAGAGGCGAGAGAAAGTATGGGCAAGTCCCTCAAAAATTACTGGGGAAAAAGAAAGTGGAAATACCATTTGGATATTTAATTGGAGGTCACTGTGTGTGCGCGCGCATGTGTATGTACATGTGTGTGTGCATGCATGTATATGTACATGTGTGTGTGCGCATGTGTGTATGTGTATATGCGTGTGTGACAGCAGATAACGTATGTGACATACACATAACACTGTTTTTGTTTGTTTTTTGTTATAGTTGTGTTTACAATGGTTGTGTTGTTTTTAGATTATTGAGCTACAGCAAATGATTTTTTGATTTATTTATTTATTTATTTTTTTAGAGAAAAGAACACCATCAGTTGAGGCTGTCTAAATATTGATACGTCGCACCAGGACAGTGGCAGCATCTGGGATCACTCCAGCACTGTCCTGGAGTGATCCCAGATGCTGCCACTGTCCTGGAGTGATCCCAGATGCTGCCACTGTCCTGGAGTGATCCCAGATGCTGCCACTGTCCTGGAGTGATCCCAGATGCTGCCACTGTCCTGGAGTGATCCCAGATGCTGCCACTGTCCTGGAGTGATCCCAGATGCTGCCACTGTCCTGGAGTGATCCCAGATGCTGCCACTGTCCTGGAGTGATCCCAGATGCTGCCACTGTCCTGGAGTGATCCCAGATGCTGCCACTGTCCTGGAGTGATCCCAGATGCTGCCACTGTCCTGGAGTGATCCCAGATGCTGCCACTGTCCTGGAGTGATCCCAGATGCTGCCACTGTCCTGGAGTGATCCCAGATGCTGCCACTGTCCTGGAGTGATCCCAGATGCTGCCACTGTCGTGGAGTGATCCCAGATGCTGCCGCTGTCCTGGAGTGATCCCAGATGCTGCCACTGTCGTGGAGTGATCCCAGATGCTGCCACTGTCCTGGAGTGATCCCAGATGCTGCCACTGTCCTGGAGTGATCACAGCGGCAACCAGTTACGAGTGGGATCACTGCAGGATGTGTGTTCTGATGAGTGGAAATTCTGGATATCTGATTTTGGGTTCTTCATGAAGGACTAATACCAACATGTTTTTGTAAACAAACAATGGCCATGTTGTAATGTAAAATAATTATTGTCATCTATAATTTGGCTCATTGAATGATGTTGTAGAAATGACACAAACATTATATCCATAAAAGCCAATAATTAGTGGGAGGGGGGAGGGGGGGGGGCAAAGATCTGTGATGCATGGTCTCAGCATGGCACAGTTTATGAGTACATTGTAGGAGGTGAATACCCAAACTAATGTTGGGGTTAGATGAAATCCTAAGAGTTCTCTGACATGCGCAAAAATTGATACAGTAGAACCTCTAAACTGAGAACAATTTGGGACCTAAGGAGGGGGAGATGGGCCATACATTTTCTATTGGAATGCGGGTAGGGGAAGTTCACTATACAGAGGTAATTTACTTAGAGAGTTCACTATCAGAGGTTTCACATGCTCACTTGGTGCTGCTTATAACTGCTGCATGGTAGTCCTCAAATGGTGCATGGGACGATTGCTTGCACATAGTTCCTGATGTTACAAATACTGTTTTTGGCCACTTAGTATTATTATAACTGTACCAGGTTAACTATACCGGGTATATTATTACACACCAAAATATTCCGTAAATGCATTTACAGTTGAATATTATTTAACAGTGAACTCTGTAACGAGCAACACCATGCAATGGATATATTACACCAGTGTATGTAAAAGTCATACACATTTGTTATACACATAGTATATTCCAGTGACTTTTATCTTACTTACGTCACCAGTGTGTATATTTTGTAAGACTGTATTACTGGAGTACTGTGCATTACCTTACACCAGGTATATACCATACTATGTGTACTAGGTATGTTGCTGGAGTATACCCTATGTATTCTTGATGATGTCTTACCACAGCATGCAGTGTATAGATACTATGTATACTACAGTGAAGCCTCTCTACAAAGGCCATGCTTGGGGTCAAGTCTTTTGACCCTTGTAGAGAGTTTGGCTGCTTTCAGAGTTTATTTTTTTTATTGTAGTAGATCACTGTGGTCCATTTACGCTGGCTGTTGTTAAGAGTCGAGTTGTTCTTCAGAGTCCCTTTGTAGAGAGGTTCCACTGTATATGTATTCCAAATGTTTTCTTAATAACATGATATATAGAATTCTTTGACAGTAATACTGATCACTTTTAGCTAGCTATGTGGTAAAAAAATTAATAATAATAAAAAGTCTAAAAAAGTTTTGAAGAGTTTGATGAAGCCACTATCCAGGGCCACGCTTGATGTGCTGTCTGTCACCATCCCGAGCTACTCTGGTTTCTGTCATAGCTGCAGTCCTCATCAAAGCACCACTTACTACTCACCTTCTTCCCATAATGAGCCAATCGGTTTCTGAGGATAATAAAAAAAAATTACAAAAATTGGCTGTAAACAATACCACACTTGCATGAAGTATATCTGGCGAATAACATGAGATAACTTTGTAAAAAAAAGTGCCAATCCACGAACAAAGTAACTCAACTATCACAATCACTCGCCACACACAACTTCAATTCTGACAAATCATACGGGTCTAATCACCACGAGATAAGGAAAAGATGAGAGCACAAAAATTTGCAAAAACAATAGGAGAATTGAGTAATTTAAATGCTACTAAATGTCATTTGATGCAATACAAAAGAGCGAAAGACAAAGGGGGAAAAAAAGAAAGGAAAAAAAAAAAAAAAAGGAAAAAGAAAAGAAAAAAGAAAAGAACATGAACACAAAGCAAATAAACACACAATTTATTAATCAGAAGTAAGCTGATCTTTTATCGAAGTGAAATTTTTTTATGAAGAATAGCACACATGCAACAATATAAACTTGAAGTGACAAAGTGCATTACACACAACAAATAAACAGTAACAGCAACAAACAAACAAACAAACAAAAAGTGTTATATAGAGCAAGTCGCCTGTAACTCTTGTAGACCATTCCGGTTCTATTATCAACCGGCATAGTTTCTGGACACCACGGAAAATTAAATTTATCAATTGGCATAGCGTACAGACATTCACAAAAACACCCAAATAGTAATACTAAGTTATGTAATACTTGCTATTTTTTTGTTCGTCTTTTGCTAGGAAGGAGTGGCCACACTGTGCTTGTGACTTGTGGGGACAACACACTGCCAGGAAGTTTTTTGGATGATTAAGGTCAAGAGCATATTAGCCCGCACGATTACAATGATATTTCCATATTATAAATTATTTACTTTTTCAAAAAGTTGCACCACTCAAATGAATGTTAATACTCCACAGCTTATTTTGATGGAACTTTGTCATAGGAAGGAAGAATAGTATGTGTGTGTGTGTGATATGTGTGTGATGTGTGTATGATGTGCGTGTGTGGTGCGTGCTTGTGATGTGTGTATGTGTGTGATGTGTGTGTGTGATGTGTGTATGTGTGGTCAATAATTGGCAAGGAACATATGCCATGGGACGTGTCGAGCTCCACTACAAAACAATTTCATATACACAAAAACACAGACTACAAAGATATTTGTAATACAAACAACAAATTATTCATGATCCTATATAATTGCAACTTTATGATGTATTGTATGCGGTTTCATACAGGATTTTTGTTTGGGAGGGGGGTGGGGCTCCGAGTGTACTTCGCCAGGTTCGGCATCTTCTCCTTCATCACTGGAAGACTCTGCTCCTGTTGCCTCATCTGCGTCCTCTTCACAATCGGGTTGGTGACTGCATACACATCTGGTCCTAGTAGTACATTCTGGTAAAAAAAATTAAATTTTTTTTGAAAATTTGAAATTGTTCAACAAACCACAACCCACTGTCAAACCTCAAAACTCAATGAAATATATATATATATATATATTATAGCTAAACAGCTTTCTCTATCTCAATATAGCTATAAATAAATTGTCAGTATCAGAGTTGACGGGTCTGGTCCACCAACCCTGATACAGGGCCTCCTATAGCCCTAGATGTCGTCTCCCTCCTCTCCGCTTGATCCTGAGTCGCTAGAGTCAGTATCAAGCAAGTCTAAAACTTCCACAGCAACTGTAACTGGTAGACGCCATCTTTCCAAACTGACTTCGAAAAAATTTTTTTTTTTGCGTAGTTACCTGGATCACACGACATGCTCACTTTTTTCCTATGATGTAATAAGCATCACCTAAGACTGTACGTAATGGGGAGGCCCCCAGTTGAACTGGCAATTTTATAAAAAAAAAAGAAGACAGTAAGTCAAACCGCAAAGTCTTGGTGGGCAAAGAAGCGGTTGTTTCAATGTGTTATGGAAGGCTACTGGGCTCAAGCAATTTTTCGCTGCTTCTACAAAACTGGATCCATAAATGAAGCTGCTGTGAAGAAGGTAACTTTTAAAAAAATTCGACGGAAAACCGATGCTTTTTTTTTTTGCCGAGGAAGAAATAAACGCAACTGCTGTGAGGTACTGCCGAAGCAGTCCTGGCTGAAAGCTATTTTAAATGCTTCTCCAATGCATTGGGCACCTGTATATGCAATCTGAAGGGTCTAGCTATAAAGTAACTATTTTTTAAAATTCGGAGAAGCAAACTGGTCTTCACCCGCTTTTAAGCGGGATCCGGAACGAAAGGGTTAAAAAAAAGAAGAAAAAAAAGAAAAAAAAAAGACACCTTCAGTCAGATAAGTTGACTCTAGTAGTAACTAGACTTCTGAGAGACATTCAATGAAACAGTGTGCTGTGTATTAATCATTGAAACCACAATGAATCTAAATTCTTATCACAATGTTTCAACTTCATGCCACCACAAGGATAGATAATTTTTACTTTTTGTTATTTTGGTATAATTTATTTGTGCTATTCTTGTAGCACACACACGCACACACACACATACACACACACACACACAAGTTTACTGGATATACCAACACAAGATTTATATAGTATTTTCTTCATGACTTGACTATTGGACAAAAAATTTTCAAGGGGTAATCAAATAAATTTCCTAGGATAACAAGATTGGTAAACCAATGGATTATGTATAAGCTAAGCCGTGTTTCCAAAACCTATACTCTGCTTTATTGAAGCAAGTTAAAAATTTGTATGATCGTTTTTGCACTATCCCCGTAGCGTTTAATGGTCAATACAAGGCCTTAGCTTGCTGATATATAGCTATGGGAGAGTTTCTAGATAGAAAATATCTGTGAATTGACGGAAAAGCTTAACCGTTAAAAAAAAAAACCGTTATAGTAAACGGTGTCGGCCGTTTAGTCCAAACGGTACGGAACGCAACGATAAATTCTACGGTAAAAAAAACACCATTTTACGGCCTTACTACGGAACGGAATGTGAAACATTTTTGTCTCCTACTGTATACTCAACATGATCACTACAACACTTGTAAGTTTACTCTATACCTCTCAGTACATGGTACACTTCTTATAGTCAGTACTACAGAGGGACCCTCACTGCTACAATTTGTAATGTTGGACCATTTTTCCTGTCAAAACCTGCTATCTAGGTCGACAACTAGCTAACACAAAAAAGCGAGGGTCAAAGTACAACATGACAGATATGTCTACACGCAAACCAGTATGAGCTACAGGCCTTGGCATAACTTCAATATGGTTGTTGAAAATGAAATGTGTTTACACATTCATTGACGACGAAAAAAATATAGTGCTGCTGGGTCTGTATGCTTTTATAAACTAGTGATGTGCCTGAGCACAAATGGCGAGCGAGCCTAAAGTTATACTATTGTTAAACGATTGATTTACATTCATGCTATTAAAAAAAATCGAGATTTTGAAATAATGTATATAAGGTAAGGGGGATTCAAAGCCATAGTAACCACACCCTACAACAGTTTGAATTGGAAAAAAAAAAAAAAAAAAAAAGCATGAAAAACAAAACAAAAAAAACAAGTCACATTATTTAAGTTTTATTTGTGATATTCATTAGCTAAGTAGTAGTTGTAACGCATAATACTTTCACACTTAACTGAACATACCTGTGCAAGGCTTACCTTCGTGGTTAGTCTAGTGGACAATAAATTGTCAAGTAAAGTAGTTCATAGGGCTTATAAATGTCAAATCGCTATTAACTTACCACCACCACTAACTCGAATAGAAATGGAACTCCCGAAAGTTTTTGAGTTCTAACTGTACCCGCAAAATAATTCAAAGCAGTAAACAATTCAAATTTAGGGTGATAAGGGTAATGATCGATAAACCAGAGGAATCTGTTTAGTGAAGTTTGGGACGGGGTCAAACGCCGAGTTAACACAAAAATACGAGAGGGCCAAAGTACTAAATGACACAAACATCCCCGATTTTCAATTGCGTTACCCCTGTAAGTGTCTCGCTCACTTCAATCGCTCGCCAATAAAACAAGAAGTTCAGGCGTTTAGGTCTGCTCCAATTAGCTTGGACCCGCCACTCACTGCTCGGCAGATCCATTTCTTTATTTTATCAAGACAATTTACCAACTTATGTAATTAGTGGCGTGGGCAAAAATAGGGGGCTGAATGTTTCATATTAACCCTTTACCTGTCAAAGCCGAGAATTCTCGGTGCGCGAAGTACCCGCGCTAAAAAATATTTTAAAAGACTAACGACGTGAAGTTACGTTAGAGTATACGTATAAAAACACGCGTCTTGAGTTGCTCTATGACGTAAAATTGTTTATAAATAGCATAAAAGGATGTTACTAAGGCCTAGGTTAAAAATAAACTAGACCGTTGATTAAAAAAATAACAAAATGGCCGAACGGTTTACCGCGGTGGAATTGGTGGATATGTTGGAGAGGCTCCATCACTGAGGCTGTCCAATGAGTCATCCAGCATTGCTACATCATCAACTTCATCAGAAGTTGAGCTGCTAGTGCTTCCTTCGTAGTCAGAGGGGGCCACTACTGTCTCAGACAGAGTACCAAGGTAAGAAAACATTCTGTCATCCTCAAAATCACTTTCATCGCTTCCTGAGATGTCGCAACTGTCTAAGTTGCACCACCAGTAAGTATGCTTTGTTGCTACTAACATGATTATTGTTGTTTTTTTGGCATAAGACTAGTTATGAACCAATTGTTTAGCTACACTTTTACTAAACCACCAACTAAGTGGTTGTGGTAATTCAAATTTCGAATGCAGTTTATACTAGGCTAATTATAAGGTAAAATTATGTCATGATTTGTTGGCACTAACTTTGCTTGATTTTGACATGAGACTACTTGTGAACTAATTGTTTGGCTACATTATTGCAAAGGCCACTAGCTGGGAATTCAAATTTTTAAATTTAGCTATTTATAAAGTCAAAATATGTAATACAATTTAGATGCTGGTGTCAATGATGGTGGTGAGTCAAGTGATGGTGGTGAGTCAAGTGATGGTGCTCAGTCAAGTGATGGTGCTGAATCACATGGGGAAAGAGAGCGATCCCCATTGGAGAGTAATAATATGAATCTCTTAGAACATATAATCATTTTGTATTTTTTTTCTCCACATTTTTTATGGTTATTTTTTTTATGAAATCATGGTTTTCACTTATTGTTCTGCTTTGATACACATTCAGTTTAATTATATAACAATTTTTCATATTTCTATAATTGATTTAGCAAGAAAATACAAAAAAATAAAACAAATCGGTTAATTAATTTTTGTGGTTTTGTTGCTAGGCAACCTAATTAATGTGGTCAAGTGTAAGATAATTACAAAAATGTATGGTTGCTAGGGACTTTGACCAATATTTATTTTTTTATGAATTTTTAAATGCATTCACTGAATCATTGGAAAAAAAATTGACAGGGAAAGGGTTAATGAGTAAAAAATAAATAAATAAACAAGAGCTAATTTTCGCTTTCTAACAGCCAATATCTAACTGGGTTAAGTTTCAATTAATATAATATTGGCTATTTGAACGAGAACATTTGCTATTATTATCTTTAAGCTGAGAATGACTGAATCATTAAAAAAACCTTAGATTATACTATTAAATATCAATTCATCTAACCATCTGATTTTGCCTATTCCTCTATTCCTGTTGAAAATTCTGCCAAGACGTCAAAGGTATCTTGAAAAGTCTTCACTGATTCAGTGTTTCTGGTATGCTTTATCTTCTACTATTTCTCCTTCACACAATTCTAAACCAAATAAATAAAATAGCCATTCTATACTAAGCCATATCTTCATAACTTACTACTACTTGTTGCACAGTTAAGCCAGTATCATCAGCAGCTTCTTCCAACATATGCTGACATGCCTATGCTTCACTGAAACACCAACTCCTAATAGAGTATTTAAATGGGAAGTCTGAGCAACACTAAATGCTTTCCCTAACCTTTCCAGCGACGTCTGAAGCGCGACCGCAGCTATAACAGCTCAAAACCCACGCTCTGTAAGGCTAGCTTACACCGTTTGGTAAAGCATCATCATTACATGAATGGTAAAGCATCATCATAACATGAATGGTATAGCGTCGTCACATTCGGTAACTAAAAAGAGAGGAATCAATAGGTTAAAGTTTCAGAGCATAGTGGTGTTTAAAATGTCCGAGTGGTCCATGTCTAATTTTTTTTTTGGCCAAAAATACTGAAAAGGAAATGACAAGTTAGTTACCATACTGATGTTCAATATTATTGATTTTGGACATACTAATTTAGTTTCTAGAAAATAAAGATGCCCGTGTCTGAAAAAGACAAATCACAGATTAATGGAAAATCATAGACAACTGTTACTTGACAGTGAAGTGTGTAGCCTGCTTAATGTGTTTCAGTTAAAAAATTTAGGAGTTAAAAGTTTGCTATATAGTGTCAAAACAATGTGAATATTTTGCTTATCATACTAGCTATAAACAACTGCAACAGCTGAGTGGACCTGTTCAACTCTCTATGATAACTCAAATTTCATTTTTGACCATCCATTATATAGAACCAAATTTGAACACTTTGGCATTACTACATTTACATGAAGATATGATTCTATAGTCAGGTACACAGAGACAAGAGACTGAAGAGATTAGAAAGACTAGAAGAGAATAAAGAGACTATAAAGACTAGAAGAGACTAAAGAGACTGGAAGACACTAAAGAGACTGAGACTAAAGAGACTAGAATCGACTAAAGATACTAGAAGAGACTAAAGAGACTAGAAGAGATTAAAGAGGCTAGAAGAGACTACAGACTAGAAGAGACTAAAGAGGCTAGAAGAGACTTAAGAGACTAGAAGAGACTAAAGAGATTAGAAAAGACTAAAGAGAATGGAAGACACTAAGGAGAAGAGACATGAAGAGACTAAAGAGATTAGTATAGACAAAAAAGACTAGAAGAGACTAGATAGAGAGACTAGAAGAGACTAGATAGAGAGACTAGAAGCGGCTAAAGAAACTAGAATAGACTAAAGTCACTAGAAGAGACTAGAGACTGGAAGAGAATAAGAGACAAAAGAGACTTGAAAAGACTAAAGAGACTGGAAGAGACTGGGAGTAACTAAGAAGACTAGAAGAGACTAAATGGACTAGAAATACTAAAGAGACAAAAGAGACTTGAAAAGACTAAAGAGACTGGAAGAGACTGGAAGTAACTAAGAACACTAGAAGAGACTAAATGGACTAGAATTACTAAAGAGACCAGAAGAAAGTATATAAACTAGAAAAGACTAAATATACTTGGAGAGACTAAAGAGGCTAGAAGAGACTAAAGAGTATGGAAGACACTAAGGAGAAGAGACACGGAGAGACTAAAGAGACTAGAATAGAATAAAAAGACTAGAAAAGAGACTAAAGAAACTAGAATAGACTAAAGTCACTAGAAAAGACTAAAGAGACTAAAGAGACTAGAAGAGACGAAAGAGACTAAAGAGACTAGAAGAGACTGAAAAGACTAGAATAGACTTGAAGAGACTGAAGAAACTAAAGAGACTTGAAGCGACTGAAGAAACTAAGAGACTAGAAGAGACTAAAGAGACTGCATAGACTTGAAGAGACTAAAAAGACTGGAGGTCTCAATTTTAATTAGCAAAGTAAAGCTGAAAGGTGAACTTTGTGAGTCGCAATATTTGGTACAATATTATGAGTATAATTCTTGTGCAGATATGATCTAAAGTTGTGTGCACAAATGAAGTATTAGTTGGACCAGTAGAAACAATAGGATTACTGCAAACATGACACAAACTTAAAATTAAACATATTCAAAGTACAAAATTACTTCATGTGTATTTACAGAAGTAAAGTGAAGTGATTACACAATTATTAGATTTTTTGTAGTATTAGCTAGCTGTTTGGGATACTTGGACATGTGAATCATGTTACATAAAAACATGATTTCCATCATGACATGATTATATGTGATATGTATGACAACTGTGGTTTCACTGGTTGGGGTACATGCTCAATGTAACTCATAGCACTTTTTTATTCACAGCTTGTGGTATTTAAATGAACAATAGTATAGCTGAGATTCAATGGTTTTGACAAATTTGCACAATATTATTGTAAAAAGTGTATAGTTGTGTTTCCAGTAGAGCACTAAAACTTATTATGTAACTACAATAATCCATCATAACCTTGACTTCTTATATATTATATATAATTATATTTAAGTCATCTTTTTTATTTGTGAAAGTTTTAATGTATTATGAAAAAAATACCAGACTTATTATATTTATTAATGTAGAGGTAGTAGCTACAACAGTTTTTGCTAACATAACTTGCATAGTCATTTATTGATTTTTAATAAAAGTGAGAGAGCATTTAGGGTCTTTGCATTCTATGGATCCATTTTTTAATTATAGTGTTGTGCACATTAGCAGAATGTTAATATAACTGGCTTATAGCCCGTTACCCGAGCGACCGCGCTTGTCGTTAAGAACTATAAATCTGATACAGTCTGGTATGCCCGTAAGAAAATGTATTAGCGGGGAAAAGTCTGATATAGTTCTTAGCAACCATAATTATGGTAGAAGGCAGATCAAAGCAAAATGGAATAATGAAGAGTTTGGGTACTTTAATACAATTACTAAGATAGCTAACGCTATACTTTGCTCGTTGTTTATGTTCTGGCTATAAAATAGTTATAAACCAAAATCATTAGGTTTGTATTTCGATTTATAAATCCTCGCCACTCGGGCTGCGCCCTCGTGTCTCGGAGTTTATAAATCGCATACAAACCTCAATTTTGGTTTATAACTATAACATAACGTTTTATTATTTTTATTCAATCTGAACAAACAAATAGTTGATTGGGACAAAGAAGCTTTTACTTAAACTGAGCTTTGGATTTAACATAACTTGATGAACTAGAACTTTTACACCAGAATGATACTAATGAGGAGATTTAGCTACATTCAACCAAACAGAATGATCATTGCTTTTCCACACAAGGCTTTCAATGGTAGCTTCTGAATGATATTGTGTTATAAACTCCTTTGAATATGGTGATAATATTGGATTTTTTGGACAAGAATTTGGAATATTGCCTTCTTACTAACTCAACATCAAAAACTCTTGAGGTTGTGTCACAACCTGGGAAGGCATGAACAAAGAGCAGCAGGGTAGGACTTGCTGTGCCACGACTCCATTATCGTGTAGGATGGCGGAGGTGTAGGCTTGGGGGGTCCCCCTCACCACTTGCTAATAAGTGCTAAGTGGTGCTAACAGGGGATAATTAGGTCTAATTGGGGTTTACCCAATTAGAGCCCCCAGGCCTAAACACCGATCACACTGGGGGGCTAGGCTCCCCAGTGGAGAGTTACAGGTGTGGGTGGGTGGGAGAAGCAGTCCTGCTTGCTGTGTCGCCTTTACACTGGGTCTGATCCACGTCTGGGTTATCGTCGTCCCCACTTCGGTCTACGTGTCTGAGTCCACGTGTCTGATCCCCCTCCCCTCACGTGAGCATTCTATTATACCTTATCGGGGCTGGGTCTCTAACCCCCCTGCCCCACCCCTTAATATTGCGGTCCTCTTAATTAACTAGGTCTAACTTCCTGTTAAACCGGATTTAATTACTTCGGTCCTCTTTGTACCAGCCCTCCTCCCACTTACCTATTGACTGGGGCTTCCTTCATAGCAGGGTAGGACTTGCTGTGCCACGACTCCATTATCGTGTAGGATGGCGGAGGTGTAGGCTTGGGGGGTCCCCCTCACCACTTGCTAATAAGTGCTAAGTGGTGCTAACAGGGGATAATTAGGTCTAATTGGGGTTTACCCAATTAGAGCCCCCAGGCCCATGGCCGGATGTGTCTGCAAGTAATACCAATTACATGGTCGGACCCGACCCCCTCCCAAGCCTTCACACCACCTCCACCACTCCCCAAGACCTGCCCTGTCAAGCCTCCAACTCTCTCACACACCCTCATGGTTGCCCACATATATATATATACATATATATATATATATATATATTTTTTTTTTTTTTACGTGCACATATATACAACCATGAACACCAGAGGTGATGCTGACCACATACTGTTAACATGACTGGTGTGTGTGTATGACAATTGTACGTTCTCAATCAATAGACACATCATGCTGCCAAGATTCTGGAATAATTCGCCAGCTGTTCCCTTGGTATTCTCACATAGTCCAGGTACGCTAAACTTCTCCATCTGCCCAATGTTTTTATTACAGAATCTTCGAGACCCCTGCTTGCTGCCGTAGTCGCTGCCCCTATCCTAAAGCTGTGGCCGCAGTACTGTGATTGGTCCAGCCCAACAGCTGTCAGGGCCTCCCGGACGGCTGACACCAGCCTCTGTCTCGACAGGAACCGCCCATCCTTAAAAACAAAAAGTGGCCCTGGCCGCTGCCCTCTAACCACCAGGTAGCCCAACAGCGCTGTCACTGGGCACAGCTCACTGTTCGTCTTCCCAATGTACAGGTAAATCCCCTTCCGGAATGGATCTGTTTTGGATTGTTTAATATGGACACGTACCACTTCCGGCTTCAGGGGGTCGTCTACAGCAATATCGCCTCGTGTGAGATGCACCGTCGGGTCGAAATTATCATCACTGGGCACTGTCATCTCACCTGCCCTAAGAAAGCCAAAGTAACCCAGGCAGACTGCCGCCCACAGCATGATCTTATCTGGGTTGTGCCTATCGCTCCGCCAGACTGCTCTCATCCTCCTGAGAATCTCAGGCCCTATCGGCAGCCTCGTCCTAGCTGTCGTGCCACTACACGCCTCCGTTCTCTTCACTCCTTGAAGTGTGTACTGCAGTCTGCATAGTGGCTTTTGGAATGGGTCCGCTGCCCCTTCCATGATGTGCAGGTACCTCACTGCTGACAAGTACACCTTCATCGTCCTGTGCTTCAAACCATCCTTCGCTAATTGTGCCACAAAGTACACCAGCGTAGTCTCCGCTGCTGGCACCGCCACTAGACCCCCTGCTGCACAGAAGGAGAGGGACCTCCGTTGCCCCGACCCATACGCCCGCTGTGTAGACTCTGCCAAGCCTTTCAGGAACAGGCCTTTAGCAATTCCGTCCAGCTCAGTGATGTCCAATCGGGGCGCTCCAGAATGAGTGCCCTGACCAGCTCCTGTGGGATCGTCACTGGCCTGGGCTGCGCTCCTGGGTTCTGTAACAGAAAGGAAGTATGGTCATTTCTAGAAAGAGCGTCAGCACTCCCATTCTCCACTCCTGGTAGATGTTCGGCCCACACTCTGACATCGTGACGGGCTAAGAAGAAGAAGGCGCTTCGCATTAGGTGCATCGCCCTCTCATTCTTGCTGGTCCCTGTGTTGATGATCGCCACCACTGCAGCATTATCGCACAGACACCTCACTGACTTTCCACTCCACTGGTGTCCCCAGACTGCTACAGCCACTACCACTGGCAGCAGCTCTTTAACTGTGATGTGGACCTCCCTCCACACCACTGGCCACTCGAGCTGGAACCACTCCCCCATCGAGGTGAATGCCCCACAACCCCAGTTACCTGAGGCGTCCGATGTGACCGTTGCCCAGCACCTCCCTACTAACACGTGCCTCATCATGCTGGTGCCATTCCATGCTGGCAGGAAGGTTGCCCACCATGCCAAGTCCGACCTAAAACCCCTGTTCAGCCTGATCCGATGGTGGGGCTTTTTGGCCACTGACAGTAGCGCTATCAATCGCCTTAGGAATGTCCTTCCCGGCCGTACCACACAACTTGCATGCTGCAGCATGCCAATCAGCGATTGCAACTCTCTTTTGGTACAGCAGCGCCTCTTTGACCAGCAATCAATCTCTCTACGCAACCGGCACACTTTATCCCTGGGCAGCCGCAGCGTCATTGCCACTGTGTCCAGTTCAATACCCAGAAATGTCATCGTCGTCGACGGACCCTCTGTCTTGTGCCCAACTCCTGACAGCCCAGCAGGGCCTCCGCCAGGGCTCTCTCACATCCCCTCTCTGAGGGGCTGATGACTAGAAAGTCATCCAGATAGTGCAACATTTCGACCCCACGCTGTTCAATAATCCACTGCATTGCATCTGCCACTGCGCTAAAGATTTTTGGGGCTGATCTAAGGCCAAATGGCAAGACTTTGTCCACATACACTCTCCCTCGCCAGCTCATACCTAGCAAGGGCCTGTCATCTGGGTGCACTGGCACAATACGATACGCTGATTCAATGTCAAACTTTGCCAGGCTAGTGCCCACTCCATGAGCCATTACTCTAGCCACTGCCACCTCCACCGAGGTGTATCTCATTGTGCACAGTTCAGGTTCTAACCCATCGTTCACGCTGTGGCCCTCTGGGTGTGATAAGTCGACAATGAGCCTGAACTTTCCCGGTTGGTGAGGCTTCTCGATCACCCCAAACCTATTGATCTGGATTCCTGGACGGGTTGTGGGGTCTACAGGACCTGCCACTCTACCTAGCCTGACTTCCTTGGCCAGGTACTCGTCCACCACTTGCTCATACCTGGTGGCTGAGAGCATGTTAGTCTGGGCTGACACATTCTCAACCACCCCATACTGGAAGCCAACACGGAAGCCATCTTTTAGCCCCATGACGATATATTGCCGAAACTCCTGGTCAGGATGATCATGTAGTCGCGAATCCCATGTCCACCATTCCAGAGGTGTCACCACTGTCCGACACTCCTCGGGAATAGCCACCAGGCGAAGCGGTCTCCTCCCCGCCAGCCTTGCCAGGTGCTCCATGTAGGCATACCTCCCCGCCTGGATGACACCTGCGAGCATACACCCACTCCAATGATAACCTGGTATGGGTGGCCCTGCCCCCCCCCCCCAATTTTTTTTATTTATTTATTTTATTTTTTATTTTTTATTTATTATTATTTTTTTTTATAATTTATTTATTTATTATTAGCAAACCCCAGGTGAAAAACCCACGTTTGACTTTCTATGCTTTACTACGTCTACAAACTCACTAACCCTTGATAACTTATCCACCACCGTGTACCCTGTGCTACTCAGATGATGCGGCCCCCTATACATTATTATATGTATTCATTATTACTATTAATATATATTATTATTATTATTATATTATCATTCGTTCATTATTATTGTAATTATTATTATTATTGTTGTTACTATTATTACCATTACGTATTAATCTGAATATCATGCATAACTAACTAATTTATTTAGGTAAGCACTATCCCTACTCGGACATGTTTACGGGTTAGTCTACATCTCTAGCCGCATACATAGTAATTAAATTGCATCATCTATACAGAAACTGTATTGACACATGACACACTGACACCATGATCAAACTGTCATTGTCCTCTCAGGACGTCTCTATTGGCCGGGTTCTGCGTGCTCCTGTCTGGGGCCCGCTGCCGCTCCATCCCACGGGCCCTACACGTCGACTTCCGATGTTCGCCTCCACATACTGAGCACACATGCTCAAACCGGCAGTACGGGAGTGAGCACCTCCCATCATTGAAGGCATAGCACGCGCCTCTCCGCCCCCTTCTCCTCCGGATATCACCCTGTGGTTCCTCTCTCCTGCTCCCAGCCGACCTCTGCTCTTGCAACTGAACCACTGGCACCTCCCTTCTAGGGTTCAGGGCGCAGTCGTCCTGGGAGTGGTCCGACGCCATGCATCGGCTGCAAAACTGCCCCTTACCCCCATACGCCAGGAAGGTAGTCGCATAGAGCCCCTGGTTCACCTTGGAAAAATCTACCGCCTCCAAGTCAGTGATCTGCTGGCGAAACGCCGAGTCGTACAAGAGCCAGCCCCTTCCACCACACTTCCTGTACTCAGCCAACATCAGGGCCTGGTAAGCCCACAGCTCCCTGGCTTTCCGAGGGTATTTGTTGCACACAACTGCAGCATACAAGCTGAAGCACTGTAGCCAGCTATCAAAGTCTGGCACTTCCCTGCGGCAAGTTCTTCCCGCTTGCCCGCTATCTCCTGCTGCCACTCTCCTCCTCTCTGCCTCCACATTGTCCTTCAGAAGTTCAGCCATCTCCACGTAGTCCCCTCTTTGTATCTTTTGAACTAACTTCCCTGGAACAACTGGTAAGGCCTCACTCAGGACAAAGGGGGACACCTCCTCGCCTGAGCGAACTCTTTCCTGGTCGCTCTTCCCTGGCAGGTGAATCGCCGGCAAACTGTGCCCCTCCACCTGGGGTTCTCTCTCCCCCAGATCTTTCTCTCCTGCAAACACCGGCAGTCGCAGACTGGTGACCGTCTCTGGGGGAGGACCCCTCCCCAATTCCACACCTAGCCAACACAACAGGACTGGTTATATAACTCCCTTCCTTGGTCTGTTTTTCATACCCACTGCTTCCTACTTTACATCAGCACCTGGGTGTCTGTGTGTCACTGCAGCCTATGCGTGTGCGAATGTGTATGTGTGCCAGCGCATGTGCGTAAGTGTGCATGCCCACGTGTGTGTGTGCTACCAGACCTACCCCTGCTGACCACAGAGCAACACTCACTGCCTACCACAATGAGGCTTATGCCTACTAGTCTGAACGTGGGGCCTTGCTACAATGGGGCCTCCACCCACTCGTTACACCAGGGGCCTCCGCCCCCCCATTACACTGGGGCCTTTGCTCACTCCTTATACCAGGGCCTCTGCCCACTCGCTACATCAGGGGCCTCCGCCCTTTCACCACATCAGGGGCCTTCACCCGCTCATTACATCGGGGGCCTCTCCCACTCCTTACATTGGGGGCCTCCGCCAACTCATTACATCGGGGGCCACCGCCCACACCTTACAATATGGGGCTCCGCCCACTTATTACACTGGGGCCTCCGCCCTGCCCACTCATTACATTGGGGCCTCCGCCCACTCATTACATTGGGGCCTCCGCCCACTTATTCCATTGGGGCCTCCGCCCACTCATTACATCGGGGGGGGGCCACCACCCACACCTTACAATATGGGACTCCGCCCACTTATTACATTGGGGCCTCTGCCCACTCATTACGCCGGGGGCCTCCGCCCACTTCTTACAACCAGGGGCCTCCGCCTCCTTATCACCACCATGGGCTTCTGCCCACTCATTACCACAAGGGACCTCCGCACACTCAATACCAACCTGGGACTCCTCCCACTACTCACTGCTCGTGTCTCTACCCCTCGTCTCTTCCAGAGAAGTACTAGCTATCTATCTATGCCGGTCTGAGTTGATCACCGTAACTGCATCTATGTGCCCATGCCCCCACTACCTGGCACCCATGTCTCACTGCCACTCACCTACTACACCACTCCCACTAAATTCCTCCTTACCTCCTGCCTCTCGATGATTGGGCCGCTCCGGGGAGTCTCCCCTCGCGGAGTCCGCACTGGGCACTGGCCCCCTCACTGACCGCTCCCCGGCCGTAGCCCCAGGTACGTTCCCCGCCGCCGAGCCTCTCAGTTGGGCTGCCACCTTCGCCGCTATCAAGTCCACCAACGCTGGGTCCAGCGGCATAGCGGCTACTACGGGGGCCTGACTCCTGGGCGCCTCTGACGAAGAGGAACCCGCGGCATGGCTGTCTCCATCTCTGCCGGCTGAAGGCGTCGCCTCGCTCGATCTTGACATCGCTCAGAAGCAGTCCTGCTTGCTGTGTCGCCTTTACACTGGGTCTGATCCACGTCTGGGTTATCGTCGTCCCCACTTCGGTCTACGTGTCTGAGTCCACGTGTCTGATCCCCCTCCCCTCACGTGAGCATTCGATTATACCTTATCGGGGCTGGGTCTCTAACCCCCCTGCCCCACCCCTTAATATTGCGGTCCTCTTAATTAACTAGGTCTAACTTCCTGTTAAACCGGATTAAATAAAAGTAAGATCCAATCTGAACTGATGAAACGCATGCGTGACCGAGTTTATATATTCGGAGTCACGCATGCTCACAAACAATCTGAAATAGCGCTCACCGGAAATCCGGGACAAAACTCAAACTCTAAATAATGCATACACTAAGATTACAAACAACTGAATGACATGTTAATAAAGCTGATCTCATGACCATGCATATACGTTCTATATCTTCTTCTTCTCTCTTTTCTTCGTTATCTCCTTGGCTTCTGATCTCGCCGTGACTTCTCCTCTAACGGATGTGTCTGCAAGTAATACCAATTTGCAGTAGAGTAAGGACAGCACAAGACCTAACTGCTTGAAATTTGGCTTGCCCAATACTAGCAACTTTCCTCTTTTAAACAAAGCACAATGTTGCAAGACTATAGTCTAGAGCAGAATCAAATCTTAAGAAATCAAAGCTATGATATTTATTAACTGGTGTCTTCTGTTCATGTCACTCAGAAATTCATAAGGATTATTTGCGTGGGAGGAGGAGGGGGAGGGGGTGTGAGGGGAAACAATGTGCATCAATAAAATTGTTATAGTATATAATTTTTTATCAGGTACATTCAAACCATCCTATCAGATTGAATTCGAGGTGAATATATTTCATACCCACCTCCTAGGAGGTGAATAAGTGAATCATCCAATACAAATTTATAGTTTTTATGCATTTCCTATAGCCTACAGCCATGGTACAAATCAGTTGCACCCTTCTGTTATGTCCGTATGTGATCTACCCTATCCTAGCCTTCAGCCCTCACTTGTATAAATCCCGCACCAACCTCCACGTCATTGTGTAACCTAGCATACATATACATATTTTATATTTCTTCCAGAAAGAATGAATTGTAAAATCTATAATTTTGTTAGTAAAGTTGTGGTATTTGGAATCCTAGGGCAACATTTAAATAAATGTTTTATTGAATGTCTTACCGAAATGATAGCACTGAAAATCCACATTCTTCTTTTTCATCATATATCAGCAATTGCCTGGTGGTTGAAGAAAGCATTAAAAAAAAATGCATGCAAATAGCAGTTTATTTTGCAATTTGATAAGCTTGGGGATAGCCACTACATTACCTTCGGTATTAAATTAATCCCTGATGGAAGGCAAAAAGAATGCTAAAAACAAAATGGGATTTAGAAATATGTTTGGGTAGTAGTATGAAGGCGCAGTAAAGGTCAAAGGATATTTCAATGAGTCTTAACTGTTTGCTTAGTCAGCATTATTATGGTTTAAAGTGCGCGGCAACGATTCCTGTCCCTAGTGTCTTTCGACCTAACGTAGCCATGGTCGACTTATTATCTGGGGAGGTAGTCCAGTTCAGCCCTTTCCTAAGACTAGAATGGACCGCTACTGTCGCCATCGGTTATGAAGGCCGCTTCAGTTACAATGGGCCCAGCCTTGACTCCTCACCTGGTCGATGATTGATGACTTACGCTATGCAACAAATTTATTTTTGATTTGAGCGATCTACTATAGCTACTTATACGTAATACAATAAATTATTGACAGGTATATCAGAGATTACAAAAGGCAGGTCTATGTATGTCTCACTACTCCACTATTAAAATTGATTCCATGGGGGATAACTTTGATGAAGCAGTGAAGGACTGGAAAATATCTGTTGAAAAAAGGATAGTGGCTAAGGAGGTAAGATATTGCTTTAAATTTATAATTATTTTTATTGATTGTCACAATTGTAGTCATAAAATGATTCTCCACCCATTTTTCCATGGATTGGCATTGAAGAGTCACCATTACCTCCCCTTAACGTTTCACCTATTTCACTTTCTGAATCTCCTTTCTCTCACTGCATTCAGGAAACTTCAGATAGTGCTTGTACATCTGTAGAAGAGAGTGAATCTGAAATCTCTATCTCAAATGATGCTGAATCAAGTTCTACTGATTCTGAATTATCTCACGTGCAAGAAGAGTTTAAGTATTCATGATCTGTTGCAAACTAATTCTATGTCTAGTAGTGTGAGTGGGTCTGAATCACAGAGTACCAAACAGTTGCAGATTTGTCAATGTGGTTGCAAAACGGTACAGACTTGTCATGTTGTTTCCAGAAAGTTACAGACTTGTCAGTGTTTAACAATGAGTTTTCAGCCAGGTTTGCAAGGTTTGTAAACTACCTTGTCAACAAGGCAGTTCCACTGTGACGTATCCCTAAGGAATCTATCTTATGATTGCGGGTCCGATAAATTGTTCTCCCAGCTTCAAACTTACGAATCTTTACTTTGTTGTCATTTTTGTTTATTAGTTTTTTGAGTTATAATCACATCTTAGTTGGGAATTTGTATATTACGTGCCATTAAAATCACGTGATTGTTTTAATTTGTTCCTTAAAGTGGGAGCTTTATGCTTGCTATACAGGAATTTATGAATACAACAACAACAATTTTGTGTTTGGGGGAGGGGCATATTTTCACTCAAGCGATAATTATAACAGAAGTAGTTGCCATAATCCCTAATAGAGTATGCGTACAGGGCATATAGCAGTTAAGTCTAAAGAAATTAAGAGTGGGTAAAGAGTATTTGAAGCTGCAGGCAAGGTAATGAATTTTGGAAAAGGGTTTTTAGCTGGAGTAATAGTTTTGTTACAAACTACAAAACCTTGCATTAATAAAGTTAGTTTTTTACAGGCCAGGAGAACAGTATAGGGCTTAGTCAATGGTTATTGTACCATTCACGAGGAGATTTTAGTGTAGAATAGAAGTCTGCATCTAAGTAGCTAACTAAAGTATAAGTTTAAGAAATGTTACCATCTAATGCAGGCAGAAATCATTAAGCTGAACCTATAAGGTATTCTAGCAACGTTCAGGGAAGTTCATTTTATGCTGGTCAGTAACCTTCCAGGTGGACCTAGAAGGTACTGTAGAAAAGGTGCAGGAAAGTTCATCTGTACTGGTGAAGGCCATGAACCTTCCAGATGGACCTAGAAACCTATAGAAAAAGTGCAGGAAAGTTCATCTGTACTGGTGCAGGCCAGGGACCATCCAGGTGGACCTAGAAGGTACTATAGAAAAAGTGCAGGAAAGTTCATGTGTACTGGTGCAGGCCAGGAACCTTCCAGAAGGTACTATAGAAAAAGTGCAGGAAAGATCATCTGTACTGGTGCAGGCCAGGGACCTTCCAGGTGGACCTAGAAGGTACTATAAAAAGTACAGGAAAGTTCATCTGTACTGGTGTAGGCCAGGAACCTTCCAGGTGGACCTAGAAGGTACTATAGAAAAAGTGCAGGAAAGTTCACCTGTACTGATGCAGGATATGTGACCTGCTGTCAGAAATCATCTGACCTGGTACAGGAAATGTGAAGTACAGGCCATGCGCTCAACTGTCCTATACAATTCCTGAAGTCAGGAAATTCCAGATTTTTCCACTGTGTGGTGCAATGATTTAAATAGTGCCTTCTTGCAGGTTGACAGGAGATCAGGAGTGAATTTAGTATCATGGCAACAAGTGTCATAATTTAACTTCAAGGCCATCAGACTGACAATTGTTGAATGATCAAGATTTGACCGTTGATCACTGTGAATCTTTCTCAACATGGAGAAGCCCCTCTCGCTGTCAGCATTGGACGAAGGGATGGAAAGAAGTCCAGCCATAAGTTTAGAGTGGAGATGAAACCGCAATTCACCTTCCCAGTTTTTCATCTCAGCAATTCTGTGCCAAAAAGCTCCAGGTTTAGGCTTTTCCGTTTTCTCTGCTCCTCTATATGGCTTGAAACTTGAATCCCAAGCACTGTAGGTTGCAATGAGGGGTTGGATTTCTGATGGAGACAAAAGGAAGTCATCAAATTTTTCCTTCAAATGGTCCAGACACTCTGATGTATCTAATTTAAGCTGAGGAAACTTTTTTGCCAGCCTTAAAATTGTACTCACATCATATGTAGAGGATTTATTTGGCTGTAGAATGCCCAAATCATTTAGTAACGAATCTCCAAAGGGAAATTTTAACTCACTGACTTAATTTAGTTTTTATCAGGCACGTATGCAATGGACGTTCAGATGGGTTCAGCGGAACCTCCCTTTGAAATTTTATGATATTCATGATTCCGTTGTGAAATGATGAATTATCATATCTATACCAGCAAAAATAATTTATATAGCGGCCACTGTAATAATTTACACCTCATTATTTATATTCCTGTAAGCCTGCTTTGATGGTGAGATTCGCAAGATGGCAAATGCAACCTACATCATACAGCGTTGGATTCTGCTCTTTAATGAGCTTTAGGACACCAGAGCATGCCCCTTTCATAATATTAGTTGTGTCACTCATGAATGATATAGCTTTAGTGAAATCAAGCTCATGATTCTCCAATGAATTTTTTAATTTTTTAATTTTGTGTAATGGGTCATTACACAGAGAGTTCTTTTTGAGAGTCACTTAGCTGTTTGTAGTTCTTATGTTACTTGTTGTTTGTTATTGTTGATTGATTGATTGATTAATTATTATAAAGGAAATTGATAAACCCTGAAGAAATATAACATACTGTACTGCTTATAAGTATGTTGCCTTGCATAACAAGTCTGTGTTATTAAGTGTCAATGTAGCTAAGCCCTTTTATAACATATAGCTATATTAGCTTTCTTCAACTTCTTACTCTTCAACCTTAATGTATCAATAAATACACACATGTATTACAAAATACAAAATATATAATATATCTAGCTACATGAGATATCAACATGCCTCAGCTGCATGATAGACATTTTGTGAAGTTCCAGTTGACTCGATTTTTAACTGACCGATAAAATAATTAATCAATTGTAAATTTTGATTCAAATAAGCTATTCTGTTAGCCGTTAATCCTTCAACACTTTCCAAAGTTAAGGAAGCTCCTTCTGACACAAGTTTAATTGCAACTTCATTGTGATTATTGTCACATGCAATCATTAAAGAAGTCATACCACTAGATGTCTGCAAATTGATGTTAGCCCCTGCAGTAATAAGATACCCTACAATATTAACGTAACCCCATTCACTAGCAATGTAAAGTGAAAATGCACCAGTGTTGTCTTGTAGATCTATCTGTGCACCACTCGCTACTAGTTCCTTTACGACATCTATATGTCTATTGTGACTGGCAATATATAGAGGAGATGCTCCAGTGTTCCGTTGTAGATCTATCTGTGCACCACTCGCTACTAGTTCCTTTACGACATCTATATGTCCATTGTGACTGGCAATATATAGAGGAGATGCTCCAGTGTTCTCTTGTAGATCTATCTGTGCACTACTCGCTACTAGTTCCTTTACGACATCTATATGTCCATTTTCACTGGCAATATATAGAGGAGATGCTCCAGTGTTCTCTTGTAGATCTATCTGTGCACCACTTGCAATTAGTTCCTTTACGACATCTATATGTCCATTGTGACTGGCAATATATAGAGGAGATGCTCCAGTGTTCTGTTGTAGATCTATCTGTGCACCACTTGCAATTAGTTCCTTTACGACATCTATATGTCCATTTTCACTGGCAATATATAGAGGAGATGTTCCAGTGTTCTCTTGTAGATCTATCTGTGCACCACTTGCAATTAGTTCCTTTACGACATCTATATGTCCCTTTTCACTGGCAATATATAGAGGAGATGCTCCAGTGTTCTCTTGTAGATCTATCTGTGCACTACTAGCTACTAGTTCCTTTACGACATCTATATGTCCATTGTGACTGGCAATATATAGAGGAGATGTTCCAGTGTTCCGTTGTAGATCTATCTGTGCACCACTTGCAATTAGTTCCTTTACGACATCTATATGTCCATTGTGACTGGCAATTAATAGAGGAGATACTCCAGTGTTGTCTTGTAGATCTATCTGTGCACCACTCGCTACTAGTTCCTTTACGACATCTATATGTCCATTTTGACTGGCAGTATATAGAGGAGATGTTCCAGTGTTCTCTTGTAGATCTATCTGTGCACTACTCGCTACTAGTTCCTTTACGACATCTATATGTCCATTGTGACTGGCAATTAATAGAGGAGATACTCCAGTGTTCTCTTGTAGATCTATCTGTGCACCACTCGCTACTAGTTCCTTTACGACATCTATATGTCCATTTTGACTGGCAATATATAGAGGAGATGTTCCAGTGTTCCGTTGTAGATCTATCTGTGCACCACTTGCAATTAGTTCCTTTACGACATCTATATGTCCATTTTGACTGGCAATATATAGAGGAGATGTTCCAGTGTTCCGTTGTAGATCTATCTGTGCACCACTTGCAATTAGTTCCTTTACGACATCTATATGTCCATTGTGACTGGCAATTAATAGAGGAGATACTCCAGTGTTGTCTTGTAGATCTATCTGTGCACCACTCGCTACTAGTTCCTTTACAACATCTACATGTCCATTTTGACTGGCAGTATATAGAGGAGATGTTCCAGTGTTCCGTTGTAGATCTATCTGTGCACTACTCGCTACTAGTTCCTTTACAACATCTATATGTCCATTTTCACTGGCAATATATAGAGGAGATGTTCCAGTGTTCCGTTGTAGATCTATCTGTGCACCACTTGCAATTAGTTCCTTTACGACATCTATATGTCCATTGTGACTGGCAATATATAGAGAAGATGCTCCAGTGTTCTCTTGTAGATCTATCTGTGAACCACTTGCAATTAGTTCCTTTACGACATCTATATGTCTATATGTCCATTGTGACTGGCAATATATAAAGGAGATGCTCCAGTGTTTTCTTGTAGATCTATCTGTGCACTACTCGCTACTAGTTCCTTTACGACATCTATATGTCCATTTTTACTGGCAATATATAGAGGAGATGCTCCAGTGTTCTCTTGTAGATCTATCTGTGCACCACTTGCAATTAGTTCCTTTACGACATCTATATGTCCATTTTGACTGGCAATATATAGATGAGATGTTCCAGTGTTCTGTTGTAGATCTATCTGTGCACCACTTGCAATTAGTTCCTTTACGACATCTATATGTCCATTTTGACTGGCAATATATAGAGGAGATGTTCCAGTGTTCCGTTGTAGATCTATCTGTGCACCACTTGCAATTAGTTCCTTTACGACATCTATATGTCCATTGTGACTGGCAATTAATAGAGGAGATACTCCAGTGTTGTCTTGTAGATCTATCTGTGCACCACTCGCTACTAGTTCCTTTACGACATCTATATGTCCATTTTGACTGGCAGTATATAGAGGAGATGTTCCAGTGTTCTCTTGTAGATCTATCTGTGCACTACTCGCTACTAGTTCCTTTACGACATCTATATGTCCATTGTGACTGGCAATTAATAGAGGAGATACTCCAGTGTTCTCTTGTAGATCTATCTGTGCACCACTCGCTACTAGTTCCTTTACGACATCTATATGTCCATTTTGACTGGCAATATATAGAGGAGATGTTCCAGTGTTCCGTTGTAGATCTATCTGTGCACCACTTGCAATTAGTTCCTTTACGACATCTATATGTCTATTTTGACTGGCAATATATAGAGGAGATGTTCCAGTGTTCCGTTGTAGATCTATCTGTGCACCACTTGCAATTAGTTCCTTTACGACATCTATATGTCCATTGTGACTGGCAATTAATAGAGGAGATACTCCAGTGTTGTCTTGTAGATCTATCTGTGCACCACTCGCTACTAGTTCCTTTACAACATCTATATGTCCATTTTGACTGGCAGTATATAGAGGAGATGTTCCAGTGTTCCGTTGTAGATCTATCTGTGCACCACTCGCTACTAGTTCCTTTACAACATCTATATGTCCATTTTCACTGGCAATATATAGAGGAGATGTTCCAGTGTTCCGTTGTAGATCTATCTGTGCACCACTTGCAATTAGTTCCTTTACGACATCTATATGTCCATTTTGACTGGCAATATATAGAGGAGATGTTCCAGTGTTCCGTTGTAGATCTATCTGTGCACCACTTGCAATTAGTTCCTTTACGACATCTATATGTCCATTGTGACTGGCAATTAATAGAGGAGATACTCCAGTGTTGTCTTGTAGATCTATCTGTGCACCACTCGCTACTAGTTCCTTTACAACATCTACATGTCCATTTTGACTGGCAGTATATAGAGGAGATGTTCCAGTGTTCCGTTGTAGATCTATCTGTGCACTACTCGCTACTAGTTCCTTTACAACATCTATATGTCCATTTTCACTGGCAATATATAGAGGAGATGTTCCAGTGTTCCGTTGTAGATCTATCTGTGCACCACTTGCAATTAGTTCCTTTACGACATCTATATGTCCATTGTGACTGGCAATATATAGAGAAGATGCTCCAGTGTTCTCTTGTAGATCTATCTGTGAACCACTTGCAATTAGTTCCTTTACGACATCTATATGTCCCTTTTCACTGGCAATATATAAAGGAGATGCTCCAGTGTTTTCTTGTAGATCTATCTGTGCACTACTCGCCGACTCGTTCTGTACGACACTATTATGTCCATTTTTATGAGCAATATATAGAGGAGATGCTCAGTGTTCCTTGTAGATCTATTGTGCACACTTGCAAATTTAGTTCCGTACGACTCTATATGTCATTTTGACTGGCAATATATAGATGAGATGTTCCAGTGTTCTGTTGTAGATCTATCTGTGCACCACTTGCCATAGTTATCTTACGACATCTAATGTCATTTTGGACTGGCAATAGTAGAGAGAGAGGTTCAGTGTTACGTTTTGTAGATCTATCTGTGCACCACTTGCAATTAGTTCCGTACGACATCGATATGTCATTGTGAACTGGCTAATTAATAGAGGAGATACTCCAGTGGTGTCTGTAGATCTATCTGTGCACCACTCGCTACTAGTTCCTTTACGACATCTATATGTCTATTGTGACTGGCCATAAATAGAGGAGATATTCCAGTGTTCTTTTGTAGATCTATCTGTGCACCACTCGCTACTAGTTCCTTTACGACATCTATATGTCCATTGTGACTGGCAATTAATAGAGGAGATGCTCCAGTGTTCTCTTGTAGATCTATCTGTGCACCACTCGCTACTAGTTCCTTTACGACATCTATATGTCCATTTTGACTGGCAATATACAGAGGAGATGTTCCAGTGTTCTGTTGTAGATCTATCTGTGCACCACTCGCTACTAGTTCCTTTACGACATCTATATGTCCATTTTGACTGGCAATAAATAGAGGAGATCTTCCAGTGTTCTCTTGTAGATCTATCTGTGCACCACTCGCTACTAGTTCCTTTACGACATCTATATGTCCATTGTGACTGGCCATAAATAGAGGAGATATTCCAGTGTTCTTTTGTAGATCTATCTGTGCACCACTCGCTACTAGTTCCTTTACGACATCTATATGTCCATTTTGACTGGCAATAAATAGAGGAGATCTTCCAGTGTTGTCTTGTAGATCTATCTGTGCACCACTCGCTACTAGTTCCTTTACGACATCTATATGTCCATTGTGACTGGCCATAAATAGAGGAGATATTCCAGTGTTCTTTTGTAGATCTATCTGTGCACCACTCGCTACTAGTTCCTTTACGACATCTATATGTCCATTTTGACTGGCAATAAATAGAGGAGATCTTCCAGTGTTGTCTTGTAGATCTATCTGTGCACCACTCGCTACTAGTTCCTTTACGACATCTATATGTCCATTGTGACTGGCCATAAATAGAGGAGATATTCCAGTGTTCTTTTGTAGATCTATCTGTGCACCACTCGCTACTAGTTCCTTTACGACATCTATATGTCCATTTTGACTGGCAATAAATAGAGGAGATCTTCCAGTGTTGTCTTGTAGATCTATCTGTGCACCACTCGCTACTAGTTCCTTTACGACATCTATATGTCCATTGTGACTGGCCATAAATAGAGGAGATATTCCAGTGTTCTTTTGTAGATCTATCTGTGCACCACTCGCTACTAGTTCCTTTACGACATCTATATGTCCATTTTGACTGGCCATAAATAGAGGAGATATTCCAGTGTTCTTTTGTAGATCTATCTGTGCACCACTCGCTACTAGTTCCTTTACGACATCTATATGTCCATTTTGACTGGCCATAAATAGAGGAGATATTTCAGTGTTCTTTTGTAGATCTATCTGTGCACCACTTGCAATTAGTTCCTTTACGACATCTATATGTCCATTGTGACTGGCAATATATAGAGAAGATGCTCCAGTGTTCTCTTGTAGATCTATCTGTGCACCACTTGCAATTAGTTCCTTTACGACATCTATATGTCCCTTTTGACTGGCAATATATAGAGGAGATGCTCCAGTGTTCCCTTGTAGATCTATCTGTGCACCACTCGCTACTAGTTCCTTTACGACATCTATATGTCCATTTTGACTGGCAATAAATAGAGGTGATGCTCCAGTGTTTATTTGATGATTTATGTCCACACCATAAGTTATCAATTTCTTTAATTGCTTTAAACTTCCAGTCTTGCTGAGCCATGAAAGGGCAGATTGTCTCACATACGTACATTCATTTACTTTGACAGACTTTGATTCTGTTTTGTTACACTAAATTAAAAATATACAAGTAGATTAATGCAGGAGTGATATATATTTTTTCACATATTTTGCTACAGATGTTCATGATTATAATAACAGCTCAAATTATGCTTCTAATTTTGTCTTATTTACATTAGTAGCTCATACATAATTATGAGGCAGAATAATGGACTATTTTGGTCAAAGTTAGCATTGCAGTATAATTATAGTTTTCTATTTGCCCAAGAATGTTCTTATAGTCATCTTCTAACAACTTGCTGCATTTCTGTGAGCGATGGATAATTCTAATTTTCTATCTGATTTACACTGAATTCAGTAGAAAGAGTAATACCTCACAATCAAATCCATGGTATACGGTTAATAGGTTCTAGCTATTTTCTATCAAGTAAAATTCATAAAATCACTTGTCTGCCATACATCAACCGTGATGAATTCTGGGAAATTGTGACCTGTGAAAATAAATTTTGACCAACATCCCACAATTATATGTAATAGCTATTACTAGCATAGGGTTTTCCGGAGTGTATAGAATCATATTCTGGCATTAGTTTTTAAATTTAAGTTAATTTTTATGTGGTATTGCTAATTTATGTATTTAAATATTATACTAGAGTAAAAACAGTTTTGTTGACGATGTGTTAGCAAATACTTTCACAAAAAAATTTCATAAATCTTGCATTAAAAAAGCGCAAAGGAAAACTACCAAAGTCTCAGTAGTAAGCTTAAAAGTGCAATAGATCTGAACAGCTTAAATTTTCGTTTCAGCAATATTGTCCTTGTCGTGGAGAGGACTGGATCATTGCGAAGGATCTTCATAGGCACCCAAACAAATGACATTCAGTAAATATACTTGCATTGGGAGGAAAAAACTGTAAGATTAAAATGCTTAAGAATAGCTATTTTTATAGCTTGTGAAGCCAGAAAGGATTTCAAACTGAGAAAATTGGATTGTCTCTCTCCCACTTGCATGCAGTAAATGTGAGGTGCCATATAACTGCATGGCAGCTTTCTTGTCTCCATGATCAACAGACTTGGCAGTTTGCCAAGGTTGTGGTGCTACAAATACCATGCTGAATGTTTGAATCTGTTGTTCACTATCTACTGGGAAAAATGTGAAGTATTTGAAAGCAACAGAATGAGAGTTTTCTAAAATCAAAACTGATTATAGAAAGTATGTCTCTCAGGATATTCATCACTAATAGCATTGAAATCAAGTGTAATACAATTATTTCTGATGACATAAGTGAGGCTATTGAAAATGTAGCCAAGAAGACTAAAGCTGAAATAGACAGCATTGAAAATAATAGGAAAAATTATTGCTATCATGTTGACTACGATATCTGCTCTCATTATAAAAGCAGCACCCTAGAAGAATTATTGTCAAAAGTCAGCCATAAAGTAATCTTTGTAATATCAGTGGTGAAAAATCTAGCCACTTCTCTTCTAATAGCATTGCTAGTGTCACTCAGAGATTCAATAGAACTTATTGGAGCTTTCTGTGATAAAGATAAGATTAAAATGCTTAATTAAAAGTAGCTATTTTTATAGAGAGTAGTATGGTCAAGTCTCCAGTATGGCCAAAGATGTAGAGACTGCTGCCACCAAGTGTGGTAGGAAGCAAGTCTAGAAGTCACAGCTGCCTCCAAGTGTGGTAAGAAGCAAGACTAGAAGCCACAGGAGTGCTTTGTAGGCCACCACCAGAATCAACACTGACCCCAGAGAGAGGAAGGGAGTTGCAGCTAACTACTCTGAGAAACTCTCTTATTCCTCCTCTACCCGTTCACAACCCAAGATCTAAGAGGATTTGGCTTTGTGAACTCTTTTGTCAAAGTGTGATACAAGTTTGAAGTGAACATGTGTAGATTGAATCAGGCATGCTGGAGCAGCCAATATATATAGAAAACTGCCCACCACACCCTCTTCCTTAAGTGCGTGAAATAGAAATGGAAATGTCGCAAAGCGATTGGTTGAGTTCTGTATATGACCAAATATGGCAATAAGAAAGGTGTGAGGATCAGAGAACATATGCATAGTCAGCTGAAAGAACTGTTTAGTCATGATCCTTGTGTGTGGAATCCTGCTTGTTGGTGGGAATTTCACCACACATGTGAATCCAGAAAGGATTTCAAACTGAGAAAATTGGATTGTTTCTCTCCGACTTGCATGCAGTATAGATGTGAGGTGCCATGCAACTGCATGGCAGCTTTCTTGTCTCCATGATCAACAGACTTGGCAGTTTGCCAAGGTTGTGGTGCTACAAATACCATGCTGAATGTTACTGCATTTGATTCTGTTGTTCAATATCTGCTGGGTAAAATGTGAAGCATTTGAGAGCAACAGGATGAGAGTTTTCTAGGAGAATGCTAAAATCAAAACTGATTATAGAAAATATGTCTTAATCTCAAGGATATTCATCACTAATAGCATTCAAATCAAGTGTAATAAAAAATTATTCCATGCAATTTCTGATGACATAAGTGAGGCTATTGATAATGTAGCCAAGAAGACTAAAGCTGAAATAGACAGTATTGAAAATGATAAGAAAAAGTATTGCTATCATGTTGACTACGATATCTGCTCTCATTTAAAAGCAGCACCCTAGAAGAATTATTGTCAAAAGTCAGCCATAAAGCCATCTTGTAATATCAGTGGTGAAAAATCTAGCCACTCCTCTTCTAATAGCTTTGCTAGTGCCACTCAGAGATTCAATAGAACTTATCGGAGCTTTCTGTGATATTGGGGTAACTTGTTCTTATGCATTATACAAAAAATCAGCTGCAAATTCTAAAATGGACCATTGGTTGAAGAAAATTATTATTATTATTATTATTATTATTATAGTTATTATTATTATTATTATTACATGTATTATTAACTCAGAGCAGTGTAGGAGAAATGCCAAGAGAAACACCATGGAAAATGCCTTGCCCAATTCATTAAAGAAAAATTGAAGTCACATCCATTGCTTACAAAGAGTGTTTGCATCACAAGTTGTAAGAAGTTGAAGGAATATTTATATGATCACAGTCATCATTTCTTCGAGTTTGAATATATTCAAACTTCTGTGTTTCATTAAATTGAACTAATTTAAGCGGTACTGGTACTAGCACAGTCAATGTCATGTGACTACAATGGGTAAACGTATGTGCTATATATTAATATCTGGGCTAAGTACTGCTTTCTTAATATCAATGGAATCCACTGGTGACCATATTCTAGCATCAGGCTTTTCTGGAAGAGTCACTCTGTGGTGAAGTTTTCATACATACAAAACATGACTTTCCTCAAACCCTCCTACTGCAGTAAAGAGCTATTTGGTAAGGATGTAAAGGTATTTCAAAAAGTGATCTGTGAGAAAGCAAATGAGAATCATTTACATTTACAATTCTTCACTTAGACGGTATTGACATATTTGCAGAAAAATCTTTACAAATGTAGTTTCAGGCACAAGAATTGGTTGTCATACTCATACTATTATGTTCACATGATTAATATTGTGGAGAACCAATCCATATGAACATAATCATTTTAGCTAGCTATGTTTTATATCATTATCATTATTATTGTATTTTAGTTTGCACCCGTGAATCGGGCACTTCAGCTGTAGGGTAAGATGTTCGTCAAGCAACTTTGTCCTCGCTCCATCACTTGTGCATTTATTTGATTGGACATTTGAATAACTATGTCATTATTCACAAATTCATATTTAAGCACTGTATCATTATTCTCAGTTTAGTTCTGTCTTAGCAACCAATATTATAACAACTTAAAAGTTAGACTGCTGTTAGCTAGCTTGATTGACAGAACTCTAGTCAAGAAGGAGTAAAAGGATTATAATTCCCTACAAATAAAATTCATAAAATATTCTCAAAAGTAGCTATTTTATAAAAAAACTCTACACAAAGACACTTCACAACTGCTTGTTATTGTGTTATAGTCGCCCATTAAATATATAGGTGAGTATTTTGCTCTGCATTGATATATATCGACAAAAATGTTTATACGCAAGCCACAGTAGCCCTGTAAAGGCTATTCAAAACACCTACTTCCTTAGGAAGCTTTGTTACTATTGGTAAAAGCGCATATATTGGCACAGAATGACTTGCTGGAGTTATAAAGCTTGGAAAATACAACCAAAATTGAGCTCAGACTGCAGGTAAAACCGCACGCAAGTTCTTTACTTTTGGTCAAAAATTAAAAGTGAAGGTGGCGATTGGACTGTACCATAACATGCATAAGAAACACTGTATACCAGATTGCTAGGTAAAGCTTACATTCTGCCAGTCTATAAGAATTATATACATGTATATTTTTTATTTTTTTTATAGCAACATTGACCTAACACTGGATTAGTCTAGAACATGATGATTAATAGTCAAACTATCTCTCCTTGATAAATGCCTGACTGAAATTTAGACTCTATGAAATGTTGACTCTTTAGTGTGAAATATGAATGAGTTAAACACTAAACAAAATGGCATTGTATGGTGAATAAGTTAGACAATTTATTAATCTTCAATCTACAGCATAATACACTAACATATTTTTGATGTTTTTATTAATTCTGAGTCTTGTTGCAGAGATGAATATTTCTTAGCATAAAGCAATGAACTTAAATTACGTGAGGTAATTGAAATTAAACACTTTGGCCTAGTCCTAAGCCCCACAATATCACATTTGTACTGTTGAGTATTACTGCTTCATGCGGTCATACACCAAATAAACTGGTGTTGAGGTATCATAATATCAACTAATTCTTCCTGTAGTGAAGTTATGCATGGTAATATAAGTGGCTGTAATCTAACTTTGACTATTTACACAGGATTAATTAAAATAAAGCAATTGTTGAATATAAATTCCACTTTACAGAAATTATGTCAAAAATTTCTTGATGGTAAAGAATATTGCCAGTGCAAGCCGTTTAGAGAATATGGCAAAGCTAAATGAGTAGGTAACTAAGATTAATCATGTATTACCTTGAGTAGTTTCTCTGAAATTCATGCTATTTTCAGTTAATTTGTACTTGATCAGGAGAAATAGCAACCCCATTCTTGTAAGTCCTTATTAGTCTCACAAGCTGTGTGTGTAGTTCAGCATATTATATGGTGTCTTATGTGGAGAGTGTATGTGGTGAGTGCAAAAAAATATCCCTTGTCTTCAAACTGTAAGTGAATGAAATGGCTCTCATTGGTGTCTGTTAGCAAGATATCCCTAGGTACTATATCTCACTAGGTTATGTTCTTGTATTAGATACAAATACATATCTACATCATAATTCTTGTCTGAAATAAGCTCTTTGAACTTACTTGTTCTTCATTAGTTTCTGCAGCATTAAAAGGCCACGGAAACTCATTTGTTTCTATAATAGCCAAAAATATATATCTTCTGTAACTAAAAATAAATACTATTGTACTATCAAGTTGAAAGATGAAACAATAACTCAATTGTTGATAACTTATATGTTATAGTTAAAGCATGAGCGCTTAGTTTCTAGTCGATTTATTGCACGACAGCCCGAGGGCCGTAGGCCCGAGGACTGAGTGCGATAAATGTACTAGGCACTAAGCGCTCATGCTTTAACTATTTTAAATACCGGGCAAGTGTTATTGCACACTTGCCAAGTTATTACACCTGACAACAATATAGCAACGGTATTTAAAACCTATTAAATCTCAGTGTTACAATCTCAGGAATTACCATCATTTTTCAATGTTCTGACTACATACAATTAGTAAATTCTCAGAGCATATATAAAAACAATATTAATGACAAATGGCTAATTCTTATAGTTTCAATAAGCTTCATAAGATTAGTGCCATTATTACAGCATATTTCTCGCTTATTAGCAGTAATAATAGGATCATTACAGAGTGAATTGACTTCAATAATCAGCCCAGTCAAGTGACTTGAAATATATAATGTACTTCTAATATTATCCTATATAATTTCAACTTGTGTCACATTAAATGCACAATTATAAGTAGTTTATTAAGACTTAAGCCAAAGCTGAACACTAAATTTTCATTATTAGCTCATCATCACTTCACACTTTATTCCACATTTACTCTTACTGAGCATGCTTGTTTCTCAGTATTTGTACATGTGTAATTATATCATTTCAAATATTACCTTTCTAACCCATTGTATCATTTTTCACTTCTCACTGTTACACTAATCTTCAGTATCTGTATATATCAAACCACAGCAAATGTAGTATAACTAGTCTCTAGTTAGTTAGCAAGAAGTTCACATTGGGGAACTGTTCTCAATAAACATTCCCTGTCTGATTACTAAGAGTGGACGTCTCAGATGACTACTGAGACGCTGACTGTGCATTACTAAAATATTAACGATATTAAAAAAAAACAGAATTACTACATTAGTTTTTTACCTGAATCTGTTATTATGAAGTCTATGTCATTACACTGAACTTTTAGTACTTTTGCTTTCATGTACCGAAGACTTCGAAATTGAATGATTTCATCTTCAGTTAACCAAAATCCATCTGGTATGGCTGATATGTGCAAGTGAAAAGTGACGCAAACACATCCTGTTTCAACTCCTTCTACTTGTAGCTTCACTGGATCAACTTTAATAATTTCACATATATCTTCTCCAAGTATGTTTAATTTGTCCAAGTTGCAGTTTTCAAAATAATCATCAAGTTTAACTAATAATTTAACATGATGTTCTCCATTCATTCCTATTCCTGAAGGACATCTTGTCACTCTGTTCTGGATATAACTAGCGAATCTGATTCTGTAAGATTCCATCATTCTTTCACCTTCCTTGAAACCAGTTCTACGTATAACATGCTCAAGAAGCTCAAAGTTAAAGAAAGAACAGTAACTAGAAAAGATGCGCCATAATTTTCTGAAAGTAGCATCTTCTAAGTTATCTTTAGTAATTTTTTGAAATCTATCATTCTTCAAAACTGTTCCGCAAGGTAACCAATCTTGCACCACAGAACGTAAATCGTCAATTATATCCTCGTCATTATTAATAAACTGGTGTAGTTTTTCTCGGATTTTCATATACTCTTTATTGAGAATGCATGTTTCCATTTTTAATTTCGGTTCATAATTTTTATCATTTGGATCAACAAAATGACCGTAGAGTGTCAAGGCATCTATATGTAAACATAATCAAAGAAAATATATGACACAATAAATAATACAAAACATACCTTGGCTTGTAAGCAAAAATATTGCAACCCATTCCATATTTTCTGCTCACTTGATTATGACTTAAAGTACTATTCTATATCATAACAAAGGAATGTACCAGAATGTTAATATTCATTTTTTGGGTACTTATTTTGTTGTGTTTCAATTGATTATTCAGTATTTAGACAATACTTTGTTAAAAGAAACAGCTACAATCAAACTGTCTGTTATAACAAAATAATATTCAATAGCATTCACAATATTTTGTCTACTTTCATCTGGCAGTCTATTTCATAGTCAAGACTGCATTTCAAGTGGCTAAAAGCTTTTTTTGTTGTGAATCTATAAAATATCCTTCCCCCCTCCCCAGCGAAAAATCCTGTATGAACCAGATGTATTTATGTGGTGTGATTCGATTATTGTTCCTTTATTGGCTGGCAACACTGCCTGCCAAGCTCAAGACATGTTTGCAACAGAGTTATGGATACTGTGAGATCAATCAATGGAGGTATATTCATTCTCACTAAATCCCGCTGATGTCACCTCTAGAGGAGCAACACCAAATCAACTAATATCATTTGAGCTCTAATGGAAAGGTGTTTCCAGGCTTTTACAACCCCAACTAAACATTAGATTCACATGGCCCATAGTTTTGTACTCAGTATAATCCTCATACACAGTGCCAGTGGTTTTGGTAATAATGTTCAATGTCAAAAAGTGGTGAAAATATTATATGAAAGACGTCCTCTACTTTACGTTGGCATATTTTTTTTTGCTCAAATAGAAAAATGTGTGTTTTTGGGCCTAAACTTTCAGCAAGTTTGTATTGTCATGAAAAGATTCAGATCCATGTACGTTACATTGGTAGGCAAAGCACAGCTAACTGTTGTTAGTGATGATAATTGGTAAGTGGTATGAAGTGCCTACCTCCCCAAAAAATGAGATTTCTAATTGAAATACATGGTAGTCGTCAGAAGTATAAAGTGCAAGCAAGACAACCTGTTTGATGGTCTAAAGTATCTAATAGAGCTCAACAGCTGTTGAAAATGGTCAGGAATTGAAGTTAGAAATTAAAACCAAAAAGAGAAAAATTGCGTACCATACCTTAACCGGGAAAGTAGAGAACATAAAATTGTTTAAAAATTTTAGTGCTTATACTAATATCAACTGTATCTATAGTATTGACTTCCACTAAAAATATATTATTAACTTTGACTTACGTTACCTTACCTTCATCATATAAGACAGTATCACATGTAGAGGTAAGTTCCTGTTCTAGATTTCCAGTACTAGTGATGGAAAGAGTTTCTGAAGCATTTAAAACAGCATCATCTGTAGAGGGCAATCCCTGTTCTACATTGCTAGAATTAACGACGACAGGAAGAGTTTGTGATGTACTGACAGATGCTGTGGATCTTGTCCATAACATTGTGGAAGATGCTATAAAAGATTAACACCAAATAAGGATCACATACAATTCTATTCTAATGATAATCAGATTATGTGGGAAAAATAAGCTTAGTAGAAAATTATTAACTTTCAAATGAAAGATTTAACTAAATAATTTAATACCATCAGCTTTTGATACACCCATTTATTGCTTAGCGCTAGCATATGCTAGCGCTAAGCAATAAATGGGTGTATCAAAAGCTGATGGTATTAAATTATTTATTAATACTTTTTTAGTTTTTTTTAACTGAGAAGTTTTTCATTGTTGTTGCAATTTTATGCTTTTGCATTTGTATACAAATGCAAAAGCAAAAGCATAAAAGCAAAAGCATAAAAGCAAAAGCATAAAAGCAAAAGCATAAAATTAATTTGCAAAAGCATAAAATTGCAACACAATGAAAAACTTCTCAGTTAAAAAAAACTAAAAAATTATTGGATGGCTGAACTTGTGAAGAGCCAATTTTGAACTAGTTTAATCCTGTGGCTACAGGCTGATCACATTCACCAGCTAAAATAGCACAATTATTAAGTATACAATGCATGTCATCTTCATTTATTGGTGAAATTCACAAATCCAGGTCATATAGTGATATACGTGTTATGTGGATGCAGCTGTGGCATATTAGCAGCAAATATGATATTAATAAAATGATTAATAAACAATACAAAGCAGGCATATCTTCTAGAAAACGCACCTTTCTTTACATTAGCTGATGCACGTTTCACATAATAAAATATATGAATTTTAGAATGTATAGCTAGTCCCATGCAAGCAATCTGATTGGTCCATGATGTGAATCTATAAAAATGGATTCATGCTCTTCAGCATTGTCAAGGATTTTTGTTTGTTTCAGCTATTGCTACATTTTAAAAGTTAGGTTCAGATATAGTGAATCGGCTAAGTTTAAAAATCCTTGGACTCTAGCAGCGTCCTCACAAATCTCTTGCCCTATAGCAGCATCCTTGCTACGCTCAGACGCCACAGCAATCAAGATAGAAGTCAATGCTGAGCAATTTGGAAATAAGTGAACTTAAGTTATTTATACAATAATCACTGAATAATTCTGCTTTACTCAATATTCATACATCAACCCTGAGCTTGCTAAATATCACACTACAACAATGACAACAATACAAACTTGTAACTATACTACAATTAGCCACACTATATTACCTCGAGGTGCTATATATTTCTCCGTAACCATAGCAGCCAAGTCCTTCCTATCAACTACTTCCAGAGCATCACATATTCTAGTAAACCAAACATCTGTAGCAAAGTTGTTCAGAAAGTAGTCGAATATGTGCACAAATGTTTTGTCACATTCATGACCAAAATTTCTTTCAAAAGTTTTAATCTTGTCTAAAGGTACGCCAAGTTGAACTCCAAAGGTCAAGTATTTATGTTGTACTTCAATCAAGTCTTTCACTAAATGAGCCAAAAGTTCTACAAAAATATAATTCAATCAAGCTAGATATACTTGCAGGGCAAAATGAATTACAAAAAACATACTGCTAATTTTAACGTTTTACATTACTAAGCATTTATGGCCAAGTTTTAAGCCAAAATAACCGCTGTGGTTACAGAAGAAACTTGGGGAAGTATAAAACGCTGTTTTAAAGGCATATTTATCTCCTAGTATTTATCTATGCTTGCTTTAAGATTTATTGTACTATTCTTTAGCTAATTAGTAGCTGTAACACACAACACTTTCACACACATGTTCACTGCATGTACCAGTCAGTACAAGACATATGTTGTACTCGCTTCGTGACTTAACTGGCGATAGGATAACAGAGTAAGAACAACACTGTTGCTCAGGGTGTATAGTATTGGACAAAGAACGCATCAATCAAGATAACTTGCAAAGACTGCTAATTTGTATAGAATATGAACTCCCCAATAAGTTAGTATGACTTAACTGTTTTTGCAACATTCACAACATGTCAGAGACAACCTAATTCTAAGGGATACACAATTAACTTTAATTGGATGTGATACAGACAAAGATTGATAAACCAAAGGGTTCTGATAGTGGGATGATGAAAATGGGGTCGACCACCAAGCTAACACATAAAATGCAAAGGTGAAAATACAAAATGACATACACATTTCACACATATAAACAATCAAAATTATATTGCCAAAATTGTTTTATTGCGTTACCCCTGATAGTGTCTCACTATCTTTGCTAGCTCGCCAATAATATATACTATCTTCTCAACAATTCACTCTTAATGTCTAAATTCTATTTAAATGTCTAAATTTAATTTCAGTTACTTCTATTTCATAATTTTATAGTACATACTAGTGATGTGCTCAAGCTCAAATGACGAGTAAGCCTAAAACTACACTATTGTTAAATGATTGATTTTAACTTGTAACACTCAAGCAACTGAAAAAAGTCAAGTTTTTTAATTACGTATATACGGTAAAGGGGTTTCTATGACTTAGTAACAACTCACTGCAACTGTTTGAATGAAAAAAACAACAAAAAACAAGTCACGACATTTAAATGTTTTCTTGATATCTTTAGCACAATACTTCCACACAATTAGACATACCTACACAAGACTTACCTTTGTGAAAAGTCTAATGGCCAATGTAATTTTCAAGTAAATACAGTTGTGTAGGACTTATAACTATGACTAACGACAAGACTTACCTTTGTGAAAAGTCTAATGGCCAATGTAATTTTCAAGTAAACACAGTTGTGTAGGGCTTATAACTATGACTAACGGTGCATGAACTTACCATAGCCACCACCTCGAATAGAAATGGTATTCGTAGTAAGTTTTTAAGTTTTAACTGCACCCTCAAAGGAATTCAAAACAGTAAATAATTCAATTTCTAGGTACGGGTAATGATTTATAAACCAGAGATTCTCTTTGTGAAGTTTAGGATGGGGTGGACTACCAAACGAACATAAAAATGCAAGGGTCAGAGTACAAAAATTACATACATATATCCAAACATATGTATAAACAAATATCTCCGAATTGCAACTGTGTCACACATGATGTTAACATTAATTAACCATTGATATATAACCTCAAATTATGTGTATGTAAACTAAAATATAATCCACATGCTGAAGATGGCCATTGCAAAATGATTTGAAATGTTTGTACTTATGCTCAAAATGTTTCTGAATGACAAAAAGTTCTAAAAGTGTGACTGCTACATTACTACTTGCTAAAATGAGTTAGTGTGGTTAAGTGGGTGTGGTTATAATGGCTGCACCAATTTGATCTGGCTTCCTACTCTTCAGAATTATCAGAAGTGTGCTATATAGGCCATGAGCCAGGGGGGTCCGCCGGTATCATTTTGGGGGACTAAGGTTCATGATGATTTTTAAGAAGATATGCAACTCTAGAGTTGGGAAATTGGTGATAGCATTGCTCTGGGAGTAGCTCTTGGTTTTTATAGTTGAATAAAATGTGCAGATGTCAGCAATTATTAGTTACAGGTTAACAGGGCTAAACAAGTAATGTAAAGATATTTTGAAGAAGATATGCAACACCAGAGTTAGAAAATGGATGCTAACATTATTCTCGAGGTATCAGAGGTTATTGTTACCTGATAATTATGCATGTGTCAGCATTTATTTAAAAAAACAACAACAACATAATTACAGTGAAAAAACTAGTATTCACAGTCATCTTCCTGTTCATCATCTAAACTAGTAATACAATCTTCATTAACTAGTAAGGCTTGGTTCTCACAGTCTGGTAATCTGCACATATCAGTGCATTTAAGTCCATTTGCTAAACATTCACAATTCGGCAGTACACACTTTTTTGAGCAGTTACAAGCCAATAGATCAAGAATGGCCTGAGGTGCTGGCTGACCATCCATCCAGTGTATCATCAAATGTTCATCAGCTCCATCCTTCTCGATCTTCGAACCTCTTCCAACAGGACTTGGAATTTGAGGAATCTGCTCCAGACATCTTCTCCATATGCCAGCTTGGTAGTTGGCTCTGAAGATATGATTAGCCAAGCAGTCCTTGCATGGTGGAAGTTGGTGACTCTCAATCTCACCCTTCTTAGCACAGAACAGATTGTACCTGAGATCATTGACTTTGGTTGTTGAAGCTTTGGGAGTATAGAGGAGTCATGTAAATGCTTCCAGTTTGTCCATAAGGTCAGCAGAAAGATCCCATTCCTGGCCCAACTTCAAGAAAGTGTTCTGGTGTTCTTTGTTGTTAGTTAACAACTTCAGGGCCTTTACTTTACCTTTGCCTGCAAATGCACTGACTGCATCACATCCAGTGTATGCATGTATGCCAACAAGTGCTCTACAGACATCAATACCAACAGTAGCAGCAACTTTCCGGATATCAACGATTCTTCTCCGGGTTTTGGTACCACACTTTTGAAACAATGGTGCCCTAATCCTATCATGGAAGGCCAAACACAAGATGAAGACATCTGTGTCCTCTGAACATACTACCACAGCTTCACATTCCCTTGCAGCATGAACAGCATGCAGAAGTAATCGCCCATCAGCTTCTTCCTGGCTACACTGGAGAGCAGGAACTTCAACACTACCCTGAGATGTGATTCTGTAGCACTTGTCATCCACAGTTACATAGAGAACTTTCCCCTGTAGCTTCTCCCTATATGGTACTTTCTTCCATTCACTCACCAAGAAAGTAATCAAACTGGTCTTGTTGACGATCTTTGACAAGAATGGCCTCCACTGCCTCACAATCTGTGCACTTGTGATACTGTGTAACTGGTGCCCAGTCTCTTCACCTCGAACTGATCGCTCGTTATTCTTGATTGAGTTCTCCTGGTAAGTGTCAAACACAATATCTATCCGTCTGCCCTGGCTTCCTTCTCTCAGTGCCATCAACAAAATAGAAGAGGCAATGTCTCCAAAGGACCAATCTTCTTATTAGGTATAATGTCAGTTCTAATGTACTCAAAGAGGCTACCATAAGCTTCTTCCAACTCATTGTCACCTTCTTTCACATCTTCAGGCCTTGGCTTCATTCTTGTGTAATTCTTATAACATGAATGATGATAGTGGGCTTCAGCAGCAACTATATCTCTACTGGCCACTGCTAAGATCTTTCCATCATTTTTTTGAATGGCACATTCTCTCAGGGTTTTATCTGCTCTCAGTTGAACAGCCTGTGTAAGCTTTTCACGAGACTTTGAACCCTTCTGAAACTTCACCTTATTACAGAAGATACAGACTGCATCATAAACCCTTGATTCTGAAGATCTCCTACATAACCTTTTAGAAGAGCAAGCAGCACCATCACCAAGGCTTTCACTTGATCTTTTCTTTACAATAGTTTCCAGATCTCTCTTCATGGTGAAAACGCTTCTACATTTCCGGTGATAATAAATTTTAGGCACTTCTTTATCTACTTGGTGCTTGGCAACTTCCATAATAGGGTCATGGCTTCTTATTCTGGCAGCTTCAAGTAACGCTTGCCATGACACATATGTTTGAGGACTGACTAAATGGTCATCCTTTTCAACCTTTTGGGTGCATATGATGCACTGTTCCATTTCTGATTACCAAATCACAGATATGTAGTACCACACACAGATTGAGTACCTGAAAATGTGAATAGAAAGTGTAGGACTAGCACACACTAACTTATTTGTGAGCATCTTACTTGTTTAAGATATATCCCAGTGAGAAGAACAGCTTCCAATTCTACCTTCTAAGAGACATGTGCTCATGCAGCTCAATCTGATGTTTCAGCATTAGGTACTGGGTGTGGTCTAATGACATGTACCATGTGCTCAGCATTAGCTACTGGGTGTGGTCTGATGACCACAGCATTAATAATGTGACAGTTGCATAAAAAGCAATTGGTAAAAGCCTATACACCTAGAATTAACACTCAAACTGAAAGCCAGGGGTGCAATATAAAAGGTAGTGATAAAAACCACAAGCTACCACTTATGCAATGCTATCATATATTTTCCAACTCCAGGAATACATATCTTCTCAAAAATCACTATGAACCTTAGTCCCCCCAGATGATACTGAGAACCAAAATTTGAGCCCCTGGCTCATGGCCTAATAGTATATCCAAGTGGAATTGACATGACCGCAAGAGCAGTAAATGAGGAACGCACTTAGTAAAAAACTGGAAGCAAATTAGCCATGTGAGCTAATAGCAATTGACATGCAAATAAATTAACACACATGTGAAAAGGGGGAGGTTACCCAAGTGCACATTACAGAATTTATAATATAAAGTCTGTGCTGCAGTTTTAAAATTATTTCCTGGTGCTGATCTGCTTGCAGGTGCCACACCTAGAGAGGAGGACCTGAAGAAGTGAAATTACTTGCCACAGAGGACTTTAAAGACAGCCCAAGTATAGTAAGCCTTGTGAGTGTTGAAACATCCACGCAGTTCAATTATTTCATTGATACATATCTTGAATGAAAAGTAATGTGATCGCAATATTACAATTCAGATATCACAACCATTACTAATGATGTGCTTGAGCACAAATGGCGAGCGAGCCTAATACACTATGTTTATATGATTGATTTTAACTTTTAACACTCAAAGCTACTTAAAATAATGACGAGTTTTTAAATTATGCATATACGATAAAGGGATCTAATGCCATAGTAACCACTCGTCGCAACTGTTTGAACTGAAAAACAAAACAAAAAAAAACAGCCAAACAATACACGTTATTTAAACGTTTTCTTTGTGATATTCTTTCGCTAAGTAGAAGCTGTAACGCACAATACTTTCACACTACTTGACATACCTACATAAGACTTACCTATGTGGTTAGTCTAGTGGACTATACATTTTAAAGTACATACTGTTGTGTAAGACTTATAACTATGACAAAGTGCGCATTGAATTATCACTGCCACTAACTCGTACAGAAACGAAAATCCAGTAAGTTTTCATGTGTTAACTGCACCCGCAAAAGAATTCAAAACGATAAAACAATTCAATTTCTAGGGTGATATGGGTAATGATCAATAAACCAGAGGATTCTGTTTAGTGAAGTTTGGGACGGGGTTGACCACCGAACTAACACGAAAATGCCAGGGTCAAAGTACCAAAATGAGATGCATATAATTAGAAATCTTCTTTGACCAGTCATTTATGATACAAGTGACTTAATGCTTATACGAAGTAATTGTGGAATACAAGATAGTTTACCCGACAAGTTTAATATCTTGTTAGGTGAGAAATAATGTGTGAAGTCTGTACATGCGTCCCCGATTTACAATTGAGTTACCCCTGATAGTGTCTCACTCGCTTCGCTCGCTTGCCAATTAACATTAGTACAAAAAATAAGAATGATAATGAAAAGCTTCTGTCACAGCTAAACCCAAGCTGAAGATGGAGTCACTTGGAATTGCCACAACAATAATCTAGAAAACAAATAGTGGAGGGGTAGGAAATCTGCTTAACAGCAGCTCTTAACAGCAGCTCTTAAAAATCGCACAGTTCGGATATGCTTGATTAAAAATAAACCTGATAACGACACTAATACTGTATTACAATCTATTAGCTAAATTATTTGCATTTTTCTATTTACAGCTCAGTGCACAGAGAAAAATATCAACCCTACCAGCTATTAGACTTACCTGTATCATTTCTGTGCTCACAGCTTACACTAGTAGTGGAATGTGAGGCTAGAAAAGTACCCACTGAAGAAAGGACAAGTTCATTGTTTACAATCACAATTGCACCAAAATTTGGGGGTGTGTACAGCGAGAAAGCTGTGGTTTTTTCTATTATAGACTTTTGCATGAGTTTTGGAATAGCACTTTCCCAGTTTTGAAGTTTATTGAGTAAATATTTTTAATTTCTTTGGTACGAGCTTTCCAATGGTGCAACCCAAGAAGTGTAGCTGCTTCCGTTCAAATGTTATTTAAGTTTTTCTTACGACCAACCTAACTTAGACATACCATATGTGGGCATAGCCCACATGAAGATGATATCAAAGAAAGGAAGTGGGGCTCGGAGGTTGCAAAGGACGCCCACACAGATATCAAGAATTAAGGGCGCCGAGTTGCCTGAACCAGAACTCTGCTGAATGGACTCTATTAGTGTAGTTGTCATTTATTGTCATTATTTATTGTGCATCATGGCCAGTAGGCGTGGCTTCATACTTGTGATTGTATATAAGGGCTATGTGCCTGCGCAACCCTTGTTCTTTCCGTTATCGTGTGCAACTCATTGTACTTACCATCCTCCTGAATCTATTATAATCCAGTCTAAGAAAAGGGAGCCAGTGTGCTGGGAAGATTTAGTGAGGGGAAACTAAGGGGGGGAAGAACCTGGTGGCAGTGATCTTATAAGCCCCAGGTGCGCGAGCTCAAGAACCAGAGCCAAGGCCTGACAGTTGAATGCCTACACCATAGTCGAGATAAGAAAATCTGTTCTCAATCAAACAACTATTCAAAACTTTAATAACTAAGAGAAAATATTTTGTGTGCTGCACTAAGAAAATCAAAACTTGTTTAGCTCTCTTGTAATACATACTAATGTTTCAATATACAAATTGTGACCTGAAATCATAATGCTATACTATTGTAAAACTGTCACTTATGACCTACCTTGTAGATCAGGACCAGGATTTAACTCCACATCTCCTGATAGTAATAACTTTCTTGATAAGTAATTTTGTTGTATATTCGTGAAGACCATACGGAATTTTTTCAAGGTTGTCACAGCAAGAGTTGAGAAGAAATGAAAGGTGGAACATGTGTTTTGGGTTGTCCATTTCTTCTGTTTTCTATATGGAATATTTACAATATTGCATAAAAATATTTAATAAATTAGCTAATTTGTACCTTTCTTGACAATAATGATCGAAACAGAAAAATGATTTTAATTGTTCTTTCTTGCACTGTTTGATCTTCTTTTTATAAAAATACCACACAAACATAGTTCCCAATAGAAGTGCACCACAGTTTCCAGATGAAATAAGTTCAGGAGCAAGTACCATTGTATTTCTCATTTCCCAATTTGTTCTTCTTTGTATAAAACCATTTATTAACCTTTGATGGACATCATTTCTGTGATAGTGTCTACATCTGTACGATATTCCTCGTTTTTTTGAAAATGTATCAAATTGTTTTACACAAAGACAAGCATAATCCCATGTTAGTGAAATCAATTTGATGCCATAATTCTGCATCAAAGTATAGCATTGGGTTTTCAGTAGCCAAATAGTCACAAAAAATAACTGAAATATAAAATCTGCAATTCTGGATAGACAAATAATAAAGCTAATATTAAGCATTATAATGACAAGTCTATTAGAGTGAATGCCATTCATATAATATATTAAATTTTTAGCAAGCTCAATTGTTCATGAATATAAAATATGTCTCATTGATAATACAAATTTGTGGGCAAAAACCATAGTGCTAAAGTTTTTCAGCATTTGGAGGTCAGAATGTTACTTTTTCTTTTGTAATCATAAATACAAAAGTTTAGTTGAACCTAAGGCTGGGTCATAATTTTTGAGAGCGGCTGCAATGTACACGTGAGTATTTCACAGAATGCAAACCTAAACTATAAAATATTCTCCAGACTACTTATAATATGTCCAAGTTGAGTTGGCATGACCACAAGCAGTGTAAATGAGGAATGCACTTGGTAAAAACCGGAAAGAATTTAGTCATGCAAACGAATTGCAATTGACACGCGAGTAAACCAATGTATTGTATTTAAGCTGTATTTAATAACTTTTGTAGTATTCATATTTGTATAGATTTAAAATGGGAGAGCGATTGTGTATTTATATTTCAAATACTTTTTTTTAACTGTAAGGTGGTGATAAAATATGCACTTTCAAATTATAAAGATCTTGGTGGAGCATACATCCACCACAGGGAAGGTCAAATAATAATAAAAAAAGAGAAAATTATAAAGTTAATAATAAAGTTCTCGAAGGACCAGAATTCTTATAATGGCATCTAATTAGTCAGTGAGATGTAGGCTCCCACCAGCACTTAGACTTTATTTGCGCAAGAATAATAATTGATTGCGAGTTGGTACAGATTATATGGGGTGATATGGTATAGAACTACGATGGGTAGGAAGTAGGTGGAGATTTTGATGAATATGATTAAGTTTTAAGATGAGAGGCGCCCGCAAGCAGGCTGGCCGAAGGTAAGGTGTGGGTGTTAAATTTGAGATAAATGAGGTGGTAATCAATAACAGGTTCTGTTCCAAGTTCAGACGGATTGCTGTAGGTCAGTTTTTCCTCCTTTGTGGGGATGGTTCCGACAGACAGTTATCCTGAGATTGACCACTCTGGGTGGAGCCCAGACATCCTCCAGGGGTGAAGAAGATGAGAGTGGTGGCTCGTCCTGTGAAATCAAGAGGATGAGGTGGTTGACAGATCTTCGATACTGCTTGCCTCGACAGCGAAGAAGATCCACAACACGGACTAGTCTGTCTGGTCTGGGATGAGATGCAGTGATGATGGCCATAGGCCAGTTTCAGGTACGTTCAAAGGAGTCATCCTTGAGGAGTACTACATCTCCTGGTACGTAGTTCCTTCTTTTCTTGTGCCACTTCTGTCTGGCCACAAGAGATTGCAAATAAAATGCGTATCTATATTTCAAATACTTTTTTTTAACTGTAAGGTGGTGATAAAATATGCACTTTCAAATTATAAAGATCTTGGTGGAGCGTACATCCACCACAGGGAAGGTCAAATAATAAAAAAAAAGAGAAACTTATAAAGTTAAGAATAAAGTTCTCGAAGGACCAGAATTCTTATAATGGCATCTAATTAGTCTGTGAGATGTAGGCTCCCACCAGCACTTAGACTTTATTTGCGCAATAATAATAATTGATTGCGAGTTGGTACAGATTATATGGGGTGATATGGTATAGAACTACGATGGGTAGGAAGTAGGTGGAGATTTAGGTGAATATGATTAAGTTTTAAGATGAGAGGCGCCCGCAAGCAGGCTGGCCGAAGGTAAGGTGTGGGTGTTAAATGATGAGATAAATGAGGTGGTAATCAATAACAGGTTCTGTTCCAAGTTCAGACGGATGGCTGTAGGTCAGTTCTTCCTCCTTTGTGGGGATGGTTCCGACAGACAGTTATCCTGAGATTGACCACTCTGGGTGGAGCCCAGACATCCTCCAGGGGTGGAGAAGATGAGAGTGGTGGCTCGTCCTGTGGGATCAAGAGGATGAGGTGGTTGACAGATCTTCGATATGCTTGCCTCGACAGCGAAGATCCACAACACGGACTAGTCTGTCTGGTCTGGGATGAGATGCAGTGATGATGGCCATAGGCCAGTTTCAGGTACGTTCAAAGGAGTCATCCTTGAGGAGTACTACATCTCCTGGTACGTAGTTCCTTCTTTTCTTGTGCCACTTCTGTCTGGCCACAAGAGATTGCAAATAAGATGCTTCCACCATTTCCAGAGATCATGGGTGAGTCTCTGAACTAGGTTCCAGTGTCGTAGAAGGGTGATATTGGATGAGGTGTTCACATGGGTGGGTAGTGGTGAGTTGAGAGTCCCTGTTCAGGTCCTGAACGCCAACATTATCATGCAATGCTGCACTGCACTGCAGAAGTGGCAGTAGCTACACTATTATTAATCATCACTATCATTTATTAGTTTATTAGCATACACCAACTCATTATTTCTATTAAACACACACTGGTGTGCATTTTTTGGAACCTTTTGTCACATGTTGTTTTCTTTGAAATTGAACTTTTGAATGAATCCATGACAATCCTAGCTTACTGATATTTTAGCTAGTGTTTTTCCTCCTGCCTTTTGTTCCATTGTGCAGTTGAGGTACCTAAGTCACAACATACACCTAAGGCTCACACAGCCTCTGAAGCTAGCCTGCTGTGTGTGTTCTCTTGCTAGCAGGGTGGTCCTTCAACCTATACCACTGCTATTGGGAATCTACAACTCGCAACAGTCCCTCCTGTGAGAAAGTGACCGGCCGTCAACATCTCCAGTGAGTCGGGATCACTCGGTGTGATAGGCCTGGAGTTGAAGATCCCTCCATTTCGATTAGGATGGTATCCAGTTCATCATAGGCCAGAGGTGTTGATGAGAGATTACCTTTCAAGAGTTGTTTCATGCTCTTGACTCCTGCTTCCCAGAGTCCCCCGAAGTGAGGAGCTCTGGGAGGTAAGAAGTGCCATTGGAAGTCGTTGATTGACGGTGGTGGAGTCCTGTAGGAGGGCTTGGGTCTGCTCGGATGATGATAGGTTTGATGAAGAGACGAGACCAGCAGCTTGGTTATAGGAGAGTTGAGCTTGAAAGGTAAGTATGGTCTTGGTCTGCCATCTGTCTGCTTCACTCGTCCTCGGACCTCCAGCAAGCCTAGAGGGTTGATTTTGAAGTCGTAACGGCTGAGTTGGTGTCCCTTGGGTAGCTGAAGATCCCACTCCTGGTGACATTTCTGCGGTAGTCAATTTCAAACTCCCGCCTTTTCGGCCAGCTGACCCGGAGGTCTGGTTCGCCCAGGTGGAAGCACAGTACGCTTGCCGGAATCACTTCCCAGCGTTCCAGATTCGACTACGTCGTCTCGTCCCTGTCTCCCGACACTTCTCAAAGAGTAACTCACCAAACGGACCGCTCTCTCCGAGCAACGTAACCTACAACAACTTATCACCGCTGAAGAATTAGGTGATTGTAAGCCCACACAATTGCTCCGCCACATGCAACAGTTGGTTGGAAACAGACCTAGTGGTTTTGATAGCTCGTTCCTTCATGAATTGTTTCTCCAAGGATTGCCTCAGAACGTTCGAATGGTACCGGTATCAACCCCTGAGGACATAACCCTGGACAAGCTGGCTGAGTTGGCAGACAAGATCATGGAAGTTGCCATTCCCTCTGTTGCCACCGTCTCTGCTTCCCCTGCTGTAGTCCCTCCGTCCACTTCTTTGGTCACTGAAATGGAGCAAATGCGTTCCGAGATTTGACAACTGGCCCACCTGTGTCTTCCAGCACCCGACGTCTTGCACCTGAACGCCTACGAATTGCCCGTCAGGAATTTGACCACATGTTGGAACTTGGTATAATACGCCCCTCCTCTTCTAGTTGGTCTTCACCTTTGCATATGGTCGCTAAACGTACACCTGGGGATTGGAGACCATGTGGAGATTTTTGTGCACTGAATAAGGTTACTGTACCAGACAAGCACCCTGTACCAAATCTACAGGATTTTACAGCTACTCTACAAGGAGGTACAATATTCTCACACATAGACCTCATACGTGCATATCACCAGATACCAGTTGCCCCAGAGGATGTTCCCAAAACAGCTATCGCAACACCCTACAGTCTGTTCGAGTTCCTTAGAATGCCCTTCGGTCTTCGGAACGATGCACAAACCTTTCAGCGTTTCATTGATGAGGTACTGTGTGGGCTTGACTTTGCTTATGCCTACATTGATGACATTGCCAGTACTTCGCCAGATGAGCATCTACAGCACCTCTGATCGGTGTTGGAGAGATTAGAAAACCACGACTTGCTCATCAATATTCAAAAGAGTGTCTTTGGTGTTCCAGAGTTGGATATCCTCGGTTATCACCTTGATAGCACTGGTATTCGTCCTTTGCCAGAGAAGGTTCGCGTAGTATGCACAAACCTTTCGGCGTTTCATTGATGAGGTACTGCGTGGGCTTGACTTTGATTATGCCTACATTGATGACATATTGATTGCCAGTACTTCAGTCAGATGAACATCGATTACAGCACCTCCGATCGGTGTTGGAGAGATTAGAAGACCACGGCTTGCTCATCAATATTCAAGAGTGTCTTTGGTGTTCCAGAGTTGGATATCCTCGGTTATCACCTTGACAGCACTGGTACTCGTCCCTTGCCGGGAGAAGGTTCGCGTGCAAGAGTTTCATCTTCCGGACAAAAATCAGAAATTGAGAACATTTCTGGGATTGGTGAATTTCTATCACCGTTTCATTCCCAATGGTGCATCACTCCTTCATCTGCTGCATTCCCTCCTCAATCAGACTCGATGCCCTGCTGACAAGTTTGAATGGACCGAGGACACTATGACTGCCTCCTCAATCAGACTCGATGCCCTGCTGACAAGTTTGAATGGACCGAGGACACTATGACTGCCTCCTCAATCAGACTCGATGCCCTGCTGACAAGCTCGAATGGACCGAGGACACTATGACTGCCTCCTCAATCAGACTCGATGCCCTGCTGACAAGCTCGAATGGACCGAGGACACTATGACTGCCTCCTCAATCAGACTCGATGCCCTGCTGACAAGCTCGAATGGACCGAGGACACTATTATGACTGCCTTCAACAATGTGAAAAGTGCCCTCGCAGATGCATCTCTTCTTGTCCACCCAACCCCTGACGCGCCTACCAGCATTATGGCAGATGCTTCAGATATAGTCGTTGGTGCAGTCCTACAACAATGCATCGAAGGACAGTGGTGTGCACTCGCATTTTTCTCTCGAGCATTGAAACCTGCAGAGACCCGTTATAGTACATATGACCGTGAGCTTCTGGCAATATACCTCGCTATCAAACATTTCAGAAACTTCCTTGAAGGCAGAGATTTTCATGTGTTGACAGACCACAAAACTTTGATTTATGCCTTGTCCTCTAGACTTGATCGGCACTCCCTTCGGCAAGTCCACCACCTGGATTTCATCAGTCAGTTTACCTCCGACCTACGCCATGTGCAAGGATCAGCTAATAGCAGACGCTCTCTCTCGTATCAATGCTAATGCTCTCCTGTTGGGCCACAATAATGACTTTCTCTTATCCTCGTAGTCCAACTGGTAGTGCCGCCACCAGGGATAATGTTTGTTTTCACATAGGCCTACATTAAGCCTATTTGACTTCTTTCAATCAGCCTGCAATTGGATTAATCCACAGTGTTTCAGAGAAATAGTACACGGATACAAGGCATGCCCCCAGGCCATAGTAACTCCTTTAAGTGGCATTTTTTTGAAAAATCAGCAATAATAAGTTTCACAACTGAAGTTTTATAGTGCATAGGGTGAAGACAGCATGTGCTACAGCTTCCAAATTTGGAGGATGACATCCCAAGGCCCTGTGCAACCTACTGGTAGAACGGGAAAAAATATAAAACTCTAGATGCCACCTTTAAGCCAATTTACCTAAAACCGGTCACAATTAAGCATAACAAGTTTATTTTCCCAGCATGATGTTGATATACCACGATGATAATACTATTCCTACTGTTCAGTAGCCATTAAGCTTGAAGGTATTCACCGATGTGTGCATCAACTGCAGAGAAGCTACTAACTTGATCTGCTATAAGCAAAATATATAAAAGAAATGTTTCATTTTCTTATGTGGTGGTTGTGGGCATCATGATGGTCCAGCAGGCTCAGTAGGGATGTCCACATTATGCCATTAATTTTACATGATGTTATTTTGCTTTACTGCTATTATGCACCTATCATGTCCTTTATAAAATTATATCAATTTATGCTACCTTTGTGCAATAGTATGTAATAGTACAAGAAACAAGTTTGTTTTATAGTGCATAACTGTTGCCTCAACATCATGGTATATCAACATCATGCTGGGAAAATAAACTTGTTGTGCTTAATTGTGACCGGTTTTAGGAAAATTGGCTTAAAGGTGGCATCTAGAGTTTTATATCTTCTGTTCAGGGTTGTAAAGCGTGAATGTGCCGCTACTTAGAAACTATGCTAAATAGATCAGCCCAGATACAGATACACTGATTATTTAACATTTATCATAAGTAGGAAGAAGCCAAGTAGAGTAGTATGAGAGATGAGTATGATACAACAAGTACCTGAAGAGTACTCTGGATATAAAATGGTATGTGAGAGATGCAAGAACCACCAATGAATGGCCTTATCACCACAAGTGTGCTGACATAGGAGCCATAAAGTTACAGATGTGTTTGTGTGTGGAAATGTTATCTGAACTAAGTAGTTAGGTAGGGTGGTGTTTGCTTGAAGTGCAATTGTCTGGGTCAAACCAGACAGAATCTTCTTGTAGTAGCCAGTCTGCAATGCGTGGAACAGCTTCGTGAAACAGATTTCTTGGAGGAGCACAAACAGCTACCATAAAAAAAAATCCTCTATTTTTTTAAATAAAATATCCCACACGGTTTCTTTTCATTGTATTCATGCATCCAACATCCTCTGTACTCGGTTGAAAGATTAATTAGCATGACAGGAAAGGTGTTTTGAATCAACAGATGACATTTGACTAACATTTGAAGAACTTAAGTTCATCATTTTTTTCATTTAGCTTGAAAAAATGACTTATTATATGTAATAATTTTAATACTAAATTCATTAAATTAAGGCTTTAGCTTTTATAGATAAGTACAAACAGAAAATCAATTATAGCTAATCCATGCAACACTCCAGTTAATGGTGATGTAATTGAAAAGTATTTGTAACTGTAATTGAAATAATATACCGAAGAAAGTACAGTATTTGTATTTTGTACTTGAGTTCTTTAAAGTATATGTATTAGTATTTACATGCTATTCAGAGTATTTGACCACAACCCTACTACGTAGTTAAAATATTGGACAATGGATTTTCTAGCAAGAACACTGTTCGCAAAAGAATCAAAATTTGTGAACAATTTCTTGGGATAATCCTGGTAAAGATTGATAATTGAGAGGATTCTTCCTAGTTAAGTTTGGGACGGGGTCAACTAATGAGCTAAGACAAAAATGCCAGGTCAAAGTACAAAAATGATATACATATGTCCAAACATATATATACAAACAAATATCCCCGATTCTCAACTTGGTAACCCCGTATAGTATCTCGTTAACTCGCCAACAAACTTTTCACTACTTCTTTGACATTATAGAATGCATTGCAATGGTAATACAAGTTTCTGCTAAAACATGTCACCACTTTTTTATAGCATGTCAAACAGCTGTATTTCAATCTGGATTCTGCCACATTCTGTTAAACTGAGCAGAGAGACTACATTTTGAGTTTTCAACAGAACTAGTATGGGCTTTCTTACATAATTGAAAATATGTATTTACATACTATTTGTAGCTCATAAGCTATAGCTTACTACTTACAGAAAAAATGGATGAATCTTTTTTGTGTGTTCAATTTGTGATTAAATCTTCTAGCTTCCATGTCATACGTAATGAAGCACCAAAAAGTAACAATATAATTCGTGAGACATGAAGAAAATGAGACAATTCACAAGCACGACAATAGTCTACCATAAAATTGCTCTGAGACATTTTAAGCAATACTCACACATTTATGACCTGTTCCAAAGCAAAGTCAATAAAAGTCTTACTAAAAATTAAAATATAGCTATAAGAAGCTTGCGAAGTACACGTAAATATAAATCTTGTGGCAGACTAAAAATTATTATATATAGGTATACTGAACATAAATAGAATAATCAGAGCTAACGCTGATGGTGTTATTGCTACTTTACTTGTATACAGCAATTGTTGTCTTATCATTTAAGAAAAGAAGTTGGCCAACTAAAGTGCGTATATCTATGTGTGTGAAATTTCTTTTAATAGGACAAATTGCTTTCAGACTTTTATGGGTGTAAAATAGCATATTTTAACCACTTCATCTAAAATATAAAAGGTATGTAAATACCAGTTGCAAATAAACTATTCCTATAGTTAAATGTAAATTTTAGTATAACTTACAACACAGTTTGTCGAGAGTGTGTTCCACCACTTTGCTGACAAATACTAGTACATGTTTTTGTGAAAGTTGCATCAAAAATAGCTGAGATCAATTGAAGTAGTAAATACAAGCCAACAAAATAGGAAATTTCGACCTCCATCGAAGAGCTACACAAAAATTAGAATAAGTTTCAATCAATAATACATTTAATGTATTCACAATAGGAAACAGTATAAAAACAATCTTTTAAGCTAAATACTTTATTTACTATAACATAGTTGTTAACAGAATTGTTAATTACAAGTAGCGGTGTAGGAAGACACTTCAGTTATTTGGTGGGAGAGGGGGAGGTTCATGTGAGAAATCAACTCTTTAGATTTGCACCAAAATTATGGAAGGCGGTTTTCGCCCGTGGATTCCCCTCCCGTTCCCTTTTGCTGTGCCAATGGGTCAAACATCATTAACAATTTTAAATCACAGGTATGATAGTAGTATAATTGAGAAAAAATAAAATGGTAGATTTTGTGGGATACTATTGTGATCATTAATGATAGTGAAAAAATTAGCTTTTGAAAATACTATACCTAATGAGGTATCAATAGAGTTTGTGCAATGTAAACAACAGATGTAAATGCTGTCTATAACATTCTTAAGAAGCTGAGTATTCAAGGGACACTCACCCATAGTCTCAACATAAAATTGTATTTTCTAGCACTCATTAAACTACTCAGTAAAAAGCAAAACTACCTCAGGCAGCTAGAAATTATTTGCTCGTGTGATGATAACACAATAATGTGGGTTGCTGCTCACAAAAGATAGTACTTATGAAGAGCTGACTAAAAAATCTTCCTGAACATCTAAAAGTAGCCAATAAAGGGGCTTAAATTGTTGTTTTGAGCATGTTCACAACTAATTCAACAGTTTATAGTTAGGTATCTCAAAAATCCGAGTGTGAGAGACAGCACTATAGTAAAAGTTACAACCATATGCCTCTATACTTTAATTAAGCAATATAAGCTCAGATGTACACCAAGATTCTTTGTCTTGATTTGAATACCAGTGAGTCAATGTCAAAATACACCATTTAGTATGCTTATCACTTATTAAAGAGAGGATAGTAAAATATGATGATATACTATTATAGCACTAAAATTGAATACTTAGTCAAAGTAGTAGCAAATTATTCAAATACTTACGTTCAAGAACCTCTACATGTAAGAAATTATGAGATACATGATGAATTACCTGAGACTGACTCCTAGTCCATGCCGAGGCAGTGATGTAGGATATGTGGCACACATTTGATAATTAATTATCTGCTAAAAAAATAGTATTTCTGATAATTCACATAACATGACAGCAAATACGTATGGTATGTCAATTTTTCCCTTGAATCTTAATTACAATTTTTTTTCTAAAAAATAGAACTAACAATGACAATAGTTAGAGTATTTCATTTAAGTGTCTGCCTATTTTGCCGTAGTTTTACTTTGTGAATCAAATTGATTGAATCTTAATGTGAAGTTTTTTTTTAAAATAAAAGCCATTGACAAACAACACTGTTAAACACTGCACTGGCTTCAAGAAAACCAGAATATAGTGTAATGCAATACTACTGTGAGCAGCAAAGAAAGTGTTTGCTCACGGAGTTTGTCATGAGTATGGGGGGGGCTACCAACAATTACTAATGATCATACAGTCTTAAAATAACTATCTTTTTCAGAAAAACAACAACAGTTGAAATGAAAAATTCTGGCACATTGAAGGGACTTAAATTGTCCAGCGGAACGGTTTGATGCTTGTTTCAATCTTAGGGAGGCCGTGTGACAGAATGACTGACTGACAAACTGAGTACTGTAACCCTCTTGCGTATGCACGCTCAGGGTTAACAATCCTTTTAAGTTTATGTTTAATAGTGGTAAATACAATACTTTATTTGGGAAATTTTTTTCCTTCCAGGGTGGTACAACTTATACTGCACCTTGTAAAATACTAACAGCTAAGGTAATCAGCCTTTATGAGTGTATTTTATACAAATAAAGTAGGTATCTGAGTATCTCTCTAGTGTTGAAATTGAGATTTATGATATTCGTGCAGCTAGAGTCCTCCAACTGACAACGTACAGCAGGGTATCAAAATACAGCGCCTAGTCATGTTTGAGAGGGATAAGGAGAAGAGTGTTAGCAAAATCAACCAAAGCAATCAGGGTCACATGATGAAGCCCATAAGTATGAAGTGCGTGATGCTTTTGTAGCTGATAATTGGAGTATAAGCCTATTTGTATAAAATATCAGGCTAAAACTGCAGAAATAATAAGGAACCTTGAAATATTGACTCTGTAGCAGCAAAGACAAAGTGTTCAAGGCTAAATTCTATCTCCTTAATCTTAATTTCAACATGTCAGATCACAGTTCGACATCTCATAGATGGCTGAGGTTCTTCAATTTTGGGGAAGTTAAAAGTAATTTCAAGTCTGCTGATTAAATTCTTCAAGGTCTTTAGACCAGTAACCTATGAGTCATGCTATCCCTGATGCTCCAATAACTGCAAGAAGCATTTTTTTCAAAGGAGCCCTTTAATACAACTTTTAATGTATCATTATATGTGACCGTCTACAGGAAAACCGGGCACAACGCGGCGTGCGTAATATCGAGAAAAGATCGATCGATTTCTTAAAAATGTATATTTTTAAGCCCACGGAAGGGAACGGTTAGGTCTATTATAGCGGGAACGACTTAAGCTACGACGATAAAACTTGTATATTTTTAAGCCCACGGAAGGGAACGGTTAGGTCTATTATAGCGGGAACGACTAAGCTACGACGATAAAACTTGGAGAGCTCAATATCTGGACGCCGACAACTCCGTAAGTGCAAAAAAAAAATTTTGAAGGGTGCCGCGTTGTGCCTGGTTTTCCTATAGACGGTCACATATAATTTTGTACAATTTAGGAGGCTGAGCCCACTTAAAAAAACTTGGGGGGGGGGGGGGGGGGCTCTAACTCCTCCCTTAAGCGATTAAGGCTCTTAAAAAAAAGGCATGTCCTATTGTTAAATTACAAAACTACAAAATGAAAATAGACGTGTAAGCAAATTCTCAGTTAGCTATCAATTCTGATGCATGAGCGTTTTCTTCAATGGAAAAGATTACCTCACTGCAGCCTTCTATACAAGGTTAATACATTATTCTAAAATTTGGAGGGACTCAGCTCTCTTTCCAAAACATTTTGGAGCTTTAGCCTTTCCAACCCCAACCGTTAGCCTCCTATGCTGAATAATGATGGAGCTATATGGTGGTGCTGCTTGCTTTACAAGTAACAGACTAAATCTCCAAAAAATAGTATTTGGTACCTAACATTATTAAAGGAATTTAATTAAAAAAACTCAACTAGATATTTTGCATCTTTCAATGACTCCATCTTTCAATGACGTTATTATTGTAGTTTAATTAAAATATTCAACTAAATATTTTGAGCACATGAAGTCTTAAGGGTGGCCGCACATAGCAACGCGCACTGCCTGTAGATCCGGACATTAATTTTAATCCCCGCCAATACCCCACCATTTGATAATACGCGAGCAGGAACCATCGCGCAGTAGTAGCAGAAGTATACTTTGCGAAGTTGTGGTGTTTTAGTTTAGCTTCTTGTTGTCTCATATGCGTTTACAGTAACTCTCCATACATCGTCTGAGCTCACGCGGCAAGGTGCACCAGGCTGCCTCTCCTCCTGTAACCGTTCTCCGGACTCTGCACACCTGAACTCAAGCGGATGGATCCACCAGGCTCGATTTCTGCGGAGCGAAGACTTCCCAATCTGCGCAGATCTAATACCTTCACCTCTGGCTATCTCCAATAAACTGCTCTCTCTTCTGACTCTCTTGTTATTGTTGTATTGATGTTTGTTTACTCTTGATATAGGCGGGCTCTTTTTAGAACCAATACAAACTAATTGAAAAAAAATTGCTCGCGTACTCGTAGTACGAGATATGGGGGTGGGGCTATATCTCGAGTGGAATTAAAGTTCCAAATTTTGTATGAGTTTATCTTGGAATCTAATAATGAGAACGACACAAAAATTTTACACACGGGCAAACCAAAAAAAATGAACTGCACCACAACGAGAATTTTTCAATATCTTATAAATAGAAAAAATTGCGAATAAATCATAAAGTAATATTGAAATGGAGAAGAACTCGTTGTCTTGCAGTAGAGTATCGGCTCGGCTAGTAGTGCACCAAATTGCGGAGCTCCAACTTACCGCACCGCTCCAAAAAAGTGCTACAAAGTTTTATAACCAGGCCCCGATATTTCCTGATATTTCCTCCAGATTCGCTCTAAAATTAGTGAGCGGCTCCTTCGGCTGGTACTTTGTCCTTGTGTTGTAGTGGAGAAGCCCCTGTAAGTATACAATAGTAGTAATCGTGCATAGCAACCATCAACAAAAAATTGTGTAGGCGGTGTGCGGGCCACTTTCGTATAAAAAGTGAACTCTTCTAATTTAATGGATTGTGGTCATTTGGGGCATTTTGTCCAGATGGTGCTTTTGCCACATACCACAAGTTATTCCTTGTGATCAAATTACCTTAGAACAACTGAGTTATCATCTCCTAATCAAGTGTATACAAATATGTGCTAGGTCTTCAACTAATGACATCTGAGTCTTGCTGACTTACTGCATTGTCCCAACACCAACTCTTGATGACCCTCTCCCAACTATTACACATGAGAGGGACTCACCTTTCATATTTTTCTCCCCACTAATCAAGCTTCTCCTCCTTAAAAATGCTTATCTCCCTAAAAAAGCTCCTTCTCCCTTAACCAGCCTCTCCTCCCTAAACAAGATTCTCCTTTCTAAACAAGCTTTTCCTTCCTAAGCTTCTCCTCCTTTCAATATTGTCCTTCCTTCAACCTTCTCCCTTCAAACCTCTTCTTCCTTCAACTTTCTCCTCCCTAAACCGTGGCTTCTTCTCTCTACAAGCTTCTCTTCCCTTCACAAGCTCCTCAAACCCCCTAAAACAAGCTTCACCCCCTCCATTCAACTTACTTAATGCTGCTACCGGATTCAACCAGAACAATTCCTTACCCAGAAGGTATAAAGACACCTGCTGAAATTAACAAAAGAGGATGTAGTCCCGATAACAAGCCGTTCTCAGAAACTTCCCCCAGGTTTTCGTGAAATGCTGGAATGCAATTGATTTCTTTTGTGACGTCGTCGACCTGCGCTATGTCTACTGAGCACACACAATCACGAAATAAAAGCGCAGCAAGTGTAGAATTGTTGTAAATGCGGAATGCGTAGGAGTGACGTTGGTGGGGTGCCCTGCCTCCGGAAACCGAGGCGTGTAACCGCAAATTGACTATTTTTGCTGTGTCTTTATTATTCTTTTTCTGTGTACTGTGGGCTTACTTCGTTGCTGTAGGTGGAATGGCTTCAGGGCTTCAGGGCTCCAGGAAGTAGACTAATATATTTTTTATACAATCTTACAAAACACCTTTGGGGATTATCAAAATTTTCATGATTTTCAGGTACCGTCTAGGAAGTACGAAGCACAGTTTGTACGCAGTCACAAAACTAAAGGAAACACTCTCATTCGCGGTTACAATCATTTCTTTAGTCTCGCAAGCCAGACCCTTCACCTAATCGCTACTCTCGGAAGTGTCTCCAGATTCTGGAGGAACGTATAAAACGTGCATAGTTTATGGGAAGGGCGTGGTTTTGCAGTAAAAGTGTGCGTGTAGATTATTTCGCGAGTATTTCATTTTGGACGCAGCGCGCAGAGAGTGTATGCGCTGATTCTGATACACTTTTACTTCATCCAAAGTAGTCACGCAAGTCAGACTAACAATGCAGTTCTGTAGAGGTTGCAGGAAGGATGTATCCACCTTGCAGGAGAAGAAGTAAAGGAAAAAAGCCCAATTCTTCATACACTGAAGAATATTTACAAAAACTTGGCTCAAGAAAACTGTGAACAAATTCTCCTTACTGAAGGTTTTATCTGCAGGTCCTGTGTGAGATTGATAGAGAGGTATAAATGAAGAGGTGCTCAGAAATAGGAAGGAGGCATTGAGAACAGCAAGATCTGACCCACTATTACCTCTTCCTTGCCAGCAAGACTATTCTTTAGTAATGACACCAATTTTGAAATCTTCTGCAGTTACTCAGGATAACAATGTATCCCCAGTCGTCACAGTAATTATTAAATATTTTGATTTTAATAATATTATTATGTTATTCTTATTTTTCTAGGCTACAATTCACTACAAGTCTAATCCCAAAACTTACCTAATTACTCCTTCAAGAAGACAAATATACAAACCCTTAATTGTAAGAAGAGAGATTTTTATGGGGCGCCAAATGAGACAAATTGCCAATGAAGTACTCTTCGGATAGGATCTATTATTTGTAATTAGGAGTTATTATATGGATATAGTAGCTCTAAATTACAAATAGTAACTCTTATTTACAAATAGAAACACTTATTTACAATTAAGAACTCCTATTTACAAGCAGGGGTTGTATTAACAAATAGGGCGCTCTTGTTTGTAAATAAGAGCTTATATTTACAAATAGGAGCTTCTTTATACAAATAGGAGTTCCTATTTACAAATAGGAGCTCCTATATACAAATAGGAGTTCCTATTTACAAATTGGAGCTCCTATATACAAATAGGAGCTCCTTTATACAAATAGGAGCTCCTATATACAAATAGGAGCTCCTATATACAAATAGGAGCTCCTATATACAAATAAGAGTTCCTATATACAAATAGGAGCTCCTATATCCAAGTAGGAACTCCGATATATTAGTAGAAGCTTTTATATGGGCTTATATTTATGGTTCCTATTTACAAATACAAATTAATTATATTTGGTGTAGGTTCCTTTGTTGAATATTTGTAAAACTCTTTACCAAATATACCATCGAGTACTTGAAAACATTTTTATAAAAAAACAACATTTACCGAGTAGTTTTTCATCAATTGTTCTTGGTTTCAGTGCATGGTTCCTCACAAAGACAATTTCAGTGTTGTTGGCTAATACCCACTGTTATTTCGTAGAAATCAAATTGGGCACATAGCTAGCGCACTCGCTCACTAAATCAAAGGCCAGTAAACAAAAGCTGTAACATTTATTTCACTTTATATTAGTAATTTTTGTAGAGCTATATGGCCAGCTAAACTTTCTTTATTAACATTTAGTTCATGTGCCAAGTAGCTACCTTGCCTAGCTGTAGTTAATTTATCCTGATGCTATGACCTAAAGTAGCAGGTAGCTAACTGCTAGCTAGATTGTAGCTAATTTTACACAGCTTGCTAATGTCTGTCTGGTTTGTCTCTGAGAGTAATTCATACAATAAAATAGAAATCTATAACTATGAGCTTTTCTTTCATTTGAATTAGCTATAGAGAGTGGCTTCATGTGTCAATTAAAAATATGCCATAGCTAGCTACTACCTAGATAGGACAGACAGCATAGAGGTCAGGTCATGCCAACCTACAGCACATGCCAACCTACAGCACATGTTCATCAGGGAAACTCAAACAGTATTATCCACATCTAATGCTTACATGAAATACTAGTTGAAGTGTAATTATATTAGCTAAAGGTGTTGTAGTTAACAGAGCAGATGTAAATCCAAATGTGTTGTTTTAACTGTATATATTTAAGTAATAGATGCACACCACCACTCACATGGGCTTCATAAAGATATTAGAATATGATTGGCACACACGAATTAAGAGTGCCTAAATTTTTTTAAAAGTTTTAAGAACCACTTGAAAATAAACTTTTTCTAGCTATTATACATCAATTGCCTATTATGACTATCCAGACATATAGAAGTTAGAAGAATAGTAGGGGTAGAGTGGAGGTTACAATCGCATATGCAGACAATATCACATTAGCCAAAATAAGAAAAGAACTAAAACTTACCCATTTGATAGAAGTGTGCAAAAGCAATCCCTTACCGAACTACTATAAACGACATGATTCCTGCACATAGAATTTTTTCTTTTAATTTTTCTCTCTCCTTGTACTGTAACTACTGTTCAAATTCTATTAATAACAACCAGTTTATTATTAGCAGAAATATTACAAAAAATAAAGACGATAATACTGTTTGTGCTTGCCGTAAATAACTAGCTATAGCTATGAAGAAATTGTTTGAATAGTGCAAATATTAAGAATTATTTTCGATGAAGTTGTTAACCATGAAAAGTGCCTGAACATATAAATCTGCTCCATAGGCATTTGATTCTGCCAATGGATTAATGGAATCTTGAAGAATGTCACTTTCATGTTGAAGGAGTGGACTGTGTGTCCTGGGGACTGACACACTCTCTTCCTCTTCAATAGAATTATTTTCTAGTTGTTGATCAATGCAATGTGCATTGGTGTCAATTTCTTCTGAAGGTGGACTATTTCTCAAATTGGCTGTATACAACTGTTGTGGAGTGAAATTTCCTTCAGTTGATAAAGCATGAGAATTCCAAGCTTGCAAAAATCCTGTCAATGACTTATTTATTCTCGGAAGAAAAATGTAATGAAGGCAATAAAGGTCAGTTTCATTTTCCACATCCAAGACATTTTCTCTCTGCAAAGTATCAAATACTTCAGAATAGGTGGATATAACACTATATCTTACATCCCTCCACAAGCGTTCTATCCTACAGTTATGGACACTACTTCCAGTCAAGTATGGTTGACTTTCTTGACCTCGCACGTCAACCATATATTTCCAGATGTCTACATTTTCACCTCCCTTATCCGTTCGTACTCTAGCAGGTACACCATATTCAGCCACAGCATTAAAAAAGCAGCGTAGAACTCTTTCTGCACGGTTGTTGTCTGAGCACCTCATATAAGTGATAAGTCTCGAAAAACCATCAATACACCCATGGATAACTAGTCTATATTTAATCAGTTTGTGATTTCCATCAGCATGCCATAGGAAATTTGGGCCAGGAACATTATATGAGCGTCTGTCAATGCAAGGGGCCAAGCTGCCTGGTCCACGTATCCTCTGTATGCTACTACGTAACCGGCTTCTTTGAACAATAATTCCCCTAGTTCTTAGGTGACCTGCTAACATCACCTCCCCTACTCTAGGAATTCATTGACAATAATATGTTCAACATAATGATCTGTTTCAGAATCACTAATTGAAGAATACTTGACAATATTTGCAGCTTTAGCACGTCTTTGTAATGTCTTGGTGGACACTCCCATCAATAGAGAAATTTGAGACCATGTAAAATTTAACATTCTTAATTCAGTTAATCTGGATATGTCAACTTCTAGCTGAATTCTACCTTTGTGTCGGTTGGACTGCGATGCTGTAGTAGTCACACCGGTTTCTCCAGCTTCACTTGGCTCCATATCACGGCTGCAGTTCCTCAAGCACCACACACAGGAACGGTTACAAATTTTGAACCAGTGAAGTTAGCTAACGGGACTAGCTATAAAAAAAAAAAAAAAAAATTAAATAAAAAAAATAAATAAAAAAAACCACTCAGCGCGATTACAGGCCACCACAATCCCTACGTGCCCGGTCATTCTTAAATCCCGAACTACCGCTATTTTTGTAGTTCCTTTACCGTTGCTGCGCATGGACGGACGCGGGGATATTGCAGGACTAGTAGCTGACGCCGTCAGGCGAAGTATTGCAGAAGCTATAGGCGGGAGAAGTATAGATGGGGCTGGTGATCCCGTCGCTCGTGGCGGAAACTCAAGTTGTACTGCTACTGCAGCAGGCGCTGCTAATAGTAGCAGAAGATCTGGTTGGACTGGAAGTTCCAATTTTTCTGCTCCCCATACCTCCTCGTTTGGGTCTTGGCAATCTGAACCTAGACAACAACTTCGTGGTAAGATTATTGAAGAGGGAAATGCTCACACGGTCAACTTCTAGCGAGTCAGGTTGTAAGGCTGGCCTCTCGGTTGTAGTCTAAGACTTCCGCTCTAAGTAAATCAGACGGGGAATGTTTTTTTTTTGTAAACAGTTCCCAGCTCAGAACGTCTCACTAACTAGCTAGAGACTATTTATATACTGTAATCAGCTATGGCTTGATAAATTCAGGGGTAAACGGTTCGAGTAACAATGAGAAGTGAAAAAGAGGGTAACAAAGGGGGGAGTGTACAAATATAGAAGAATTGAACATGCTGCTAAGTGTAATTGTGAATTGACATAGAAGTGAAGTGATAAACTAGTTAATAATTTGAGTGTTCAGCCTTGGTTTAGTCTTCAACAATTATAAGCAAATTTCAGCAAAGACAATTGGCAAATAGCTAGTACATTAAATGTCTTGAAAATGTGTCTGAATCATATTTTGTCAATTCTATAGTTTTTGTTTGTTGTTCCGTTTTTGTTTTTTTTTGTGTTTTTTTTTTGCAAATTGCTCTACAGTATCTTTAGGTTTGAGATTTAAAGAAATGTTAGTTGGGGGGAGTGGGGGAATATAGATTTTTTTACGCTTGCCTCTCCTAAAAGACAATACAATAATAGGCATTACTTTTACTAGTAGCAGTATGTTTTTCCAAGTAATCCAAGGATGCAAGAGTATCCTCTGATAGGTATACCCACAATTGGCTCTTTAATTGTGTTATTTCCACTATTTGCTTTGTCCATCACCCACTGCTCATACGGTTTCGCTTCAAGATAGGATGAGAAACAGGAAAAAACATGTTATGACTTTACATTATGAAAAAATCAACTGTAAATGTAATTGCAGCATCTTCCTCAAGAAAGCGAAGATCTGGGTTGCCGTCTATGTTTATGGGGAAACGAAGATGTTCTGAAGAACGTAATGGCAAAATTAACTGCTATGTTCGAGATATAATATGCCTACCAAAAGAATGGAGTGATAATAGCCCAAAAATATCAATACCCCGGAATGCTAAAAGAAATTTATTAGCTGAGTTGGGACTTGTTGGGAAAATTGAGTTTACCTCAGCAATGTCTGCTGACGACATAAAAGAAGAAATTTGTAAGGTGTTTGCTACACCTATGGGTTTGACCTTGGAAAGTATCAGTTTAGGAGAAAGCTTTCCTTTCACATATTTACAGAGGGCTGGTGCAGGGTCAAGAGCTCTATGTATTCCATCTGTCTCGTCCACATTTCGATGGACTGGAAAACAAGTATCAACACTGGCGAAGAGTGGAGGTACCATTTATATACAGGCCAATATAAGACTGCCTAATGTTGCTAAAGTGAGTTGTATGCAGTTTGAGCAGAGCAACAAGCAAACTATCCATTGTATATTCTCAATCATAACCTATAAATTGGGAACAGTGAGAGTGAGATCTTAACTAGTTATGTCACTGTTAATATTTTTATTGAGGCCGTACATGGTATGCAGCTTGCAATCGAAGTTCTGTAAGATACTATCCTGAGGATTCATCTTCAATCGAGAAGTTCTTCGATACGTACACACAACATTGATAGATGGACTTGAGTATTACTCACAAAAATATCTTAGTAAGAAACGCAGAAATTTCAATTGTTAAGATGCTCACGACTTATATGTGACATTGTTTCTTAGCTTTTTTTATTTAGGGCACTCGTTGTAATGTTGCTAAACATGGTGTGGATCAACTTGAAAGGATATAGCTAGTGAGCTATAATGGAGGGTTCTCTTTGCGTGGCTACTTTTTTGAATTTCAATTGAAGGAACTGCCTATACAGAAATCACTCAACAACAAAGAGAAAGTTGCTTCATGAAGGAATCCAAGCATTTGACTACAGCTTTAGAAGACAAAGCAGTTGTGAAGATATGCATGAGGATGACTCAGAATCAGCTACAGACTGTCTAGTATATGACATGGCAAGTTATTTATCTGACAATTCATGGTGAAGGTTAAGTAAGATCTTACTAAGATATTTTTGCTGAGAGCTAGGCTCAGCCTTAAATAGAGTTAGTAGATTTTGCAGTTGAATTTAGCTGTGTCAATGGCAAACAGTACTTTTCTTTTTTCTCTATTTAGAGCCCACCATTCATTGTTGTTGTTTTTCTTGTTTGTTTGTTTATTGTTTTGTCTTCCGTTAAGATGCTCACGACTTATATGTGACATTGTTTCTTAGCTTTTGTGTGCTAAGTTGCTGTAATGCATTAAAATATGTTCTCTTGGAAGTTGGTGACAAAAACTATCAGCCACCATTTTCCACTTATCGTGAAACATGTCCCCCCCCCCCCCCCCCCCCCCTCCAAAATATTTTAGTCTCTCTTCCTTGGCATGAATAAACTCTTTTGCTATTTCATGTAGCTAAATTGATCACATGCTGAGATTGCATTATGAGGTATTATCAAGGAAATCACACATTTTACATATCTAAGAATAGTTTTTAATAAATAATCCAATGATGTGTGAGTGTGTAGCTAATGGTGAACATGACATGATAATGAAAGTTGGGGGGGCAATGCCCCCCCTTTTTGGAAGTTCAGGGGGCGATTGCCCCTTTGCCCCCCCTGTGGAGCCCCCCCCTGAGGTACATGACCCGTAATCATAATATTTCATGGTTGTTACTTCATGTTTGTGCAGTATTGCCAAGCTCATTTTTTCACTGCCTCTGGCTGTGAAAATAAGAGTGCTATGGCAAAAGATTTCAAGAGCAGGGTAATTTATTTTAGAATAAAGTTTTTGAAATAAAGCCTGAGAGCAGAAATGCCTTGCAGTGGTGGCACACTAAAAGGATAAGTGTAATAAGTGGTTTGTTCCACACTAGATATCTTCACCAGTAGTATAAGGTAGTAATGTAAAGTTGGTTGTAGGGACTACCCACAACCACCAGCTGATTTTTAGCAGCTGCTCTAACCTACTTTGAGTAGACTATACACCTGAGGAAGGTAGCTTAAAAACCTGGAAAAGTGGCAAGTAATGGATCTAAATAAATAAATCTATGGAGTATTTAAACTTAAAGATAATATTTTGAGGTTATATTCTTATAGACAACAGTTAGTGATGATGAATATGAAAGTTATGCAATGTAAGTAATTCAAAATATCAAAAGTTTGCCTGTTGGTGAGTGGATTAGTAAACATATGTTAATAATGATTAGTGTAGAATACATGAGTGTGTATGAAGTTAAATTTAGCTCAATAATATTTATGAATATATACTACTGTGATAATGGTCAAACCTAAGTGTCTGATATTGTTGCATTTTGTGTTTTCTAGACCTTACACATCTAGACAATTGCACTCTGCCCAGTCCTAATGTATTTTGCACCCCCTTGCAATGTAAGAAGTTGTTTTGCTCCTATAGGAATACTTCAACACCAACTGTAAGATACTGCATGTGATAGTTACATTAGTTTGCCTAATGAAATTCATTTATGGCATAACTATCTCTAGACATCTACACCTACCAGAGCCAAAGAACTCACCTGGGGACTGGTGTGTGGGTTACACACACAGGGATCACACACACAGATCACACATACACACACTCACACAAACACTGATGTAACATGGAGGAGGAGTTGGCTTCATGTGGTGTTTTGTCTTCAGATTTTCTTCTTCTCAAGCTGTGCTTGATACTGATAGTCTTCCATCACCTCCTTCAGTGCACTCCATTGTGTCACCTTATCATTCACCAGTCTCTTCTCCACTTCCAAGCACTTCGTATTCCCAGAACTCTCCCATTCTCATTAATTCTCCTTCAAACGTGAGTTTGGTAACTCGTGGGCAGAGTCAAATGATTGTGTTTGATTATTGTATATGTGTGTGTGTGTGTGTGTGTGTAATGCATATAAACTAGTGGTATGCTTGAGCACAAAATGGCGAGCGAGCCTTAAACTGCACTATTTTTAAACGATTGATTTTAACTACTAAAACTCAAGCTACTAAAATAAAGTCGAGTCTTTAAATTATGTATATACGGTAAAGGAGGCCATACTAACCGCTCCCCGCAACTGTTTGAATTGAAAAGTAAGCAACAAAAGCAAGTCTTTGTGATATGTATTCTTAGTAGTAGTTGTAACGCACAATACTTTAACACAACTGAACATACCTACGCAAGACTTCATGGTTAGTCTAGTGGACAATGAATTTTCAAGTAAATACTGTTGCATAGGGCTTATAACTGTGACAAATAGCATATTAACTTACCACTGCCACTAACTCAAATAGAAATGGAGCTCCCATAAGTTTTTGAGTTTTAACTGCACCTGCAAAAGAATTCAAAGCGGTAAACAATTCAATTTCTAGGGTGACACGGGTAATAATCGCTAAACCGGAAGATTCTGTTTAGTGAAGTTTGGGACGGGGTCGAACACGGAGCGAACACAAAAATACGTGAGGGTCAAAGTACAAAATGACATACGTACGTCCACACATATCTATAAACAAACAAACATCCCCGATTTTCAATTGTGTTACCCCTGAGAGTGTCTTGCTCACTCCACTAGCTCGCCAATGATTATCAACATATAACACAAGTCAGAGTAGCTACAATGTATGGGATAATATTTTATGAGCAGCAGAATATTTACAGGAGCCGAAGGTGCTGAGTGAAATTATAACATATTGTATGATGAGTGTGATAAGTAATATATTGCTGCTTTGATAATTTTTCTGTTATAATTTAATGTCTCTCGTGAGCTACTTAGAATATTAAAAAAAGTGTACACATACAAACAGTCATGTGATGCGAGTATATATTCAAGCCAATGGAATTCCGTGCATGGTCCTTTTCGCCTAGCTTTTTCAAGTGTCTGGTTTTCTACTTTCCCGACAGAATTAAGCCCCAAAACTTCACCCAGAGGTAGGAATAATGTCGTAGCTTAGTGTAATTGCTTAACCTTAAAATGGAAAAATTAACCCTTCTTGCACAACTTACATTCATACACATGCACACACTCTCATCCATCCATTGGGAATAGCTTAACCTATCTTTGTAATTTATCTTTAATTATATTTGGTGATGCATTCTTGCACAACTTACATTCATACACATGCACACACTCTCATCCATCCATTGGGAATAGCTTAACCTATCTTTGTAATTTATCTTTAGTTATATTAGGTGATGCATTCTTGCCTCAGCCAGCTGAGAGAGCAGAGCCTCCTTTCTATTGTTGTGCATGTGTCTTAGAACAGCCATTCTGTAATTTTTGATCTTTTGCTACTTTTAATTAGTTCTGAGCACATTCTCTAGTGGCAGACTACCATGCAGGACTATCTACATTGCTGCTGTGTTTCTGGTACCTATCGTACATAATAGCTTAAGTGGATTGGGAGCTATAGCAAGTTATCAGGTGTTATTGGTACTGAATCAGCCTAATGAGTGTTGTTATATACAAAATGTATTGAATTGGAGACTATCGTACAGCGGAGACTATCGTACAGCATGCAATATTCCCAATATTCTGCAGTAAAGGGAGAGTCTAAAGTTATTGCATTGGGTTATTGCGGTCCTCCTATAAGCTTTATTCTTATGCTGATTGTGTTCCCTTAGTATTTAAACTTTAAACAAGCAGAGGGGCAGAGAATTTGCACACAAAGCTTTACAATAAACCACTTGGAAAACTCTCTCACTCCCCCACCCACTCCTCTCCCCCCTCCCTCCTCTTCCAGTAGCCAAGTGATACTACTGTAACTACTGTAATGCTGGAAATAGTGACATGCATGATGTAAGTTATGAACGTCATAACAATTAATAGTCTCCAGTTAGAAATTAAGCGATTATTCCCTGCTGGATTTCTAGTACATATGATGCATAGCTAACTTTATCCTGTGTGGCTGTTAGAGACTCCCACCAACTTGTGCCTCTTCTTCCAGAGAGTAGTGAGTCTGCTATTGCATTATTGCAGCAGTTAACAAGACAGTATTACGACTACGAAATATTTTGTGCATTATCTGTAGACTAATCATTAAAATTGTCCCCTCTATTACCATTCAGAGATCCCCTAACAATAGCATGTAAGCTAGCTTAGTATCTGGTATATGTATGGAAGTATTTAAAATAAATTGCATCAAAAAGTTTCAGTGAAAAAAACATACTGTAATAATTATTTTTTTTCAATATATTTATAGTACTTCCTTCTGACGAAGTAGCCATAGTTATAGTTAAACAAATTAATAAAGTATGCCAAACATTTTATCTATTGACTGTAGCTTTAACCAAAGACTTTGAATTGCTGGTGAAAACATGAAATTGTTTCTTTTCACACTGTGCATAATGGCTGGGTTTTGGTAGGCTGGCAGTAAGTGGCCTGTTGACTACTTAGGCTACTTCCTGCCTTTTGATTATTGTTGCATTGTTGCTTTTGATTAATTGCTTGAAAGTCACAGCCTAAAATGTGCTAAATAATAGTTAATTATTTCATTGCTGGTGTAATCTATTATTTTGTGTTAATCATAAATACAGTGGTTGCACTAAAAATGACAGCTTATCAGCTATGAATTATTGTTTCATATACTCCACTCGCACTTACTAAATAATGTGTTCTGAAAGTTCCTAAAGGTCTTTAATGAAAAGAGATTTCGAAGGGACTGAAAAAACTTTTTACTGCAACTCCTTCAGGCAGGGAGAAAAAATGAACGGCCACAGCTGTTTAGGCTGTTCTGGCTCCTACTGGCTCTGTTCTATACATAAAAAAAAAACTGCTGGACATATTTAACAAGTAAACTTGTCCAGTCAATTCAGATGTTACAAAAATATATTATAGCAAAAACCTATAATATCTATTTTCTTTAACTTCTTGTTAGTCTTGTGTACAGCTCTGCAGGTTCGCACCTATCATGCTCCATTATTATAATGAGTCACCGTTGTGTGTCTAGAAACTGCCAAAAAATGTTTAGTACAGTTGCTGGATGCATTTACAAAAGGAAATGTTTGATGAAGAGTGCTTTAGCCTAGCCATTCAAAGAAGCAATGTAGTGAATTCAGCACTTCACGGGATAGAAAGGAAAGCATTTTCAACAAAGAAACTACTAATGGTATGATATGACTATGAATTGTTGTTATCATTATTATGCTATCAAATATGCACGCTCGTATTACTTGGGGTTATAAGCACTTTAAGCACTTTCTTTTAGGTACTTAAATGTGCTGCTTGAAATACACATTAGTGCTTGTGCTTTGAGTATTTTAATGCTTTTAAACTGCGTTAAGCACAATTTGTTTGTAAGCTCCATTGTAAGCTTGACTTGATACACATTTTACTTGATTGCATGCATTTGAAGTAAGTAACCCCCTGAATAATGTTTTATTCATTGCAACAATAAGTACCTTGATTTTCACTGAATTATACATTCTAATCACTTTCATTACAAAAATAAAATATAGATCTGTGAGTGTTTGTAACATTTTGTGCTTCAAGCTCTTTTAAGCTCTTGAAGTTGTGCTGCTTCAAGCATTATGTCAGTTATAGCATGCTTGTACTTAAGAACTTTTACAAACACTTGCAGATGTGCTTGAAACACACGACTCAAGTGCTTGTCCCATGTTTGATACATAGGTATCATTTTTTGGAGAAGAAGCTCAAGATGGTGGAGGACCAAGAAGGGAATTTTTTCGCTTACTGGCTAGTAACGTTAAATCAAGCATGTGTGTCGGACAAAATGATTCATACACTTTCAGGCATGATGTTTTAGGATTACAGGTATATGAATTTTAGGTTAATTTTAATAATTTTTTAATCTCTTTCTTTTTTATACACATAGGCCAAGAAGTTTGAAAGATTAGGACAATTTGTGTCCATGTCATTGGCACAGGGAGGAAATGGGTTCCCTTTTTTTGCAGAGAGTGTGTATCAATACATTAGTGGAAAGTCAGTAGATGAAATTGAAGTTAATTTTGATGATGTCCCACACCACGAAGCGCATCACTTTTTGTCACAGGTAGCTAGCTTGATTGTTTACAGAAAGGAGTAATCTTACTTCTTTTTTTTTTAACTTTCTTTCAGCTGTCTGATATTCAAGATGACAGGCTAGTGACAGAATTTTTGCTGGATTCTAGTGATGTAATAATGAATTCAGGATACACGAAGCCTATAGTTACTGCAAAAGTATCAGATATACCTGAAATAAAGCGAGTGGTTACACTGCATTATAGCATACTGGAAGTATTAGCCGAACTAGATCAGTTCAAAAAAGGCCTGCTATCTGTATTAGACGTCATATCCTAATATCCGAAATTGATGGCTCCTTTCTTTACCAACAAAGGTCACCAGAAATTATCAGCAGGTAAAAGTGGTTCATATGTCAATAATTCTTTGCTCAGGTTTATAAGTGATGTATTTAAAGTATTTAGAAAGGGAGAGAAATGTTCTTGCTGAACTGAAAGTTGATGGTTCTATATTTACAGATTATAGCATGTAGCAACTGCTTAAAAGTTTAAAGGAAAAGTGTATACGGTTCGAATGTCATTAATTGTGTGTAGCTCAGTGGGTAGAGCACTGGTTGTAAAAGCAGAGCCTGGGTTCTATTTCCAATAAAGACTAGAAGCAAAATAATTCTTTACATTATTACAGCCATTTTTAGCACAAGTTTGTTTTCCCTTCCATTTTAGGCACTTTTGCTTGACAAGTTATGGGCAAGAGAATTAACCTGTATTACTCATTATTCTGAATAGATGCTGCTCCTGAATACTAGCTGCTATTGATGCTTACCTATTACTGAAATTTAGCAAAGAAAGCAAAAGGAGTGAGTGGTGCAATTATTAAAATTTTAGCTCCTACTTGTATGCAGCTATTCTCAACACAATTATAAGTGTGACAGGCTTTGGGAAAGAGACAACTTTTGTGCTAAAATAGGAATTTATTTTTACCTTGTTATAATCTTTATATTTTTCTTCACATCTGGGTCACGTTTGAACACTGTATTCAGATTCAAATGGTCCAACCAGCCTCCATGACATAAAATGGGTAGTAGAATCTGAACAGAAAGTGATTGCTTGAGAAATTTACTTGAATTGATGGTTGAATAACTTGTGGATTTTAAAGTGCAAAGCAGATAGCAAATATAATTGACTGTTACATAAAAGAACTATAGATAAGTAAATTTCAGTACTATGGCTAGATAATACAAAATAAAAATTTTTGTGAAGTTGTGCATTTTCCTAGAGCGGTGCAATGACGACCACTACCGTTGTAAGCTGAAATAGCATTGTTGTGGCATCAAATAGTGAGTAGGTATATATGGTACTGAAAATTACTCACCCTGTGATTGCAAGATACTACATATAATAGTTATTGAATCTTGTGATCATTTGGCAACCATTTATTGAGTCAGAGTTTAAGTAAACATTTCAAGCTTGCCATTAATTAGCACTGGACTACTATCCTAAGGGATATGGCCTCATCCTTCAATTGTGATGTGCTACATTGAAGTTGAAGTTGTTTTTGATTGGTCAACTAAGTCTGTAGCTATTCCTTACAAAGTATGGGAATGACTTGAGAAACCTTATGATGTAAAACACCCAATTAATACCTATTCCTTTTATGCAGATCATTTGCAAGATCTGCTAAAAACTGTGAAGTTTTCCGAGTGTGGAACGAGTTCAAGGACTTTGGAGGAGACGACTTATATGTATTTTATTCGTTTGCTAAATGATTGCGAAGGTAATACATTTAGAACAGGTATCAGTGAGAAAGGCAGGAAGAACAGTCATTAGCTAGTGCAGTATTTGATCAATGTACATAGAAAGTACGGGAAGCTTAACTGAAATTTTAGACACAGTTAGTGCAATAAGCTAAAGTTTGTGTTAATTGAAAAGTTGCCTCATCATTTCAGTATAATTTACTTACAATGGGCTATAGCTATTTTTCTAAAGCCTGATGATAGGTAAGGTTACACTGGGAAGTCTCTAGATCTTTGTTGTCAATTTAAAGAGATAGAGAGAGGTTGTATTGTCCACTATAGCTTCCCACTGTGGCATTGTGGAAACTGTAAAGCATTAGTATGTTACCTTGATCTATTTTCTTTCTCATATAGGTTCCCAACAACCTGAGTTGACTCTCGAAGATATATTAATTTTTTTTAGTGGAAGTGATGAAGTTCCGCCAATGGGATTTTTGCCTTCACCCACCATAACTTTTAATGGAACTAGTATTTATCCTAAGGCTTCAACTTATGCACTTACTCTGATTTTGCCCACAAAATATGATAGTTACTCTGAATTTAAGGAGAAAATGACATTTGCAATAAAAAACAATGGAGGATTTGGATTACTGTAACTTTTTAAGTAGCTAGCTATTTGCAGCTATTAATTTTTTTTTTGTGTTCAACTTGTCATACCATTCATTTTACATTCTAATTCCACTTCGATTCTTTTGTTCGTTTTGAATAGAACTATTATTGATCATTGACTAATACAGCAATACTAACACAGAAACTGAGATTAAATCTCTCGCTGAGATCATTATTCCAGTTAACTCCTGATATATATAAATGTAAATAATTATGTAGCACACTCTCTCTCTGTAAAGTAAGGTCAAAAGAGGTCAAAAGAGTGTACTATGAGAGTTGATAATTATAGTGTTGCAACCTCAGTAAAGAAAGTTATTAATGGAAAAGGGCTTAGTTTGAGAAAAGTTTCACTAATAATAATGACAAACGAAAGCTATGCCTATTTGAAGTATGTGTGTACACCGTACATTAAACTTTCCATTAATAGACAACTCCACAAGTCAACACTCTGCATCAGACAGTGGTCTGTGTGCACCAACTAATAGTTCATATAGAACTTAGTTCCAGACAATGAATAGCTAGCACTATCTATATAGGTAGCTGGATTAGTTTATAGGTAACGTGATAACTAGCTATATTTCAATGAATGTGGATAAAATATAATTAGCTCAATAATAGATGATGGCAGAACCTCCATAGAAGCAGAAAAAGCTTTCTTTCGCCCTCACCCTCCCCTTTATTACCCTTTTTTTTCCAGGGGGGAGGGTCTAATCCTCCCAGATATGGGGACTGTTATGACAAAAATCACGGCATCATCAGGTTACATTTAAATAAAATCTAAAGAAATTATCATGATAGCTTATAGCTAATAGATAATTTAGCCAATTAGGTAATGCCTTAGCAGCTAATCTTACAATTTTTGAGTGCTGACTACCTACATAGCTATATAGGATTAGCTAAGTCTCTGCATATATCATTTATTGTGATAATAGCACACCATTGGTTAGCTAGCTAAGCACTTTTTGTTTCTTGTTTTTGTTTTTGTTGTTGTTGTTATTTGCAGTTCACAAAAAAAATTACCTATCACCTGCCAAACAATAAATAAGAAATAAAAAAACATTAATTGTATAGGGCAAGTTTGGAGAATGAATTTTAAGCAGAAAGCATCAACAAATACTTCCTATATAGCTATAGTAGCTAGCTACATAATATATCTATGAGAGGAGCTTGATGATGACATCCACATACAATAAACAATGACATCCAGGTTTGCATTACAGTTGAGTTTAAAAATACAGTATTGAAATTTAATAAGTTAGTAGCTAACTAGCTAGTGAGTGTTTAATATGTTGATTGTTGTGTGTCAGTGAATCCTTACAACTTAACTTATTAAGTGATTATTATTATTATTATTACAATATCCATTTTAAGTTTGAATAACTGAATAGTTTTGATTTTTGCTATATCATCATTGGACTAAGAATATCTTTGTTTAAATCATCATCATCAACATCATCATCATTATTAAATGTTAGGTGATGTTGGGCTATCATCCAAAGCTATAGAGTATAGAGAGTCTGTATGTATGTATATAGGAGGTAACATTAGTTGCCATGTTTGTTTTATATATATAGCTAAATGGATTAAATACAAGTGAAAGATAAACAGCTAACTTGGTAAAGGGTTTTCCAAGTAAACTATGAAAAAGTCTAAGCATTCCAGCGTGTGGTAAAGGGTTTTCCTGAAACTATCGTGACACCTCAAAGAGTTTGAAATGCGGACCTTGCATTTGTGTAGCTCCAAGCTATTTACAAACAGGAGCTCATTATTATACTACTGCAAGTTCCTGTATAGGAACTCTTATTTGTATATTGTATTTGTATATATGAACTCCTACTTATAAATAGGAGTTCCAATATACATATTGAAATGCCAATTTATAAATAGGAGATCTTAATAGTATAAGGCGGCAATTTGTCTCATTTGGCGCCCCATAGATTTTAGTCACAATAGCATCTGCTGTAGTTGATAAATATGGCACTTTAATAGCTACATTCCAAGACACCCAACGTCCATTCAATACATCTTAGAAATATTTCTATATACAGGAAGTGATTAGTTTAGCATAACCATGGGGGGGGGGGGGTTCGAGGGGTTGGTGAACCCCCCTTTAGAGTGACTGGAAGTAAATATTTTAGCCACACCCCACATATAACTTTTGGAATATCATCATAATTTCAATTGTACAGATAGTAAGTGCACTATCTAGTGTAGCTACACTGCAAATGATTAAAAAAAAAAGCTGGCCTACTATTAGCGAGTGATAGCACGGGGGTAACCTGTTCTATTAAGGATCAGTAGCGCTCCCAAAGCTATTGAAATAGCACTCCGATTTGCCTCGTGTTGTTTTAATCACGTTGTTTGTGCTATTAATCCTGAATAACACGGTTACCACGCTATCACACGCTAATAGTAGGCCAGCTTTATAAAAACTGCACGAGACTATTGCAAGCTAAAGTTCATTTACAGTGTGGCTACTATGTATAGTGCAGTCACTATCTCTGTACTTCAGGATAAACTTTCTCTTGGACTTTGCTTTAATCGATGGCTCCTCCTAATCTGTTGGAAAAAAACTCTGTCTAATAGGGGTAGCTATAGCTTCTGCGCTAAAGAATGACGTCTCCAACTAGAAAACTACAACTGTACATTTCCAAGGCTATAGAGCTGCATGTTTACTCACTTACTCTTACTTAAGCTACCATGGCATTTCACTCTATTTCACTTAGTTATAGCGATTTTTCCAATACATTTTGAACGGGCAGCTTACACGCCGTATACTATTAAATAATTTGTAGTACGAAAAGGCGTATTAATGTTGCACTGTTTATATACAGCTCACCCTAGTCGTTAGAAGCCTGGTTACACGAGAACAATACCGCTTTTCTCTCGAATATCAACAGTGTTTATTGTATTATAGTTTTGAAGTAGAATACATAGAACAAATTATAAGCTTTAGTGCACTATTTTTGTTTTGTTTTTAGTATTGTAGAAGAATTAACAAGGAAACAAAAGTAGGTGTGGCTTGCTGCACCTTAAAATCCGAAACCCCCAATGCAAACCTCTGGCTACGGGCCTGTTTAGGTCTGCTACATTTGAACTTTAAAGATGCAGTGAGGGAAGGGGATGGTGAGCGTGTGATTCGCTGTTGATCTTTAGAGCCACTGCACACACCAATTATGCAAGGAAGCATTGATACTTTTATTGCAATGCTTTGTCATTTTGCCTCCAACCCTTGCAGAACAAGTGAAATGGTGTCGTTTTTTTAATGTTCATGGACAGAGTGGCAGGAACATTAGTTGTGATTTTCACATGGAGCACCTTAACCGAGTTGTTAAGACTGCTATTGATGGTCTAGGAGCAAATAAAACTGAAAAGGCGATACAAAGAGTGGGAAAGTGTGTTAGAGAATTTATTCACATAATGGATGCTTATGATAAACAAGCTGGAGTACTAGTGTGAGTGGAACACACAACAGAAAATCGGAACTTAGTGACTTACATCAAATTGTTAAAACAATTGTTGACAGTGAATGAATTTGACACTACTAGCTCACACAATTCTTTCTTAAAGTTGAAGCCAAATGTGATCAAAACATTATCAGAGACTGACTTGAAAAGATGGATAATATCTGCAATTGTACATCATGTCATGAACACTGAATTTTATATTTTAAATATTATCAATCGATTAATCCAATTCACAACAAAAAGTGACTTAAAAACTGTAATGTGATACATATATAAATACTTAGTCACTAAGCAGAAAATGAATCATCCAAATTTAATCGGAAAATACTGCATGACTGACTTAACTAAAGCTCTCAGGATGGCAAAAGAGAAAAAAAGACAACAAAGCTAAGTTTTTAAGTAGCTGTGGTGATTGACAAATAAATAATTAATGAATTAAAAACAACAACAAAAACAAATGGAAAGTTCATCACAATTTCCTGTAAGCAATTGGTGAGTTGACTGTCCGCTCTTGGTGAAGTGTTTCTGCTTTTTGCTTGAGTTCATAAAGTTTGTGTTGAATTAAGTCTGTCAACTGCTTTCTGATTAGAACTGCATTGTGTCCCACTCCATTATGGGGATTCAAGATGGTGGACACATCTATAGGATCTCCTACCACAATAGTTAGTTTCTGGAAGGTATTTATAATATAAGTTTAAAGAGGAATTGAAAATCATAGTTGTGTATCAAACCATGAAAATATAATAATTTAATGATGCAAAACAATTAGAGATTATAATAGCTTGTGTGCTTCAGCACAAATGGCGAGTGAGAGAGTGCAACTATGTTGTTAAGGATTCACTAACATGATTTCTAAAAAATGGTCCTATAGATTAATAGGGCAAACAGTAGTTTCTCACCTCCAGTTTCTTGAGCCCAAGAGTAACATTTAGCACCACACTGAAGTTGAAATATAGCAGCATGCTGAAGTCAAAGTGCACTGCTATGTAAAGGTATCATTAAAAGCTCTTAGCCTGCTACATTTGTGAATTTGAAGCAATTCAACTATACTCGCTGTGCAACTTTCCTGAAATGTAGTGCAGTCTTATAGTGGGTCTCATTTGTTGGCTTTGTACAGCTAATTAACAAAGTAAACCAAATTTTTCATAAGTGCTCAAGTCTGCCTCAAAGATAGCCAGTGTTTAATGACACCAGCTCAACAAGTCAATTAACAGATGGTGAATTGATTCGCACTCACCTCATACAGCAGAGGAACACTCTACTTATCTTGTCCAAGTAGAGACATATGTGAAAAAGGTCACAAGTACCATAAATAAGAAGACATTGAGATTCAACTCCACAATCAGTAAGAACAGCAATAAAAAATGGAAAGTTTCAGGTGGTTTTTTACAAGTCCAGAATGTTTTTTTTCTTCTACTGAATGGAAGACCATGGTGATGTCTAATATATATCAACAAATTTAATTGGCTTTGTAGTTGGTGAGGTGCATTGTATCAAGAAATGATAGCTAAGTTCATGGAATTATTTTTAATGAAATTACTAAATGCATATTTTTTGATAGGGGGAGAGAAATTTAGAACTGAATATTCACATTTAAATGAAATACGCAGCTTAATATCAGAGACTGTGAAAGTAATGGCCTTAACAGCTACAGCAACTAAGATAACAAGAAATTTCATAATAAAAGCTTGAGCATGCAGTCACCTGGAGTAGTATACATTCCACCCACCAAACTTAATATTGTTTACGAAGTGTTAGAAAAGCCTAGAAATGTTAGCGGCTATTTTAAAGGAATTGTTCAGAGTCTAAAAACTGAACAAATCAATTGTGGCAGAAAAATTGTGTTTTGTAAATCATATAGAGATGCAATTACTATATATCAATATTTCAAAGGTGAGTTAAAAGAATATTTAATTGTGTAATTAATAGAGTGGTCGATGTACATACACACTGCACGCATGAAACAGTTAAGAGCAAAATCATTACACAGTTTATGAAGGAGTCTCCATTATGTATTGTTATTGCCACGATTGACTTTGGAATGGGCATTGACTGCCCTGATGTTCCACATGTTATACACTGGGTATTCCAGCAGATGCCGAAATGTATATACAAGAGAGTGACAGGGGAGCCAGGGATGGACTTTTGTCATGTGCTACTATTGTGCAATACTTGAGACTTGGACAAGCACTATACTACAGAGCACATGATAAAATAATTATTGCTCTAAGAAATCTGCTGTTTGCAGACGCAAACTTCTTTTCGAAGATTTTGATGGTTGCAGTTTTGATTTAGAACAATGTAAATCCTGTGACCTGTGTTTGTTATCCTGTAACTAATCAATGTCATGAGAACATAAAGTCGTTTAAGTATTAATTACAATTTTTTTATTATTATTATGTTATATTGAAAGCATTATTGGTGTCTGTACTTCCTGTGCCTGTAGCACATTCTTTATACATACAGACTGTAATTTGCATGATCATGCAAATTACTGATACTGAGCAGTGTAAGCATCACATAATCAGAATGGTACTTGAAATTGTTCACTACACTTGCTAATATTTAGATAATATTTATATCTGTGAACCACGTATGAGATAAATGATTAAGAACATCAAATTAAATGCACACTAGCTCAGAAATGTGATCTTTTAGCTCAATAAAAGAGAAATGGCTGTTTCATAATGAGCAAAAAATGTCATGTATCTGAGCCAGTTTGTTTCTAGAAGTCTGATAGTCGTGCGAATCTTTGTCATCATCGGGGAGTGCCATGTAAGGATTCATTGTGACTTGCTTGGTTCATAGAGATAAGGCTCCAGTTTCCCACTCGAGTTCTTTCTTGACTAGCTCAAAAGAAAAAAATATGATAGAATCAAGACACAAAAAGTATCTGGGCTACTGCCTTCACCGCCATAAACTCACTGGTACTATAAACCAATGTACGGTTTCTATAGTATGACTTCTACTGACCAGAGTAGGTGGTCTCAACATGACAACACACAAACCACACCTTATTGAAGAAAATATACCTAAGGAAGTAGGAAGCAAATAAATATATATACATAATAATAGTAAAGCTTATATGTAGCTATGTAAAATAATTTTACCTTTGAAGATTAAAGCATGAAAATTGATACATTGTTAGAATACACAAGGTTGCAGATTCACCCTGTAATAAAAAATTCACCTCTTTTAGCCATTTTTTGACTTACAGTTGTGGTTAAGCTAAATGTAGTTCAGCATAGGATTATAGCAATATCGTTTAATAGGACCCCACAATATTTTTAACAATGTTAAATGTTGCCGGAAATATTTTTGAGCTTGACAGAGTATATGTGCCCTTCTGTACAAAATTAAATTCCACTAGAGATGGAGCTCATACCAAATTATCTGCAAGTTCACATTGCATTCTATTATGTTGTGTCTGATGGTGCTGGTAGTCCATCTCTCCTGACATCTTACCAAACTGTTATGCATTAGTAGCTCAAGCAATATCATTATCATTGTCTGCATCATGCTCATATGCCTTTCTCAAATCAGATTGAGCATCAGAATGGGAAACCCTAGCCTTTGTTTATGAGCTTCTGTGTCTGGAAAGTATTGCAATATTATTGAGCTTGATAGAGTGAATGTGCCCTTCTGTACAAAATTAATTCTACTTGTGTAATGCCTAATTTATAGCATCTAATCAGATATTTCACAGGATTATATGAAACTATAATATACTGAGGATAATACAGGGAATCTTGTGTAATAAGATCTCCTGCACTGACAGAATGCACTGGAAGTAAGTTTCAGTAGTGGCTATCTATCTCTACAAATAACTTTGATTGTTGAACTCTGTTAAAACGGGGTGTTTAATAATAACACCTCGGGAGGTATTTACCAGGTGCTGTCTGGATACCCCACTTTGAGCCGTTACAACTTACACACAACTACATTTTATACCAAATAGACAGTATAATTGATAGCTTATATCTTCACTTAAAATATCTTTTACTAATGACTAACTATTGAGACAATAATAAAGCTTTAAACTGGGGTGTTCAGGCAGCGCCTCCTATTTAACATCAAAACTAAGTTCTCCAAACAATCCATTTTTAAAAGTGAAGAAATCTTAAAAACACAATCATAGTAGTGTAGTGAATCTAACTGTCGGGGCATAACTCCCTACACAATTACAAGTAATGTACATTCAATCATTATTCAAGTGGAAGCTCAGCCACGATGTCAGGAAAAGTGTGAGTAAAATTCATTACTTAGCCATGCGTTAAATCTTGGTGTGAGCAGAAAAATAATTAGATATGAGTTTGACAGTATGTGTCATCATACTGATCTGCAGATTTAGTTGTAAGGTCATGTTGAAGATCCACGTGGGGGCATGCGCTGGAAAGATAAGAACTGAGATGTTGAACTAGTTAAGTTGGCTTGGCTGAATCGTCAGGTGAACTGGAGATGCCTACAGATTCCTATGAATGAGCTCCTGGGTATATATTAACAGTGACCAGAAGATAGCTATAGAGTTTACCTCCACTACTTTTGATGAATAATAGTATATACACTCGGAAAGTTTTTATGTAAAGCATCATCATTACATGAATGGTAAAGCATCATCATAACATGAATGGTATAGCGTCGTCACATTTGGTAATTAAATGCAGGTGTAATAGTAGACGAGGGAGAAGGCGGTGTAGGTTTCAAAAGGAAGGCGAAAGTATGAAAGAGAAAGCAAAAAGTGATTTTTTTTAATTTAAAAAAGCGGTTGAAATTGGCGAGGTAAGGCAGAGCAGGTTTCAAACAGAATGGAAGAGAAGGAAAAAAGGGGAAATGATATAATAAGAATAGTAATAATAATAATAATAATAATAATAATAATAATAATAATAATAATAATAATAATAATAATAGTAATAATAATAATAATAATAATAATAATAATAATAATAGTAATAATAATATAATGAAATAATTATGCAAACAGTTTAAATTTTTTTATATTAATAGCATGAACTGAAATGTGACAAGACAACATGTATGAATAATTGCAAAGTAACCTTGCTATTACTCACTAATACCTAGTAGGCCAGCTGTTGTTTTGTTTTTGTTTATTCATTGATCTGTAGCCTCACAGTACTATTCACTCACATATCTGTAATTTCAGGATTAGATTACTCTGGAATTTTGTTTTCCACCTATGCCTCCTCCTAATCTGTTAAAAAAAAATTCTAATATGTGTAGAACTTCTGCCCTAAAGAATGATGTAGTCTCCAATTAGAAACTACTCCAACTGTAAGTCTGTAGGCATACTCACTTACCTGTATTATTTCACTTAAGACAGTGTAATTTCACTTAGTTTAGGCATTATTCCGCTAAGTTTTCATGCAATTTTACTTAGCTACCGTGCTATTGAACTTTCCCCACGCTTAGTCTCGCGGGCCAGACTCTCTGGAGGCGCGCGCGCAAGCGGCACGGAAAAGAAAAGAGAGTCTGGTGACTCTGGACACCTTTCCGTGACAAGCGCCGGAATGTTGGCGCGTCCAATCAGATCGTTCCATTCACATTAATTGGATAATTGGCGAGCGAGCGTAGCGAGCGAGACACTTACAGGGGTAAAAATGAAAAAATCGGGGATGTTTGTTGGCGAGCGAGCGTAGCGAGCGAGACAGTATTAGGGGTGGATAATGCAAAATCGGGTATATGTTATATATATGTATGTATGTGTGGATGGTACGTATGCTCTTTAAACGCGCGCGCGGGGAACTTTTTTCACCTAAAAACACGGCTATTTAGGCTTGACTCCAGTTTATTCTGAAACTACAGCATTAAGCCAACCTTACTTTATACTTAAGCTCCAAAGTATGAGAAAATTCCTGCTAAAACGCTTGTTTTCAAGACACAAAAAGTTGATTCGACATGTTACTATGGCATTGAAGACCCTTTTCCAGACTTAATTTCAAAACTTCGCCGTTTTATGGGGGGATACGGAGTGCCGGTTGTTGGTTGTCAAGAGCCGTTGGTAGTCAGAATGCCGTAGTATTAATGCTATGGAAGCTACTACTTCTCGAGGGAAGCTGAGATAAGTACGCAATTCCATATTTGTTAGCTAAATATGCAAAATTAACTCTGGCCTTTTTTTTTGTAGCTAAGAGCTAGTTAAGGGTGCCCGCACACCGCCTACGCAATTTTTTGTTGATGGTTGCTATGCACGATTACTACTATTGTATACTTACAGGGGCTTCTCCACTCGCCATGCATTTGCGCTATTCGAGCGCACCACTAGTTTGTATATATGTATGGACGTATGCATGTCATTTTGTACTTTGACCCTCGCGTTTTTGTGTTAGTTATGTGTTCGACCCCGTCCCAAGTTGAACTGAACAGAATCCTCTGGTTTATCGATCAGTACCCGTATCACCCTAGAAATTGAATTGTTTACCGTTTTGAATTCTTTTGCGGGTGCAGTTAAAACTTGAAAACTTAAGGGACTTCCATTTCTATTCGAGTTAGTGGCGGTGGTAAGTCAATGCGCTCTTTGTCAAGGTAAGTCAATGGCTCTTTGTCATGGCTATAAGCCGTGCGCAACAGTATTTACTTGAAAATACATTGTCCACTAGACTACTGCGGTAAGTCTGTGTAGGTGCATGTCCAGTTGTGTCAAAGCATTGTGTGTTACAACCACTACTTAGCTAAAGAATATCACAAAGAAAACTTTTAAATAACGTGTATTGTTTTGTTGTTGTTGTTTTCCTTCCAAGCAGTTGCAGAGAGTTGTTACTATGGCACTGAAATCCCTTTACCCTGTATGCTAAATTTAAAAACTGGACCTTATTTTCAGTAGCTTCAGTGTTAGTCTTTGGGCTCGCTCGCCATTTGTGCTCAAGCACACCACTAGTTTATTTATATATATGGACGTATGTATGTCATTTTGTACTTTGACCCTCTGTATTTTTGTGTTCGCTCCGCGTTCGATCCCGTCCCAAACTTTACTAAACAGAATCCTCCGGTTTAGCGATCATTACCCGCATCACCTTAGAAATTGAATTGTTTACGGCTTTGAATTGTTTTGCGGGTGCAGTTAAAACTCAAAATCTTATGGGAGCTCCATTTCTATTCGAGTTAGTGGCGGTGGTAAATTAATGTGCTCACAGTTATCAGCCCTACTCAACAGTATTTACTTAAAAATGCATTGTCCACTCGACGAACCACGAAGGTAAGTCTTGCGTAGGTATGTTCAGTTGTGTGAAAGTTTTGTGCGTTACAACTACTATTAAGAATATCACAAAGAAAATTTTAAATAACGTGATTTGATTTTGTTGCTTCTTTTTCAATTTAAACTGTTGCGGTATGACATTGAAACCCCTTTACCTCATACGTAATTTAAAAAGTCGACTTTATTTTAATAGCTTGAGTGTTAGTTGTTAAAATCAAATTTATAGTGTAGTTTAAGGCTCGCTCGCCATTTGTGCTCAAGCACACTACTAGTTATTAAGTTGTTCAATATACGCGCATTATTAACGCAGTATGAGGAGAGGTTTTGCTCACTTTGCGATAATAGCGTTATGGAGAAATTATGTTTGGCTTGTGGTGCTTGTCCCAGTAGAAAAGATACAAGATATTTGAGTGGTGTTACTGGTGCTCATCTATTACCTCTCTTCAATGAATTAGTAGAACTTAGCTTTACTGACCCTGTGGATATACAACGTTTTTTGCAATACTGCTCCAGTACTACTGGTATTCTAGTATGTAAAAAGTGATTCAGGCAACTAGAAAGACTTACAAATATTGCCAAGGAACAAGAACAAATAAAGAGTTGCATTGAAGGAGGAATTAAAAAAGTTGGACAGCATTTTGGAATAGTAGCTTCTACACCTGTAAAGAGAGTCTCCGAAGATCATCAAAAACGTTCCTGTAAGAAGAGGAGGCTTAACTATGACACTCCAGAGAAGGAGGCTTTGGCAAAAATTGTTAACCCAAAAACTCCAGTAGTTTCGGTTAGTGTTTTTTTAAAGTATGTAGTTGGATAAGCCTTACTAATACGCTTATGATTAAATATTAGTATATCCTATTTTGCATCATTTCAGGTTTTAGTGAAGAAACAACGAGCATCTCGTGTTTTCCGTCTGTCTCGGTCTTTGAAGTGGTTGGGTCGAAGTGTTGGTCGACGCAATAGAAAGTCTATAGCACTGCAAGCTGTACAGGATAAACGAATCTGCATGCAAGTTGTAAAGTTTTTGGGACAAAAAATCACAAAAGAAATGAAAAAAATGTGTGCTAAGTCATCCAATTCCATTTTGAGGAGCAGAAATTTTCAACAGTTCCAACTGTCGTCTGTGATTTTGGAAATGAAAGAGCATGCACCAAACACACTCTCGCTTCTGTGCAGTTGCTTGGCTGGTTGTCGAAATTCTAGAGCTACCAACCTGAGTAGAAAAGGACGGACCAAGTCTCGTGTCATTGAGCCAGACAGAGTGGTTGCAATAAGCTGTGCTATTCTACTCAGAGGGAGAAGTCAGCGGATGAACCTCCTGCAACACATTGTTTCAATGATTCTCTTTTGTGGGCACGCATCAAAGCGAGTAAGTTGGCTAAATATTATGTAGCTGAAGTTCCTCGTGTAGGAGGGAAGAGTGAATCTGAGGATGAAGTGGGTAGTGTAGGGCGTTAGCTAATTAGCTTTAGTGTATAATAGACATTTAGACCTGCAGAGAGCTTAACCAGATAAGATTTTCTACCAGGATAACAGGGACAGGGTGCTGTTATTTGTGTCAAATTTAGTCATGTTGTTGTTGCTTATAAACACTAAGGAAAAGGGTCAAGTTTGAAAAAAAAATTGATCAATTCTGATAGCAAACATCACCAAGCACTCCAAGATTAATAATGCATCATGAAAGGGTGTGGCTCAGGTGATTCTTCAATGCATAAGTAGCAAGATGGTGCTCAATTTATCTTTACAAGACAGTGGCAGTTCTGAAGTAGAAGGGCAGCAGTGGTTTATTTAATAGTTCTCCACCTTGTTTTATTGGCTATATGATCAGCAGATCTGGCTACAACAATTGAATGTTTACTTGTTCAGCTGAGAATGACTTAATCAAGCTTTGAGTAGTAATACCAAGTTTAATTGTGTCCTACTTGTTGGTGTAAATATGAACTTAATTATAGTCTAGTAAAATCACAAATGAAATGAATGAAGTGGAAGCTGTTAGTCTGACCCACCATTTAAAGGCAATTTTGAATTCAGTTTTCTTTGATAACTTCTTTATTAGGTTTATACCAGGTTGCAGAAATGGCTTCTTTGTGTGTCACACAAGACAACAATTTCATCAACCAAATCTATGGGAGACAACTATGATGCTGAAGTTCATCGCTGGAAAAATGAAATCCTTAGTTTCCGGCAATTCATTGGTATGAAAATACATATAATATTATTTTTAGCATTGGGCTATGACATTTCAGGAAATACTCTTAGGAAGAAAAAAAATGCTATTTGTTACTACTACCACTGAATATCATTTTCCTAATTCCATAAAATCAATAAATTAAATGAGTAATAAATGAATAAAATCAATCAATTGGAACTGCCTGCCATTACCAAGTGAACACTAGTTTAAATGAAAGCTCAAATCTTAATTGTGTGTATGCATGTGTGTGCTAATTTACATGTATGTGTGTGTGTGTGTGCACGTGTGTATGTGGTGTGTTGCTTGTGGTAGTTCAATAGCTACAGAAGAACCTCAATTATCCAAAATACAAGATTTTCAAAAATTGAAATTTACAGATAGGTGTATCGAGGTTTCTTCTTGCTGCTAATGTAAAAATTTGAGTGGAGCAATAGTGCCAATCAACAATATCCATCTTTGGTACTCACTAGGCAAAACTTGAAACCACAAGCATATTTTACAACAGATAGCTATTTATCATTAATATTATTTTATTAACCCTCAGCATGCATGCACAAGGGGGTTACAGTACTCCGTTTTTCTGTCGGTCAGTTAGTCATTCTGCCACACAACAAAAGGCGGATCTCAAAAATGGCAGCCTCCTGAAGATTATAACAAGCATCAAAATGTTGAACTGGATAGTTTAAGTCCCTTTAATTAGCCAGAATTAGCAATCAGTGGTATTGGTTTTATTTATTTATTTATTTATTTTTAATCAGAGGCTCCACTGTAGCTAGTTCATGTGAATAGGGTGTAGTTTGGTTCAGACTGTGACTAAAATTTTGGGTACCATTAGTGGTGGTTAAGTTGAATGCATGTACTATATTGACCAAATTATCATCTCATACTCTGTAGTATTCAAAGCCAGTGCTGGTCTCATGAGAAGGCTCCACACTCAGCATGTATATTAGATTTCACCAGTTCAGCCAGCCAGTATTATGTAATACATCCTCGTTTAACCCAGTTCACACTTCTATTTAAACTGCAATTTACAGCTCCAGTAATGAGCCTACTCCAGGATGGGTATGGAATAAATTGGCTTGTTTACCAATAAGCACCAGTTTGTCCAGCTAAGTGTCATACATCCTCATTTGTAATTTAAACCCATTCAAACCCTAGATATGGTGTCGCATTTGATATGTGGTAGTTTGCAGCACTTCCTTTATACACAATATATTTAAGGTCCATGCATAACCAATTTAATTGTTGTACTTTTAAACAGTAAAGATTGACTTCAGACAACAATTTTATATTTAGATTGAGCCTCGACCTGATACTGCTCAGACAATCAAGGCAAAGAATGCTGACACAGCATTGGATACAGAATGTGTTACTGCTAGTGAGAACTATTCTTCCAATTCATCAGACAGCTGCTCATTCTCTCCTATAATATCGCCCATTACTTCTGACGCAGATTCAGTTACGTCAACTGAATCACATATGGAATCAAGTTTGTCTGGTGTGTCTTCTTTGGATGTATTTACTTTAGATAGTTCAGCTACTTCAGGAAGTAATGTTCTAGCTACATACAAACTGGTTGGTGATAATATTGATAAAAATATAAAACCAAGTGCACGGGATATGAGAAGTGATCATCAGACCAGGTCATTGCATTATTTTCATGCTTACGGAGTTCGCGACAGAATTGATCTATCTCAATTTGAAGATTCTCCATCATTGCCAAGTCTGAAGGAAATTAACATCCATGAAATATTGCCGAGTACATTAGACACAACATGTAATACGCTCAAATTTTTGTGTATTAATAGCCAGAATTCTTAAAAAATATATGCCCTTCTTCAAGCAGTTTGGCAAGGGAGCAGTGAAAAGAATCCGACATGAGTATTCTTGTGAAATGGGGAAGAAGTCTGAAATTGTAAGTTAACTTTCAATATCCTATAATTGCTATGTGTTACATCTTATGTTCTGATCCTACATGTAGACTCCATTAGGTGTGATCTTCCAGAGTGAAACAAGCAATGCGGGCATGGTTGTAATAATGGAAGCACTGCATAATTACGTTCCAGTTCATTCAGAACTTATTGAAGTGGAATGTCAGAATTCTGATGAACCCACCGTTTTCACCAAGGATGACTTTCATTACATCCTAATGGGTGGAGACCAGCTAACAGTGGCTCGAGCTAGAAGTTCAAAGAGAATTCGAAGCAACTCTCTACGCCCTTTGGATAGACTTGAAGGTCTTGTTCCGGTGTGTGAAGACTGGCATGCTAAGGGATGTCTTATAAGTGTGAGTTAAATATTGTGATATTTGCAAACACAGTATCTAGAGGATAATAAGCTAATTTAATCTTTAAACAATTGTTGTTTGAGTGATAACTTTATGTAAATGTCCCACCATCTATATACATGAGACAGATGCTTCTTGACCATACCCTTCAATGATTTTATTTAAGTGGTGTAAACATTTAGATAATGTTCACTGTGTTTTTTCTGTAGTGCTAGTATTGAATATACTTGTTACTACATGTAGTTTACTATGTTTATGGTAGATACCACATGTGTGACACTTTTTGTAGTAATTTGAAGAACATTAATCATTCCACATAGTGTGTTTAATCTCACACATAATAAGATACTTTTAAGGGTGGCCGCACATAGCAACGCGCACCGCCTGTAGATCCGGACATTAATTTATTCCCCGCCAATACCCCACCATTCGATAATACGCGAGCAGAAACAATCCCGCAGTAGTAGCAGAAGTATAATTTGCGAAGTTGTGGTGTTTTAATTTAGCTTCTTGTTGTCTCATATTCGTTTATAGCAACTCTCCATACGTCGTCTGAGCTCACGCGGCAAGGTGCACCAGGCTGCCTCTCCTCCAGTAGCCGTTCTCAGACTCTGCGCACCTGAACTCAAGCGGATGGATCCACCAGGCTCGATTTCTGCGGAGCGAAGACTTCCCAAGATGCGCAGATCTAATACCTTCACCTCTGGCTATCTCCAATAAACTGCTCTCTCTTCTGACTTTCTTGTTATTGTTCTATTGATGTTTGTTTACTCTTGATATAGGCGGGCTCTTTTTAGAACCAATACAAACTAATTGAGAAAAAAAATTGCTCGCGTACTCGTAGTACGAGATATGGGAGTGGGGCTATTTCTTAAGAATTGCGAGTGGAATTAAAGTTCCAAATTTTGTAACAGTTTTTCTTGGAATCTAATAATGAGAACGACATAAAAATTTTACACACGGGTAAACCAAAAAAAAATGAACTGCACCACGTAGAGAATTTTTCAATATCTTATAAATAGAAAAAATTGCGAATAAATCATAAAGTAATATTGAAATGGAGAATAACTCTTTGTCTTGCAGTAGAGTATCGGCTCGGCTAGTAGTGCACCAAATTGCGGAGCTCCAACTTAATGCACCGCTCCAAAAAACTGCTACAAAGTTTTATAACCAGGCCCCGATATTTCTTCCAGATACGCTCTAAAATTAGTGAGCGGCTCCTTCGGCAGGTACTTTGTCCTTGTGTAGTAGTGGAGAAGCCCCTGTAAGTATACAATAGTAGTAATCGTGCATAGCAACCATCAACAAAAAATTGCGTAGGCGGTGTGCGGCCACCCTTAAGGGGAATTTTGAGAATAACATTAAGATAATATTGAGGGTTTGTCTGAGTCCTATTTACAGCCTCCCTCACCTAAGTCATTGTTATGGTGGGACAGGGAAAGTGGTGGAGTTTTATATGCCAATACTGCCTTACTGATATATTGACTAATCATGTAGGCTATGTGGAAACAATATTACAATACTTCATCAGGAAGAGATGGTGGTACTTTGTGTCAATTGAGGAACTTAATCAACAGGCGTAATGTTATTAAGAAACCAATGGATAACCTTGATGCATGTGAGGATTTTATTGTTCTTGTAACAGAAGCTCATATTTTGTCAGCTGCAATGACAATATTTAATATGAATAGCCTTGATGATCGTCCAAGTATGATGTTTTTCCCCGATAAATCTGAAGACCTTACTGCAGATCAACAAACTAGATTAGTTCTTCTTGCTATTGCACAACTTGTGGATACATTTGTTGATACTAACATTCCAAGTGCAAGTTCCTCACCTGTAGAGCCACCTCAGGATGGAGGACATGGACATGCATGTGGTATGCTATCAAGTGGACTTTTATTACTAGAGTTTAAAGACGCAATACGGGAAGGTGATGGTAATCGCATTATACGATGCTGGCGCTACATGCTGCTGATTTATAAAGCAACTGGTCGCACAAATTATGCCACGGAAGCATTAAATACTCTCCTGCAGTTGAGATATTTTTTCTCACCACGAATGGCTTCCCAGTTGAAATGGAACCGTACAGTTAATGTACATGGTCGAGAGGCTAAAAATATTCCAGCAGATCTCTACATGGAACATTTGAATAGAGAATGCAAGGTGATCTTAGCAGGAATGGGTTCAAATATTACAGAGGAGTCGATTTTGCGTGTATCACATGCGCTGAAGCCACTGACTACAATATTATCTAGTTTTGACCTGCATAATGGAGTGTCTCAGGAATCAGCTGCCCATACAGTAAAATCGAACACAACTGACCTAAAAAAACTTTTAGAGCAATTGTTCAACACAACTAAAGTTTTTACAATAATTCCTCACCGCTCACATAAGCAATTCACCACAGAGAACTCCAACATAATGCTTAAACTTAAATATACTGAAATTAAACTACTTTGGATAGAAGAACGTGCAAGAAGTTTACTGACCTATCATTAAATTACACTTTAATTATTTCATATTTTATTATATTACACGTACAACCACAAACACATTGATCATTTGAGATTCATTATGTTAATTTAATCTATATTACCAGTCTGTACAAGTGCATTTCAGTTCACATAAGCAACCACAAAAAATTAATTACATTACATTCATTATGTTAACTTATTCTATACTATATTCTTTATAACTGAATTTCAGTTCACACAAAATGTAATTACTGTAATCCATGATTGAGAATCATTTATGTTAATTTATTCTATATTACATTCTTTACAAGTGCATTTCAATTCACACAAGCAACCACAAAAATTTAATGACAATATTACACGATCAAGATTCATTAATTATGTCAATTTATTCTATATTATATTCTTGGTAAGTGTATTTCAGTTCACACAAAAATTGAATTACTGTAATAATATGATTGATATATTAATTATGTTAATTTATTTCATATTACATTCTTTACAAGTGCATTTCAGTTCACACAAATCACAGCAAGTACACATTAGAGCTTGATGAGAAGAATATAAACTCGTGTCATCAAAGTCTTCAAATAGTACCTCTCGTCTGCATTTGGTTGTGTTCCGACAATAATCCTTCATTTGTTCTGACACATGCAACCCTATACTTGTTTTATTGTATAGAATAGCTTCGGTGTGTAATCCATTCCTTCCACCTCTTCCAGTTTCCTGAATGTATGCCTCAATGTCACTGGGTGGACCCCAGTGAATTATTCTCTGGACATTATAACAGTTCAGACCCATACCAAAAGCAATTGTGGCTATAACAAGTCGAAGAGTACTTATTTCCTTAGTAAATTCATTTATTATCAAAGGTTTAACATCAGGGTGGGTACAAGAGGAAAACATATCAAATAAACGGTACTTTGGATGATCTGGAGCACCAGGTGGTTCAGTTGATTGTTCAGCCATTCTGTCCTTCATGAATAAATACAGGTGGGAAACATCATCAAAAGTCCGACAAAAAATCAGTACTCTATCCATTGCAGTTCGCTGCTGTAACAGTTGTTCAGCGATAACAGAGAAGGTGTCTTCCATTGTTCCAGGTCGTTTATGGACGATGTACTTTATGTTTGGTTTATTTGGAGATTCAGATACGATGAAAGGCTTATGCTTCCCCAAAATATTGCAAATAGCTTTCCTGGTTGTCTTAGTGGCAGTAGCTGTTAGTGCCATACAGTGGACATGATCGGGAATTAAACTTCTCACTTCTCCCAAGTTTGAGAACTCCTTACGAAACTCGGTACCCCTAAAAAATAAATATAAAGGAAATTACAATCATTACTGTGAATATTAATGATGTAGTTTGAATGAACAAAATACAAAGTCATTTCAATTGCTTACCAATGTTTTACACAGTGGGCTTCATCCACAATAAATCCAGCAAGTTGCTCTTGGAACACTTTAGAGTGTAGCACATCTCGCCAGTCTAGTTCTGTCAGTAAGCATTCTGGACTGAAAAATAAAACTTGAAATTTTCCATCCTTTATCTCTTCAATAACAGGGGCATGAGCACTTCCAACGTACACAGCTGTTACACCTTTTGTATGCAAAATATCTACTTGATCTTGCATGATAGCAATTAATGGACTAACTACTAGTACCATTGAGTCACACCTTCCTCGAATAAAATCGAAGATATAAGGCAAAATCCAATAACAAAGTGATTTTCCTGACCCAGTAGGAAGACTGACAAAAACATCTTTGCCCTTCAGGAATTCCCTTATTGCCAGCTCCTGTCCCTCTCTCAACCTTGTATAACCAAGCAGCTTTGAAGCCTCACTAATCGCTCTGGAAACTAACTCATAACAACTTACTTTCTGCGCCATACCGCCGTACTAACAAATGGAATTACAACCGGCTGACTTTTATGCGCGCGGAAAAAAATACGGCAGCCACCTACCAATTTACCCTCAGGAATGCGTGGGAAACATTCCTCAGTGTCACGGTAAAGTGTCCAGAGTCACCAGACTACTCTCTTTTCTTTTCCGTGCCGCTTGCGCGCGCGCCTCCAGAGAGTCTGGCCCGCGAGACTACCCCACGCTATTGAACTTTCCCGTGCATTTCAATTTAACAGCGATTTTCCCCATACATTTTTGAATGGGTGAATGACTAGCCGTAGTTACTACTAATTATAAAACTGGCTACTTATTAACCTTTACAAAAAAAAGGTAAAATAGAAAACCAGAACGGAACTCAAACTGAAAGTTTCACAATGGTTTAGACAAAATGTTTGAACACATAGGAGTACGAAATGATTTTACTGCGCAAGCGTGCAAGGATTCCTGTATAACCGCGCGCTCTTATAATAGCGTTTCTGAAACTGGTGACGCTTTTGTATTTGGCCTAGTTGGTTTCGTTCCTATAACGAGGTTGGTATAGGATATTGATAAGGCTTTTCAAAGAGCTAAAGCGGGAGAAATTTCGTGTGCCCTAGACATGAATTTTGAGATAGGAACTCCTCTTACATACTGTGGTACTCTTTCATGCAATGGTACTCTTTCCAGCGTGTCCAGTATTCCATCAAATATTTCAAGCAGTCCATCTAACAATGTCATTCATTTTGACGCCCAAGTAAGCCTCTTTAAACCCTCCAAAAGATTCTTTTGTCATCATCATTTGACATCACCATCAATGGAGGAGTCAGAGGAGGAAGCGCTAGAAGAACTTGAGTCAGAAGAGGAGCAGTCAGAGAATGAGGAGGAAGAGGAGGAAGATCCAGAAGAGGAAGTAAGTGAGTCAGAAGAGAGTGAGAATGGTAGTCTTGCTTCTGATGTAAATGACTCTGTGTCTATTATATCGAGCATTCCTGAAAATGTAATACATTTTAACAACCAAATATGTCTCTTCAAGTGCTCTAAGAGATATATTAACAAGCAAGACTTGGCACCACAATCTGTTGAAATGTCAGAGGAGGAGGATAATGTTGAGGAGGAGGAGGAGAGAGAGAAGGAGGATAATGAGTCAGACGAAGATGAGGAGGAAGAGGAGGATGAGGAGGAGGAACATGAAGTAGATGAAGAGGAGGAATCTAAAGAGGAAGATGATGAGTCAGATGATAAGTCAGAAGAGGAAGATTTGGAGGAGGAAGTAAGTGAGTCAGAAGAAAGTGAGAATGGTAGTCTTGCTTCTGATGTAAATGACTCTGTGTCTATTATATCGAGTATTCCTGAAAATGTAATACATTTTAACAACCAAGTATGTCTCTTCAAGTGCTCTAAAAGATTTATTAACAAGCAAGACTTTGCATCACAATCTGTTAAAATGTCAAAGGAGGAGGAGAGGGAGGAGGAGGAGGAAGAAGAGGAGGAGGAAGATAAAGATGAGAAGGAAGGTGATAATAATGAGGAGGAAGATGAGATAGAGGAGGATAACGAGTCAGACGAAGAGGAGTCAGAGAATGAGGAGGAAGAGGAAGATGAAGAGGAGGAGCATGAAGATGGAGAGGAGGAATCTGAAAAGGAAGATGATGAATCTGAAGAGGATGGCCTCATTTCAGATATAGATGACAGATTATTCTCTGTATCGAGCATTCCTTCTGATCATGTCATACATTTTGATGACCATATAATTCTCTTTAAAAATTCTAAGAGATTCTTCAATCATGGCTTGACATTGCCACCAATCAAACAGTTAGAAAATGAGTCAAGGAAGGAAGGGGATGATTATGATGAGGTAGAGGAGGAGCAGGAGGAGGACGAAGAGATAGAGGAAGAGGATGATAATGAGGAGGAGGAGGAAGAAGGGCACAAGGAGGAGGAAGAGGTCAGAGAGGAAGGAGAAGGAGAGGATTTAGAGGGGAAAGGGTCAGAAGATTCCAACAAAACATCTGGTGAAGTATATACCTCTTCATCTGTAGTAGTGGGGGCTAGTAATTATAATGGGGAAGAAAATCATCATACAGTAACATCATCTCTAACCCAAAAGAATTCACACACTTCGTACAATGTTCCTGTAAGTACTCTTTTAATATAACATATTTAACTATAATATTTATTTTATCTTAAAACTTTAGGGTAGCAGAAAAAGGATTCTTAGGCTGAAGGAATTGAAAAGAACATTTTCAGCAAATTTAAAAGAACTTTTTTCTTTCCGACTGTCTCGGAACAGACATTGATTATTTTATGATGATGTATACATTGCTATAAGTATTAAAATAACATGTTTTAGCACTCAGAACTAATTATGTGCTAGTTTTTCAGTCAATAACATATAACATTTGAAGCACAATGCTGTATATAAATGTAAATTAAACTGGTATAAACCTTGAAGCCTACAAGCTGTGGCTAATTATCTATCATAATAGCAAGATATACAAAAGACTTTATAATGAAGAGAAATTTTTAAAGTTAAAACAGTCCAAACATATTTGCCAAACTAGAGCAAAATTGGTAGAATTTGTAGGACTAGACGGGCAGGAATTTTAAAGGGGGTCTCAATATTACCAAAAGTAAAACCACACCTATTAAAAGCCACACCCACCATTATGTTGGACCAATACCATCAAATAAGGAAGTTGTTAGTATGTATGTTGGCAGCAGAAGAGACAATGGATTTCTGTGTTATTGTAGGCTATGGCAGTTATTCAGGTATGGACAAAGAGGATAGTATTTAAAGGCTGCCTGCGTATGTTACACTCCAAGGAGAATGTACACATCATGCAAAACTAGCTTGTACCGTGTGCTGTACATGTCCAAACTTTACTGCATACTATAATGAGCAAATTGAAATTGTTAATCTTAACTTACTGTAAAAAGCAGACTTGTAAAGTCATGTGTAGTGGCAAAATAAATTTCTATTGCACTCAAAATACTTTCAGTGTCAGAGTGAATGCTGTTCCCTGTGAATAGTGTCCCCAAGGACATAGTCTGTCTAAGCCAATAGTCCATAACAGTACAATTAATGCAGACAGGAAGTGCTACATGCATTACAGTCCACCATACAATTATTAACCACGACTTTCTTTACCGGCTGCATGCAAGGTGTAGGTTAAAATCAAAGCATTTTGAGACTTTATATTCTGGATATTAGTATCTCTTATTTTTTGTAGCAATACAAATCTGGGGTTTGGGAAACTTACCTGAAGCTCGTGATGGAAGTATTTCCTGAGGTCCTCTGAAATGGCTTTGGAATAATGGCTGTAGTTAGTTTGGGCAGAATTTATTTCTCCCACAAAGACTTCTATAGTTTTTATACCATTCTGTTGCACAATGAATGCTCTACAATATAAACTAAAATAATAATATACTGGGCCACCTAGCCCCTACACTCTCAGACCAATTCTTAATCTAAAATTTGCTTGAAAATAAAAAAATCACTGTATGAAAACTTGTGAGGATACATGTCAGTAAGTATAATATAAAAAAGCTATTGTAAGTAATGGAGTTGCACAGAAGCATGTTAGAGTCTGCTAGTATGACAAAATATCATAGAATTGGCAACATCAGAATCATTTAAAAGCTGAACAATCCATGTCTATACTTCACCAAGTTGAGTAATATCTATCCTGCTCCTCGTCCTCAAACATCATATTTTGATATAACAGGGCCTAATAGTACATGTTGCCACATAAAAATGCATTAAACAGGATGTGGCTAAGGCAATATTATTTTCCCATATCATACGTGTTCATAGTTGTCATCCCTAGATGAAGGAACCTGAAAAAATGGTAAGCTAGGTCCTAGAGGAAGGTAAGGTTAAACTGAAGAACCTGGAAAACCAGTAAGCTAAGCCTGTTACTATGTATAACTACTAGTGTATTTGAGGGTAATTTGCTTGCTTACAGGGTGTGGTAACACCAGTGTGATATCGTGATCATGTGTCACTTACTAATCTAGCTCAAACTGACTACATCAGTTGGGAAGACAGCCGAGTTGTAACTTTGGGTCCTAGCTGTGTAGCCAATGAGGTGAGTTATTATGAAATACTTCACTGTCCTGTCCTGTTGTCTGCTCTGTACAAGGCATGCAGTCAGATTGAACTTGTGGTAGAAATATGTGGGATTTGGAATTGAGTAGATAACTCCAGATGTTAATGCAGACTACTATACCTATGGGATTAAGTTAATTTTAGAAAAATGTAATTTTTCCAACAGCCAAATTAACCCACAAACACAGAAATAATTTATATCGAGCTACTGCCACAAAAAAAGAAAGAAAGAATAAACAAGCATGCAAACAAAAACAGAAAGAAGAATGAATAATGGAGAAAGGTGATATTAATTAACAGGTTTTAGCAATTAGTCCAAGTCCAGGTCATCTTTGCTACTCTCATCATCTTCATCAATTGTATAATCATCCAAACTCTCATAGTGCTCATCACTATCTTCATCAGCAGCTTCTTTGCCTTTCATCTGCTTCAATTGCTCACTAATTGACATCAGCCCTGCAGAATAAAGGACAGAGGGAGGAGAAAGGGGAAAGTCAGAAAGTAGGAAAATTAATACTGATTTTTGTATATTTTAAAAAAAATTCATCTTTTGTGAGAAACTACTTGTTAGACATTTACCAGGTATAACAAGTCTATGAACACCACCAATTCAACAAGTATAGTATAAAATTCAATAAATGTCACATAGAACCTACTTTGTTATTACTATTGACTTAAAGTTAGAAAAAAAGTTTAGATGTGTTCTCTCTTTCAGTCTTTTTTAAACAATACAGAATTTAAAAAATGTTGGGTCGCCACTGGGAATCTATCCCAGGACCACTTGCTTAATGAACAAGTGCTCTGTGCATTATAAGCAAGTGGTCCTGGGTTTGATTCCCAGTGGTAGCCATACATTTTTAAAATTTTGTATTGTTTAAATAAACAGCCTGTGAAAGAGAGAGTATACATTTAATGAGTAAAAGATGGCTGAGAGAGAAAATGTGAAAAAAAGTTGTCTGAAAGCATGGATATACATTATTAGCATGACTCCTCATAGTTAGTGTCTATTGTCTAGGAATTATCCATTATAATTATGGTGTTAATAGTCCTTGCACTTATTGTCAATATTGGGGACTTTCTAGTAAGTCAAAGGAAGGCACGAAAGATCAATCAGTGAGGTAGCACTATACACTATAAAATGGGACTGTAAAAAACTAAAATCTCTACTAGCTTTCTCAAAAAAAACAACTTTTGGTATTGAAGGACTGCCAACTAAAAACATTATGTTTTTAAACAGTTCACATCTTAAACAGTTCACATCATAACCAGCCAATAAGATTATGCAGATTATACATGGGTACATTATCACGTCGTTACTTTAAGTTAGGTGTGTGAGTCATGCATTGAAGACACAACATTCCATTTTTTTTGTTTCTACATTACTGTGATGTATAAACTTTTGCAAAATAGGAATGCAGTTGTAAAAGGTATCTTTATCCTTTGTTATTATCCTCTACCATTACATCGGTTTCCCTCTCCTGCGCTCTTTCTTTATGAGCCCTCTCAGCCCATCATATTTCTTTCTTCAGCTCTTTCTTCTTGAGTCATGGATTTCCTTCTCCTCTTTATCTATCTCTCCTGCTTTGTAGTATCTCCATCTTTACAATCTATTGAATGTTATGATGCTTCACACATTTAGTGACAATGTTTTGCCAACCAGCTCAATTACTAAGGAACACACAGTCGTCATCTCATCATTACTGACCTGCTCTCTTTGTTTCTGAACTATCTCAGCTTATGTGATAATGCTTTAGTTAATGATGTCATTTTATTAACTCAGCCCAGCTATTGAAATCACACACTATCGACCCTTATTGTAGTTACTGACACAGAAGTGTATTATTACATGAATTATTATTAACTATTATTATAACTAATGTTGTCTATGATATAATATAATTGTGTGCCAGTAATGACAACCGGTGATGACGATGGTGTGTCTTCATGAAAAATGCATGAGCTAAGCCAGGTTGGTTGCCTCAAATTGAATGGGTAAAGCATCATCACATTTTGTGATTAAAGAAACAAAGGCTATAGAAACAATGACTAATTGATGGCAGAGAGCTTGATAAGCAGGAGAGATAGACAAAGGAAGAAGGGCATCCGTTGAGTGGGTGAAACCTGCACTGAAGCAGATACTAGTTAGAAGGAGCAATTAAGGACACGAACACTTGTCCTGTATTTCAAAGGAATCACTTGCCCAAGTACTGTTGTCATTGTATATCAGTGACAAAACTGGTTGGTGTGAAGTATACGATCTCATATAGACATATGAGCAACAATCTGCTTACAGGTATGTAATTACTACACTGTTAGTACACTTTATTTGTCAGTTATCCATGAATATTTATAAAATATGGGTGGCCTTTACTCACTGAATGCATTCTGGTGTCATTAGTCAGTTCTCACGCTAGCCAAAAACATGTGATAATATCTGGAAGAGGGGTGAAGTGCAGGCAGCGTATACTCAAGTGGGGTATTAAGAGTGAAGCTTCCCGTGATTGTGTGTACCTATCATATCACTATAAACACAACAGCTAGCTTGACTTTCTAATCGTAAAGGAGGCAGATAATAGTTCACAATTAATCAATTTGTAATCGAACTTCACTTGAACTAAAATAATCTATATAATAATACGCTTGTGTGTCAGTAACGATGACAGCAACAGAGTGAGTATTCATAAATAATTCATGAGCTTGTACAGTTTGGTAAAGCATCACTATCACCTGAATGGGTAATTAAAGTGTGGTCATATTCGGTAGAAATTAATTAATTGTAAATAAAAAGTAGATGGAATAGACGAGGGTAAGGCGGTGTATGTTTAAATCGGAAGGCAAAAGTACGAAAGAGCTTGTCATAAAGGCGATTAATTGTAACTAAATATCAGTGGAATCGGTGAGGTAGGGCGGCATAGGTTTAAAAAAAGACAAACGTATGAAAGAGAACTAAAAAAGGCGAGCGATTCATTGTAACAAAAAAGCGGATGGAGATGAGTAAAGACAGTGTAAGTTTAAAAAAAGAAAGGCGAAAGTATGTAAATAGTACAAAAAAGAAGGCAAAAGCCTTGCATAATCAAAGTCCACAATCAAGATAGAAGGACAGAGAGATACAGAAGCCGGAGATATAGACAAAAGAGGAGAATGGATTCCATGGTTCAAGAAGAAAGAGCTGAAGAAAGGAAAGGTGGAAGATAAGAAGAGCTGAGATGATCAGAAAAAATGAGCAGGAGAAGGAAACTGATGTAACCTTAACCAATGGTTGAGAATCATAACAATGAGTAAAAATACTTATGCCACTGCATTTCTTACTTTACAATACGTCAAATGCCACTGTGTGACGGGGTAATTGCTAATATTATAATAGTACGGCACGTAAGTTGCCCATTCAAAAATGTATGGGAAAAAACGCTGTTCAATTGAAATCGCACGGCGAAAGTGAAATAGCGCGTAACTAATTGAAATACCTTGGTAACTAAGTGGAAACTAAGTAAAATACCTCGGTAGCTAAGTGAAATAGTACGGGTAAGTGCGCACGCATGCAGTGCTAACCTTGGAAACGTACAGCTCGAGTCATTTTTAGTTGGAGACGATGTCATTCTTTACCAAAGAAGCTCTACCCGTATTAGACGGAATGTTTTTCAACGGATCAGGAGGAGCCGCACGTTGAAAACGTAGTACCAGCGGAAGCTAATCCTAAAATAAGGAGATAGTGAGTGAACGATATAACATAGCTACAATTAAAAATGACTTTTTAAAAAGCTGGCCTACTATTAGCGAGTGATAGCACGGGTAACCTGTGCTATTAGGGATCAATAGCACTCATAAAGCAATTGAAGTAGCACTCGGCTTTGCCTCGTGCTATTTCAATGACGTTACTCTAATACAGTGATATCAATATCGCCATAAAAAGCGAGAATCTGCATCCTGGTCTAACTCAACAGATTTTAATGAATGTACGCAATGAGTAAATAGAAACTCTCCAACAACATTGAGCTTCATTTCTTACTGGAGGGAGTGTCTCAATGACCTCCAGAGGGTCCAGCCCACCAGGTCCTAGCCTCTTCTTTCTCTCTTCCTCCTCGTATTCCTTCATGGCTTCCTCGAAACGAACTTTGACTCGTGCTTCAACTCTCTCGATGAAACTCTGGAGTTCGTACTCAAATGCATGTATGTACTGCTTCTCTGCAGATTTGATTCTACAAGAAAATAAAGCAAAATTCAAATACACTTCTGTCCTAATTTTCTTGTTCTAACAGCCAATATTATGTTAATTAAAACATAGGGTTAATATTGGCCGTTATAACGAGAAAATTTGCTATTATTATTGTGGAGCCAAGCTCCACATGAGAAGATTTCAAAACATAAAAAGAACTCAAAACATAAAATGGAACTTGAAAAGAAACATAACTTTTTACATTCTTTTATGATTCGTTTTATGTATCAGTGGGACTTGGCAATATAAAAGCCAAGGACCAAAACAGTGTTCGGGTGGTGAGATGTTACACATATTAAATAATCTCAATCTTAGCAGAGAAAGGAAATTTAAGAAATAGTGGCAGCTAGCTATTGCCTGAATATTTCAAGAGCTAATAAAGCTACTGCCTAATTCACTGAGAGCTAGTTCCTGTGTATAGCTAAGAGAGAAAAGAAAGTGGTGGAAGGACTTTGCCAGCAGAACCTCCACAGGTTTAGCAACCATTTTCTTAAGCACACTTCTCCTTGTCGTCCACTTTTGTTACTCCTGGATGGCCACTCTTCACATTATACTTTAGATTTGATAAAAGAAGTTCGACAGCATGGTGTGATTATTTTTTGTTTGCCACCTAATACTACGGGAGCCGACATTCAGTCCTTGTGCGGAGCCGACATTCAATCCTCGTGCGGAGCCGACATTCAGTCCTCGCACGGAGCCGACATTCAATCCTCATGCGGAGCCGACATTCAGTCCTCGTGTAGAGCTGGCTTCAAATCCTTGTTTAAAGCCAACATATACAGTTCAGAGCCAACACCGATAGAGTCAACATGAGTCAACATTCAGTCCATGTGCAGTACCAAAGTTTGGTTCTCTTCCAAAGCGAAAATTGAGTACTCATTCAACACCCATGTTCAGTCATCCAGTGCTGACTGCCACTTGCTGTCCTAATAGAGCCAGTCTAGCTGATTCCCGTCTAGATCCAGTGAGTCTTGACAGTTCCCAACCAGATCCAGTGAGTCGTGCCAGTTCCCAACCAGATCCAGTGAGTCATCCCAGTTCCCACCAGATCCAGTGAGTCGTGCCACTTCCCAACCAGATCCAATGAGTCATGCCAGTTCCCATCCAGTGAGTCATGCCAGTTCCCAACCAGATCCAGTGAGTCATGCCATTTCCCAACCAGATCCAGTGAGTCGTACCAGTTCCCAACCAGATCCAGTGAGTCGTCCCAGTTCCCACCAGATCCAGTGAGTCGTGCCACTTCCCAACCAGATCCAATGAGTCATGCCAGTTCCCATCCAGTTAGTCGTGCCAGTTTCCAACCAAATCCAGTGAGTCGTGCCAGTTCCCAACCAGATCCAGTGAGTCGTGCCAGTTCCCAACCAGATCCAGTGAGTCGTCCCAGTTCCCACCAGATCCAGTGAGTCGTGCCACTTCCCAACCAGATCCAATGAGTCATGCCAGTTCCCATCCAGTGAGTCATGCCAGTTCCCATCCAGTGAGTCATGCCAGTTCACAACCAGATCCAGTGAGTCGTGCCACCAGTTCCCAACCAGATCCAGTGAGTCATGCCATTTCCCAACCAGATCCAGTGAGTCGTACCAGTTCCCAACCAGATCCAGTGAGTCGTGCCAGTTCCCAACCAGATCCAGTGAGTCGTACCAGTTCCCAACCAGATCCAGTGAGTCGTGCCAGTTCCCAACCAGAACCAGTGAGTTGTACCAGTTCCCAACCAGATCCAGTGAGTCGTGCCAGTTCCCAACCAGAACCAGTGAGTCGTACCAGTTCCCAACCAGATCCAGTGAGTCGTGCCAGTTCCCAACCAGAACCAGTGAGTCGTACCAGTTCCCAACCAGATCCAGTGAGTCGTACCAGTTCCCAACCAGATCCTGTGAGTCGTGCCAGTTCCCATCCAGTGAGTTCAGTCGCTTCCTATGCCGATACAGCCAGTTCAGCCACTCCATGTCCAGGTATGTATTTACAACAAAAAAAAAGAAAGTGTACACATACATATACAAGTTCTAAATTATGGAGTACTGTGGCTTTGCATATATTTTTTAGATGGCAAGCTGTAATCATTGGGTATGTAGTAGTTATAGCCACTTCGGGTGTTAGCGTACATTGTATGTATGCTAGCCCAATGCATTTAGCATTTGGGTCATAGGCAAGGGGTTCATGTGAACGTACTTTCAAATTAACAATATTCATGAATCAATTCAACTTGGAAAAAAAGAATGAAGAGAATGTTCTGTTGCTAATTTATTTTATATATGTACCAGTAAAATTTCAAACACATGTTAGCACAGGCAGATATAAAATATCACACCTACTTGTTGTTCCTTTATTCCATGAGCAAGGTGTCTTTATGTTCGCAAGCAGGTGTTACTATTCAATCTACAAAGTTTTCCTTAAAGCATAAGTGTACTACATAATAAACATTTTATACTGAATCTTCATTACTGGTGAAGCTTATTATTCTCTATATCATGCAACATACGTATGTTTCTTTGGTACCTAACTACGACAATCCCTTCGCCCCAATCCTTCCTCCCTCCCAATACTTTTTTATCATCAGTTCTGGCGTAATGATTACTTGCAATTTTATCCAATCTTTCCACTACACATGCATACACACAATGTACACATTTTGGAGTAGTTTTTTCTTGTACATGCGTTGTGGTGTTCTAACTGATCATAACATTAATGGGCTACCCAATCATATCTTACAACAATAATATATTTTTAAGTGGCCTACATTTAGCATGTAAGAATCTATTGCCTTAAAGCATTTAGCCAGTTCAAGCAAAAAAAAAAAAAAAAGATGTGTGGGCGCTTAGCAAATAATTTTAACATTGCTAATGTGGAGTTACACATAATAGCCTCGAAGACGATGGGTGTGTGTACATTTGTGTGTGCGTACACTCAGGGCTTCATACAGAATTTTTTTTTTTTTTTTGGGGGGGGGGGGCAGGGACGGTGAGAGTGGGACTTCGTGTGTATGTATTCTAAGTAGTCCACATACTTTGATGCACACTTTAGCAAAAGACTATATTGTCACATGTACTTCTTCACACTGGTCAATATTTGGTCGCATGCACTAAATAGCTCAGTTTTTAATTGGAACATACGGGATAATTTGTAAATCATATAATTTACAATTTTGAGTGAGGAGGAGGAGGGTATTCATGATCTGTTGCAAACTAATTCTATGTCTAGCAGTGTGAGTGGGTCTGAATCACCGAGTACCAAACAGTTGCAGATTTGTCAATGTGGTTGCAAAACGGTACAGACTTGTCATGTTATTTCCAGAAAGTTACAGACTTGTCAGTGTTTAACAATGAGTTTTCAGCCAGGTTTGCAAGGTTTGTAAACTACCTTGTCAACAAGGCAGTTCCACTGTGACGTATCCCTAAGGAATCTATCTTATGGTTGCGGGTCCTATAAATTGTTCTCCCAGCCTCAAACTTACGAAGCTTTACTTTGTTGTCATTTTTGTTTATTTGTTTTTTGAGTTATAATCACATCTTAGTTGGGAATTTGAATATTACGTGCCATTAAAATCACGTGATTTTTTTAATTTGTTCCTTAAAGTGGGAGCTTTATGCTTGCTATACAGGAATTTATGAATACAACAACAACAATTTTGTGTTTGGGGGAGGGGCATATTTTCACTCAAGCGATAATTATAACAGAAAGTAGTTGCCATAATCCCTAATAGAGTATGGGTAAAGGGCATATAGCAGTCAAGTCTAAAGAAATTAAGAGTGGGTAAAGAGTATTTGAAGCTGCAGGCAAGGTAATGAATTTTGGAAAAGGGTTTTTAGCTGGAGTAATAGTTTTGTTACAAACTACAAAACCTTGCATTAAGGAAGTTAGTTTTTTACAGGCCAGGAGAACAGTATAGGGCTTAGTCAATGGTTATTGTACCATTCACGTGGAGATTTTAGTGTAGAATAGAAGTCTGCATCTAAGTAGCTAACTAAAGTATAAGTTTAAGAAATGTTACCATCTAATGCAGGCAGAAATCTTTAAGCTGAACCTATAAGGTATTCTAGCAACGTTCAGGGAAGTTCATTTTATGCTGGTCAGTAACCTTCCAGGTGGACCTAGAAGGTACTGTAGAAAAGGTGCAGGAAAGTTCATCTGTACTGGTGAAGGCCAGGAACCTTCCAGATGGACCTAGAAGGTACTATAGAAAAAGTGCAGGAAAGTTCATGTGTACTGGTGCAGGCCAGGAACCTTCCAGAAGGTACTATAGAAAAAGTGCAGGAAAAATCATCTGTACTGGTGCAGGCCAGGGACCTTCCAGGTGGACCTAGAAGGTACTATAAAAAGTGCAGGAAAGTTCATCTGTACTGGTTGCAGGCCAGGAACCTTCCAGGTGGACCTAGAAGGTACTATAGAAAAAGTGCAGGAAAGTTCACCTGTACTGATGCAGGATATGTGACCTGCTGTCAGAAATCATCTGACCTGGTACAGGAAATGTGAAGTACAGGCCATGCGCTCAACTGTCCTATACAATTCCTGAAGTCAGGAAATTCCAGATTTTTCCAGTGTGCGGTGCAATGATTTAAATAGTGCCTTGTTGCAGGTTGACAGGAGATCAGGAGTGAATTTAGTATCATGGCAACAAGTGTCACAATTGAACTTCAAGGCCATCAGACTGACAATTGTTGAATGATCAAGATTTGACCGTTGATCACTGTGAATCTTTCTCAACATGGAGAAGCCACTCTCGCTGTCAGCATTGGACGAAGGGATGGAAAGAAGTCCAGCCATAAGTTTAGAGAGGAGAGGAAACCGCAATTCACCTTCCCAGTTTTTCATCTCAGCAATTGTGTTCCAAAAAGCTCCAGGTTTAGGCTTTTCTGTTTTCTCTGCTCCTCTATATGGCTTGAAACTTGGATCCCAAGCACTGTAGGTTGCAATGAGGGATTGGATTTCTGATGGAGACAAAAGGAAGTCATCAAATTCTTCCTTCAAATGGTCCAGACACTCTGATGTATCTAATTTAAGCTGAGGAAACTTTTTTGCCAGCCTTAAAATTGTACTCACATCATATGTAGAGGATTTATTTGGCTGTAGAATGCCCAAATCATTTAGTAACGAATCTCCAAAGGGAAATTTTAACTCACTGACTTAATTTAGCTTTTATCAGGCACGTATGCAATGAGAGTTCAGGTGGGTTCAGCGGAACCTCCCTTTGAAATTTATGATATTCATGATTCCGTTGTGAAATGATGAATTATCATATCTATACCAGCAAAAATAATTTATATAGTGGCCACTGTAATAATTTACACCTCATTATTTATATTCCTGTAAGCCTGCTTTGATGGTGAGATTCGCAAGATGGCAAATGCAACCTACATCATACAGCGTTGGATTCTGCTCTTTAATGAGCTTTAGGACACCAGAGCATGCCCCTTTCATAATATTAGTTGTGTCACTCATGAATGATATAGCTTTAGTGAAATCAAGCCCATGATTCTCCAATGAAATTTTCAAAGCTCTGAACAGATTAGATGCATTTCCAATATTTACCACATGTCAAGAGATCTGGTTTTGACTTCTCCTAAGGTACTATCCAAGACTCTGACCAGAATTATGCAAGACTTGTCTACCTTGTCATTTGACTCATCCATAAGAATGGAAAATGAATTGGAAAGGCTGTTAACTGCCTTTTTGTGGTAATACGGGGATATGGCTTCCTTAATAATAGCTGTGGCCTTAGTACGACCACAAGCAAACTTCTTGGCAATTTCTGAATCAGGAAACATTTCTCTGAACAACTTATTTGCATGGTCACTAGATAGGAAGGCCAGATTGTGCTTCGCTATAAACATAGCCCACAAAGACTCAGCATTAATGGTGAAGCTGCTACTGTCTGGGCTAAAAAACGATTTCACTGATTTAAAAGTAGAAACTGCCTTTCCTGCATCTTTATGTTTCTTGGTTTTGAGGTGAGCAACAACATCATTCATTCCTCCATGGCCAACACTTTATTACAGTTGTATCTTGTCATTGTATTATTACCTTTCGAACTTTTCCCAATTCCTGGATACTCCTTTAACCATTTGCTCGGAAAGCGACACTGAATTTTTGCTTTTTGGCGGGGAGGTGGTGTTGCCATTCTTTCTCTAATTATAGCTAGCTAAACATGTGAGTACAGTGTGCTAATATTTTTGTTGTCTGTCACGTGATTTTTTTGTTGTATAATTCTTACATTGATGGCCAGAGTTATTGGTGGATTATTTTTATCAATACTAGCTCTGCTGGTCTGATGCAAGTGTGAGGTTTTATGGGTTACCTTTGCTGACTGCAGCAGAGAGAGATTGCCGATAAAGTGATATGATGCAATAATTTACAGGAAATTGTATTGCAATTAATTTGGCAATCGCTTGCAAAATCCGGGAAAAATATAACTACAAAGAAAACCGGGGGAACTCCAAAAAACCGGGAGAATTCCAAAAACCGGGAGGGAGCCGGGAATGGCCAAGAAAACCGGGAGGATCCCAGCTAAACTGGGATGGTTGGCAACTATGGCATTTACATCCTTTGGTTTTGTGGTCAGGTCATCTCTTCCATTTAATCTTGTGTCAATGGGTCATTACACAGAGAGTTCTTTTTGTGAGTCACTGAGCTGTTTGTAGTTCTTATGTTACTTGTTGTTTGTTATTGTAGATTGATTGATTGATTAATGATTATAAAGGAAATTGATAACCCTGAAGAAATATAACATACTGTACTGCTTATAAGTATGTCGCCTTGCATAACAAGTCTGTGTTATTAAGTGTCAATGTAGCTAAGCCCTTACTTCAACTTCTTACTCTTCAACCTTAATGTACCAGTGAAAATGCACCAGTGTTTTCGTGTAGATCTATCTGTGCACCACTCGCTACTAGTTCCTTTACGACATCTATATGTCCATTTTGACAGGCAATATATAGAGGAGATACTCCAGTGTTCTCTTGTAGATTTATCTGTGCACCACTCGCTATGTCCATTTTGACAGGCAATTTATAGGCAATCTATCTGTGCACCACTCGCTAGAGGATTTTGACAGGCAATATATAGAGGAGATGCTCCAGTGTTCGTTACTAGTTGTAGATCAGGCATCTGTGCACCACTCGCTACTAGTTCCTTTACGACACATCTATAAATAGAGAAGATGCTCCAGTCCATTTTGTGCACCACTTGGCAATATATAGAGGAGATGCTCCAGTGTTCCAGTCAATTCACCTTGTAGATCTATCTGTGCACCACTCGCTACTAGTTTCTTTACGACATCTATATGTCCATTTTCACTGGCAATATATAGAGGAGATGTTCCAGTGTTCCGTTGTAGATCAATCTGTGCACCACTCGCTACTAGTTCCTTTACAACATCTATACGTCCATTTTCACTGGCAATATATAGAGGAGATGGTCCAGTATTCCCTTGTAGATCTATCTGTGCACCACTCGCTACTAGTTTCTTTACGACATCTATATGTCCATTTTCACTGGCAATATATAGAGGAGATGTTCCAGTGTTCCGTTGTAGATCAATCTGTGCACCACTCGCTACTAGTTCCTTTACAACATCTATACGTCCATTTTCACTGGCAATATATAGAGGAGATGGTCCAGTATTCCCTTGTAGATCTATCTGTGCACCACTCGCTACTAGTTTCTTTACGACATCTATATGTCCATTTTCACTGGCAATATATAGAGGAGATGTTCCAGTGTTCCGTTGTAGATCAATCTGTGCACCACTCGCTACTAGTTCCTTTACAACATCTATACGTCCATTTTCACTGGCAATATATAGAGGAGATGGTCCAGTATTCCCTTGTAGATCTATCTGTGCACCACTCGCTACTAGTTCCTTTACAACATCCATATGTCCATTTTCACTGGCAATATATAGAGGAGATGCTCCAGTGTTCTCTTGTAGATCTATCTGTGCACCACTCGCTACTAGTTCCTTTACGACATCAATATGTCCATTTTGACAGGAAATACAGAGAGGAGATATGTACTCCAGTGTTTCTGTTGTAGATCTATCTGTGCACCACTCGCTACTAGTTCCTTTACGACATCTATATGTTTATTTTGACAGGCAATATATAGAGGAGATACTCCAGTGTTCTCTTGTAGATCTATCTGTGCACCACTCGCTACTAGTTCCTTTACGACATCTATATGTCCATTTTGACAGGCAATATATAGAGGAGATGCTCTAGTGTTCTCTTGTAGATCTATCTGTGCACCACTCCCTATTAGTTCCTTTACGACATCTATATGTCCATTTTGGCTGGCAATATATAGAGGAGATATTCCAGTGTTCTCTTGTAGATCTATCTGTGCACCACTCGCTACTAGTTCCTTTACGACATCTATATGTCCATTGTCACTGGCAATACATAGAGGAGATGCTCCAGTGTTCTCTTGTAGATCTATCTGTGCACCACTCGCTACTAGTTCCTTTACGACATCTATATGTCCATTTTCACTGGCAATACATAGAGGAGATGCTCCAGTGTTCCGTTGTAGATCTATCTGTGCACCACTCGCTACTAGTTCCTTTACGACATCTATATGTCCATTGTGACTGGCAATATATAGAGGAGATACTCCAGTGTTCTGTTGTAGATCTATCTGTGCACCACTCGCTACTAGTTCCTTTACGACATCTATATGTCCATTTTGACAGGCAATATATAGAGGAGATGCTCCAGTGTTCTCTTGTAGATTTATCTGTGCACCACTCGCTACTAGTTCCTTTACGACATCTATATGTTTATTTTGACAGGCAATATATAGAGGAGATACTCCAGTGTTCACTTGTAGATCTATCTGTACACCACTCGCTATTAGTTCCTTTACGACATCTATATGTCCATTGTGACTGGCAATACATAGAGGAGATATTCCAGTGTTCTCTTGTAGATCTATCTGTGCACCACTTGCTATTAGTTTCTTTACGACTTCTATATGTCCTTCTTCACTGGCAATGTATAGAGGAGATGCTCCAGTGTTCTCTTGTAGATCTATCTGTGCACCACTCGCTACTAGTTCCTTTACGACTTCTATATGTCCTTCTTGACTGGAAATATATAGAGGAGATGTTCCAGTGTTCTCTTGTAGATCTATCTGTGCACCACTCGCTACTAGTTCCTTTACGACTTCTATATGTCCTTTTTGACTGGCAATATATAGAGGAGATGCTCCAGTGTTCCGTTGTAGATCTATCTGTGCACGACTTGCTATTAGTTCCTTTACGACTTCTATATGTCCTTTTTGACTGGCAATATATAGAGGAGATGCTCCAGTGTTCCGTTGTAGATCTATCTGTGCACGACTTGCTATTAGTTCCTTTACGACCTCTATATGTCCATTTTGACAGGCAATATAAAAAGGAGATGCTCCAGTGTTCCCTGGTAGATCTATCTGAGCACCACTCGCTGCTAGTTCCGTTACGACATCTATATGTCCATTTTGACTGGCAATATAAAGAGGAGATGCTCCAGCGTTATTTTGTAGATCTATCTGTGCACGACTTGCTATTAGTTTCTTTACGACATCTATATGTCCTTCTTGACTGGCAATATATAGAGGAGATGTTCCAGTGTTCTCTTGTAGATCTATCTGTGCATGACTTGCTATTAGTTCCTTTACGACTTCTATATGTCCATTTTGACTGGCAATATAAAGAGGAGATACGCCAGTGTTCTCTTGTAGATCTATCTGTGCACCACTCGCTAATAGTTCCTTTACGACTTCTATATGTCCATTTTCACTGGCAATATACAGAGGAGATTCTCCAGTGTTTATTTGATGATTTATGTCCACACCATAAGTTATCAGTTTTTTTAATTGCATCAAGCATCCAGTCTTGCTTACCCATGAAAGGGCAGATTGTCTATTTACTTTGACAGATTTTGATTCTGTTTTTTTACACTAAATTAAAAATATAAAAGTAGATTAATGCAGGAGTGATATATATTATTTCACAATAATCCTTAATAATAATCTCATTTTAATAATATTACAACATTTTGTTTAAAGTGTTTTCGCTATATTTTGCTACATATGTTCATGATTATAATATCAGCTCAAATTATGCTTCTAATTTTGTCTTATTCACATTAGTAGCTCATACATAATTATGTGGCAGAATAATAGACTATTTTGGTCTAAGTTAGCATTGCAGTATATAGTTTTCTATTTGCCCAAAAATGTTCTTATAGTCATCTTCTAACAACTTGCTGGCTTTCTGTGAGCAGTGGATAATTCGAAATATTTGCTATCTGATTTACACTGAATTCAGTAGCAAGAGTAATTCCTCACAATCAAATCCATGGGATACTGTTAATAGGTTCTAGCTATTTTCTATCAAGTAAAATTCATAAAATCACTTGTTTACCATACATCAACCGTGATGAACTCAGGGAAATTGTGAAAATAAATTTTGACCAACATTCCACAATGATATGTAATAGCTATCACTAGCATAGGGTTTCTGGAGTGCATAGAATCTGGAGTGCACAGAATCATATTCTGGCATTAGTTTTTAAATTTAAGTTAAATTTTATGTGGTATTGTTTTATGCTTGTAAATATTATACTAGATAAAATATTTTAGTTTTGTCGACTATGTGTCAGCAAGTACTTTCACAAAAAAAATTTCATAAATCTTTGCATTAAAACAGTGATAAAGAAAACTACCAAAGTCTCAGTAGTAAGCTTAAAAGTGCAAAAGATCTGAACAGCTTAAATTTTCGTTTCAGCAATATTGCCCTTTTCGTGGAGAGGACTGTATCATTGCGAAAGATCTTCTAGGCACTCAAACAGATGATATCCTTGCATTGGGAGGAAAAAAACTTTAAGATTAAAATGCTTAATTAAAAGTAGCTATTTTTATAGAGAGTAGTATGGTCCAGTCTCCAGTATGGCCAAAGATGTAGAGACTGCTGCCACCAAGTGTGGTAGGAAGCAAGACTAGAAGTCACAGCTGCCTCCAAGTGTGGTAAGAAGCAAGACTAGAAGCCACAGGAGTGCTTGGTAGGCCACCACCAGAATCAACACTGACCCCAGAGAGAGGAAGGGAGTTGCAGCTAACTACTCTGAGAAGCTCTCTTATTCCTCCTCTACCCAGTTGCAGGCAGCGTTCACAACCCAAGATCTAAGAGGATTTGGCTTTGTGAACTCTTTTGTCAAAGTGTGATACAAGTTTGAAGTGAACATGTGTAGATTGAATCAGGCATGCTGGAACAGCCAATATATATAGAAAACTGCCCACCACACCCTCTTTCTGAAGTGCGTGAAATAGAAATGGAAATGTCGCAAAGCGATTGGTTGAGTTCTGTATATGACCAAATATGGCAATAAGAAAGGTGTGAGGATCAGAGAACATATGCATAGTCAGCTGAAAGAACTGTTTAGTCATGATCCTTGTGTGTGGAATCCTGCTTGTTGGTGGGAATTTCACCACACATGTGAAGCCAGAAAGGATTTCAAACTGAGAAAATTGGATTGTTTCTCTCCGACTTGCATGCAGTATAGATGTGAGGTGCCATGCAACTGCATGGCAGCTTTCTTGTCTCCCTGATCAATAGACTCGGCAGTTTGCCAAGGTTTTGGTGCTACAAATACCATGCTGAATGTTATTGCATTTGATTCTGTTGTTCAATATCTGCTGGGTAAAATGTGAAGCATTTGAAAGCAACAGGATGAGAGTTTTCTAGGAGAATGCTAAAATCAACACTGATTATAGAAAATATGTCTTAATCTCAAGGATATTCATCACTAATAGCATTCAAATCAAGTGTAATAAAAAATTATTCCATGCAATTTCTGATGACATAAGTGAGGCTATTGATAATGTAGCCAAGAAGACCAATGCTGTAATAGACAGTATTGAAAATGATAAGAAAAAGTATTGCTATCATGTTGACTACGATATCTGCTCTCATTTAAAAGCAGCACCCTAGAAGAATTATTGTCAAAAGTCAGCCATAAAGCCATCTTGTAATATCAGTGGTGAAAAATCTAGCCACTCCTCTTCTAATAGCTTTGCTAGTGCCACTCAGAGATTCAATAGAATTTATCGGAGCTTTCTGTAATATTGGGGTTACTTTTCTTAGGCATTACAAAAAACCAGCTGCAAATTCTAAAATGGGTCTTCCTGGATGGAAGTCTGAGAGAGATAGCCTGCTACAAGGTGTGAATGACAAATCATCCAGTTCTATGGTCAGGTTAATGGTCTTTCTTCCCATTATTTCTTGTTGTTGAACTCTGAATTTGCTACCAAATGAAGGCCTGAAGTTCATAGTTATAGGTATGTAAATAATTAGTAATGAAGTTTTTCATAGTGAAATCACCAGCAGTATTAGTGGAAATGGGATTTTTTTTTGTGAATGACCTCTGCAGAAAGCGTTCAAAAAGCAGTTCCCAACATTATTGCAGGCAATGCTTAACAGTTAAGTAGTTATAAAGGTCTAGTACAGTTGTACAGGCCTTAACAATTTTGTTCCCATGCATATTTTCTGAATTGTGCTGCTTCAGTAAACTTGTTGTTTGAAATGATGAGATTTTATCAGAAAAATTTTAATATAATATTGTTAATACATTAATTGTTGAACTTGCAATTATGAACATAGTAGCTACAGCTCACTTTCATCATCTTATCATCCATCAGTTCAATTACTTCATTATCTAGGTCAGAATTCCCATCAGCGTCCCTATCGCTGCCGGTTTCTTGCATGTAATCGCCACTTTTATCTCTACACTGTACTCTAAATGATCAATAGCCAGCAATTGTTATTGATGTGCTGGTGAAGATGATGGCTGACTACTGCTCAAGGTAATAGGTACATTCAGACAGTTTTGGCAGTTTACACTGAGGGTCACAGTTGTTGGTTTTCTTATACTTACAGTGATGAATGAGACGTCCAATTTAGCACCCACATCCTTAATGCTACTCTGGCTATGACATTATTGAGATGGTCATCACTATCTCTAGTCCTTCACAGAAATGTCAGCATCTGGCTGTTTTTATCCATTGCCTTCCAATGGACTATTGGTTGAAGAAAATTATTATTATTATTATTATTATTATTATTATTATTATTATTATTATTATTATTATTAACTCAGAGCAGTGTAGGAGAAATGCCAAGAGAAACACCATGGAAAATGCCTTGCCCAATTCATTAAAGAAAAATTGAAGTCACATCCATTACTTACAAAGAGTGTTTGCATCACAAGTTGTAAGGAAGTTGAAGGAATATTTATATGATCACAGTCATCATTTCTTCGAGTTTGAATATATCCAAACTTCTGTGTTTTATTAAATTGAACTAATTTAAGCGGTACTGGTACTAGCACAGTCAATGTCATGTGACTACAATGGGTAAACTTATGTGCTATATATTAATATCTGGGCTAAGTACTGCTTTCTTAATATCAATGGAATCCACTGGTGACCATATTCTAGCATCAGGCTTTTCTGGAAGAGTCACTCTGTGGTGAAGTTTTCATACATACAAAACATGACTTTCATAAAACCCTCCTACTGCAGTAAACTATTTGGTAAGGATGTAAAGTTATTTCAAAAAGTGATCTGTGAGAAAGCAAATGAGAATCATTTACATTTACAATTCTTCACTTAGATAAAATTGATATAATATTTGCAGAAAAATCTTTACAGATGAAGTTTTCAGGCACAAGAATTGGTCTTGCAGTTTCCCTGGATCTGGCAAGACTGACTCATGACTTATTGTCATACTCATACTATTATGTTCACATGATTAATATTGTGGAGAACCAATCCACATGAACATAATCATTTTAGCTAGCTATGTTTTATATCATTATCATTATTATTGTATTTTAGTTTGCACCCGTGAATCGGGCACTTCTGCTGCAGGGTAAGATGTTCGTCAAGCAACTTCGTCCTCGCTCCATCACTTGTGTATTTATTTGATTGGACATTTGAATAACCATGTCATTATTCACAAATTCATATTTAAGCACTATCCTTATTCTCAGTTTAGTTCTGTCTTAGCAACCAATATTATAACAAGTTAGACTGCTGTTAGCTAGCTTGATTGACAGAACTCTAGTCAAGAAGGAGTAAAAGGATTATAATTCCCTACAAATATAATTCATAAAATATTCTCAGAAGTAGCTATTTAGAAGAAAAACTCTACACAAAGACACTTCACAACTGCTTGTTATTGTGTTATAGTCGCCCATTAAATATATAGGTGAGTATTTTGCTCTGCATTGATATATATTAACAAAAATGTTTATACGCAAGCCACAGTAGTCCTGTAAAAGCTATTCAAAACACCTACTTCCTTAGGATGCTTTGTTAGTGGTGGTAAAAGCGCATATATTGGCACAGAATGACTTGCTGGAGTTATAAAGCTTGGAAAATACGACCAAAATTGAGCTCAGACTGCAGGTAAAACCGCACGCAAGTTCTTTACTTCTGGTCAAAAATTAAAAGTGAAGGTGGCGGCGATTGGACTGTACCATAACATGCATAAGAGACACTGTATACCAGATTGCTAAGTAAAGCTTACATTCTGCCAGTCTATAAGAATTATATACATGTATATTTTTTATTTTTTTATAGCAACATTGACCTAACACTGAATTAGTCTAGAACATGATGATTAATAGTCAAACTATCTCTCCTTGATAAATGCCTGACTGAAATTTAGACTCTATGAAATGTTGACTCTTTAGTGTGAAATATGAATGAGTTAAACACTAAACAAAATGGCATTGTTATGGTGAATAAGTTAGACAATTTATTAATCTTCAATCTACAACATAATACACTAACATATTTTTGATGTTTTTATTAATTCTGAGTCTTGTTGCAGAGATGAATATTTCTTAGCATAAAGTAATGAACTTAAATTGCGTGAGGTAATTGAAATTAAACACTTTGGCCTAGTCCTAAGCCCCACACATATCACATTTATACTGTTGAGTATAACTGCTTCATGCGGTCATACACCAAATAAACTGGTGTTGAGGTATCATAATATCAGCTAATTATTCCTGTAGTGAAGTTACGCATGGTAAATTAAGTGGCTGTAATCTAACTTTGACTATTTACACAGGATTAATTTAAATAAAGCAATTGTTGAATATAAATTCCACTTTACAGAAATTATGTCAAAAAATTCTTGATGGTAAAGAATATTGCCAGTGCAAGCCGTTTAGAGAATATGTTAATCACGTATTATCTTGAGTAGTTTCTCTGAAATTCATGCTATTTTCAGTTAATTTGTGCTTGATCAGGAGAAATAGCAACCCCATTCTTGTAAGTCCTTATTAGTCTCACAAGCTGTGTGTGTAGTTCAACATATGTGAGCGGGTCTGGGAAAAGGGACCTTACGGCGCAAAAATTGAAATTGAGATATAGGCTCCAGAAGTAAGTCATCGGAAAAATTCTTTCTTTCTCCTATTTTTGTTTTTTGCAGAATTAGTATTAGTGACCCTTACTCTACGTCTATGCCAAATTTCGCATGTCAAAACGACTTAAAAGACCCCAAGCGTGCCGTTAAAAGATAAGCTACTTTTTATTCTCTCTCATTCTCGAAGTACAATAAACGGGGAATGGGCGGAGTTTCTAGTGCTAGCTAAAAAAACGGCATAGCTTTGAGACTACTGCATGCACTCTACAGCTTACCTTTGGCTTAAAGTTTACCGCTACAGCGAATAGAGCAGCCAAGGATTCCAACAAGACAGGTCGTGAGACGCTCTGAAAGCTAAAAAGAACTCTACGCAAACTTCGTTAGTCGCCGAAAAAGCGGCTGTACGATTTAATTGCGTATGCGGAGTACGCCGTTAAGTATACGGAAACGTTAATTATACCGGAAATGGAAATTCAATTTATGTTTTCTCGATTTCTAGCTCAATTGCTTTGCTGAATAGGGCCCAGTTCAACTGCCAGTTTCTCTGCGTGTCGAAGGTTTTACCCTCCAGTATTTTAGCACTAAGTTGAGATAAATTGTATCTTTTTATTAGCATAAAAAACTCAATTTTTTTGATTTGCGCCATAAGGTCTCTTTTCCTAGACCCACTCACATATTATATGGTGTCTTATGTGGAGAGTGTATGTGGTGAGTGCAAAAAAAATATATCCCTTGTCTTCAAACTGTAAGTGAATGAAATGGCTCTCATTGGTGTCTGTTAGCAAGATATCCCTAGGTACTATATCTAGCTAGGTTCTGTTCTTGTATTAGATATAAATACAAATCTACATCTTAATTCTTGTCTGAAATAAGCTTTTGAACTTACTTGTTCTTCATTAGTTTCTGCAGCATTAAAAGGCCACGGAAACTCATTTGTTTCTATAATAGCAAAAAATATATATCTTCTGTAACTAAAAATAAATACTATTGTACTATCAAGTTTTGAAAGATGAAACAATAACTCAATTGTTGATAACTTATATAACTTATTAAATCTCAGTGTACGATCTCAGGAATTACCATCATTTCTCAATGTTCTGACTACATACAATTAATAAATTCTCAGAGCATATATAAAAACATTATTAATGACAAGTGGCTAATTCTTATAGTTTCATAAGATTAGTGCCATTATTACAACATATTTCTCACTTATTAGCAGTAACAATAGGATCATTACAGAGTGAATTGACTTCGATAATCAGCCCAGTCAAGTGACTTGAAATATATAATTACTAGTGATGTGCTTGAGCACAAATGGCGAGCGAGCCTAAAGACTATACTATTTTTATTGACTTCTAACACTGAAGCTACTGAAAATAAGGTCAAGTTTTTAAATTTAGCATACAGGGTAAAGGGATTTCAGTGCCATAGTAACAACTCTCTGCAACTGCACAACAACAACAAAACACGTTATTTAAAAGTTTTAGCTAAGTAGTGGTTGTAACACACAATGCTTTGACACAGCTGGACATGCACCTACACAGACTTACCTTCGCAGTAGTCTAGTGGACAATGTATTTTCAGGTAAATACTGTGCGCACGGCTTATAACCATGACAAAGATCGCATTGACTTACCGCCGCCACTAACTCGAATAGAAATGGAAGTCCCTTAAGTTGTCAAGTTTTAACTGTACCGGCAAAAGAATTCAAAACGGTAAACAATTCAATTTCTAGGGTGATACGGGTACTGATCGATAAACCGCAGGATTCTGTTTAGTGCAATTTGGGACGGGGTCGACAACCGAACTAACACAAAAACGCGAGGGTCAAAGTACAAAAATGCCTTACGTACGTCCATACATATATACAAATAAATAAACTGACATCCCCGATTTTCAATTGTGTTACCCCTGTAAGTGTCTCGCTCGCTACGCTCGCTCGCCAATAATGTACTTCTAATATTATCCTTTATAGTTTCAACTTGTGTCACATTAAATGCACAATTATAAGTAGTTTATTAAGACTTAAGCCAAAGCTGAACACTAAAATTTTCATTATTAGCTCATCATCACTTCACACTTTATTCCACATTTACTCTTACTGAGCATGCTTGTTTCTCAGTATTTGTACATGTGTAATTATATCACTTTCAAATATCACCTTTCTAACCCATTGTATCATTTTTCACTTCTCACTGTTACACTAATCTTCAGTATCTGTATATATCATACCACAGCAAATGTAGTATAACTAGTCTTAGTTAGTTAGCAAGAAGTCCACATTGGGGAACTGTTCTCAATAAACATTCCCTGTCTGATTACTAAGAGTGGACGTCTCAGATGACCACTGAGACGTTAACTGTGCATTACTAAAATTATAACAATATAATACAACAGAATTAATACATTAGCTTTTTACCTGAATCTGTTATTATGAAGTCTATGTTATTACACTGAACTTTTAGTACTTTTGCTTTCATGTACCGAAGACTTCGAAATTGAATGATTTCATCTTCAGTTAACCAAAATCCATCTGGTATGGCTGATATGTGCAAGTGAAAAGTGACGCAAACACATCCGGTTTCAACTCCTTCTACTTGTAGCTTCACTGGGTCTACTTTAATAATTTTACATATATCTTCTCCAAGAATCATTAATTTGTCCAAGTTGCAGTTTTCAAAATAATCATCAAGTTTAACTAATAATTTAACATGATGTTCTCCATTCATTCCTATTCCTGAAGGACATCTTGTCACTCTGTTCTTGATATAACCAGCGAATCTGGTTCTGTAAGATTCCATCATTCTTTTACCTTTCTCAAAACCAGTTCTACGTATAACATGCTCAAGAAGCTCAAAGTTAAAGAAAGAACAGTAGCTAGAAAAGATGCGCCATAATTTTCTGAAAGTAACATCTTCTAAGGTATCTTTAGTAATTTTTTGAAATCTATCATTCTTCAACACTGTTCCGCAAGGTAACCAATTTTGCAGCACAGAGCGTAAATCATCAATTAGATCCTCGTCATTATTAATAAACTGGTGCAGTTCTTCTAGAATTTCTATATACTCCTTATTTAGATTGCATGTTTTCATTTTAAATTTTGCTTCATAATTTTTGTCATTTGGATCAACAAAATGACCGTAGAGTGTCAAGGCATCTGTATGTAAACATAATTAAATAAAACATGGCAGAATAAATAATTTAAAAAAAAACTTATTGTATGCAAAAAAATATTGTAATCCACTCTATTTTTCTGCTCACATGATTATGATTATAAAGTACTATTCTATATCATAGAAATGATTAAAGATTATAGCACTTCACAAAAAGACCCCACCCTTACTAGCGTTGACAAATCATTATCTTTTATGGAGTGAAAGGAGGCTACACTAGACAAAGGTCCAAGCACAATAAAAAAATTAAAAGTAGAAACAGGTGAATTAGAGTTTTGAAAATAGAAACTGGTTGGAAACTCTCTGAGGGTATTGTCAAGCTCACTACTTTTATTCAGTGGACTATCACAACCACGAAAGAATGCAAAGTGGACTCACTAAAGCTTCTTTATACACTATAATAGCTGAGCTCCTCAATTATTTACCCTGACTGAATTTTTGATATAATAAATAATGATATGAAAATTTATAGCCTTATACAGTTATTTTCTTTAAAACTTTCCAATACTTCTTCAAATCAACACTTCCTAGTTCTGGTCCTTCAATAGCATTCATAATATTTAGTCTTAAGTTTACATCTGGCAGTCTGTTTCATAGTCATGACTGCACCATTTTCAAGTGGCTAAAAGTTTTATTTTTTTGTGAATCTAAAATATCTCCCCCCCCCCCCCCCCCCTCCCCCAAGCTAAAAATCCTGTACGAACCAGATCTATTTGTGTGGTGTGATTTGATTATTGTTCCTTTATTGGATGGCAACACTGCCTGCCAAGCTCAAGACATGTTGGCAACAGAGTTATGGATACTCTAGAGCAGCAACACTAGATCAATTAATATCATTTGAGCTCTAATGGAAAGGTGTTACATAGCTTTTACAACCCCAACTAAACATTAGATTCACATGGCCCATAGTTGCTTTGGGTTTTGTAATCCTCATACACAGTGCCTGTGGTTTTGGTAATAATGTTCAATGTCAAAAAGTGGTGAAAAATTATCTGAAAGAAGTCCTCTACTTTACATTGGCAGATTTGTTAGCTCAAATGGAAAATTTGTGTCTTTGGGCCTAAACTTTCAGTAAGTTTGTATTGTCAAGAAAAGATGTATGTTATCTTGAAAAGGCAGAGCAAAGCTGACTGTAGTTAATGATGGTATTCAATAAGTAGTATGAAGTGCCTACTTCGCTATAAAAAAAAAGATTCTAATTGAAATACATGGAGATCATCAGAGTACTGAAAGGTATAAAATGGCAGCATGTTTCATGGTCTAGAGTATCTAATTGAGCTCAACAGCTGTTGAAAATTGTCAGGAGTTGAAGTTGGAAAACCAAAAAAAGAGAACAATTGTTTACCAGGAAAGTAGAGAGCATAGATTGTTCTTAAAATTTTTTAGATTGTTTAAAATAACAAAAATTAACATCATTTAGTGCTTATGCTAATCTCAACTGCATCTATAACACTGACTTTCGCTGACAATATATTATTAACTTTAACTTAAGTTACCTTACCTTCATCATACAAGACAGTATCACCTGTAGAGTCAAGTTCCTGTTCTACATTGCCAATACTAGTGATGGAAGGAGTTCTTGAAGCATTTAAAACAGCATCACCTGTAGAGGGCAATCCCTGTTCTACATTGCTAGAATTAGCTATGGGAAGAGTTTGTGAAGTAGTGACAGATGCTGTGGATCTTGTCCATAACATTGTGGAAGATGCTATAAGGATTAACACCAAATACGGATCTTCACATAGAATTCTCTTTTAATGATAATCAGATTTAGGTGGGGAAAATAAGCTTAGCAGAAAATTATTAACATTTAACTGAGAGATTTAACTAGATAATTTAATAACATCAGCAGTTGATATACCTATTCATTGCTTAGCGCAGAAAATTATTAACATTCAAATGAGAGATTTAACTAGATAATTTAATAACATCAGCAGTTGATATACCTATTCATTGCTTAGTGCTAGCATACAAAATGCAAAAGCATGAAACTGCCAACAACAATGAAAAACTTTTCAGTTAATTAAAGCTGAAAAATTATTTGATGGTTGTACTTGTGAAGTGCCAATTTTGAACTAGTTTAATCCTGTGGCTACAGGCTGATCACATTCACCAGCTAAAAATAGCACAATTATTAACTATACAATGCATGTCACCTTCATTTATTGGTGAACAAGTAAAGCAAAATTGGGTGCCAATTCAGGTTATATATGTTATGTGAATGCAGTTGTGGCATATACAAATAAATGATTAAAATTGATTACTAAAAACGTATAGACAATACAAAGCAGACATAACTTGTAGAAAACAAACCTTTCTTTATATTAGCTGATGAATGTTTCACATAATAATAACATATAAGAATTTTAGAATGTAGCTAGTCACATGAAAGCAATCTGATTGGTCCATGACATGAATCTATTCAAATAGATTCATTCGGCAGCATTGTCAAGAATCGTATGTTTGTTTCAGCTATGACTACATTTTAAAACAGTTAGGTTCAGATATAGTGAATCGGCTAAGTTTAAAAATCCATGGACTCTAGCAGCGTCCTCACAAATCTCTTACCCTATAGCAGCATCCTCGCTATGCTCGGACGCCTAAGCAATCAAGATAGCAATTAATGCTGAGCAAATTGGAAATAAGTGAACTTAAGTTATTAATACAATAATTACTGAATAATTCTGCTTTACTCAATATTCATACATCAACCCTGAGCTTGCTAAATATCACACTACAACACTGACACCAAAACAAACTTGTAACTATACTACAATTGACTACACTATATTACCTCGAGGTGCTATATATTTCTCCGTAACCATATCAGCCAAGTCCTTCCTATCAACTACTTCCAGAGCATCACATATTCTAGTAAACCAAACATCTGCAGCAAAGTTGTTCAGAAAGTAGTCGAATATGTGCACAAATGTTTTGTCACATTCATGACCAAAATTTCTTTCAAAAGTTTTTATCTTGTCTAAAGGTACTCCAAGTTGAACTCCAAAGGTCAAGTATTTATGTTGTACTTCAATCAAGTCTTTCACTAAATTAGCCAAAAGTTCTACAAAAATATAATGCACAATAAAATAACAATATTCAAATTACGGCTATAATTCAATCAAGCCAGATATACTTGCAGGGCAAAATGAATTACAAAAAAACATACTGCTAATTTTAACGTTTTACATTACTAAGCATTTATGGCCAAGTTTTAAGCCAAAATAACCGCTGTGGTTACAGAAGAAACTTGGGGAAGTATAAAACACTGTTTTAAAGGCATATTATTATCTCCTAGTATTTATCTATGTTTGCTGTAAGATTTATTGTACTATTCTTTAGCTAATTAGTAGCTGTAACACACAACACTTTCACACACATGTTCATTGCATGTACCAGTCACAGTACAAGACATATGTTGTACTCGCTTCATGACTTAACTGGCGATAGGACAACAGAGTAAGAACAACACTGTTGCTCAGGGTGTATAGTATTGGACAAAGAACGCATCAATCAAGATAACTTGCAAAGACTGCTAATTTGTATAGAATATGAACTCCCCAATAAGTTAGTATGACTTAACTGTTTTTGCAACATTCAGAACATGTCAGAGACAACCTAATTCACAATTAACTTTAATTGGATGATACAGACAAAGATTGATAAACCAAAGGGTTCTGATTAGTGGGATGATGGAAATGGGGTCGACCACCAAGCTAACACATAAAATGCAAAGGTGAAAATACAAAATGACATACACATTTCACACATATAAACAATCAAAATTATATTGCCAAATTTTTTTTATTGTGTTACCCCTGATAGAGTCTCACTATTTTTGCTAGCTCGCCAATAATATATACTATCTTCTCAACAATTCACTCTTAATGTCTAAATTCTATTTAAATGTCTACATTTGATTTAAATGTCTAAATTTAATTTCGGTTACTTCTATTTCATAATTTTATAGTACATACTAGTGATGTGCTCAAGCACAAATGACGAGTAAGCCTAAAACTACACTATAGTTAAATGATTGATTTTAACTTGTAACACTCAAGCAACTGAAAAAAGTCAAGTTTTTTAATTACGTATATACGGTAAAGGGGTTTCTATGACTTAGTAACAACTCACTGCAACTGTTTGAATGAAAAAAACAACAAAAAACAAGTCACAACATTTAAATGTTTTCTTGATATCTTTAGCACAATACTTCCACACAATTAGACATACCTACACAAGACTTACCTTTGTGAAAAGTCTAATGGCCAATGTAATTTTCAAGTAAATACAGTTGTGTAGGGCTTATAACTATGACTAACAGTGCATGAACTTACCATAGCCACCACCTCGAATAGATATGTTATTCGTAGTAAGTTTTTAAGTTTTAACTGCACCCGCAAAGGAATTCAAAACAGTAAATAATTCAATTTCTAGGTACGGGTAATGATTTATAAGATTCTCTTTGTGAAGTTTATGATGGGGTGGACTACCAAACGAACATAAAAATGCCAGGGTCAGAGTACAAAAATTACATACATATGTGACCGGATTTGTGAAAACCCGGCTAAACACGGCATCTAAAGTTTTCTAATTTATTCTACCAGTAGGCTGCACGGGGCCTTGGGATGCCTTCCTCCTAATTTGGAAGCTGTAGCACAAGCCGTCTTCGCCCTACGCACTACAACACTTCAGTATTTTTGCTAAACTTATTATTGCTGATTTCGAATAAAACGCCGAGTAAAGGCGTTGCTAAGGTCAGGGGGCGTGCCTTGTGTCCCTATACTATTACTGCGTGTCTCCGGGACACTATGGAGGAATAAACCGGTTACAGGCGGATTGAAAGAAGTCTAAAAGGCTTAATGCAGGGCTCCTATGATGACGAGAATTGCGTGAGTACGTGAATTATGTAGAATAGTAAGTGAATTAGTTAGCTACAGTTTTTTCCCGGCTGTTAGTGAAAAGCCCGCCAATAATTTCTTAGCAACTCTCCGTACACGAGTCCAACCGGCTAGTGTTTCTAGCCTCCTAGTGTGAGTTCTAGAGCACGCCAGAGCTTACAACTGCGTCATACTAGAGCTAACTGGTGTCTATCCATTTCTGCCATAAAAAATTTTTCGAAAAAAATCGACCCATAAGGCTTTACCCGGTGATACTGAAAAATTGTTTGCCGCGTTTAGGCGGATTTTCCCAAATCCGGTCACATATATCCAAACATATGTATAAACAAATATCTCCGAATTGCAACTGTGTCACACATAATAGTGTCTCGCTCGCTCGCCAATAACCATTAATTAACCATTGATATGTCACCTCGAATAGATATGTTATTCGTAGTAAGTTTTTAAGTTTTATCTGCACCCGCAAAGGAATTCAAAACAGTAAATAATTCAATTTCTAGGTACGGGTAATGATTTATAAACCAGAGGATTCTCTTTGTGAAGTTTAGGATGGGGTGGACTACCAAACGAACATAAAAATGCCAGGGTCAGAGTACAAAAATTACATACATATATCCAAACATATTGTATAAAACGATGTAGCTCGCTCGGTAGAAATATCCACTATGTTACAGGGAGACAGGAGAATAGTGACTCAACTGCCCACAGTTACCCTGCTGAACCCACAGCAGAACAATCCCACACTAATAACCCAATGTTCTCAGGCTACTAAGCGACAAATAGTATATTAGAAAACTGACAAAAGTAGTTACAGTAGTAGTAGTAGTACAAGTATAAGAAGGCAGAGAGGATGCTCCACTCTACCCTTTTATAGGCAGAGCAGAGCAGGGCCCCTATGAGACAAACAAAGCAATGTCAACAAAGAGCAGGCTAGAGATGGAGAGTAATAGTGTAAGGGTGAATGAGATATAATAACTGTTAATGAGAGCGAACACAAGAGGTACTAATTAATAGTGTAAACAGTCACACATGCAATGAGCAATTCCAGCCTCTGTTCAGGCATGGCCAGAACATCCTCCCCCACGAAAAGACGAACTAGATTCGGATGTGTCGAGTAGAGGAACTAGCTTGTGTACTGATCTTCGGTAAACACCTTTTGAAGTCCTGATGTCGACAGCTCTGACCAGATCATCTTGTCCAGGAAATATTTCCTGCACAACAGCCAAGGGCCAGTTTCGTTGGAACATCTCTTGGTCCTTGAGTAGAACAAGTTGGCCAGGATATATGTTGTCAGAAGTTTTCGTCCACTTATTTCTCTTTTGTAAAAGTTGAAGATATTCCTTGGACCATCTATCCCAGAAGTCAGCTGATAGTTTCTGGCACAGGTTCCAGCGTTTGCTGGCGGTGATAACCATGTCAGTAGATGTTGGTGCAGGAAGAGCTCGCAGGGATCTGCCCACCAGGAAGTGAGCTGGGGTCAACGCTTCCACTCCGTCATCAGGCATTGTATCCATAGGGCAAAGGGGACGAGAATTCATTGTAGCTTCAATTTCCACAAGGATAGTGATGGCTTCCTCCACTGACAGTACGTATGAACCAACAGTTTTCCGGAGATATGTTTTCACACTTTTCACAGCAGCTTCCCAGATGCCTCCAAAGTGGGGTGCACGTCCAGGGATGAATGACCAATCGACTCTCTTGGTATGGAAGAATTGAGTGAGGGTCTTTGATTCTGTTGTCAGTAGATCATAGAGCTTGGCTAGTTCTCTGTTAGCTCCTACGTAGTTTGAGCCATTGTCAGAGACCATTTTCTCAGGACATCCTCTCCTGGCACAAAACCTCCTGAAAGCAGCCATGAAAGCTTCAGTTGAAAGCTCCATGACTAATTCAATGTGCACGGCATGTGTTGATAAGCAGATGAAAATACAAACGTATCCTTTCACATGTATGGGTTTCCTCGTGTGTCCTTTCTTTAGAGTGAGAGGTCCGGCAAAGTCTGTGCCGGTCTTAGAGAACGGGGGTGAAGGTTGAACTCTTTCCTTGGGAAGTTGACCCATCAGCTGTTTGGAGGTTCTGGCATACTCCTTCCTGCATGTAACACATCCATGAGTAATAGCTCTCACCAGTCTCCTAGCCCCAGGTATGTAATGAGTGGAGCTCAAGAGTCCCATGAGAAGTGTTGGACCGGCATGGTGATTAGAGATGTGGAGGTGTCTGACTAGGAGGAGTGTGAGGTGAGACTTCTTGTTCAGAATGATGGGATGTTTCTGCTGAAAGTTAAGTCCAGATTTCTGCAGTCTTCCTCCAACTCTGAGGAGTCCATCCTTATCCAGGAATGGGTGTACAGTATGTAAAGAGCTTGATGCAGGTACTGGATGACCGGATGCAAGTAAATCCATATCCTTGTGGTAATATTGGTGTTGCTGCCTCTTCACCAGGAGCATCTCAGCATGAGTGATTTCCTCCATGGTAAGTGTGGATGAGAACAGCCTTCGCTCCCTAGAGGTCCTGCAGTTGGCTATAAAACGATACATCCACGCATGAGCATGTACACACAAGGTGTAATTTGAGAAGCGAGTAAGGAGGCACTCAATGTGATTTGGTTCTTTCTCTATCACCAGTGCAAATGACTTCAGTTCTGGAAGAGGAGTTGAGAGTGTGTCAGTTCCAGTGAGAGATGGCCAATCAGTTGGTGGGGATCTCAGCCATTCCGGACCATTCCACCAAAGATGATGTTGAAGTAAGTCTCCTATAGAAGTCCCCCTGGAAGCAACATCCGCAGGGTTATGTTGTGAAGGCACATGTCTCCAATGTGAAGGAGAAAGAGCCTCTGTGATCTGGACAACTCTGTTTGCCACATATGTCTTTAGCTTCACTGGCGGTGTTCTAATCCATCCCATAGCGATAGTTGAATCACTCCAGGCAAACACTGAAGATGATACAATGTTCAATTCACTTTGCACTGTCTGGAGTAGCTTAGAGAGTAGTACTGCTGCTGACAGTTCCAGCTTTGGGATAGTCTGTGGCTTGATGGGAGCTACCTTGGACTTAGCGAGAACAATATGAACAGAAACTTGTGAATCACTGTACATAGCTCTCACATAAACCACAGCAGCTATGGATAATTGCGAAGCATCACAGAATCCGTGAAGCTGAAGCATCTGGATTGTCTTGTCTGCCAGGAAGTAACATCTAGACAACGAATGCTCTGTGATGAGTGGAAGTTCTTCCCTCCATAGTTTCCACGTGTTACAGAGATCTTGTGGTAGTGCTTCATCCCATTCAAGTCCCATCTGCCAGATCCTTTGCAGAAGGATCTTGAGTGAAATAGTGGCTGGAGTATACCATCCAAGCACGTCAAAAGTTCGAGCCACATCAGAAAGCACTTGTCGTTTGGTAGGAATGTCAGTCTTGCAGAGTTGGGGAGTGGCTACATGAAGCGTGTCAGTGGCAGTCCTCCAGTGTATTCCCAATGTCTTGTGGCATTCTGCAGGAGGCTGGATGACTTGGACTTCCTCTGTCTCCAGTAGATTTGGAGGAATAGAGTTCCTCAGGTCAGAGGAATTAGTTCTCCATTTCCTGAGTGTCATCCTGGCAAGTGAGAGAAGCTCTGTCAGTGAACTTCTCAAGTGAGATGCCTCTTCCACAGTCTCTGCGCCAGAGAGGAAGTCGTCAACATAGAAAGATGACAAGATAGCTTTAGAAGCTGCAGGATACTGCTCTTGATAGTCCTCAGCAAGCTGGCGCAGAACCTGGGTGGCTAAGAATGGTGAACAGTTCACTCCAAATGTCAACCTAACCATCCTCCACTGTTGCAGGTCTCCTGTGTTATTCTCCATGAGAAAACGGTGTAAGTCCTTGTCCTGAGGGTGTAATGCGACCTCTCTGAACATCTTTGAAATGTCAGCAGTGAGACCCACTTTGTGTAGACGAAATCTGAGGAGCACATTGATAAGTGGTGGATAGGAAATTGGCCCAGGAATCAGGATGTCATTGAGAGAGTGGCCAGTGGATGAAGCAGCAGAGGCATCGAAAACCACCCGGAGTTTGGTCGTGGTGCTGCTCTCCTTGAACACACCATGCATGGGAAGAAAGTAGACGTCTTCAGTGGGATGGTTCAATTCCGACAGAGGGACTAACTCTGCATGCCCAAGGCTCGCATACTCGAGGACAGCCTCTGAGAAGTCTTCCCATTTCCCCTTCCTCAGTAGTGAGTGCTTGTTAGACCGGTACCTCTGAACAGCTTGTCGGTAGGAGTCTCCCAGCTTTATGTCTGTGTCTCTCCTAGGGAGCTTCACCATGTATCGACCATCTTGTTGTCTGCTGTGTGTAGACTTGAAGTGTGCCATTGCTCCTTGGTCTTCTGGAGTGAGGAGAGTAGATTTGGGAGGTTCCTCGGATTCCCAAAATGCCTTCAGGAGTGTGTCAGTAGTGGTAGGAGCAACATGATAACACACATGAGTAGTGACTGCTTGTGTTGAATTGTTACAGCAACCACCGACTACCCAACCAAGAGTAGTGTTAATGGCATACAAGTCATTGATGTTGGACCTTACAACTCCATCCTTGAGGATGCTCTTGATAACATCCTGGCCAAGGAGTATATCAATTCCACCAGGAGTTTGGAAGTTAGGGTCGGAGAGTGTTATGGATTCAGTGAAAGAAGTGTCAACGTCCTTCAGGTTGGTTGTAGGTTTGTCCCCAACAATGGATCAAATTACAGCAGCTCTCATGGAGATGGGTTGTGTAGTTGGGTCATGTAGGGATTTGAGAGTGATGAGAGTTTCAGCTTTAATAGTTCCTGCAGGGGTTGATCCGACACCAGAAAGATCAGTACTTGTTGGGGTAGTTTGGAGTTTGAGGGATTTGACTATCTTCTCTGTAATGAGAGAGATGGTAGAGCCAGTGTCTATTATGCCTCGTACCACACAAGATCGTCCTCCCTGCTCCACAAGAACTTTACAGACCCAGAGAATGGCTGTAGGTCTGGGCACAGGAAGTGCTAATGTAATTTCCGGCTGTGAGTTTGATGAGGAGTTTGATGAGGTAGGTGAAGTGTTGGAGCCACTAGAAGTGGTATGTTTGTTGTCTTCCATATGCAGCATTGAATGATGCTTCCCTGAGCAGGTTTTGCAAGTCTTCTTGCTGTGGCACTGCTTGGCTGTATGTCCTGGTCCAAGGCAATTGAAACAGTGATTGGTAGAGGACATATGCTTTCTTCGATCTGCAGCCTCCATCTCTTTAAACTTGTTGCAATAATAGAGTGCGTGTTCCTTCTCATTGCATAGGCCACAAGTAGGTGTAGAGTTGGCAACAAGTGCATAGTGAGGTTTGGGTTTGTCTCCTTTTGCAGTCATCTTAGAGGAAGAGTTTTTCCAAGTGTTGTTTGGTGATGGTTTGAAGTGGGAAGGTTTGAAATCAACAGACTTGCTGGTCAGGATTCTGTTCCTAGTATCCATGAATTCCACCATCTTCTCGGCATGTGGTACCTTGTCGGCAGTCACCAAAAAGCGATACCATTCCTGGGAGAGCGTATTGTCCATCATGGCCTCAAAAAATGCTGTGACCAGTTGAGATGCAGAGCCATCACCGAACTTGTCAATGATGTTAAGGTATTTGGTTAGCAACTCTGAGCAGGTGGCGGTGCCCTTATCAGTGTCTCTAAACTCGGGGAGCTTCTTCAGCTTCACAGCCATGTCAGTGAAGACTCTTCGAGGTTGGTCAAACCTGGTCTTGAGTCTTCCCTCCACAAACTCAAATGAATTACCATTACGTAGAGCATCCTGAATCATGCTGACTGCTGCTGGCTCCTTGATACATTCCAGCAGGAAGGTCAGCTGTTCATCATTGGAGAGTCCCGGCATTTTGCCCAAGTAGTCCTTGAATCGTCTCCAAAAGGATCGCCAGTCAGACAGGTCTCCAGAGTAGATGGGCAAAGGTAGAGTTCTTGCTTTCACACCTTGTCTGATGGACGTAGCAGGATCTGCAGTAGTGCTAGCAGTGGCGGCAGTAGAAGGTGATGATGAGGAGGTAGGTGTGCCAGCACATTTGATATTATTGACTCTTATCCTCATAGTCTTGAGGAGGTCTTTGATTCTTGCAGATGATGCTAGCTTCCTGGGTCTGGTCAGTTCAATGTAAGTGTCAAGTTGTTTTTCAAGAGTGTGAACATCTCTGTCCACAGTGTGGCATAACTGATCACCCTTCAAGGATTCCCAATAGCTCAGAGACTCCTGGAGGTCTTCTTCAGCTGCATGGGCAGAAATTACAGATTTCAGGTGTTGTACACGATCCCTGGTGGTGTCCAGTACTAATAGAAACTCAGACTGGGCAATTTCAATTTCCTCTGAAGGCTCTGGAATGTCCTTATAGGCCTGGTCATAAGTGTCTTCAGCCTCAGTCAGCCTGGTCAGAAGTCTGTCTAAGGTTGACTCCTGAAGCATCTCAGGTCCCAAGGGTTCTTGTTTTTCCAGTTGAGTGATGACACGAGTGACCTTTCCCTTGGCTGATGCCATTATCCTTTTGTGATCCATGTTAGTCAGAGTAGGAGTGAAACAGTGATGATGAGTAAACTGGTAAACAGACAGTAGTCAGTCCAGCAGTAAATGAAGAACGTATGTGAGAGAGTAGAAATAGTTCGTAGACAGTACGTAATCCGGCTCGAAGGACCAATGTATAAAATGATGTAGCTCGCTCGGTAGAAATATCCACTATGTTACAGGGAGACAGGAGAATAGTGACTCAACTGCCCACAGTTACCCTGCTGAACCCACAGCAGAACAATCCCACACTAATAACCCAATGTTCTCAGGCTACTAAGCGACAAATAGTATATTAGAAAACTGACAAAAGTAGTTACAGTAGTAGTAGTAGTACAAGTATAAGAAGGCAGAGAGGATGCTCCACTCTACCCTTTTATAGGCAGAGCAGAGCAGGGCCCCTATGAGACAAACAAGGCAATGTCAACAAAGAGCAGGCTAGAGATGGAGAGTAATAGTGTAAGGGTGAATGAGATATAATAACTGTTAATGAGAGCGAACACAAGAGGTACTAATTAATAGTGTAAACAGTCACATATGCAATGAGCAATTCCAGCCTCTGTTCAGGCATGGCCAGAACACATATGTATAAACAAATATCTCCGAATTGCAACTGTGTCACACATGATAGTGTCTCGCTCGCTCGCCAATAACCATTAATTAACCATTGATATATAACCTCAAATTATGTGTATGTAAACTAAAATATAATCCACATGCTGAAGATGGCCATTGCAAAATGATTTGAAATGTTTGTACTTATGTTCAAAATGTTTCTGAATGACAAAAAGTTCTAAAAGTGTGACTGCTACATTACTACTTGCTAAAATGAGTTAGTGTGGTTAAGTGGGTGTGGTTATAATGGCTGCACCAATTTGATTTGGCTTCCTACTCCTCAGAATTATCAGAAGTGTGCTATAGTATATCCAAGTGAAATTGACATGACTGCAAGAGCAGTAAATGAGGAACGCACTTAGTAAAAAACTGGAAGCAAATTAGCCATGTAAGCTAATAGCAATTGATACGCAAATAAATTAACATACATGTGAAAAGGGGGAGGTTACCCAAGTGCACATTACAGAGTTTATAATATAAAGTCTGTGCTGCAGTTTTAAAATTATTTCCTGGTGCTGTTCTGCTTGCAGGTGCCACACCTAGAGAGGAGGACCTGAAGAAGTGAAATTACTTGCCACAGAAGACTTTAAAGACAGCCCAAGCATAGTAAGCCTTGTGAGTGTTGAAACATCCACGCAGTTCAATTATTTCATTGATACATATCTTGAATGAAAAGTAATGTGATCGCAATATTACAATTCAGATATCACAACCATTAATACTAATGATGTGCTTGAGCACAAATGGCGAGCGAGCCTAATACACTATGTTTATATGATTGATTTTAACTTTTAACACTCAAAGCTACTTAAAATAATGACGAGTTTTTAAATTATGCATATACAATAAAGGGATCTAATGCCATAGTAACCACTCGTCGCAACTGTTTGAACTGAAAAAAAAAAAAAAAAAAAAAAAAAGCCAAACAATACACGTTATTTAAACGTTTTCTTTGTGATATTCTTTCGCTAAGTAGAAGCTGTAACGCACAATACTTTCACACTACTTGACATACCTACACAAGACTTACCTATGTGGTTAGTCTAGTGGACTATACATTTTAAAGTACATACTGTTGTGTAAGACTTATAACTATGACAAAGTGCGCATTGAATTATCACTGCCACTAACTCGTATAGAAACGAAAATCCAGTAAGTTTTCATGTGTTAACTGCACCCGCAAAAGAATTCAAAACGATAAAACAATTCAATTTCTTAGGGTGATATGGGTAATGATCGATAAACCAGAGGATTCTGTTTAGTGAAGTTTGGGACGGGGTTGACCACCGAACTAACACGAAAATGCCAGGGTCAAAGTACCAAAATGAGATGCATATAATTAGAAATCTTCTTTGACCAGTCATTTATGATACAAGTGACTTAATGCTTATACGAAGTAATTGTGGAATACAAGATAGTTTACCCGACAAGTTTAATATCTTGTTAGGTGAGAAATAATGTGTGAAGTCTGTACATGCGTCCCCGATTTACAATTGAGTTACCCCTGATAGTGTCTCACTCGCTTCGCTCGCTTGCCAATTAACATTAGTACAAAAAATAAGAATGATAATGAAAAGCTTCTGTCACAGCTAAACCCAAGCTGAAGATGGAGTCACTTGGAATTGCCACAACAATAATCTAGAAAACAAATAGTGGAGGGGTAGGAAATCTGCTTAACAGCAGCTCTTAACAGCAGCTCTTAAAAATCGCACAGTTCGGATATGCTTGATTAAAAATAAACCTGATAACGACACTAATACTGTATTACAATCTATTAGCTAAATTATTTGCATTTTTCTATTTACAGCTCAGTGCACAGAGAAAAATATCAACCCTACCAGCTATTAGACTTACCTGTATCATTTCTGTGCTCACAGCTTACACTAGTAGTGGAATGTGAGGCTAGAAAAGTACCCACTGAAGAAAGGACAAGTTCATTGTTTACAATCACAATTGCACCAAAATTTGGGGGTGTGTACAGCGAGAAAGCTGTGGTTTTTTCTATTATAGACTTTTGCATGAGTTTTGGAATAGCACTTTCCCAGTTTTGAAGTTTATTGAGTAAATATTTTTAATTTCTTTGGTACGAGCTTTCCAATGGTGCAACCCAAGAAGTGTAGCTGCTTCCGTTCAAATGTTATTTAAGTTTTTCTTACGACCAACCTAACTTAGACATACCATATGTGGGCATAGCCCACATGAAGATGATATCAAAGAAAGGAAGTGGGGCTCGGAGGTTGCAAAGGACGCCCACACAGATATCAAGAATTAAGGGCGCCGAGTTGCCTGAACCAGAACTCTGCTGAATGGACTCTATTAGTGTAGTTGTCATTTATTGTCATTATTTATTGTGCATCATGGCCAGTAGGCGTGGCTTCATACTTGTGATTGTATATAAGGGCTATGTGCCTGCGCAACCCTTGTTCTTTCCGTTATCGTGTGCAACTCATTGTACTTACCATCCTCCTGAATCTATTATAATCCAGTCTAAGAAAAGGGAGCCAGTGTGCTGGGAAGATTTAGTGAGGGGAAACTAAGGGGGGGAAGAACCTGGTGGCAGTGATCTTATAAGCCCCAGGTGCGCGAGCTCAAGAACCAGAGCCAAGGCCTGACAGTTGAATGCCTACACCATAGTCGAGATAAGAAAATCTGTTCTCAATCAAACAACTATTCAAAACTTTAATAACTAAGAGAAAATATTTTGTGTGCTGCACTAAGAAAATCAAAACTTGTTTAGCTCTCTTGTAATACATACTAATGTTTCAATATACAAATTGTGACCTGAAATCATAATGCTATACTATTGTAAAACTGTCACTTATGACCTACCTTGTAGATCAGGACCAGGATTTAACTCCACATCTCCTGATAGTAATAACTTTCTTGATAAGTAATTTTGTTGTATATTCGTGAAGACCATACGGAATTTTTTCAAGGTTGTCACAGCAAGAGTTGAGAAGAAATGAAAGGTGGAACATGTGTTTTGGGTTGTCCATTTCTTCTGTTTTCTATATGGAATATTTACAATATTGCATAAAAATATTTAATAAATTAGCTAATTTGTACCTTTCTTGACAATAATGATCGAAACAGAAAAATGATTTTAATTGTTCTTTCTTGCACTGTTTGATCTTCTTTTTATAAAAATACCACACAAACATAGTTCCCAATAGAAGTGCACCACAGTTTCCAGATGAAATAAGTTCAGGAGCAAGTACCATTGTATTTCTCATTTCCCAATTTGTTCTTCTTTGTATAAAACCATTTATTAACCTTTGATGGACATCATTTCTGTGATAGTGTCTACATCTGTACGATATTCCTCGTTTTTTTGAAAATGTATCAAATTGTTTTACACAAAGACAAGCATAATCCCATGTTAGTGAAATCAATTTGATGCCATAATTCTGCATCAAAGTATAGCATTGGGTTTTCAGTAGCCAAATAGTCACAAAAAATAACTGAAATATAAAATCTGCAATTCTGGATAGACAAATAATAAAGCTAATATTAAGCATTATAATGACAAGTCTATTAGAGTGAATGCCATTCATATAATATATTAAATTTTTAGCAAGCTCAATTGTTCATGAATATAAAATATGTCTCATTGATAATACAAATTTGTGGGCAAAAACCATAGTGCTAAAGTTTTTCAGCATTTGGAGGTCAGAATGTTACTTTTTCTTTTGTAATCATAAATACAAAAGTTTAGTTGAACCTAAGGCTGGGTCATAATTTTTGAGAGCGGCTGCAATGTACACGTGAGTATTTCACAGAATGCAAACCTAAACTATAAAATATTCTCCAGACTACTTATAATATGTCCAAGTTGAGTTGGCATGACCACAAGCAGTGTAAATGAGGAATGCACTTGGTAAAAACCGGAAAGAATTTAGTCATGCAAACGAATTGCAATTGACACGCGAGTAAACCAATGTATTGTATTTAAGCTGTATTTAATAACTTTTGTAGTATTCATATTTGTATAGATTTAAAATGGGAGAGCGATTGTGTATTTATATTTCAAATACTTTTTTTTAACTGTAAGGTGGTGATAAAATATGCACTTTCAAATTATAAAGATCTTGGTGGAGCATACATCCACCACAGGGAAGGTCAAATAATAATAAAAAAAGAGAAAATTATAAAGTTAATAATAAAGTTCTCGAAGGACCAGAATTCTTATAATGGCATCTAATTAGTCAGTGAGATGTAGGCTCCCACCAGCACTTAGACTTTATTTGCGCAAGAATAATAATTGATTGCGAGTTGGTACAGATTATATGGGGTGATATGGTATAGAACTACGATGGGTAGGAAGTAGGTGGAGATTTTGATGAATATGATTAAGTTTTAAGATGAGAGGCGCCCGCAAGCAGGCTGGCCGAAGGTAAGGTGTGGGTGTTAAATTTGAGATAAATGAGGTGGTAATCAATAACAGGTTCTGTTCCAAGTTCAGACGGATTGCTGTAGGTCAGTTTTTCCTCCTTTGTGGGGATGGTTCCGACAGACAGTTATCCTGAGATTGACCACTCTGGGTGGAGCCCAGACATCCTCCAGGGGTGAAGAAGATGAGAGTGGTGGCTCGTCCTGTGAAATCAAGAGGATGAGGTGGTTGACAGATCTTCGATACTGCTTGCCTCGACAGCGAAGAAGATCCACAACACGGACTAGTCTGTCTGGTCTGGGATGAGATGCAGTGATGATGGCCATAGGCCAGTTTCAGGTACGTTCAAAGGAGTCATCCTTGAGGAGTACTACATCTCCTGGTACGTAGTTCCTTCTTTTCTTGTGCCACTTCTGTCTGGCCACAAGAGATTGCAAATAAAATGCGTATCTATATTTCAAATACTTTTTTTTAACTGTAAGGTGGTGATAAAATATGCACTTTCAAATTATAAAGATCTTGGTGGAGCGTACATCCACCACAGGGAAGGTCAAATAATAAAAAAAAAGAGAAACTTATAAAGTTAAGAATAAAGTTCTCGAAGGACCAGAATTCTTATAATGGCATCTAATTAGTCTGTGAGATGTAGGCTCCCACCAGCACTTAGACTTTATTTGCGCAATAATAATAATTGATTGCGAGTTGGTACAGATTATATGGGGTGATATGGTATAGAACTACGATGGGTAGGAAGTAGGTGGAGATTTAGGTGAATATGATTAAGTTTTAAGATGAGAGGCGCCCGCAAGCAGGCTGGCCGAAGGTAAGGTGTGGGTGTTAAATGATGAGATAAATGAGGTGGTAATCAATAACAGGTTCTGTTCCAAGTTCAGACGGATGGCTGTAGGTCAGTTCTTCCTCCTTTGTGGGGATGGTTCCGACAGACAGTTATCCTGAGATTGACCACTCTGGGTGGAGCCCAGACATCCTCCAGGGGTGGAGAAGATGAGAGTGGTGGCTCGTCCTGTGGGATCAAGAGGATGAGGTGGTTGACAGATCTTCGATATGCTTGCCTCGACAGCGAAGATCCACAACACGGACTAGTCTGTCTGGTCTGGGATGAGATGCAGTGATGATGGCCATAGGCCAGTTTCAGGTACGTTCAAAGGAGTCATCCTTGAGGAGTACTACATCTCCTGGTACGTAGTTCCTTCTTTTCTTGTGCCACTTCTGTCTGGCCACAAGAGATTGCAAATAAGATGCTTCCACCATTTCCAGAGATCATGGGTGAGTCTCTGAACTAGGTTCCAGTGTCGTAGAAGGGTGATATTGGATGAGGTGTTCACATGGGTGGGTAGTGGTGAGTTGAGAGTCCCTGTTCAGGTCCTGAACGCCAACATTATCATGCAATGCTGCACTGCACTGCAGAAGTGGCAGTAGCTACACTATTATTAATCATCACTATCATTTATTAGTTTATTAGCATACACCAACTCATTATTTCTATTAAACACACACTGGTGTGCATTTTTTGGAACCTTTTGTCACATGTTGTTTTCTTTGAAATTGAACTTTTGAATGAATCCATGACAATCCTAGCTTACTGATATTTTAGCTAGTGTTTTTCCTCCTGCCTTTTGTTCCATTGTGCAGTTGAGGTACCTAAGTCACAACATACACCTAAGGCTCACACAGCCTCTGAAGCTAGCCTGCTGTGTGTGTTCTCTTGCTAGCAGGGTGGTCCTTCAACCTATACCACTGCTATTGGGAATCTACAACTCGCAACAGTCCCTCCTGTGAGAAAGTGACCGGCCGTCAACATCTCCAGTGAGTCGGGATCACTCGGTGTGATAGGCCTGGAGTTGAAGATCCCTCCATTTCGATTAGGATGGTATCCAGTTCATCATAGGCCAGAGGTGTTGATGAGAGATTACCTTTCAAGAGTTGTTTCATGCTCTTGACTCCTGCTTCCCAGAGTCCCCCGAAGTGAGGAGCTCTGGGAGGTAAGAAGTGCCATTGGAAGTCGTTGATTGACGGTGGTGGAGTCCTGTAGGAGGGCTTGGGTCTGCTCGGATGATGATAGGTTTGATGAAGAGACGAGACCAGCAGCTTGGTTATAGGAGAGTTGAGCTTGAAAGGTAAGTATGGTCTTGGTCTGCCATCTGTCTGCTTCACTCGTCCTCGGACCTCCAGCAAGCCTAGAGGGTTGATTTTGAAGTCGTAACGGCTGAGTTGGTGTCCCTTGGGTAGCTGAAGATCCCACTCCTGGTGACATTTCTGCGGTAGTCAATTTCAAACTCCCGCCTTTTCGGCCAGCTGACCCGGAGGTCTGGTTCGCCCAGGTGGAAGCACAGTACGCTTGCCGGAATCACTTCCCAGCGTTCCAGATTCGACTACGTCGTCTCGTCCCTGTCCCCCGACACTTCTCAAAGAGTAACTCACCAAACGGACCGCTCTCTCCGAGCAACGTAACCTACAACAACTTATCACCGCTGAAGAATTAGGTGATTGTAAGCCCACACAATTGCTCCGCCACATGCAACAGTTGGTTGGAAACAGACCTAGTGGTTTTGATAGCTCGTTCCTTCATGAATTGTTTCTCCAAGGATTGCCTCAGAACGTTCGAATGGTACCGGTATCAACCCCTGAGGACATAACCCTGGACAAGCTGGCTGAGTTGGCAGACAAGATCATGGAAGTTGCCATTCCCTCTGTTGCCACCGTCTCTGCTTCCCCTGCTGTAGTCCCTCCGTCCACTTCTTTGGTCACTGAAATGGAGCAAATGCGTTCCGAGATTTGACAACTGGCCCACCTGTGTCTTCCAGCACCCGACGTCTTGCACCTGAACGCCTACGAATTGCCCGTCAGGAATTTGACCACATGTTGGAACTTGGTATAATACGCCCCTCCTCTTCTAGTTGGTCTTCACCTTTGCATATGGTCGCTAAACGTACACCTGGGGATTGGAGACCATGTGGAGATTTTTGTGCACTGAATAAGGTTACTGTACCAGACAAGCACCCTGTACCAAATCTACAGGATTTTACAGCTACTCTACAAGGAGGTACAATATTCTCACACATAGACCTCATACGTGCATATCACCAGATACCAGTTGCCCCAGAGGATGTTCCCAAAACAGCTATCGCAACACCCTACAGTCTGTTCGAGTTCCTTAGAATGCCCTTCGGTCTTCGGAACGATGCACAAACCTTTCAGCGTTTCATTGATGAGGTACTGTGTGGGCTTGACTTTGCTTATGCCTACATTGATGACATTGCCAGTACTTCGCCAGATGAGCATCTACAGCACCTCTGATCGGTGTTGGAGAGATTAGAAAACCACGACTTGCTCATCAATATTCAAAAGAGTGTCTTTGGTGTTCCAGAGTTGGATATCCTCGGTTATCACCTTGATAGCACTGGTATTCGTCCTTTGCCAGAGAAGGTTCGCGTAGTATGCACAAACCTTTCGGCGTTTCATTGATGAGGTACTGCGTGGGCTTGACTTTGATTATGCCTACATTGATGACATATTGATTGCCAGTACTTCAGTCAGATGAACATCGATTACAGCACCTCCGATCGGTGTTGGAGAGATTAGAAGACCACGGCTTGCTCATCAATATTCAAGAGTGTCTTTGGTGTTCCAGAGTTGGATATCCTCGGTTATCACCTTGACAGCACTGGTACTCGTCCCTTGCCGGGAGAAGGTTCGCGTGCAAGAGTTTCATCTTCCGGACAAAAATCAGAAATTGAGAACATTTCTGGGATTGGTGAATTTCTATCACCGTTTCATTCCCAATGGTGCATCACTCCTTCATCTGCTGCATTCCCTCCTCAATCAGACTCGATGCCCTGCTGACAAGTTTGAATGGACCGAGGACACTATGACTGCCTCCTCAATCAGACTCGATGCCCTGCTGACAAGCTCGAATGGACCGAGGACACTATGACTGCCTCCTCAATCAGACTTGATGCCCTGCTGACAAGCTCGAATGGACCGAGGACACTATGACTGCCTCCTCAATCAGACTCGATGCCCTGCTGACAAGCTCGAATGGACCGAGGACACTATGACTGCCTCCTCAATCAGACTCGATGCCCTGCTGACAAGCTCGAATGGACCGAGGACACTATGACTGCCT
>WLWD01000913.1_pt1 | contig 233340 bp, 163 predicted proteins | sample 6712731 | NCBI WGS metagenome assembly WLWD01 (sample SAMN12718690, study PRJNA576275) | sponge metagenome | isolation source: marine sponge | host: Mycale hentscheli | place: New Zealand: South Island, Marlborough, Capsize Point | collected 2014-11-01
AAAAAACGTTGTGCCCGGTTTTCCTGTAGACGGTCACATATATATTTATAAGTGGTTAAGATAGATAAGTTATATTTATAAGTGGTTAAGGGTGCCCTGCCACCGGAACCTGTGGTCGTTTACGCTAGCAATCTATTCTCGAGTGGCCAGCTCTCAATTTCTACGCGATCAATTAACTTTGGCTGCCAAAAAAATCTACTAGTTACCGCGAAGCAGGTGGACAAACGGGTCTCTGAGCTATAACTTATAACTGTAGTGTACTAGTCTGAGACAGTCACTTCAAATAACATCCTTCTATTATACTTGCAGGGTAAATAATGAAGCTGTACTTGTGAAGCCACTGGAGCAGCTTAAAACTCTGTCTCAACCATGACCAACTCCACCCTGACTGGTACCAGCTCCGACAATTCCACTAACCTTGTATTGAGACTCCGCTGCGTATAGACTCCGTCATCATCACTTCAGTTCTTCCATCGGGATTGCTACCGCTATATTCTTCAGCCCTATATCGCCTACAAGTCTAAATCTTGTGCTGAACTACCCCACTCCCACTAATGAGCAACCAACTCCAAGCAACATCCAGAATACGCCATCACTTCTGCTGGGTGGACTAACTATTTCCAAAGTTACAAGGGCCATCTCACGGCTCATTATTGTATTTCTTATTTTTGTTTACAAATGGGCTCTTTTTAGAGCTGGCATAAGTTAATTGATTATCTTACCAAATAAATTGCGCGTTATGGGGGGCGGGGTGAAATTGCAATCAGTTGTGAACTTGAAAATGAAAATTGATATTTCATGGAACCCGAACACTGAATTGAATCCAAATTTTGCGCACAAGCAAAATACCCCCCTTAGAATAAAGTTACAGAGAGTTTTTTTTTTGGAATAACGCACGAGTAAAACGGCATGAAATTTTACTGTTTACAAAAGAAAGAATATAGATATTAGAAATATGGCTCTGTAATGTTGCAAGAAGCCCTCAAGCTTTTGGCTTGCTGGAGTCCTCTATTGGTGCTCATTCCACCTGTAACAACAAAGTAAGCCCACAGTACACAGAAAAAGCAATATAAAGACACAGCAAAAACAGTCAATTTGCGGTTACGCGCCTCGGTTTCCGGTGGCAGGGCACCCTTAAGATAGATAAGTTATTTAAAAATACTATTACGTATTTGGACTTCTGGTATTGCTGTCTACAAAAAAAAAGTGCATCATATCATAACAGCTACAGGTTAAACCATAATCACTTACCTATTTCTTTTTCTTCTTCTTCTTTTTTTCTGTATTAAAATGAAGTAAATGAGAATTCTAATACTATATATATACTCACTTTATTGTTTAAAACTTTTTATTTGTTGAGCTACTTGCTCAGTCTTCTCTTCTGCATTCTGTCTTCTATTATAACACAATATATCACAACTGATACAATTCTTCTCCTAAATAAACCTACTCACTTGTTCTGCCATTGGTTCCAGTTCCATGATAAAACAATACTGATAGCAGGTGACAAATCTAACCGCTAAGTAGCTACTGATCATGTGCAAACTACACAAAACCGATGGTAGTCGCGCTGAGAACATTTCTCCCGCCTTTTACTCTTGCACCTACTGCGCAGCTATTTTTCTGAGTTGTATAAAAACCAGGTAAACTGAGCACCCACGTCATTGCTACCTGGATACGAGATTCCTAAAGCAATTGTGGTGTGGATTAGGCAGAGATTCCTAAAGCAATTGTGGTGTGGATTAGGCAACCTAATCCACACCACAATTGCTTTAGGAATCTCGTATCCAGGTAGCAATGACGTGGGTGCTCAGTTTACCTGGTTTTTATACAACTCAGTAACGATACTTAGTTTTATGTTACCTAACTATCAGGCTCGCTCGCCATTTGTGCTCAAGCACACCACTGGTATTAGGTGGTTTCTAAATGCCACAGGCGCACTTAGGTCTTAAAAACTTACTGTCAGACTCAACGCTGTACGTTAATTCTTCAGAACTTCCCGCTTTGTTCAAGTCGGGCATTTGGCGATATAGTCTCGTGTAGCCAAACCCTTTACCGATTGGTAAAGGGTTTGGCTACGCGAAACTAATGGCGAGAGGGTGCTATACCAGGCGTACTTTCAAAAACTTAGCCGTTACAGAAACTGTTAGAGCTTGTTGTCAAACGCTAGTGATAACTTAGATAGTCAGAATAGTATTAAGGGTGGGTGCCCTGCCACCGGAAACCGAGGCGCGTAACCGCAAATTGACTGTTTTTGCTATGTCTTTATATTGCTTTTTCTGTGTACTGTGGGCTTACTTTGTTGTTACAGGTGGAATGAGCACCAATAGAGGACTCCTCCAGAGCTACTATCTATTCATTCATACCCCAATGTTCTCATATCCAAGCATTTAAGGTTGGCCATCTCCGACATGATTATAATATTATGCTCTTTTAGCTACTACTCCTGATTCACACTACCTATTTATTTACTTAACCAGTTCATTAACCAGTTCATCAATGATTCCTAACTGCTTTAATTCTATTAATCGTACTGTCCACAATAATTGAAGCTGAGGAATGGAACAAGTGTGGCATAAAATCCAAATCCCACAATTCATTGTACTGATAATGTGTACCTCTGCAGAAATATAGACCGCTGTGCTCCTTCTGTAAATTAAACAGTTCCAGATAATTATACCCAATAATTTTATCCTGATGAGCAATATGTTCGCTAAACCACTCTACTTTATCATTACTGCTACAAGTAAGTGTAACATTACCACCTGCTGCAATTTCTACCCGGTCTGGTACAATTCTACCTTTTGGTACAAATCCCTTATGAACTATTAGATCTACAAACGATGAAAATGTTCCACCTTCATAGGTGCCATTGCAATAATAAAGTCCAGAATCAACTGTTTTCAAGTTCTGTAGTGTTATTTGTTTAGATCCCTTTAAGTGATGCTGTAATATTGATTGATAAGTTGAGCAATAACTGGGCATGTACATCCACTGTACGGGGGAAGAACTGCCACAATAAAGTGTTACTGAAGATTTTTCGAAGACTTCTACAGATAGAGGTACCACTTCTTTATAATATATATCTATTACTCCCCAATTTGCTGTACTTGTAACAATACAGCAACTACAAATGGATACCATGATGATACTAGGAAACATTTTTTTGAAATTAAGTTACAAGCTCGCGACTAAGCATAATTAAATTGAACGCTTAACAGGGCCAGAGAATTTTTTAACACATGATTCAATTGCCGAGGGGGGGGGGGGGGGGGGGGGGGGGGGGCCTGCGCTGTACTGGACCCTCGTACTCCTGGTGAAAATGCGGTGTTAATCATAGCACCTAATTACCACAAAACGTGAATATGGTTCTTGTTACAGTAAAAGTGGTTGTGTTTAAGAGCCTAGTGGTTCAGAGGTGACTGTGCTACAGTTGGCCAAAACTACATAAGGCGCACTGTCAGCGCTGAATGCACTAAACTTAACGACGATACCATAAGAATTTTGAAAGTTTATAGTTAATGTCAGCGTTCACCAAGCTCGTGTATTAGTGTAGTAGCTGCTAGCTATATAATTTCTTATTTCTAAAAAGTTAATGGTAGTCAAGTTTACTATCCATTGGGGGTTACAGTCTTGCTATTGTCTAATTTGCCAGGAAAGCTACTCCTTATTACACATAATATAGTGTGTTTCAAAAATAACAAAATTAAGATGAGAATTATAGCAAAATTTCCATAAATGATAAGAATACAAAACAAAATAAACTATATAATTATGCTTATGGTGAGCATGCTGACTGTTTATTATGTCCTAAGGTTATTTGCACCCAGAAGAAAGCCAGGATCCAGCTAACTATTACACTTTGCAATTTATGACAAATTTTTAAAACTAATTTTACAAGTACTGGTGTCACTATTCACCTAGAGAAAATAATTGCGCAAAGTTCTTGCCTCTTAGATGGTTTTGTGCCATGGCCCTTACACTACCCACCCACCACTGAAATTACGCACCAGAAATTACCCCTTGTAGGTCCGCAGTAGTCGGAGGGCTTTGAGGTCTCTGGCAACCTGGAGGGTACGCCGCCACCAGAATCTGTCCCCCACCGTTCGCCGAAGGTCGTTTGAGCTCACCAGCGCCTTTATGCGGAGGTCACTGGGCCCGTACAGACACGCAAGCAAGAGACACCAAAGTTAGGTTTTATCCAAACTAGTTATCACAGAACAGACTGCTTGACGCATGCGCGGCCAACGGTTTTATAGGCCAGCACACGCACATACACGGATGAATTAAACATAAATGCAAGAAATAATGACCACGCCCACTATGAGCTACGTGACACAAAAAAGAAAAGAAAAAGAAACAACTCATGTGTACAAACAGAATCACTTCAGTCCAGTCTTCATCAACTCTTCTTCTTTCTCCGTCTTCTCTTCCCGTCGGAGGCCAGACCCACACCCCCAAGTTGATTAATTTATGCTTGTTGCATTGTTACCAGCTATTAAATGGTGTGAGACTACTCTTAGGTATTTATTTGTACAACTAGCTTATTATGGGTTAAACATGGATTGGAGTGAAATCAGATATTAGAGTGAGGTCGTTTTGAGTAGTCTTGAGAATATGTGATGTGGTCAAACTTTCATAATAATCATCCCTATAATCTTTAAACTGGATAGAATTATAAGCTGTTCCCGTCCCTAGTAGCACTATTGTGAATAACATGAACTCACAAATTGAAACTAATTATCTTTTGCAAGACGTTTCTCAGTCTACCCCACCCCACGCCACCTATTAAATTAAACATTATTTTAAAAATTCCCAAAGCTTTCCCCAAAGGATATAAGTCACCATTTCAATCTACCATTGACTGACTGTGAAAATTGGAACCCAAGTAAGTTGAATACCTAATAAGTTTTCTTTATCATTATTAACTTTTTTGCAGTGGAATTCCAGGACAATTCTCTACAGCTTTTGCCTCCACTGTCATCCAGGAGTGATGGCCCATACTGCCCGTCTGAAATATTGGCGTTCACTTGTATTGGAGTTGCAATTCCTCTAGTACTGGATTGGACAGTGAATAATGCAATTATAGCCACTTACATCATCAGACCATCAGATGAACTTCCCAAAGTGATATACAGTACAGATAATGTAACAATCACTATGGAATATGCTATAGCAGTTTCCAGAACAGAAGCACTATATTATAATATTACATCGGTATTAACAGGTACTGCCACTTATTTGCAAGGCTATTCCCTTCGTTGTGAATCATCAATACATAGAAGCAATACATTTCAAATTAGAGTACAAGGTAAGATATTCAGCAAAACAAGATAGGATGTGTCTGCACAAAGTGGGTAGGATGGCATCAAGATTAATTGTATTTTGCAGTGATGCCTATAAGGACAAACATTTCTTACATATAGTATAATAATCTGTTCATGGCAAACTGGAAAAGAGCTATATACTGATAGTTAAAAGGATTTATAGAAAATCAAGTACCAGTTTACTTGAGCATTACTATACTAACTAATAATGTCTACTATTGTAATTCAATTCTTTATCAGTTATTTGTATAAATTATAGAGCCATTGTCAAGCATATTTCAAACCAAAGTATTACAATGCGCTTTATTCCCATCTCAATTAATCTCCATATACTGGAATGAAAAAATCCTGGTAAGATAATGGCATATTATAGATTCAGTGACAACCTTAATTCGTACAGCACCACTATAGCTATATACATGCTTGTATTACAATAATCATAGTAGCCTACATGAGAATAGAATTGTGTTCTTATTAAATCAATTCTTTCCCAAAGTTTATTGTCTTATTAACTTTACCTATTAGAATGAGAGCTATCTAGATGAAGCTGTTCCTGAAAACCAAACGAATGACTTCACTTCTATTATAGAGCTTATTGGGTTTGAGACTAATACAGGAAAAGTGATATGGAACCAACAACTCAGCCATATCTCTGCACATCTGTGTAATAGCAACAAGTGCTCTCTGAGTTTTCATGCGAATTCCATGGAAAGAATAAATGTTAGAGTGACTGCTATATCTCCCAACAACTCTGAAAGTTGCAGTGTTCACGATAGCACCTACACTGAATCAATACGTAATGATAATGCATAATTAATACAATAATGCATAAGACTATTGTACACTCAATCTTGTGTAATTCAACAAATATTGAAAGTGAGCTTGCAGTGTTGCATTGTTTTTAAATGTGTAAACACATTAGTATCAGTATAATAACACATTAGTATAATTGTGGTACTAGCTAGCCAATTTATTAAAATTTCTATGATAACATTGCTATTATTATTGCTAGCTCCTCTTTCAGAAAAGCCTTTCAATGTGGCCATAATCTCCAATGAAGATACCTTACTCCTCTATTGTTACTCCCACACAATTCAAATAAAGTGCACCATTAGGTATAGCACTAATCTTCCACATACTACTGTTAGTGAGCCATTACTATTATCCAACAACTCACCATTATCACTGGATGCCCAAAATAATACTTGGTATTATTTTGAAGCTATTGCTGTTATGAGTCCAACTCTGGAAATGGTATTGACAAAATCTCACTACCACTCAAACATACCCATTCATTGCAACATAAATCAAGGTCAAATATATCAAATGGCAGTCATCATTATTATCCAGACTGGATGTTTAATATTAGCTCTTGTGGGACTTATTCGACTCAAAAAGAAAGGTAATGATAGATGTTTTAGTCTATGGTGATGAAATATACAATTTGCATAAGCAATTTACAACTGCCAGCAAATGACAATGTTGCTAATCAATTGTTAATTTTGTGTTCTTTTTTAATCCAGTAAATTTTCTCCAGAAGAAACATCACTATGTTAACGTTGACAAGGAAACTTGTGTTAATCCAGTGACTTCTTCAAGTACCTCAAATCCGACTCCTGATTATGAAAGGGCATATGATGAAATCAAGAACCCATCACTTTTTGACATAGATAACCTCCACCCTATTTGTTTGGTAGTTGGAAATGAAGCTTATGAGCAAGAAGGACTTTCCATGACAGCAGATGACACAGAAGAAAAACAAAGTTTGCACAATTCTGACTATGAGTGGCCATTACAAACATAAAGAAAATGTCATTTTTTGTTATTGCTGCAGTCTCGTGCACATGCCCAGTTAGTGTTTTAAAAAAATTCAGCAATGTGGTTAATTTCTATAACACAATTATCAGTTACTTACAACTAAAAGCTCTCAGCTAGGACAAAAAATTGTTAGAATTTTCAAGCAAATATTTGTAATGTGACTTTTGGCCCCAGTAAACTGACCATCACTAATTATTCAATTGTATTAAACTATATATTATGCAGAAATGTTTTAGCCATTCCTGGCTAGAGTTATAAATTCTTGGGAAAGGAACTAACAGGCGACAGAAAGGATGGTGATGGTCACTGTGTATATGTTGCAGTGTGGCTTGTTATTATAGAGACTAAATCATGAGCTCCATGTCGTTTATTGTGCGAGCTGATGATGCTAAATTGAGTTCATTAGAGCCTAAAAGGATGTTTTATTCAACACTGGGTATTTAGTCCAAAGTAGTCTGACTACTCTATACTGAAACACATCACATAATAGAAGCTTAGAGTATACAGTTTTGTTAGCTAGGATGTTTTTAAATCCAGTTATTCTAGCTAGCTCATATGCTTTCATGTTAACAAATCTGGTAAATTATAGTGCATAAGCAATCACTACTAAGACAAATTGATGTAAAAGTTGTTTGCAATAGTTTGCTAAATTAAATTCAATGGCTATACTTCTAGCAATTCAGGAGGTTATCTGATCTGAATTACCTCAAACTTGACAACAAGCTCTCAACTACAAAAACAAAAGACCATCAATTTTAGCACACAAATACGTAATTACTTTCTAACCTCATTTTCTTGAGCAGTGGTAACTTTTGTAGTACCAAATTTGAGCCATTCTGACTGCTTAAATCAGTCACTGTTGACAACAAGCTCTTAGCTACAAAAAAGAAAGGCCAGAGTTATTTTGCATATTTAGCTAACTAATATGGAATTACGTACTTACCTCAGCTTCCCTATAGTAGTAGTAGCTTCCTTAGCATTAATACTACGGCATTTTGACTACCAATGGCTCTTGACAACCAACAATCGGCGCTCCCCATCCTCCCTTTGAAAAATATAATAGCCGTTATGACCTTTATTTCAGCAAACAAATACAAAATCACTCTCTTACCTGATCAATGGCAACATCTGCCATTCTGATAATCTCAATTACAAGTAATTCTTGAAAAAGCTCTCAGCTACAATAATAAATAAATAAATAAACCAGTGTTATTATTTGTAATTTTAGAAACAAATATGGAATTACTACTTACCTCAATTTCCTGAGTATTGATAACTTCTGTAGTATCAAATTGAAGTTACTTTGACTATCTCAATTACCTCGAAATTACTTTCTTACCTCATTTTCTTGAGCAGTGGTAACTTTTGTAGTACCAAATTTGAGCCTTTCTGACTATTTGAATATACCAGTCACTGTTGACAAGCTCTTAGCTACAAAAAAGAAAGGCCAGAGTTATTTTTGCATATTTAGCTAACAAATATGTAATTACGTACTTACCTCAGCTTCCCCCGAGAAGTAGTAGCTCCCTTAGCATTAATACTACAGCATTCTAACTACCAATAGCTCTTGACAACAAACAATCGGCACTCCGAATCCCCCCTAAAACGGGGGAAGTTTTGAAATTAAGTGTAGAAAAGGGTCTTCAATGCCATAGTAACCGAATCAACTTTTTGTTTCTTGAAAAGCAAGCGTTTTCGCCTGAATTTTCTCACACTTCTGCGCTTAAGTATAAAGTAAGGCTTGCTTAATGCTGTAGTTTCAGAATAAACTGGGGTTAATCCTAAAAAGCCGTGTTTTTTAGAGAAAAAAGCCTCAGCACGCGTGTTTGAGAGGCATACATCCATACATACATACATATAATATACTAGTGGTGTGCTTGAGCACAAATGGCGAGCGAGCCTGATAGTTAAGTAACATATAATGACAGTATAGTTGTTAATATGTTTTAGCTTAGTTCATGCAAACACTATAATAGCAGTTATGACCTTTTATCAGCAAACAAATACAAAATCACTATCTTACCTGATTAATGGTAACTTTTGTAGTATCAAACATAGTAACAGAAAACAGCTTTTATGCAAAGCAATTTAAATATTTGGTAAAGTACACGTGCTGTAAAGATTAAAAAAGAAAGAAAAAAAGAGCCAGAGTTATTGACGTACTTTTAGCTAACAAAAAATTAAGTACTTACCTAGTAGTAATATGTTCAATAGGTGTTCTCACCACCGTCCGCTCTTGCCAACCAACCAACAAGCGGCATTACAGTAGAAAAAACAAAAAGGCGAAATTTGGAAAATACGTCTGGTAAAGGGTTTCAAAGTCATAGTAACAATAGCAAACTTACGTACGTATCTACGTACTTACCTCACCAAGTAATGGTGGCTTCTTTTTTTAGCCGCTCAGGCTACCAGTAGCACTTGACAACCAACGAGCAGCCCTAAAAACCGACGAGATTTTTAAAAATTATGTCTGGAAAAGGGTCTTCAATGCCATAGACCGGTCGAATCAACTTTTTGTGTCCTGAAAAGCAAGCGTTTTTGCAGGAATTTTCTCATACTTCTGAGTTAAGTAAAGTAAGGTTTGCTTAATGCTGTAGTTTCAGAATAAACTGGAGTCAAGCCTAAAAAGACATGTTTTTTTGGAGGAAAAAGTTCCCCGCGCGCGCGTTTAAAGGGCATACGTACAATCCATACATACATACATACATAGATATATATATACTAGTGATGTGCTTGAGCACAAATGGCGAGCGAGCCTAAAGACTATACTATTTTTATATGAGTGATCTTGACTTCTAACACTGAAGCTACTGAAAATAAGGTCCAGTTTTTAAATATCGCATACACGGTAAAGGGATTTCAGTGCCATAGTAACAACTCTCTGCAACTGCTTGAATTGAAGGGGGAAAAACAACAGCAAAACAATACACGTTATTTAAACGTTTTCTTTGTGATATTCTTTAGCTAAGTAGTGGTTGTAACACACAATGTTTTGACACAACTGGACATGCACCTACACAGACTTACCTTAGCGGTAGTCTAGTGGACAATGTATTTTCAAGATACCCCATAAACAGATAAATAAATATAGCGAAATCTCGATTGCGTTACCCCTGATAGTGTCTCGCTCGCTTCGCTCGCTCGCCAATAACATATACCCGATTTTGCATTATCCACCCCTAATACTTTTTTCTTCTAAAATCTCGGCTTTTTATGCTTGACCCCAGTATATTCTGAAACTACAGCATTAAACAAGCCTTACTTTAAACTTAAGCTCTGAAGTATGAGAAAATTCCGGCGAAAACCCTTGTGTTTCAAGACACAAAAAGTTGCTGAGACCGGTTACTATGGCATTGAAGACCCTTTTCCAAACGTAATTTCAAAACTTCGCCGTTTTAGGGGGGATAAGGAGTGCCGCTTGTTAGTTATGCCGTAATGTTAATGCTAAGGAAGCTACTACTACTCCAGTGAAGCTGAGGTGAGTACGTAATTTCATGTTTGTCAGCTATATTTGCAAAAATAACTCTGGCCTTTCTTTTTTTTGTAGCTAAGAGCTTGTTGTCAAAGGTGACTGGTAAATTCAAATAGCCAGAATGGCTTAAAATTTGATACTACAGAAGTTACTACTACATTGATGTTCTTTTGTTTTTGTAGCTGGAGAGCTTGTTGTCAAGAATGTGAGGTAATTTACATAGTCAAAGTAACTTAAATTTGATACTACAGAAGTTATCAATACTCAGGAAATTAAGGTAAGTAGTAATTCCATATTTGTTAGCTTAAATTACAAATAATAACACTGGTTTTTTTGTTTGTTTTTATCGTAGCTGAGAACGTGTCCAAGAGTTACTGGTATCAGAATGATACTACAGAAGTTACCATTAGTACGTTTGCATGAACTAAGCTAAAACATAGTAACAATACAATTGTAAAAATAAATTGTTTAACAATAGTGTAGTTTAAGGCTCACTCCCATTTGTGCTCAAGCACACCACTAGTTATGTTCATTTTTATTTATAATAATGTTACCTTATAACTTAAATGAGCCAGCTGGAGTTATGTAATTCAATTTAGCTTACTTGACATCATTGTGAAGATAACTAGGGTGGAATAAATAAATATATATATATATATATATTATATATATAATAGATATGTTGTATAATACATTGTCTCCTATTAGTTTAATCAACTAGAGTTTTATATTTTCTTTGATGAAGCTATTATTATTATAATTATTTAATGAGCAATTAATACATTGCCATAATTTTTTTGGGTTATTTCACTTTTTTATAACTTTTATGAATTATTACAGCTAAATTACGTGCAAATACTATTGTGAATTGTATTATCTAATTTAATAACACCATGGATGATGAGGAAAAAAGGTATCAGCTATTTAAGATACAAAAGATAGATTATTGCTTATCTATACAAATGATTTATTAGTCGATATTGCACCATTACAAAAGGTTCCACTGTAGTTGTCATAGAACTTGACGTTAGATGAAGCCATACTCCAATTTTAGTAATGAACTGGTAAAGTATCCGTAATGTGCAACAATTTTAAGCACATACATATTAGCTGTCCTGGAAATAATTGGTCTGGCACTAGCCTGGTCTGGCACTAGCCTGGTCTGCCTGGCCAGTTCCACCGCCACTGTTATAGATATAGTGGTCCAGACTTGCCGTGTTGTTTAACCAGACCATTAGTATCTCAACAGGATGGCCTGATTTGCAACTTGATGGTCTGTGTGGAGACTGGCCCCCCTCCACCGAGAACATTAATTGTTGTGTGTATTATTCATTTTTATGTCATGCGTGATTAGTTGATTGTTTGTGTGGGAACTGATAAGTGTTAATCATGTGTATTTGTGTGCGTATGTGTGCCAACACAGGGACTACGCAGGATATGATAGTCTTTATTTAGTGAGTAGTTCTGAGTGACCTGGGGACTTTCTCATTTCTTGTATGTATGCGTCTATTATCCGTTTCTTATTAAAACCCAAGCCTCTAGTGGAGGGAGGGAGCTGGGAGAAAGGATAAGAAGGAGAAGGGGAGACCGCATAGAGGAAGGAAAGGGGAAGACCATGTGGCACCGGTGTCACGGAAATATGGGTATCCTGTAAAATTGGGTATCCCGGCGTACCCATATTTCCGGAAATATGGGTATCCTGCCGTAAATTTGGGTACCCTCGCAGCCGATTGAAATGGAAGTGTTGGTAACACTTGTGCGTTCTCCTTCTCGTGTGCTCACACTTACCCGGAACACACCGGGGTTGGAAAAGAATAGGAAGAGTGTCCTGAGGTGGTGGGCAAAGTTTGTTTTGTTGATCTAGGCGATTTATACTACTATATATCGGAGAGGAGTAGCTATCGTTGCTTAAGTTGTTTTTTTTGTAATAACAGATTATGTATTTAACATGAGCAATGAAGCTAATTGCTTTATGAAGATTTATTTCATGATAAGGTTTATGAAGTTGAGTAGCTAACATTAAATGAAGACTCAATCATTTTTATTTTTTTTTTTTAATTTTTATAATTTGTTTGCAAAGCAAAACAGGAAATACCAGCTAGCACAAGGCTAATATAAAGGATTTCCAGAAGCAGAAGGATAAAAGGAAGTGACTAAAAAGTGTATGATAATAAGACAATACAATGCAACACTGTCTGAAAATCTTTTTTTTTTAAGAGAACTCTTGAACGCAGACTCCGAGGGAAGGGATACTATGTGATCGGGGACTCTGTTCCACTCATCAATAACTGCACATTTGAAAGAGTGTTTGTGGTGAAGAGTTCTGATGTAAGGACGATAAATAGGAAGGGAATTAAGATGAGAAGTGCAGGGGTGGGGATGAATCTGGAAAAATGAAGGAGAAATGATAGATGATCCTCATCTAGATGACACAGGTATAAGATTGATAATTCTGTATCTACAATTATGTACTTAACAGCAAGTTAACCTTGGATTCTGTCACAATTTTATTGAAGACAAAAGCTTGAAATATTATTTCCATAGCCATAGCAATCTCCACATGATTCTAGTTCAAATTACTCAGAGCATTATTCAAAATACTTCTATAGCCATAGCAATCTCCACATGATTCTAGTTCAAATTACTCAGAGCATTATTCATTTCTTAATATTTTATTGATTGGCTAATGGATCAAAGTCCAAATCCAATAAGTCCAACGTTAATTGTAGAAGATGTGGAAAAGCAGAGGAGAATTGTATGAAACACTCATGATCAGAGTTGCATGTATTGTGAGTACCTGTTCATTTATAACAGCATTCTTCAAGTTGAACTTCAGGTTAGCAATCAATGTTCAAGCACAGCACTGACCTTATACATAATGCAGCTGACTTTGCACATGCTCAACAGAGTATTTACAATAGACACAACAACTTAAGTTTCAACAAGGTGTGATTATCCACATTTGTAGGCAAGTTGGGTTCATTGAACTCGTATACTAATGAATGTCGTGCTTTTCGAAGCTCAACAAAGCACTAGCACAACTACATGCATTTCCAGCAGAAAATGAGGCTACTTATATTGAAAGTGATAGCCTTCCAACATGTGAGGAAGAAAATGGGGAGGAAGTGACGTAGGATGGGGTCATTGAATCTTTACTTGATCAAGAAATTTTGCAATGAGGTTGAAATCTAAAGCACAAGAAAAAAATTACCTATGATTGAAACATGAATTAGATAAGAATTAACATTAGGACAGAGGTACTTTTTAGGTGTGTGGGCAATGAGAGTGTGACTTTAGTGTGTTTGGCACTAGTAGCATAGGCAGCACTGCAGGTAGTTGTGGTAATTTATTAATACCCACCATTGATGTCTTGATTCAATATTATCACTGTAACTGACATGAATAGAGGTGTTTTACTGGAATGACAGGATCAACAGCGATTAGCAATGAGTTGAATTCAATATAACTAAAGCACAGGAAAACTAAAAATATACCTATTATCAAATCATGAATTCGATGTGAAGATACTGCTCAGAAGAATGAAAAGTGTGGCAAGGTTTAGCATGTAAGGCTATGACCATACATTATCAGCAGATGTGTGGTTAGGGCTTATATAAGTTTTCAAGAAATGACAAGATAATCAAGACCAAAGCTAATATTGCATATCTCAATTTAATAATATATAATGGCACAGTTAAAGAAATTTGATTGTGCCCGCAATGCTTAGAAGTTTCAAAATTATGAGAGGAAAGTTCAGGCACTTAGCAAAGATAAATTTCTGTTCTAAAAATTTTAATGGTAAAAGTAATTATTTAATACTCCCATTGTTAGTGTATATTCATCGGGCATGTTAACCCTCAGTGTGCATAAGTGCAAGCAAATTTGTCAGCCTCTACACACATTGTTGCTTGACACAAAGTATGTTTGCCCTAATTTTGAATATTTTAAAGGCAATAGCTGCATTTATCCTTATTATGTGGTTGTTCACGTTACTCTGTATCTAGTTAGTTGCTCTAGGCAATATATTTTTATTTATTCACCCATGCTATATAATAAATATAATATAATACGAACATGCTCCAATCAGTTCGTAGCTGTAATTTACTTATATCAACCATTGATGTCTTGATTCAATAGTGAAGTATCACTGTTGGCAAAGTTTTCGGAATAGAAATTGTGTATTTAGCGTGTGATAGATGCTTCACGATAAAGGACACAGTAGGCAAGGTAGAGTGGACTGGGAAGTGTATAATGCATACACTATACTCCGTATACATACATAATCTAGTTGCAGGAATAAGAGTGTTCTAGTTATGATGACTGTATTAAAAGTCAATACACAATTAGCTAATATTTAATTTATTAAAGCTCGGTATGTTACATATGCAACTCTTGAAAACAGCCCATTGGGTGTCTCTGCACTACCAAGTTTGTTAGGCTCTACATATAATAAACAGTAAGCGTGCCCTCCAGAAATCTTGCTGTTTACTTTGTGTTATTATATCACCATGGAGAGTTCGATCTCAGTTTACCCCTGAAGAGCACTTCGGCAAGAAGTCGAAATGTCAGGTTAAGTTATAATTAAAAATATTGGCTGTTAAAAAGAGAAAAGTTCCTATTATTATAATTATTTCAGCCAAGAATGACTGAATCATTATCTTATGATAGATTGGAGTACTGGAAAAAGATGCTGAGGGTGCCAAAGTTGATCAAGGGATACTAGAAAGAGGAGAATGGCTGCCAGATTAGCATATTACTGCTATAGACAGCTGATGAAGGAAAGGTTTCTAAAGAAACAGGATCTACAAGACACCCTGTTCCTACAAAATTGTAATAATTCATGTCATCAGATATGATTGGTTCTATGTGTCCAACAAGTTTTGGCCTCCAGGAACTGTGATGTATACATGACTGCGCTCACCGGGAACTAGATTTTCACCTGCTCAAGTGCAAAATAGCAGTTATATTGAAATGTAAATATTCTAACTTTACTACGAGACAGTTGAATTCCAGAGGATCTTTTTGCATACACACATTGTTGATGTTTAGGTCCACCTAATATTCAGTTTATAGAGCACTTTTGTTTTGTGTGTGGATAAGTAGGAAATAGATGAATCTAACATGTTGGTGACTAATTTAAAAAGCAGAATCAAGCTAGCTAAGATGGTGTCTATATATTACAAAATAAAGCTGATTCAGAAAAAAGTCCCTTGGTGTGTTTCCATCGTAAAGAATGATATCATTCAAAACAATGATTTGAAGTTGTATAACAATGATTTGAAGTTGTATAAAAGTTGAAACAGTAGTCTGTAGCTAATTCATTCTGGTAGTTACTCTTATTTTACTAAAAGTGCTAGGCTCAAACTACATCCATTATGAAATTGCTACAATAGTAGAGACCTAAGTAAACATGGCTTTTTTTTTTTTTTGCTCAACAAAAACTGATGCAATGTGTGATTACCGAGCATACCTAACAATATTGTACAATAGCTGAAGCGGAAATGTATGTTTGTACTCTTTTTGTTACGTAGCTAAGGCGTTTACAGTAGTCACGGAAATATTGTTATCCCGTAAAATTGGGTATCCCCGCTTACCTATATTATTTCAGGAAATGCTGGTATCCCACCGTAAATTTGGGTACCCATATGGCAGACCAGAAAGGAAGCGGTGGCGACACTGGTAGTAGGTTCTCCTTCACGGAGATACATGCCTACCTGCAGAGTAAGAACTATCCGCTGGGGTTGGATAAGAGTGGGAAGAGTGTCCTTAGACGGCGAGCGAAATTTTTTGTAGTGGATCAGGGTGACTTATATTACATTGGAGGAGGTAAAGATACAGTTCAGTTTAAGCTATTGAAATAATTTAGCTTAACAGTATGTAACATAGGTATATTCCTATGTATGTAGTTATCTGAATTACTTTTAAAACTTACAGCTTCCTTGTGAAGATTACCTCCTTGTACTTTATTCATTGCATAAGACTCAAACTTTCTAGTTCAATTTTCATCAACAAGAAAATTGTGTATACATAGCTAATTGATAATTCTGTATCTACAATTATGTAGGTGACAGCAAGTTCATGTTCAATTATGTCAGAATTTATTGAATGCTCAATTACAGAGTAGTATATAAATACATTTGCACACGATATTACAATTTTAAATTGTTAGAATTCCTTTGGAAAGCAGTACTGATTCTAGTTCAATTATTCACAACATTAATGAACTTTATTCATTGATTAGCAAATTCATCAAAGCCTGTGACTCCAAGATTAGTTGTGGAGGATGTGGAAAAGCAAAGGAGAATTGTATCAAGCACACATGATCTGAGTCATTTTGGAGTACACAGAACAAATGACACTGTGTCAAGGAAGTACTACTGGCCTGGGCTTTTCAAGGATGTGAAAAGATATGTGAGTTTCTTTAGAAGCCTTTCAATTGTGATGGTGAGAACTTGAAAATCATTATAGCTACAGTCAATAGTCTTCTGGAATTCAGTAAAGGGTGGGAAATAGGGAAGAAGGGATGAATTTGTGGAGAAATCAAGAAAGTTTAGATACTATAATATTGATGATTATATGATTATAGCATTTTATATTACGTTTGCAGTATTATTTAACAAGAATATCACTTATAATTTCAAGATTTTATATTACTCTTATATCAAAATGTGTTTACTCTGTACAGTGGAACCTTCCATAGAAAACCCTCTAATTATACGATTGAAATTACCACTTGTACTATTTGAATCTACATACCTTTTGTCCATGGCTGTAAAGCTATAAGCTATAATAATTTTCACTTTTTGAAGCAGAAAGTCTCTTTTATGGTAACATAACAACCTAGAATGTGAATTTTGTATACATTTTGCATTTTGGAGTATAAGAGATTTATTGTGCATGTATTTCTAAGTTTCGGCAACCTTTATATCAAATATTTATTAATTTACCTCAGATAAAAAATGAACAATAATGGTCACTTAGGTGGTGTCATGTGATCGTTGTCAGCGCCAAAACAAGTTGAAGAAGTCAGTAGGTACACTCCATCCTATTCCAGTCACATCCAAGTTATTCTACCAAATGGGAATGGATTTAATTGGCCCACTTCCTGAAACCACTAGGGGTAATAAATATATAGTTACTGTAACAGACTATTTTTCGAAGTGGGCAGAAGCAGCCCCTCTTCCATCGAAGCATGCAGTTGGAATCTCCAAATTCATTTATTCAGTAATTTTTTTTTTGCTATTCTTTAAATGTGATAATTAGCTACAGTTTTTTTCTTCTTCATATAGGTAATGTGTCGATTTGGTTGCCCTCATATTTTGATTACTGACCAGGGAAGGGAATTTATTAATAGATTGTCCAGTGAACTCTACTCCATCACCAAAACTAACCACCGAATTACAAGTTCTTACCACCCTCAGGTAAATCTAAATGCCGTAAGTTGTAATTTAACAGCTGCATTTGTCATAATAAACACAGACTTCAAAATAATTTGCATTATCGGACTCCAAAACTTTACCAAACCAAAAAATAAGTATACTTTAATTTCAGATACATTTTAACAATCATTTTAGTTTCCATATAAAAAATCAATTTTCTTTTTATAGACCAACGGGCTAACTGAGCGCTTCAACCAAACTCTTTGTCAGTGTTTGGCAAAGCTAAGTAATGAAGAGCAAAGTGATTGGGATGACAAAATTGATTGCGTACTCATGGGGTATCGGGCATCGTTTCAAGGTTCAACAAAACATTCACCTTACTACATGCTTTTCCAGCAAGATATGAGGCTACCCATTGACAGTGAAAGCCTCCAAGCATGTAAGGAAGAAAATGGTGATGAAGAGAAGCTGGATGAGGTCATGGAATCCTTACTTGAATCAAGGAAGAAAGTATTCAATGATGAAGTTGAGATCAATATAACTAAAGCTCAGGAAAAACAAAAAAATACCTATGATTGAAAACATGAAGTGGCCACTATAAACGTAGGGACAGAGGTACTTCTGGAGAATACTGCTCAGAAGCAGAGAAAAGGTGGCAAGCTTGAGCCTACATGGCTAGGACCATACATTGTCAATAGATGTATGGGTAAGGGGTTGTATGAGTTGTCAAGGAATGGCAAGATTGTCAAGACTAGGGCCAATATTGCACGTCTGAAAGTTTACAGAAAAAGAAGCTTAAAAGAGATGCACTTGCCTTCACAAGATGAAGTAGCCGAAAATCAATTATACGGAAGTGATATGTCTGATGGAGGAAAGATTGATAGTACTCATGTGCCAGTAAATGTAGTACAGGAGACACCACAAAAGAAACAAAGATTGGGAATTGAAGAAAAAAATAAAAATTCTCATCCTATCCAGTTGAATGGTTATAATAGTGATGAAAGCTTTTGCAATATGTCATCGTCACCATCACCTACAGATACAAGTTGCAGAGAGAATTCAGAATTGATACAAGAGTCACCAGAATCTAACACATGCCAGAAAAAGTCAATGGATTCATTGGGTTTACAAGTATCTGTTTCACCAGTGTCTTCTCAACTAAGGAAATCAGAGTGTACCAGCAAAGACCAGGAGTTTCAAAATTACGTAGTGACATTTCAGGCAATTACCAAAGAAAGTTTAATTTTGAAGTTAACTCCATTTATTTCCATACTAGAAAGAATTAAAATGGGAGAAGTAAGTTGGGTAATTTTGATTGGAGAATTCAAAACTGAGCCATTTAGTGCATAGGACCACTTACTGATCAGTATGTAAAGATGTGCATCAACTAAGACTCTCCCTCCCCGACAAAAATCCTCTATAAAGTTTGTGATAATGGACTTAGTCTGCATAAGCATGTATATATAGGGGTAGTAGCTATGTTGCTTCTCTTGTACATAAATGGACAGGGTTCTAATGATTGACCAGTTCCATTTTTCTCACAATTTGCTCAATTTTATTTTACCTGTAGTGTATATTCAGAGGCATGAGTCAATTTTAGAAGTTACAAAATTATATACTTACCATTTTAAACTCTCAGTCTGTTTTATTTCTTCGTTATGTATTTGGCTTTGGGTGTGCTTTAATATTTTCCACTTGTGATAGTTTGCTCAAACATTAGAGTTCAGTATAGTGAATGTCATAGCCAATCAGTGAGTTGTTAAATTTTTATAGCAGTATTCAGTGTATGATAAATACTTCTGTGGGGCTACGCACAACGACAGTTAGTAGGCTGCCACCAGAGTCAATGTCAATGATGCCGTTTTAGCTACCCTTCCCGTTCCCGGACTACGTATAGTGGTTACAGGGGGTTAAGGCTATTAGGGACGTATCCCTACACAAAGACGACACGGATGAAACTTGCACAAAGACAAGACTGACAAAGACTGACTACTGACACGTGGCACAAGACTTTTTATACGACGTGAACCACACCTACATTTGACACAAAACGATCTAAACTTCCTGTCTTGCAACATATGCATCACACTTAGCACGCACACAGTTCAATTAACACTAGCTATATGACTTGCACAAAATAATAATAATACAGGATACACACATAATGCAACACAACTCATTCTAATTATAACTCATGCTAACACTAAAATATAGTTCATGTGACAGTTCATGTGGGGGTGGTGGCTACCACGCCCACATCTCCCCCCCTCTCTCTTGGAGAATCTATGTCCGGGGTCTCTTCTGATCTCGGCCATGCCCTGCTGAGGCAATCAGCCACACTGTTCTCCACTCCGCGTCTGTACTCGATCTCAAATGTAAATGCGGAGAGTTTGAGGGCCCACCCCAGGATCCTGCGGTTTCGCTGGGGGCCTTTCATCATGGATTTCAGACTCTTGTGGTCGGTCAGAACAAGGAATTTTCGTCCATGCAGGTAAAACTCGAAATGACGAATCGTCGAGTACAAGGCAAGTCCCTCTAATTCCTGGGCGGCGTAACGAAGTTCCGCCCCTCTAGTCTTCCGGGAGAAAAACGATACTGGATGCAGGGTTCCGAAACGATCTACAGACAGAACACCGCCTACACCTGCTGCTGAGGCGTCACACTCAATGACAAACAAATCACTATTTACAAACAAATATTGGACGACAATGACTGACACAACTCACGATACAAATCTGCCATTTCCCGGCTCCAGACGACCCTGTCCGGTGCCAATCTCGTCGTGCAACACACCAGTGGCGCAGCCTTGGAACCGTAGTCCCGGACATACTTCCTGTAGAAGGAGAGGAGTCCTAGAAAAGATCTCAACTGTCTCTTCATTACTGGCCATGGGTGATCACGAATTGCTGTGACTCTAGCATCTGGGATGCTCATGTGGCCATCTCCAATTACATGGCCCAAATAAACGACATACTTCTTCCCAATTTCACATTTCTTTTTCTTGCATCTTAATCCGGACTGACTAATTAATCCCAACACTAATCTGATGTGGTCAAGGTGGGATTGCCAATCTTGTGAGGCTATGAGAATGTCGTCGATATAAATCGAGACTATCTCTTCCGTTCCTTGGAGAACTCTCTCCACTAACCGTTGGAATGTGGCCGGGGCGTTCCTCAACCCAAAAGGCATCCTAGTGAATTGGAATTTCCCGAATGGGCTGAGGAAGGCAGTTTTTTCTTGATCACAGGGTTTGAGTTTAACCTGATAAAAACCTTTCGTCAGGTCCAATTTAGTGAGGCATCTACTATTTGCCAATTTCATGGTCATCTCTTCAATGACCGGCATATAAAATGGGTCAGCTTCTGTAATGGAATTCAACTTCCTAAAGTCGACGCACAACCTCACTGTACCATCAGGCTTTTTGACGGGCACAAGGGGACTGGCCCACGGACTACTGGATCTAGTTATGATCCCTTCTCTCTCAAGTTTACACAACTCAGCCCTGACCTGTTCACGGGTCGTCATGGGGACTGAGTACGGGGCTTGGGCTATGGGTGGGTGGTCCATAGTATTAATATACATGCATGCATCAACAGCCACACCCGGGGTATCTGAAAAGACATGCCCAAACTCATCTAATACACTATTCAATTCACTCTCATTGAAACCTTCACACACTCCATTCAATTTCAATTTACTTTCATCGGGTTCATCGTGCAAGACTACATCGAGACGACTAATATTACAGGATTCATGCCACTTTTTGAGGGTGTTAATATGCACAACTTTCCCTCCCTTCCTGCTATTTCCTTTATTTATGCGATAATTAACTTGGCCACAAACTGCAACTACGTTATAGGGTCCCTCCCACGAGTCTGACAATTTACATTAAAGACCTGGGATTCTATAAAGTACCTTATCACCTACACTAAGTGATCTCTCTCTGCTCCCAATATTCATGTGGGCAATTCTCCTCTCCTTGGAGATTGCTGCCTTAAGAGCTGCAGTGTTCCTAAGGTTTTCCAACTTCTCAGCAAGACTTAAAGTCCATTCAGTGACATTCAAATTACAATTTTCGTTTTCCACTATGCCGTAATACAAGGCATCTATTGGGGTTCTCACTTTAAAACCGAAAACCAAATCGAAGGGACTAAATCCACTATCTGAATTAGGCATCTGCCTCAGTGCAAACAGTGCGAAAGGCAATTGCTGCACCCACTCACTCTTATTTTCCACAGACTTGGTTAATATTGACTTCAGGGTCCTATGAAAACGTTCGATCATCCCATTTGTTTGAGGATGATATGGGGAAGTTCTGAGCTGTTCAATACCGATCAATTTACAAGTCTCTTTCAATGTCCTAGACATGAACTGGGATCCTCGATCACTGAGTAACTGCTCAGGAATTGAAGTCCGACTAAATATGTTAACAAGACCTTCTGCCACACTCTTGGCAGTAATATTTCTCAGCGCAATGGCCTCTGGCCAACGGGTGGCCATGCAAATAGTGGTAAGTATATACTGACAGCCTCCCCTGCCCTTGGGTAGTGGACCAACAAGATCCATGGCAAGAACCTCAAAGGGTTCAGATAGTAAAGGGCGTACAACTGCAGGAACTTTAGGGGGCTTATATTTTGAATACCTCTGACAAACTTGACAAGCTTTACAGTAATTAACGACATCCTGGGACATGGATGGCCACTGAAAATACTTTGCTAACATCTTCTGGACTTTGTCTGGGCCCAAATGACCATTGAGGTCATGGGCTGTACGTAGGATATGTGTTACTCGGGGCTTGGGAATTATTAAAACACGACGGTGGGTATCCCAATCGATCACACGACTCTGGGTAATTATTCCCTTATCCCATGCATAACCCCTTTCACACCTGGTGGCTAACCCTTTGATTGTCTCAAGAGACCTATCAGCTTCTATCTCCTTGACAAACAATGCATGATCATTTCCTGCCTTCACTGGGACAAAACTATCAACAAATTTGCCTAACTCATCACAAACTGGGCTGCTCACCATTGCATCATCCGTTCCCCTGCCAGGTACTAGGTCCATCTCAGCGGGGGTGACTAGATTTGTTCCGGCCTCACTGCCAGACACTCCTCCAGCCACCTCAGCCGTGTTCTCCATCTCATCCGAAGAGTCCAAACTCTCCGCCTCATCTACTACTCCTCCTCCATCTACCGAAGGCGAAGCCACATCAATACCATTAAGTGCAGACTCCTCATCATGTTCAACATAAGGGTCCGACTCTCCTTCCTCGATCATTCTTCCATCATCTGAACTATCAAATAAAACATCATCATCATTATCTAACAAAGGTGTTACAATTGCATCATCATCATTGGCCAGCCTCTCTTGTGACAAGGCTTGGGCTCTGGTTAAGACACTGATGTTGCCATCAACCATAATTTTGCCCACCAGGAGATAATCTCCAGGGTCAGCTAAGTCCACAGGCAATATGGACCATTGGGGTGGCTCACCTGAGCCATCAACTACAACTCTCTTACGGACAGTTCTACCTTTGACAGTAAATTCACATTCTGCCAACTCATATCTCTTGGGATCACCGTGAATACCTGTGACTATACAATCCCTGCCTAAGTACTGTTCAGGCTTGACTAAGGAACTGGCTACTAAGCCGTAATCTGCTCCAGAGTCTACAAGGATACTAGTGCTAACACCGTTAATTTGACCCTGGATTACATTATTCTTCTTCCGGTTTGTTATGTCAAAATTTACAGCCGTGGTGGTTCTCTCTGTCCATCTAGTGGGACAATAAACGGAGATATGGCCTTCCTGCATGCAGGTATAACAACGGATAGGTCTCCTAAAAACTGCATTGTAAGGAGCATTCCTTGTAAATGTTCTTGACACTATGGGGGTGTTAACTGAATTCACACTATTATTATTAACACCGTCTTGCGCCGTGCTAGTTCTCACTTCTTGACTACTATTTGACTGACTCCTACTATTATAATTCGACTGGGTACTGTTACTGTTGTACGACTGACTATTACTACTACCAAAGCCTCTGGTACGGCATTCAAACGATCTATGACCGGGCCTGTTGCACTTAAAACAGGTAACAATGACACCACTACTATTATTGAACTTTGGCTTGTGTGCAACTGCAGATACAGGGTAAAAATAGTTCCCTTGTTGCCTGGTATTTAACCAACCAGCATAGGCCTCTGTAAATTCCTCAATATCCTTAGGATTACGGGTCTCCAAAAACTCTTTTTTACCCGATTGGGGAATGTGATGTAAAGTGTGAAAATGCACTGCTCAACTGTTTCGGACTTATACAACATTCCTTTTATCACTTTAGATAGGCATTCCACAAACTCATCCACACTCATACTTTTAAATGACTCACTAGTAAATGACAATAGCTTTGCACCGAAGTGCATGACAGTTTCCCCTACTGAATCTAGGATAACAGACTTGACATTATCATATGACTTTCCTACAGAACTCAATCTATCAATTCTCCCGCATAGTATTTCAGGGAGACGGGGGTACAACTCGTCAACCCACTTGCAACTCTCTCTCAAATCTCTCTTTAGCTTCTTGCTGCTGTTGGTGTCTAAATTCTCTGTCTGACTCATCCTTCATCTGACTCATCTTCATCATATTTGCGAATTGTTGTAACAGGAGGGTTGGGTCTACTACTGGAGGGGGTTGGGGTTTCTCGGGGGATTCAAACTCATATTCAGGGGTCTTGAGGGCAGCAATATGATCACTCGAAGCCTCATTCGTCTCAAGGCTACTCACGGAAACAGAGTGTTCTCTTAGTCGGCTCATACGTTCGGAAGTGTGCTCCTGCTCCGCGGCTGACTGCCTACTGGTGTGTCTACGACCATGGAACATGGTAAGGTGTCTGAAGACCGAAAGACGGCTCTACAAATAGAATAATAACAAAGGTAAACAAACGGAAGGGCACACAGGGTGAGAAAAAAATTCAAAAAAACAAAACAAAACAAAAAAAAGGTGATACAACTACCAAATAACAGTTCTAGACTTGACGAATTTTCTTGACAGGCTGGGGGTTGACCTCTGGTGGATTCTGCAAGGTCACGGCTGCTTTTTCAATTCTTCTGTCTCTTTGTCTTCTTTCGAATGTTCCAAATTTCCTCTTTGCAATTCTCCTTGCTATACCCTTTCTCTTTCTGACTTGCGAAATTCTTTTCTCTCGAGTTTTCTTCTTCTTTTCGACAATTTCCTTCTTTTCGACTCTTCCTTTCTTGCGTTCAGGCAATGCGCACACTCCTGCTTCTTTCTCTTTCTCTTACAACGACTATGACTGGTTCTCGGAGCAACGTGTTGCTCAGGATTCGGGCCTTCAGGGAGTACAGGTAGATCACGGTCGCTGCCGGTTATTTCCACGCTGTGACTACTGGTTAGGTAGAGTTCACTTCAGGACCACCGTTACGACTTTTGGCGAATCACGACCTCTTGTCGACTTTTTCCGACCGGTTGAGATAACGGACCACCGCTGCGACCACTTGTGGGGCTACGCACAACGACAGTTAGTAGGCTGCCACCAGAGTCAATGTCAATGATGCCGTTTTAGCTACCCTTCCCGTTCCTGGACTACGTATAGTGGTTACAGGGGGTTAAGGCTATTAGGGACGTATCCCTACACAAAGACGACACGGATGAAACTTGCACAAAGACAAGACTGACAAAGACTGACTACTGACACGTGGCACAAGACTTTTTATACGACGTGAACCACACCTACATTTGACACAAAACGATCTAAACTTCCTGTCTTGCAACATATGCATCACACTTAGCACGCACACAGTTCAATTAACACTAGCTATATGACTTGCACAAAATAATAATAATACAGGATACACACATAATGCAACACAACTCATTCTAATTATAACTCATGCTAACACTAAAATATAGTTCATGTGACAGTTCATGTGGGGGTGGTGGCTACCACGCCCACAACTTCATGACAGGCGATGTAAAGCTATTGAGGTGGAGGGGACTGTGGAGTGAAGCATAATGTAGATACATGCATATTATATGTTAACACTTTAGTTGTAGTTTTTCTATCAAAAATACTTCAATTTTAGTTTTAGTTTTGGTTGCTTAAATCGATTATGGCACTTTTATTTTGTTTTATGTTGATTATACACGAGTATTCAATTTATTCAGTGACTTTTTTGTAACAATTTTTTGTATTGTATCTTCAGCACTAACTTAGCTATTTTGTGTTTCGAGTTTTATTAGTCTCCTGTTTTAATCCCTCTAATATGAGTTTTGGAAAACAAAACAAAACATACTCAGTCAGCGGCAGTAAGTTTTTATTAACCTTATGATGGAGTCTTAATTGAGCAAGAATACTATGAGTAATTGATCAATAGAGACTAGCAAGTCTTGACTAATTTAACTATACTTTAAGTATTCTCACTTGCATGAGTCACAGCCAAAATGTCGATAACACATAATAATTGTTTTAGCTATAGTTTTACAACAATAGGCTTAGATACACAACTAAAATGTTTTCACATCACTGTAATTAATTTGTTTTACGTTTAATAATCAAAACAGTGCTAGCATGTATACATTCATAAATACATACATATGTACATACATACATACATACATACATACACACATACATACACATACATACATTTAAAAGATACATACATACATGCATACATAAATAGATTAACAAGTATACATTCATGCGTATCTACTGTAGTGGCAGGAACATGAGTGCCCTAGCTATAATGACTTCATTAATACTTCATGCAAGAAACTTTGTAAGTTATACTCACTGAATATGCATAATGTTTTATACTGATTTACTTATTTTTATACTTATAGAAATGTTGAAAAGTAGAAGTCATTCAATTACATGTATAACACTATCTCAATTTGAAGAGGTAGTTGAATTTCTCCTTTCTAAATTTTGTTGCAATGACAAGTCAAGCTCAGTAATGATGATAGGCTATTAGTCAATTATTCCAATGGTAATGTCAATTTTGTCATAAACAGATTTTCTCATACACAATGGATGTCTTGCTGCCAGAAGCCTTGTGTCTCATTATAATGGATTTATTCAGTGTTAGCAAGAGTGAGGTATTTATTATTGGATCATTTATTGGGGTCAACAATCACTAATAATTTATTGTTTACTAGGCTAGAAGTATTATGTATACTTATGTGCGTAAGAATCAGTGTGTTCTACAAAATGTCTCTACAATAACAGGTTTGTTCTGCTCTCTAGCTATGTAAATGTACTATTAGCTACAACTGTATCCGCAGCATCTGCGCTTGGTCCAGAAAGCTGGAGATTATATGAAGATCTAAAGAAGAAGTTTGATGGTAGCTAGCTATGTTAATTCAAAATTTCATTTCCATTCTGTAATGTAATTTACTTTTGTAGCAAAGAAATGTGAAGGAAATGAGGGCAAACAAGTGAAAGTAGCAAAAGTTACACCTCAAGGTACTCCTTTAAAATGTTATTTGCTAGATATTGAATAAAATGAATTAAAAGAATATCCCTTTGTATATAGCATGTATGTAGTGATAATATGTATTAAATTATAGAAAAACCTTGCTGTTCTACAAGTCTGCAGCCAAGTTGTTATAACTCAAGTGACACATTGAATAGTTCCAGTATTGTGTTGAATGACTCACCAGTATCCAATGGTGAATGGAATTATTGGAACAAGCGGCTGGGACTGTTAACAGCTGATCAAGAGATGTTAAAAAGAGGAGAATGGCTGACAGATAAGCATATTAATGCTGCAAGTGTGCTGATAAAGGAAGAGTTTCCCAAACAACATGGTCTACAGGACACCCTTCTCCTACAACGTTTTGACCAATATATCAGACGATTCTCAGTTTGTTCAAATAATTCATATCAATGGCAACCATTGGCTGTGTGTGTCAAACAAGTTCTGTCCTGCAGGAACTGTAGACGTATATGACTGCTCACCTGGCACTGGATTTTCACCGTCTCTTAAGCGACAAATTGCAGTCGTATTGAAATGTAAATATTCTGATTTTACTGTAAGACTAGTTGATGTCCAGAGACAAATTGGATATGCAGATTGTGGTCTTTTTTCCATCGCTTTTGCGTATGCCCTTTGTTATGATTTAGATCCACATGGTATTCAGTTTAACCAGTCTGCCATGCGAGCACATTTTGATTTGTGTGTGGATAAAGAAAAAATAGATATGTTTCCAGTATCAACTCGTTGTCGGCGAAAAAACACGAAGAGTAGAATCAAGTCCGTGAAAATGGTGCCAGTGTTTTGTACTTGTCGCCTACCTTGGGATAAAGCTGATACAGTAAAGGGTCCATTAGTCAAGTGTTCCCTATGTAAAGAATGGTATCATTCACAATGTGACGACATCGATTTGGAGTTGTATGATGCCAAAAACTACTGTTGTAGCAGGTGTCTGTAATGCATTTTGAACTGAACCATTGATTTTGTAGCTCGTATAGGCATGAAACTTGTAAACGTTTGATTTTAATTATTACGACTGGTATTTTTGTGTCACTCAGCTAGTTAGCTATATTTTACATTACTAAATCATTTTTCTGAGTCTATACATTTATATTAACGAGAAACTTGAAAAAATATATACATTAAATCTTGCTAAGCAATGCTTGTATCCTTAGTTATATAATATGCTATAAGATCATACTTTACATTTTAGTTTTAAAATAGTAAATGTCCTTAACATGTCAGTCTGCCTCATTCACCCTCACCCCAATATTTAGCATCATTAACTTCCGTGTAATCTGTTGTCTAAATCACAATTAGTATGTGCTTTCTTTTAAGCTTTTGCTCATGCTATTCCTAAGATTGTTTCTCTCTTCGTGTGGACATATCAAATGAAAGTAGTCGTAAAAGTAGCAAATTACGTGAGGTCATTCATTAAAGTTCTCCCTAGCTACTGTGAGCTATTGGTTTTGATCAATTTTTACATTTTTGTATCAATTACTATTGCTATGACTATGTATCTAAAATATTCCACTCTAGTACTTTTAATTTTTCTGCTGGCTATGTCACTTGTTGCTAGCTAGATGTATAAAATTGTGAGGATTTTTAAATTTGCACCATCACTGGCTATAATGGAATATGTTATAGTTAAAGCATGAGCGCTTAGTTTCTAGTCGATTTATTGCACGACAGCCCGAGGGCCGTAGGCCCGAGGACTGAGTGCGATAAATGTACTAGGCACTAAGCGCTCATGCTTTAACTATTTTAAATACCGGGCAAGTGTTATTGCACACTTGCCAAGTTATTACACCTGACAACAATATAGCAACGGTATTTAAGTCTACTTATTTGCTACACTTTTAACAACTTAATTGTGGCAAAATAAAGAAATAATTAAGTATGGTCATACTCATGATGAACAGCTTATGAAGTGTAGTTGTTCATCTGTATATTGTTATAGTAACAATATAGCTAAAACATTTATTTATACCTTTTATATGATTGAATACACACATTCAGCAAAAGAGTGGTTTGTTTTCTATTACTGTCAAACTACTCCAATACAGTCAGGATTGAACATTTAAAAAACCACCTTCTGCTTCAGTTCAGACAAAAGGAATGAGAGAGTGGAAGACAAGCTAAGAGCTGAAGGTTTCATTTCAATAAGAGATCAACCTAAACAAGAGAGGGAAAAAAATAATTTTCAGGGAAAGGGAAAATAGGCTTCTTCACAATCTGCTTGCAGGAAAAAGAGGAAACTGGCTTAAAAAAAAAAAAGAGCTGCAAAGTTTAAAATTGTATGCATTGTCTAGCAGCCAGAAAAGCTAATTCCACTAAATTAGTTTCCCTAACAGAATAAATTATATAGCTACACATAGCTAAGCTTGCTTATAAATAGTCAAGTTAGTGCCATCATAGAAGAACAAACTATATAAATACAAAAATAGCTAATTGAAACTAAGAGCTCACATACCATTTGTGCCATTTAGCACACCTCTAGTAGCTAGTGAGATTTTTTTTGTCAATTACAATATAATGGTAAATATTGGTACTTTATTAGAAAAATTAAAAGGTAAATTTTTGGGACAATGCATGAAGAAGTTTGGGTAAAACAATGCAAATAAAATGTAAATCATTTATGAGCATAATATTATTGGTAAAAATAAAAGGAACTGCCATAAGCACACTATATAGCTAACATAAGTAGCTAGCATATTTTATCTAGCTAGCTAATCTAGTTTTAGTATAAAATTAAAGATAATTGCCCTCATTTTAATTGCTGTTAGAAGGCTAACTCACTGGTTTAAGCTTTGACCATTCCTCCTCTGTATAGGTTTGCTTGTAGAAAGTAGCTTTAAAAAAACGCGAGAACCAACATACTACACAGTTTTAGTATAAAATTAAAGATAATTGCCCTCATTTAAGCGCTGTTAGAAGGCTAACTCACTGGTTTAAGCTTTACCCATTCCTCCTCTGCTCTGCCACTTCAACCCGCTCGCTCCACTCCTCAGTAACCAGTTTAATAAAAAGGGGATACCCATATTTCTGCAGGGATACCCATATTTCCCGTAAATATAGGTACGGGGGTACTTATATTTCTGGAAATACGGGTATGGGGGCACCCATTTTTTCGTAAATATAGGTACCCGGGACACCCATATTTGGGGATACCCAAATTTACTTGACACTGGGTACCAGTGAGGGCTGGAGCGCAAGCAAGATGGGAAGCCTCAACAGTTATGTAACTGGTATCCATAAGGATGCATGTCCATAGTATACATGATATGGTACAAAATATTAAAATATTGTATATTGTTTTGTTTTTTCACAAATTATTAATCTATTTACTCGTTTTCTTTGTCACTATAGTATGTCCAAGTTGAGTTGGCCGCAAGAAAAACTTGAATAACTTCAGAACGGAAGCAGCTACGCATCCGGGGTTTGCACCATTGGAAAGCTTGCGCCGAAGCGGTTAAAAATATTCCCTCAGTAAACTCCAAAACCAGAGAGAAAGTGCTATTCCAAAACTCAATACAAAAGTCTATGGGAATAGAAAAAAACACGGTTTCCCGCTCAAAACGCGCCCGCTTTTAGTCACGCGGTATGGCTCAATTTATCACGCGGACTGTCTTCATTAAGAATTTTGTAAACAATGAGCGGCTTCTTCTCAGATTGCTGTGTTTCTAGCTTTATATCGCGATTAGCTTAGGTTGCGAGTGTAGATCCAGGATAGACGGAGTGTTCTGTTGTTGCAGAGGGTACAGGACCACCTGATAGGATGTTGGTATGATTATTTGTCTACCTGTTCAATAACAAATGCCATATAGCCAATATATTTCAGTGATATAGCTATCATTTAGCTAGCAACTTGTAATACAGCCACTCTTACGCTGTTTGCCGTTAAATTGTGTGCTTGTCAAAGCTGTGTTTATGCCAATTCCTTTTCTTCACTATTATAGATGCCGTTTATTGTAAGAATTAGGACTCAAGCAGAACTCCACCTTCAACTCGGATCACAACTATTTTTTGTATGTGTACTACTTAAATTCTATCATTTCATCAATTTTCATATACCTATTATAAATAAATGAAAGAATTGATAATTTTATTTAACATGAAAGTCTAGTAACTTTAGCTACAAGTTTACAGTGCTGTACTGCTGAATCCTGTGAACATCAGAATATTTCTTGGGACACAGTAGGTAGAATCCACTGATTTTAATCCTGTCTCTTTAGAAGAACTCCCACCAGTTTGCGTTTTCCATCTGCTGTACATTATCTGCGCATAAGAAACATAAATATCATTGAAAACAGACGAGATGAGCTGTACAGCGCCCGAAAAACTCCATAAACTTCACTAAATTTCTTTCTTTCAATAGTTACAGTATTAATGCGCACCTGTGCTACCGCCCCTTTTTCACGTGCAACGTTGACGTTTGCGCGCTTAATTGACTTGGATTCACATGACTAAATTGCTTCTGGTAAAGTACTAAATGCATTCCTCAATTACCGCGCTTGCGGTCGTGCCAACTCAACTTGGACATACTATAGTGTAGCTAATAATTATAAGAATTGAAATATTTTGACACCTATGCAGATGTTCATTAGTGAAAATATTGAAAAAGTAGTGAAAATCCCTCGAGAATATGCAACGCTTGTTCCTTACCTTACAAACAGACAATGCACTCTATTTGTTTTAACATATTCAATATTCTTTGCTTCTGAATTTGCCTATCATTTCTTCCATAGCAAATATTCTCGTTCTAATAGCAAATATTCTCGTTCTAATAGCCAATATTTAAGACTTAATCTGGCTGTCAAATTCACGTCAAGTCCTCTAAAGGAGTTAAAAAATAAGTCTCATTTCCAGGACCTAACTTCTTCAATTTTTTACTTTCATAAAACATGGAACACAGTTTTGCTTGCAAAATAAAATATCTTTCCTGAAATTCTAGGAATATAATACACTTGAAATTGTTTTGTGCAATGGAATTTGCATCTGTACGGCATTATGGATCAACTAGACATGGAATATAATATTATACCAATGTTAATTTCAGGTCTTTTATAAGGAACGAATGCTGTATCTATATATGGGTTCCAGAAACTCACACAGTCCAATTAAATCAATCTACCTGTACCCTGAACAGCAGCAGCAAGATTAAAATTAAGATGGGAATGCAGTGGTCATGCTCTTTATGAGTGCAGTATAATTCAGCCTAAGTAATCTGATTTCTATTATGTGCACTTTAGAAGAAATGTAATACATTCCTAAATGCATTCAATGTAACCTATTCACAGCACCTATGCTGCATGTTTGGCACATCTGGAGTATCTATATCCAATTAGATGATAACAAGTTCAGGAAAGAAGCCATAACTATATATAGCTATGTTGTTCCAAGCACTACTTTAATCTTGCTGCTGCTGTTCAGGGTACAGGAAGATAGATTACATTGGACTGTGTGAGTTTCAGGAACCCATATAATACAGCATTCGTTCCTCAAAGACTTGAAATGAACATTGGTATATCATATTCCACGTCTAGTTGATCCATATTAGATGTGTTATCCCTCTTTCACAGGCTTTTTAAACAATATACAGAACTAAAAATATTTGGTCGCCACCGGAAATCGAACCCAGGACCGCTAGTATAGCGCACAAGCGCTCTGCCACTGAGATACGACAACCACTCAGCTAACAAACACTCCAATTTATTATGCCGTACAGATGCAAATTTCATTGCACAAAACAACTTCAAGTGTATTATATTCCTAGAATTTCAGGGGGGAAATGTTATTTTGTAAGCTGTGTGTAAATTGTAATTTACAGATATTGTCTTTCCATGTTTTATCTCTAATTAAATGAAAGTAAAAAAATTGAAGAAGTTAGGTCCTGGAAATGAGACTGTTTATTTTTTAACTCCTTTAGAGGACTTGACACGAATTTGACAAGACAGATTAAGTCTTAAAATATTGGCTATTAGAACTAGAATATTTGCTATTAATTAGAGATAAAACATGGAAAGACAATAACTGTAAAGTACAATTTACCCACAGTTTTGCTTGCAAAATAACATTTCTTTCCTGAAATTCTAGGAATATAATAAACTTGAAGTTGATTTGTGCAATGGAATGTGCATTTGTACGGTATAATATGGAGCAAACAGACATGGAATATGATATACCAATGTTAATTTAGGGTCTTTGGAGGGACGAATGTTGTATATATATGGGTTCCAGAAACTCACACAGTTGATGAAATCTATCTTCCTGTGCCCTGAACAGCAGCAGCAAGATTAAAGTAGTGCTTGGAACAACATAGCTTTATGGCTTCTTTCCTGAAATTGTTATCACCGAATTGGATATAGATACTCCTGATGTTTGAAGTTCTTGTGTGCAGTGCGTGCTGTAGCTTTGCCGAAACATGCAGCATAGGTGCTGTGAATAGATTACATTGAATGTATTTAGGAATGTATTACTAAAGTTCACAGAATAGAAATGAGATTACTTAGGCTAATTTTACTGCACTCATAAAGAGCATGACCACTACATTCCCATATGTGACATTTATAGATTACATTTTACTGGGAAGAGATTCAATCCTGTAAATAATAGGAACTGTTTTGGCTATTGGTGTTGTCTTCTATACTAACCATTATCATCAAATAAGTTCAATGATTGATTCAATCATTCTAAGCAGTTTTCCTAATGAAATTATATATTTCTTGCCCAAGTTCTCCTCGACCTTATTTTTAGTAGTTTGAGACTTAGAAGTTAAAAAAATCAATCACATAAAAATAGTGTAGTTGTCATTTGTGCCCAAGCACGGCATTGAAGACCCTTTTCTACACTTAATTTCAAAACTTCCCCCGTTTTAGGGGGGATTCGGAGTGCCGATTGTTGGTTGTCAAGAGCCATTGGTAGTTAGAATGCTGTAGTATTAATGCTAAGGGAGCTACTACTTCTAGAGGGAAGCTGAGGTAAGTACGTAATTACATATTTGTTAGCTAAATATGCAAAAATAACTCTGGCCTTTCTTTTTTGTAGCTAAGAGCTTGTCAACAGTGACTGGTATATTCAAATAGTCAGAATGGCTCAAATTTGGTACTACAAAAGTTACCACTGCTCAAGAAAATGAGGTAAGAAAGTAATTTCGAGGTAATTGAGATAGTCAAAGTAACTTCAATTTGATACTACAGAAGTTATCAATACTCTGGAAATTGAGGTAAGTAGTAATTCCATATTTGTTGGCTAAAATAATAAAACTGGTTTACTTTTTTTATCGTAGCTGAGAGCTTGTTCAAGAGTTACTGGTAATTGAGATTATCAGAATGGCAGATGTTTGGTACTACAAAAGTTACCATTAATCAGGTAAGAGAGTGATTTTGTATTTGTTTGCTGAAATAAAAGGACATAACTGCTATTATAGTTTTTGCATGAGATAAGCTAATACATAGTAACAATACTTAGTTTTATGTTACCTAACTATCAGGCTCGCTCGCCATTTGTGCTCAAGCACACCACTAGTATGTATATTTGTATGTATGTATGTCCAAACATATTATATATAAATAAACTAGTGGTGTGCTTGAGCACAAATGGCGAGCGAGCCTGATAGTTAGGTAACATAAACTAAGTATTGTTACTATGTTTTTCGCTCGCTCGCCAACAAACATCCCCGATTTCCAATTGTGTTACCCCTGTAAGTGTCTCGCTCGCCAATTATTTTTATAAAAATTTCACGAGCACCTGAGTCACTGGAAGTCGTAGACTTCAAAAAAAGAACTCCTAAACTGCCACCCCATTTGCGCTCATTGGCCCTCCCTTACGCGCATTGGCTCTCGCTTACTGCATTGGCTCTCCCTTATTAAAATGGCTTTTGTAGTATTCATTCTGATATTCTATCAACTCTCTAATGCTGAAGTCCACTGTCAACCAACATTTCCTATTGGAACACCAAGTTTGTCGGGGACCTGTGACTACTTACGGTCTTCACAACAATTCTTACAAGAGAATGCAGCCATGGTTATTCAAAAACAAAACTGTGTTAATGGAGGGACTGGTAGCTCATGGAATCAAGTAGCCCATTTAAACATGAGAAACACTTCCCACACCTGCCCTAGCAATTGGAGGACAGTCACTACACCTATTAGAGCTTGCAGACGAAGGTCATCTTATGTGTGCAATTCAGCCTTTTATTCCACAGGCAACATTTCATATACTCACGTCTCTGGAAAAATTATTGGATACCAGTTTGGGGGACCAGATGGCTTTTCTAACTACATTAATCGTAATTTCAGTATCGAAGACCACTATTTAGATGGAGTGTCTATCACACATGGTCAGACTGGCAGCAGGAAGCACATCTGGTCTTTTGTTAGCGGACATAGTGAAACCAACTCTGGATCAATGGCAATTTTATGCCCTTGTACCTTCTCGACATGGTCTCTTGAAACTCCTCCTTTTGTAGGAATGGACTATTTTTGTGAATCGGGAAGTAGAGATGCACCTTCAGCAATACTGTATGACAATGATCCTTTATGGGATGCATCCGGATGTAGAGATAATGACAGATGCTGTCACTTCAATCAGCCTCCATGGTTCTGTAAGATTCTGAATGGGGCTACAACTGGTGATATTGAAGTCAGGATATGTGCTGATAACGACGTAAATGAAGAAGATATTTTTATTACTGATATTGAAATATATGTCAGATAGTGTGTTCTCAAATTCAGTTTTTGAATGTATATTAGAAAAACAGAATGTAACCATGAGAAGAAACCTAATAATCTGTGTGTAAAAGTTGTATATATAATACATTTAGTTTCAACAACTCAGTCTATGTAAACATTTTCAGTACATTTTTAGATGTAGTAATTGCATAATTTCTTCTCTAATATACTTTCTAACTTCCTTAAATTGTAGTCATATTTTATTGAACATACAATAAAAAATTGAAAGAACATATTGAAGAGTCTGATAAATGTTGTAAGCAAACTATGTTTTTGTACATACACAAGGATAACAGGTTAAAAGAAACAATAACTGTTTCCTTGTCTAAACAAAAAGTTCCTAAATATTTCCTGGAAGCCATAATTACTGGTTATACATTTACATATTCCCTTGCAAGTGTTGTAGCTAAATGGTGTAATATACATGGTACTTACAAATACATCAGCTGTAGCATGGAAGGGAGGGGGGGGCAGAGAGAGAGAGGGGGGGATTCTATTGAACACCTTACAGAAAATTGAAAAAAAGAAAGAAAAAAAGAGCAAAAAATAGGCTCATTGATGGCAATTTCGTTCTTTTGTTTGATGTGTAAAGACATAAAATAGTTGGTCAGGCTCGCTTAAATACAGCTAAACAGTCTCAGCATCATTTCAGCATAACTTTTTGCAAGCCAAAAAATATTGCAATAGCTATAATATCCTGGTTCCAATGATATCTAATTTTATAAGTCAGTGAATGTATTGATACCGCATAGGAAGGCACAGATACTGGATCATTTTATTGTCTGTGTTTGTATAGAGGCAGTCTATTTTACTATCTCCCTGCACTAGTTACTGCCTTTCATGTTTGTGGCATCTGTCATACTTTGTTTATTAAATAACTCGACTGCAGTCTCCTTGTTGTAAATCTTCAATGGCATATGCAATAATTCCAGCAAATTTTTTTTTATTATACTTCACATATTTAAATTATAATCAAGAAAAGAAGTCGACTATAGTCCTAAACATTTTCCATACCAATTTTAAGCTTGATCTTTCTCAAATTGGACCCCCTCAGAAATCCTGGCTATGCCACTAGAAATACTACACTAATTATAATTTCAGCACTATAATTTACAAGAAATACAACACAAATTAAATTACACTAAATATATTAGAGAGAAATCCTACAAGACAGAACAAGTGTTTATTTTAAAAGATGTCCCAAATCCCAGGAATTATGACAGTGACAAACAGAAATTAAACGTATAAATTTGGTTCTTGGTCCAATGAAGTTTTTTACCTCATTATTGCCTGGTGGATGAAGTGCGGTGAGGTCGTAGATTAAAGTGACCAATGAGATTATTAGAGAAGGAGGTTATGATTGATGAGTCGGGGGATCCAGAGGGCGAGTGTATCTTACCTTTGAGCTTGTCAAATGGGAGAGAGGTTATAAAATAACTTGTTTTCAAAAGAGCTAACAGTTAGCAACAGAAGACATAGCACCAATGAAGAATGACAGTGAAGCTGGCACACTCACTAAGACCATCTGAGACCTGGCTTTTGTAAAGCAAAATCAGTGTGTATCTATGTGTTTGCTAAGAAACATAAATTTCATTGACTTCACTTAATGACCAATAAAATGTAATTCAACTTGGTATAAGCCTAGCCAGGGGAGAATTAAAGGCAGTACATGTACAGAAAAATAGATTTATGAAGTAATTTGCCATTGTTTGGTTGTAATGTAAGCACTAGAAAATTATACAGTACTATACGAAGCACAATATCATATTGCTCCTTGCTAAACCTACAAAAACATTGCCACACCTACTTTTTCAGCATTACTACTTTGAAGATTCAAGTAAACTTCTCTTCAAGTTTAAAACAACTTTGACCCAACTTTGATTAACTGTCAAATCCTTTACCAAATAAACTAAATCAACTGTGTTCATGACCCAACAATTGTAAAACATACACAGCTACAGGGATTCTTCTGCTTTAAAGTTGTATATTATAGCTGGGCTCACTTAAACAGTTGGTGGCATACTGTGAATAATATGATAGCTTTGACTTACTAATGTCAAATGGAAATAGTTTGTGCTGATGCACATGTTCTACAGATGAGTTGAAGAGGTTGATGCACTTTAGATGGACATCTTGAAATGGAAATGAAACAATAAAAGTAAATGCTTCTTTCTTAGGAATTTGGCCTCGCTAGGCTCTGTGGTGCACTGTGATGCCTCGCAATGCTCTGCGCTGGCTCGTACCCCGCTCCCCGGAATGCACCCTTAGTTCTAATACGCCTCCGTTTAGCGTTCCATGCGGGTACACCGGATCCGTTTCCAACGTCTTAAATCTATTTTATGTTAAATTTTAGGCAATTGAATTGGTTTGCCATTTATTATGGTAAGAGGAGAGTTACTTATATACTACAATACTCATTATTGTCCGTAAAACGTTATTACCGATTTAAATATAGCTAATGGTATCTAATATATATCTTTTGGACTAATTAAAATAAAATACAATTTTTGTAGGCCTCCTGTTAAGGTGGGTACTTTCACAGCCAAACATTAGATATGGAAAGGAGGTATATAGTCCTGAAGGTAAATGTTAATTTATGTTAAGTTAGTATATATTACCAACTTCACCCATAAGTGAATCTATTCAATTTTTTTTTTAAATAACTACCTTTAGCGGACTATTCATATTATTTGAATAATTACCTAGTTCCAAATGATACAACTGTAGGATCAATAAAGTAAACAACCAACAATTATCATCTAATATAAATAAATGAATTTCCCATATGTGTAAGCCCACTGTATTTTTGTGATATGATGTTAATTAAAGAGATGTAAATTATTAACTAATGTGTTATGAACTATGAATAACGTAGATAAGAAATTCTACACACTTAATAATGGTAATAAAAAGGAAATTCTACACACTTAATAATGGTAATAAAATTGTAGATAAGAAATTCTACACACTTAATAATGGTAATAAAATTCTAGAAGTAGCACGTGGAGTGAACTTCAAAGTTGGTTGCTATCTTGGACCTGGCTCTCAATGGTACTCAGAAACTGGCTTACCATCCAATATAGAATCAAAAAAATGGTATAAAAATGGTATGGAACTCTCAAAGCTTGTTGGGCATGATATTCAGCTTAATAATGCTAAGTTATATGTGTGCAACCTAAAGATTGATCACATTTTGACAGTAGTGGGTGAGAATTTCAAATGTGGTTAATTATATATAAATTACTGAGAGCCTATCAGTAGCCTCTATTAATAAGTTTCTGTCCATCTTTGCTTTGATTCATGGCAACTTACATAAAAATCTTACATACTTGATGCTAACTGATAGTATAATTGAATTAAGGATAATTACTTCTTCACACTTATTGTATTGTACAACTATTGTACAATTCTTAGTATTGCTATGAACATATTAAAGGTATGTTATGTAACAGACTTCCACTCAGCATATACAACACTATGGTCATGATTTTGTCAATTTTTTTTTGATAAATAGTCCCTGGTAAGATTCATTGACAATTAGCTAATGTGAATATTTACCAATCAAGTTGTGCCTTAAAAACATATTGAATGTACAGATGAATCTTCATCAAGTGTAGAAGAAAGCCTAACTGAAAGCAGTGAAAACATGCAAACAGATGGATCTTCATCAAGTGTAGAAGAAAGCCTGACTCAAAGCAGTGAATACATGCCAACAGATGGATTATCATCAAGTGTAGAAGAAAGCCTGACTCAAAGCAGTGAATTTATGCAAGGACAAAATCAAGGTAGATAAACTATACACTGTAGATATTATATTTATTATGTTGTATTATAATTGTATTAAAATGTATTTATAGATATAAGTATGGCTAAACAAATAAAAAGAGCAGTTTCTGTGGGTAGTTCCATAGGTTTCAGTTGCTATGGTGATGTTGTTTGGAGCTACAATGGAGGGGAGTTACCACTAACTGTAGATCTATATTTTATTAACGCTGACAATTTAGTGAATTCCATTATACACATTAATGATGTAAGAATGGAAGATGCTGGAACATACACTTGTTCTGGACATGATGCTATCACACTCCATGTATTAGGTAAGTGGTTGTTGTGCTATTTACTCTGGAAGAGCTACAATGTAGTAAGTTCACTAAACATTATTAATAGTGAGTTCTACTTCTTTCCCCACATTTCTTCATTTTTAAATGAAGCAGCAAACTTAAGATTTAAAAACAATATACTGAAGATTAAAATCAATAATCAACATTAGCGATAGTGAAATCATTTATTAGATTTTTTTTTTAATAAACAATCGATGGAATCCAAACTTATAGCTGTAAATACTCTGGGAATGCATATATACTTTGTCTTTCTTTGTCTCAGAAATTTCACCTACTTCACAATCACTTCATATTATTATTTATCTCAGACTTCATCCATAAATTTATTATGTTAAATAATGCATTATTCTCTCCTAGACCGCCAAGTACGGAAACCAGTGCAAAGACAAGTTCAAATAATATATTATAGAGGTAATAAGAGGGTGGGGTTTGTGGTGGTGCAATGATATGTAGCAAAAGTGAAGCTGCAATTTTGTTCATGTGTACATATCAGACAATGGAGCAGCACTTGAGTCATGTACTTCAAGCACATCTAAAAGTACTAAGAGAAGTGCATAAGCACGAGCACTAGTACTTTCATTGAATAATCCATGAACCACAACTTCAAACATTGTAAGAATAGCTTGAAGCACAAAATTTACCATTACTACTTCATTCACAGAATGATTAAATGTAATTAGAATGCATATAAGCCAGTGAAACTTAATGTACTTATAGTTCCGTGAATCAGCATTAGTTAAGAAGGTACCATAGACCCACATGCATCTTTGGGCTTAAATACTTAACCATCAATGCTGAACAAGCATATGTATACATAATTATATATTTATATATATATATGTTATTTAATATAAATATTATATGTATAATGTATGGTGTGAGAAATGGCTCGCTGTATACTATAGTTATTACAGTTAAAACGAATCAAATTATGACACTATATAAATTAAAGGATAAAATGTCTGACATGAACAGTAGTGAAGGTTACTCCAAAGCTGACTAAAAGTGTACTTCATTTTTTGAGCTATATAACTTTAAAAAAGACATGGAGGTACACAGGAAAAGATGCTTCAATACAGTGAAAAAGCCTCAGCTTCAGACCTTAGGTTGGATGGAGCGACTGCGGATTCATTCATAAATTTAGCTTCTATATAAGTATAAAGAAATTCATTTTTCTTCATAGCTAAAAGAATCATTACTATACCATTATGTATGTCACTCTATTTTGTCATGCAGTTAAACCAACTACTTAGTACAAAGTTATGTTTTGTCGAAGGGTGATTTTGGAAGGTAATATCACTTTTATGAGGGTGATATCACTTTCTCACGTGACCAACTATGGTATGATAATGTCTTGACATTTTTTTAACAATTCAAATGCTTCTGTGGGAATAAATCACATTACACTTCATTTCGTTCTAAAATATTGCAAGCTTATATAAAATATCAAAATGTAATATAAAGAATAGCTAAACAAACCGTTTTAACGACAACAAAGAAATTTGGTTTTGCATTCAAAAGCTCATATATTGGAACTATTATAATAGAGTACATACAACAATCTGTTCATTTACCACATGTATGTAATTTCTTAATATACTAAATGCAACAAAAAATTAATTTTCTATTGTTATATAGAAACAAGAATGGTGTCCCCAATGGTCAAAACAGCAGTAGTTGGAGACAATGTGGAGTTTAAGTGTATTTTTTTTGACATGGCCAGATGGGATTTCAGTGGCAACACTTTACTTACCAATGTGGCAACCAATTATTATAAAACTAATCAAGAAACCAATAGTGAAATTTATAATTACTTAATATTGAAGATATTTAATGTTCAACCTTCCAATGCTGGAAATTATACTTGTCACTACACCTTAATATATGGTGTGGAAGTTCTAGGTTGGTGGTTTTGTGAATCTCTGATTTGTATAGTATTATAGTTAGCTTGATAAATACATCTGAATGAATATACTGCTTGAATATACCAACCATCCTTGTTTATATGGACTGAGTTTTCTTGGTACTATCAAATATTCAGTACATTACGTGTTATTCCATTGCCCTAATTGTATACATGTGAGTATTTAATAAGAGAATATATACGTGGGAAAATGACACAGTGCGATATTGAGAAAATTTAGAGTTCACTACATCACTCTCCCCTTCAGTGATTGGCTGGAGACCAAAATATTTAGGATGTGCTGGCTAGTGAACTGCATAAGTGATAAAATCCAGCTTCTGAGTGATGGGGATGATGCAGAGGAAGAGGTATTAGCTGATATGGTAGATGAAATGATATCAGGAGAATTACAGAAACAGCCACATCAAAATAAGCTGGTTTCAACCAATCAATTGATCCCATGTCCGTGAGGCGTTGGCATCCTCGTGCCTTATTGAGTTTAGAAGGAGTGAAGTGTCAGTTGCCTAATCACCAGACAACTTTCCCACCACCCTGCCTTAGCTAGTTCCCCAAACCTTACACTAAAGTTTCAAGTTATAAGAATGCATGAGGTAAGGTGGGACATATAGAGTTAAGTCTCAAAATGCTTGAGACGATGCTATTAATTTCTTGAGATTTATCACAAAATGCTTGAGATTAATAGTAAATATTGAGAGAGAAAAAATTAATTTCTCAAAATTAAAGAAAATAACATTTGTGAACAATTTTATAGACAATACTTGAAGTTTAATCAAAATTTTGAGCTTGTTCTGATGTCGTAATATTTAATGGTTGCATTAGTTGAAAAAATATATAGCCACGCTAGATAGACAGGACAAGATGACATTTCACTAGGTGATTTGACTGAGGAGGACTTTGGAAAGAAGTAGAAAAGTCAAGTTAAGTTTTTGTAATATATTATATACATAGATTTTGGCTATTTTAACTGACTTTTACCTAAAAATTAATCATCAGACAACAATGCTATAACTACCTGTTCTAAACGTGGCCATTTCAGGCGACTAGATCTGCATGCATGCAAATAATGTTCTGCATTTTTTGCCAAATTTACCAAATGGATGTAGCCACATTAATGTAGGGGATCAACTCTAACATGAATTATCCACAGCTTGGATACATTCAGTTTTGTTAGCTGTCAACCAAATGATGCAATTGAGTATAAGATATAGAGAATGCAGAGAAATCAGAAATGAGAAAATAAAAATGTTCAAAGTTACTACAAGTGATTTTACAATTGAACATTCATGGAAATACTTTAGCCAAAATCTGCATTAGTTGTTACATATTATGGTATTTATGTTATTTAGATGGCTTATATGATATTGAGGAAGAAGATATTGGCTCCATGAACGACGATAAAGGTAAGTATGAAAGGCATGAAGCACTAAAGGTGCAAACCCTCTGTGTTACTATAAAGTAGCTAGCTAGCTATTACTAAGACCCAAAGAATAATATATGTGATGTAGTAGTAAAATGCCGGTATGTAGCACATGCAAGTTGATATGCTCTTGCAATGAAACAGTAAACATAAATGCTGTCTTCATAAGGAAACATACAATAGACACTCACCTTTTCAACAGGGACTTCCAAACAATTAACCAGAAGTGAAACTACCACTGGCAGAGGGGCAAGAAATTCTTTGCTGATATGAGTATGGTGTGACATTTGGCATGATACCAGCGATGGCTTACGATGGTATGGCATAAAAATAACTAGATTTTTCTGAAAAAATGAATCAATTAATTATCAAAGGTTAAATCGTCTATAATAGCATTGAAGAAGCATCAAGCCAACCCTTATCACTACTACTAATAATCAAATGCCATAAAAAATAAATTTGATAGTCTATTACAGTAAACTTATCTAAATATAATACATATACATGTATTGGGCAACACCCACATGTTCCAATTGATACAGTTTTGCAACCCTATTGAAGAAACCTGGGGAGCTCTGACAGCAATTACACTCAGAATTATTCTACTAGACTATTATATTGATGAAAACAAAGTCCAAGAACATGTATTGGAATGTAAAATTCCAAGTATGACAGTTTGGAGCAGTAAAGTTGATACTATTAATAGTCACAACATAGTGTCCTTTTCATGAGTCATATCTAAAGTTTTCAATGATAAACTTTTTCATACATAAGAAAGGATTGCCATTTAATCCATTCAGGATTCAGATATTTAAAAGAAATTGACACGAATGTCTTGGGGTTGCTAATACATTTTCAGTTCAAGTCTTAATAACTAATCTTCCTTTTGTATCTAGTGGACTGTGGGATGGTGGGGACACAACCGTGGCCTATGAGGAACCTCTCACTCCATTGCTCAACACACCCTCACTCCCTGGTAGACACTGCCACTACAGAATAGCCTTCGCCCAGTTATAACACGGTGATGGTCTTCAATTAGGGTTTTAAAAGTTCAATTTAACTACCAACAGTAAGTTACGTCAGAACGAGAACAGACTAGACTGACATAAAAAATGACGAACGCGAAATTAAATGCATACACGAAGACAAAGGCGTGACACAGCAGGTGCAAGACCCCCAACATAGACACGTGCGTAGGATTAGAATGTAAGATTAGAATAGAAAATGGCTAATAATAATAACGTCCAATGCTTTATCTACTTTCTTTAACTTCTCCTTTCTCCTCTTGTATGGCATTCTTCCTTCTATGGAGGGAGTCTGGCCCCACATGAACTAAAAATGCAATTTTCACATTTTCACCTTTATTGTTAACATGGAACCAATAGAGGTCATAATTATATTCTTGACAATGTTTAATGATATTAAATTTTATTATAAATTAGTGTGAATTATTCCTGATAATAATATTCAGAAAATTATAATATTATGCAATGCATGTAAGTTAAATTGATTTGTATTAAAGTGAAAAAAAAAACTTACTTTATATTATAATATTGAACATGAATTAACATTGACTCTTGACTCTCACAACTTGACGTTGTGAAAGACATTTCATGGTAATTCAGAGATGGTATCTATTTGTAATCTAGCTGTTATTGCTAAACGGGTGAGAACTCCTGCTGGGAAAAGGCTCTTCCTATACTGCTACTGTTACACTACCGCTCAATGGACATTCAATGACACCAATACTTTACCCTATAATTCATTTGTTGGCTTGGGTGTCCGAGGACTCATGCATTATAATACATTGTCAATAACGAATACTGAGCCCTTAAATGTAGGTTATTACACATGTTATTGCTCTCAGAAAGGACAACTCAAAATGGGTAAGAAAGCCAGAAGTATTTCTGAGCCATTTATCAGATGTACTATAGCCTTGTAAACAAAAGAAATGGAGCATGCTTCCAGAGCTATATACAAATCTCCATAAGACTAACTAGACTAAGATACACTTTCTTTTTTTTTGGTTAATTAAGTTTAAGTTTTTTTGTTTTGTTTTTTATTAGGTCATCATGTGAGCTTTTCTATGAAATATGCTATAAAACCAAAGAATTCAAACATACAATGCAACCACTATTAGAGTAATGTGGAGCAAGTAAGTGGGCATTAGCTATTACGTAAGTGTTAATTGGTTGGAAAACACAGGATAGAAATAGAGGAATTAAAACCATAAGAAAGCATGTGAAGTCAATATAAGGTGGAGATTGATGACTAAATGTGGAACTGGCTAAGAATAAGGAATGCTAAGACAAGATTGAGCAATAATGAATAAACTTTTAAAAGCTAAACACAAAAATTGTTCCAAGAATTTGAAAGGGGCCTTGATTTACTAACAAATCCATAGGATCAATATAGTATTATATTAATAATATTATGGGAATGTGACCAAAGTTATATTAGTTGAATTGTTATGAGATCATGCAATAATTAATGTTTTAGTATCCACTGAGGAATTCTTGATGTCAAGGTAGAGAGGTGAGATTTTGGAATTATGTTTTATAGCTATACTTCTAAATTTATGTTGTTGTATTATCTGTGGCAGATGGTTTTCAGCAGTGATGACTTATGTGGAGAAATACATAATAAGGATAATATTTATTGTTGGAGTCCAATTTTTACAACTTAATTATACATTTTATTCTCTTTATGTCATTCATAGCATTATAAATTTCCAGTGTAATTAATAATATTGTTGACTCTTTGAGTGTCCCACACATGTGTTGTGTATGAAGTATGTTTTAATGTTTGAATGTCATCATTATCCTAATATTTTATGAACATGTAATTTAGGGATGCTATAAATATTTTAAACAATATCTAAACTTTTATTAGTTGTACATTAGTCACCTAGTAACTAAAACTTGTTAATGTTCTTGAAACATTAGCTTCTTGTTATAGAAAAAGATTATAGTTTAGTCAACTGTAGAGAAAACGGGATAGAGTAGGAGGTAAGGGGTGAAGGCGAGAGAAAGTCATGAAATTCAATTGGGGAAATGTTGTCATTTTTTTAACCGTAAACAATCATTTTGAGAATAATCTTTCTTGTTCAACTTTAAAATTCAAAAGTGACCATTTTGCTCAACGAAATGGATCTATCTTCTACAAATGCTAAATAAAAACATCTTATAATAGTTATTTCAACAGTTTCTATTTCAATGTTTATTTTAAAGTTACTTTTGACTTGATAGGCTGAAATGAGAGCTTCAACTAAAGCTGGAATATTTGAATAAAAGAAGGAAATAATATATTATGCATATTTTACGGATTTTCCATATTTTCTACAGTTAAAGCAGGTGGCTAAGATAATTGTCTGTGTTCTATCTTATATTATGTTGTTTGCCGCATTTATTTCACTCCCCTATCTTTATTCTACAAGCTGAGACAGTAGTGGTAAAACTCTTGATAATTTTTGAAGCCTTCACACCTGCAAATTATTGAGTGCAGCCATTTATTACAGACTGGTTTCACAAAAATATATGAGCATGTGTAGGCCAACTTATTAACCCTCAGCAGCGCGCATGCGCCTGAGGGTTTATAGTAGTCAACCTGTCATTCATTCAGTCAACAGGGGATCTCGAAGAGTACGGCTACCCAGGCTTTGAAAACGACATCAAACTATAGCACTTCACAGAGTAAGTCCCTTTAATGTGCCAAAATTGTTAGTTTTGACTTAGTTTTCAAGAAAAAGCGAGTAGAATTTCAGTCCTACAATCGTACGTTATGGTAACGGGAACCGCCCCTTAAAAAACTTGCTTGTCACGTGAGCCAGCTTGCAGGTTGCAAATCACTTTTAAATAGCTAACAATTACATGCTTTCAGCGTGAGGTGTTGCGTTGCGTAGTTGTCGACTGAGCAAATTTCTAACCTGGTTCGAACTCGTCGACGCTTTTATTTTCATCTTTTTTTTTCATCCTGTTTTTTTTCTTTTTCCTTTTGTCTTCTTGCCTTATTTTCTTTATTTTCCTCTTTCTTCCTACGGTTTTTATTTCTTTCCTACCTTTTCCTTTCATTTCTTCTTTCTTTCGTGTACTGTTTTTCTTTCTTTCTTTTTCTTTTCTTCCTACCTTTTTTCATTCATTCCTCTTTCTTTTGTCCCTCTTCATTGTCTTTTTCTCTTTCCTGCCTCTCTTCATGCCACTTCTCTTTTTTTTTTACACTTTTCCTTTGTTATTATTTTCTTTATCATACTAGCTAACTAGCGCTGAGGGTTTGCACTTCAGTGCTCTAGTTAACAAACTATAATTACACTGACACCAATTTGATGACTGTACAAAAAGTTTTGGGATAGGTTACGCTACAAAATTTAGGATATCACCCATGAAAAATAAGGTCTCAAATATTTTAGGCACCTAGATGAGATAATTGGGACAAAATTACCACAAAATTATTCAGTTACATCTGCTACACAACAACCACAATACCCAAAATAGAAATTTAATGAAAATTACTAACTATAGACTTCTCTTCTGTGTATTGAATCAAAAGTTTTAATTGATATTCTTCAAAATGTCATCCCTTTATTCAACCCGAAGATAATGATACGTCAGTATGGTTGTACAATCTTGTTTGTCCGAGCTTTTATTGACCTTTTCAATTATTTATGACACAACAACTACCCACTATGCAAGAAAAGAAGTTGACATGATATGTCTAGATTTTAGAAAAGCATTTCATTCTGTCCCTCATAAAGAGCTTTTATTGAAAATGAGTATCACAGTTGACTTATGGTTTTGGTTCAAGAAATACCTACTTAAATATGCTACTTTTAGAGGAGCAATTTCTGACACAAGTCTCCTGTGCTTTCTGGAGTCCCTCAAGGAAGTATTGTAGAGTTTCTTTTGTTTGTAGTTTGTATGTCCAGATTCTTTAACATACTCAAGCTGCTTCCTTTTTGCCGATGAAGTAATGTGTTTAAATCCATCAATTCTCCCCAACATCACGGTGAGATTGTGGATTTCGGGGATGTGTAAAAATATCAAATCTAAATATCAAATTCAGCAAAAGTAGTGTTTCAAATGAACATTAAGGGTGCCCGCACACCGCCTACGCAATTTTTTGTTGATGGTTGCTATGCACGATTACTACTATTGTATACTTACAGGGGCTTCTCCACTACAATACAAGGACAAAGTACCTGCCGAAGGAGCCGCTCACTAATTTTAGAGCGAATCTGGAGGAAATATCGGGGCCTGGTTATAAAACTTTGGGGCACTTTTTTGGAGCGGTGCGGTAAGTTGGAGCTCCGCAATTTGGTGCACTACTAGCCGAGCCGATACTCTACTGCAAGACAGCGAGTTCTTATCCATTTCAATATTACTTTATGATATATTCGCAATTTTTTCTATTTATAAGATATTGAAAAATTCTCGCTGTAGTGCAGTTCATTTTTTTTTGGTTTACCCGTGTATAAAATTTTTGTGTCGTTCTCATTATTAGATTCCAAAAAAAACTGACCCAAAATTTGGAACTTTAATTCCACTCGCAATTCTTAAGAAATAGCCCCACCCCCATATCTCGTAATGCGAGTACGCGAGCAATTTTTTTTCAATTAGTTTGTATTGGTTCTAAAAAGAGCCCGCCTATATCAAGAGTAAACAAACATCAATACAACAATAACAAGAGAGTCCGAAGAGAGAGCAGTTTATTGGAAATAGCCAAAGGTGAAGGTATTAGATTTGCGCAGCTTTGGAAGTCTTCGCTTCGCAGAAATCGAGCCTGGTGGATCCATCCACTTGAGTTCAGGAGCGCATAGTCCGGAGAACGGCTACTGGTGGAGAGGCAGCCTGGTGCAACTTCCTGCGTGAGCTCAGACGACGTATGGAGAGTTGCTGTAAAGGAATAAAAGACAACATGAAGCTAAACTAAAACACCACAACTTCGCAAAGTATACGTCTGCTACTAATGCGCGATTGTTTCTGCTCGCGTATTATCGAATGGTGGGGTATTGGCGGGGAATAAATTAATGTCCGGATCTACAGGCTGTGCGCGTTGCTATGTGCGGGCACCCTTAAGACCTACAAAATGGACCAAAATGACATCTCAATAGTGGAATCACGGAATGACTTAGATGTGGCAGTTCATGATCTTTTAAACATTTCTTGTACCTAATATAATTTATGTACTATATCACTACCTATGTCCATGTTCTATACAATGCATCAATTCTGCAAAAGTACAGCGCTGTGGACACAAAGGATATCTGCTCGCTGTGGACAGAAAGGATATCTGCTCAGGTTCCTTGACAGCTTCCTCTGTTCACAAAAATAAGCTGTATAGGAAAAAGTAGCACTGAGGATTGATAGCTAATAAATAGTAAATAAAGAAGCACCAAAGTGTGAACCCTCTGTGCTAGATTCTATTTAGCTGTTGTACATACCTTAGTTCCAGGAATGAAACTGTGGTTGTAGGGGGAGTTGGGAAGGAAACCGTGGCTGTCAACCGAAGTGGCCGTGAAGCTTCTAGGTCGTCAACTGGTTCCGGGGAAGGTACGCTGCCACCAGAATCCAGAAGCCTGCCGTTGCTTGTCTCAAGTTATCCAGTCCCTTCTACGCACTAGGGTAACCAGGAGCTCGTATCGCAATGGCAGCACGAGAGAACAGAATTCTAACTCGTTTCTTGATAACTTTACTGAACTAACTGTGCGCATGCGTGGCTTTGGTATTTGTACTAGGCCGCGCATGCACTCGCACAAAAAAGATAGAAACATCCGCGGGGCACAAATCAAACAAACACACGCAAGACAATTCCTCTGAAAAGTGACCTCTAATAAATGACCTCTAGCTAGCTAAGTGTTTATAAAAATTATACATTATAAGGACATGCATACATCATAACACAATAAATCAATGCTGACTATCTTCTCAGTTCAGTTACTAGTTTCCTTTCTTCACTTTTCATCTCTTGATCTATTTCTCTTCTCACCGAGGCCAGACTCACAGAAACCGGTATATGTAAAAACTGTCTTCATAAGAACAGAAGCTAAACAGGCCTGGGACATTCATAGGCGTATATTTTCAACAGCGATTTCCTACTTCTACCGCTTTGTTACCTTACACACAATAATGCAAACACTGCAAATAAAATTATTTATTCGTGGGGGGGGGGGGTTACGACGTAAACGAACAGGGCCATTACACACAAACTCCAGTACCTACACGGAACCTATAACTTCGTGTTTCTCAAAAATCAGCCCAAAATTTAAAAAAAATTAGTACAATAAAAGGTCTTAAATCGTGAGTAAGTTCATGTCTAAGTCAACGGTTAATTGTTGGTACTCTCCAAAATCATAGCATGACAGACAGACACCTTCTGTAATCCTCTCGTGCATGTGGCGCTTATCTTCATTAGCTAACATGCAAGGGGCGCTCACTTCACCAGTAGCTAGGTTGAACAGGAAACTCAGATATAGGCACTCAGTAGTATGAAGTAAAACTTTCCCTTGACAATAAGAAATGATTTGTGTTCACATCGTTACGATGTGACAAGAGAGGGCGTTACCCAATAGAGCAAACGATCGTACGACCAAATTTGGACACCGTAGGAAGGAAAAAAATAATTTTGGCACATTAAAGAGATTTCAATTATCTAGTACAATGTTTTAATGCTTCTTTAAATCGTAGTGAAGGCCGCGGTCTTCGAGATCTCTGCCTTCGTGTGCTAGAATGTCTGATGTTGGAGTGACAGACATATTGAGTGCTATAACCTTAATAGCGCATAATATTAGTCAGCTAAAGGGATTATACTATAATTGAAAGACTCGAATGATAGCGACTACTAATACCGATTATTCACAAAGTAGCTGGGTATCCTAAAAGTGTTTACTACTTCAGGAATCTGGCCTCATGGTGCCCTGTGCAGGTATATAACCAACTCCTGAGAAAATACACAACTAACACACCTCAGATTAGCATTTTGTGCTGGTATTGCGATAGACGCACCCGTTCCGTTTCCAACGCCATAGAATTACTAGCCAAAGATTAACCTTGCTTAGTTAGCGTCTGAAGTGAATTTTGTGCCATGTATCCAATAAATATTAGACGATTAAATTGGCTTGCCTTTTGTTTAGGTAAGAAATAATAAAAATACCACTGTGATTATCATCTGTGTGTGAAGCAGCATTGGCTGAGCGAGCGAAGGGGGAAGAGGAGACTATGAACAATCAAAAAAAAATCTAGAAAATTAACTATATAATTTATAATACTTATTACATGAGTCAAGTGTAATATGGCAGAGATATTTCATGAGCCAGCTATCTATTTTCAAGAGATTAAGTCGAGCGAAAATATGCCTGAAATTGAAATAATAAGCCAGGGGGTAGGAAAGGGACAGAGGTCTTGCCCCATATGTTTTACATTTTTATATAATAATATATATTTTATATATATTGCCCAGTTACCCGAGCGACCATGCCTGTCGTCTAGTACTATAAATCTGATATTATAGTCTCTGGTATTCCCTACGAAAATGTATTAAAGGGAAAAGTTATATAGTTCATAGCAACCACTACAAAGTGATGGGAAAATGACCAGAGAGAGCTATAAATAGAGCTATTTGTTATCAACTGGCTATAAAGTAGTTATAAACCAATAAAAATTGGTTGTATTATTGCGATTCACAAACCCACACCACCCGGATTTCTCCGCCGTGTCCGGGATTTGTAAACCTCGTACAAACCTCAATATTGTTTTTATATATTACTTATAGCCCGTTACCAAAGTGGCCTTAGTTGTCTACAGTATTAATCTGATACAGTCCCTGGTATTTCCGTACGAAAATGTATTAGAGGGGAAAAGTTGATATAATTCTAGCAATCACTAAAAAGTAATGGGAAAATGACCAGAGAGAGCCATAAATGGAGCTATTTTTAATCAACTACTTTAATTAAAGTAGTAACCAATAAAAATCAGTTAGAACGAGAAGATTTGCTATTATTATAATTATTTCAGCCCAGAATGACAGAATCATTATTCAGTATAAGAAAACCAAAATAGCTATAACAATATTGACTTATTATCACAATGTATTACACTTTTGTAGGCTGCCTTTCAAGATGGGTGTATTCACAACCTAGAATTAGATATGGAAAGGAGATATATAGTCCTGGAGGTAATTATTGAATTATAAAATTTGTACATGAATTATGGTTATGAATTTTTCCCATTGTAATTTTGTCAAACCGATAATTTGAATATTCAACAATTTCCACATTACCTAATATAATTTTGATCAATCAATTCTTTAGAGTTAAAAAGTTTGTACATACATACTAGGGTCTGACAAACTTTGTGGAAAATATGGCATGTGAAGTCAGTTTTAAGATAATGTGGTATCATTTTGCACAGTAAGACACTTGATCAAACCGGTTATAGTGAAATTAATTCATTATTGACATGAAAACAGATTTGTTCCAATCGTAGCTGATGCAAATTTTTTTGTTTTATCCAAAGTGGTACCAAAATAATTGAATGTAATTATCAAATATATATGAATATTACCACCACTCCATTCTAGTTTAAAAATGGCTAACTTAGCTAGTAATCATAATTATGCTAGAATAAATACCTATAGTTCCAATATGATTTACATTTATCAAGTTCTGACTCTTCATACAAACTAGATTAAAACTTTCTCACCTAAAGGGGTCTGGAAAAAAGCAGAGGAAAAAAATGAAAAATCTTAGTTGGCCACTGGTTTTAGCCACCAGTGCTCTAACCACTAAGTTATGACAGCCCTCGACCCCCAACACCTTCACATTTTTCCTTTATACTGTTGAGTAGTACCGCTCGCTGCAGTCTCATACTCAACGGACTACTAACTAGTGGTGCGCTCGAATAGCGTAAATGCATGGCGACCGAGAAGACTCTTTTTACAGAAAAATAGGACAGAAATTACATCTAACTGATTAGGCATGAAGAGTTAACAATAACAGAATTACCTGAATAAACTTAGAAAGCCGTGGCAAAGAAGCGCAGCTTGACAAAGACTTCACAATTGTTTCAAGAAGAGAGTAGCTATAAACGTTTTGGCTGAAACAGTTGCGTAAGGCAGTGAAGCAGGATTCTCCGCGCTCGTTAATTGAAAAATACTGGAACTGTGAACGCTTTACCTAACTTACGTAATTAGTAGCGCGGGCGATATTTTTGACGTACGCATACATACTTATATACTGAAATCTCAATTGAACACGACTGAGAGTCAGCTTCGCTCGCTCGCTGAATAAAGGAATAATGTGAAGATGTTGGGAGTCAAGGGTTGTCAAATGGTTAGAGCACTGGTGCCTAAAGCCAGTGGCCCTGGGTTCGATTCCCTGCAACAACCAAAATTTTTCAATTTTTCCTCTGCTTTTTTCCAGACCCATTTAGGTGAGACATTTTCAATCTAGTTTGTATGAAGGGTCAGAACTTGATAATTGTGATAATAAAGCCTTTTCAGTCCACAATTTATAGCTCCTCTCCAGAGGAGGTGTTTCCAGTCCACACCCAAAAGGTGGTCTGTTGAGTATACTCAACAGTATAAAGGGAAAATGTGAAGGTCTTGGTGGTCGAGGGTTGTCATTCAATTCCTATAGACAACCAAGATTTTTCACTTTTTCCTTTGCTTTTTTTCTGACCCCTTTAGGTGAGAAAGTTTCAACACGATTTACATTAGGATCTATGAATTAAATAGACAAACAATCACTTCATTAACAAAGGATGCTTCCATGTAACATGGAATTTTAAGTAACATGGAATTTTAAGTTTTTTTTTTGAGATAAACTTAATTTTCAAATAAAAAACCATTCTAGTCTATGTTAGTGACCTGGTATAGACTTCGAATGCATATTGAAGTGTCATACTAATATGTTACAAAACTATGCACTATGTAGATAAGAAATTCTACAGACTTAATGGTAGTAAAATTCTAGAGGTAGCACGTGGAGTGAACTTCAGAGTTAGTTGCTATCTTGGACCTGGTTCTCAATGGTACTCAGAAACTGGCTTACCATCCAATATAGAATCAAAACAGTGGGATAAAAATGGTGTGAAACTGTCAAAACTTGTTGTACATGATGTTCAGCAGAATAATACTGGGTTATATCTCTGCAACTTAAAGATTAATCACATTTTGACTGTCTTCAGTGAGTTTAACATTGTTTAATTCTAAGTCATCAATTGAAAGCCTGTCTGTGCCCTCTATTTGTAAGCTTCTGTGCATTTTCTGCTTTAATTTGTTACAACTTACAGAATAATCTTTATAGTCTTCATTATACAGAAATATTATAGTATATTTGAACATAGGACAACAAAAATTTTATTGCATCATACTTATTGTATAGGACTTTGTTCTAAGAGAGCCTTAGGTTCTAAGGCTAAAGCAGGTGTCGTGACTTCTGTCAAGAATAACTGATTTCAGTTCGAAACACAAATTCTCGCCATAGGAGGGCCTTCTAGTGGTGAACTAAACAAAAAAAATATGAGGGACCAGATTATCAGTGCTATAGATAGAGGATAGAGATACGTGTGGTTCTTATTAAGAGGTAGCAAGTGAAACAATCATGGTTTATTGTGAGGGGCCTCGCAGGCCAGAGAGGCATCTCACAGGAAGCCATGATTGTCTCATTCGCTACCTCTTAATCTGGTCACTCGTATTCTTTTTATTAGTTCAACACTAGAAAGCCCTCTTATGGCCGAGAAATTATGGTTATCTGGAATTCTTGACAAAAGTCGGGACACCTGCATTAGTCTTAGAAACTAAGGTTCTCTTTAAAAAATCGTATTGTATAGAACTTTTATTGCTATGAAAGTATTAAGGTTAATACTTTTACTTCTTTAAAAACTAGTGTATCTATAATAGATACTAATACTATATTATAACAGACTTCCACTCCGCATAAACAGCACCAATTTCAATTGTTTTTATTTAATATAAGTCCAGGGCAATGAGATTCATTAACTGATGGTGTGAGCATTCTTACCAATAAAACTGTATAATTAAGATCCTAACTGAATTTGCAGATGGACCATCACCAAATATAGAAAGCCTGACAGAAAATATAGAGTTAATACAAGAAGAAAGTGAAGGTATGTATAATATATCATTATATTGTCGACATTACATACATGAGACTTATGTTTTGCTATTGTTGTATTATAATTACTATTATTATTAGCTACAGCTAGTAGTAAAGCTATTATGGTTAATGCAGTGGTGTAGAATGGGGGGGGGGGCTCTGAGGGCTGGAGCCCCCCCCCCATAATTGTGGGGCACAATTTAACAAGGTGATTCCTCACACAAACACTCAAAACACATGCCCTTGGAGCCCCTTCATGCCAAAACATCTACCTACAAAGCTGAAATAGGCATGAAAGTTACATAATGTAGTAAAGCATTGATCTATAACAATAGGGAGAAGCTACCTGAGTCAATGTTGGTAGTTAGTCATTTTGCTGTCAATAAAGTGACTTTCAAGTAAAAACCACGTCCCTTCTACATCATTTTTCAATTAACTTATGTAGCAAATTAACCCAATGTTGAAGAGGACTTCAGCAAGAAGTTGAAATGTCCGGTTAAGTTATAATTAACAATATTGGCTGTTAGAACGAGAAATATTTGCATTATTATAATTCGTTCAGCCGAGAATGACTGAATCATTATATAATAACATATAATATCAAAATTTATTTATAGTTCCAACTATGACTAAACAAATTCGAAGAGTAGTTTCTGTAGGTAGTTCAGTGAATTTCAGTTGCTATGGTAAAATAGTTTGGAGCTACAATAAAGGGGAGTTACCACTAAATGTAGAACGACATAATATTAATAGGGACAAATTAGTGAATTCCATAGTATACATTGATTATGTAACAACGGAAGATGCTGGAACATACACTTGTTCTGGACAGGATGCAATCACACTTCAAGTATTAAGTGAGTGATATTAATGCTATACTACTTTAGGAGGGCTAAAATGCGTAAGTTCATCACAATATTCTTTGAATTATAATGGAGCAAAATGTTTACTGATGTAGTATTTTATGTTCATTATTAGCAATTATTATAATTAAGACAAGAATAATTACAGACTTATTTTAACATAACATATATCCAGGAAATAGTTAGTATGAAATGGGTAGGACAGGAACAAATGGTCAATTAGAATTGTAGCTATTTAACGAACATGCTCTGGGAATCATTACTTTATAATAATAATATAATACTATAATAATTATGAAAACTAATTAAAATACATTTATTTCACAGAGTTTAAACAACAAAATACTTACAATTAGATTATGATTTATGAAGTAGTTTAGAGAATCAAGTTGTTGTTTTTCCCATTAAACTAAGGTATCATTGAATAAGTTGGCACTGTCAATATGTCTAATGTAATTGTGATTTATGTTAGATAAAGATATAAAGAAACCCATAAAAAGACAAGTTTTTGTAGTTTATGATAAAGGTAATGTGATTATTACTATGTACAATAGCCATTCACTTGACATTTGAATTTTCTTAAGCTGCTTACTGTATGTACGATATGTTAGTACAGGAAAATATTGGAGCCATGCTAATGAGTAAAATGGTTGATTGGTAAACTAATTTAGTTCAGGAAATTTTGGTCATTAGTCTCGAATATTTTAGTGTAGCTATGAGCTCTTTTGTAAGATTGGCCTTGAAACATGGAACTAATTAACAGGCATGATAATATGCCTAGCAACATACTATAAACTATGGTGACAGCCATTTGTATTCCTTAAGTTGTGAAACTATCTACCTTGTAGGTTTGTTTTGTTTAACAAACAGAATATGGCATGTCTTCTAATCGCTATTGGAATAAAATGCTGAGGACTTTAGCCTGTCACTCTATCTCAACCATTCTCCCACTAAGTACCTTTGAATGGTTGCTGTAAGTTTATTACAGCCTGTGCACTTCTGCTGTATATTACTAGGACGATAATAGAGGTAGGCAGGTCGATCAATAGTTCCAGGATTCACTACATAATGAAATTGCAAAGGCAAGAGTATTCAAATGTATTGAGTCAAACTTTACTCACACTATGAATAGCTAGAATACATTCTTTAATCTATACTATCTAGTTTTCTTGAGGCTTACGTCCAGTGTTTAGCAGCACAGTGAAGTCTCAAGTGTATTACCCTTTTAAATACGAAGCACTAAAGGTGCGAACCCTTAGCGCCATCTGAGACCAAAAGAATAATTTATTGGCTATTCTTGTCACCATGCACCAATAAAGCTCGAGCAATGTGAACTGTACATGTAAACACTGTCTTCATAAGAGAATAAGCTGAACAGGCCAGAGTCACTCACCGGTCTATATTTTCAATGCAAAACTCCACTTCAAGCACTCCATTAACTTATGCTGTTTACTAAATAAACTTCAGTTTTGTGATTAGGTATAAGGCTATCTGTTGTTCTTTTTAATGCCCAACAATCTGTCTGGGTGGACATTAATTTTTGTGCATATACAAAATATACTGTGCATTGTAAAAATATATAAAATATATAATTACGTATAAACACACAAACAATTGGGTCAAATTTGTATACCTTTCACATTGTTGCATTCAGCAATTATTATGTCTGTTTCAAGCTTTGTATAATATATTTATTTCAGAAACTAAAATGGTTTCCCCAAGGGTAAAAACTGCCATTGTTGGAGACAATGTGGAGTTTAAGTGCCTATTTGTCAACTTAGCCATCTGGGAATTTATAAACTTCACAAATCTCACTAATGCAGTGACCAATGTGTACAAAAGTCATCGTAATGCAAGCCGCAGAATTTTTAATTACCTGATATTGAAAATATTCAACGTTCAACCATTCAATGCTGGGCAATACATATGTCACCACACAACAATGTATCGAGTTGATGTGCTAGGTTTGTAGTATGTATATGCAATTATCATTAATGTCTAATGGTATGAATCAGTATATTAAATTACACTTTCATTAGCTCTCACAAACTGTAGAAATTCAACAGCAAATGTTTTTGGAGGATAATTCATACAGTGGTAGCTGAAATTAGAATAACTAAGACAATATTAATAATTCTTGCAAATTGGTAATGACTTGGTGAATTATTCATGTCAATCAGAACTTAATCAAGACATATAATAAGCATATTAATTGGAATACTAAAAACAACCAATAAAGAAGAAATATATGATAATATTATATTGGAGATGAAAGTAATTTCTGTACTATAGCTTTTATGCATATTATATACTTGGCTTATAAATATAAATTATTACAGCAGTTCACTCTTATACTGGAACAAGTGCTTTAAGATGAATAGTGAATATGATTCCTATAGTGGAAAATGTTCGTCCAAAATGTTTTGACAGGTGTAAATTAAATGTTTGTTTGTTTGTTTTCAATTTTACTGAGTCATCAAATCATTACCTGGTAATTTTATGAAAGTCAGCTTATCAAGATTTGGTTAAAAACATACATACTTTAGACCTTCGAAATAACCCACATCGTGCACTGCTGTTCGAAAATAAAACAGTCAATAAAAACCGCAAGCTAGAGCAATGTATCATCAATTTTTTAAACTCTAAGGGTATATTTCTTTTCTTTTTTTAATCACTAATAGCCTTATTCACTCGAAATAATACCCAACTATAAAAACTGAGCTTCTGGCTCATGGAGTTTCAGTATCAGAGAGCTCCAATTCCATGTGTAAATGTACTCAGTGAGAAATCATCCCTTCAGATTGCGGACTAGATACAGAAGTGATATTTTATATGAGGCATTCTATATAAAATTTCCAGGTCAGTTAAAACTGTGTCTTAGTGACTTATACTAAGTTAAATGCATAATGACAGGTTGGACCAAACACAAAATTTGTCCTGTTAAAACAACATGAACATAAGGAAGGTTTATGCAGTTGAACTATCTTGATGTGTGCTATACTTATTTATTAGTAATTAAATATGTTTTAGATGATATTAACTCCACTGTAGAACATTATCTTCACACAATGGAGCATGAAGGTAAGCATGCAAGGTAATTTATCAAATCACAATGATAAATATTGTTCAAATTTCTTGTCAGTAGCTAATGCACAATTATTCCTATGAATTGTAAAAAGGTGAGGGGGGAGGGTAAGCGTGTTTTGCAATATGAAACTGCATTGAATGTCAAGCAATTTACTTAGTACTCAGTTCAATCTATTAAAATATTAATTGTATTCATGCAACCCTTGTAGTTTTCTTGAAGCTCGATAGCAATTTTTGACAACACTCTGAATATCAATTCTACCAGTACTATAGCTCTCTTTAACCTTAAGGGTGCTGGGACATAGCAACGCGCGCGCACCCGCACGCACCACAAATAACCACAAAAATCCGCCGTGCTCGCAATAGTAAGACCGACCGCTAACTTAGCTTGTGCTAGTAATTCATAGCTTCCCGCCCACCAATTGATAAAACTAACCGAGGCCCCGCCCCCCGCTATAAGTTGTAAAGAGCGCAGCTGTTTGATATTGTATTTCTTGGCTAGCTTCATCAGTATTGTTTCTCCCTAGAGCAGACACTGGCTCCCAGATTGTCTCCAAGCTTTGACAGGTAAATAATACCTCACTAATGACTCCATTATTTTAATTTTTTTATTCTTGTGAAAAACTTCTTCCTGATATATCACTCATGATTTTTTTTATTTTACAGTATTGTGATGACCAGTGATAATTTTTATGAATGTATATAATATTATAATGATACTTATTTTATATAAAAAATATTTTGTGATGTAGCTAGCTAAGTAAGGATGAATAAACAAATGAAGTGAATACCTAAGTACAGAAAACTGTACACAAACTGAAACTGTAGAGTTTTCCAGCAGCAAAAATGGTTCACTAATCTATTACAGGTACGACACACATTGAATATGCATCTAGCTAGTTTGATAAAAGGCTTCCCTTACCTGACCATGCGGAGAAAAACCAAGACTACAATAATCTCCTCACACTCGTTTCAGTAGGGCTTATCATCGAGAAGGAGAGGGGCCAGAAAACTGGTTTGCTAACAGGTACGTAGGCGCCCGAAAGTTAGAGAGCACCTGGAGCTCACTTTCCCAGGTAATCAATTGAATCTGTTGTGGGTGTGGTTTGAATGCAATCAAGTCTCTGCCAAAAGATCGCGTGGACTAATTTTTAGTCCTGGAGTCTATTTTGTGTTACTTCTCAGAAACACAGCGTAGAAAGGACTCTAAATTTCGTAAACAGGCTGACTACGACCTTAGCTACAAAATGTTCGTTGCGATTTTTTTTTAAAGAAAAAAATTCGGGCGCGCTGCAGCGAGGATCAAATGAGCACAATCAACTAGACAAAACAAAGCAGAATTGAGAAAAAGTACAACGTTGGTTTTGAAGACAATCAACAAATGTAGCAGTAGACGAAGAATGGGCTCGTCAGCGACGGCACCCGCGGAGGAGTTGTGGGGATTATACACTTGAGGCGGCTGAGGAGCTCGTAACTTGAACGAAACAGGCTCCCAAGGCCCGTTCTTTTTATATTGTTAGTCCATTAGCAGACCTCTTTAGGATCCACCCTTAGTTGGAGCTCTACAAACACCAAGAAAAAAGTTAGTAACCCTAGCAACCAAAATCCAATTATTGTGAATATTTGCGCGGGCGTTGTCCCAGCACCCTAAACATTATAATCAGTGGTTGTCAAGCACAAAGACGCCCACACATATATGGCCGTAGGAAGCAATTTGAAGTTGTCTGGCCACCGAGAATCTTAAATATCTATTACATTTACAGTAAAACCTCCGAATAGTGACCAAATTGGAGAAGGGACTTTTGGTCTCTTTTCAGAGGTTGGTCCTTTCTCAGAGGTTCTTTTGTAAATGTCATTATTTGTGATAAAGAATTAGGGAAAATTGAATTAAACATACATTCATTAATTGATGCATGTCTTGTTGTGGTTATCTGAATCTTACAAGAAATTTATTCTTCTGAAGTGACAAGCATCTTACAAGAATTTTTTTTTTCTGAAGTCTCAATTGCCTTTTTATGGCTAGCTACTGGTAGCTAACTTAGCTATTTCTCCACCACAATTATCTACTTTGATAGGATGTGCTGCCACTAGAGATACATTTTTCTGTAAAAAAACAAACTTTCCAGAATAAGAGGATTGTTTGAGGTGGTATTTGCAATGAACCACACCAGTCTTTATTTTGGTAGTTAGCCAGGTGATTATTCCTAGTAGCACTTGGTGTCCTGTGGATATTATTTCCTGCACTTTTGTTCTGATTAAATAGAAGCATCAAATTTTCAGCAGGCATTTAGTGAAGACCTTTTGTCCCCAGACAAAATTGGATACTGTAGTAGTGTAGTATGCTATTTTTTTTATTAGCATACGCGTGACCGCAATCTCTCAAATTTTCAATAGGTGTGGTCTCTGGTCACTGGTAGAGGGGTGAATGCATTTATTTTAAGCAATATGGAACGGGAATCAGTAGCTGGTCGAAAATACGAGGTGGTTGCTTCTTGGAGGTTCTACAAGCACTATATTTGTTGTGGGGGGGGGGGGGGGGGCGTGATTTGGTCTCTCCAGAGAGGTCGGTCGCTTCTTGGAGTGGTCATTAATAGAAGTTTTACTGCATAACTACAATTTTAAATAGTTATTTTTTATCATTTTTACATTGTAACAGTAGTATTATAAAATCAAAATGAGCGATAAATAACAAAATTGTTGAGTAATTTAAAATTATTAACGATGTGCTGTTGTCGGTGTTCATTAGATGTATTGGCAGACAAGTTGATCACACCTTTCTTAGTGTATGTGCAGAATCATAAGATTGTTCAGACGATTTTGACTCATGGTCGAACGCAAGTAATTTTTTACCTTTCTTAAAGCTGACCCACTTCGTTCAGGAACAGCATTTGTGGCTGGCATTACTAGAATAATTTTTGTAAAGTAAATGCTTCACACATACTTAATTATACACCAGGGGGACATGTTCTTCATGATTTCCTTGACATCCTAAAATGAAAGGCACTGATGTTCTTGTAAAGCAGATCCAAGCATTTTCAAATGAACTTTAAGTGAAGAAGGATTGAAATCCTTATCATAATATTTAACTATACCCTTTGTCAAATTCATTGGAAAAAATCTTCTTTTTTGGCAGCTACCAAAAAGAAAATTGAAGGTACTCATCTAATATTGAACACCAGCAATTATTATATGACTGTCTGAATCAAAAGCTATTTGTTTTGCTTCTTCCCAAAGAGCTATAAAAACCTCATAGTTGTTGAGCACACTCTCTAGTGAGTTGGCTCTCACAGTCCATTGGGTAGGACATAGGGTTCTATATCCTGGAACCTCTGGTGCTATTAGGGATTTAACCTTCTCAAATAATGTAGTGTCTCGTCGAGGTGAGTACTTCAACAGTTTTGAGATATCATAAGTCACATCCATGGCATCTAGAAGCAACTTATGCTGCCTAACTGTATTACCTACAGCTAAGTTTAGCTCATGCCCATAGCAATGGGTGAAGACAGTGGAGGCTCTTCAGATAAAATTTGAGTTGCTACCCCAGTATTTCTACCACCCAGATGTTTCTTGCTCCATCGTAGCATTGACCTCGACCTCTACAGAAGTTGATGCTTAAATTATTACGAAGAAGGACATCCTTAATAACTGTTACTAACTCATTTGCAGCAATGGATTCTACTTTGTAAAGACCTATGAAGTCTTCATGTGCCTCTAAGTCTTCATCTGCCTGGGTCAAACCAGACAGAAGCTTCACGCAATAGCCAGTCTGCAATACAGTGAAAAGGATTCCTCGGGGCGTATTATCGAAGATCAGTCGAACCTCGCCGAACATTAGTTACTTGGATATAATATAATTGTTTACTTTTATTGTTTTTGTCAGTTTTGCCATTTTAACGATAATATGTTAAAGATACATTGACTTGTATTAATTCTGGGCAGATCTCATATTCTCTACTGCTCAGGATGTATACCAGAGTTGGTCCTTCAGTTTCAATTATCCTTGCCTGGGAGTTAAGCCCCAGACATCATCAATCCACCTCAGAGGTATAACTACTTGTTCTCTGTTGGCTGAATCAGTGACTTCATCAGCCATCAGAGTATAGTATGATGCAGCTCGTATACTATCACCAATTTCTCTTAAAATTGTTAGTGCAAGTATGACCATAATTTCATTTTGTATATGGGGACTGGTATATTTATCGGGTTTTTTTTTGTAACATTAACTTAATTGATGAATCATGCAAGCTTTGCAATTATAGTAACTGCATGAAGTTACCACTATGCTCATCACCATCTCCTGAATAGCTAACCCTTGCCTCTCTATAAACTGAATGCTTTCAAAACTTTCAGGACATAATCCCTGAATAGCTAACCCTTGCCTCTCTATAAACTGAATGCTTTCAAAACTTTCAGGACATAATCCCTATTATTTGGCTTGGTCACGTTTTACTTTAGGTCCTAGGTCCTACATTGAGCGCATCGGGTCGGGTCACCTTACAATTGATCGGGTTCAGCTATAAGATTGATGGCGTAAAAGTGTAATTAGTGGAATTTCAATGAAAATAATGAAAATATGAAAATAAATATGAAAAGAAATTTGTGATGGACTCTGAGGCAATCGATATGGTCACTGGTGATATGACACTGTATTGCATCATGAGGATTAAAAACAAAAACAAAAAAGCAATGCTTCAGTGAATATTGTTATTTTCCCTAACCATATCATTGCCTCAGAGTCCATCACAAAGTTCTTTTCATATTAATTGTCGTAATTGTTCCACTTGAAAGTAAAAAGACTTCGTAGCTTTCGACAACTTTTGAATTCCAATGTGAATTGGGCGAGGTGTGTCCATCCCATTATCTTCCTCTTCAACAGCACTGAACGTCAAATTCAATTGCTTCCTCTTCTGTGTCCTTCCGACTAACGTTTCTGTCTGCCCCAACTGTAACCTCCATGAAGCCACGCACAACCCAGAAACATCAGGAAAGACAAAAGCTGCAAAAACACTCGTGGCTGCTTCGCCTGACTAGCCGTGCAGCACTAGTCTCGCAAGCAACACCATTTACCGACTTTGGCCCCAGTGGGCACTACTCGATAAAGGGTCTGGCTAGCGAGACTAGCCGTGCACCTGGTGATTTAGTACTTAGGGGGTACCAAATCCCAGGTGATATGGTACCCTTAATTAGGAGATGTGGATGAAACAATGAGTTGTGCACAAAAATCTTTAAAATATTCCTACGCTAACTTGCTCACAAATTCTGTTGATACAATAAATATTATTTAAAGACCCCTATACCACCAAACATCATTAAGTATATCGATTATGAAAGCTCTGCATTGATCCGTTAATTTGTTTTAATGTTAATCTCCAATTCTATTTCCTTTTTTTAAAAGCATTTTTTTTTTCTTGCCGGTATATATGTAATCTAGCTATTATAATTAGACATGTGAAAACTCCTTTTGGAAAAAGACTTCTTGCTCTGGAATGTAAATGTTATACCATAGCTAATTGGAGATTTAACTGGAGCTCAACTTTACCTGCAAATGTATTCCGTTCATATTCAATTAGTGGAATCATGCATTACAATGTACTGTCAATAGAGTACACTGGACATCATAATACAGGATACTACTCATGTAGTTGTTATGCCACCACACTACTTATTGTAGGTATGTCACATGCTATAGCAACATATGCATATTTATATACATCCTCTGCTGTTTCGCTCAAAATTAAGGAATATTGTAATTGGTTTGAGCTGTAACACCTGTTTGAAATTTAAAGTGCTTTTTTGTCACGTGAATGCTTGAAGTAACCTAGAGTATGTATTTACCCACTGCAAATAAGGTGTTCGTAGAGGTTGATGCAAAGTATTCTTTTCAGCACACTTGTTTTATGTTTAAAAAAAATGATGATTTTGTGCATGATTATCTTTATGACCTAAAAGTACTTATTTTAATGACGTATTAGCTAAATAAGAAATGTGTTGTGGGGCTATTAATTGAGTGAGTTAATTGATTATATTTTTTTGGCTAAATAAAAATGCAAATTATATTTATGTAACATTTCCTAGTATTTGTTTAATTAGATACAGTTGAAGAGTCCTTAAAGTCACAATATACAGGTAGGAGTAAATCATAATTGAGGTGATTTCTTTTTTATAAACTTGGAGTTACTTTACAAGCTTAACTATACATTTGTCTCTGTCTTTTGTAACTATTGCAGCTGAATTCCAGCAGTATCATCCAACGAACTAAAGTATTTGTATAGAATTACTGATGTCCATTATTGTGTCTTAACTTATAGGTTTTATTTAATTTTAATAAAATTCTATTTCAATTGCAATATAATAATGAAAAAGCTAATTATTCAACTAAGATAGTATCAGATGCATTAGGAGTCTGCAGACTCACATGCAATATTTTATTTAAGAATTCACATTGATCAATGTTTATAGCCAATTCTCGCATTTTGACATTAGCTTCATAGTTAGATGTAGTCCTAAAAATTTTGGTTGTTGCTGGTATGCTTTTGAAATGTGCAGCAGACTTACATGCTGTAAGTTACAACAAAATTGAAAATGGTTGCAAATATACTTAAAGACTATCCACCATTTTTGTAACTTAAACAGTATCTGTAGGAAAATACAAAAAAAATTGGAAATATATTGTTGACCTGCTCTGTAAATCATGATTAGGTAAAAGCATATGTAAATACTTTATAACTTGACACCTGGATCAAAATCAGCAGTATTCTGAAATATTGGTGAGTATTTACAGGTACTCACAGTTATAGATTTTCTAAAACTGCTGTTGGATAATTTCTTATGGTGAAGTTTTAATTGGATATAGCTGGAGCACAATACCACTTTAGCTAGTATATATCTACTTGTATCAAAAACACCTATTTTCATAGATTTACTAGCTAATGTACCCTTTAATTACTACATTAACCCTTGAGGTTATGACACAAACTGTAAACAAGTGCTTATCATCTTTATGCCAGTTGCACCTAATCAAATGAATAATTAAAGTAGCTAGTGTACCTGAATATATGTAGCTTGACAGATTTATAGAAGGGAAACAAGTATCATATATAGCTACTATAAAACCATGTATATTTGCTGCTGTGAAATTCTGTTCAACAGTGATACTGTACCATGTGCACTACTCACTTGCTTAATCATGAAGATGTTTCATAAATTGCAGATCAGTTTTTGGAAGTGATAGTTGAGACAATAGTGATGACCAGTGCAAGTCTGCAGTGTCTGAGACAGTGATACAAGTGAACAGATGGCCATGAAATTTATTGTTGTCACAGAATTCTGTGTTTCTCTCCCAAATTTCAATTATGTCATCTACAAATTTTGAGCTGTGCTACTATATTTAGCCACTAACTATCACATTTGTCTATCATTAAGATCCTGATAGCTATCAGTTAAATATATTTACACTAAGCCTTCACCAAATATTGGTATAAGAGTCTAGTTTAAATCTCTGCTTCATTGTACTACTACACATGATCTAACATTATTTGTTGTAATACAGGAAAGTTCATCTCTCCTTAGAGAAGAGCCGTTTCTGCCGATTTGACATTTTAAGATATTATAGCTAGTCAGACCAACTATAGTGGAACCCTCAGCGCTAGTTAGATTGTTTAAAAATTAAACTTCCAGCTTATAAATTAAATATTTTTGTTCTAAGTATGGATAGAAAATCTGACAAGCTAGCTAAGCAATTGTGATAGCTATTGCTTTACGAACTTTAGTCCTACAGAGTGAGGAAATTAATCCCAACAAGCTGATGACGCTTTCGGGCACCTGTACAGGTAGCTAACCACAGGTTAGACTTTCTGAGGTTAGGGCAACAGCAGGCATAGTTGCATAATTTACATTAGCACACTTGCAGTTGTGATGAAAGAATCATACCCCCAGCAACAGAAACTTACAGCGGATGGAAAAAACAACAACCAGCACTGGAACTAGAAGACGGAGCAAATTGAATTAAAAATTGTACGCTCACACGAGCGCACGTGACCCTAAATGGCGTGGGAACGAATTGATGGGCGTAGCCGCACAATAGTATCACTCTAATAGTGTTTTCCCTTCTCTCATTTTTCCAAGCCAAGATTTAAAAAACGGCAATTTAAGGGTGCTCGCACACCGCCTACGCGCTCAACCCACGCAAACCAATTAAGAATCAATTAACGGTTGCTAGGGATAGTAACTCCACTTCTGTTCTTCCTAAATATACGCTGCTAGGGGGATCGCGGATACTTACCGGTAAGTAGTTGACTCACCAAGAATTTCCAACTAATATTCTGAGTAACTCGATTTATAGTGCCCCCAAGTTACCATATAAACACAACTTTCTTGAGGTACTGAAATATTTTTAGAGATGGAAATTTCTTACGCAGCCCTCGTAGATTATTTGCAACAACTCTATCAGTTTACTTTAGTCTATTTCTGCTTTATTTTCTACTTATTCCATTTTTTACCAAAATATTTTCTAGTGCTGTAAGAATTATGAGATAAATTAAAAATCTAAACTGACTACTTTTATTACCTTACTAAGTTAAGACTCTGTACAAAAAATAGATTTCTAACAGTTCCTCCTCGTCGACTAATAACACAAAACAAATTCAAGTAGCCTCGCAAGTTTTCACCATTTTTCTAACTGTGAACCCCGCCCAGGCGGGGAGTGGTTTTCTTTGCGCGCGTAGTGAGGTGCCTTAATTGGAGTTCCAGCTGCAGTCGTCCAAGGCGGACAAACTCCGTGCAGGCACTAACTCTAGAGGTCGGTGGGGGATCCTACCTTTACTAGACGGGGTCGGAAGATTCAGCGGTGACTAAGGGCCTTCGCCAACTTCTCCCTCAAAAGCTTGCTCCTAACCCCTTTGTTCTTCAAAGCGGTGATAAAATTGTCAGAGGTACCACTACATTGACGAAGTTTCCTGAGGTCTGAGTAGCCTATATCGAGGGAATCAAGCTTCTTGGCTTGAGCTGAAGTAAGGCTAGGTCTACCCAGTGATTTGATAAGAGCTGCAGCCCTCACAAAGGTGTTTTTTTGGTTGATCCACAGGAAGAACTGATCTTTGGGAGTTCTGATGGAGAGCTTGGCCAAGCATCCAGCAAGTACAGAGTTACTGAAGATTCTCTCTAGCGCCAAGACATCAGGAAGAGCCCTATGTGCTCCTATAAGGTAATATGTGTTAAGAATCGGTTTTGATTTATCACATTAGTTACCTTCAATCGAGTTTCCTATAATTTTTTCATGTAGTTTCTCCATGCTTAATGAGGTGCCCTGCAGAATATCTTCCCCATCTTTCTTCATCTATAATAAAACTGTAAATAATATCAGTGCATAAATGTTATCATATACCTTCCTCAGCAGTGGAAGTGTATCACTGAAGTGCACATTTCCTCCTATGAAGAGTGAAAATGCCAACTCGGTACGCCTTTCTATTTCGGCTAGAAGAATTGGGAAATCGTAGAGAAATCCATTGTGTGCTACCAAAACTAACATTGGTAAGTCGCATTGAATAGAGAGCATTTGATGAATTTTTAATCATACCTGGATAGTAAGAGTTTCCAGTCTCTTTAGAGACGTACGCAACAGCATATGTCAGCCACTCTAAAAATTTTGGCAGTACAATTGAGAGTGGCTTTTCCCCCCTAAGGAGATTACTAGTAATCCCAGTAATTCTGGAAACTATACATAGATTGGAAATAACATTGTTTATATTGTGATATTGTATTTTATTACCAGGAGCTGAAATGGTTCTGCTTGTCCTAACAAGTGAAGAGAAAGCAGGAGCAGGAAGTGGAACTGGTGGGTTAAAAACCTTAGCAGCAATGTCCGTAAGGTGGTCTTTATAAATACTCAGTCCTGTGGCCTCACAGTCATAGAGCACAAGAAGGGGCAAGTGACCATTACCACTGTCAGGACTGCTTTCCTGCTCTTCAATGGGGTCAAGACGGCATTCTGGAGTGTCAACTTCGAAATGATGATCTATTTCTTCTAGATACTCGCTGCTGTTAGCCTCCCCCTTGCCATCTCCAACATACTCACCCACTACACCACCAACATCCTTCAAGGTCTCCATAAAGTTTTTCTCGGCCTCATACCTGGCTTTCTTTGCTCTCTTCTGTAAGTTCCTATTTGTAATATAAACAAGGGATTTTTTTTAAATGTCACACAAGCCATTCAAGAAAGATAATTCAAGAGATAATTTTATGAGTATTTGTAGGAGTAGATGAATAGTGTATTCAAGTATTAATTTTTTTTATATTTTACCACAATGTACGTACCGCTTATGAAGATTGTTGGCACTAGATCTCTTGATTTGGTTTTTCCCCCAGGCTTTCTGCTCTGACAAAATGGCAGATACAGCAGCTGCAGGTATATCAATCCCCATCCTAATCAGGCAAATCACTTTCCATATGGGACCCAGATTCTGCACATTACAATGTCATGAAGAAAAGGTAAGAAAGTAAACAAGCAAATAATACTGTAATGAGCTTTTTTGGTGTTACTTTATGACAGATGGCCATATTCGTTTTGCAGGTGTAGTGTGCATGACCAAGATCAGTACGTTTGCTTCGGTACACTAGAGCCAAACCATGAAATCCTTCAATAGTGTTTGTTGTCAGTCTACCATGGTCGGACACGTAATCCTGGGGCCGTGCAGCCATTCCTTCTATCAACACTTTGAAGTTGTCTACTTGGACCTTGCAGGTAAATGCATTGTCACTTGTGTAAGGTGACCCATCAGAATTACACTGGTAATAATAATAATAATAATAATAATAATAATAATAATAATAATCCATTATTAACCTTATCATGTAGACACCATGGTGACGTGTGCACATTTTGACAGTAATGAGGTATGAAGTTTTTGATGGCAACTGAAAATTCCGCCAATGGATCCTGAGCCGACTGAATTTTATCTGATGCAATTAAGTTGCTCAGATTTGTCTTGCAACTTTTCAGCATACTATCTGACATCCTCTTGCATCGGAAGTTGCACTATGGAAGGCACAAAGTAAGTGTGGGTGTGAGTAAAGAATTTTTAAAATGCAATGCAACATAATTACCTCACATATATTCCTCTTTATTTTCTCTAGGTATTTGTGCAGTGTTTTAGCACAATGATTCGAGCAATACGTCACCATGCCTTCCGGATAATGCCTACAAAAGATTCCATTGACAGAAGTATCCTTGTCAGTGATTATTTCGGTCACAACCATTCCATCATCCTTTGCCTTCCCTAATAATTCATCTAGCATATCCGCTTCAGCACCCCCAGATGTACCACTCCAATTATGACCAGGCCCTTTCTTTGTGCGGTGGCAGAAGTATGCAATCTTGCCAGTGAGGTGGTCGTGCAAGGTAGCAGAAGAATTGTTGGAGTAGTGGCCCCGGGTCAGATAAAAACCATCAAAAGATGCCATCCACTGGTCTGCATCTCCACGTGCCGTGATTTCTTGTCTTACTTGACCACAGGACCACTCAGCCAGGTCTGTTACATGGCCTTCTAGACTCTTTACAATTCTACCCCACTGGGTGCTTGAACACGATGGTAGTCCCAATAAGCCGCTAAGTCTCTCATAGTCAGCATGTAGATGACCAGAAATTAGGAAGGAAATAACTGGATACCATTGATGCCACGATGCATTAGAATCATGAATATGAAGTCCTTCTGTATGTCCAAAGTGTACTTGTCCACTAGATATGTGCGCCTTGAGATTATCAGAGTCATGCGGTACTCCAAGCTCATCAGCAATACTCGAAAAGCTGTCTATCACATCCTCTACAAATTCTATGCTGAATTCCTCTTCATTTACTCCCCAATCCTCGTTGTTGAGGTGAGACGCTACATTCCGAAATTATTGTACAGCAATTATATTTACTAAATCCGTAGGTATATTTTGTAGCAATAATTTTTTTTTTGGGGTGGGTGGGAGGGGGGGGGGGGGTTGAAAAGGTAATTTTGGTTTTCCTGAACATGTGTTGTCATGGAATACGCCATGTCTTGCTACTACAATAGTCATACTTATTATAGTGTAGTGTGTTTTAGGCAGTACAGTGGAACCTCCAAATAACGGACACTATAGGAACAACCTGATTTGTCCATTATACAGAGGTGTCCTTTACATAGAGGTTCTTATTTAGTCATGGTAACTCCCATCAGTGCTTTTACTATTGTCCATTACAGAGAGATGTCCTTTACACAGAATGTCCATTAAGAGAGGTTTCACTGTATTATTATTGCTATCATATTTTTCTTAAATTACCTGTTCTAGAATTTAGTTCGGTTTCGATGATTTCTGTGCTGATTTGTCCAGCGGTTATACCTGCCGGCTCTGTGTGAGGAACTGTTAAGCTATGAACTTCCTCATTGATGTAACAAGAAGTCCCTTCATCATTGGCTGGACTGAGGCTTTCTTCTAGATCTACTGCAATGACCTCCGTGCCAGCGGAATCTATACATTAGTATATATGTGTGTATGTGGGTGTGTTGGTTTATTATATTAAATGTGTGTGTGTAAAAATTCATATTTATTCTATTATTTATTTATTTTTGTATGGAGTGTACATTTTCATATCAATGATACTACCTTCAGGTTCCAGTGAGTGCTGTATTGGTTCAGGTACAGCCAATGTAAATACATCAGAAGCACTGTTGATGCAGACCCCTTGGGTATTCTGATCAATAATACTGAGTACAGCTAAAATTTAACCATAGTAGCAGTGAAGCAATTTTTTTGAGTTAAATGCAATACCTCTTTTGGAGTGGCATGTCATCTGTCTCTTATTTCTTGCTTTGAGAAGCTGTTGCTTCTTTTTATTGGCTTGAAGCCTCCTGCCCATGATCTTTACAATCAACACCCGCCAAATTGTAACACAAAGCAGCCACGCGAATTTACCACTGGCTCCACGGGCAGCTCTTATCTATGCGCGGGTTATTTAAGGTCCGCCCACTACCTTACAACTCCGCGGTTTGGTGGTTAGGTCTTAATTAAGCTGCGCGCGGAGCGTTGCTATGTGCGAGCACCCTTAAGCTTCCTAGGCGCGAGCATTTTGGTGGTGCAAACCCAGGATGCGTATCTGCTTCAGTTCAAAAGTTATTCAAGTTTTTTTCTGGCCAACTCAACTTGGACATACTGTAGTGGAATTGGTGTAAGTAACATATGCATAAGCAGTGGGGGTAACATTGCGCCATCTACAGGCAATAGGAAATTTGATATTTTTAAGTTGAGCGAGAAAGCACATAATTTAAAACATAAATGTTGCATTATTCATTGTTATGACTCATTACAATTTCGATTTCAACAATAACTAATTAAACCTTAGCTTCTGAAACTTGTACTTCTTGATGAAATCTGTTCTCTATTGAATCTGTTCAGATAATAAAGTGTATGCCATCAGCTATCATCTATTGATATTGTAACAAGTAAATAATGAATTGTATAGTGGGTCATTCTCATACTATTTATACAACATGCTCATACAAAGTAACTGATGAGGATGATTGACAGATATAATTACTATGTTAATTATTATAGAAATAATTATATATAATTTTCACAATCGAGTTGGAGCCCAATACCAAATGCATAAATGCACTTCATTTCTGAGTGTTCTCTACGCCATATAAATCTACCATTATAAATCTACGATATGAAGTTTCAGAAATTGCTGCTATGCTTTAGGCATAACTTGCAAACTAAAAAACTAAAAACTGCAAACTAAACCTTGTTATAATAATCTGATTAATATTACAGCCCAGATTTAAGTTGTTAAGTAGTACAATGTCACAGCATACTGTATAGCTACTATGACAACAATTAGGTATCCAGATACTCAGATATTTAGTAAGATAATTTGATACAGGAGGGCCCACGGGCACTTGAGCTAGACCACACCCATAAATGTTTTTATTATCACATGGCTGACAATGTCACATGATAATAATGGCTGGTTATTACTTCAACTAGTGGTGTGTGTCACCACAATGGCAGATAAGCTTGCCCACATATAGCATTTTTATCATTAAAATCAAGAAGAGAGATACACTTTTTCTTTTAATTTGAAATTTCTCACCTTTAGGTTATTTGAAGCCCAATATAGTTTTGTACCCTACTGAAGTTGAAATTCAATGGTACATCGACATCTAATTCCACATGTCTTTCAACTATACTGAAGTACTTTTTCATAATCCACTAAGCAGGCAGGACAAGTTGATATTGTTAAACTGAACTCATTGTTTAGGGGCACTAGAAAAGTATTGATAATGGCTCCCCGTAGCAAAAGTTGGTCATGCTTGTTAGCTGACACAGGCCTTGCCACCACTTTAGAATTATTGGAGGGGCAACTCCCCCCTCCACCCTACTATCTACTCCACTGCCCAATACACTTTGAATAAATCGCAACAGTAAAGGTAATTACTTGTTAGTAAATAGATGTAGTCCATACACTTTGATATGCATACAAGATATTTTCAGGATTAATGAACAAAATGTTATTTATACATTGATACATCACATTCATGATGATATTTTTAATAAGAAATCACTTATTATTATACTTTGTTTTTTTTCTTCTAATATTTAACTGGAAACTTTAACTATTTACATCTAGAACATGCTTATTTCTATAACGTTCACTCATCTATATAATTTCTTTTTTATAGTGAATATTCCCTGCTATTTTATTCTTATAGCGAATATTGTTTCTACAATTGAATAAACCCCATTAAAATAGTAATTGTATTTTTTTTCTATTTCAAACAAATGTTCCTTCCTTGCAATATTTTTTTATAAAGTAGTTAATATTTTAATGGTAAAGTGTTAAGTGTATGTACTACTGTAACTGACTAACCTAACACTTGAACATTTCCATAAGCAAGAAAGCCTCTGAGGATTTTGTTAACTCTTTTAGTACCATGACAATAGTATTTTCCATTGTGTTCCATTTTAGCATTAGTAATATGCACAACATAATTACGGCTTGAACTTTCAATGATTGTATCATTGTGATACCACCTAGGCTTAGTTAAGCTTCCACATTTTAGATATATTGTTTGACCACATTTTATTGTTTGATTAATAGGAAAAACTTCACCTATTTGTGGATCTATCCAGCCTAGATCAACAAACTGTGAGACAAGTTTCTTGACTGCATATTAAACATACCGAATATTACAAGTATGGCTTTGGCAATGAATTTTTTTCCTTTAATATTTTCACTAATACAATAATAGTGTCCTGCATCTTCAGGAATAACTGATTCAAAAATGAGATTTTGAGAAGATGAAAAAGGTGCCACCATCAGAGAATTATGATACCATCTGAATAGACTCTGACCTTCACAATTAATTGCAGCATAATCTCCTACTCTTACATTTAATGTTCTTGGATGTATCCTGGAGTTATCTTTAACTGTAACATAAAAGTTATAACTAGTAGCGATGTTTAGGCACAAATTTTCAAACTTTAACAAATGGTTATTCAAAATTATATGCATCATCTCACAAAGTAAATTATCATTATTGTGACTTCACGCCTCTGTACAACCAAAAAATTACAATGTATATATTACATTCAACCTTTAAATAACCTCAGTTATCACTGGGGAATCTCAGCAGGGACCATGGCAGACCTGCCCACTGCTGCTCTAGCCACTGTTCGTCACAGCCTACTTACGACTAAATCTGGGTCCGCCTTCGATTCCCTGAGACGAGTGAGATTTGTTTTGCGTTTTTCATTTGATTTTCTTTAGACTCCATAAAGTGATAAAGCTAAGCTGTACTATAATGGGGGTAAGTGTAGCACTCTCATTCATGCCAGAACAGACTCGTTTTCTTACTCTGGTCAAGGAAATGGAAAGTCTGAGGAGCGGTTGGTTGTTGAAGATGAAGATATGAGGAAGAGAACAAAACAAAATGTGCACGATAGCAGCTACTTTGGTATAAATAGAAGTAGGGATATGATATCTTGCAAGTATTATTGGCCTGGAATGTGCAAGGATATTCAGTCATATGTAAGTTGTTGTTTTTTGTTGCTGCTAGAACTAATCATGTTAAAACTCAGATATATAGGTTGCATCGTGTGATAAATGTCAGAAAAACAATAAAAAGTTGAAGAAAGCATCTGGGCCATTGCATCCTATCCCTGTTCAACCAAGAATGTGGCACCAAATTGGAATGGATCTAATAGGCCCACTTACGGAGACACCTGGTGGCAACAAATTCATCATCACTCTTACTGATTATTTTTTAAAATGGGCAGAAGCAGGTCCTCTTCCAAATAAAAGTGCATATGGAGTAGCAAGGTTTTTGTATTCAATGGTGAATTCAATGCATAAATCTTCGCTGTAATTTTTTTTCACTGTAGCTGCTTACTAGTTTACTAAGACAGTAAAAAAATTTTTAGAGCCACCAATGTAAAGTTGACTTGGTCCAGGGCAACATGGCTAACTGATGAAGTAATAATTCCATACACTATGTAGCTCAGGACTAAATATATTTCCATTTTCCTACACTTCTAAATCAATACTTTATTTTTAATCTTAAAAACAATTGTAGGTTATTTGTAGGTATGGATGTCCATCCATCCTAATAACTGACCAAGGCAGAGAGTTTATCAATGAATTGTCTGATTAGCTTTGTTCCGTAACAAACGTAACCCAAAAGGTGTGTAGTTCACACCAAATTAAGCGTGAATCACTTGTAACAATAGTTACACCAAAATATGGTGTGATGCGCACACCTCATCATTTGGGTGTGAAGTACACACCAAATTTAGTGTGAATTCTCACCACAATCACTATGAACTCATACTTACATTAATGCTGAATTATTCTAAGTTACATTGATTCTAGTAACACATGTATCAACATATTTTTTCCAAAAAGAGATTGGTGTAATCCCAGATCTCATTAATCAGACAACCAAAATCTTAGTCAACTCTCTTATCTAGCACACAAGTGTACAAAACATTTATAAGGTAGATTACAGTGATAATAGCATTGGGTTTTGCCTGCATATGAATATAATTAATGTTCGGTAAAGGGTCCATGCTATTCCATTGAGTGTGAATTTCACACATGGTGTGCATTCACACTAGGAAGAAAGTGTGAAGGACACACTATGCATAGGTGGTGGGCATTCACACCACCAGTTTGGTGTGAATTTGGTGGGTTTTCACGCTATAATTTTTACAGAGGATTATTAGTGCATATCATCGTCAGGTATGATTACCATGATAGTGTCATACATTATATTATACCTTTAGCTATTATTATGTGCTTGCAGACAAACAGTTTGACAAAACGGTTTAACCAAACCTTGTCACTGTCTTGTGAAGGTGGTCAACGAGGACCACTCTGATTGGGATGAAAAGATTGACACTGTCTTAATGACTTATAGAGCTTCCAAGCAGTCATTTACCAAACATTCACCATATTACATGCTACACCAGAAGCCAATGCAGCTCCCCATTGATGCTGAGCTTTTTCAGCATGATGGTGAGCATGATGAAGAGGCAGAGGAGGAGAATGTTGACATGATGAGATCATAGATAACCTGCTTGAAAGAAGGCAACAAGCATTTAGTAAGGCAAAAGAAAATATAGATGCAGCTCAGAGAAAACAAAATCAAGTGAGGCATTCCCAATAGGAACAGAAGTTCTTGTAGAAAATACTGCTGATAAGCAGAGGAAAGGTGGCAAGCAAAACACAGTATGGTTAGGACGTCACCATATACCATTAGTAAATTTATTGGTAAGGGAGTGTACAAACTTAGTAACAAGAAAGGAAATGTGGTCAGGAACAAAGTAAATGTTAACCGTTTGAAGCGCTATATTAGGAGAAGTGATACCATGGATGGAAAGCCAAAAGACAAGATGGATGGAGTTTATGGAGGTGAGAATGGGATTGATAAAGAGAATTGAGGTGATATAGAGAGGGATGGATCAAGTGAAAAGCGAAAACAGCTTGCTATTAAAGGAAGAAAAAGAAAACTTGAAAGTAGTGACAAGCCCCCACCTAAGAAGCAGAGTGGTGAGATAGATCGTCTAGTACAAGGGATTCTGTGCGGAGATGAGTTAACTGATGAACACATGTCCTACGCTAATAAGCTATTGGAAGAACAGTTTCCATTTGTTGGAGGCATGCAATCTTCTTTGCTGGCACAAAATAATGGTTTCATCCCAGTCCTTAGTAGTGCAGATTCCGTTCAGTTTCACCATACGGGACAATTCCACTGGGTTAACATCAACCATTTTGAAAGGAAAAGTATATGTATATGATTCCTGTTTCAATGGAATTCCAATTTCATCCAGTATGCAAGTTCAGCTTTCCCTAGTGTACAAAAGTATTCTTCAGCCAGTTGTTGGGCCTGGCAAGAAGACCCTTGCCATTGAGTACCCTGGAGTTTGCAAGCAGATCGGCAGGAAAGATTGTGGTGTTTTTGCATTTGCATTTGCATTTCATGCAGGTATGTAAAGTGGCTATTATTTGCTGTTAATGTATTTACCACCATTACAATTATCTATGCAGCTAATGGAGCATGGCTGCAGTTCCACCAAAGCAAAATGCAATCTCATCTTGCCAACTGTTTTGAAACTAAATGCATTTGTCCTTTTCCATGCCATCTTGCTTTAGCCCCATACCATCAACCTGTCAGTCCTTTCATGATAGATGTTTATTGTAATAATTGTGATTTGCCCGAAGTATATGACAACATGATACAGTGTGATCACTGGTATCGCTTGTGTTGTGTGGGCTGAAGAATCCCAGTTTGATGGACACATGGATGTGTAAAACATGCAATTCCAATTAAAATGTCAACTTTAATGTAAAATGATAGCTTTCATTCATTTTATTCAATTTTAAGTATTAGTTCAAATAATAAACAAAAATGGTTTACCTATAGCCAATATTACTGAAGGGAGAAAAAATAACTTGCCTGGAAGTAGCTAGAAATAGCCAATCTCATTGTCCTGGTAGGCACAGAATATGATTAGCGGAAAGGCATAGCCAATAATACTTGAAAGAAGGCTTGGGGAGGCTGTATTCAGTACAACATAGGGGGCCCAAATTACCACAGGGGGCCTAAATTACCCCAGGGAGACCCAAATTACCGGTGAAATGAGTCCCCAGGGGGCCTATTATACGGTAGAATGAGCTGGGGGGGGGGGGGGGGGGCTATTTTACCGGTAATATATTTTAGGGGCGACTATCCCGCAACGGATGCCAAGCTAGAAACGCAGCAAACTGAGCAGAAGCCCTCATTGTTTACAAATTCTTAATGAAAACCGTCCTCGTGATAAATTGAGCGGTACCGCGCAACTAAAAGCAGGCGCGTTTTGAGCGGGGAACCTGTGTTTTTATCTATTCCCATAGATTTTGGCATTGAGTTTTGGAATAGCTTTCTCTCTGGTTTTGGAGTATACTGAGGAAATATTTTTAACCGCTTAGGCGCGAGCTTTCTAATGGTGCAAACCCCAGCTGTGTAGCTGCTTCGGTTCAAAAGTTATTCAAGTTATTTCTGGCCAACTCAGCTTGGACATACTATAATAGAAATTTATTTTGGAACTTGTTGAATGACCTCAGCAAAGAACTGTCAAAAATCAGTTCTCAACATTATTGCAAGAAATGCTTAACAGATTAGTCGTTATAGTAGGTCTATTACAGCTGTAAGGACCTTAATAATTTTGTTCCTGTGCTATTTTCTGAATTGTGCTTCTCTAAACATGTTTTTTGAAACGTATCAGAAGTTGTTAAATATACTATTAATACCGCTGTGGAACAGGCTATTACGAAAGTAATACAGTTTATACTGTTAGAATCAATTGTTACAGCACGAATCATTGCAAAAAGAACCAACTGAGTATAAAGTACAAAACAGACGTGTTTACATAACTAGTCAGATTAGTCTATGATGATCAGTGATGATTACACGATAAGAGTAACTATACAAACTGAGGTGAGTGTATGATGCATGATTGTACAATAATGATTAGTCTGTTCTTGCATGAATGAGAGTGCTATACCAACACTCCTCACACTCATTAGCAAGGATGTTCACACAATCCCATCAACATGCGTAATTTCTCAAACTGAGATGATATAGGCAGTCCCTTGGTCAACACATCTGCAACCATGTCCTCTGATGGGAAATATGCCAACTTGATTCGTCCAGATTCTACCAGATCACGAACAAAGTGATATTTTATCTCGATGTGTTTGATCCTTCTTTTACTCTGCTGGTTCTTTGCCATGCATATGGCAGACTGATTATCCCCATAGATAACTGTCTTTTGAATAGTTTCATTCAGCAGATCACTGGTGAGTTGTTGCAACCATATGGCTTCTGCAGATAAAGCCACATATTCTGCCTCCGCCGTTGATAATGCCACACAAGACTGTTTGTTGCTTCTCCAGGAAACAGCAGCTCCTCCTTGTAGATATATGTAGCCTGATGTGGATTTCCTATCTCCCACATCCCCTGCCCAGTCTGCATCACTGTAGCCAGTGCAGTCAGATGAAGCTTGTTGAGTGTAAGGCAAACCAAAGTTCACGGTACCTCTCAAATATCTTAGAATTCTTTTGACACCAGTCCAGTGCTCCTTTGTGGGTTTAGCACAGAAACGAGCAACATTGCTCACAGCATCAGCAATATCAGGACGACTTTTATAGTTGACAAATAAAGCAAACTTCCCACAACAGCTTGATAAGTCTTCTGATCACACACATCCTCTTTGCATTCACACTGAGTGAATTTGACATCTGTACTTGCAGGAGTCTTGACCGGCTTGCAGTAACCCATTCCAAACTTTTGCAGTACTTTCTTAGTGTAAGAAGGTTGTCCAAGCCATATGCTTCCAGTGGTTTCATCCTGAATCACAGTTACTCCAAGAAAATGATGTAATAAACCAAGATCTTTCATTTCAAATCTGTCACTCAATTCCTTCTTCACATCTTTCATCTTTTCTTTATTCTTTCCTCCAAGATCAATGTCATCAACATACACTGCAATGATAACTAGTGGTGTGCTTGAGCACAAATGGAGAGCGAGCCTTAAACTACACTATTGTTAAAGGATTGATTTTTAACAACTAACACTCAAGCTACTAAAATAAAGTCGAGTTTTTAAATTAAGTATATGTGGTAAAGGGGGTTCAATGCCATAGTAACCGCTTCCCGTAACTTGAAAAATAAGCAACAAAATCAAGTCACGTTATTTAAAATTTTCTTTGTGATATTCTTAATAGTAGTTGTAATGCACAATTCTTTCACACAACTGAACATACCTACGCAAGACTTACCTTCATGGTTCGTCTAGTGGACAATGAATTTTCAAGTAAATGTTGTTGAGTAGGGCTTATAACTGTGACAAATAGCGTATTAACTTACCACCGCCACTAACTTGAATAGAAATGGAGCTCTCATAAGTTTTTGCGTTTTAACTGCACCCGCAAAACAATTCAAAGCGGTAAACAATTCAATTTCTAAGGTGATACGGGTAATGGTCGCTAAACCAGAGGATTCTGTTTAGTGAAGTTTGGGACGGGGTCGAACGCCGAGCGAACACAAAAATACGGAGGGTCAAAGTACAAAATGACATACATACGTCCAAACATATATACAAATCTGTAGAGATAGTCACCTTGAAAACTGCTCCAGTTTTACCCTTGTTGTCCCTGGATGACAAGACATGACCTTTGACTGTTACGGAGGGTCAAAGTACAAAATGACATACACACGTCCAAACATATATACAAATCTGTAGAGATATTCACCTTGAAAACTGCTCCAGTTTTACCCTTGTTGTCCCTGGATGACAAGACATGACCTTTGACTGTTGCATAGTCTGAGCAATCCTTCTTCATGTGTCCTGGTTTATGACAGTAGTGACACCGAAACGGAAATCGCTTAGATCTTCCAATCAATGCCTCTTCCTGGCTTGTTTCAGCTGTGCGACTCCTCATCTTGCTTTCCTCATAAAGAAGACGTTCTGTCACTACTGCAAGAGCAGGGACTTCAGCACTAGCTTCTAGAGCAGTCACTAGTACATTGTAACGCTCAGGCAAGTTAGCTAGAAGATAGACCACACGACCCTCCTCCTTCACGGGCTCATCAATAACTGAAAGTGTATCAAATATCTCAGTCATTGCCTTAATATGGTCCTGAACAGCACCGTCATCAGCTAGCCTCAATGAGAAAAGCTTCCTCTTGAGCTCCAATTTATTTGCCCATGTATTTCGCTGAAACTGATCTGCCAGAACCTTCCAGACTATTGCAGGATCCTTTGGATCTGCACCTATCAAATACAGAAGACTTGGGTCAACTGCCAATACTATCATTGCCAATGCCTTATCCCTTCTTAAGATAAACTTTTCCCTTGATGCACCCTCCTCAGGAGCTGCTTCCGCTCCACTAACAATCCCCCAGGGACCATCCTTGATTAAGGCCATCTTGCATTGGATCTTCCAAGTGGAGTCATTAGAGTTGTTTAGTGGAATCACTGTCATGCTTCTAGATTCAGCCATTTCCCTTCTACTTCTACTGACCAGACTACTAGTTACTCATACAGGAGCCTATATCGATTGTTAGATCGCTAGTTCTGGGCCCATAACCTGTTAGAATCAATTGTTACAGCATGAATCATTGCAAAAAGAACCAACCGAGTGCAAAGTACAAAACAGACGTGTTTACATAACTAGTCAGATTAGTCTATGATGGTCAGTGATGATTACACGATAAGAGTAACTATACAAACTGAGGTGAGTGTATGATGCATGATTGTACAATAATGATTAGTCTGTTCTTGCATGAATCAGAGTGCTATACCAACATTTACTTTCATCATTATATCCTACATCAGGTTCTTCACTTCAATATCTAGGTCAAAATTCCCAATGGTCCCTATTTCTGCCTGATGTTGTTGTTGTTTTTTCATCTAATCTCCACTTTCATCTCTACATTTTACGCTAATGATCACTAGCCATCTCAGCAATTGTTGTTGATGAGCAGGTGAAGATGATGGCTGACAACTGCTCAAGGTAATGTATAATAAGAAAGTCTTGACATCCTACACTGAGGACCACCTTTGTTATTTTTCTTGTACTTACAGTGATGAATGAGACATCCAGTTTAGCACCCACATTCTTAATGCTACTCTGGTTCTGATATTGAGATGTTCATCACAGTAGTCTCTAGTCCTTCCAATGGCTGTTTTCATCCACTGACTTCCAATGGACTATTGGTTGGAGATTATTATGTTTATTGTGATTACTATAATTATTGTGATTATTATTGTGATTATTATTATTATTATTATTATAAACTCAGTGCAGCTAGGAGAAATGCCAAGAGTAACACCATAAAAATACCTTGCTCAATTGTTGCATCTCAAATGGTAAGGAATTTGAACAAATATTTATTGCAGTTTGTATATGGAAACTTCCAGTGTTTGATTCAATTGAACTAATTAGGCTGTACCATTTCTAGCACAGTCAGTATCATTCTACTACAATGGTAAACTTAAGTGCTATATATTAATATCTGGGCTAAGTACTGGTTTCTTAATACCAACTGAATTTGCTGGTGGCCAAATTCTAGCATCCTAATCTGGAAGAGTCACTTTGTGGTGAAATGTTCATACATACAAATCGTAGCTTTTATCAAACTAATATATTCACATGATTAACAGAATTTCACAACTGCTTGTTGTTGCAGTACGGGTCATCTTTAATGTTGTTCACAACATGCTATTATATTATCTAGAACAACTCCTGATTTGGTATATTTAACAATAAACTCTGTGGGCTACCCACTTGGAAGAAAGAAGAAGGAAGAACTGAAGACTGAAGTATGCAGTGAAATACATTTTTTGTATGTAGTCATTTTGTGTTTTAAGGTGTGGATGTCTTAATGAACAGTTGTATATATGTGTGAATGCGTGTCTTGAGGCAGAGGGGGTACTTTGTTGCCTTCCCTGTGAGTTACAGGGGAGCCTGGAGTTCCTTATAAACCATTGCTCCACCTGTTTCAGTCTGTTATGGTGTCATGTCACTCAATTCTTAGCGTGTTCGGTTGCTTCTAAACTAAAGTAATTTAATCTATCCTAATCTTTAAGCCTCCACCCACAATAAGTGTTGCAAGCTTAAGTTCTCTAGTGCTTTAATTGCTCTTGTAATCACATTCGGTATATTCCAATGGAGTGAAAATTTATGCCCCAAAGTATCTACTATCAAACAGTATAGTTCTCATAACCAATACAATACACAGTTGTACAAAGTTATTAAATTATTGTGTAAATTTTTCTAACCTCCAACTGACACAATTGCTTCTGCCAAAAATGAAACTCTTTCATTACTTGTGTCCATTGTCCCGTTACAAAAGTAAGCTCCACTATCTTTATGCTTGACCTTAATAATTTGTAGCTCATGTTTATGTTTTATTATTGTATGTTGCTTAAACTTATATTTTATCTTGTTGAAAATGTTTTGTTTGCCTAAAATAACCCCACCTCTGGTCCAAGTAGGTTTTTCTATACTACCACATAAGATTCGAACATCATCATTGGCATAAACTACTTGTTGTTTAGGATGTACTGTACCTTGTCTTACAAATACATCTATCCAATATAAACAACAAAATTACTTAATATAGTTTAACATCTACATAATTTATATTATATTTAATGCATTTTGCTAAGCTTAAATAGTTATTTTAACCAGTTCCATTCTCCTCATCTAGTGAATACATCCCTATTGATTGTACACTTTAAGCTTACATAGTGTTTACAACCAAGATAAGTGTATTGCTGTGAAATTACTACTTACAATATCTGAAATTTGCAATTAAAATCATTATTAAAGAATTAAACAACATCAGAAATGCTAACTTGACATGCAAAATACAGCATCTATATAATTACTTAAAAAATATTTTAAGTACTAAACAAGACCGTACTATGTCCAATAACAACAGAGAAGGAAACTACAACAAAAGTTGTTTTTCAATAAATTTAGTAATAGCTCAGTTAATATTGATAGTGCAAAAATAAAACTTACCACCTAAAACGAATACCTCAACTGAATCAATGAAATATCGAGCTTCATTTACGTAATCACCAAAGCAATAGTAAGTACCTGAGTCTCTTTTGGTTACATTAGACAAAGATAGAATTTTTAAAAATGATATAGGAGTTTTCAAATTTTTACGAAACCAAACTGTCATGGTCCAACTATTACACTCTATTTGTGCATTATTTCCAGAATACAGAGTTTTCGTGGCAGGCTCAATCAGTTTATATGTCCTGGCTGAAAAATATGACAAATTATTGTCAATCGAAAAAATTAAAATTTGAACAAGAACTAAATCTGTATGATTGCTGTTATTGAGCCACTCCCTTTTTTCCCCCATAATGAGCCCCATTTGTCATTAGGTAATTTACCTCATACTTGTTTAACTGGAGTAAATGTAAACAATACCTTTTACCTTTTAGGCCTGTCATGTAAAATTGGATATAACCACCCTCCCATTCTGTGTATTCACAGTATTTCACCCTTGATCACAGACATGATTCACCTCTGTCTTGACAATGATTTGATATGGATTATTGGGATTAGCTTATTACTTAATAGTTAGTGTCAGAATTTTCCCAAATATTAGCTAAAAGGACTTTACAGAGCCCACCAGTCATAAATGATAATAATGCAAACAATAATGAAATAGAAATATATATATAGCTATATGTTCGACTATCCTGCAAGTGGAGGACCTGATCCCGATGTAGACTGAAGCACTACACCGACAGAGTCAATTCTAGTTGGGTTGATCTGCGTCGCGAAGACGTGTGAAACTGTGAAAGCTTTGAAGTTTTGAAAAAAATATCATGGAAATGCTATCTTCAGTACTACTCAGGCTGGAGATGACATCGGTGCCAGCACATCTACTTGTAGTCCAACAGTGAAGGTAAATATTGTTATTCAATAGAACTGTATAATTTGATATTTGCCTGTGTTTTCTTAGGTATTGATTCCTTACAAGGCTGGTACCATCACGTAAAAAGTATATACGTAAAATTACAAGGAAAAGTTTCACATCAATGGCATCAAGTATTGTAAATTCTCCAAGATTGTCTCAACCAGTTATAGTTCACTTTTCTCTCAAAATCAAGAAAGAAATGAAGGCAATTAGTTCCGATGCACATGATTCTATACTGCGAGACAATATAGAAGCAGTGAAGCATTTTAGCTGGCAGACTGTGTGGCTAGAACTAACCCAGAAAATTCCAACACTTATGTCTTTGCTTTCTCACCTTATCCCCAAACCAGATGAACACACCTCTTCTTTGCTTTCTAGCTTCACAAATATTAAAATCAAGGCATCAACGCATGGGACTAGTCCAGAGAGCAGTTTCGATTATGATGTATGGCAATGGTACTGCTAAGCAGGTAAGTGATATCTAGTAGTTAGTAATGGTACACAATAAATAATAATAATAATAATAATAATAATAATAATGATAATTCATTCATTTATTCATTTGTTTCAGGTATTCCAAAATTTGCACCCTCCTAGCGTGTGTATGTCATATCAAAGAACCTTGGACATTGTAAAAGTTCTTAGTGAAGACCATGATATTGAAGTAAGCATCTGGGCAGACGAGCTAAAGAAAAACATGGAAGTCCCATCTAATTGTGTAAGTTACGCTATTTTGTGGAGCTGTGTATCGTAGAAGCATATGAATGACAGAACTGGGAGGAAATGACAAAAAGTAAATGTAATTAGCCAAAAATAAGTGTGAAGTGGTGAAGTTAGAAAGGACAGTATTGCTAGCTGGAAGGCATGTTCATACGTAGTGGCTATGTTAGCGATAAACATATAGGGAGAAAAACTAGGTTTATCCTTGCCTAATGAAGAATTATAATATATTGTTCTGAAAAATGTTCATGTAGGTGACAAACTACTCCTTACACACTTTAGTAGGTCCACAACAACCAATTACTTCACTATTGACTGATGACAATACAGTTTTGTGGAGTGACGATTACGATGGAAATAACTAACTTCCGTTGGCTGAGTATCACCATAGTGATGATGATGACAGCATCGTAAGTGCTCCACCATATAGCCCACTTTCAAGATGTAGTGGATCAGATGACGAATTTTTGTCTCAATTGGAAGATGATCAAGAAGAAAGCTGTGATTTGGATATACAAAACATTATGCAGGTATGTACGTTTATTTGTGACCATCCATAATGGTTCTGCATAACCGATAAAAAATAATTTTTTTAATTCTACAATAATCCCGCAGTAGTGTGATAGAGTTTAGTTGCGTATGTAATCAAAAGTGGGATGACTATATCCATAAATGCAAAAGAAAAAAAAAGTGGTGGGGGGGGGTGTATGTTTTATGTCCGAAAGTTCATTCTGTTGGGGAAAAAATATATATTTGATGTAAATTTGTGCATTATTTTATTCAGGATGAGTCAAGGAGCACAATAGTTGTGGAGAAGAATAGCAAATTGCATGGATTTAAATTTGTTGAAGATAACATCGACAAAAACATTCACCCAAGATTTCAGCGCCATGAAAAAAGAGACCAATCTCTACATTATTTTCATGGGTATGCTGTCCGTGATAGAATAGACCTCAGCACTTTCTCTGATGTGACTCCCCCTTTTCACAAGCCAGACCCAGCAACCTTCTTACCTTCAAAGAATGATATATCCTGCTTGAGTGATGAGCTCACAGTTCTAGTTTCTCGGTTAGTTAATTAGTTAAAGAAAATTTCTTACAAATTTACATAATTGCTTTTCTCTGCATCATTTCACGCTATTAATTAGCTACCTACTTAATTAAGCTAGCTCATTGAATTAGCACATACTTAATCTTTATAGAGAGAATGCATTAACCACAATGATATGTCAGGCTAAGCCAAGTACAGAACATACAGGCCTGAATTTTTCTGCGTATTGTATTTTTAGAATAGTGGTACAACACATGGAAGAATTTCAAGACCAGAAAAGAATGATTCAAGCTCACATTCCTAATAAATATTCTGCAGAGATGGGCTCCAAGTTTGAAGTTGTAAGTTTTTCTGTTGTATTTATTGCCGAAAGTGAATAAATGACTGCTACAATACCACTACAGATTCCCTTAGGTGTATTACTGTTCAATGAGAACAAGCTGGATGATATGGGAAAGATACTAACCCACTACATGAGTCTTGTTCCAACTGTGACTGACAGCGGCCAACTCCTTCTACCGGATGGAAGTGTAGAACATTTTGATGATAGCTAGTTCCATTCCATCTTATTTGGAGGAGATCAACTTACTGTTGCCCGAATACGTGGGGTTCAAGCATTACGAGACACACAAGATAGGAAGGTAGATCGATTTGAGTGATTGATTCCTGTCATTGAAGATTGGCACACTAGAATGACACTCTTGAAGGTAAGTGAAAAAATAATTTTTTGAAGGGTGCCACATTGTGCCCGATTTTCCTGTACACGGGTCACATATAATTATATAGTATATATTTGGATATTAATTATAGCTGAATTGAGATTTGAAGTGAATTGCTGTGACAGAGTACTGAGAAATGCTTGAGCTCCTCTCTTACAAGATGACCAGGGAAATTGTTTTTCAGTTTCATCTCTTTCAAAAATTCTAGATAATTGGACCCTGTTAATTTAGATAGGGCTGACTATTAACTTGGAATCATCTCTGCAAGGGTTGTGCATAGTGAAATTACAACTAGATGTACCAACTAAATAGGATACAGTTAGTGGTAAATAACTAATGAATAGATCAATGCTGGAGTGACTAATGACATGTGTTTGTGTATTTAAAGTGAGTGTACGTGTAACTACATACAGTGTAACAAGGGGGTGATAAATATCTGAGTGAGTGTGAATTGTATTTATAAGCACATCACTGTGGTTGCCTGCCAATTTGTTTGTCTATTTGTTTGCATAACTATTTGCTTGCTTGAATTATGATAATACAAATAATTTTTTAGGTGATTTGGGGGAGGCTCTACAAATCTTCATCTGCGGCAGAAAGGGGCACTATGTATCAACTGAGAACCTAATCAGACGTACCAATGTTCCCAGTGACCCTCAGAATAACATGAATGCAGCAGATGACTATTTCAGGTTAATGGTTCATGCTCATGTTGTAGCAGCTGCAAAAACAGTCATGAAGTTTAACCCACAAACATCTGTCAAAGATCATGCCAGGTTAATTATTACTAACTACATACGATTTCCTGAGACTGACAGCACCAAGGACGACAAACCTATTACTACTGGTGATGATAACACTTGGTCTTCTTTAGCATGGGTTCCATGATTCAATCAAAGAAGGAGATGGCGAGAGAATTGCTAGGCATTGGAAATTCCTTTTGATAATTTTCAAAGTGGCAAAGCAATATAATTATGCAAAAGAAGCTGTTAATTTTCTTTTGCAACTAACTTTGTTGTCAGAGAGACAAAAGGCACAGCTAGTTTGGAGTCGATGTGTAAATACTAGAGGCACTGCAGGTGAAAACATACCAGGGGATTTGCTTAATGAACACTTGAATAGAAGATTGGAGAGCATAATAGCTGGACAAGGATCTAGTGTGAATTCTGGTTCAGTTCTTAGAGCAGGAAAACTAGTGAAGTGCATTCAGGATGTTTGTGAACAATTTGAAAAAGAAACGCGTCATGAAGTCCGATCAACGAAACACAATGTTCCCAACTTTGGCAAAGATTTTGATGATGTCATAGCTAAAGACATTATCTGAGGAAAATATTTTTGTCCCTATTTCAGATAGACAACATGAATTATTTTCATTTAAATGTGGAATTCTTCAAAGGCTATCTCACACAGAACTACTAAAGAAAGCAAACCACAGCATTCAACAATTAATTTAATTTATTTTATTTATCACACTTGCATTTAGAACCACATATATCACAACACATACAACCACATTGAACATTGACATCTTCTGTTGAAAACATAACAAAGTTTTTAAATAATAATGCTCTCCTACATATTGCCTGATTAGTTAAGTATGCTTTAACATTAGAATCGGCATATCTTCCTCCAACTCCTTCATACAATATTGCCACTGCAGGTTTATCATCTCTCCCAGCCCTCCCAATCTCTTGTGCATACTCCTCCAATGTAGTAGGGACACCCCAATGAATAATTCTTCTTATGTTTGGACAGTCAATACCCATGCCAAAAGATGTGGTGGCAATTAATAGGCGAAGATTCCCATCTTGTTCTGTAAACAGTTTCAAGACCTGTTCTTTCTTGTCTGTCGTCATTATACTAGTAAACATATCTACCATCCTAAATTTTGAGATGTGATATGGATAGCCAATTGGCTCTGTAATGAAGTGACCTAGTGATTTATTTAGATGACCATATAATTGCTTCACAATCTCTGAATTTTCGAACATACACAACAGTCTTTGGAAATAGAGTTCGTTTTTCTAATAGCTCAGAACATAAGGAATCAGCAAACTCTTGAATATTTATTTTAGGGTGAAGTTTACATGCAATATTCACTCTAAAAGGTGATAGTGCAATTAGAGTAGGTTTTCTCATAGATAATTTCTTAGTAACTATGGAAAGTGTTTCTTCTGTAGCTGTAGCAGTTAGTGCCATCACTTGGACATTTCCAGATATAAGGCTGCGCAGATCTCCGATTTCTCCAAACACTCTTCTAAACTTGTCACCCCATAACTTCACACAGTGTGCCTCATCTACGACAAGTGCTACAAGTTTATCTCTGTAAGGCTGTGACAGTAGCATATTTCTGTACAACGGGTTCTCCAGAATGCTTTCTGGAGTAATGAATACCAGCTGAACTGCACCATTTAAAATCTTCCTTGTGATATTGAATCAGCTTGCTGTCCACTTACAAACTCTGAGGCTATTCCTTTAGGTGTATATTTGTTTCGCTGATCCATCATCAGAGATGTCAGGGGACTGATGCACAGTACAATACTTCTGCGTGTACCTTTAAAGAACATAATTCTGAATTGTGATAGCTAAAGCAGCAAATTTCCATGTCCTTACCTCTGATTTTGTCAAAAACTAATGGAAGAATAGCATATATCAAAGACTTCCCATATCCAGTTGGCAGTGACACAAAAATATCACACCCCTCAATGAATGCATAAATATCTTCATTCTGTTATTCTTTCAGACTAGTGTACCCAAGCAACTTAGCACAATCGAGAATCACGCTCTGTAAATCGTCATACCTCCTACTTACAAAATGAGTGAACGATGAGATACAAATAATGCGCTCGTTTGTGCCGTTACGTCACGCATACTTCCGGTCAGGTATAAAAATGCTGATTACGCGGAACAACGAGTTCAAGCGAGTTTGTCCAGACCCTTATTTTCTTCCTCGTACCGTAAAGGGTCGGCTCGCCAGACTAGTAGGAAGGTTGGTGTGATGACCAACTGGTGGTATATCGAAGATGGATATATTGAGTTCTGAACAACAGCAGGAACAGTAACATTCACTTAGTTAGGAATTTGTTATTGACTCTGTTACTGTTCCTGCTGTTGTTCAGAACTCAATATATCCATCTTCGATATACCACCAGTTGGTCATCACACCAACCTTCCTACTAGTCTGGCGAGCCGACCCTTTACGGTACGAGGAAGAAAATAAGGGTCTGGACAAACTCGCTTGAACTCGTTGTCCTTGTGGAGGATAACCGGAACAATATATAATACTTATAGCACGAGTCAGAGTACAATATGGGAAAATATTTTACGAGCACGCAAAATATTTTCACGAGCCAAAGGCGAGTGAAAATGTGGGTGAGAGTAAAATATCATTCCCATATTGTACGACGAGTGTGATAAGTGATTTATTGCTTCTTTGAAATTTTTCTCAACCGGTTACAATACAATTTTCATTGATTTTACTCGCTACGCGCGCGCTACAAGGAGCGTACAATATAAACCGTACAATATGGGAGAATACAGAACGCTCGCGTGATGCGGAAATATTCAAGTAAAAATATCAAAGCTGCAATAAATATATATATATATAATATATATATGTGACCCGCTCCGTGAAAATCGACCATTTGCAATAAATTTTTGAAACGCGTAAAGCCGAAAAAAGCCGAAAATTTTTTTTTTTCTGGATTTAAAAATTTTTTCAACAGGGGTAAGTACAAGGGTTTTTCGACTTCTGTGCAAAATTTCAGCGTTAGTAGATAGCGTTTTCATACACTAAACTTACTTTGTCTTTTGAAGCGGTCCGTGAACGAACTTATAAAAAAACGTCATCACAGAGTCACCATAACAACTCCCGCGAAATAGCTCCAGCCTAATAGTGTCGACCAATATGGCAGAGAGAATAGCTAACGCTACAAACCTTCTGGGTGCTGAAAGCTTGCGCTACAACATATCCAGTTAGTGAACAAGAAGGCCAAAAGGCTAGAAATCTATAGAGAACGTGGTTTGAGTAAACAAACGGCCATTTTTTTCCCGGCAAATGTGGGCGTAACCGTGACACGGAGAAATTTACGGACTTTAGGCGTCTTGCTGTAAAGTGATTTTTCTCGTAAAAACGAACGGTTAATTGGTGAAAACGCGTGTAGTGTTTTTGTTTGTATCTTTGCGGAGAAGCGTCGGAGAAAAACGCTTAAGGGCTCATCGTACTTCCTGATAATTTTTGGGCTTACTGAAGCTAAAAAATGAATTTTCATTTTTTTTTGCAAATGGTCGATTTTCTGGGAGCCGGTCACATATTATATATTATATATATATAATATATATATATATAATATAATATAATATTATACTGCTCCTCCTAATATAAAATTATAATATATTATATTATAATATTATGTATTATACAATATTATCTAGTCCTGACCATCATAAAAATTCATTGAAAATTTCTCACTGAAGTCTAGAGAGAAGCAAAGCAAAAATGTGAAATGTGCTTTAGCCACCAGTGCTCTATGACAAACTTGTTCTATGAAAGCAAGGCTGTTCGCCATAATATCAGGTAAGTATAACTTTGATGTAGCTACTATAACCAGTTCCCAGTGTAGGAGAGCGTGATGTCCGCGTCTTCGCTCGCACAGGTTATCAGTGCTATCACTCGCTGTTAGTAGGCCAGCTTTATTCTAAACCATTCGCACCCTGGCTACACTGTAGGGTTCACTCACTGTCTCCCACATTTCAATTAATTACCTCTGGAACAACTTTATTATAAACCTACTGCTCCTCCTAATCCTTGAAAAAAATCAGTCTAAATAATATAAGGGTAGAACTTCTGCACTAAATAATGACACTGTCTCATACCTAGGGTTCTAGGGCTCGGTAAATTATTCCCCAAATTTTCCCTATAATGCTATTCTCTAATTCTCACTCATGCCACCCATAATGCTTTTCATTTTGCCTATAATGCTCACAATTTTGCTCATAATGCTCACGATTAATAAAAAAAAAAATCAAGAAAACAAACAAAAGGTTCATCAGAATCATTACTTCCTATAGTTATACTGCAGCATAATTGATGCTTCAATAGTCTCTTCTAGCGAGGAAGTTTGCTGTTCACCAAAACTATTTGATAAAAGTGAAAAAACACGCTCAGCAGCTGCAGAGGATGGCTGAACCAGTAATACTAGTTTGCATGCAGCTGACCAATGGGGGAGCTCATTAGAGTGCTTCTTCCACCACTCTAACTTGTCTATGGTTGGTGACACACCATCTGCTTTTGCCATGTAGATAGGAAGCTCTACATTCAAATCTTCCAACTTATTATTGAGGAAAGGAAAGGCCTTCAACTGGTCAATGTCAGCAGAGCTTGGACAAAGTTCAGACACCTTGGCTGGATCAAAATATCTGGCATATTTGAAGGCTGTAACAATTGGCTTTAGATCACCTTCAAATTTTTGCTTGAAATAAACAATAGCAGGCTCGATACACTCAGTAGCATAATTTATTAATTGCTGCTTCTGTGTTGGTCTGTTTGAAGACAATTTATTGGCAACAGCTGTAGCATTAGGGAAATTCTGGGCAGAAATAGTAGCCTGAAGTTTAACAATTTCTTCATAGGCACTAAAAGCCAGTGACCCATCTCCCTCCAATCTATAGGTGGCTTTGACAAATGGCTCACCAAAATCAACGGTAATTGCAAGTTCCATCTGCAGCTTCCGACTCTTAGGAGGGTCATTGAGAATGTCAACAATTTTTTTAGAGGAAGGGGGAAGATCATTATTCTCAACAAAAGGAAGCACATCAGCAAAGGTGACAAGCATATGTTTCATCACCTCCCATTTAGACCACCATCTGGTACTAGAGTAAGCAGGAACAGGCAAACCAGTAGCTTCCCTCCAAGCCAATTTTGCTTTTGAACTCCGTGTAAACAGGCCCACCCAAACTTTATAAATTCATCTAGCACATTTGCATTTATCTTCTCCCCAACATGATCAAGAGTGTGTGAGAAACATCCCACATCTAGAAGACATGGATAAACAATTTTTAGAGTTTGAATTGCTACATTGTTGACTGAAGCACGATCACGCATTGCTGCTACTAGCTGATTTGAAGAAACACTAAGCTCATTAGATAGGCACATGATTAATTGCCTGGCCACTTCTTCACCTGTAAGGCTCTTAGCTAATAGCATCAGCCTGACAACACGTTGTTGTATTTGCCAGTCAGCATCGATAAAACGAAGTACAATAACCATGGCTTCACACACATGTGTGGTACCATCAAAAATTACACCAATATTATTTCCTTTTATGTCTTCTGTGATACTAGCAAACTCCTGTTCACGAATAAAAGGGATAAGCTGAGATAAGTTACTACTATGAGAAAGCCTAAAAGCACTTTCTTCAAACACCTCTCTAAAGCAGTCTACCTTGGCCAGTGGTACGCCAGCTTTCAAGAAAGATTTAACTACTTTAATACGAAAAACTCTCACTTCATCAGAAAGACCTTCTCCAATGGGGTGTTTGTTCTTATCATACTTCCGTAGCATATCAGCTATTGTTTAATCTTGAGCTTTCCTAGAAACTAAAAGCTTTTTGCTACTACCATGTTTAGCTGATCTAATATGCTGTTGCAAAACACTCTTCTTAACAGACACAGGCTCTCTACAAGCCTGACAAAATAACTTTCTTGATACCACAGATAAGTGCTCATTAGGAAATTCTTTAACTCTGGTGGAAGGAGGAATAGAGGGCTCAACAGCAACGGAACCCTTACCAGACCGTAAGCCTTTAGGTGGATTAGACTTCAATTTTCTTTTTCGGGACAAATCGGATGAAGCAGGACACTTCAGCCTGCTCAAAAGATTGGGAACATCAACAGTTTCACTACTGCTAGGGCCAGAGCTGCTGAGACTGATATCAGTAATTTCTTCTCTCATAAGATTAGGAACATCAACCTCACAACTGCTAGGCTCAGGGCTGTTACAAACATCAGGAATTTCAGTCTCTGTATCCATTAGACACTCAGCCATTTTCTAAGCTGGCTAGTAGCTAGTACAGCTAAGCTAAGCTTGCAGCTGCAAGTTACAGCTGCAAGCTAAGCTTAGATGTGTTTGCTGATAATAACACACATGCTTACATACAAATTTTTAATTATTATGTACAACTCAGGAATTCATTCCCAAAATGCTCCAAATTTGACCTATAATGCCAGCATTATTCTTAATGCTTCACTGTACCTAAAATGCTCAAAAAAATGCTAGCATAATTTACCGATAACAAATGCACTTAGAAGAGCGGTAGCTTCACAAATGCACTTAGTAGTGTTCGAAGGACCAGATCACTGAAGTGATCAAAAGTAAAATTAACCTAAACAGGCTGATCAGTTAGTTATAGGTAATTAGAATAGACACAAGGTAACTTGATCTTTACAACAACTGACAAAAACAACAACTGACAAAACGAGAATAAATAAACAAATTATAACTTGGAAACGGAGTTCCGAACATCGACGATTGACGAACATCGACGAAATACGACAGAAATAATAATTCAATAAGTGGGATAATGAAAGAAAATGATACTACAACAGGCGAATGAATAAGTAAATGGATAAGTAAAATAATGATAACAGTTATTTGATGGCTGCTTCTTGACATCAGGGAGGAAAACTTGAAGAGACTGCTCAGCTGGCCTGAACATACTCCGGGGGCGAAAGCTGGTCCTCTACCAGCAGGACCAGTCTATTGGTTGATCTTCTGAAAATCTTTCCCTGGCAAATTAAATCAACTGTCCTCACCAGACCATCTTCTCCTGGATAAGTTTGTTCAACACGAGCTAGTGGCCAAGTTCGATGAACCAGAGTCTCATCCTTGATGATCACAACATCCCCTTTCTTAAAATTCCTGGAGGTATGTTGCCACTTACTTCTAGCTTGCAAAGATTGAAGGTATCTGGCACTCCATTGTCGCCATAGGTCTGTATGAAGAGACTTAACAAGGTTCCATCTTCTCAAAATTGGAATTTTGTGAAGATCAGTTGGTGTAGGAGGAGCTTTAAGAGGCCGACCAATAAGAAAATGTCCTGGTGTGAGTGCACAAGATCCATCAGATTCCATGGAATCAACTGGTATCATAGGCCGACTATTCATGATTGCTTCAGCTTCAGTCAGAATAGTATGAAGCTCTTCAAAAGTTAGCAAGTGTGGAGCGACTAGTTTTCTTAACAAAATTTTCATAGCCTTGACTCCAGCCTCCCAAAGTCCACCATAATGTGGAGCCCTGGGTGGTGATAGGTGCCACTGAATGTGGGAGTTGGTAGTGAGGTGAGATATTCCGATTTTTGTTGCTTTAGCTGTAAGCAGTTTCTGTAGCTCTTCTAATTCGTGCTTAGCTCCCAAGAAGTTGGACCCGTTATCGGTATATATGTGTGAGGGAGAACCTCGTCTACAACAAAACCGGTTGAGAGTAGCGAGAAATGCCTCGGTAGTTAAATCAGAACAAAGTTCCCAATGAACTGCACGAGTTACAAAACACACGAAAATAACTCCATAAACTTTAACTTTCGTAGGCTTTCTAGGATTGCCACGTCTAATAAAAAACGGGCCTGCAAAATCTATTCCCGTTCTGTCAAATGGAGGGGCAAATTGCGTTCTAGAGGCAGGTAGATTACCCATTCTCTGGTGCATTGTTCTTGCATAAGCCCGCTGACAGGTAACGCACTGACGGCTTACAAGTTTTAAAAAAGCTTTAACTCCTGGTATGTAATAGTCTTCTGCCAAAATAGCCATAAGTGTAAGTGTTGATGTTCCTGGATGTTTGTACTGGTGATGCAGAGTACGAAGCAAAAGTTTGGTTAAAGGAGATTTGAGGCTTAAAAGCAAATGAGACTTGGTGTGCGGAAAATTCTTTCCATTCCTGACTCGCCCCCCAACGTGCAAGAGCTGATCGGCGGTCAAACGTACATCCATTCTTGAGAGAGGATTTGATTTGGGAAGCGACTTTCCTGCTCGAATTAACTTGAGAGTCTCACAGTAGATGTGTTCCTGAGACTTTCGTAGCAGAAAGGTTCTGGCAATAGCTGATTCCTCAGAGGTAAGAACAGATGATAGACATTGATTCTCCTTAGCACAGCGACAGTTGTTAATAAACCGTTTAATCCAGGCCATAACTCGAACGAGACGATGGAACGATGACAGTCGAGTCCATAGTGGAAAGGTATGTGGTTCACTCTGAACAGTTGAAGCAACAGCACGTAGGTCAAGCAAATTCTTTGAAATGGTACAATTTTGAAGTAGTGGCCATTCAGAAGGTGGTCCATTAAGCCATGAAGGTCCATACCACCAAAGAGAGGAATTGATGAGCTGTTGAGGAGAAACTCCACGGCTGGCAAGATCAGCTGGGTTGTCTTTTGAAGCTACATGTCTCCATCTAAGTGGAGGTACCATTTCTTGAATAGCTGCAACCCTGTTAGCAACAAAAGTTTTGAGAGAGGAAGGTACTTTACGAATCCAACACAAAGTTATTGTTGAATCAGTCCAAGCAAATACATTGGAAGAGGGTATGCCCAAGTCTGATGCTACAGTCATGAGAAGTTTGCTCAGTAAATGAGCAGCAGAGAGTTCCAAGCGAGGAATTGTAACTGGTTTGAGAGGAGTAACACGAGCTTTGGAGGTAACTAAGGTAATTGTAACTTCAGAATTTGAGTATACAGTTCTGAGGTAAATAACAGCACCATAAGCAGAGTTGGAAGCATCCGAAAAACCATGAAGTTGCTGATTCAAAATAGGTAAGTTCAGAGGGATCAAACGTCTGTCCACAGGGTGTGCAGACAGATGATGTAAGTGGAGAGTCCACTCTTTCCAGAGGTTGGAGATATCCTCAGGTAAAGGTGTATCCCAATCTAGCTTCAAAGTCCACAATTTTTGCAGTAAAATCTTTCCTTGAATGATAACTGGTGAAAAGAGACCAAGGATATCAAAAACCTTGGCCACAGTTGAGGCTACAACACGTTTTGTTGGAGTTTCATCTTGTAATAGGGGGGAAGGTACAGATATATGAAATTGGTCACTGTTTACATTCCAATGTATTCCCAAAGTTTTGGAACTATTGAGTGGATCTTGAATGTTCAAATCAGAAGTTTCAACAAGATGATCAGGTATGGTTTCAATAAACTCAGTTGAATTGCTCCTCCACTTTCTAAGAATCATTCCAGCTGAATGAAGGAGATCACAGAGCTGCTGTCGAAGAATATCAGCTTCTTGAACGGTTGGAGCCCCAGACAAACAGTCATCGACATAAAAGGTGGACAGAATGACTTCGGAGGCAATCGGGTAAGTAGTCCTAGCATTTTCCGCGAGCTGACGGAGGACCTGAGTCGCAATAAACGGGGAAGACTTGACGCCAAAGGTAAGTCGCTTCATACGAAAGTCCTCAATTTCCCCACTACTTCCTCTTTGTAGAAAGCGGTGAAAGTCTCGTTCCTGAACCTGCAGTACTATTTCCCGAAACATCTTGGAAATGTCTGCTGTAACTGCTATGCGATGCAGTCGAAATCGGTGTAAGACTGTCGTTAATTTCGGGTACAAATTGGGGCCAGAGAGCAAGAGGTCATTGAGCGACACTCCAGTTGAAGACTTAGCTGAGGCATCAAAAACAGCTCTAAGCTTGGTCGTTGTGGACGATTCCTTGACAACACCGTGGGTAGGCAAATAAAACATATCTGTTGCAGGTTTAGAAAGATTGTTTGAAGGAACCTTTTCGGCATGATCTAAATCCACATATTCTTTCAAAACAGCTTCAAAATCGGACAGTTTTCCTTTCTTGCTTAGAGAGCGTTCGTTTTGAAGGAAGCGTCTCACAGCAGTAGACCTCGACTCACCCAAGGATGGTGGATTAACAACTCGAGGCAAAGCTACAGCAAATCTGCCGTCTGGTGAAATAACGTGAGTATCGTGAAAATGAGCAACAGCTTGAGCATCATCCTGGGAGAGATGCTTGGTGGATACATCTGGTGACTGATCCAAAGTCCACATACTTTGTAGCAGAGAATCAAGTGGGTCTTCCTTGCCCTGTACTCTAAGAATAGATGTAGGTAATGAAACATCAGGAATAGCTCCTCCTAATGTCCATCCAAAGAGAGTATTATTGGCTATTGTTGCACCATCAGTAGAATGACAGGGTGGACCTCTTGAGCATCTTCCACAATCAGCAATTCCTAAAAGAAGATCTATCTCTCCTCCTAAATGAGGATCAGCAATAGGAGACTTATTCTGGATGCATGGTATCTTTAGCAAACATTGAGAGTTTCTGGGTGGTTGGAGTGACTGCAATTTAGGCACAACATGGCACTTGATTGAGACAGAATCATGGTGATTGGTTTGGTAAACTGACTTGAGAGTAACTTCAACATACGAACGACTGACTGCTCCTCCTGTTACACCAGCAATCTGAAGTCTTTGATGATGCCTCTTAGCGCTAAGACTGGAAGCTAGTCTCTCAGAGATGAGAGTGATAGAGGCACCACTATCAAGTAGAGCTCTGGCCCTTTGCCTGTAGCTACCACTGCTAACAAGAGCAATTGCTGTGGAGAGAAGAGCAATTTGAGGTGTGTTGACATGGCTAACGTTACCTTCCTCATTTGTAGTGGTGGTTACAACACTTGAACTAGTTGCTGTAGGTGGTTGGTTGGTTGAAGTTTGTTGATTATTACTTAAAGGTTGTTGGTTAGTTGAAACTTGCTGGGCAGTTGAAGGCTGCTGGTTAGTTGGAGTTTGCTCTCGGTGGAGAAGAGTATGGTGTCTAGCTCCACAGGATCGACAATTATGAGTTGACTGACAGTCCTTCAAATTATGGGCATGGCTTAAACAGTTGAAACAGTATTTGTGTTCTTTTACTGCCTTATGTCTATGTAGAGGATCCCAACTTAAAAAGGTTTGACACTTAGCAAGAGAGTGTCCCTCATGTCCACAAACCGCACATTTAAACAAGTTAGTGCCAACTTTGTAGACTGGACGACTCTTCTGCACAGGAGTAGGTGCTGATGAATATGATTTCTTAGTTTGTTGGTTAGAGGTAAGAGGTTTGAAAGAAGTATCATCATCCAGGCTAAACTCTCTTTTCCTAAAGAAATCCAGAACATCTCGAATAGTTGGTGGGTCGGTAAAATCAGAGGCATAGGTAGACCATTCATGCTTCATACTCTTATCAAAGCGCTCTGTTACAACCGTAGCTAAAAACTGTTCGAGGGTATTGCCATTACAGCGTTCGAGGCCCCTGAGGTGCATTTCCCAGGTTTCCCGCATACGTCGAAGACTCTTACGGTCATAGGTGTAGTTGTCGTTAGCTAGAATAGCTTTGACGTGATGGGGATAGACTAGACGTGGGCGACCGTAAGCGTCCTCGAGAGATTGTAGAGCAGCCTTGTAGCCATCCTTGCCAGTAGACGCAAATTGTACAATACGTCTGGATTCCTCACTGGACATAGCTTTCAAGAGATGGCACGACTTTTCCTCATCGATGAGGCCGTGGCCATGTTTGTCGATAGCCGCGGTAAAAAGTAGTTTAAAATCAATCCAGTCGATAGGTTTTCCGGAGAATTTGGGAAGATCAAGGGTTAACTTAGAAGAGTTCTGGACAATAGGTTTCATATACACCTCGGAAGGAAGGTCATGACACTTATTAGATTTGTCAAACTCCTTCTGAGCTGTGGAAATTTGTTCATTGATGTCTTTCATTGTGGCAGATATTTCGCCACGGAGCCTACTAATTTCTCCATCAGATGAATAGAACAAAGAATCTTTTCTAAACTCAGAAATCTGTAATTTTAGTGTTTTAAACTCAGAAAGGATGACCGGTGAAGAAGGTGTTTCAAGGTCTAGGAGTGCAGACAAGGATTCTAGAATTACAAAACCAGTAGAGTAAATATGTACTTTTTCCATAAGAATCTTTAGCCTTTCTCTGAGCGGACAATTTCACCTTGAGCTACCTCTTCCTCAAGGTTGAAGTCAGTCAGCTCACTGGACAGTTCTTCATACCTCTCTTGCAGGGTATCGAAAAGTGAAGATAAGCGGGTGGCTTCCTCAAGTCGGTCTTTAACGTCTCCAGGGCGAATGGAGGCAAGCGGTGTGTCGAGCAGAGAACGAATCGATGCGTCCATCCTTGTCAACTGTCCCTTCCGGCTAGTCCTCTTGGCACGGACTTTAGCCGGGTCCATTAGAGCTTGTATTTGCTTGATTTCCTCTTCCAGGGCAAGAGGCATTGTGGTAGTGTCCACGAAGAAACTAAGGTGAGGTAGAAGCGAGGTTAAGAGGTTAGGTACGAAGTGAAACGAAAATGGTTAGGTACGAAGTTGACGAAGAGTTGATGAACGAAGTGAAGGTTGGTAAACAGTTGTTATGGTATGACAAAATGAGGGAGAGCTAGGTGAGGTTCGTCTTCCAAATTAGGGTTATCCGGCTCGAAGGACCAAAAATTATGTCGGGGCGTAACTCCCTACACAATAACAAATGCACTTAGAAGAGCGGTAGCTTCACAAATGCACTTAGTAGTGTTCGAAGGACCAGATCACTGAAGTGATCAAAAGTAAAATTAACCTAAACAGGCTGATCAGTTAGTTATAGGTAATTAGAATAGACACAAGGTAACTTGATCTTTACAACAACTGACAAAAACAACAACTGACAAAACGAGAATAAATAAACAAATTATAACTTGGAAACGGAGTTCCGAACATCGACGATTGACGAACATCGACGAAATACGACAGAAATAATAATTCAATAAGTGGGATAATGAAAGAAAATGATACTACAACAGGCGAATGAATAAGTAAATGGATAAGTAAAATAATGATAACAGTTATTTGATGGCTGCTTCTTGACATCAGGGAGGAAAACTTGAAGAGACTGCTCAGCTGGCCTGAACAATAATAATAATAATAATAATAATAATAATAATAATAATAATAAATAATAATAATAATAATAATAATAATAATAATAAATAAATAATAATAATAATAATAATAATAATAAGAAATAATAATAATAATAATAATAATAATAATAATAATAATAATAATAATAATAATAATAATAATAATAATAATAATAATAATAATAATAATAATAATAATAATAATAATAATAATAATAATAATACAGGATAATGTCAGCTATCTGAACAAGTTAGCAACGAGAGGTGTTTGGATAACTGAAATGTTCAGAGGACTGAACACCATAGAAACTTTATTATAAAACACAAAATGTAGGGGCTTGGTCAAGCAATTCTTAATTTTTGCTCATGCTTTGATTAACTGAAGTGTTCAGATTTTGATTTTCGGATAACTGACATCATCCTACTGTATTAATAATATGTGTTGCGTTCAGTATACAAAATATCCTAACTATTATTATAGTTCTTTAATGAAGATAAATCATAGCTGCTCATGACGCAGTGCAGAAGTTAAGAATTTTCTCATTTCAGCTAACTATGTTATATTAATTATAATATTGGCAAGTTTCATAAAATTTTAGATGGCAAAAGCTTCGACCTAGTAACATGAACGGAAAATGAATGAAGTTAGAATTTTGTGGAATCCATTTAAAATAAATGTCAGAGGAAGTTACTGTTCAGTGTCGTAGTTTGTATTGGTTAGGATAACTTAGTTCCAGTAAAGATGAAAAAAATGTCTTTCATGCTTTTTACCTTCCAAGTGATTACAAAACTTATCAATAAAGCTGAACTGGCCATTTTTTTTCTTGACTTGCAAGTTCATACAAGAAACATTTGTACTCCAAACTGCATGTTTAGCAAATTTTGTTGACTTTTGTCACAAGAATGAACAATAAAAACAATACAAACAAAAAATAATAAACTGAGGTTTATCGTAGCCAGTATCAAATAACACTATTGATTAGTTATATTCTTTTCGAAACTCAAGCTCTTCAGCATGAATTTTTATCCTACTAAGAATAGGCATTTCATTGGTATATCTCTACATCATTCTTGTACCTTGTATTGAGTATCATTATTGAGTGATAAGAATAATAATATTGATGTGATACTTTGTAAAATTGCTAATCTATTTATATGAGCTTCTTGCCCCCTGATTCCCTGGCAGATTACACTTCCATGTTGCCTATTTGTACAAGATAAATATCATTTTTGTCTTACTGGAACAAAGTATCTATCTCCAATACAAACTAAGACACTGGACACTAACTTCCTCTGACATTTAATTTAAGTGGATTCCATAAAATTCTAATTTCATTCATTTTCCATTCATGTACTAAAGTGAAGCTTTTGTAATCAAAATTTTTATTAATATAGTTTTACATTTAGTGCACTAATAGATATAAAAAATCACATGTATTCGTGTATAATTTCTCTTATTACATTGAATGAAATCTTGTAGGAGCCAAAACCACCAGTTTGAAATTCTTAGGCATCTATAGTGTCTTCATCCCCCTGGTTCCTTTGCATTGCTTCTTATCAATATGGTAAATTTTCTTCAGGTATGTGTTCGCTAATGCAGATGCACCTGAACTATTTTCAGCTTATGCTCTGCTTCATTCTACCTAGATGTATTAATGTATGGCTTTTTGCAAGAACTACTTTCTATGTTGTGCACCACAGTGGACATATAACATTTTTACAGTGCACCAAGATATTCCACTTGCTTGTCTGGCTTAAAAACAACCTCTTGCACATATCATACTGATAATGATTTAAGGATAACTGTGAAGACTTTAATATTGCAAGTATGAATTTTTTTTGAAGGGTTCACTTGTTTCAATTTTCCTAAAACTACACTCTTAGATATCCATTGTTGATGAGTGCAGATTGTATATGTCGCTTGAATGTCTTCTCTGTTTATACAAGTTCTTTCTACTCCTCGTACTAGATAACAGTAAACATCTTAAATATTTGACTTGGTGAATTTACCCTGTGGGGGTTGTTGGTATATTATATGTGTGAGGGTCTACACATGAGAGCTTGTCCCTGTAAATGGACTACTCTATGGCAATGAGGAATTTGCAAAACAAAGATACAAAATTTTCCCATCCCGCTTTAAAAATAACAAAGTTACAGGCATCTTCCAATAATGGTATAATACCTTACTATTTTCATGGCACTATTTCATTACACAATACAGGTATAGTAAAGAAGTAAAAAGCCAGACTAGCCTGGTTTTTTTCTTCTTCAATACTATCAAGTTGGGTTTGCGGGGATAGTAGATCATTAGATTATATCCTAGCAACATTCTGGTCATTTTTGCCACACCCAATGTTAGTGTAGTTAATGACATTAGGGAAGGATCATGTGATCCAACAAACAAAGGGTTTTTAATGAAAGGAAAACAAGGCTAAAAGAGCAAAATATATATTTTACAGCTGAGGAAGAATGGAGCCCCACAGTTCAGGTAAAGGATCAATACCTAGATACTTCAGTCTAAGATTCTGAGGCTCACCAATGATATTTGCTTTCTTTGTTGTCATCCTTCAGAGGATAATGCAGCTGATGGCCAATATAGAAGGTCTGCACACTCTTACCCAAACTTTGGAAATGGACAATTCATGGATAGGGTGGACAGAGAGCAAGCTTACTATCCTGGAGGAATGCACACTCACCAAGGTTAGTACACAAACCAGCAAGGACAAGTCAATAAACTGGTGACCGAGGACAGTATTTGTTTACTAACCTTCTATTGGACAGGTAAAGCATTACCAGCCAAATAGCAATTTTCATCAGCTTAAAGGAATATAACAATGACTAACTTTATTACTTTTTCATCTATATGACTTACCTATTTCTATCTTCTGGTATTCCACAGTTGGTACAGCCATGACAGGTGGAGAATCAAGACCATTTCATCCTCACCATCGCAGTGCCACTTACACTCACAGACGTAAGTATTCATTTATTAATATCACTAGCTATATAAAGTTTTCTCTCTCAGCCTAGGTTAAATAAAATATATTTCTTCTTCAGAATTGTTCAACAGTAGATAAATCTATCATTCTAAAAGGCTTAATTAATGAAACGCTTAGTGAGATTTCTAAATTTATGGCAATATTGCACAGGTGAGTATGACACGATGGACTCATCTCCTATTGACAACCCCTTGGAACCAGGTGTGTGCAAGCTGAGACATGTTTTTGTAAGTGTTTATAATGCTTGTGTTCATGTTATATCTATACATCTGTAGCACCCTACGGCTTGTACAGTGAAGATTCACAACGTGAGTCTGCCAGTGAACGAGACTCGACCAATTCAACAGTAAGTGAATTGAGGCTGCAATAATAATTATAACATCTACCTCATTTTGTGAGTCTATCTAAAATTAGCAGTGTCAGTTAATTTTATACTTTCCATCAGTTGCCAGCAGGTTAATTTTCCCAAACGCACATAGTTAATAAAATTAGCAGTGTGTTCTGTCCTATCTTAACATAGCTGGTATTCAGATTTTATATTGTAACAGACGAACTCTAAAACATTAGGTCCTCTATATGTATTACCTCCTGCCATAAGGCAGATCTTTTACATGCAGAGATCTTCTAATTGTGTTGTTAGAATCAGTTGCTGTGTTCTAAATAAGTTACGTGTTTCCACCAGCCGTGAACTACTGTACTAAGGGTCCCTCAGGTCCTATGTGTAGCACCCTTGCTGCATGTGTGACACTACAATCTAGGGCATCTAGCTAAACATTGTAGTTCCTTCTGAGACAGTGCCAAACCATTATTTAAGAGCAGGTGAAATTCTTATTAAATTTTACTAAGTGGACGTGATTTGGGCGGTGATCATTAGCCACTATTGTTGTAATCTTGAACCTGTTTCTCTGGGTTCTGGTAATTAGTAAAATTCAACGCATAAGTCTTAAACTTCTTAATTAATGATATACTACCACTTTATTGACCATTCTGCAGGCAGCTTTTATGTGATTAAAAAGTTCATTGTGGGGACCATATCCCACAGAAAGTACATATCCTGTGTATGATAGTGATGGTGTAGTTGCAGCTGCACTTCCCAGTTGTTAGGGTTTCTGAGATTACTCGTTTTGTTCATGCCTAAGCTTATTATTATTTTTTATTTATTGGGTGAATTCAGATCAGTTATGGTCAATTGGAAGCTTATAGAAGGGGATGGCCAGGGATAATGCTGACAGTTACCTGTTTCGTTTATAGTGATACTCGTTGAACTCACCTGGGAAGAAAGGACCGTAATGATTAGCACTGATGTGTTGACCTTGCAAAGAAGTGAAGGGCCTGACTGGCTTAGCTAAATACATTAAGAGACATATAGTTCAAGTTCAATTTGATATTATCAGAAATAATGCAGCACCTGGCTAAACTATTGCCACAGATAATGTGGCAATAGTTCATAGCCATCAATACTGATCATTACGGTCCTTTCTTTCCAGATTGAGTTTGAGTTTATGTTAGATCGTGTATCACTGTAAATGAAACAGATAATTGTCTGGATTGTCCCTGTCATCCCCTTCTAAGCTGCTAATGGATTATAGCTAATCTGAATTTACCCAACTTACCACAGAAAGTGCATAACTAAGGAATTGAATTAAAAGTTTGTAGCCATACCCTTGTTTGATTTACATGCAAGCATGTGCATATGCACACACATACACACACATGCACACAAACATGCCACATACACACAAACACGCACACATGTGCACAAACATGCACACATGTGCACAAACACGCACACATGTGCACAAACACGCACACATGCACACAAACATGCACACATACACACACAAGATCTGTATTTTTATAAACATATCAATAGCCTTGTGAATATACAAGATAGTTTGTATTTAAGTGTAAAAACTGATATTTTTATGTTTGTTTATTTTGCATGGTCAATAAATAGCTAGACATTACCTGACTTTCTTATGAAGAAGCACCTTATATACTGTCATAAGTGTTAAAGTGATAGTTATAAAAGTTATGTAATACATATTTTTTTGCACGTCATTCTGTACATATACTGTATGTATAGATTTGTCATTTAGAAAAAAGTTTGGGTCTTTGTGTGTGTGTGTGTGTGTGTGTGAGAGAGAGAGAGAGAGTGAGACTCTTAGTAGGGTAACCTCTTTGTGTGTGTGTGTGTGTGTGTGTGTGTGAGAGAGAGAGAGAGTGAGACTCTTAGTAGGGTAACCTCTATGGGAGCTGCTGTGAACTGTGAATACCCAAGAGGTCTCACCACTATCAATATGATGATAATCACCTTGGTTACCACTATTATGATTCATGAGGGTATTTTATTTCTAAATTGTATTTAGAGTATAATCATTCAATACTCACTCAAAACAATAAATTTTTGAATGCAGTGGAGATGGTTTGCAAATTACAGTGCACCTGATTGTAGGTCAGTTTGAGACTAATTAATACAAGTATTTAGCCTCCAGACCTATCATAATCATAGTAGTCATATTGAGTAGTCTGACTGATGGCTTTTTTCAGATCAAGCTAATTAATTCAAATGGCTTAAAATAGTTACCTCTAATAATATTTCAGTTGTGTACTATATAAATTCCTGTATTTGAATTAAAAATAAAGTTATATTGTTGTGTCCAAAATATTTGCCAATTTTTCCTTACGGTTGCGTCCATTATTAAATGCAATTTCAAGGAACTAAATTGTTGAGCTCACATACAATGTACTGCCCTAAAAAAATATCAGTTATTTAATCAACCCATTCATTCCAGTAATTGCTTTCATTTGTATTGTCAGTTATTTTGTTCATTTATAAAATACTGAACATTTTAGAGATAGCATTCTATTATTTTGTGATGTGCCCAAAGCATAGCCGAAGTTATTAATATAGTTTTCTAATATCTATGGCTTGAGTAGGACATCAAATCTGCCTGTATCAGCACAAAAGATTTACAAGGGGTTCTTTGACAAAATGCTATATAAAAATTACTTCAAACTGAATGACTCCATAGACAGACCTGAGCATTAACAGAGAGCTGTGGTCAAGTCCAGAGAGCCCAGCTGGCATTTCTGCCTGTTTGACAAAATATTGCCTTAAGCCACATCCTGTTTACTTTAATGCATTTTCTATGTGGCAGCAGGTATTAGGCCCTGTTCAGTAAAGGTATATTATAGCTGGCACTGTAGTGGGCTTTAGGCAAGGCCTGCTGATATTGCAATGAAATTAACATTACCTTCAGAAAGGAATAACAGCCATTCCTGCAGCAAATACCACAATATTTCTGAGATATTAAAATTTTATCATTTTCTATTAGTGAGTTAAGGAACATCCACTTTGACATGCTCCATGTTATGCTAGCACTGCTTCCATTACCTGCTCTGCATGTGTCTCTTCCCCCTTTTAATGAGATTAGTGGGGACACAAAATATACACTCCTATTATACATACACATACATACACACACAGACAAGCACACAAGAGCTTAGTTTGTATATGATTTAAATTTCTAATCTCCACATCAATTTAGTGTGAATATGCAAGATAGCTTGCATTTAACAGTAACTTTATTTTTGATAATTCAATTTTAAGTCATACTGATCTTAATTGTTTTGTAATGCATGCTTTCTTGTGTGAAATTCAATTCAAGATATTATTTGTTTAGTTTGCTCTTAGGCTTTAAAATTTAAGCTTTTAATGCTATATACAACAATTTGCAAATATTATTTTACCTCAAAACCTAAAAGTGTTTTTAAAGGATTAATTGATAAAGTAGCAGAAGCCTGACAACTGACTTAATAGGAGAGAGAGAGAGTTTAAAGCTCTATTGGGGTCAGAGAGGTGGCCTGAACGTGTAGTGCACTGGGACTGCTCAAACCCAAAAGATCTGCACAATGATCTACGTGCCGATAATCACCATGGTAGCCACACATAACAGATTCATAAGGGAAAATGTAGTAATTTCACATTGACCTAAAACTAATCCTTATTTTTGTAACAAAAGGAAAGGAGGGAGGGAGTAGGGTGGGGTGTACTGTATTTATTAAACTGCTAAGCCTATGAGTGATTTACAAGACATTGTGTGCGCAGACAGCAATCATGTTTTAGATAATACTATTTTATGCATTGTTTGCATGTTGTGAACTGATTATATTAATAGTTAACCTGCCATAATATTTTTTTTTACTTTAGCGTCAGTTCACTCAATTGCACACTCTGGGACCCTCCAAGAAGGAAATGCCAGAGCACAAGAGCTACTTTAGCAACATTTCTGGATCAGAAGCAGAAAATATTTTAAAGAAGAGTAAGAAAAGGAATAGCTATTTGACAAGATTTAGTGAAGGCAATGACTCTTACACTGTGTCAGTCATCTTCCTCGCTAACAATGAAGACAAAGTTATGCATTTGAAACTCTCAATAGACAATGAGAATTCTTCTTTCAGCTTGGAAGGTACCCAAAATTTTTTTCAATCCTTGGATGAGCTGTTGAAGTTTTATGAACGTAACAGGCTAAGTTCAGAAATCAGAAACCTGGGCTCGCCCTGTGTACCACAAAATTCACAAAGAAAGGACTGTCGCAGCATTTCTGAAGAAGAAGAACCAGCATTGGAAATGTCTGGTACTGGAATGAAGGAGCTCACCAGCTATATGGTTACTACTTTAACTCAGCAAAACAAAGAGCACCAAGAACAAATGAGAGAACAGCAACGGTGTTTTGATGAAAAATTAGAAAAAGAGCAAGATCGATTCAGCAAACTCTTTGAAAACCAAAGGATTGAAGAGCAGAAGAGAACTGAAGAACTTAGAAGGAGAGAAGAACAGAAGCAGACAGAGTTTCAAAAATTAATCGAACAATTTGGAAAGCAGAAAGAATTGGAAAGGCAGAAACATGCTGAAGAGCAGAGGCAAGAGCAGGAAAACCAAAGAATTAAGGAACTTGAAGATAAATTGCAAAAACAGGCTGATCGATTCGAACAAGAACAGAAGAAGTTAGAGCAACAAAGAAAAGATGAAGAAGCAACAAGGAAAGCAGAAGATGCCACAAGAAGGCAAGAAGAAGAGAGACGAAGAGCTGATGAGGAAGAGAGAATAAAGGAACTAGAAAAAAAATTAAATGAAAAGAAATGTACTATATCTTAGGAACTTTGACAGAAACATATTTTTTGAGTGTGAGAATATTATATCATTTGCATTTTGTGAGCACCTAATAGAGTCTTGTTACTTATATTTTGCACATTGAGTTCAACAATTATTGCACTTACAGTAAGGCAATGAATACTGGGCTGAGTTCATCCTCTCAATATACCACACCATCTGAAGCCCATCCAACCACAAACATATGGTACACACACACTGTTACTTGAAAGGCTTCAGCCCACAAATATATTATATGCAACCGGTGCATGCAATGACCATTATTTGTTATTAGGTCAACAATCTCAGTAGATTGCAACAAAGACTTTAGTCTTAAGATTAGTCCAATATTTTAATAAAGTGTGCCATCTTGTTTTTTACTTAGGTAAGCAATCCTTTAAATTGCTCATAAATATTATCATATTGTTTATAATGGTTAGCACCATTGTGATATTCTTAAGCTAGCCACAATGCTACTTTTTAAAACTGCTGAATGTTTTTTGTACCTGTCTGAAGATCAGAGCTATTCATCACTGTAGGAAATTCCACAGCTTGCTGTGTGATAGTCTAAAGGTCGGGGCTATTAATCACTATACATGAGTCAGTATTAAATGTTGAGTCTGGATCATAACAGATATTAAGCGAAAAACTACATTAAGAATAATATTATGATTTTTTTTAATTCCCCGCTTTCAAGCTGCCATACACACAGCTATTTTAGCACTACATATTTTCAGCTAGCTTCACCTGCTTTTAATTGACTTTTGACAACTAAACATTGTGTATATAACAGTGCCCTCTCTGCACAGGGAATCTAGCCACAGCATAGTGGATCACCACATCACTGATCAGGGGAATCCCAAGCAAGTCTGTGTAGTATCCCACACACACACTTATAGACCAGGGAATGTTTTTCTGATCACGTGACTTTGTTTTTCTGGAGGAAGCAATCCAACCGCAGTGTCAACTCACCCATTAATCTATACCTAGGAAGTACTTGTAGCAGCAGTACTTGTAGCAGCATTATTTAAATGGCAGCTTACAGAGGTAGCTAATGAAATATTCTGCATGTAATATGGGTTATGACCCATGCTGACTCTATTATGGTCTAGTAGGTGAAGAAGTGTCAGGACAGTATAACAGTGGCTATCCAATAGCAGACTTTCAAGGCAAGTTATATACCAAGCACTATTTGCTAAAGATATAGAGTACTCTAGTAACAATTAATACCCAGAGAAATCCTCGTGTCTTTTTGACAAAGAATAGCAAATTGAATTGAAGTATATTTTATTAGGAAATCTTTATGGGTTACCATTGCCAGGGAAACTAATCCGAGTGGCTATTAAATGGGCCACTACTTAGCTAATGGTTTAGAATAATGTTATTATGTGACTCATGTACTTAGAAGTCCACTAGTCATGATAATCTGCTAGTCATTCCCTCCTCCCCCCCCCCCCCCCCTGTAATAATCATAGTTTTTGTAGCTATCCTATCTTCACCGTACAAAATGACATTGTGTGGGCTAGACCCACCCTGCCCACCCTAGCATGTCACTTCTAATTACCTATATCCTAGGTGGAAGTCGAGATGGAAGAGGATTGGGCTATAGAAATTTCCAGGGAGGAACATCATTTCCTGAGAATACTTATACTGGAGTGAGAAGAGGTGATATTCTTTTAGTACTAACTTTGTACAAATAACAACTATTTCACTTTTTAACGTATGTGTGAGTAGACATCAGTGAAGTCCTCCCAGAGCCAAGAGAGTATCACATGATCCCTTCACGCCCCCACACGAATTCAGTTGGAACTAATGATGAGTTCATAGGTAAAATTTGTGGTCATTGTAAAGCTCACATCAGGAAAAAGTGCTTATTTTTTTGGTGTGTGTGTGTTCTCTTTATTTATTTCTTGAGGTCCAGAGCCAATGTTCAGGAATCAAAAGGAATTTGATGATTACATACAAGCAACACAAGAAAAATCAAGAAGCCAATACCCAGAAACACTTCATTTTGAAGAGGGTGATAGAGAAACTGCAGGACATAAGGTCAGATATGCTTAAAAACTAAGTGCAAGGTAACATAATAATTTCCATATACTCTTGTGTATGTAGTGGCTATTAATTTTGGGAAAGTGGATTGTTTATGTTAAAGTTGTGGCATACTTGATGGCTTGACCTTATAGTAGTTTTTTGTAATCCTGTAATTGAAAATTGGCAATAAAAATTGTTTGTGATAGCTATGATGTCGAAATTGGTACTCATTTTATTGCATTGCTAAAAGCTAACCTCCTTCATCGGAAATGAAACGAAAGATGATGATTTACAATTTAGCACCACACACAACTTGTATTGTAGACCATTCTAATGAGTATTAAATGGTAAAAAGTGATAAAGGCCACCACTGTTAACTAAAGCCAAGTATATTATATCTTTCACACACTTGTTTATACTTTTCAATCTGCAGTTTTCTCATTGATTATATGCTCCATTGTTCAATTGCTTTGTTGATGTGTTGCTGCAGCATTCAGCTTTACTGATGAAACTAAAGCCACAAAGATATGAGATGCCTAACCACATCAGCTACCACGGAGAACTGGACTCCAAGGAAGCCGAACGAAGATTGTCAATGGCACAGGTGCAGGCTCAAGGACAAGCGTATTCATGTAACTGCTACCTCACTCGATACAGCAAGAATAGAGAGTCTTATGTGGTATCAGCTCTTGTGTATCACAATGGCAACCAAACACCAGTGCACATTAAATTGAATATTGACAATGAAAATGGCCACAGTCTAGAAGGTACCATGAAAATCTATCGCACACTAGACGAGCTACTGCACTATTATGAGTCTAACCCTCTCAGCCATGATATACGAGGACTAGGAGCACCTGTCACTCCACTAGACCAATATTCTGGAACATCTTCTGCACCGTCAATTCATTCAAAAAAAGCTGAAGAAATGAAATCTTTCAATATGCTACAAACAATGCAAAAGAACTTTATTGAAGAGCTTGGAAAGCAGCGAGAAGAACACAAACAACAGTTAGATGAAGAGCGTAAACTGTTTAAAGAGGAAATTGAACAAGAAAGGCAGATACACAAAGATTATATGGATGAAAAGAGAAAAGAAGATGAAGCTAGAGCTGAGAGGGAAGTTGATTTGGCCAGAACATTGCGTCAGGAACCTCTTCCACCTCCCGTACCTGAGAAAAAGAAAACTGAATGCATACTTTTATAATTCTTGATGTTATTTAGTGTGTCACAATCAATACATGAATGTTATACTCCATGCTAGGTATTTTTACAATATGTAGTATTTTTTTAGGCTCATGACTTTGAGAATCATAGGGAGCTGGGTGGGTGGGTGGGGGGGGGGGGGGGGGGGGGGAGGGGGGTGGAGATGCTATTGAGCAAAAGATCATTACCCAAAAGTACACTGGTGAATAGCAATCCTGGCTTACTAGATCTCTAGCTACTTTTCTCTATAATAATAATAGTCTATTACTCTCTATTCCCATTGAATCAGCTTGTATAATAATCAACTGGGGCTTTATGGGAGATCCCTTTCTTAACTAACACAGCCAACTATACTAGCTGTGTCACTCAGCCAAATACAAACTACTTCTGTACTGATATTTATCATTAAAGGTATGACACACCGTCTATTTGTCTGTCTGTCCATCTGTCTGTCTAAATAAAACATTTTATATGACATTTTAAGACTTATATTTTACATGTATAGGCAATTTGTGTCTAGCTTCTGATTTTGGTGATATTACTAATTTGTGTGCACATAATTTACAAAAAATACTAAAATTATTGAACGGTTTTATTAAATTGTGAGTCAACATAGAATTACTATTTACAAGCTTGTGACCATGTCTGAGCATGCTTAGATATTTTTCACATTCTTAGAAGTACCATGTTAATGAATGTTCGGACACTGTGTTAGTCACTGAAATGTCTGAATTAGTCCCGACTTAAAACTACAAATTCCTTCACTTTTTTGGAGGTTTTTCTTTAAATAATGGTAGTTAAAGTTAGAACTACTTCAGGATTTTTCAGGAGCGGTATATAAGGTTGAAGTTAATATATTATAATATTAATTCACATATTTAAGAAAATTGTTACATTTCTGTACAAAAGAGAAAATTTCTACTCTTGCTTAGAAAATTGCCATTATTTATTTATAATTCTGTAATCTTCATTTTAAATTTTTAACATTAGCTCAGTCAATATAAAGATATTAATAGTTAAGCTAACTTTTTGTAATATAATATGAGTAGAAAAATTGTACAGATTGGTAATGATGAAATAATAATAGCTACTTGATTGTGTTAATTACTTAACATGAAATCTAGCAGTATCAAAAGCATCAATTCTGACAGTCTGTCTCCTTTGGCACTCCACGAATAGGTAGTTTGATGTAATTAAAAACAGTAATATCTATGAGACATGATTATTTCAGCTTCCCAAACATTCTTTCCAGTTGCTACACAAATAGATACCTCATTACTGTTCAAACTGGGTGCTTACATAACACGTGTTTACCAGGAGGCACACACCCCACTTTGAGCCCTCATAATTTCTACACCAAGACATACTTTACCAAGTGAACATTATGATAATAGCTTAACTGTATTCCTTAGTTTCTTCACTTCAAATATCTTTTAGCAATAACCAACTATGGAGACCACAAAATGCTTTAAAAACTTGGGTGTCCAGGCAGCGCCTCCGATTCACCTATAATATTAGCTAACAGATTAAGAAAATCTGTTTCACAGGAAAAAATTGATTGATGAGGTACTGAATTTTGTGATCGACATCGGCCTAATGAAATGGGTCCTTTGATTTAAAACAATAGGTCACTACATCATAGTTCATATTGCCTACCTTTCACTGACAGTCAATACTTTCTTAGGATTTATGTGAGTTGGTATACTACTCGCCAATGACTAAACCCAAAATGTTGATTGAGCTTATCTGAGATGCTAATCTTTAGGGTCCACTGGCTTCTGTTTACTTTTGTAAAAGCCTTTTGCAAGATTAAGTAAATGGGAGAAATTATTGTACCATCCAGTTCTAGTTAGTCATTAACGTGATACTGAAATTTATTTGAAATTAATGATATTCATGATATAGTTTATGAACCGACATAGCACTTCTGTTACATGCACACCTCAACGTAACTATTTCATTACTCAGCCAACCTGTTTGGAGATGCCATGCAGACTGAGCATACAGTCCATAAGCACAAACAATCCCTACTTTGTAGCAGCTCCCTCCCCTGTTTATTCTTGCTCCATAGTTTTTGTGAATTCTTCTTTGTAGGAAATTTTACACTACATGAATTATATTGTAGGACCTACATGACTACATTGATCTATTTGAGCTATCACATGCTGTAAAATAATACTGAGAAATAGTGTGGACTCAGCAATTCTAAATAAAATTTATCCTATGTATCTTAAATGCTGCATAGCTGGCAAAACACAATATTAATATGGGAAAAAATTATAATGATTAATTCCACTGGAAGACAGCCAGCATTATCCATGAATAACATTACACTATATGCATGCCACTTTGAGGTAAACCTCCTAAGCCCCCTGTGCACGGTTGAAATCATGTGTTATATAGAAGTGGATTGTGTTTTGTAATGATTTGTACTGTAATGGGAAAGCCAACTAACCAATGGTAGCAATTTGTAAGGCTTCCCAGAAGGCAAAGTGTACAAAAGCATGACTCAAAAATGGGTGGGGGTGTACATGTAAGAAGTATACAGTTGATATACATTTATGCTCATTGTAGGATACCTAACTGTGATAATAGAAGAAGTGTGATGTTATTTGCAATAAGGAAAATTACATTTTTAAGTGAAAGTCATTTGAAGGTGTGCCAGATATGACTATTCAGATGTTGGAGGTGTTTCTTGTGTTAAGCCATAACATTTTCTAAGGGGAAGATCAGGAAGATCACTAAATGGAGGCCATTCTCTTCTTTGAGAACTCACTATCGAGGTTCCATCATACTATTATGCTCCCAATACTACCAATACTACCCTAATACTAATCACAACAAATAATCATTATGATAGTAGCAATAGTAAATTGGGTATAATTCTAACTTCCCTGTACTACCATAGGTAGCTACTTAATGCGATACATTAAGAGTCCAACAGATTACTTGAACCCATTGCTTTATCATTATTCAGGATTGTTGGCTACTTAGAAATACAAAAACATCAAGACATGAAAATATTACACATCATCATAGCTATCGGTAAACATCAGGTAAAAGATGTGAAGTCGTTGAAATTTTATCCTGCTGAGACAGGTTATATCACTCCAATTGAGTGAAAGTTACAAAAATAATACTTGCCTTCTCCTCTTCTACCGACAGTTCAATATTGTTTACTCGTCATATATAAAAATGTTCCTAGTTATGCTTTGAAAGGCATCTGAAGGTCCTTTTTTGGCATTGTAAATCTTTTAATTACTGTGTATGTTTTCCAGTGTGCTCAGGAGTATGGTAAAAATGGGTGTTTTTTATTCTCCTATGAACACTAGACAATAGCAAATAATGGAAGTAAAAGCGAGCAAATGAAACATAATGAGAGCTAAAAATTTTCAAACATTGAGACTTATTATTACTTAACATAAGTATTTTAGCAAATTGATTGATAATAAGTATAGATTACACCACAATGTAGAGGTTAGTATGGGATTTACACAACCGAGGGCCAAAGGCCCAAGGAGAATGTAAATCCCTTACTGACCAAACATAGAATGTTGACTTGTACCATGAGTCTTGTCTATAGCAATCACAGAAAAACTAATTTTAATTGGATGGTTTACTTACTCATCTCCTAGGAGGTGGGGTATGAAATATATTCAACTCGAAGTAGGCTATCTGATTGGACAGTGTGAAGATACCATGGTACAAATTTAATTTTATTCAATTTTATACGTGGAACTAACTTTATTAGCTCCACATTCAGCTGGCACTCATACAGCTGGCATTCATAATTATGTCGATGATACTTATTGTTAGATTCACATTCTGGACTATGCTGCATAGCTAATAGTCTACTCTTATATGTAAGGAGTCATAGGGCTTGGGTAAGGAGCATTGGAACAGTGATATATTTACATAAGCATTTGCTAATAACACAGAACTAAGCACACTATAAGTTATATCTGTGTCTGTATTTCCATTATATTTATGACTTCTAGTACGTTATTAATTACTATGTTAGTATAATTTATAGAATGCCAACACTACAAACCACAACATGTCTCCTGCTTAAAATACATTTAGCTATTATTTAAAATACAATTATTTTCTGCAGACTTGGATATCACTTCCATCCCCATTCTAGCCACAAGCTGTAAATTATGTAAAAACATAAAAGAGAACTTGGCTTCTTTGGGAGAACCATATTGGATTAGCTAATGGTCACAAGCCATACAAACAACAACATATGTAGTTGGACATTTTGTACACATTATATGCTACCTACAGCAGTACAATGTTATGACTCAATCTTTAGCCTATTTACTACTATTCTAATTCTTTTTTTTTCTTTTCTTTTCTTTTTTTGTTTGTTCTTTACACCAGTATTATTTAAGTGTATGCAATACTTATCCATTAACTTGGAGCACCTGCAGGTGAATGAACTTATTGTTTGCTCTATTGTCATAAACTTTGTTCATATTGCAAAGTTCAATAAGGTTATACTGTTCTACAATTTGTAGCTGTTTCAATATGATTAACATATGCATTATACAATTCATATGGATTTCAACCTATAATTGCTACAAAAACTAAATTCTAACTTTAAGGGCTGCTAGTCTGATTGTTGATTTAAATTTTTTTACTAGACTTGACAAACCAATGAAATTTCATATTTCACTCTTACAAAAAAATTCACTTCAGGACCAGAAGGATTGTTCAACAATTTTTTAGCAAAAATAGTTCCGCTAAATGAAAATTGTTTGTCACATAATTTGTGATACAAATAATAATCTGGAACATTGTCTGCTATGTGGCCACATATTAAATTAAAGGAAGAGTTTGGCTCTATTAGGGAAGCCTGATTCAATTAGCTAATGGCCATTAAGCCATACAAGGGAGAACATTTGCCTGTAACTTACAATGTTGAAACAGGCCCAATACAGCATTCTTACTAATTAACAAATCATAATTATTGCTATAGTTTTAAGAAATCTTTATATAATTGTTACATAGCTACTGGTGTATCACAAATAGTAAGCATGACTCTTGTCATTGCATTACGCCTAGTAAGTTCTCCCTTATCCAGGCACCTTGGGAATATGGGGTGCCCCTAACTGGGAATTGCCAGTATCTTAGAACATTCATAAAATCATGCAAATTACTATAGATACCAAACCTTGATATGATTGTACATGGTTCATTTAATTTTCTTTTCTTTCCCACTTCTTTTCAGAGGGGGAGGAGGGGGGGCGGGTTTCAACTGCAGGAGGGCCAAAATAAAGTTCCCATTCAGTCCTTATAAAGTCTTTAGTGGGCTTGTTTTGGGCCATGTACAATTTGGTAACAAAAATTACTTACTACATATTGTGGCTCCCTAATACCACAGTGTTAGGGGGCCAATTGTAGTCTACAACCTGAGAGTCAACTTTCTGAGTCATAGGAAAGTGGCTATGGGAATTTTATTTTGACCTCTTCTGTAGCTGCCTGGTAGAGGGACATGACTGTATCTTGACTTTTGGATAAGGGAGAACTTAATGTATTCAAGATTCCAAGTTTTTCACTTTTGGAGCACCAAATCAATGAACTCATTCTTTGTTTTATGTGGTATGAACCTTGCCCAGATTTCAAAAGATCTTTAACACACACGATTACGTGTGCGACAGTGTAAACAACGTATCAGCAGGGAAGGAAAAAACCAAAAACCAAAAAACAAAAAAAAGTTCTTTCCAGCAGAACGGTTCGGGCTGGAAAGATTTCGCTGCTACATCGGAAGAATTGTGCAGCAACACCGAAGAATTGTGCAACACCGAAGAATTGTGCAACACCGAAGAATTGTGCAACACCGAAGAATTGTGCAACACCGGAAGAATTGTGCAACAGATAAAACAGCTAAGTAGCGGCAGGAATTTAGCTAATGGGTGTCAGAGAGTAAAGTAAGTGGCTAAGCGCTTTGGCTTATTCATTAATTGCTTTTTCGTCAGGATCTAGAGTGACTATCAGCATATTACTGAATGCCTTGTTCTTGTTCAGCTAGGCTTGCTAGAGCGTAATGGCCGAACAAGAAAAACGTGAAAATTGGGTAAGACAAGATAAAGATTACTCCTGGTATTCTGCTGGAGGTACCAGAGAAGTAATTATTTTTGAGTCGGAGGAGCCAGAAAGTCGGGATGTTATTCACAGAAAGTTAGAGATACTGACTCCAGATGACAAACAAAGACTACATGATGAGGGAATTTTTAACTGGACCAAAGATGCTTACATAATGAAGGCAAAATATGATATGGATAAGAAAATAATGAAATCAGTTGACTTCAAAGAAAGAGAACCTTGGAATAAGCAGAAAGTAGTGGAAAAAATATTAAATTTGCGCAACAACTTAACAGAAGATGGAGGTAAGAACATTGTTCTACATTTAATATGTAGTGCAGGAACATTATTTGTAGGGATAATTATATCTGTAATAAATGGAAACTTGTAAGCTAGGCTGATTGCTATAACTAATAATAAGCTTGCGTAAGTCAGCGGGTGACAACACTTGTGATATTATGAAATATCTCACGGATTATATACTTCTATTATGAAGACAATAAGCATGGAATAAATAAATATATAATGAAACCATATCATCAAACATGGCATTCGTAGCATTATAATGATAATATTATAGGCATTAGTGAAAGTTTACTTTAATGATTATGAAATTATTGAATTGTAGTACCAAAGCTATAACAGCAATTTAGTTACTGCTAAGTTTGATATAACAACAATTAGCTACGTAATAGGATTTTTGTACACCACTAGCTATAGTTCGTATATTACTTTGTAGAATTTTGTAAATGCTTTTTAATTACTACTGTATGAATTGTATTTTAAGTGTGTCCATTAAACATTATAAGTATCAATGCATTGTATGTCAGGGAAAGTTCCAGGGGGGGCAGCCCCTCCAAACCAAGATTATGTACAAGAGTACCAATACAGGCAATTTTGTTTATGCAATGCTAATTTTATGCTCTTCATTAATAAAAATGTTGAATCCATTTATATATATATTTAATAAATTTAAATTTTGACCTAAACATAATTGGGCCCCTATCTGTTGTTAATGCTGGAAGTGCTCCCTGTATGTTCATGTATTGCATTTTATTTATAGTAACAATTCACTATATTGGTCCTGGAAGAAGACATACTGGAGATTGGTGTTTCAAAGATGGCTTTATTACATTCAAGGACATCTCAAATATATACATGGAACACTTTCAAGGAAAGACTCTAGTGATTAATTCTGACTGTGCTTATTCAGGACAATGGGTGGAAGCTTGCAAAAGATTTCTTCAGGATAACCATGTCCAACCTTGTGGTCACTCTGCGATTTCAAAAAAAATTCAAATAAAAGTTTTTTGTTCTTGTCAACCTCACGAAATAGGAAGTACACTTCTTTATTCAGCTCGAGCGAATCGTACAGATGTAGACACTGGAGCCAAGTATGTAAAAACAGATGTGAACATAGGTCCCCCAGACCAAACCACTTGCTTTGTGGACTCCACAAAAATAATTTGCAATCAAACACCAGGTGATCGATGTCTATTACGACCTGGGTTTACGTATGAAGAGAAATCAAGAAGAAGTAGGATAGTTAACAAGTTCCAAGGAAACAATAATGAGTGGTATGTGATATTGTTAACGGATGACCAGGGTCCTTTAAACCGTTTCAAAGAACTAGCAAAAAATCCTGAAGTTCATGACATGCCTCAGTTTGGTCGAATATCAAGAAAGACATTCACTCTTGAAGAAGCTGAACAGTATATTTGGAAAGTAAAGAATGGTATTGAAGATATTATTGATGCTGACTTTTAATGTTATTGCCTACCTTACATTGTTCCTTTTGATATCATGAAACTAAATTTCAATATTAAACATGCCAGAACTCATTATTTTGTACAATTTTTGTAATGCCTACAGCTACTCTCAGTATGTCATTGCCACACTCTTATTCTTCATAAATTGTTGTCTGAAAAAAAAAAAGATTGTGTACTGACTGATTATAGCTCATCACAATTTTCAATGTTGTACACCTGCAAATTTATATCATGTCATTGTTTTACTAAATTTTGGTTCTATAATGCAAAAACAAATTTTCCAGAGTCTTAGCTGTCTAGCTATAGTTGTTGTCATATTTTATGAAATGTACAGTGTAACATAATAAATATAAATTCTGAAGGTGTTTTAATAGGAATTGTGTGTTGTTCTGCAGCCTCGACTCATAGATATGAGCAGAGTGGGAGTAGAGAGAAGGCATTTCTTGTCTGGCCACGCCTGAAATGTTGCTATTACCAGAGAAACCCCACATATTCTCAAGTCTAGTTGAACTTATTGAACACGTGGGAAATCTGAACTGAGAAGAGAGTGGTTGACAATAACATGGTCCGTTCACAATCTGTTCAAAGCATGTGTGAGGTATTGGGTTTACGTGTAAATTAATTGGGAAAGATGTACACAATTAGGAACACATAACTCAATATTATATGAATAGTATTAGAAAGAAAACAAAATAGATCACAGTACTGAGTTAAAGTGTGTTGCATAACAATATTTTTATGGTGGTATAGATCCGAAGGTCCATAACATTATGCTAAGTCGTACAAGCAAGCTTTATGCTTCACTTCTCCTGGTGTTTGCATAGCATGTGTGTTCAATGTTACTAGGTATACAAACAGAACTTGTGTAGAAATGAAACTGAAACACAATTGTATCAAGACTGGCTTTGCGTGGCTATTCAGTAGTGGTAAACAAGATTCAAATGCATTATTGTTGCTATCACTGGACCAAAGCTGAAAATTCACTGTAGAAAATGACATTATCCCACATCTATCCTACTTAGGATAGGTGTTGGATAGGTACGTTTCCTACAGTGTGGGATGTATAGGAAATTTTATTGGAGTCATACATAGAAGGTTGAGTTTGTCGGTTATGTATTTTACTCACACGTGATAACGAGTGCGACAGCAAAAACAACATATCGGTGGGGGGAAGGAAAAAACAAAAACAAAAAAGGGTCGTTCTAGCGGAACAGTTCGCTCCGGAACGATTTTGCTGCTACACCACAAAGATAACAGCTAAGTCGTGGCAGGACTATAAAGGGTGTCAGAAAGTAATGTTTGTGGCGAAGCTTTGGCTTATTATTATTAATTATTTTTGTCAGGAGTAGGGGTAATTGTCAACGTAATACTGAATGTGCATATTATTCTTGTTCGGCTATGCTTGCTAGAGTGAAATAGAAAGTGAATAAGAAAAAAACATGAAAAGTTGGTAAGACAAGACAAAGATTACTTTTGGTATTCTGCTGGAGGTACCAGAAAAGTAATTATTTTTGAGTTAGAGGAGCCAGAGAGTCCAGAAAGTTAGGGATACTGAATTCAGATGACAAACGAGACTAATATGTAATGAGGGAATTTCTAACTGGACCAAAGATGCTTACATTATGATGGTATAATATGATATGGATAAGATAATAATTAAATCTGTTAACTACAAGGCAAATGGATCTTGGAATAAGCAGAAAGTACTGAAAGAAACACTTAATTTGCGCAACAACTTAACAGAAGATGGAGTTAAAAATTTGATTCACATTATTATATAGTCCAGAAACACTCTTTATAAGGTTAATTACACCTTACCAGATTAATCAATACCTTTCGGATATTTATTATTTTTAAACAATCTGTTCTTTTTGATGGTGTATTATAATGCTCATTACATGAGTCAGAGTGTAATATGGTGAAATATTTTACAAGTGGGTTAATGGGTTTTCACTAACCAAAGGTGAGTGAATATAAAGCTTGACAGTGAAATATCTTGCCATTTCACTCTTACAATTGTAATAAGTAGTTTATTTTATGTGGGGGGCTGGAGAGGAGGAGATAGTGGAGGAGATAGAAGAGATGGAGGAGGAGATGGATCAAGAGAGAAGATAGAAGAGAAGAGATGAACATTAATATCTACCAACTGTTTGTCATTGTGTGTGTGCGTATGTGACTGTGTGTCATTGTGGGTGTGTCAGTGTCACTGTCCATGTCACTCACATGTCGTGCTGTGTTCTTTGTGTCATTGTGTTGGCCGCGCTTTCTAAATTTGGGGCATGCGTCATTTAGAGTGTTGGCAGTGTCATGTGGAAACTGCAGTGTGTTGTAGTGCCATGTGCAAAGGCCTAGGCAAGGCAAGAAAAGCATATGGGGCAATACTAACAGCACTACTTATTCCAAGACCACCCAAATCCACAGGCAGAGTAGCTTGAGTCCAAGAGGAATCTTCACTATAAATATGGAGGTTGACAACACTGCTCACAATGGACCTCAATATTATCGTCATAGTGCTGTAGGGTGGAGGACTTAAAACAAGGAGATGTGTGAAGCAGATATTGGAGTTTGGGAATGGCTAGTGACTTATGTAGTATTACAAGAGAGTCATGAGATGTCAGATACTTCAACCTCTCACCCACTCTCTCCAAAGCATCAATTTTCTGTACTATGGCAGTAGATATAGAGTTGACATCACCCAAAGTGGGACCCTTAAAAGGTGGCACTGGAAAGGGAAACAACTGTTGCTCCTGGAAGACAAGTTAAAATGGATCCCAATGTAGTATGCTTGCTGGTGATCATCTCTGATTTTCCATTATTTAAAACAAGCCCAAGCTCTTCTGCATAATGTATCACTCTAAGATCATGTAAAATATCAGCACAAGATCCGCCTATATGTCATCCATATACATAATGCAGAGTTCAGATCTCAGGTGCGCTGATGTACTATCAGACGGAATAATAGGGGACCCAAGGGATCCCTTTGTTGAACTCCTGCTGAGGAGATAGACCGGCCTCTCCAGTGTAATACTGATGGGGATGAGTATAGTGAGTGTACAAATGGATAGATGGATAGATGGTAGGAGCTAAATCACTCACAGCTTGTTGCATGCGATTTCTTCGGATGGAATTAAAAGCATTTTCAAAGTCCAGCTTCACTAATGCAGAAACACCTCTTTAATTGTACTGTGAATAGTTTAAATAAAATATTAATACCACATTTTGGTACACTTCCATGTAAGATGTTGAATTCCACTAGCCGTTACTAACAAAGTTGACTTTTTTCCTAACGGTTACACTAGGTGTTTTGGGTGCTCCTCCTGACCTGGAGTTTTTGCAAACTTGGGGGCGAGATGGCGATTAGGAATATTCAAGTTAGCCCAAACACAAGTGGCAGTCCTAATGAACAGTGTGGAGGTTGTTGACGAGAAGTATTGGTAGTAGACATTTTCGTTAAACTACTCTACCCAGATCTGTGAAAGTGGTCAACTCAAGGCCTCCAATGTCGAATACTTCAGAATTTGGTGTGCATGATCAGGTGGAGGATGCTTCTGCAGCTGTTTTTTAATTACTCCCAACAAGTTTGAGGAATAGCATCAAGGTAATCAAGTTTTCAGGAGTTCTGAATAGTAATGTAGCAATAGATTCCACCCCAAAAATACATAGATTTTTTTCTATTATATTAAAAAAATTGTTTGTTTTTTTTAAATAGTTTAACCATTCATTACTCAAAATCTGACAACAATTGCTTGCATTGTTGTAAAAGCATTTCCATTTCATTTTTTTAAACTATAAATATTTTTATTTGAAAATTATATCAATTTTTTTTGTGTATTCATTTTAATTTAACCAGTAATGATCAGTCAGATTGTTTAGGGGTAGAGGGTTTGAATAATCTTGGACTGTAATGTTGTTTTTTATCTCATTTTTTTTCTTTTAAGTTATTTGGCAATAAAACAAAAAAAGAATGATATTTTTTTCCAATAGTAAGAATATAAATTCACCTATGTAATAGCTTGGAAGATGTTTCATTATTATATTTAGTACTTTCTCCCACATGTATGTAGTCTTAGTGGTTTGCCAAGTAACACATACTCACACAGATACATACATGCACGCATACACTTTAATACTGTTTAGTTCAGCGAGCGAGCGAAGCGAGCGAAGCTGACTCTCAGTCGTGTTCAATTGAGATTTCATATATATGTATGTATACGTACGTCAAAATATTTCGCCCGCGCTTCTAATTACGTAAGTTAGGTAAAGCGTTCACAGTTCCAGTATTTTTCAATTAACTGGCGCGGAGAATCCTGCTGCAACTTTGTTTCAACCAAAAAGTTTATAGCTACTCTCTTCTTGAAACAATTGTGAAGTCTTTGTCAAGTTTCGCTTCTTTGCCACTGCTTTCGAAGTTTATTCAGGTAATTCTGTTAGTTTAGTCTGGGATCAGAGACTTTAGATTCTCTGAGAATGGAAAGGGTTACACTGTGCACTACAGTTAGATGTAATTTCTGTCCTATTTTTATGTAAAAAGAGTCTGTTCGCTCGCCATGCATTTGCGCTATTCGAGCGCACCACTAGTTAGGTGTACACCTAGTTCAGCGAGCGAGCGAAGCGAGCGAAGCTGACTCTCAGTCTTGTTCAATTGAGATTTCAGATATATTATATAGGTATGTATACGTACGTCAAAATTTTCGCCCGCGCTTCTAATTACGTAGGTTAGGTAAAGCGTTCACAGTTCCAGTATTTTTCAATTAACGAGCTCTTGTTTCAACCAAAAAGTTTATAGCTACTCTCTTCTTGAAACAATTGTGAAGTCTTTGTCAAGCTGCGCTTCTCTGCCACTTCTTTCGAAGTTTATTCCGGTAATTCTGTTATTGTTAACTCTTCATGCCTAATCATTGCTATTATTTAGCGATTTCCTTCACAAATCATCTTTACCACTTATATTATTTACTAGGGTTACACTGTGCACTACAGTTATATGTAATTTCTGTCCTATTTTTCTGTAAAAAGAGTCTGCTCGCTCCATGCATTTGCGCTATTCGAGCGCACCACTAGTTAACTCTCAATGTGTATGTTTAATAGGGATATAATGCTCAGTATGTCTGCCAGTCAATCAGTCAGTCAATCATTCTATCATACAATAATGGGTCTTGAATATGGTGATCTCCCAATGATTGAAAACGGCATCTATTCTTATGCTGTAATCATGTGTGCAATTTTTTTTGCTGCCTTCTGTAGTTTTGCTTTATATTATAGTCTCAGTTGTTTACTGGAGTTCTGGAGTTACCTATTAAAACTACTTGTGAGGTGAGTGTATCTAGCACATTTAGCTTCTCTCAGGAGACAGTGTTGACGTCTGTCATTTCATTGCACGAGTTACATATCGACCTGCATGATTTACATATCAACTTGCACGAGCTACATATTGACTTGTGTCAGCTACATCATGGCTTCATACATGTTTTTAATTAATGCACATCATTTGTGTTTGCTTGTTAGATTTATACGCATCACATATAATTATTTACTTTATTTATGCTATGTTTATTGGCATGCGAATATTATTTACTCTGAACATTATTTACTCTGAACATTCGGATTTAAATGTGTTTGTTTGCCACTATTAATATAGTGTGTTTTATTATTACTCAATAAATGATGTTGGAGGAGGAGGATGAAAGAAAAGTCATCAGAGAGCTGAAAGGTGTCTTTGGTTTCCCATACAGATTTTCTTCATGGCTGTCAAGTAGCATATGTTCTCAGCTGAAGTATGCCTCCCAAAGCATAAGTCTGTATCTATAAGCTTTCTCAAGATCCAGTGAGCCTAATTTATTGGACAATTTCATACTGCATCTTTACTATTTTGTTATCTTCTTTTGCAGAATGCTGAGCATTCTCAAGTACTCTGTTGTCCGACCTCCATTATCGTCCACGCCCTTCAATTATTGACCACCCACGGAGCTGGTATACTACCGTTATTGGTCATTTGGCAATAATCGCTCATAACTTGTTTCAAATAAGAATCACTGTAATTGGATAGCGCCACTGTAATCTATGTATATGAAACCCTTTACCACACCATTTCAATACATTCTAATGTCATAATATTTTTGTAGTTAACTTTTTAAAGCTATACATGCAAACATTAGGGCGTTACCTATAAAAACACTGTAGCTCTCTCTTTTGGTTCCCTAATTTCTTTATATGTAATATTATTCAAAACATACACATCTGTAAGTACATGATATCATAGATTGAGTTTAGCTCTCGTGCTTAAACACGGAGTCCTTGTTATCACATCAGAACAAGAGGTAGAGATATGGAAAACAAAGGAGCTGTGGGATCCAGCTGGAGATGAATGCAGCTGAAAGCCTACTTGAGATGAAGGTACTTGAGACAGAGACTGTAGTGAGCCTACTTTGAGATGTAGGTTTTAGAGGTACTACATTGATTCCTTACAGCTGAACTCTATCCACTTCATATAAATCACTCCAATCATAAATCGTTACATGAAGGAATTGTTGAGAGCTCTATCTTATGGTATAATTAACTTTTGTTGTAAGAGGTACCAGAACAAAGATATGACCAGAAATACCAAAAACCAAGAACTTTTAATAGTAAGTAATAATTAGTAAGTATATTACACATTTTAGCGATTTTCACCATAATGTTCCCCCAGGAGGATTCCTTAAGACATTTTTGTTGTTATAGAGGACATTATAAAGGTTGAGTTTGTTTTTGTTGCAATTTGTTCTAGGTTGACTTATCATAATGACTGTACTTAATAAAAATCCCCTTGAAAATGCTAGAGATAGCTAACCTGACAATAGTATTTTACCTATAAATTTATTGTAAGAAATAATGAACTAAGACGGGACAAATTCGCTGCATTTTATTTTTGTAGGTTTTATTAAACCTGGTAAGTAAGTATAAAGATTGTTTTATTGCTTTGTTTGCGATGAAATCTGGGATTAGATGTGTTTATCATGTTGGCTACTTCTTGCTTGTATGGCTATGTAACCTTTTGTAATTAAATAATTTTGCGCTACATGCATTGATACAGTGCAAAATGAAATTTCATGATAGATGAGCTGATTGTAATATAATTTGTGAAATAAAATAGCTTCTTACAATGACTAATGCATACACACAGTGACATACTGCTAGCTAGCAGTTTATGTAGTATTTGTTTGTATTAGTATAACTCCTATGCCATAGTAACCGGTCGAATCAACTTTTTGTTTCTTGAAAAGCAAGCGTTTTCGAAAAATTTTCTAATGCTGTAGTTATAGAATAAACTGGGGTCAAGCCTAAAAAGCCGTGTTTTTAGGAGAAAAAAGTTCCCAGCGCGCGCGTTTAATTACGTACGTACGTCCAAACATATATACAAATAAACTAGTGGTGTGCTTGAGCACAAACTCAAGCTATTAAAATAAAGTCAAGTTTTTAAATTACTAGTGGTGCGCTCGAATAGCGCAAATGCATGGCGAGCGTGTAAATATATGAGTACAGGTAAAGATGATTTGTGAAGGAAATCGCTAAATAATAGCAATGATTAGGCATGAAGAGTTAACAATAACAGAATTACCTGAATAAACTTCGAAAGCATTGGCAAAGAAGGGCAGCTTGACAAAGACTTCACAATTGTTTAAAGAAGAGAGTAGCTATAAACTTTTTGGTTGAAACAAAGTTGCGTAAGGCAGTGCAGCAGGATTCTCAGCGCTCGTTAATTGAAAAATACTGGAACTGTGAACGCTTTACCTAACATACCTACATATATATATATATCTGAAATCTCAATTGAACACGACTGATAGTCAGCTTCGCTCGCTTCGCTCACTCGCTGAACTATGAGGTAAAGGGGTTTCAATGTCATAGTAACCGCTCCCTCAACAGTTCGAATTGAAAATGACGCAACAAAATCAAATCACGTTATTTAAAATTTTCTTTGTGATATTCTTAATAGTAGTTGTAACGCACAATACTTTCACATAACTGAACATATCTACAGAAGACTTACCTTCGTGGTTCGTCTAGTGGACAATACATTTTTAAGTAAATACTGTTGAGTAGAGCTTATAACTGTGACAAATAGCGCATTAATTTGCCACCGCCACTAACTCGAATAGAAATGTAGCTCCCATATGATCTTGAGTTTCAACTGCACCCGCAAAAGAATTCAAAGCGGTAAACAATTCAATTTCTAAGGTGATACGGGTAATGGTCGCTAAACCGGAGGATTCTGTTTAGTTAAGTTTGGGACGGGGTTGAACGCGGAGCGAACACAAAAATACGGAGGGTCAAAGTACAAAATGACATACGTACGTCCATATATATAAATAAATATTTTTACCCCTGTAAGTGTCTCGCTGGCTATGCTCGCTCGCCAATAAATAAATTAACAAACATCCCCAATTTCAATTGTGTTACCCCTGTAAGTGTCTCGCTCGCCAATTAATTAATTATTGGCGAGCAAGCGTAGCGAGCGTGACACTTACAGGGGTAACACAATTGAAAATCGGGGATGTTTGTGTATTTGTATATATGGACGTAGTATGTCATTTTATACTTTGACCCTCGTATTTTTGTGTTCGCTCCGCATTTAACCCGTCTCAAACTTCACTAGACAGAACCTTCCGGTTTAGCGACCATTGCCCGTCTCACCTTAGAAATCGAATTGTTTACCGCTTTGAATTGTTTTGCGGGTGCAGTTAAAACTCAAAAACTTATGGGAGCTCCATTTTTCTATTCGAGTTAGTAGCGGTGGTAAGATAATACGCTAAGCCCTACTCAACAGCATTTACTTGAAAATTCATTGTCCACTAGACGAACCACGAAGGCAAGTCTTGCGTAGGTATGGTCAGTTGTGTGCAAGTATTGTGCATTACAACTAGTATTAAGAATATCACAAAGAAATTTTTAAATAACATGACTTGATTTTGTTGCTTCTTTTCCAATTCAAACAGTTGCGGGGAGCGGTTACTATGGTATTGAATCCCCTTTCCTGCATACATAATTAAAAAACTAGACTTTATTTTAGAAGCTTGAGTGTCTAGTTGTTAAAATCAATCATTTAACAATAGTGTAGTTTAAGGCTCGCTTGCCATTTGTGCTCAAGCACACCACTAGTAACTAGAGCACTGAAGCGCAAACCCTCAGCGCTAGTTAGCTAGTATGATAAAGAAAATAATAACAAAGGAAAAGTGTAGAAACAAAAAATAGAAAGAGAAGTGGCGTGAAGAGAGGCAGGAAAGAGAAAAAGACAATGAAGAGGGACAAAAGAAAGAGGATTAAATGAAAAAAGGTAGGAAAAAAAGAAAAAAGCAGAAGAAAGAAAGAAAAACAGTACACGAAAGAAAGAGGAAAAGAAAGGAAAAGGTAGGAAAGAAATAAAAACAGTAGGAAGAAATAGGAAAATAAACAAAAACAAGGCAAGAAGACAAAAAGAAAAAGAAAAAAAAACAGGATGAAAAAAAAAATGAAAAACAAAAGCGTCAACCAGGATTCGAACCAGAGACTTTTAGGTTAGGTATTTGCTCACTCAACAACTACGCAACGCAACACCTCACGCTGAATGCATGTAATTGTTAGCTATTTAAGGATGCTCAAACACTCTTTGAGCGCGAAAAACCCGCCAAATAGGCCACGGTTGCTAGGGCCTGTTAAACTTACCTCTGCTTCCCCCCCCCCCCCCCCCCCCCCGAATTATTGTATTTATGCAGACCAGCAAGTAGCGTAAGCCCTCAATTGTCGACCACCTTATTTATAGTCCGTGTACTGTTCTTCCTGTTACAGATATGACCCTCAAGTGACAGCGACAGAAGACTTCATTAAAGGCACCAACTAGACCTTACTGAGAGAGATCGCCTGAAAAAGAGGCACTAACGCCGCAATTGTCGACCACGCGTATTTGAAGTCGTCCAGCAATTGTCACTAATGTTTCTATTGTCGACCATTACCGCATACTTTGAGTTGTTATTCATTTATTTTCAATCCTATGCAAAAATCCCTTAAACACATTTAACATAAAACTGTAATGCCTCAATGGGGAATGTTATGAAGTAACTTAAGCTTCCATTGTAAAAACCCCACACCATTTTAGCAGGTTCAGTTAGAAAAAATTGGATTGATTCAAGTTGTAAGGTATCCATATTATTACCATATCATTAAAGAAGCAGTTCCCAAAATGGCATGACTCACTTCTGAACCAACTTCAAAATATAAACTCATTTTTTTACCTACTCAATTACAGTTCGTCCAGCTTAAAGAGTAGAAAGTTCTGTTTTTTGTTAATTGTTCTTTAAATGTATACATGTGCAGTCAGATTGATGTCAGGAAGCTGAAACTTCACACACACACAAATTAATATATATTGAAATTGATTATGTTTTAAAAAATTGTGGTTTGTGGTCACAACTGTGGTAATAGATAGAAGAAGTGACCCTATAAATGGAGGATATTTTTGATGTTTTTAAGCCAGAAAAAGAGTAAATTGAATTCGAGTGTCTAAAGATTTTGCAGACTGAATCTATGGCTCATTAATTTGATTTGTACCAATTTTTTATATTTTAATACTATTTTACTTATTTTTAATTTCATTTTTTATAAAAAACTAAACTCCCCAAATGCTTTAAGCTGGTAATTTTGCAATTTTGAAGTAAGTGTCTTGGGAATTTAATATAAAATACCTAAATAGTTGTATTTTAATCCATATGAATTTGAAACCCCTATCTTGAAAATTAAGGGAAATAAAAATGCTTTTGTGAGAGTGTTAGTATTTTCGGTGTAAGTCGTGACGTTTGCGGAAGCTCTCATCTCAATGACGACGTATTTGTGATGTCAGAGTGTTGCGCTTGCGCATTTGTGAACTAAACCAGGGGATGTTGGACACGTTGGTAAAACGCGGGAGATGGCCCGTAACCGCAGCCACGCAAACAATCAATTAACTTTGGCGCCAAAAACCGCGAAGCAGGTGGACACAAACGGTCTCTGAGCTATAACTTGTATGTAGTGTACTAGTCTGAGACAGTCATTTCGAATAACATCCTTCTATTATACTTGCAGGGGAATGAAGCTGTACTTGTGAAGCCATTGGAGCAGCTTAAAACTCTGTCTCAACCATGACCAACTCCACCCTGACTGGTACCAGCTCCGACAATTCCACCAACCTTGTATTGAGACTCCGCTGCGTATAGACTACATCATCATCACTTCAGTTCTTTCCATGGGATTGCTACCGCTATACTCTTCAGCCCTATCGCCTACAAGTCTAAATCTTGTGCTGAACTACCCGCTCCCACTAATGAGCAACCAACTCCAAGCAACATCGGGAATACGCCATCACTTTTGCTCGAGGGACTAACTATTTCCAAAGTTACAACGGCCATCTCACGGCTCATTTGTATTTCTTATTATTGTTTACAAATGGGCTCTTTTTAGAGCTGTCACAAGTTAATTGATTATCTTACCAAGGATCACTGAATTGAATCCAAATTTTGCGCACAAGCAAAATACCCCCCTTAGAATAAAGTTACAGAGTGTTTTTTTAGAATAATGCACGAGTAAAACGGCATGAAATTTTACTGTTAACAAAAAATAGATATTAGAAATATGGCTCTGTAATGTTGCGAAGAAGCCCTCAGGCTACCTCTGGAAAAAAAATGAGCGCAGTAGCTCTTTCGGCTGCTTCGAAATAACTCTGAATAGTAGCCAGTGTGCAGAGCTGTATCTCCGTCCCAGGCGGGTCTTCATTCTTCAAATTTGGCTTGCTGGAGTCCTCTATTGGTGCTCATTCCACCTGTAACAACAAAGTAAGCCCACAGTACACAGAAAAAGAAATATAAAGACATAGAAAAAAACAGTCAATTTGCGGTTACGCGCCTCGGTGAAGTTCCCGAATAGGAGCAGCCGTGTGAGGGCGCGGCTCCAGTTAACTACGAGTTGTGACGTAAGACGGACGAATTTGTGACGTCAAAAAAAATGGCGCTTAATGTATGGAATGTCTATGGAGATAGCGTAGTTCTTATACTTATGCTGTTTTATATGACTTAGTTTCGAGTGGATTGGGATCTAACAACACAAAAAAGGTATGGCTAAGCTTATTGTGATTGCAACTAGTCTAAGTTTTGAGATCTGTACTTTCTACTCTTTAAGCTGGACGAACTGTACACTTCTCAAGGAAGAAACCCTTTACCTAACCAATCATAGGTAAAGGGTCTCAACAACAGCATCCACTCCTCCCGGATAGGGGCGTGCACCCATGCTTATTACCATGGCAATAATGGTTGAATGAACGCGCACCTGATGTGACTGGTTCTTCTTGTTCCTCCCGTCTCCAGCTTCTCCAGTGGTAAGACCAATGAGTGGGAAAGAGTATAGGGTGCTGAACTGTGATAGTCGTTTTTTCTTGGGGGGATTCTGGCTGATTTTGTGGTATTAGCTTGCTAGGTGGATACATGAAATGGGGGAAAAGTCTAGCTATGATGAATAACAAGAAGGCTGTAGCTTTTCCTACATTTTGGGGGTGTGGGTTCAAGCCCGTTGATTCAAGACTTAGCTCATTTTTCAGTGAGCAATGTTTCTAGTCAATTTAGGCAATCTATGCAAATTGTCGATCCTCTTTGCTACTTTGCAAAAGAGTTAGATTGTTGCATTTTGTTTACTGATCCTTAACCTTAATAGTGTCACACCAGCTTCACAATAAGTATTATATACAATCAATTGTAATAACTTTCATGATGAACGTATTACCTATACAGTATTAGAGAGTGGAGTGAGTGTGTCGATTTGAAATTATTAGGTATGAGGAATAATGTGGGGATGGGCTTCAGCTCCCTCAACTCCTGCACCATTCTTAGATAGACTTTGTATATATGTGACCATCTACAGGGAAAATCTGGCACAACGCGGCACGTGTAAATGTCGGGAAAAGGTCGATTTAATTATTAAAATGTATCAAATAAGCCGGCGGTAGGGAACGGTAGGGTGCATATATCGACAACGGTTGAGGCTATGACTTTAAAACTTGGAGAGCTCAATATATGGATGCCGACAAATTTTTAAGTGCATAAAAAAATTTTTAGGGCTCGCTTTGTGCCCGATTTTCCTGTAGACGGTCACATCTCTATTATTATTATTATTGTTTTATTATTGTTTATTATTATTAATGTTATTGTAATTATTTTTGTTAGTTTTATTATTATTATTAGTAGTAGTATTATAGTAGTAGTAGTATGAGTAATAGCAAGGGTAACCGTGGTATTCAGGAAACATGATTAAAATGAGCCGAGTACTACTTATTTCTTTACGAGTGTTATGTATAGAGGTAATCACATGTTTAGGAGAGTGACTTGGGGGAAATTGCACGACAGCAGAAAAAACGCACGGGGCAAAGCCGAGTGCTATTTGAACTGTTGTAAGTACCATTTTCTCCCAAAATCGCACTTGCACGATCTCTGCATCTGGGTTTTGTATTGTACATGGAAATAGTCATACGATTACCATCCCTGATAACCACGACTTACCCCGTGCCAATTGAACAGCGATTATCCCTGTACATTTGAATGGGCAATTTATGGTGTGTATTATTATTATTAGTAGTAGTATTGTGAGTAATAGCACGGGTAACTGTTGTATTTGAGATGGCATGAGTAAGTAAGTGAAATAGCACGAGGCGTAGCCAAGCGCTATTTTTGCTTAACGAGTGCTATTAATCCCTAATACCACGGCTTTCACTTGCTAGCAGTATACCTACATTTAACAGCCACCATTACTTTAAAACAACCCTTTCACTAAAAACTACTGCATTTCTAAGGCTAATTACCCCATACCTGCGTACTTACCCGTACTATTTCACTTCGCTAATTGTACTATTTCAACTCCAACCATGCTAATTCAATTGTACAACGATTTTCTCTGTACATTCTTAATGGCTAATTTGCGCGGAGTACTATTAGTATGAGTAGGCACAGGTAATCGTGGTATTCAGGATTAATAGCATGAGTAATGCTATTGATAATAGTACGAGGCGAAGCAAAGTGCTATTTATTGCTTTACTCATGCTATTAATCCCTAATACCACGGTTACCCGTGCTGTCACTCAGTAATAGTACACTTAAATCTTACTGTAAATAAACTTTTCAGCGAAAACTATGGCGTTACTAAGGCTAACGCATGCACACTTTTACCCATGGTATTTCACTTTGCTATCTGTAGTATTTCAACTCCAACCATGGTATTTCACTTTCCCCATACGATTTCAATTGAACGGCGATTTTCCCCATATATTTTTTAATGGGCAATGTACGCGGTGTACTGTTAGTATTAGTATTAGTTTTAGTATTAGTATTATTATTATCAGTATTAGTTTTAGTATTAGTATTAGTATTATCATTATTTGTTTTGGTATTAGTATTATTATTACTATTATTATTATTTATTATTATTATAAATTATTATTATTACTATTATTATTATTTATTATTGTTATAAATTATTATTATTACTATTATTATTATTTATTATTATTATAAATTATTATTATTACTATTATTATTATTATTATTAATTATTATTATTATTATAAATTATTATTATTACTATTATTATTATTATTATTAATTATTATTATTATTATTAATTATTATTATTATTATTAATTATTATTATTATTATTGTTATTGTTATTATTTCTATTATTGTTATTATTGTTATTATTGTTATTATTGTTATTTATTGAGCGATTTTAATGGCAGGACTTGCACAAAGCTGTATGAGGTCAAGAACACAGTAAAGGAGTTGCCAGACGACGCTGAGTGCAGAAAGACTGCAGGAATGAAGGGTGCCAAGCTACAGAGGAGAACACCACAGGACAGGACAGGTCACAGTTCACAGTTTGTGATGCAGGAATGAAGACCTGACTCAGAAGGTAAGCAAGCTATTTCAGTGTGATGGGAATGACGGACTCAAAAACAATTGTCATTCAATTTCGTGGTTATTTACATTTAGTGGTTAACTTGCAATGTAATAATAGATCATAGCCTACTCTCATGCTATTTTGTATTTGGTATTGCAATAGACTGATGTATGTAATTGTGTTTTTGTGTACAGTATTAAATTGATGTATGGAAATGTGTGTATGTGTTTGTATGTGCATGTGTGTATGTTCCCTCCTGTAATGGTTACTTGGAGAACTACTCCAGCACAAATACTCTTTGTGACGTTTATGTCCTCGCCAGAGCAAGTCTCCTCCATTTTTTTTTAAGAATACCAAATTTCTCCCAGATAACTTCATTAATCAAGGCACTTCTGGCTAGTCTGGAAGCCATACTATCTTCTAGCTTAGCCCTCTAAGTTTCTTTACCTCAACAGTGCACTTTTGGTTGAGAAAGCAGCAAGAGATGTCAGTGCTGCTGTGTCTGATCCCTTGCTTGTTGTGCGCGCACTTAATAGGACCCAGCAGTTAGCAATGATCCCTTTCTCCTTTTGCAGCAGAAACAGGGTCCGGCTATACCAGAATATTTTTGTCCTAGCAAACTGGATTAGGTGGATGCAAGTCCAGGTCATTGCGTGATGGTACTTGGAAGACTTGAAACTTTCCTAGCATTCTCACTTGCACCTACAGTGGGTCAGTTTAACCTGCAGCTCAGTGCTGGTCACTGGCTGAACAGAAAGATTCTGCATAGGTATTGGTATAAAGTTCATGAAATAGTGATTTTTTATTTTTACCTCTTGAGCGGAGTGGAGTATGGGACGCTGGTGCCAGTGTTGTTACTGTTGGGTATTTCAATTCAACTCCCCCCCCTCCCCCCCCCAATTTTTGTATCTTTGAGGTGTGCTGCACGGTGCTAGTTTGTGTGCTGTTTGTGTGTGTGTTTTGTGTGAATGGCAGACTGTCCAACCTTAGGATGTCCTAAAGTAGGGACACACAGTACGAGATTCAAGATTGAACGTGCACAACCAACATTGATATATGTCAGCAGCCAAGTAGTTTCATGTGTAATCTTAAACTATGTAAGACAGACCTTACAACTTTAAGTCTCTTCTAGTGTTGTTCTATATCCAGAAATTTTAATAATTAATTACATACAAGGAAAAATTTGCTAAGAAAATTAAAACAGCAATATAAAAAAAAACATATAAGCATGAACAATGAATGAATCAGTTGAATTGACAGTTATTGTTCAATTGTAGCTACCATGTGAATCATTGTAATTCCCCTACAAGGTAAAGATCATCATTGAAAAAGGCTGAGTGTTGTGTAATTAAAAATTCAATCTGGTGTTGCGGGTATTACTGGTTGAGTACGGGGAATCAAATGCAATATGAAAGTAAACTTGGTTAACTGTATATTGTGATTGAGGGCTGATGTCGGGACATCTATTGTCCCGACCTTAGGTGAGGCGGGACTCGGGACTTGAGCATCATTATCGGGACTGTCCCGCCAAAGTCGGGATGGTTGGACAGTCTGGAATGGTAATATTGACACATGTGTCTGTTTGTGTAACATGCCCAGATCCTCCTTGTTGTGCTGCACTCGCATTTAGAAAGGCCACTACATGCCCGATATATTCAGAGGGGACTACTCTCCCCCACTCTTCTGTATTGGCAATCTTGTGTAATAACAGGAGAGATTGGACTGCATTGTTCTGAATCACACCTCCGCTTGGCTAGGCAGTAGGTAAATTCTAGTTCTACATATCTGGATTGTTAAGGCTATCAAGTGAGCACAGCATGAAGGAATGATGCAAGTTAAGATGCTGCTGGGTTATTAAGAGAGTTCAGAATTCATGTGAAGGGATTCATATAGGATTCGTTAAAAAAATTTTTTTGGGGAGGAGGGGAAGTCTTTGGCTTGGTGGTGGGTGGGGGAGGGGGCGGTGGAATACTATTAATTTTTCTATTAGAGAGCATTTCTGCGTGTATCTGTCTTGTAGAGTGTGAATTGGCCTTGATGGGAGTATGGAGGTGTGACTGGACCTGCGTGACTATTTTCTCAGTAGAGTTGGGAAAGTATTGGCATGCTTGGTGCAGGTGAGTGCAAAGTACATAGATGAAGTTGTGTCAGTGGTATTAGTTTGGATGAACTTCAGTGCAGCTAAAATTTCTTGTTACAGACTTTAATTTCATTGTTAAATGTGTAAGGAGGTGGTCGAGTGCAAAAAGCTGAGTCCCAATGCATCGAGGTGAAGTTGCCTGTATGATATTATTAAGACCTCATGCAGGTAAATGCTCTGATGATATATTAATCATGGTTACTATGGCCATACTGTGTGAATGTTTTATAGAATTGATGTCGGCTTTTTCAAGAAAAACCAATTATGCACTTTAACTCATATTTATATATTCAGTCAAACATTGTCATTTTATCATCATATTATCTGTTTGACATCTACAGCTATGTTGTTACAGTATTGCTTAAGCTTGACTGTGATGAAAATTAACAATTCAAGAGTGAACATAAATTCTTGAAATGTTGAGAGGTAGTTTACAACCTTGCAATTAAAGTATGTACACAATAGTTCACATAGTCTGAGGTCACTATGTCTGACTATGGTCAGATTTCTACTTCTCTCATCTTCTTCCTTTCCAGTGGACGTTACATCAGGCCACATGATCATCCACATCACCCTTTGTACCTGGTGCATGCATTGCATGGCAACCATCTCACACATATAAGTGTACATACAGATATATGTACCGTTGACAGTTGCCCAACTATTGAGAGCTTGGTAACATTCTGGAGATGGCTATAAAACTCACTTTCTCACTGTCAACCTCTCTGTGATAAACACTCTCCACAACCCTATACATACTATGCCACTGTCAATCATGACGGATGCATACAATGCTGTGTTGGTCAATTTGTTTTGTTTTTATCCGTTATTTTACCTACACACTCTGGACCTGTACAATAAAAGAATAAACATGGTCCAGCATTATGTCACATGCACAGACATAACAAAACATAGACACTCACATTCACACACATGCTATTCTAATTTTCATTCTAAGAACTGAAATTCTGCATATCAGTTACTATAAAATCATGAAGTTTGAATCTCATTACATGGGTGCCCCACTTTTTATTTGCAAATAATCTCATTTGTCTCATCGAAATGAAAATTCTATTACAGCTTGTTGAAGAGAATTGTACTGCATGCTGAAAAGCAGCCCCTCCCTCTTATGAACAGTTTGTCAATTTAGATTATTATGTATGCATTACTACCGCATATCCATCACTATGATTACCAATTGCCAAAAACAAAACAAAACAAACAAACAAGCAAAATGACAAAAAACAACAACAACCAACTAAACTGGACCCATTTATAGTCACAGTACTTCAACAATGCTACGCAATCATAAACTTTTGTCAACATCAGATATCCCAACTATATATCATTATTCAATTACAAGGAAGTGCATGAATATTGGAGAATACATAGTTGAGGATAGAATTCGTCATATTCACTGGCAACCACTTGATATATGGCTAGGAAGCACCTGGACCGGCACATGATCCGAAGGAGAAAAGCATTTGTGTGCAATCGGGCAATTGCAAGTGTCACAATGTGTTAGCAATTTGAGCAGAAACTGTTACACAAACTACTCATTATGGTAAATAGCATCATGGGGTGTTGCAGATGTTCATGGTAGAACCCTCATTATCATTCAGTCCGAGACAACAGCGCCCATAATAGAAACCAGTCCATAATTTTCAAGTGTTGCAAATTTCACACAATGCAGGGCACTAACTCGAGGACCACATTAGACAACACACATACATACACTCTCCTTCATCTTATTGCTATGATCGCAAGAAATACAATGCAACAACCCCCCAAAAAAGAAGCACTATACTAAGTTATTGCTGGCTTCACTAATACTTAAGTACAGTACTATACATAAGTAATAAACAATAAGTGTCATGCATACACAACAAAATGATAAAGTGAATAATTAAACGTTCTGTGACACAGCCACGGCTATCTGGAGTAGCCTCTGAATGAAAGGACACACCCATCAATCTGCGATCTTGACATGGACACTACATATTAGAAAAGACAGTATCATACACATATCCACTACAAGTATAAAAAAAGAACAACATCAACTGGACATTTACCAGTTCCTACATATTCACTGTAGCACCACACAGCCTGTCCAGAGGGGCAGGATAAAAGCTCAAAAGTTGCATGTGTTATTTGTGTGTGTTGCATGTGCTATTTGTGTTACATGTGTGACGTGTGTGTTACATGTGTTATGTGTGTTACATGTATTAATGTGTGTGTTGCATGTGTGTGTTACATGTGTGATGTGTGTTACATGTGTAATGTGTGTGTTGCATGTGTGTGTTACATGTGATGTGTGTTACATGTGTTATGTGTGTGTTGCATGTGTGTGTTTCATGTGATGTGTGTTACATGTGTTATGTGTGTTACATGTGTAATGTGTGTGTTGCATGTGTGTGTTTCATGTGATGTGTGTTACATGTATTAATGTGTGTGTTGCATGTGTGTGTTACATGTGTGATGTGTGTTACATGTGTAATGTGTGTTGCATGTGTTGTGCATGTGTGTGTTACATGTGATGTATGTTACATGTGTTATGTGTGTTGCATGTGTAATGTGTGTGTTGCATGTGTTGTGCATGTGTGTGTTACATGTGATGTGTGTTACATGTGTAATGTGTGTGTTTGTTGGGGAGACAATTATTTATGATTGTGAATTAGGATAATTACATCACTAAGTTCCTGGTCAATATTATTCTAGAACACAATTCAGTGCATCCACGCTTTCTTGTAACATTTATTGACTCATTCAATCTTTCATATACCCTAACCACAAAAAAATTTCCCCATGTTCTTGTGGACAAAGATTTTCCAATAGCGAAGGTACACTGTATAAGAAAAAAAAAAGCATGGGGCTAACCTGGATGATGCCTAATTATGCTGAAGTCTTGCTGGTCAGACAGTGTCCTCAGCACCATGTTCTGGCACAACTGCAAAAGGAAGACAATATACAGTGTACATGGTGAAATTTCCACAGGATGTGTCATACATAATGGTGGGAAACTTGTCCAGTCCCATAAAAACTAACTTTAAATAAGGTGGCATTAAAATAGTCGTTTTTTTTTTACAATGTTCTTGAGAAAGTCAATGAAAACTTTCGGACTGTTACCAGGGTTTCAATTGGGGGTGGGATGGGGGGGGGAGAGGAAGGGGGCATTTGCTCCCCCTTGGATTCTAAATGCCTCCCCTTGGATTCTTGGATTCTAAATGCCTCCCCTTGGATTCTTGGATTCAAAATGCTTAGGACTTGAAAGAACCCACAGCTAAAACTACATATTTATTAAAAAAAGTTGTAAATCAGATATAATAGAAACAACATTCACATATTTTCCACCCGTCATAAAAACTCAGATTGGTGGCTAAAGCCAGTTGCCCTGGGTTCGATTCCGTGGCGACAACCAAGTTTTTTCACACATTTTATCTTGGTTCATTCCCCACCCTGGAATGCGATAAGTCAATTTGAATGTTATGAACCCTTTCCAACCCACCTGGTTATGGTTCCCAGGGTTTCATACAGAATTTTTGTCTGGGGGGGGGCGGGGGGAATTTCGCCAAAGAGAAGAAAGCGTATGGAGAAAAATAAGCTTACCAAGCCACCAACCCTACAAGATGTCAAGGCTGAAATGGAGTCTACTAGTGCTTACACAGATATTTTTCCAGAGATTTTCAAGCTAATGAACTTAATTTTGGTCCTCCCGGTCGGCACAGCAAGTGTGGAACGCTCCTTTAGTAAAATGAAACTATTTAAAACTAGGCTTCGTAACAGAATAAGCGATTCTATGCGAATCGCCATTGAAGGGCCTGAGCAATCAGAAATTGACTTCAGTGAATTACACCTGTAAATTCTGGGGCGAGGAAACTTTTCCTGGGGGGGTGGGGAATCTCAGTGCCCCCCACCCTCTGTATGAAACCCTGGTTCCTCTCCGGAGGGAAAGGGGTTTCTGGTAGACACCGAATAGGTGTTCTGATGGCACATACTTGGTGGCTGTTGAGTAGGAGACTGCGGCATTGCAGTACTACTCAGCAGTATAAAGGTAAAGTGTGTGAGGCTTGGAAGTCGTGGGTTGTCGTAGCTCAGTGGTTAGAGCACTGGTGGCTAAAGCCAGAGGCCCTGGGTTCGATTCCCTGGCGACGACCAAGTTTTTTCACACATTTCATCGTTGTTCTTTCCCCACCCTGGAATGCGATAGTTTTCAACATTCACATAGTAATTCTTCTAGGTTTTCTGTTCAGCATAGCCACTTGTTCTTGGAATGTGGTTATCTTGATGTTCACATTGTGTGTGTGTGTGCGTGCGTGCGTGCGTGTGTGTGTAGAAAGGGGGGGGGGGGGTTTAGCCTCGGCCAATTATGCCAGCATAAGTATGATCATAACAAGTGTGCCAAAGCATTGAGCATAATGCCAGCAATAGGTGGTTTTTTCCTTCTTTTTTTTTTTGGAAATGTCGCTCTCACACACAACACAATAAATTTTTGTCCCAGAAGTCAGAAGTGAACAAGTTTTCTCTGTCTTTAGTACATCATTTGATAAATCTCAACAAAGCTCATTAGAAGACTGTAGAAACATCTATTATGCTCCAATACAACAATCGTTAATTCATAATATTAGACCATTGACGTGGTTATTTCTGTTTGTTTGAGCATAATAAGTAAAGGTGCATAATATGACATTTTCTAAGCTTAATACGAAAATTTGAAAAGAATTGGAGCATAAATAATACGTTGGAAAAAAGCATAACTGGCCCAGGCCTAGGAGTGGTTACACATTTTTCCTTGGAGTGTTTCTGGCAGAAGATATATCTTTTGCCACAGTGCCGTCGTTGTGTAAAATTACACTCTTGCAAGCCCCAAAGATTAAAAAGTTCGAACATTAGCTTCACATGGGATGGGTGTGGGCGTGTGCTGAGGGGAGGGTGCATACCGTTTTCTTTTAGATCAATTTAATTTTTAATTCAGTTGATATTGTATTTAAGAGGTAGGTAAGATTCCTCCTCCACTTAAGTTCCTTCCTACCACCCTGCATCATACCTAAATAGACATTACTCTACTAATGTAGATTACAGAACAAATTTATAGCTGCGAATGAAATACAGAAAATCAAGTTTCTTGAGATAGCAGGCCGGCATTCCACAATGTTCTGTGTGGATACTAAACTTGACTCACTTGTTTGTGAGTCAAGATGCACTTAATAATTCTATTTCCCTCCTATGTGACTCGTGCCGCTTCCACCCCCTTACATTTCCAAAACTCTACTTTGCCTCCCATTGCCAAAACGTCTGGATGAAACACTGGTTACGAATAGCTGTTAAACTACAACTAGAGAGTATTGACTTTAAAGGAGTGTTGAATTTATCACTCGTACAATTACGTCATTTAAGGGGAGGAGGAGAGAGCGGTGGATCGTAGGGCTTTTATAATCTATATGTGACCATCTGCAGGAAATTGGGCACAACGCAGTGTGCGTAAACGTCGGGAAAAGATCGATTTAATTCTTATAAAATGTATTGAATAAGCTTACAGAAGGGAGCGGTTAGAGTGCATATATTGACACCGGTTGAAGCAACGGTTTTAAAACTCAGAGAGCTCATACAGATGCCGAACAATGTGCAAGTGCAAATTTTTTTTTGATAGGGCCTGCGTTGTGCCCTATTTTCCTGTAGACGGTCACATATGAAACTGCATATGAAAGCACCAATGGTGTGAGCCTCATCACTTGGACACTTTACTATCACCAACTATTTCCACCGAAGTAAGAAAGGTAGCTCCAACACAACACAAAGAAAAGGCTGGATGGTTGGAATAATTATTAGTCATGTTATTACAGTTGCCACATGACCATGGGGTTAAGAAATGATTCCCCATAGCAACCAATCCCACAAACCACAACTTGTGTGACACACATAAGGTCATACGTTTACTCACTTGAAGTGTCTGTGGAGCTGTAGAGTTCAAAATATCCCTCCTGAGAAATTCTTATGAACTAATCCTAAACAACACAGACTTCAGTAAATCACATGTATACATACACATGCAGAAATCATCTTTTTTTTAATTTTAATTTTAATTTTTTATTATTATTTTTTTTTTTATTCTCTCACTAAATATCAATATTAATTGTTTGTTAGGTGGGGGGCAATAAGTCAAAGCTGTATTTGTGATAATTGCACAATCAAGGTACACATGCAATCACAAGTGTGATATATAGATGTCATTATTCAGCTGGACATACTGCCTGTCTAGTGGGGAGGGAGGGGGGAAGGACTACAGCCAAGTATTATTAAATCTGTGAAATATCAGATATAGACCAACTTGTGCTTGAACAACACATACACATAACCAATGGCATACAGCTTTATAACATCTCCTTAATGAAAATGCACACAAACACACACACTCCCACATTCAACAACAACAGAAAATGGAAGAACCGCTCCTGGACATACGAAGTGACAGACTGTTTCACTTCATCTCTAATTATATTCATAACTGCCTACTCATCCGAAGGTATCAGCACACTCATTCCCTATACTACTACTATTACTACTACTACTACTACTACTACTACTACTACAATAAATTTCAATAATAGTGGGACTTAAAAACAACAGCTTGGAGACTTACTTGAACACGCAATCATCTGGTTGTTACTTGAAAAATGGCAACGAGGGCTATATGACAGCTCTCAGTGGCAGTTTGAGGTCTCCGGCTGAATGTGCACTGCTAGTGACTTCTGGGGCATTGCGGTGTGAAGAGTGCGACAGGTTTCCCAAGCACTTGGCCACCATCCAGACATTACCTAGGCAACAGGCCAGTCATGTAACGCTATCTACCCTCACCATCCACAGACCATAGCTCACAATAGTAGAGTTATTTAAAGCACCATAGTACCAGAAAAACCATCAGTAACCTCCCTAATACATATACCCTTCCACTGCAATAGTCAATTCATACAATGGTCAAAGCATAAATAAATGCCTGAGCTCACACCAAATACGTAACACAACTTTCACTTGTGTGCAGGCACACATACTTACACCTCACAAGAAACAATTGAAATAAATAAAAATAAATGATACATTGACCAATTTATTTACAACTCATAAACATGCATTAGTACGCTTGTGTAATTTCCAACAGAACACCACAGATGCCAACAGCCACAGAAAGGAACTCAAGACAATGCACACACATCACATCTGAAGTACTGCAAATTAGTCTTTCTTGATTTAACTTCAACACTACAAAACAACAACAATATGAACTGTAGTTGCAGTTTTTATTTAAGATACATTTTGCTGATTGTGCAGAACAGGTCGTTGACCAGACCTCCCCGCGAGGTAAAGGGTCGGCGAAGGGGGGGGGGGGTGTCCTGCTAAATTGAACGAAATCCTGCTAAATTTTGTATCATGTCCTGCGAAACTTGACTTTCAGGTTGGCAAGTCTGCCCCCCCCCCTTCCCTTCCCTGCAAAAAACTTCATGCAAGCTAGCTGCAGATGTTGACCTATCATACCACCAATGACCACAATGGCCATCCACAATCATTGAATATCCAGCCACTGCTGCAACTCCCAAAACCACCAGCAAGTTGTCAATGCAAGCTAGCTGCAGATGTTGACCTATCATACCACCAATGACCACAATGGCCATCCACAATCATTGAATCCAGCCACTGCTGCAACTCCCAAAACCACCAGCAAGTTGTCAATGTGTCTGGCACACATGTGCATGAACACTCACCATGCACACTCTCAGTTCTAGAAATCATCAGCCAGTAACTAAAAAGTCTGGGTCTCATGTAGCTCTTCCTTCAACCCAAGGGTAACAGGACAAGCCCCTGTATTACCTGTCAGCATCTGCTATGACACCTCTATCACAGACATAGCCAACACTCATATAGGCCAACCACCAAAAACTAAGAAATCAGCTTCTATAAGTACTCAAGTATTCTACAAATTCAGTGGAGCCAATGTCCCCCCCCCAACAAAGAAGATTATAAACTACGTAATTTCTTGCTATTCCATTTCACACCAAAACAATCAAATCATTATTCAGCATATTATTGTATTCATTTTCTGGCGTGTTAGACTGACCAACTACCCAACTACCGTATATTGTACTTAATTGCATTACTTTGGAGTGAATATTTCATGAGTGAGTGACTGTATGTCAAGTATGAGGTCTTTGAGAATTACTTCACTTACTTCAAGAGACACAGCTGCTTCTCAAATGATGCATGCACTATTCTCAGGTCAGTCGCAACACAATGGCTCCAGCAAGAGGAAGGGGTGTAGTATTCAGCACAATATCCTAACATAGAAAATATCCTTGTATGAGGGGAAGAACACTACCCACTATAAATCGCAACAAAAAAAAAAGACCATTTTATCGCCTACATAACTTGAACATGCTAGGTACCAAAATACTTCAAAAAATAATTCCAGCACTACTTACAAGCATTAGAATTGGGGAACTCCTCTCTCTCTAGCTCACGCAGATGGCGATTGGCCATTAGAATCCCGTGCGGTCGTGAAACACGACCACTCACTATACTAGTGGTGTGCTTGAGCACAAATGGCGAGCGAGCCTTAAACTACACTATTGTTAAATTTGATTTTAACAACTAACACTCAAGCTATTAAAATAAAGTCGAGTTTTTAAATTACGTATGGGTAAAGGGGTTTCAATCCGCAACAGTTTGAATTGAAAAAGAAGCAACAAAATCAAATCACGTTATTTAAAATTTTCTTTGTGATATTCTTAATAGTAGTTGTAACACACAATACTTTCACACAACTGAACATACCTACGCAAGACTTACCTTCGTGTTCGTCTAGTGGACAATGCATTTTAAGTAAATACTGTTGAGTAGGCTTATAACTGTGACAAATAGTACATTAATTTACCACCGCCACTAACTCGAATAGAAATGGAGCTCCCATAAGATTTTGAGTTTTAACTGCACCCGCAAAACAATTCAAAGCCGTAAACAATTCAATTTCTAAGGTGATACGGGTAATGGTCGCTAAACCGGAGGATTCTGTTGAGTGAAGTTTGGGACGGGGTCGAACGCAAAAATACGGAGGGTCAAAGTACAAAATGACATACATACGTCCATAAATAAACAAACATCCCCGATTTTCGATTGTGTTACCCCTGTAAGTGTCTCGCTCGCTCGCCAACTATTCTCCGACGTGCACAATGAATGATTTTGTTGAGGGGCGGGGCAACTCGTGTAAAACCTTGCCGTCCCCTACCTATTGAGCTATTCAGTAGTATATATGTTGTAATCTCTATTACAATAATACTTTGAGTTCATATACAATCAATTAACTTCTTGTTACAGTTGTGTGAAACAAATTCGTCGATGATTACATAACTAGTGATGTGCTAGAGCACAAATGGCGAGCGAGCCTAAAGACTATACTATTTTTATATGAATGATTTTGACTTCTAACACTGAAGCTACTGAAAATAAGGTCCAGTTTTTAAATTTAGCATACAGGGTAAAAGGATTTCAGTGCCATAGTAACAACTCTCTGCAACTGCTTGGAAGGAAAAAACAACAACAAAACAATACACGTTATTTAAAAGTTTTCTTTGTGATATTCTTTAGCTAAGTAGTGGTTGTAACACACAATGCTTTGACACAACTGGACATGCACCTACACAGACTTACTTTCGCAGTAGTCTAGTGGACAATGTATTTTCAAGTAAATACTGTTGTGCACGGCTTATAACCATGACAAAGAGCGCATTGACTTACCACCGCCACTAACTCGAATAGAAATGGAAGTCCCTTAAGTTTTCAAGTTTGAACTGCACCCGAAAAGAATTCAAAACTGTAAACAATTCAATTTCTAGGGTGATACGGGTACTGATCGATAAACCAGAGGATTCTGTTTAGTGCAATTTGGGACGGGGTCGAACGCTGAGCGAACACAAAAATACGGAGGGTCAAAGTACAAAATGACATACATACGTCCATATATATAAATAAACAAACATCCCGATTTTCAATTGTGTTACCCCCTGTAATGTCTCGCTCGCTACGCTCGCTCGCCAACTAGTGGTGTGCTTGAGCACAAATGGCTGATAGTTAGGTAACATAAAATGTTACTATTTTTAGCTTATGCAAACACTGTAATAGCAGTTATGACATTTGATTTCAGCAAACAAATACAAAATCACTTACCGATTAATGGTAACTTTTGTGGTATCAAACATCAACCATTCTGATAATCTAATCACCAGTAACTCTTGAACAAGCTCTCAGCTACGATAAAAAATAAACCAGTGTTATTATTTGTAATTTTAGCCAACAAATATGGAATTACTACTTACCTCAATTTCCTGAGTATTGATAACTTCTGTAGTAGTATCAAATTGAAGTTACTTTGACCATCTGAATTACCTTGAATTCTTGACAAGCTCTCACCTACAAAAACAAAAGACAATCAATTTTAGCACACAAATACAAAATTACTTTCTTACCTCATTTTCTTGAGCAGTGGTAACTTTTGTAGTACTAAATTTGAGCCAATCTGACTATTTGAATTTACCAGACACTGTTGACAACAAGCTCTTAGCTACAAAAAAAGAAAGGCCAGAGTTAATTTTGCATATTTAGCTAACAAATATGGAATTACGTACTTACCTCAGCTTCCCTCGAGAAGTAGTAGCTTCCTTAGCATTAATACTACGGCATTCTGACTACCAACGGCTCTTGACAACCAACAACCGGCACTCCGTATCCCGGCGAAGTTTTGAAATTGAGTCTGGAAAAGGGTCTTGAATGCCATAGTAACCGGTCGAATAAAATTTTTGTTTCTTGAAAAGCAAGTATTTTCGCAGGAATTTTCTCACACTTTGGAGCTTAAGTATAAAGTAAGGCTTGCTTAATGCTGTAGTTTCAGAATAAACTGGGGTCAAGCCTAAAAAGCCGTGTTTTTAGTTCCCCGCTCGCGCGTTTAAAGGGCATACGTACCATCCCACATACATACATATACATACTAGTGGTGTGCTTGAGCACAAATGGCGAGCGAGCCTTAAACCACACTATTGTTAAATGATTGATTTTAACAACTAACACTCAAGCTACTAAAATAAAGTCGAGTTTTTTATTTAAGTATATGCGGTAAAGGGGTTTCAATGCCATAGTAATCGCTCCCCGCAACTGTTTGAATTGAAAAAGAAGCAACAAAATCGAGTCACGTTATTTAAAATGTTCTTTGTGATATTCTTAATAGTAGTTGTAACGCACAATATTTTCACACAATTGAACATACCTACGCAAGACTTACCTTCGTGGTTCGTCTAGTGGACAATGAATTTTCAAGTAAATGCTGTTGAGTAGGGCTTATAACTGTGACAAATAGCGTACTAACTTGCCACCGCCACTAACTCGAATAGAAATGGAGCTCCCATAAGTTTTTGCGTTTTAACTGCACCCGCAAAAGAATTCAAAGCGGTAAACAATTCAATTTCTAAGGTGATACGGGTAATGGTCGCTAAACCAGAGGATTCTGTTTAGTGAAGTTTGGGACGGGGTCGAACGCCGAGCGAACACAAAAATACGAAGGGTCAAAGTACAAAATGACATACATACGTCCAAACATATATATAAATAAACAAACATCCCCGATTTTCGATTGTGTTACCCCTGTAAGTGTCTCGCTCGCTACGCTCGCTCGCCAAATACATTGTCACAGACTGCACAAATGTAGCCACTGTCTGTCTCATCTAGGCAATAAACGTGACTCCATACACTACAGTCTTCATTGCTGCATTGAATCCATTCATAAGTTTGAATATCATCTTTGTACAGCCCAAAACATACAGAACAAGTATCTTCATCAGACTCCCTATTGGTCTCCAACATTCTCTTTCTTTTAGGATATGTCTTCCCAGATCCTGAGAACTCTCCTGGTAGCTTCCTATTCACAGATGACGAAGGCAACACAAACGCAACAGGATTGTTGTTCCCCTTTGTCTTTTTCTGCTTTTTAGCTTTTTTCTTTGCTATCGCTTCTTTCTTGGCTTCCCTTTCAGCCAACTTTCTTTTCTTTTCTTCTTCTCGAGTCACCCTTTTTTCCTCGCGTTCTCTCTTTCGTCTAGCCTTTTCTTCTTCCTCGTCTTTTTTCTTCTGTTCTTTTTCCCGCAAAAGCCGACGGGACTCTGCACTGGTTAAGACACGAGCACACTTGTTGGATGCTTTTAATCTTGTTTTCCTGATAGGAGTTGGGTATACAAGGAATTCAGTAACCGGTGAAGTCTGAGGAGTATTAGAGGCCGACACAACTACAGGCGGAGACTGAGGAGTATTAGAAGCAGATGCAGCATGGCAAGATTCACAAGAACTTTGACTTGAAACTGAAAGGTGACTAATCAAACATTCCTGTGAAGGCAGTTGGTCAATTGTGCCACTAGCACTGGGAATCGGAGTTTTCAGGATGCCATCTAAAAAAAAAAACATTATCTCTTTAAAAAACTAATCAACAAAGCCAGTACCTCAAACATAATAACCATGAGCACACCAGGCTCTAGATGTGGGAGGGGGAGAAGAGTAGTGTGGCGTAGCCAGACCCGCTACGCGGGGAAAGGGTCTGGGGACATGCCTATACCAAATTTGTTCTGATGCACATATGATGCAGCGGTCAATTACCGGTTGGGAATAATCGTGAGTGTTCAAACTCTACCGCAAATTGAATTCCTACGCATTTACAATTTGGTATAGGTATGTCCCCAGACCCTTTCCCCGTGTAACGGTTGGGTAAAGGGTCTGGCTATGCCAGACTAGGAGAAGCGTCAAGTGGGTAGTATACAGTGTTGCTATAAAGGAATTCTGGCACTGGGTCACTTGTTGGACCAATCCATAATATTGTAACTCAAATTTCATTGGACTTAATAACAACAACAACAACAACACCACTAATAATTGCTTTAATAGTATCACAAAGGGATTTTAATTCTAAACAAAGCACTGCAAACTGTACCAACATATTTTAGATTTGCATCGAAGAATCCTTAACAGTAACTAACCATACAAATCGTTATACACTTACGGGGAGCTTGAGGGGATCTTAGAGAAGACTCTGCAAGCATGATCCGACTGGAACGACTTGGAGTAACAGCGCTTGTTACGCTTACCATGTCACCTAAGTGTAAAATACCTTCATTAAAACAACAAAATACTCAGTAGCTCGCAATATATCCAGTGGTAGATTCATAGGGGTTAGTTGCAGTAAAACCCCCTTTGAACGCAGCAATTAAGATTTAAGGGGGATCCCCCTAGTACTCATTGCTCCTCCTACAAACTCAAAAACACTATTCCGCCCCTCCTAGCTTCGTTTTCTATGTGCAGCCCTAGTCATGATATATGTTCCCAATATCTTCTAAACAGGAACTTCTGGAGCATTATAGATTAAGAAAACACATACGAGCAACAAGTAACTAGCTACAATTACAAATAAAAAACAAAGTTATGCGACTCTAATACACAGGTTACCAAATTTCATTTTAAAATTCAAAATCTGCCACTAATGACATGTAAGTGCATGTGTGTACTTTGTGTGTGCATTTATGGATGCACATTTGTGTGTGTGTACACATGCATGCACATCTATCCACGATTCAAAGTTTGGAGCAATAAATAAACAATACAAATAGCTATACTTACGAGATCCAGCATCTGACACATATGGTGCAGACTGAGGTTGAGGGGATCTTGGAGAAGACTCTGCAAGCATGCTCCTACTGGAACGACTTGGAGTGACAGCACTTGTTACGCTTACCACGTCACCTAAATGTGAAACACCTTCTTTTAATTACAATATTAAAATGACTAATACTCAGTATCTTCAAATAGATCAACACTTGAGCATTTGTGTGCATATGTATCATCAACAAGGTTTGACAAAAAATACAAGAATTTGCTATACTTACGAGATCCAGTGTCTGACTCATATGATACAGACGGAGCTTGAGGGGATCTTGGAGAAGACTCTGCAAGCATGCTCCTACTGGAACGACTTGGAGGACAGCACTTGTTACGCTTAACACGTCACCTAAATGTGAAACACCTTCTTAATTACAATATTAAAATGACTAATACTCAGTATCTTCAAATAGATCAACACTTGAGCATTTGTGTGCATATGTATCATCAACAAGGTTTGACAAAAAATACAAGAATTCGCTATACTTACGAGATCCAGTGTCTGACTCATATGATACAGACGGAGCTTGAGGGGATCTTGGAGAAGACTCTGCAAGCATGCTCCTACTGGAACGACTTGGAGTGACAGCACTTGTTACGCTTAACACGTCACCTAAATGTGAAACACCTTCTTAATTACAATATTAAAATGACTAATACTCAGTATCTTCAAATAGATCAACACTTGAGCATTTGTGTGCATATGTATCATCAACAAGGTTTGACAAAAAATACAAGAATTTGCTATACTTACGAGATCCAGTGTCTGACTCATATGATACAGACTGAGCTTCAGGGATACACAGAGACTTGCTGCTCAAGGAAGACTTGCTAGTTGGGTTATAACAATGTGAATTTTCCAAAATTGATGGACTCATTGACTGTTGTGGAGACACATAGGAGAATGAAGCTGCAAGTGAAGGAGCAGGAGCACAATCAGGATGATAGAGCTGAAGCCATGCGACATACTCACTATCTTCAAACACATTGAAACCATTTTCCAGCCGGGTTTGAAATAATTTGATACTTTCCGGTGCAAAAACCGGGACTGATTCTATGTCACCATTAGCATGGTCATTAGTTTGTGAACTCTCCTTCTCAGCATCACCAGAAAAACCAGTAGGAATTCCATCCTCATCAAGAACTTCATCCTCATCATCTGTCTCTTTCTCTGCAGTTACAATATCATCAGAAGTTCCATCAGGAATTTCCTCACCATCTGAATGAAATACTTCAGATGTTGGCAATTTTTTGAGAAGTGCATCACGACTAAACGGATAGATTCCAGTGTTGCGAAAGCCCATGGTAATGTTGCTAATAGACATTCCTTTTGACCAGGCACCAGAAAATAATTGTGAAAATTGAAACTTTGACAATACTCTACCTGGATTTTTGAACATGTATTTTCGACAGGCTTCTGACCAATAGGCTTTAAGCGGCCCAAAACAACTGGTGTCCAATGGCTGGCTATCAGCTGTAGTGTGAGGCGGTAGGCAGAATATCACAACATCATTATCTTTGGCACTTTGAATGAGATCTAATGTATAGTGCGAAGAATGACCGTCAAGCATTAGCAATAATGGGCGACTAGTAACCGCATGTTGCAAAAAATGATTAGAAAACCAAGTAGCAAACAATTCTTGATCCATCCATCCCGAATCCGACATTCCGTAGAGAGTTCCAGGGACTTCACCCTTACTTAACTCATGGTTGAACCTTTTACCCGAGAAAACTACCATAGGGGGAATTGCTTGACCAGCTGCATTACAGCAACCTAGAATTGTTATCTGTGTTTTATTACCAGAGCTAATCTGCCGAACCTTCTTTGTTCCTTTGGCTGACACTATACGGGGTGGCTTGTGTTCCAAGGGCATACCCGATTCGTCACAGTTGTATATTTGGGATGGTTTGTCCTTCAAATTATATTTATCCAGAGTCTCCTGAAGTAAGTCAAAGTAATTTTTAAAGACCTCACGACTTGTCATTTATTCCCGGGCCGTAGAAAATGAATCTCCTTTGCGTAAACTAATTTCAGGCCATCGCTCACGAAAACGACACCACCAACCTTGAGAGATATGGTGATCTCCAAGCAGCCTTCCTTTTTTCTTCATAACAGCCTCAACAATCCTCAAAACTTCAGCTCTAGTTTTGCAATAGCCCATCTTGGAGCAGTTCACAAGAAAGTCAACCAGCTCTTTTTCCTCCTCTCTAGTGAGGTAGGGCCCATTTTGGTGCCGTGTATAACTCTTCCCGATAACCTATCCATTAACGTCGTACGAGGGACCCCATGCGCTATGGCAGCCATGTTGATCACTGCCGCCATAGCCTGCAACATCGAGTGGTTAGACCAAGACAATCTCTTCTTCTTTATTCTTCCCTTAGGCCATCGCTGGGTGTGGTCATCGCAGATATTAATTCATTAGGTAGAGATCGCCGCAAAGGTGATATATAATTCGGTAGAGGTCGACACCAAGTGCGGAATATATGGTAGAGGTCGATACAGCTGTGGTTCACAATGTGGGAATGGTTGCCGCCACTCACTATAACTACACAGAGTATTTGGTAATGGTCGTCAACCGGCGCGTTGATAAAGTATATGGTACGAGGTCGACACAAAGTGTGGTCGACTTTAAATTTGGTGAAGTCGACGTTAGGTACCGGTCGACAATCGAGGGCTTACGCTACATGTGATAAAATAAAACATGTTATTAAACTTTATATCATTTATCTATAAACTTCCATATAAATTTTATGTAATTTCAATTTAAATTGTTGTATAATACACTTTATTCTGTAATTATATCTCTAGTGATATGCAATCTATTGCATGATCAGCTATTCTAAATGCAATGCTCCAATAGCTACATATCTTAATTTTCCTTTCTTTTTCATTGTTTGTTTGTTTGTTTTTAAAAAGACACATGGGAGCAATCTAAAGGACCCAGATAACAAAAAGGAGAATGATAATTATTTAGGAATATTGTGACAGTTAAACCCCTAGCTATGTGGTGGCACTTGAAATGACATTGGACCCAAGTTTGCAGGAGATGGTGCATTAATTGGAGGAGAGGATGGTGGAGTTAAAAGAACCACCGTGTCTTCTGCCATGTCACAGTTTTGCTGCTGCTGATGTTGTTGTTGATGCTTCATCCTCTCCAGGAACTGTGGGTAAGAATATCCTCCTTCTTTCACCAAAGTATCAAGAGTGGCAAAGTTTGCGGGGTTGTTGGCGTAGTCTAAGTGTTTTTTACTCTTCAGGTGCTACAAATAAGAATGGCACAAACAAAAGAGAGTCGAAATGTGAATAGCATAACACTGCAGTGAACCCAGAAAAAGAGTAGATGTCCAGTCAACTCCTCAAAGACAGACTTTTGTGCCACATTTTTAGCATTTAAATGTAAGTCATACAATGTGGACTTGTTAGTTACCATGGTAATCCCCTTCCTGCCATCATTTACTTTTCTTAAAAACATGAAAAAATTTCACAGTACACTAACATAGTCAAAGTAAAATCACATGAACATGTGCCCTAAGTTTGCTATCAATGCACGCATTTAAGATTTCTATCATTTATATTTAATTATCTGCATGTATAAAGTTCTTCAAACATGTCTGTACTGTGCACCAAACATGTCTGTACTGTGCACCAAACCTTACAATATTATCCCATCTAACTCACGAAATAAACTTCTGTTTTGTATCTCTCTTACCATCTTCAAGTCCTCATAACGCACTGAGCAGCATTCACAATAGCCCGGTCTTTTCTTGACCACTGCAGTGGTTGTGGTTCCTGCTGTTGGGGCAGACACTTCTCGTAGAGACACGGGAAGCTCCTGAGTTAATCGGGCACCTGTGGCTCGTGACGGCTGAGCCACGCGAGATCTGCCACTCCTTCTCGGAACATCGTATGGACAGGCATTAGCAGTCAGAGGTAGAGGCCAAGCTTCTGCCTCAAAGACCAGGGGACGATAGGCACCAGAGTTGTCCTCTAACTTCATGAATACTTGTTTTAATTTAGTCACTGTAAGAAAGTACCACAGTCTCTTACAAGGCAAAAGTGATAGTTCTCTTTAAATCAGTGGGAGTAACCACCATGAAATTATTTCAACTAAATGCTGTAATTTTAGGATCAGCCTAATAGCATACTGCATATAGGGGGAAGCTGGAAGTTTGGGGTTTGGAAGAGAAACTTCTCTCCTTCCCCCCCACTAGATAGAATCCATATAATATATATATATATATATATATATAATATACATAATATTAAAATTAAAGCTTATCAAGTGTAGCTAAGCTAGCTAGCTTGCTGTTGCTATAGTAGCATAACACTAGTTAAAATCTGTTCTTTTCACATACCTTTGTACTGTTTTCTGTCTTTGGCATTTTTGTTTTCCCTGGTTATTAGTAATGACTTGAACTTGCGAAGTTCCTTGAGAAGTTCCTCCAGAGAAATAACTCTTGTGCCAAACCTGCGAGCCACTTTCAAGAGATCAGCTTCATTACTTTTTGGTCCCTGTTTTTCCAGCTATGATGAAAAAACAAACAAAAAAAGCAAAAACAACAACAACAACAAAAAACAACAACAACAAACAAACAAACAAAAAAACTAACAGAATGCCTTTAGCAATGGTGGGAGGAAAATACACAAATTATATATAATATATTATATCAGATACAAAAATAAAGGAAAAAATAAACATAGATATCATACAAATAGTTCAATATTTCAGATGCAAGCATTAAAAATCACAGCTAGTAACAACTAGCTCTCTACAATGCAATAAATGAGGATATACATAGGAAACACATAACACTATTTAAACCACTAGCTATGTGACTTTCAATTTGGCTTGAGTGCTCGCAAGGATGGATATTTAGGCAGTGACATTATGCACATCAAAATGTGGAACTAAGTCCATGTATGCTATGCTTAGTGACATTTTGCAACTACTAGGTATAGCAAAAACCCTTTACCATATCACACCGAGGAAAGTGGATATGATATTACCCCCCATTCATAGCAACTGAACACATCAACTGTCAAACTAATATTACTAGTTTTGTTCACCATAAGTGTCCCATACTTTCTAACACGCAAGCTTACAGAAGCAGCCAGCATCTTCGCAGCTCTTGTTCCATATGCAACAGGGACTGACTTAGACCTATCTGAAGGAGAGGGGACTCCCAGCTGACCTCCAGTACCCAAACTCTTGCTGGAACTCTGGGAAGTGGTTGGTGTTGCCCCTCCTTTCCTCCCAGACAAAAAATTGTGCATGTAGGTTACTAAATACTTGACTCCACTGTGAAAGAATGTGTCTACTGTGGCTCCTCGCTGGACCAACTTTCTTTCAATGGTATCTGTGTGTTTATACCCAGGTAGATCCAAGAAAAACACCTTCCCTCTAAGTGGACGCTCTTCATCATACTTCGTTGGTGCGGGCTTTTTATTAGAAGGATGATGGCTACCTACTAACAAATGTCAAACAACTGTCCGCCATAGTTCGAAAACACTTCTTACCTTGAGCTACAGATTTTGACATCTTGATCAATGATAGGGTTAGGATTAAAGATGGACGACGTTATGTGCAGAACGGCTGACCCTCACCTTTGACCTCAGAGCGCAGGCCGATCAAAAGAACTTTGAACCTTAAGCACATGCGCACGCATGTGGCTGACTATCTCTGCTGCGCGGCTGACCATCTCTGCGGGGCTAACCGTCTCTGCGGGGCTGACCATCTCTGGGTGGCTGAACATTGTTGCGGGGCTGACCATTACTGCGGGGGCTGACCATTTGTGTGCCGACAGACCCACCCAAGCAGCACCTCAATCATGCTAGTACATTGGAAAAATAGCTGTAGGTACACATCAATATTTTGTAACTGTAGTTTTATAATTATAATACTTGTTCACACAACAATCAAAGGGTGTGGCTTCAATTTTGGGCGTGACTGCTTATTCTAAAAGTTGAAGTAAATGTTATACTGGTGACACATATTCTTAAGTCGACAGACCACAACTCCATAAAGTGAATGGAGCAAAGTACATGATTGTGTATGTATCTAGTAGCGACAGTGAGAGCAACATACAAGTACATTTCCTGCGTCCATGCATCTCACTCGCCTCCTCCTCCCTTCCCCCCTCCCCCACCCCAATTTGTTCATAGAAATGTTTCTCCAATGTGTTAGAGTAAATGGTAGCATTGTATTACTAGTTAATACAACTTAGTACGATCGACGTGATGACTCGAGGCAGCACTAAGAGGTCACTAACTGAAGAAACCTTGAGTACTATGTTAGTCAACTTTATTCTGAAAATGCAGTCTGCTTGTAAGCTAGTATAACATTCCCAATGCCATTGACAAAATACTAATGAACTATTCCATAAAAATAAAATACTGTAAATTTCCAGTATGAAGAAGCTCTTAAAGAGTTGGATTATGACAGTGTCAGTGATAAGTTTAGTTGTCCTCAATGTTCCAGTAGATTTTCCTTCAAACAAGGATTGAATCGTTATTGGAAACGTATCCATGGCAATTCCTTGGACACTCTTGCATCTCAAACCTGTAACAAAGAAGGGAAAGTAATTACATGTTACCAAAGGTCCAGTGCTCCTTTCAGGAACACAATGCTGTTTTCACTACAGTACAGTACAGCACTTGATGTTACACTGCTCATCTCTACTTGATAAAGGTCTCAATAATAACCATTAAATAGGAATGCTTAATTAGAAAACTAAATATACATTATGAATGTAAGAAGGAAAAAAAAAAGCAAGAAAGTACCTCTTACTAACATGAGCGAAAGAGGAGACCACAGTGGCACTTTATATACTACACACATGTACATGTGTAAGTGTATACAATATATGAGTTTGTACATGAGGAAACAGGTGTGACGAGCCCCACAACAAAAACTTTAATTTGTACAGACATAGCAGCAAAAGCTCTACAATTTACTCAAGGGATGATACAATAATTTGTAATAATTGAAACTATCATTTCTCAATGATTTTACATGCCACAGTTGTTCATGTATGTGCATGTGATACAGAGAGTACCAGTACTTATGATTGCAACATTGTGCTCATATCTATCAGGATCCTGTACAAATGGCATCAAAATGTTGGATGGCTTCACTAATCTTTGCTCTAATTACAAAAATGGGGTGTTGCTTGCCAGTCAGAAAGTATTCAGATGGACTCCTTTTGTTACAAACAATGCAAAAGTAGTAAATTTAAGCAATGCAACAGTGGTGTAGGAAGATGATTTGGTATGGGTGGGCTCTAAGTAGTCTCGCGGGAAAAGGGTCTGGTAGACTGACATTGAGCAGTTTGTTCTTGCTTAGTCAGCAAGTGGTTAACTGTGGTTCAATTAGTGTGGGTGTAAATCGTTAAATATTTTCAGGCGCGTGAATTGGGAAGGGGGGGAGCTGGGCCATTTTAACCAAAAAATATATAACAATTATAAGGGCGGGGTAAATAAAACAATTAAGTGGCATATATAATACAAGTATAGAGTATTGAAACAAGATTGTTATAATAAGATAAATAAACTGAGGTGGAACACATCACTGATGATGAAGAATCCGCGAACATTCTCACTAGAGAGATTCAAAGAGAAGATTGCAATCCTATCTGATATACAATACACAAGGTGTTGTGGATCCTTCTAAAGATCAATGCTTACTTGCAATACAAACTAAATCCCAACTACAAACGTATCAGCAATACTTACACACAGTGGTCTGTATTGAATTTACATTCAAAATAACTAAAATTTATATATGATTTTAAATGAATAACGCTGGTGATTGATGAATACGAAGAACATAAGTTAATATTAACACACGAAATCGTTACTATTATTATTAGCCCTCAGTGTGCATGTACAAGAGGGACTATCCAGCAAGTTGAGGACTTGATCCCAGCGTAGTCTATTGACACGCACTACACCAAGCAGAAATAGAGTAACTGCAGTGAAGACCCACTAGCGGGTATGGTAGCGTCAGAGTTCCAGTAAGAACAGTCAATGACAGTGTTCTGGGTGATAAATATAAACAAAAAATGGAACATCGACAATGCACGACGATCGACGGTACACGAAAATAAGAACAAATAAGCATGCATGAATACTAATGATGAAATAAAATGTAATGTTATAGTTGTTCTGGAAGTCAGAGAAAACATGAAAGTTTGAGAAAACATGAAGCTGTTGGCTTCACATAGGGTACTAACTGTTGTGGAAAAGGTCCCCCTATCGTCACGTCGTAATCATGTGAGCAAATAATTTCTTGCAGTTTGAGATAATCCTGAGAATTTAACAGAGAGCGAAAAAAAGATAGATTGTAAAATATTCCACTAAATTTTTCTAAGCAGTACAAAACATCAGAACCATCTTTACATAAGTACTTTGAAGAATACTACATATGTTACACTTGTAATACATGTAACTAAACTATTGGTCGCTCAATGTAATACACGTACATTACATGTTATTTCACAAAAATGGGCAATGTGCTACAGGAAGATTGGCCTTTCTGATATAGATACAAGACATGTTTGCAGTAACATTTTTAACACATGGTGGAATTCTAATATTAAATTAATTTGCTTCCATCAGCTCAAAGAATATACAGGCAGCGCTGAGAATACATAGGCGGTGAGCCAGAGAATACATAGGCAGTGAGCCTGAATGAGCCTGAGAATACTAGGCAGCAAGCCTGAGAATACTAGCCAGTGAGCCTGAGAATACCTAGCCAGTGAGCCTGAGAATGAATACATAGGCAGTGAGCCTGAGAATACCTAGCCAGTGAGCCTGAATACATAGGCAGTGAGCCTGAGAATACATAGGCAGTGAGCCTGAGAATACATAGGCAGTGAGCCTGAGAATACATAGGCAGTGAGCCTGAGAATACATAGGCGGTGAGCCACAGAATACATAGGCAGTGAGCCTGAATAAGCCTGAGAATACTAGGCAGTGAGCCTGAGAATACTAGGCAGTGAGCCTGAGAATACCTAGCCAGTGAGCCTGAGAATGAATACATAGGCAGTGAGCCTGAGAATACCTAGCCAGTGAGCCTGAATACATAGGCAGTGAGCCTGAGAATAGATAGGCAGTGAGCCTGAGAATACATAGGCAGTGAGCCTGAGAATACATAGGCAGTAAGCCTGAGAATACATAGGCGGTGAGCCTGAGAATACATAGACAGTGAGCCTGAATGAGCCTGAGAATACTAGGCAGTGAGCCTGAGAATACTAGGCAGTGAGCCAGAGAATACCTAGCCAGTGAGCCTGAGAATGAATACATAGGCAGTGAGCCTGAGAATACCTAGCCAGTGAGCCTGAATACATAGGCAGTGAGCCTGAGAATACATAGGCAGTGAGCCTGAGAATACATAGGCAGTGAGCCTGAGAATACATAGGCAGTGAGCCTGAGAATACATAGGCAGTGAGCCTGAAAATACATAGGCAGTGAGCCTGAGAATACTAGGCGGTGAGCCTGAGAATACTAGGCGGTGAGCCTGAGAATACTAGGCAGTGAGCCTGAGAATACTAGGCAGTGAGCCTGAGAATACTAGGCAGTGAGCCTGAGAATACTAGGCAGTGAGCCTGAGAATGAATACATAGGCAGTGAGCCTGAGAATACATAGGCAGTGAGCCTGAGAATACATAGGCAGTGAGCCTGAGAATACTAGGCAATGAGCCTGAGAATACTAGGCAGTGAGCCTGAGAATACTAGGCAGTGAGCCTGAGAATGAATACATAGGCAGTGAGCCTGAGAATACATAGGCAATGAGCCTGAGAATACATAGGCAGTGAGCCTGAGAATACCTAGCCAGTGAGCCTGAGAATGAATACATAGGCAGTGAGCCTGAGAATACCTAGAGTGAGCCTGACCTAGCCAGTGAGCTTGAGAATGCATAGATGGTGAGCCTGAGAATACATAGGCAGTGAGCCTGAGAATACATAGGCAGTGAGCCTGAGAATACATAAACAGTGAGCTGAGAATACTAGGCAATGAGCCTGAGAATACTAGGCAGTGAGCCTGAGCCTGAGAATACTAGGCAGTGAGCCTGAGAATACTAGGCAGTGAGCCTGAGAATACATAGGCAGTGAGCCTGAGAATACATAGGCAATGAGCCTGAGAATACATAGGCAGGTGAGCCTGAGAGAATACATAGGCAGTGAGCCTGAGAATACTAGGCAATGAGGCCTGAGAATACTAGGCAGTGAGCAGTGAGCCTGAGAATACTAGGCAGTGAGCCTGAGAATGAATACATAGGCAGTGAGCCTGAGAATACATAGGCAGTGAGCCTGAGAATACATAGATGGTGAGCCTGAGAATACATAGATGGTGAGCCTGAGAATACAAGGCAGTGAGCCTGAGAATACATAGGCAGTGAGCCTGAGAATAGATAGGCAGTGAGCCTGAGAATACATAGATGGTGAGCCTGAGACTACATAGGCGGTGAGCCTGAGAATAGATAGGCAGTGAACCTGAGAATACATAGGCAGTGAGCCTGAGAATATTAGGCAGTGAGCCAGAGAATACATAGGCAATGAGCCTCAGAATACATAGGCGGTGAGCCAGAGAATACATAGGCAGTGAGCCTGAGAATACTAGGCAATGAGCCTGAGAATACTAGGCAGTGAGCCTGAGAATACTAGGCAGTGAGCCTGAGAATGAATACATAGGCAATGAGCCTGAGAATACATAGGCAATGAGCCTGAGAATACTAGGCAGTGAGCCTGAGAATACTAGGCAGTGAGCCTGAGAATGAATACATAGGCAGTGAGCCTGAGAATACTAGGCAATGAGCCTGAGAATACTAGGCAGTGAGCCTGAGAATACTAGGCAGTGAGCCTGAGAATGAATACATAGGCAGTGAGCCTGAGAATACATAGGCAGTGAGCCTGAGAATACATAGATGGTGAGCCTGAGAATACATAGATGGTGAGCCTGAGAATACAAGGCAGTGAGCCTGAGAATACATAGGCAGTGAGCCTGAGAATAGATAGGCAGTGAGCCTGAGAATACATAGATGGTGAGCCTGAGACTACATAGGCGGTGAGCCTGAGAATAGATAGGCAGTGAACCTGAGAATACATAGGCAGTGAGCCTGAGAATACATAGGCAGTGAGCCTGAGAATACTAGGCAATGAGCCTGAGAATACTAGGCAGTGAGCCAGAGAATACATAGGCAATGAGCCTGAGAATACATAGGCGGTGAGCCAGAGAATACATAGGCAGTGAGCCTGAGAATACTAGGCAATGAGCCTGAGAATACTAGGCAGTGAGCCTGAGAATACTAGGCAGTGAGCCTGAGAATGAATACATAGGCAATGAGCCTGAGAATACATAGGCAATGAGCCTGAGAATACTAGGCAGTGAGCCTGAGAATACTAGGCAGTGAGCCTGAGAATGAATACATAGGCAGTGAGCCTGAGAATACATAGGCAGTGAGCCTGAGAATACATAGATGGTGAGTCTAAGAATACATAGGCAGTGAGCCTGAGAATAGATAGGCAGTGAGCCTGAGAATACATAGATGGTGAGCCTGAGACTACATAGGTGGTGAGCCTGAGAATAGATAGGCAGTGAACCTGAGAATACATAGATGGTGAGCCTGAGACTACGTAGGCAGTGAGCCTGAGAATACATAGGCGGTGAGCCTGAGAATACATAGATGGTGAGCCTGAGAATAGATAGGCAGTGAGCCTGAGAATACATAGGCAGTGAACCTGAGAATACATAGGCAGTGAGCCTGAGAATACATAGGCGGTGAGCCTGAGAATACATAGGCGGTGAGCCTGAGAATAGATAGGCAGTGAGCCTGAGAATACATAGGCAGTGAGCCTGAGAATAGATAGGCAGTGAACCTGAGAATACATAGGCGGTGAGCCTGAGAATACATAGGCAGTGAGCCTGAGAATACATAGGCGGTGAGCCTGAGAATACATAGGCAGTGAGCCTGAGAATACATAGGCAATGAGCCTGAGAATACATAGGCGGTGAGCCTGAGAATACATAGGCGGTGAGCCTGAGAATACATAGGCGGTGAGCCTGAGAATACATAGGCGGTGAACCTGAGAATACATAGGCAATGAGCCTGAGAATACATAGGCGGTGAGCCTGAGAATACATAGGCGGTGAACCTGAGAATACATAGGCAATGAGCCTGAGAATACATAGGCGGTGAACCTGAGAATACATAGGCAATGAGCCTGAGAATACATAGGCGGTGAGCCTGAGAATACATAGGCGGTGAGCCTGAGAATACATAGGCAGTGAGCCTGAGAATACATAGGCGGTGAGCCTGAGAATACATAGGCAGTGAGCCTGAGAATACATAGGCGGTGAGCCTGAGAATACATAGGCAGTGAGCCTGAGAATACATAGGCGGTGAGCCTGAGAATACATAGGTAGTGAGCCTGAGAATACATAGGTAGTGAGCCTGAGAATACATAGGCTGAGTGAGAATACATAGGTAGTGAGCCTGAGAATACCTAAGGAGCAAGCTTAAGAAAACATAGGCAGCAAGCCTGATAGTGTATGCAAGAATAGATAGGCCCTGGGCGTCAGTGCAAGATTAGGTAGGCAAGTCTGATAGTGCAAGATTGGATGGCAGTGAGTCTGAGAGTGCACAGATAGAGTATGACGATGTGTAACTAGATAGGCAGCAAGTCTGAGTGTGAGGATGGGTAAGAACAAGAACAATACTCAAGCATGATAATACACCAGTGGTGAGTCTGGCTGTGGCAAGGCAGCACACGAGTGCGAGATAGGCGGCGAACCTGATAGTTGGAACTAGATATCCGGGTGTGGGACTAGATAGGTGGCTAGTTTGAGTACGAGAATACATAGGCAGTGAGCCCGAGAGTGCACGAATACATTGGTGAGCTAGAGAGCAAGAATGCCTTAATAGCATTGGGTGTGAAAACAGATAGACAGTAACTTGAGTGTGAGAATAGATAGAGAGTGAGCCTGATAGTGTGAGAATAGATGGCAGTGAGTCAGATAGTGTGAGAATAGGTAGGCGGTGAGTCTGCTGGTGTGAGAATAGACAGGCAGCAAGCCTGAGTGAGAGTGAGAATAGACAGGCAGCGAGCCTGAGTGAGAGTGAGAATAGATAGAGTGAAGGGCAGCGTCCCCTGCATAAACACTTTCAAAGGGCCCCAGACAGACCACCACACCTTTATTTGGTGGAAATCTAACTACATATATGTACTAGAACCGCCTACCCATGCTCTATATAATGCCACACTGGCAATAGTGTAGTGTGGCTTATGAGTCCCAAGACACAGCACTACAGTTCATTCTCTAATCTCTCTCATTATGTAACCCCTATTTGCTCCGCCTCCCTTCTCATATAACACTCTCATGTCAGCATAAATAATATCAATTACAGCATGCAACCTGACTGATTCAGGAGTTTCCAAGCTTTCGAGAATACTGATCACTTTGACAGAGCCAATCTTGGCAATACGGCCATTACTAAATACTGCACATAGTTACTAACATGCAATGGACAATGATGATCATAAATTTTTGCATGAAGGTTCGAATAAGAAGAGTGGGAGCCGGCAATGCACCCCACACCTGTAACGAAGGTCTACGCCTGATCATAACAAGGGTTGGCAGCATGATTTCGTGATTTAGAGATTGCAACTGTTGGGTAGAGTAACAGCATTAGAACAGAGTCCAACTCTTAACATAACTGTACTAGTTAAGCAAGGCAAATGGACCGGCAGCATGCCCATGTATTATCAAGCCATAGAACTCCTATTTTCAGCTGAGTGCATCAATGAAGGCCATCCACCACTGATTGATAATTTAGATCCCATTAATCCAACCTGACCTACAGAAAGCTAATTACATAGAGTACAGTAGTGTATATCTCCAGCCCCATACTATTTAAATAATACCACCACTGATGAGCAGCCATCCTTAGAGAGCTAATAGTTCCGGGTGAACCAGCCATTCTGGCAAGGAAGTAACCGGTAGCTACTAGGCTTAGGCTACAAGCACTGAGAACAGTGGCTATCAGGACTAATATACTTGTGCCCGGGTGCCATTGCTCCACATGTGATACACCACATGTGACCACTTAGCTGCATGGTTGCAGTATTTGCAGGTCCTCTGCCGACCTTTACCTGGGCTCGGGTGATGTGATGGTGGGCTTAATTAGTGTGGGTAAAACCACTAAGATAATAGCACATTGTTCTCGTTCTAACAGCCAATAATTATTTCAGCTGAGAATGACTGTATAACCACTAAGATATTTCATGGCACATGAATTATTCAACTCAGTCAGCCATATAGAAATACAACACACACAAAAAGTTAGAGCAGTCTTACATCACAGGATATACCACCTTATTATGTCATCTATTGTTTGTGGTCTTCCCAATTAGTGAGGGGAACTGAACAAACTACTTAATGTCAGCCTACCCGCCGCATAGCAGTAGGTAAAGGGTCCAATAAAGCGAGATTTAATATGACGTGATCAAAACAGATCCTAAAGCCTGTCAGGAATAAATAATGTGCTTATAAACTACAAGCCAGAGACACAGATGGATAAAATTTGAAAAATTGTTCAGATGAGCCCACACTTGACTGCCATTGCAGGGCTCCTCTAAAAGGTTCTAAAAGAACTAAAACGTTCCGCAGACTGGAATATTTTTAGAGATGTTCCAACTGAGGGAAACCAAGCATTTTACTTGGTACAGCTACAGCTGGTAATTTAGTGATATGAAACTCATAACAACTAAATGACAAAACTGACTAACAGAACAGAACTTGTTATCGTACATATAGACTCATTGCAATGTAGAATACATGGAGGCATGGCCTCCTAACTAGAACTGAACTAGACACAGCTGATGCCAATGCCACTGAAGGTCATAGATTACACAAAATAAAGTTAGCTGAAATAATAGACATCTTCCAACAGAACAGCCACAGGATCATGTGTTAATGTTACTGCATTAGTCACTCCTTGACTGCAATAGTGTTCACCAGGAATTAAATCGGCAATTTTTGGGAGGCACAAATTCACTTAGGGGGAAATCACAGGTTATATTGCATAAGATCAGCCTTCAGAAACTTGCCAGAGTACGGACTAGCATTCAGAACACTAAGATTATCAACATCTTGCGATAGTACTGGTCTCATATACAGTGACATCTGATTACATTACTTGACATCATACTTACATGTATATTTATTGACACAAACACACACACTTGTGTCCTAGGTGACCACAACAAGCTAGCCAGAGCCACTAATTGCTCTGAGTGTTGGTGATACCTTCTAGCATGTAGACCTATTGGAATCAATACTTCCTTATTACAAACACACTCTAGAGAACACTCACCTTGCCATCACTTCAGCAATGTCAGGTAACTCTATGATCAAATGTTGACACTTCTTGAGCCATCATTCACAGCTAGTCTAAGTCAGAGACATCGAAAGCAGCTTCACCCACTCCATCCCACTACAAGGAAAAGCAATAGAAAAACAAAACACACAGAAGTGAATAAATGCAATCATGAAGAATTCAACTTATACTCTGCAAGCTAATCCCGCCAAGAAATTGTTAGGAACAGTTTATCAAACTCTAGCTGAGAGGTATAGTCTCTTGAAAATATTCACTAACACGGCGGTTCTGGATCTCTAGATTGGAGTCAGTTGTAACACAACAAGAGGTAGAGGCATGCATGAACACATACTGTAGTATAATGCAGAAATAGAACGGTCAAGACAGTGTGGTAAAAAACCACAGCAACATTAATTTTAGAGGTTAGTGACAGGGAAGAAACGTCAGCTCTATATATTATAGAAGAAACATTCCTACACAGGAAATTAGTTGCACACACAGGCATACACTACTAATGAATGACAAGATTCAGTTTTGATCAATACTCATTCACTGATTAAAAATTTAGGTATCACAAGTTACGACCAAGGATGAAGTGATGGTAAAATAACTTAATTATAAATATTACATAAAGATTCATTATTACTACATAAAAATATACAGCTTCATACTAAAATATATTTATTTTTAATTTCTGTAGTATCTGTGGAATAATAGTTCAAATGTTTCGGCTCCATGTAGCCTTCATCAGTGACTTTTTAAAAGTGATAAAATAAAATACATTTCTCTTCCCATCATATTTTAATGTATAAAGTAAGGCTATAGAAAAAACCCAACTTTATACAGGTAAATAAAGTGGTTTCAACACAGAATAGTATGACATTCACTTCTAACATTCAAATAAACTGAATCAAACCTTCTCTTGCTTGCTGCTCTCACACTCCTAGCACTCTTCCTATCATTACAGATTCATCACCTCTTCCTACTAATACCTGTATTAGGTAGACATCTATTGCTACTGGACTTAGTACTGCTTGATTATACTGGCTTCCCTGAGGCTCCATCATTACTTTCTACAGTTCTAACCCTAAGGAAAATGGCTGCACAGGTAGCTAACTATCTGTCCTTACTTTCTTCTTCTCTAACATGGCTAAATTCGCCAGAAGCTTTTAATAGCCTCAAAGGTTGTAAAACAAGAAGCCGTAAACTCCTGATCGAATGGTACAAAAAATTGGTAAAGGTTACATAGCAAAAGAAAGTTTTAGCCATTGTCAGAATGAGCAGTCTTTTAGACGTCTTTTGATTACCGTATGCCACATATAGCTTTAATATTGTATTTTTTATGATTCTTTAAAGTGATCGACTTCCGTGGCTGCATTAATCCGGCCGCAATTGTTTTTGTTCCCCATTTAACTTCAATAAATCCACCTGATTGATATGAATTCTCACTTCAAATAAATGCTTCGCCCAGACATCTTGAGAACTAATGTGGAGTTGTTGGCCGCAGCTACTTATTACAAATTTATATATACATAGTGAATGCCTACTATAAAAGACATCAGCTGTGTTCAGATATCGATATAGAAGCCGTTGACTTCCATCCCATCATTCATACTTGATTATTAAAGTTCAAACCACTAGTCACACCTAAATGTTTTTATTAATCAAACATTTAGGCTGCTATTAAAAAACAACAACATTGAACTTTAATAATCAAGTATGCTTATGTATACCTAGTCAAACAAATATATCCAAGAAATCCCATCATATTGAACTGCTGCACACTAACCACTATCAATACGATAAATATATCTCTGGCCAACTCTTAGACACACTTCTGAGGATCTCATGACCCATACTGATTGTAGACAAGTTCAACACCCTATCATCCCTAACATCATTAGGGCTATTCCGGCTTGTCACCCAAGGGGGAGGTAAGTTAGACAATGTGAATGGGGGGGGGGCAATCGACATTAAAGTTAATCATGCAATACACCTTATAAGATGTAATTCTGTGTCAAGACTTAGATAAAAAATTTCCCCCCACTCTTTTTTTTTGTATTATTTATTTTTCCTACTTAGCCTTACACCTTAGCCACTGTCATCATGTATACCACTGTTAATTAAAAATTGCCAGTACACTAATGGGAAAAAACAACAACACAATCTCACTAAAGTACTAGGGAGGTGGGGGGGGGGGGGCATTTCATTAGTTACAGTGGCCGAGTGTTTACTGCCACTCCTGACGATGATATGGAACATGTATATGAAGAAAACCAAAATGAAACAGGTTTTGAGTTTGTTCTCTCAGACTATTCCTTGTCAGATGGTGTATTGTCACAACAATTTCTAAATCTAATAGTACGGCACGTAAATTGCCCATTCAAAAATGTGTGGGAAAATCACTCTTCAATTGAAGTCGCACAGAGAAAGTGAAATAGTGCGTAACTAAGTGAAATAGCACGTAACTAAGTGAAATAGCACGTAACTAAGTGAAATAGCACAGTAACTAAGTGGAAACTAAGTGAAATACCACAGTAGCTAAGTGAAATAATACGGATAAGTGTGCGTGCATGCAGTATTAACCTTGGAAATGTACAGTTGGAGAGATTCTAGTTGGAGACAATGTCATTCTGTACCACAGAAGCTCTACCCATATTAGACGGAAAATTTTCAACATTTTAAGAGGAGCCATAGGTTGAAACCGAAATTCCAGAGGAATCTAATCCTGAAATACAAAGATAGTGAGTGACTGATACAGTGTAGCTACAAGTGCAAATGATTAAAAAAGAAGAAGATGGCCTACTATTAGCGAGTGATAGCACGGGTAACCTGTACTTTTGGGATCAACAGCACTCGTAAAATAGTACTCAGCGAGTGCTATTTCAATTGCGTTTACGAGTGCTATTGATCCCTAATAGCACTGTTACCCGTGCTATTACTCATACTATAATAATATAAAATTGTATTCGATAACCCACACTTTCAGCAATGAATTGGCAGCAGAAATGATTAGTTCAGACAGTTACATGCTTTACAAGTTTGGCAGGGAGAGGTGTTTAAAGAAAACTTTGTCATGTCAAATAATTTGCAAAACTCCTAAATACAATTCATTAGCTATCTATTAAACACTACACATCACAGTATTTAGTACACTTACTTGTTGTCGCATAGCATAAGTGAATTCCTGCCGTAGCAGTCCTCTTCTCTTTATCATCACTCACAGGTAGCACAAATGCAGCCTAGCCCACGAGCAACCAACCTAACGAACCACCTCCTAATCAATCTTGCAGGTCACCAAGGACAACTTTCCACAAAGGTCGAAGGTGAGAGCTAGCAACAAGAGCGCGCGCAAAGACATCGCGTGAGGTCAAAGGTGAGGGTCAGCCGTTCTGCACATAACGTCTTTCATAGATACCGCGGCGTTATTACAACACGCAGAATCAGCGTAGCAGTCTGAGACCAATTCTCCAGGCAGACTACTGGGAACTGCGATACCCAATTCTACTCGAATCGAGGCATTTCAAAAAGCCCGCTCACTCGGATTTGGTTAAGTCGTCGAAATAAACATGGTAAAAGTCGTCGAATGACCTATTGACGGTGCACCCGCTTCAGGAATGTACCGCCGCACGTCTATGGAAAAAAAAAAGGAATGTAAACCGTAAAACTACCGGTTTACATTCCTATTTTCCAGCGGCAGAGCACAAATTATTGGACTCCACCCACATATCACTGCAGTTGATTAGATTTTTGTTGAAAAGTATGGCTCGACGCTCGTTTACTCTTGCTCCTCTGAAACTCACTAGGAGGTCAGCCTGTGGTTCTGTTAAAAGAGAAGATTTACACCAGGGTGCTAAGGTTGTGGAAGTTCCTATAAGTGTATACAGTGGTGACCATTCTGATGACCATCCAGCACCTATGTCTTCTCCACCTGCTACTACACCAATATACTCTGCTTTAGTGGATGAAGTGGAAGAGACAATGTATTCTATTGAAGCAAAGTCATCAGTGGCTGGCTGGGAGGCAGTAAGGGAGAGACTGCTATTTGGGGTCACTGAATCGTTGGGGATGCCTGTTGGCCAGATGTGTGTGCTGTGCAGGAAAAGTGATGCGGTTATTAGATGTCAGCAATGTGGACCTCAGTCATATTATTGTCTAGCATGTACTGATTCAGTACATTCACAGTGCAGTTTTTTACACACTACGGAACAGTGGACGGTATGTTTGCATGATTTGTCTTGTGTACTGTTGAAGTTTACACTAGAATTTGTTGTGTCATTGGAGAAAAAGCTGAATCCATTAATAATAGATACAATGTGTGCACTATGTAAGGTCCTTTCGCTTAATAGAGGGGTGAGGAGCCGTATCCCCTGTTTTCCCATGCTTTGTAAAAAAAAACATCTGTAGTACGTTAATAAGCTAGTCTTGCAAGCCAGACCATTTTCTGACCCTTCACTGCTATGCGTGTGAAGGATCTGGACAAGTGCATTGACCCGTTTTGTTCAATTCTTCTAGATTCTGAAAGAACATATAAAAATGTGTGTAACCTATAATGAGGGGTTGAGTAGCCAGACCCCATAACGAACCAGTTACGCGGGGAAGGGGTATGATGGCAATAGTACACTGTACAGTTCGAAAGGAATTTTATTCTTACCCGGATGTTCTGCGATAACAAATGGTTATACCATTAGCTGCGGTGAGTTAAATATATTCATGAACGAAATTGAACCGCAACTTATCCCATGAAATCTGAGGGGTAAGAACTGGTACTAAGCCCCTTTCCCTCATAGCGGTTTGGTAAGGGGTCTAGCTATGCAAAACTATGAGGGGGTGTGGTTTACATACAAGTTGGATGGGCTGCAATGCTTGCGCTCTTGATTTGTATGAGTAGTACTGCTTCACTCTTATGAATACTATACTTGTAGTATAGAATTGTAGCAGTATCAAGATTTGTAGTGGTCATTCTGCACTAACTAAGCTGGCTTCCCTGTTCAATGCTCGTTATTGCGTTATTTTGGTGATTACTTGAAAATTAAATTGCATCTTATTTAAACATGATTACATTCTACTGGAAGGAAAAAGGCACTTGTCTAGACACTTCCCCCCCCCTCACTTAGCGTAAAGAGTCTGGCTTACGAGACTATTGGTAAGCATGCAATCTCACTTGTCAATAGTACCATTTAAGCATACCATTAATAATACGGTATTTTCTTATATACATCACAAACTTATTACTATAGTAGGTTTGCATTGGGTTTGGATTATGGGTTGTGTCGTATTGGACTACTGAGCAGCTAGCTATGATGGAGTATTGGAAAATCCACCTTGTACTGTACCTCCTATCATAACTTCAGATAGAGTGTCTTATAATCACGTATTTTGATGGGCATTATTTAGAGTCCAGAATTGGCTCTTCACTAATTCGAATGGGTTAGTTTGAAGCCCATAGTGAGGATCAGCTTTTGTTCAGTCTCAAATAGTAAAATAGCAATATTATTACTTCTCTGATCACTATTTGACAAATGATGAATGTTTCAAAACCAAAACTATAATGTAGTGTGGGTGTGGTCCTTGATACCCATTGTTCTGTATGTGTGCATAATAGGGTGACCATTATATCCCAGTGTTGAAGCCTCACTCTATTGATGTGCATCCAACTCACTTGTGTTCAACAAAAAAAATCAATATCTCTCACTTGTGTGGATGAATTAGGTAATCTAGACAATTTTTTTAAATTCGTAATCATTTATTTTCTCATATAAAGAATAGTAGATCCTACTGATGGAGCTCATTATAACTCCAATATAACCGCTCAGTTTAGTCTTTTGTTTTAAAAAATTGTAAGCTGAATAAAACTTGCAACACCTTAGCAGTAGGTGTGTTGCATTATCTTGAGTTGTGCAATAATATCCCAATACACAGTTGACACTCGATTATCTGAATATTTTATTTTTGATTTGTTTTAGTTTTGGTGTTGGATATTACATATATATATTTATTGCAGCTTTGATATTTTTTCTTGAATATTTCCGCATCACGCAAGCGTTCTGTATTCTCCCGTATTGTACGCTTGTTATTGAACGCTCGAAGTAGTGCGCGTGGCAAGTAAAATCAATGAAAATTGTATTGTAACCGGTTGAGAAAAATTTCAAAGAAGTAATAAATCACTTATCACACTCGTCGTACAATATGGGAATGATATTTTACTCTCACGCCATATTTTCCCATATTGTACTCGAGACTCGTGCTATAAGTATTATATATATATATGTATATTTGTTTGATTGTTTGTTTTTGTTTTTTAGGTTCACAGCATTCCATTAATTTTGCTAGTTGTACCTGCGAACCTCTTCCAGTAACCCTTGCAAGAGCCCACTTATGGCCTGCTACTCCTCACTGTCCAAGACTTGTATTTACTTTTGGCCTATTAGACTGGGCTGAGGCACTGATGTTAGAAGCACAGGTGTCGCTGAATGATTTTTGCTGTTCCTTGGCATTTAGGTGCCGATTCAAATTGTTGAAGGTAAAGTGTACAGGATTTTGTTACAATTTATTTCAATAATAATATAAAAAGTGTTATTTTTTAATTCTTTTTTTAAACTCGTGCCTCAAGTAAGCCTGTTAGTAATGCAAGGATTTTTCAAAGACATTTCCCCCCTCCCCCTGAATGGTTTATCTCCCTAAAAATGTTTGTGTATGTATTATTTCCTTGTAGAAAGTTGATATTTATAAATCATTGATTGATGCTTTTGAAGAATACAGGTATGTATATGTGTTATATTAATATGTAAAATCAACAAATTAATTTTGTCGCTAGGTACTTAAAACATGAATTACGACACCTACGTTATCTCTCTAAAGACTTAGACTCTGGGAATGTCTGTCCAGCTTGTCCCACCCAAGGTAAGGGAAATGTGTTGTTGTTGTTTTTCCTGCTAAACACTTCATCCTGGCATAAACAAGTAAACAACAACTCAAGTTATCAACATTGGTGTGGTATTTACGGTGGAAGTGCTTCACTTATTTTGCTTGTGTGTGTGGCTTTATTTGATGCACATAATATCTAATAGCGACTTTTGATACTATATTGGATGTGTTTACTTCCTGGCAGTCTTCCTACTGCATCAGATCTGCCCAAGGAAGACTGTGAACTGTCTGACTTATTTGAGTAATTGAAGTTTGCTACTATACTATTATGCTTAGGCTGGTGGAAAAACTATATACGCATGTGATGCACTATTTGGATTGCCAAGACAAAAAGCAGCTGGTCACAGCCATCGTGAACCCCTACATGGTGACTTATGGTTTGGTGATCAGTTGGAAGTCGATGAATTTGTGGCTCAAAGTCGGCAAAATAAAAAAATTAAAAATGTAAGTTTGCTGCACTTTACATTATAAACATATAGTTTTGAGAGTATATTAATGTAGGAGTGCAGTAATTTTGTGGCTGGTAGTGCACTGCAAAGTAATAGCAGGTACAGGGCACTGGATGAGACTGCTGTTTTTGGATGTGCTTGTCGTCATGAATTTCCAGTGAAGTTTATTAATTTAAAGCATGGAGAAAGGTGAATTTAACGAACAACAATGCTATTAATATTTTATCTTTACACATGCTTTGCTCTTCTATAATCAGGCTTGCTTATGCAGTGTGGATGGTAGAGGAAGTCATTAAAGCTAATGAATCTACAAACAATGAGTTATATTTCATGTACGACATCGCATGCACCCTTCACAGTCACTTGTGCGTAAGTCATTGTAGCAGTAGTATTTCTTTCAAAGTGTATAATTTTGGACTCTCTACCTTACCAGCTATCACAGCGATCGGACGTTTTGGAGGATATTACTCTGTGTTTACCTATTTTTCACTCATTTGGCCACAAAGTGTCTTGTCAGGTGTGTGTATACATATAAGGTGTTTCATTTTTTATAGTTTATATACAATCTACTTCCCTCACATTTGGCAAGAAGAATTGTGTTGTGTGTGTGCGTGCATGTTATATTATATTTTATTGCAGCTTTGATATTTTTACTTGAATATTTCCGCATCACGCGAGCGTTCTGTATTCTCCCATATTGTACGGTTTATATTGTACGCTCGTTGTAGCGCGCGCGTAGCGAGTAAAATCAATGATAATTGTATTGTAACCGGTTGAGAAAAATTTCAAAGAAGCAATAAATCACTTATCACACTCGTCGTACAATATGGGAATGATATTTTACTCTCACGCCACATTTTCACTCGCCTTTGGCTCGTGAAAATATTTTGCGTGCTCGTAAAATATTTTCCCATATTGTACTCTGACTCGTGCTATAAGTATTATATATTGTTTGGGGTTCAAATAAATTAGAGTCTACTTTTTGTTTGTTTATTTGTTGTTTTTTTATATTTATCCTGTAGGTACAGTTTAGTCCTAGGCGATGTTCTGGTATTGGCCTCAGTGATGGTGAGACAATGGAACGTTTGTGGTCTTTCCTAAGGCGATTTAGTCACATGACCAAAGAAATGAGGCCTTCACACCGCATTGATGTGTTAGCACATGCCTTAGTATACTATGGTATCCTGACCAAGCAGAAGCTTGGTAAGTGTACAATGTAGTCTGAGTAGTCACATGTATGGACACTGTTTAAGTTAATTGGACAACACACTACATGTTTTCCATACAATTAATCATATAATTTATTGTGTGCCTATGTGGCCCAAATATGCTAAGTTTCATAATAGATTTATTGAAATGTGAATGTACTTAAAGTTAATGGCTCCTCAATGAAGTCTTTAGGTAACTACTACTGTGGAGTATGTACTCGCAGGATAAAATTTTGAGGAGGACGACAAATACTGAAAAATCGCTACAAATTGCACCCTACCAAACTAACCTGCTATCACTCCACAAGCACTTTGTCACTCCTCCAAATAGATGCCCATAATGTTGGACATGCATTGTATTAGAGAAAATGTTATTAATTTTATATAATTAAGGTTATGTTCTGTGCGTATGTTGTGTGTTTGTGTGTTGGTTGTGTGTGTGTGTGTATGTGTATGTGTGTGTGTGTGTGTGTGTGTGTAGATGGACAGAAAATTGCGAAACGTCTGTCTCGGCAAATAGCAAGGGAGACAAAGAACATCAAGGACTTGCTAGTGGAGCACAACTTGTGTTGTTCAAGTGGTGATAGTCTGCCATACTCATCAGCACTAGATCTGGAAGTTCTGTCCACTTTGTTAGAAATAGCCCACTCGTCTCCAGAAATGAAGAAGAAACATGAAGTTGTGGAAGAGTATTTACTTTTGTTGAGAAGCAGAGAAGAAATTAAACTCATTGAAGTAGAAGTTGACTCTGTGGTGGCATTCTATTCTTCAAAAAAGGCTGTTATTGAGGCAGAGATTAAACAGTTTTCAGATACGTCCGCACGTTCAATAGGGGCTAAATGTTTGTTGATCCAGCTGCTCCAAGAGGTGATCCAATTGCAGCAATGCATGGAGTCTACCAGAAGGACGATGAAGGAACCACGTTTGACTAATGAATATTTCACCTTCAGTAGCTCTGAATCTGATGATGATTTTTAAAATATAATGACTGAATTAATATTATACATTGATTTAGTATCATGTACAACAAACTTAAACATTAGCTCCATATTTAGTTCGCCGTCTATGTACTGATGGTAGGGACACACACACACTCACACACACACACACACACAGACCTTGACTTCCACTCATCCGCTGCCCACGTAGCCCCAGGATAGGGGGGGGAGTAAGGCAGACACAGCACATCACTGGCACCAGCTAGGATGCTCTGTAGACTGGAAGTGGTTCCAAGTGGTACCATGCCCTGAACTCTTACCCACCTACTGCAGTCTGCTTGGATGAACTTAGTCTGGAACCTCCCCTCTGATACCTCTGAGGTTCATTAATGCGCTTTAAGCCCCTCCACCATAACAAGCTGATGGCCAAGGAGGGGACATCATGCATACATGATTATACCAGGAGCAGGTTTATACCTGATAGGCATATAGTGTGATTCTCCAGTTTAATACATATGTAGCATAATCCGTGTGGTAGCTGCTACCACACGGATTATTACTTTGCCAAAATTGGGCATATTCTGTAGTTAGTAATGAAGTGCTCAGAAAATAGAATTCTTAAATTTGAAATAGAAGTTGAAGTGTGATAATACAGTGCTTCCAGCTTAGAGATCGGAAAACTCAGAATCTCGCTCTGTATTATTGAAACAAATATACCAAATCACTTTGTGGTTACTGTAGTTACTTTTGTGGCTATTGGTGATTGAAATACAGATAAAATTGGCTAGTTTCACTCAATTTTAAGGGTAGATATTCCAATCTTGTACAAAACCTTTTTTGACCTTGAAATCAATATTTGGAGATTTTCTTGCTTAAAAACACTTTTTATTCAAATTCTAATTTTTCCACTCTGCACTGTATTTATTATGTACTCAATAGGGCCTGGTAACTGTTGCCACATAAAATGCATTAAAGTAAGTGACTTTGGAAAATATTTCCCCATATCTACACCCAGTCGTGTCTCCCAGGCTATTAACTTGTGTATTGTGTTTATAGTGTCATGGTAATCACACATGAGCAGTACATAATAAAATTAATATCCATTGGATACTGAAGAATATCACTCGTCTGATTGGCTGTAGCCAACAGACTCGCGATTCTCCAGTATACATGTACAATGAATAATGTTTCTCCTGACTTACTGCAACCTAATTTCTATACTATATACTGGATATTCAATTGGATGCATGTTAGTGTGTACGCATCATCGATCATAATATATTTATGTCTCGTCTACTTCCCATGTTACCACAATTATATAGTTAGTGCATGTGTGTATAAAAATTGAGCAAGAGGCATACTACTTCTGTGTCTACAAAGCCAACTTTTACGTATGTGTCAATCATGCATGTGCATGTTATTTCTGTTGACCACACAGCCTCACTCCCATCACACATCTAGATTTACGAATTACAATAAAAGTGATGTTCGTTTTAACGAAATTATTATGAATTACTATGGGAAAAAAGTATATGTACACAAAACAAATGATGTTATTCTTTGTAGATCTTCCTATTGAATTCCTCGCAGTCAGGACATATCCACTTAAGAGTTTCGAACTTCTTTGCTTGCAATGAAACACATCGGACATGAAACCACTGGATGCACTGAAGGCATTCAATATATTTATTTCCGTCATCTGGCATGCGACACAAACAGCTCTTAAAAAACGAACAAATCTGTTCCATTGTGTGAGATCTAATTTTACTGGTACTGGACCAATTACTATCGTATATCCTGACACTGTCAAAGGTTGGGTCGCTCTTGGGCCTGATGTTGGATACAGTGACCCAATGATTGCCATTTACATGCAACACTTGTATAAATGGCACACTCATTGGCAACGGCTTGAACATATCCTTTCTCTTCACCATCTGGGGAGACTGCCAACCACATATTTTCCCGTCACACTGTTTCTTTAATAGCTCCTGTACTGCCACAATTATGGAATCAGTAATCCAACGGTCAGTTGATTCCAGAATTGTTATGTCACTGCTGGAGAGCGTTGTAACGGCTAGTGTGGCCTTCAATGATGAACACTTGGTGACTGGAGATATGAATGATGAAACAGTGGGTGGAGTTTTGACTATGGAATGAACTATAGGTGGGGTTTTGATGGTGGGAGGAACTGTGGGTGGAGTTTTGATGGTGTGACGAACTATGGGTGGAGTTTTGATGGTGGGAGGAACTGTGGGTGGAGTTTTGATGGTGGGAAGAACTGTGGGTGGAGTTTTTGATGGTATGACGAACTATGGGTGGAGTTTTGATGGTGGAAGGAGCTAATGGGTGGAGTTTTGATGGTAGGAGGAACTGTGGGTGGAGTTTTAATGGTGGAAGGAGCTATGGGTGGGGTTTTGATGGTGGAAGGAACTATGGGTGGGGTTTTGATGGCATGAGGAATTATGGGTGAAGTTTTGATGCTGGAAGGAACTATGGGTGGGGTTTTGACGGGGTGAGGAGCAGTACAAAGAGATTTCATAGTGAGTTTGCTAGTAGGTGGAGCTTTAATTGATGAAATAATGGGTGTGACTTTGGATGGTTTTGATTTTGTAGGGGGTAGAGATTTGGTAGGTGGTGTTGACTTCATGAGAGGTGAGGAGAATGACGGCTGGATTGTAGAATTAGCGGAATCACATGTTGCAGATGATAATCCAGGTGCACCAGAATGGACAGAGGTGTTAACATCACCTGAACATCTCGAGCACAGTACAGGAACACCACCCATGGAATGAGATCTTGCTGTATTAGGAGAATTAAGTTAAGCCAAAATACCAAATTTGGAAGAAAAAAAATACCATTAATCATTGCAGCTCGAATGGATTCTAGAAATGGTTTATCCATTAGTTGTGCCACATCTGTTGTATATGACACCTGCAAGTCATCCTCAAAATGCCCCACTGCCAGTGCTTGGTAACCAAACGACTCCAATTGTTTCATCTAAAGATGTTACAAACATACATGTAGCAAACAAGCCAGCAAAATTGTAAAATATGTACATACGTGCAACTCAATCTTTCGAAATAACTTCGAGCCCTCCTTCTTGATGTCTCTTATAGTCATGGTCTTCTCCCTTTCCTTAACCATACTGTCTTCAAGTTGTTTCTTATCTTCATCTCTCATATTTTTATAGGAGTCACTTGCGGCCGCACTGAAAGCAGCAGGTCCAGTCTTCATGGCTTCTTTCCCTGCTACAGTAATAATTCAGACAAAATGTAATTTCATTACAGATTGAGTCAAAAATATCAAACCGACATCTTATGACAAATTATTAAACTGTGCAGAACGAACAATTATTGGAATAATAAACAGGACTAAAGCAATGCAATTGGTATAAACTATAGAACATATCACCACTTCTATTCCCAATACCTGAAGTGGCACCAAATTGCTTCAGAAACATCTGCCATCTGGTTTGCTTTGTAACTTTCTTGACTGTAGGCATACGAATAGACTGTGATCGCTTCGAATGTCGAATCTTGTGACTCTTCTTAAGGATCCATCTCTGAAGTAATCAATAGAACAATGCATAATGGCACAGCTAAAAGCACCATTTCGGAAAATGTCTCACTTGTCAGCTATTATGTATGGCAAACCATTTGTTGCAAAATTGGCCTCTGGATCGACATACTAAGAACCGCGTGAAGTTTTTAACGCTGATAAAATACTACGTGAGGAGGCGGTTAGCGGCGGTAGTGCAATTTAGCGGCGATAATCTGTGCAACTTTAGTGGCGATAAAAGTTTAACGGCGATAAAAGTTTAACGGCGATAAATGTTTAACGGCGATAAAAGTGCCCCAATATAGACTTATCTCCTCTTAACAATATAACTGGGGACCCTGTACCTACAACAGAGTGCAAGGTAGCAGAGAGTCTGTTTCTGTCAAGAATTTTTAAAATAAAGGGCTTTGTATTTAGTGTAAAAATTTGCTTTCAATGTTGTATTGTAATAGTATAGCTATTGTACAAATCTTTATTTTAAAATTTCTTGACAGAAACTGACACAAATGAAGTTCTACATAAGTATTATTCAAGATGTTAGCTACAATGCCTGTTTTACAGTAGTGAGCTAAATTAGCCAGACACTCTAAAAAAAATTGTTTTTACTTGAATTGTTATTAGTAATGAACAATGCAAAAAAAATATCAAGTTTATTTAGCTATACACATTACATGTAATTTTTTCCTGCAGAGGAGTTTATGGCAAATTGTGTAGATGTGGCTGATCATTTCATATCCTATTATGCTTAACTATTGGTGAAGGGTTTTCATCGCTTATGCACACACACACACACACACACACATACAAGGAGAACAAGAATACTACAAGACTTGCATACACACATGTAATCAAGTTCTAGCTATTACAGGTAAACTTAGCTATGTTCTTTCATCTAATAGCTATTCTGCAGGAATGAAGTTTACATATGTGCTCAAATAAACTTAAAATTCTTTTCAATTTGCATCACTTGTTGCTAATAATTCAAAGTCATGACGATTGTGGACAAATTTGTGTCTTATTATCAATTAAGCTCACAACTTTAAACCTATTTTTCAATATTTCATAGCTGTAGTCACATATGCATGCAGAATCAAATTGTTTGCATAAACCAGTTTGCTATTTCATAGGAGTTCTAGCTAATACACTGGATTTGTTTGATAGCTAATAATTTCACAACATGAACCATATCTTGAAGATATTCAGCTGTCTTATTACATACAATTAGCTATTGTTAAACTTTAGAATATACTGTTTGACTGTGCAAGTTTTTTTTTTTAACTATTAATAGCTAATGTCAATTCCAAGAGCTCTGGCTATAGCTAATTAGCTAACTAGATTTTGCGTCTTTTAGAAAACAATAATGGGTTTTCAAAAGAATAATGGGTCGTCTAAAAAGAATAATAGGTAAATAGAATACAAGAATAGAATAAATAAAAAAGAAATTATTTTATCAAGGCCTAGCTAATTGTGTCACTTTTATCGCCGCTAAAGTTTCATTGCCGCTGAAGTTTTATCGCCGCTGAAGTTGCACAGGTTATCGCCGCTAAATTGCACTACCGCCGCTAACCGCCTCCTCACGTAGTATTTTATCAGCGTTAAAAACTTCACGCGGTTCTTAGTATGTCGATCCAGAATAGCGCCAATTTTGCAACAAATGGTTTGCCATAATTATGGGGGGGGGGGTGTACAGAAGAGTATACTCTTCTCTTAGATAAATATAAAATACTCGGTGAACATTGTATTTTTTTGACATGTTACAAATAATTCCTTGGTTAATCTAATACCTTAGTTTTTTTAAACAATAACAAGAAAAAACTCAAAAAGTGAATAAGATTCCCCCCTCCCCCAAATGCTCTGGTGACATATATTAAAATACAGTAACCATTTACCTCTGGTCACATATTAGACATATATTAACTGCTTCAACCGTTGCACCCTCACCATTCACTTCTGCTGGCTTATATAATACATTTTTAAGAATTAAATCAATCTTTTCCCGACGTTTACGAATACCGCATAGTGCTCGATTTTCCTCACTGGCCAGCCTTTAAAACTCGGAAAGCTCAATATATGGACGCCGATGAATGTGTAAATGCAAAATAATTTTAGCGCCCGCGTTGTGCCCGATTTTCTTGTAGACGGTCACATATATGGTTCCTTTGTGAACATGGACAACATTTAGAAATGACTAGTACAATTTGTTTCAACCAGACTTAGTAGGTGTACTCAAAAATTTTTGGAGCTCAAAATTAAGACTGTTCAGCATAGGGAGTAACTTTTGAATGAACTGATGAATGATTTGGAACAATAGCAAAACTTTTCTGTATCTAAAAGCCACACAAAGTGAATAATGGGCTAGGAACTTCATCTGAGCAAATTATACAAACCACCAACTAGTCAGGTACTGTGAATTGTAACAAAATACAATTGCACCTGAACTACATATGACCAGATCAGTTAGAACAGTTGACTAACAAAAGTAAATCAAAACAGGAAGGGGGGGTGAGAGGGGAGAATAAAGAAGAATCAAGGAGGCATCAACAAATGTCAGGATATCCCTTGGAAAAAAAATTGACCAGCCCACTCAATTTTCGCTCATGAAAAAAAAAAAAATTCGGGATAATCCAGCCTTTGGTTAATTAATATTGTACTGTTTAGTGTTTACATAACTTGCCCCAGCAAAAAAGTATATAATATGGCCCCTGCTTGAAATAAACAGCCAGATAAGTCTCTGTACGATGTCATCCAGTGCATGTAAAAACTATAATATTAATATTATTGTGAAGTAAAATGGGAACACCGGAAATAAACAAGTACTGTAGTCCACCACCCAAGCACCCACTTGTCGGTAAGCACCTAGGCGCATATATTCACTGAAGCACAGATATCACAGGTACAATATCTGAGAAAATATATTTGGTAACCAAATACAACATATTTGGATTTATTTCAGTTATCAAAAATCTAGCTTGAGAATTAATAGCTACTAATGTGAGAGAAGGGAATAACTCAAATTTGCTTAATCATGTATGTACTAGTGGTGCGCTCGAATAACGCAATGGTGGCGAGCGAGCTAGCAGCAAATTGCTCAGCATAGGGTAATAAGCCTCTACCGAGCAATTTGCAGCTAGCTCGCTCGCCACCATTGCGTCCTTATACTCAATATTTTGGTAAGAAAAGTTCTGCCCCCTCTTACAGTCTTGGCCACGTCCATTTGCCCCCCCTTGGCAAAAAACCTGAAATACGCCCTGATAATAATAATAAAAATAAAATAATAATAATAAAATAATAAATAATAATAGAATAACAATAATAATAAAATAATAATAATAATGTTGTGCGTCCGCCGGATGGTAGCCTGCCACCAGAGAATGGCGACGTGAAGAGGAACTTCGGAGGGGGTTATCTGATTGAGGGTCAGCCCTTATCCTCGCCCGCCCAACGCCACGGTCAACGAGTTTGTTTAGTTTTTAATTAAAACACGATACAACTTCAATTTGACAACACACACATTCTGATTATTGCTTTGCCCTTGGCCACAATATATAAAACCTCGGGCGCAGCGCCACAACTACGATAGAGTCGGGTAAAATTAATGCTGACTAAGTGAAATATAAATGATCCGCCCGGTAAGGGTCGACGAGTTAGAGTTGGGAACTAATTTAGTGAGGGGTGACTTGGGTTTGCAGGTCATTCACCACACCTCCCCCGACTGAAGGCGAGTGTATGGCACGCCGTTAGTAACAAAAATCAATTCAAGCTAGTATCTTTCAATCCAGGTTTCTATCATTCAATCCAGGTTTCTATCATAAAATCCGGGTTCCTATCTTTCAATCCGGGTTTCTATCATACAATTCCGGTTTCTATCATACAATCCAGGTTTCTATCCAGGCTTCTATCTTTCAATCCAGGTTTCTATCTTTCAATCCCGTTTCCTATCTCTTATTTGAAACCGTGCTCAATCTCACCGGGCATCGCATTAATATTTTTTGTGCGACATCTCACAGTTCCATTCCCATTCCTAGCCTAGAAATGGCTGAAGGTGAAGAGGGTGAAAAAACTATGATATTAGTGCGGCCAGAAACTCCTTCTGGTGAGCGCAACAGGCCTGTCTCATTTTTCGGTGAGAAGAGAGAATTACAGGCAGCCACTTTGGCGACTTTCAGTGATTTGCTAAGTGGAGAAGCTAACCTCTACTTCCAGGTGCAGGACCAAAGCTGGGGGGATGGGGTCTTCGTTGACTTACAGGAGCAGGCTATATCACCCCGCTCTATTGTAAGGGCTGTGGATATGAAGGTAAGCATATTTAAATTACTCTGCTATAGGGCTCTTGGCATTTCAGAAATGGTAGAAAAGAAAAGGTAGAAAAGAAAAAGGTGCCTGAGATAAGCATCCACATGAAATAGAGAAAAGAACAAAAATAAAGCTAAAAAAGACTATACTGAGCTTAGATCTACAATGTAATGGGTTCATTGGTTTTGTTCTCACAAGTTTGGATATTTTGTGATCCACCCAATTTCAATATTTACTTGCAGGTTTCAGTAATGGAATCGCTAAAAGCTGCCCACTCTTTGTGTACAATGTTGGGGAAGCCTGAGGGACATGCCAGACGTCTCTCTTCTTTGTTTCCTTCTTCGTCTGTGGGGAAATCATCTTCGTTTTCAAGTGTATCATTAGCATCTTCTTCAACAACACTTCCATCATCCTCAGCAGTGACACCATCAGCTAAGCCATCTACCTTTGATCCTACTAATAAGCCAATTAATTATGATTTAAAATTAAAGAAAAAGTGTTTTAAACGGTCAAGAGCTTTTAAGTTGTGGATAGTTGTTGGCAAAAACAAGTTTACCAATGTTCCCAAGTCTCATCAGCTAAAAGAGTTGAACAAAAATGGTCGTGTGAAGAAGATTGAATTTCGGCGTAGTATGTCTGGCTCTCAAGTTAAGAACAGAATTACTATGGCATTTCCATCCCTACAAATAGATAAGCGGCTATTTTTATGAAGTGAGTAGAACAGCGTGTGTATACTTATCTTGAACAGTATATTGGAGGTTATGAGTGTACAAGAAGTCAGACAGTTTCTTTGCTATGTCACGAGTAGCACCGTCTTGACGGACAGCAACCTCTTTGTGCACTTCAACACTCTTTCTGGAGCTGCGAGGCGTCCTGTAGGCCACACATGTGGATTCACATTGGAACTGCCGTACACTTATGTCACTTACACTGATTTTGTGCAAGAGTTCACATTCATCCTGGCCGATATGGAGAACTGGGCTATGGATGCCCTATAGGCTAACTTACACTTATTTGTATTCGTGTGTTATTGACTTTGTCACTGAGACATTTCATTGTTGAATACTTTACTATTCAGATACATGCACCTTCATTGAGACTTAACTATTTTTCTTAAACAGTTTTAATTGCAAAGAGGCATGCACAAAGCTATGACTTGTGTGAATGCATCTGGTAAAAATTGTGTGCAATGCACTGCAAAAATGGAGTATTACATTATCTCTTGATCTACACTAACAACCATACTCCCCTTGGAAGTACAAAAACATCTACTCAAGTGCTCAAGAACACCATGAAAGATACAAAAATAGTAGGCAATGACTTTTACTATCCAAAACTTGGAGGCTCAGGGGAGGGGAGGGGGGGGGGGCTGGTGTTTCCTGCTGAGCCTCACCTTCTGCCGCCTCAATATACCTAGTCAGTAACATCCAATGCTAACAACCTCAGCTATCAACACTTGGACCAGAGTATGTTCAAATTAGCGAAAATTTCAGATTATCCAGTATATCTGTTTAATGTAATCTTATTGAATTACTTATTACCTGCCTAATATATTTTCTCCCATAGCATGTGGGAAATTAGGAATTATAATCTTCTCTTTTTATAGCTTTTGAACTTATTGGTAGGTGGGTAATACAGTTAATGATTGGTGCTTCATGAACCATGCAGAGTGCTTCAAAAATTAATGCATGCAAGTGCTTTTTAACTCTTACACTGGATGCATCTTTACCCTAAACTGCTTCACTGGTCTTTTTTTAATTTTATTAATAATGCAAAACCCAGATGTTACCACAGACCACTATAGCTTATAAGAAATACGTAGTAGCTAATAATTTGTCGAGATCAAATCAAAGTTGTTTTTTGTTTTTGTTTTTTAATGAAATCAAGAATTCTTCTTTTGCAGATGGGCAGAGTCCTTGTTTCCAGTGTGACCTTCTAAAAGAACAGTAGAAGGTCCTTTCACTGCAGCAATTCAATCAGCTGTAAAGAATGAATTAATAATGAAAAAATAATTGAAATATTTTTTTTTTTACATTCAACAGAATAAGATGAGTGAATACCATAAGCATGAGCAAAAAGAAATTGCATAGTCAAATGAATGTAGCGATACAGAATAAACTGAAATGAATTTAAAAAAAAAAAAAAAAAAAGATAAATAATAATAATAATAAATAATCACTTGATGCAGCTGATGGTCCCCAGGATAGCCACACAGTTTCCTCTCGGAACTGCAACAGATACCCTCAATAGTAAGTGACTGGTGGAACTGGAGTCACTTGACTCACTGGCCAGATGACCTCCCAGTGACTTCAGAAAAGAAAGGGAGCTTGGGCCTATTACTCTGGAGGTTCTATTGCCACTGCTGAAAGAGGCTGTGGGGTGCTAAATTGCTATACTATTAGAATTAGCAGAATATTGGTACGGTAATGTTGGAACAGTATCATTATCAATAGCATTCAGAGAGGTTGGATGAGGGTCTAGCCAGGTTATACTAGTAGAGGATAAAAAAAAACTGGCTAGGCTAGATTAGAGAAGGCACCCCCCACACTTCAAAAGCAGACATAATACATGGGTGTAGACAAGAGGGTGCTTGGGGGTGCTCAAGCACCCCCAAATTTTTTGACCAATGGAGTGTTAATTAAGAGAGGTGGGATGTTAAACATCAGGAAGTGGGTTATTTAGATTGTGGAAGTCCATGTGGACTGAAGATTCACCTAAAAACTAAGTGAGCTGCCAGGTATGGCATCAACTAGTCAGGATAGTGAGATTGAGTTGAACTGTTCACTTGCTGCTGGACCACATCAACCTATATTAAACTTCACCAAGCAAACTTTTGGCAAACAGCAGCAAAGTTTCTCAGTTTCATGGTTGGTATAACCGGTATCCTTGGATACATTATGTGCAAGGGAAGGATGCTGTTGTTTCTTTTGACTGTACTATTGCCATCCAAAGAAAAATGCCAATATTTGGCTATAACACATTCTCAACAATAATTATTGAATAATTCTTAACTATTTTTTTTGAAGAAAACTTAAATTTTTAAGGAAAATTTCCAAAAAATCTTAAAAAAATGATTTTAACTTGTTTGTGGGCATGCTTCAGATTGCATACTTTATAGAATGGGTTCGTGTTTTATTACGTTGCTTGGTAAAGGGGTTAGTAAAATCAGGACAGCTGAAAAGCTTCACTTAAATTGGGTCCAGAAATAAGCATTAAATAATACCGTCCTTCTGAAATCAATCGCTGATATACAAATAGTGAAAACGTTATTGTTATGTTGATCCAAAGCATGGGTCCTAATTTTAAAATAGGACCCAAGAATGGGTCCTTATTTTTGAAGAGGACATGGGTCCTTACTCTTTTATTAGGGACTCAATTATAGTTTCATATTCTTGAATATGGACCCAAGGATGGGTCCTTATCTTGAATAGGTCCTTTTTTTAATAGGACCCAATAATCGGTCCTAATTTTTTTTTATTAGGGACCCTATCATGGTTTCGTATTCGGACCCAAAGTTTTTGGAATAAGTGCCAAGAAAGGGCCCTTATTCTTAAAAAGGACCTCACAATGGGTCCTTATTCTTGAATATGGACCCAAAGAATGGATTTTTTGTTAATAGTTGGGACCCTATTACGGGTACACATTCTTCAATAGGGACCCAGGAATGGGTCCTTATTCTTGAATTGGACCCAAGAGATTGGGCCCTTATTCAAACAAGAATGGGTGATTTTTGAATAGGACCCAACAGTGGGTCCTTACTCATGAACAAGACTCAAGAATGAGTCTTTATTAAAACTCAATGACGAGTCTATACAATTGCATATAGCCGAACAATGGATGAGAGCTAAAGTGATTGCCACACAACCATTGTGCACAGGCGAGTCTTTCATAATATCTGCAACTTATTTATACTATTAGAGCATGGCAATAATATTTAAGAATACTTAGAAATGGTTAAGTAAAAGGGACATATGATAATAGTCGATACACCAATTTAGTCTATAACTTGTTCATTTGAGTCACAGTCAACAACAGATAGCTTCTGAAGTGTATGAGATTTGAGCACCCCCCAAAATTTTTTTTGTCTACACCCATGTAATAAGACGTCGAGTCAGGCGTAGGATCGACAGGGGGAGTGGGTGCAGGGTTTCACGCACCACACCCACACTGGAATGGGATCGAGACTAATATCAAATGCGAGGCTTCAACCCCGGGTTGTTAGTTAAAATACGCGATTCTAGATTTAAAGATAGAAACCTGGATTGTATGATAGAAACCGGAATTGTATGATAGAAACCCGGATTGAAAGATAGGAACCCGGATTGTATGATAGAAACCGGGATTGTATGATAGAAACCTGGATTGAATGATAGAAACCCGGATTGAAAGATACTAGCTTGAATTGATTTTTGTTACTAACGGCGTGCCATACGAGTGGACGTTCCTCAAAGGAGATGGATGATTGAGGAAGTAGAGCATCTTTACATTCAAGTGGTGGTCGGTCAGGCCATCCCTGTCTGGAGAGCGCGTCTGGGATAACATTGTCGCTACCCCTCCTGTAACATATCTCCATGTCGAATTCCATAAGTTTGATCACCCACCGCCATAATCTCGAATTCAAACTGGTGGAAGATAGGAGTCCTTTCAAGGCTCTGTGATCCGTGAAGGCCTTAAAGCGTCGGCCAATGAGGTATGACTTGAAATGGTCCACCGTCTCCACTAAGGCAAGACATTCTAACTCCGAGGCCGAAAACTTCTCCTCACGCGGCTTCGTCTGACGGCTATAAAACGCCACAGGCAGGTCCTGACCACTCCTACATACATATAGGACACCACCCACCCCCTTGGAAGAGGCATCAGAAGAAATGGAGAAAGTATCATCAGAGTTAGGAATAGTGAGAGAAGAGTGAGAAGAAATAAGATCAAGAATGGAAGAAAAATCATTGTTCATACATGGTGACCAAACAATTGTAGATGGGTGAGAATGAGACAAAACTGATGTTAGCGATTTTGTATAATTGGCCAGAGATGGAAGAAAAGCTCGATAAAAATTAACTAGTCCCAAAAGGGACCGAAGTTGCTTTTGAGTACATGGTTTAATGTAAGACTGAAGTGCCTGTATGCGTGCATGGGGAATAGATATACTGTTATTGTTAATTGTTTTGCCAAGAAAGTCAATAGACGTGGCTCCCCAAGTACACTTAGAAGGTTTCACTGTCAAGTTATTGTCGTTCAGTAGTGATAACACAGACTTAATATGAGCAATGTGATCAGACCATGCATTAGAAAAAATTATAATGTCGTCTATGTAAGATGACGCAAAATCACACAATGAGGTTAACATAGATGTTATCATACAACACTGAAATGTTGCCGGGGCGTTTTTAAGTCCAAACGGTAATCTTGTGAACCGAAACTTGCCCATAGGCGAGATAAATGTCGTCTTGTCTCGTGAGTTTATGTCTAGGGGAATTTGGTAAAATCCTTTTGTAAGGTCAATTTTGGAAAAATATTTTGCATTCCCCAGTTTGTCAGTTATTTCCGTAATAGTAGGCATGTAAAATGGTAAAGTCACAGTAACCTGATTCAACTTCCGATAATCCACTACCAATCTAATACCTCCATCTTTCTTTCGTACAGGAATCAAGGGGAAACCCCACGTCGCCTCACTTCTCTCTATGATCCCCTGATCCAGAAGGGCTTGCAGCTCAGCGCGCACCTGGTCTTCTAACCCAATGGGAATCTTGTACGGAGGGACAAAAATGGGATCGTCAGTAGTGGTGTCAATATGAGCAGGATTCAGTGTGGTGTCACCTAGCTCATCAGAAAACACATGTGTATACTCATTCAGGGCACCATCTAACTCCAGTTTTTGTTCTTCAGTCAAGTCTGGCTGGTTCAATATACACTTAGGTTCCTGCTCTTCTGTAAGTACCACAACACGGTTACAGATAGCTAATTCCTCATTAAAGGGCTTGATATGGTTAATGTGTACAACTTTCTTGTGCTGTTTCCCATCTTTAGTCATTTTAATCTGGTAATTAAGTATGCCAATCTTCTTTATAACCTGATATGGCCCCTCCCAGGACGAGTCCAACTTTGCAGTCAGCCCTGGGGTACGAAACAGCACCTGGTCTCCCACATTAAATGATCTAAGGGATTTGCTGTCTTCTTTGTCTCTTTGGATACTTTTGGCCTCACTGAGCTTCGCTTTCATATCTGCCCTAATTAAGTCTAGTCGTTCGCACAGGTCATCCATGTACTGACTAACATTGACACCCTCTAACTTGTCTTCCTTCAAAATGTCATAAAGGTAACGAACTACATGGGGCATTCTTCTCCCAAACACAAGTTCGCAAGGGGTGTAGCCATGATCCCTGTGGGGCATGTTTCTTAGTGCAAATATTGCCAAGTCGAGTTGATTAGGCCAGTCAACCCGAGATACACAAGACTTTTTAATGATTGAGACTAGGGTAGCATGCATTCTTTCTAGCATGCCATTCGACTGAGGTCGATATGCTGAGGTTTTCAGTTGAGAAATATTAAACATGGTACAAAACTGCTTAGTGACAAGTGAAACAAACTGTGTTCCCCTATCAGTTAGAATTTTCCTTGGAAATTGAGAGTCTTTAAACACAGATAGCATTCCATCAATCACATCCTCTGCTCTTATGTTTCGGAGAGGAATTGCCCAACAGTAATGACTACCCATACAGATGGCAGTAAGGATATATCTGTACCCATTCTTTCTAGATTTGGGAAAAGGTCCAACTAGGTCGAAGGCAATCCTCTCAAAGGGAATAGAAAATGTCTCAGTCATTGTCAGTGGAGCCTTAGGTGGGCTCTGTTTAGAATTTAACTGACAAGTTTGGCAACTATTTACATACTCCCTGACATCCACTGTAATGCCAGGCCAGGTAAAAGACCTAGAAATTATAGCCTTAGTCTTAGATCTTCCCAGGTGCCCGGACTGGTCATGTCCCGCTCTCAAAACTACTGGTATGAACTCTTTTGGTCGTGGGTTTGTTGAGTGTGAATGTTTGAACTGGTTTAGTCACACTGTGTAAGTTTTCCTGTGAGTGTACCCGTCCAACACTAGACTTATTCCCATTAGACTTTTCCTTCTCATGCCGTTTCCTAGTAAAGCACTGTTCAGTTGTATGTCCCCGCTTGTTACAGTACCCACATGTAATGGGGGACTTGGGGGGGCTACCACTATCTTCTGACTTGTTACTAGGTTTTGAGGGGTTTGAAACTGAAGATTTTGTGTCATTGTCTTGTTTAACACTGTCAGTTTTATTGTAATCAGGTTTATAATTAGATCTCTTGTCAACAAATTTGTCATGTGATCTCTTGTCAGAGTGGTCGTAATTGTATTTGTCATACTTGTTGTTATATCTAGGACGTTTCAGAGCATACGGATGTTCACTCACATACAAGGAAAAGGCATTAAAGACTTGGGTTATAGTTTTGTTTTTTGGAGATAGAACTTTGTCAATAGCCTCAGGTGTCAGAGTACATGTGAGCATACTAATACAAATGTTACTAACAACTTGCTCAACAACTGCAGCCTCATGTTTAGTCTCTAGAGGTGAACTACTATATAGGCTAAGCATTCGGAAAACCTTCTCTTTAAACCATCTGGAAGGTTCATTAGCACTAGGGCCTAAAAGGGAAAAATGCAAGATGTTCAGGTGACTACTAAACCCTGAATTCAGCAAAACCTGTGTTTTGGCCGTTTCATAAGAGATGTCCCCACTCTTAGACACATTAGTAAGGGTATCCCTAAACTCATCTCTAAGACCAGTTCTAAGAGCATCTATCTTATGTGCATCTACATCAATTCCAAGTGAATTAAAACTAGTCTCCAGTCTATCAAAATAACATAGGACATCCTCACGTAAACCCATAGGAGCAATCTGACGTATCTTTTCCTCTCGGAGTAGCCGGTCTCCCTCTAGCTTCTCTGCTTGCTTCAGTTGCAGGGTCTGGAGATCCTCTCTCAGCTTCTGTTCCCGTGCCCACTGGTCACGCTGTTCTTCCCTTGCAGTTTTCTCCCGTTCCTGTTCTAATCTTCTGGCTTCTACAAGAGCTTGTCTCTCTGTCGATGATGCTTCTTGTTCCCTACGCCTTGCATCCTTCTCTGCATCAAGCTGCTCTCGCATCAAGGTATTTTGCAGTTGGAGCGCTTCACTCTGTTTCTGCATGGCTACTAGGATTTGCTGCATAGATTCTGAAAAGCTCGGGTCGGCCATAATAGGTGAGGTAGAAGTTGTGATTTGCTGCTTTTTGGACTTGGAACGTGCCTGAATTTGGCAAGTGGAAACAGGTTGTGGAGTAGCAGGTACAGAAGGTGTGTCGACCTCAGACGAAAAATCTGAAGGTGCTGTAGAAGGAAAGTTATCGTTAACAAAAAAGTCAAAATTGTCAAGGTCAGGTAGTGGAAGTGTTATGGGTGATGAGGGACTTGGAATGGTTTCAGCTATAGAAGATTGTAGATCTGACTGAGAACTACTAGACATATAATGAAGTGAAATGATCTACAAAAGAAATGAAATGGGAGATAATGAATTACAAGTATAATAATCAAAGAGTTCAACTTAGCAAGTTTGCCGATGTAGCTTGGACCGTTACGGGTTGCGATGGCTGTCTCCACAGTTGACAAGTGCTAGGCCTTGTGGTCTTCCCCTAGGTATTGCACGTTCTGCGAAGATGGAGTTGAGCACCGCTGCCGCCACTTGTTGTGCGTCCGCCGGATGGTAGCCTGCCACCAGAGAATGGCGACGTGAAGAGGAACTTCGGAGGGGGTTATCTGATTGAGGGTCAGCCCTTATCCTCGCCCGCCCAACGCCACGGTCAACGAGTTTGTTTAGTTTTTAATTAAAACACGATACAACTTCAATTTGACAACACACACATTCTGATTATTGCTTTGCCCTTGGCCACAATATATAAAACCTCGGGCGCAGCGCCACAACTACGATAGAGTCGGGTAAAATTAATGCTGACTAAGTGAAATATAAATGATCCGCCCGGTAAGGGTCGACGAGTTAGAGTTGGGAACTAATTTAGTGAGGGGTGACTTGGGTTTGCAGGTCATTCACCACAAATAACAATAAATAATAATAATAAAATAATAATAATAACAATAAATAATAATAATAAAATAATAATAATGATAACAATAACAATAAATATAAATAACAATAATAAAATAAAATAACAACAATAATAACAATAATAGCAATAATAACAACAACAACAACAACAACAATAATAATAATAATAATAATAATAATTAATAACAATAATAATAATAACAACAACAATAATAATAACAATAACATTGGCAACGAAATCAGCATTAAAGGCACTGTGTCAGTACACAAGCAGCCCGCCGTACTATTTTATAGTTGGAGGAAGTTGTGATAGATTGTGAAATACTGCGCGTGAGTGTGATAGGGTCCCAATCGAGATACACAGGCTCTAGCAAAAACTCCATGCTAACTTATTGTAACTAAACGGAGGTGGTGCACGGAGAGTATGCGGAAAATCAGGTACATAACAAATGTTTTTAGTAACAGCGCAGACTATATAGTGACACAGTGCCTTTAATAACAACATTAACAGTAGCAAAATAACAAAAAAAATAACCATAAAGAAAATATTAGAAACTATTTTACGAGCACACAAAATATTGGAAAATATTTTACGAGCACGCAAAATATTAAACTATTTTACGAGCACACTATTTTACGAGCACGCAAAATATTGGAAACTATTTTACGAGCACGCAAAATATTAGAAACTATTTTACGAGCACACAAAATATTGGAAACTATTTTACGAGCACGCAAAATATTAGAAACTATTTTACGAGCACACAAAATATTGGAAACTATTTTACGAGCACACAAAATATTAGAAACTATTTTATGAGCACACAAAATATTAGAAACTATTTTACGAGCACACAAAATATTGGAAACTATTTTACGAGCACGCAAAATATTGGAAACTATTTTACGAGCACGCAAAATATTAGAAACTATTTTACGAGCACACAAAATATTGGAAACTATTTTACGAGCACGCAAAATTTTTAAAACTATTTTACGAGCACACAAAATATTGGAAACTATTTTACGAGCACACAAAATTTAGAAACTATTTTACAAGCATGAAAAATATTATCATGAGCCGAAGGCGGGTATAAATATGAGCGAGAGTAAAATATTACGTACGAACGTAATGTTTTATTGCACTCTTGATATTTTTATTCAACAAACTACAATACATTTCTCATTGATTTCCGATGCTACGCATGCGCTAATTGGAGATTTAATATGGGAAATATTGAATGCTTGTGTGATGCTAATATAACAAGATGTGATGCTAATATAACAAGTAAAAATACCAAGAGTGCAATATAATGTATATAATAGCTTAATTAAACACCAAACTGCAGCATAAAATAAAATAACTAACAAACAGTAATTTACCTTAACCTTTTCCTCAGACAAGTTGCTATCTTTTGAGGCAGCAGCAATCATTGCAAAATAATTCTTCCCCACGCCTACCATACCAAACTTGAAATAAGCATTGAGAGTTGCCAACTGAGCTGGAGTGTGCCTTGTTCTTCTCCCACTTGTACTGCTTCTGGCTTCTTCCTCCATCTTATTTTCACTGGGAGAGAATTCATCGCTATCACTAGTATCACAGCAATCAGAAGCCATAGTAGCATCTTGATCCGCCACGCTTCGGGCCATCACCGTTCGAACGCGAAAATAAAAAGGGTTAATGAGAATCTAGAACGCGAAAATAAGACGGGTTTTATTGGTAGTAGGTGAGCATTCTTTTGGTTATCCCGTACGAGTGCGGGTTTAGATTCCTGGAGCGGGTGTATTGACCCCATTGAGCTGAAATGTCTGCTGACAGTCTAAAGAAAGTCAAAATTTTAGTACTAGTGGTGCGCTCGAATAGCGCAAATGCATGGCGAGCGAGCAGACTCTTTTTACAGAAAAATAGGACAGAAATTACATCTAACTGATTAGGCATGAAGAGTTAACAATAACAGAATTACCTGAATAAACTTTTAGAAAGCAGTGGCAAAGAAGCGCAGCTTGACAAAGACTTCACAATTGTTTCAAGAAGAGAGTAGCTATAAACTGTTTGGTTGAAACAAAGTTGCGTAAGGCAGTGCAGCAGGATTCTCCGCGCTCGTTAATTGAAAAATACTGGAACTGTGAACGCTTTACCTAACTTACGTAATTAGAAGCGCGGGCAAATATTTTTGACGTACGCATACATACCTATATATATATATCTGAAATCTCAATTGAACACGACTGAGAGTCAGCTTCGCTCGCTTCGCTCGCTCGCTGAATTAGGGTACACAGGTGAGCGAAATCGGGTACTGTGTAATTTGTTTTAGTAGTAAAGCTAGCTAAAATGAGGCTTTGGAAACTTCCACTAACTAGCAACACCTGACAACTGTACCTTCTGGACTGAGACGAATTGGTTTTTTTTTATTTTTGTGTATGTGTGTATTTTATGGAGGGAAGGAGTTGGTAAATCTAGTCTTGTTCATCTGATATGTCAAGATGAAGTATTGTCAAATCCAGCCTGGACCATTGGCTGCACTGTGGAAGTCAAAGTGAGTTGAGAATCTTTCCATTTTTTTTGGATAGGGCTATAGAGAAAATTAGCTGTTCTTTAAGCCTATGAGTGTAACTGTAAGCGAACATGGAGGTGACTGGTTAATGGATGACAATTACAAGGTGTTCTCTTTCTTTTCTTCTTTTTTTCTTTTTTTCTTCATTTGAAGGAGTTAATTTTATATATTAATTAAATGTCAACGTCATGCCAGTAGTTCTATCTTTGCAATTAGGGAAAGACACTTCAGAATTTAATAATGATTTGGTGGTTAGCTGATGAAAGGTAGCTACTCCTACCTGGGTTCTATCAGTAAGTATTTGTTTGGGAGGAAGTTAGGCCAAGTGTACAATTTCTATATATTAGCTGCCATGGCAAAAATGATATTTCTCTTTCAATTAAATTAGTAGGATGAGCTTATTTGGATTAAATACCATCATTTTGGGTTCAGTCTGATGGTATTCTATACACAACTGCAAATATTAGGGGGGAAAGCCGAGAATTTTGGGGGGAAAGCTTGGAAGTTTGGGGGAGAAGCTTCTTCCCACTAGATAGGACCCTGCCTACTGACAGAGTGCTTGAGAACCAAGTGATGAATAATTTGTATTGCTCCGAGTGTAATTATAAGTGGACATTGAGGTGACTGTGTGTATGCAGACATTGAGGTGACTGTATGTATTGAACACTAAGTGACGAATGATTTGTATTGCTCCATTTGGTGTAATGTGTAGTTGCATAGTTACAACCCACCACTTCGAAATCCTAGCAGCTCATCAAACTACTTCCTGGAGTTCTGGGACGTAGGAGGTGCCCCTTACCACAAAAAAGGAAGACCAGTCTTCTACGAGAATGTCAATGGTGAGGATGTTGATGAAAGGTATAGGTTATTATTAACATGTAAGAAATAATAATTAGCAATTTTTTTTCTCGTTCTAACAGCCAGTATTGTTAATTAAAACTTAACATTACGTAGAATGAGAAAAATTTGCAATTTTTATAATCATTTCAGCCGTGAATGACTGAATCATGTAAGAAATAGTTTCAACAGTATTGGGAAAAGACTTATCAAACCCGACTAAATTGTTGTCATCATGCTGTCTTTTTTTGTTTGTTTTGTTTGTTTGTTTGTTGCAGAGTTATGTCTAACTTTTCTTGAATGGTTGCTTATGACTTTTACAAAAATGGTTTGTTTCATGAAAATAATGCTAGCAATTTCAAGGAGGAGTTTTTAGGAAGAAAAAAAGATAAAAGTTGGAGTGGCATCCGATATGGGCTCATAAGATGTGATGAGAAATATGGACACTGTTCTTGGACCTTTGCTGAAGGAACGGCAGTGTTTCTACTTAGCTGTCAAATAGAAAAACAAATGAAGCATTTGCAGGGCTTCATTTAGGAATTGATCTGGGGGGGGGGGTGGGCAAGGTTGAGCTTGCGCTATCTTAAGGGGGTCACAACTTTCATACATAATTAAGATGGAAGAGGAAATGGGGTTCTATTACTAAGACAATAATTAGAGCAGCAAGAGAATCATGGTTAAAGCATTTGCGATCACCTTCGTTGTTCACTTTTTAACTTTTACAGTTTGCTTACAAAGTATTAAGAATATTTCAAAGGGGTGAGCGCTCCCCGGCCCTTCCCCCCTAAATGAACCCCTGATTTGATCTATAAACACTAGGTACTTCCCACATTTGTGGTGCATGAGCTGCACCCTGTTAGCACGGTGATGAATAATGATTGTTGAATTCAAGAATATATTTGGTTAACTTGATTTAGGGTTACTCAACAAAGTTGCAAGGACTCAAGAGTTGAATTCAAGAATATATTTGGCTAACTTGATTTAGGGTTACTCAACAAAGTTGCAAGGACTCAAGAGGTGCAGAACACGAGATCAGCTACAAACTGTCGTAGACAACAAACTAACCACAACTGATTAGGGAGAAAGACTACTCCACAGAGAAATAATGACCAAAACAGCTAACAACATCAGCAAGAAACAAGTTAAGAAGAAAACCACACTAGTTAACGAATCCAAGTAACTATGGACCGGCCACAAACGAGATGCACCAACACCAACTTTAGTTTTCACAAAGATCTACCGAATGCCATCGCAGGACGCCATGCCTTCACAGGAGGCCACGCCTCCCCCATTACCGACCTCCACACCCTCGCCTCCGCCCACTGCCTTATCAATCGGTGGTGTGGTCAGAAAGTTCATCAGGGATACCAGAGCCAACCTTAGGCCTTTCACTCCCAGAAAGTTTCCTCTGACTTCCCCATCTCTTCCTGTACAACTGGCAATGACCCCCTCCCCCGAAATGACCTAGACCTAGAATTTTGTGAGGAATCACGTGGTGGGGTTGGTTTTCCCCGTACGCCTTACTTTTGGAGTTACGACCACTTCCTCCAAGCATCCTATCTTCACCTACCAGTGATAATCACTCTCCACTGGGTTTTTGGGAAGGGGGAGGGGGCGCGAGTCCCCCATGAATATAGCCAACCTATCCTCCAGGTGCCTATCATCTAACGAGACATGCCTCCTTCACCTAGGACTTGACTTCACGCCTTCACCCAACCCACAACTATGCATCACAGACTCAGCATGGGAGAAATTCACGACAAACTGCTACAGGTCCTAGGATCATAATGTCAAAGGAACCAGAAGGACCTTCCTGCTCCAGCGCAAGACCAGGAAGAGGGTGCTGAGACAAAAAGACCACCCACCTCGCCCACCAGCTCAAGTAGTCAGGGATCTAGACAGAGCCGGGGACAAACTAACCGGCTTAGGATCGTCCAAAGCCAAACACAATCTGCCAAAGCCACATAGCGATGCCCTATCGTCCCTCAGAACGATGACATGATTGTAATTAACAAGGCAGATAAAGGATCTTCCATCACGATCCTGGACACCAATAACTACGTCAGCCGAGGCGAAGACCACCTCAACGACACATCCACGTATAGGAAGCTAGGCAAGAACACCACCATCAACATCAAGCGAGGTCCAATGTCCTGTTCCAACAAGCATTACGTAACAAGTGGATTACCCAGAAACTCGCAGATACTTGTAGTAGAAATCCAGATCAAACAAAGACTCATTATATCTACTTTCTGGTAAAGGTCCACAAAGTGCCACATCAGATACGCCCCATCGTCTCGGGGAGAAAACGGACCTATGGACGGTACATAGATGACGTCTTTGGGGTGTGGCAACATGACGAAGACTCACTTCATGAGTTCGCAGAGGCACTCAACAACTGTCACCACGCTCTCACCTTTGTGGTCGACAGTAGCCACACCCATGTTGACTACCTTGATGTACCTATCCACAAAGCCACAAGATTCGCATCTCTCCACAGGAAGTCATGTGACAAGTTGACACCTCTACCTTATCATTCCACCCACCCTCCACACATGTTCAAGGGAATTTTCATTGGTGAAGTCAAACGCCTGATCAGAAACACCAGTGACTGTGCCATCTTTGACATCCTGCTAGATGACACAATCAACAAGTTCAAAGACAGCCTGGGCTACCCCGCCAAGATGATCATGAAATGGCTAACCACGACATCCTACTGCAACAGAGAAGTACTCCTGCATCCCACAAACCGTTTCTCTGGTCTACAGACTACGCCCCCCCCCGCCCTGTCAGTGATCTACAGACGTGGCCTGCCACGCCCACTCATCAAGGCCAAGCTTGTACTAGATGACTACCCGTTTCAGCCAAAGGTCACCTTCAAACCTCCCAGAAGCCTCCTAAGAACTCTGACATCCACTACCAAATCATCACATTTCACAGAAATGGAGTCCATTTAATTTCACTTTTTCTCTCTGTATATAAGTACGTAGCTCTTTTTTTCTTTGTATAGAATATGGGGTGGTAAGTTGGAAATCTGTGAAACCACAGACTGGCGTTCCTTCTCCATGGTGCTGTGGCAGTTCGGCTGATTAACTGTTATGAAGTGGTGGTGGTGGAGTTGGCAGATCTGAACCTGTTGTAGATGGCACAGCTTATGGCCTTAATTGTAGAAATGTTTTACATTTTGGGTTTTTGTTTATAATTATTACATAGTAATTTTTATCCATTTTTTGTAGTTTAGATTTTCTTGCTATTAATTAGGTACTGAGCTCACAAGAATTGTTGTTGTTGTTTTATGATCTACCATTCTCTTGGCCAGGTATGATACTGGTCCACGACCTTACCAACAAGAAGACACACAGCCATCTCAACAAATGGATGGCGGAGTTTCACAATGGCCAGAGTAAAGGGGCAGGATCAATTAGCAGGCCAGCGGCTTCCAGTCGGTGGGGAGCCTTCAATCAAGAATCTCTGAGGTGAGGAGACTTAACAAGTAAGACTTTAAGATAGTATTACATAGATTCTCACACAGTTCATAGTCACATGATTCACAAGGTTCTCAGTAATATACGTAGTTCACATGTTTTGTTATTAGTCACACGGCTTATAAGGTTTACAATAATTTCAGCCACTTCATAATTACATGGTTCACAAGGTTCTCAGTAGGTTCAGCCACTACAGTCACATGGTTCAGAAGATTCTGTGCACTTCATAGTCACATGGTTCATAAGGTTTTCAGAAAGTTCAATCACTTCATAGTTGTACAATTCATAGGGTTCACAGTAAGTTCAGCCACTATTTAGTCACACAAGTTAGTTGATAGACTTGTAATACATTTTAGTTAAGTCCTATAGCTGAGGTACCAAAAGTGTGGTATTATTTTAATTTGCCACAGTGGTGGAAAACTGTTACAAGGATTTCATCGGTCGCGGCAATCTGTCCTTGATTTCGTCACATTTAATTCATGGCAATGCTATGATTAGTAATGGAAAGAAAATTGTGAAGAATGCAAATTAATCAAAGTGGGGTAATTTATTGATGAAAATGTACTGCAACTTTCACAAAATAATAATTTCTTATACAGAAATAGATTTTTAACCCTCAGCGCACATGCCCAAGAGGCTTATAGTCTCTGTCTGTTTGTCTGTCTGTCTGTCACACTCTGATTTTGAGATTACTGACAGTTGATTTAGGTATGACATGTTGTACATAGGGATGAGGATTTAAGACTTTCATTGTGCTACTTTATAATTCCATACACAACACAATTGAAAGTGGTCCAACTGAATTATATAATACTATTTTTTCACCGCTATAATGAATGAATAACAAAGTCGCTACAACAAAGGGCGTAATTGGGTTTAGTTTGTAGCCTCTCAAACCTACTCTATGGCATTACAACAAGCAAAGCAACCATGTGGTTCTTACTACTAGCCTTTTGAGCGTGCTTACGTGTAGCTTGCTCTCTAAGATAAGATAAACAGTTAATCTAAGTGATGGTGTCAAACTTATGGCAGTTAAGAGGAAGCTAAACTTGTGAAGCACATAATTAAATGCTCTTAACCTCTGCATAGGCAACAGTTTGACATCTTAGGCAGGCAACCCAGGCACCCACAATTCACCAATTCTTTTGTACTTTGTAAGATTTCGTGCTATGGTGGCTCTTTTAGTAGTTTTGAGAAATGACCATGGAGTGAAATGCAAGAGAATATATAAAGAACATAGTGCCTTTGAAAGGAAAGTGTTGATAATGATGATATTTTTGACATTTACGAAAGTCTTGAGTGTCATCTATTGTCTGTTGTGAAAGCATGAGGGAGAGAGAAGAGAAAGAAGACAATAAAATGAGATGAATACTACAGAGTGTAGTTTTCAAAATGAAAAGGGAGTGAACGGCTTGAAAATATGCAATCTCTTTCCACAAAAAAGTAATGAAAGAAGACAATTTATGCATCAGAAATATAAGAACTGCGCTATTCCCATTAGCTTTCCTGTCCCTTGTTTGTCAATTGTGCTTAAATTTTAGCTGCTCCCTTTCTGTTTGGGATTTTCCTAGTTCTGACCGTTAGAATGGACTGCATCCAGTAGTGGTAGCCCTTCCTTTTGTATGAGACCATGATGTAGGGAGCCAAAGAGTGATGAAGGAATGAGAGAGGGTCAGTTTGACTATTAAATAGTCTACTATGCGTATTGAATGATATCACAGAATATCACACAATTATCAGTAATAATTCTCACACTTCAGTTTTACTCCACTTTAGTTTGCTATATATATATACATAGTATATATATGTGTGTGTATATATTAATAGTACGGCGCATAAATTGCCCATTCAACAATGTATGGGAAAAATCGCTGTTCAATTGAAATTGCAAAGGGAAAGTTAAATAGCACATGACTAAGTGAAATGCCACAGTAGCTAAGTGAAATAGTACAGGTAAGTGTGCATGTGTGTAGCTTTAGCCTTGGAAATGTGGCTTTTATATTGCCAGGTCCCACTGATACATAAAACGAATCGTAAAATAATGTAAAAAGTTATGTTTCTTTTCAAGTTCCATTTTATGTTTTGAATTCTTCTCATGTGGAGCTTGGCTCCACAACGACCATGGATAAAATGTTATTCCCCTGTTAATTTTCCTCCGGCGTTGTTTATTGGACATTTGAACTGGGACGGTTATCAGTGATAATTCTGACATTTCCCAACGGCAATGAGCAAGTTTTGTTTCATACAATGTAATTCTAAAGTTTAGCTAGTGTGGGCGGAGCCACTTAAAGAGAAGAGAAGAATCTGAACTGAGCAAAGAGACAGATATTAGTGTTTGTAATCATTGCGTGTATCATTATCACTTATTCGTAACTAGCTAGTTAAGTATATGTGGTCACATTTGTTATTGTGTATGATTTGTGCCCCGGGCGTGTCCGGATGGTTTCTTCGTTGTGTTGCGCATGCGCTGACCTTCATTGAACTACTCTGGTCAGCACGTGCGTGAGTCAGTCTGTTCTGTATCCATGTTCACGATACGTCGTGTAATTCTTGTCATTACCGTCTAATCCTAACCTACGGGAAGGGAGCCAGTACGCTGGGGAAGGCTGATAGAGCGAGATATAGACTGATTCTGGTGGCAGCGAACTACTGGCCCCAGAGTGCGCGAGGTTTCCTGAGTCAGCTAAGGCTAATCTGGGACGATCTCCCCACATCTTTGCGGCAGCGGTGGGATCCATCGTCTTCTAAGGAGGAAGGGGAACTACTGAATCCAGAGCCCTACGGGACTTCTACCAAAGACGAACTTTGAGTGTATTGTGTTGGTTGAGCTTTGAGTGTATTGTGTTAAACTTTGAGTGTATCATGTTATAAAACGTGGTCAAATTTTTTTTCTTTTGTGTATTGCGTTTTTTGTCATATTTTTTTTGTGTGTGTCATAGCCTCCACTCTGGTTTTGTTCACTTCTGCTGCATGCAGGGGGACGGACAGGAGGAGAGTCAGGAAAGGAGGACCACCAAGAAGAGATCCAAGCAATCTAGGGACGAGGTTTATAAGCCGAGAGGAGCCCCCAAGTTACACCCCAAGAGTTCTCCATACCCCCTACGCAACCATCCCAGTGCAAATCTCCAAGGAGATAGTAGTCAAGAGGGTGCGAGTGAAGAAGAAATCGGGGAACACTTCCAACCGGAGCATACTTTCACTACACGTGGTGATCAATCTCTGGGAGGCGGCGCTTCCAGTGACAAGTCAGAAGGGGAGGAGTTGAGGTTGAGCGGGACAGAAGTAGGCGAGTGTGAAATGGCTGGAGGTGGGGCTGACCTTGTGCTCTTCCTGAAGGAGATGGCTGAAAGGGAGGAGAGAAGACGAATTGAAGAGGAGAAGAACAGAGAGACTGAAAGAGAGGCGAGACGAATGGAGATGATAGAGATGTTTAAACAAATGGAGAAACTAAGGAGTGAGAGACAGGAAGAAGACAGAGAGAGACTAGAACGAGAAAGGCAAGAAGAGAGGAGAGAAGGTGAACGCAGGAGACAGCAGACGGAGGAAGAGAGACGAGCTGAGGATCGGTTGTATCGAAAAGCTCAGGAGGAGATAAAAGATAAGTTAGCGGGTTTCTCAGGGTTTAGGGAAGGTGGTGACCTAACCTTATACCTTGAAAAGTTTGAGCATGTCATGAAGGATTGTGAAATAGCTAAGGCTTCTTGGGCATCCAAACTGTATGCTAAGTTACCTGAGAAACTGTGTTCACGTATCCGTACCTTGATAGATGAGGGCACAGATTATGCAGAAGTTAAGTGTGCTTTGCTTAGGTCAGTGGGAGAGACTGTTGCTGCCTACGGGAGCAAGCTCTTCAGTTTGACTGTTGACAGGTTTAAGGCCATGTCAGCTGATCAGTTTTTAGAACATGTTTATAGACTGTTAGAGGGACTATTTCAGAGGTGTAAGACAGTGAGTGAATGTATTTTTGTTCTGGCCCGTGCAATTACTCGCCAATACCTTCCCAATAGTGGTAGGCTGTTCTTGGAAAATCGCCAGATCAGTAACAAGGAAGAATTGAGGGAAGGGTTGGACGATTGGCTATCTACCCGTATGAAAGGTGATTTCTTTAAGCCTGTGGGTGGTAGGCCAGATGGACCTTGGTCCAGTAAGTTCGTCAATAATGTGAGTGAGGGCAGAACTTTGACTTGCTTTAATTGTGGCAAGCCGGGCCACAGAGCAGCTGAGTGTCGCCACCGAGGTGCTGACAGTCAGTGGGGTGGAGCTGGGAGTCCCAATGTTGACCGGGTAACCAGCACTGGCCCCAAACCCAGAGTTGCGACTTGTTTTACTTGTGGCAAGGAAGGTCACATGAGTCCAGTGTGCCCTGAGAAGGGTAAGATCCCTAAGAAGGAACCACAGCCAGCTCGGATGAACCCAGTGACTATTAATCTTCCATCTGAAGAAAAAAAGAATGTAGTGAAAGGAGTGGTTAGTGGCAAAGAAGTTGAGATATTGATAGATTCTGGGGCAGACTATGGTTTGATCCCAAAGTCTTTAGTTCCAGAGACTTCCCTGTGTGGGAAGCAGTGTTTGGTGTCGGGTATCAATAAGGATATGGTGCCCTATGAACTTGCCGATTGCACATTTGAGTTAGAGGGAGTTAGAGGGAGTTCGGTTGACTAATGACTAAAAGAGTCATTGTAGACCACAGAGAGCGTCCATCTCCATGGTGCTTGTTGCCATTGGATTTGAATGACTTGGGAGAGTTACAGGTGTATTTGAATGTGATTCACAAAGGTAGTGTGTGTGTAATGACTAGGAGCCAATGTAGAGAAGAAATGTCATTTGAGAATGACAATAGTGCTAGGGTGACCCCGTTGGTCATGCCTGAGCGTAATGCTGCAGGTGCTAATAACAATGTTGTTTGTGATGATGTCATAGATGATGAGGATAGCAGAGCTGAGCCGACGCCTTTACGGTCTAAGGACGAGGTTGATGAGTCGACGGGAGGTAGAGCTGAGCTGGATACTTCGGCAGATGATGCTGTGGAATTAGTTGAGGAGTCGAGTTTGGAATCTTCTGGAGATGATACTGGTGGAGAAGTGGGCACAGGCGGATCTGTGGCTCACAATGTTGAGGTGGGAACAGATTCGTCTGTTTCCCGCGTTGAGGGCCGAGTACCTGGTGAGGGAAAGGATATAGGTAGTAATATGGAGAGTGAAGAAGTTGGTCAGTTCATAGAGGGACTGGTACCTGTTAAGGCAGGTAGTGACAGAGAGAAATTCAGGGAAGAAGTGTTGTGTGATGAGAGTTTAAAACAATGGAGAGAGTTGGCAGAGAGGAAAGAGAGAGGGTTTAGTTGGAAGAGGGGTTTGCTAGTACTGTCGAAGTTTGTGTGCGGGGATCAGTTCCGAGATGTGTTAGTGGTTCCCAAGTCATTTAGGAAGAAGGTCATGGGAGTGGCTCATGAGAAGGGTGGACATTTGGGTGGAGAAAAGACCTTGCGTATGATTGCTAACTATTTTACTTGGCCAGGAATGTCAAAAGAAGTCTATGGTCATTGTAAGTCATGTAGTGTGTGTCAGATGAAGTCCAAATATGTCCCCCCAAAGGCACCAGTAGTAGAGAGACCGGTTCTTACTGAGCCGTTTGAGTGTCTTGCCATAGACTTGGTGGGTCCTCTTCCCAAGGCTAAGGGAGGTGTGCAGTATGTGTTAACGAGTGTGTGTATGGCCACAAGATGGCCTGAGGCAATACCACTGAGGTCTATCACTGCCAAAAGTGTAGCAGAGGGTCTTTGGCAGATATTTTCGAGAACATCCATTCCAGAAGTGATCTTGTCAGATCAAGGGTCCCAGTTTTGTTCAAAGCTCATGAAGGAGTTGTGTGAACTATACAGGTGCAGAAAGTTCGAACTGCCCCTTACCATCCGCAATCTAATGGATGTGTTGAAAGGATGCACAGTACCCTTAAGGGGGGATTGACCCATTAAAAAAATGGGTTTTTTTGTTTTTTAACTTTTTTTATTTTTTATTTTTATTCCGTTGGTTCATAGATTAACGAGGGAGAGGGATTAGAAACGGATGTCATAATAATACGTGATTTTATACTGCCGGCTAAAATCTAAGGCGTGTTATGCGTCCGGTCTGGACATCCTGTTTACTTCAGGAACTCTCTAGCCCACTATGCCAGTCGTAAGGCTGTGAGGACTAAGAACTTTGACCTCCACATGTCGTGAGGAAGACATCAAAGGAAGTTGCACTGGCTTTTGAACGAAAAAAATCGCTTAAAGGAAAGTTATACCACAGATTTTGTCCTTTGCTTCAGAGTTAAAGGTATGGTTCTCCCTCTAACTAAGAGACACTAAACTTTTTGTCTGTCTTTCAGCTATTTAGAGGTAGTAGTAGTTCCAGTCTGTTGTATGAGCTAAAATTAAGCACCAGGTTCTACTCATTAGAGCAATTTTTGGCCATTTTAAGGTCAATAAGGCTTCTTAGTGTTATGCTTAGCTGTAATTCCTTTTTCTCCTTACCTGCATGCTTCAGATAAGGATAATTTGTTTGTAGTTGCTTAAAAGGTGTGTGTTTGTTGTATGGTACTACAGATTAGGCTAGAAATGCCCCGGAAATTTTTTTTTCAGCACCGAAAAAAGGCAGAAAAAGATAAACGGCTAAAGCATCAGAAGACAGATTCTCCTGCTCGTAGCCCATTAGTAAATTCATTACCATCCACCTCTCCACTGCAGCAAATCTGTTCAGCTCTTACCTTCCCTAGTACTGAGTGGAGTAACCAGAGCCCAGCTGATCTGAGCAAGCTGCAGATATGCAAGATTCCCCAAATCTGTGGGAACAGCTCTCAGCCACTTAGAATTGTCATGAACCTAACAATCAATGCTGATCTTTCATGGTCTCTTTTTGTGCATGAGCACAAGGTTACCAGGGCTATATGTAGCTCTCTGGAGGAATTTCCCACTCGACTAGATGTTGGGTCAGTGAACAATGTTATACATACCCTTGACAAGCTAAAAGTTTGTGCTGGACAACCTGATCCCAGTTTTGTTATGATGGTTAGTGCTAAGAAAGGTAAGATATTGTCTCCAGATGGTTCTGTTGCCGCTCAGGTTGATAATGTTCCTGTTGAATTTGGTGGGAGCAATTATGATAGTACAATTCGAACAAGTAAATGTGAAATGCTATCGAAGTATTCCAAGTGTTCTGTATGTACTAAGTATAGGGCTAATCTAAGAACAATGTATCATAGATGGAATAATGCATCCACTGCAAGTAGCTCTGTTTTTATTAATGAACGGTACATGAAAACTCCGCAGAAAATTGATAAAATTAATCAACTGCGATCAAGAGCTTACAAGGCAGAACAGGCTGTTCGTATTTTAACACAAAAGGTGCAGAAATTGATAGCTAAAGGTGAACAACTTGACACAGGGTTCCAGTCTGATTTATTAGCAATAATGCATGACAATCAGGGAAGAGTGAAAGAAGCTTATCCCGAAGGAAGTTTTGCAAGACTTTTTTGGGATGAAGGCTGCAACTTCAAGCAATTCAAAGCAAATTCGATGGCATCCTGTACTAGTAAAGTGGTGTTTAAATTTAAAATTACTTTCAAGTTCAGCTTATCATGCTCTGCGGTCAACTGGTTTTATCAAATTACCTTCTGAGAGAACCTTGTTTGATTATACCCACTACTATACCAACAAGGTAGGCTTTCAAGAGGAGGTGAACCAGCAGTTGGCTGAGGAGGTTAAAAGATTATCACTTCCAGATTCCAGAAAGTTTGTGTCATTATTGATAGATGAAATGAAAATCAAAGAAGGGCTAGTATATAACAAGCATTCTGGTGAGATCATGGGATTTACATCTCTTGGAGATATTAATGATGATTTACTTCGACTTGAGCAGGATAGCGAGCTTCCTAAGGTTGCCAAACAGCTACTAACTATCATGGTTCGAGGAATCCTGTTTCATTTGAATTTTCCGTATGCCCATTTTGCTAGCATTGGAGCCACTGGTGATGTTTTGTTTCCTCTAGTGTGGGAGGCCATTTATCGTTTAGAGAGCAGTGAAATCAAAGTTTTGTGTGTGACTGCAGATGGTGCAAGTACGAACAGGAAGTTTTTTCGAATGCATTATGACTCAAATGACCCCAAATCTCTCTACAAAACAAAGAATCCGTATGCTCTTGATGACCGCTATATTTATTTTGTGGCAGACCCACCTCATCTGATTAAAACAGTTAGGAACTGCTGGTCTCATTCGTGTGTAAATGGAACTCGCTTGATGCAGGTATATCATATACTTGATAGTTTGTAAACACTGCATGTTAATTTTGGTATTATAATGACAGATTGATGGAAAATTCATCACTTGGACTCAGTTGTGGGACCTGTACAACAAACTGAGCAACCTTCAGGCTAGCTCATGTGGTCTTACACTACTACCCAAGTTGAAGAGGGAACATCTTCAACTGACGTCCTTCTCACGTATGAGAGTGGACCTTGCTGCACAAGTAAAGCTTATTTTAATGTATTACAATAAATTTATTAGTTATGATATATGTGTTGCAGGTTTTGAGCAAGAGTGTGAGTGATGCACTTGCATACTATGGTGATCCAGACACTGCTGAGACTCAGAAGTTTACTTTGATAATGGATCGTTTTTTTGATTGTTTCAATGTTCGAAACAAGAGTGAATGGGTGAAAAAAAGGAAGCCCGATTTGAGACCATACACAAGTCCTGATGATGACAGATTTTGTGTATGTAATTCTTGGTTATCTGACATTACCTAAATTTTATTCAGTCCTTGTTTTTGCAGTGGTTGAAGGATGTATTTTTAAAGTATTTAGATGATTGGAAGAAATTTGTAGAGACCCATACGGACCTGACTGCAGTAGAACGTAACAAGATGATGCTTAGCAGAGAAACTTTGGAAGGCATCTACATGACTGGTAAGTCATGTGTATAATGTCATATATACTTTATAATCATTATGTGGTCTGCAGTTAATTCATTTGTAGACATGGCTAAATATCTCCTTTCTCAAGAGAAAGATGGTCTTTACCTGCTAAGTGAGAGAATCTCTCAGGATCCCTTGGAGAACTACTTTGGGCAGCAAAGAGCTAGAGGAGGACGCAATGAGAATCCAAGCATTTATCAGTGTGTGCACAATGCAGCTGCTCTAAGAGTTCAAAAGTCATTAGCTCTAAATCCAGTCAGGGGAAATAGTAGCCGCAAAAGGCTTCTTTATAGAGATCCTCCAAGCGTTGATGAGAGCAATGCAGCTCCTCTACCTAAACGTAAACATTTAACAAAATAATATAAACATTATGTACATCATACAAAGAATCATTATCATTATATAAAAGTAGCTAAAATATTTGTTCATTATAGTTCAATGTTTGTCAGTCTTCACATTCTCTGCTTACTGACTTTCTTAAACCTCTTGATTTCTTGATATTATTTTTTTCTTTTTCCTTGTACAATTCCATCCAGTATCCTGTTATAGAGAAGCCCCTAATGGTAATCCATAGCTTAATGATCTCTTTTAATAATTCATCAGAGGACTCGGAATCTTGTATATGTTGTGATAAGAGAGTCCAGTGAAACTGAACATCTTCATCGCAAAACACCTTATCATGCACATTTTCTGTAAAGTCTACTTCACTACTTGGTTTTAATAATTGTTGTGGTAAATAGGTGCGTACACATATCTCAATCTCAACAAAAAATCGAAATGCTTCATCACTCAATGGAAATAGCCCACCACGATTTACTAATTCTAGCCAGTGTTTTGTGTAATCAAGAAGGTCATTACCTTCTCCGTCAACAGCCATCTCACTTAGACATGTAACATACTGTTGTGCAATATCTCCATGCTTTTTTTCATAACACTTCTGAAGTTTAAGTGCTACATATCCACATGCATAACGAAGTACGTTAAGTTCCTCTGGTGATATGCTGTCTGCTTTAGATCTGGCTGTAGACTCAGACCTGCTGCATTCAAAATATTCTTTGATGACTACTTCAAAAATGTTCTGATAAAATGACTGCTCAAGAAGGGGATCTTCGATAACAATGCCCAACTTTCCCATCAAATTGATCCATAGAGATGACAGCTTTGATCCCATCCTGATTTTGTGAAACATAGACCACAATTTTTCCCTTTTCTTGTTCATACCTTTGTACTTCTCTGCTACACTTCTTACCTGGTCTCTCAAGTAAGTAAGTATTTCCTCACTAAATTTCTCCATAGCTACTTCTTCAACAGACCCTTTAGTAATAATCTCCTGAGCTTTATCTCTTAGATTTAAGCTTCTGGGAGACTGAGAAGGGGTGTTCTGTATAGCAGAGTGAATAGAAGTGCGTACTATGGCAGAAGCCATCTGAACACAACCTCAAGCTAAGTCAATGTGATAGCATCACACGCGCGTCTGAAGCCTTCCTACCTTGCCTGTGACTCCGCCCCCCATAACACGGCTCCAATTCGAGATTGCTTCCGTTTCTAATCCCTCTCCCTCGTTAATCTATGGTTGGTTGAAGCATTATGAAGCTGTGCACGAAGTTTCAAGTCAATTGGACATTTCTTTATTTATTTATGATTTTTTTGTCACCCCTACTTATTGTAGACTTACTGTATTACCCGCTCGGGAAGAATCCAATCTTTTATGTCTTACCGTTACCGTTTGTATAGCGCGTACCGCTCATTCTTTGTTTACAAAGTACAGGTTATTGTAGTTCAAAATAAAGCACACAGGAAGAGCTAAGTAACCACGTAAACTCACACCAATTGGAATAAGTGGGGGCGACTGCGCACGTTGCGCGTTCTTTCCTCGATCGAACCTTTGCCGTTGTTTCTTATTTTGTTCGAGTTGATAGTTTCTTCCATAACCCGCGTTATGGGGAACGAACCTAGTGCTAAGAAGCGTCCCAGAGTCTTCCAAGGCACCAGGATACAATTGATGGCTCCAGTAGAGTCTCCACAGGTTGACACGGAGGCTATCCCACCTTCAGTAAGTAAACAAAAACGTAGTGGCAGTTCAGCTGGGTTTATTTCTGGGCGCTCTACTACTGTATTGCGTCCCAGAGGTAGTAAATCTTCTCCTGAGCTTCCAAACAGTAGTTCTGGAACTGTCAGAATGGACAGGCCCAAGTCAGCAAATATTATTTGCTCTATTGGGCAGTTGAGTGGTGCCTTAGAGCAGCTTCATCACTGCCATGGGCATCCCTTGACAGTTTCAGAGAACAGCAGTGTTAGGCGGGGGTTGGTTTCTCGTGTAACTTTCAGTTGCCAGTGTGGGTGGTTCCATCACACAACTGATCCTTACAACGTGGACCATCTTCCTGTCAATGCCAGAGCTGTTTTTGCTAAAAAACCTGGGTGCTTTTTTGGGCAATGATGATAATCAAGACTCGAATTCTGAGCCGATACAGTAATCATGTACACACACACACACACATACACATCGGGCTGGCCTATGTTACTGTGGAACTCTTGTGGAGTGACCCATGTTCACAAGGTAACATAGTAAATACTTATTTTCCATTGGAAACTCCATTATATGCCTTATTTTCTTCTATTACAGGCATTATCAGCTGGAATAACTTGTGTTGTGGTTAACCTCAATTTTCTCAAAAGTGGAACTGTCAATCTTCTAAAAATCATAACTTGCTCTCACTATTTTTTTACAGTGTTGTTTTTATATCATCTGAAAGCTCTTTTTCTACTCTAGTGCAAGAGTTGGACATTTTTTTTATTTTTAGTTTTTATTGAAGTTATGATAAATTTTTTCACATTTTCATCAAAAACTACTGTTTTTTTACAAAAAAAATTATATAAAATCAACAATGAATATTTAGAAAAATTCTTCAACTTGCGCACTAGATAATGTATCAAGGAATGTGTGTGTCAAGTTTGAAGTCTTAATGTAGAAGTAGGAGGAGTTTAGTCATCCTAAAGTGGGTAAGGGTTTTCTTGACGTTGACATCGTAGGATTTTGGAGGGTGTGGTTTTCCTCCCATTTGTTTAGCTCATTTTGAAGAGCTTCAGATGGGCAATCTTTTGAGCCCAAAAGTAAAAATATATATTGATGTATACTTAAGTTATGACCAAAAGAGTAAACCCATTTTTTAATGGGTCAATCCCCCCTTAAGAGTGTGCTTAGCAAATGTATTGATGCAAAGAGAGATTGGGCAGCACAGATACCCTTTGTGTTGTTCATTTTGAGACAGATGCCGAATTCCGATTCATTATTTAGTCCTTTTGATTTGGTGTACGGGTTTAGGGTGAGAACTCCATTGGATGCCCTTTACCATGGAATCTTTGAATGTGAGGTGGAGAAATTGAACGTGTGTGAGTGGGTAAGCGGTGTAGCTGAACGCTTGGAGCTGTTGAGAGATTGTGCGTCTTTGAACGCTGCTAAGGCAAAGGAAAAACGTGTGGAGTTGATGAACAAAGGAAGTAAGATGAGAATGTTTAGTGTTGGAGACATGGTATTATACAGGATACCTGGGCTTTCCTGTAAGCTGGCTGATAGTTGGGAGGGTCCTTATGTCGTGAGCGACAGGGTCGGTACTGTGAATTACAGAATCCACAGGGAAGGAAAACATAAGAATCAGAAGGTTGTTCACGTGAACTGCCTTAAGAAGTATGTTGAGTGTAGAAGTATTGGCAGACTAGATGTAGTCATAGAGGTAGAACAAGAGAGAGGTCATAGATTGAGTGGAGTGTGTGAAGGTTATTGTACGGAAGATTTGGAGACATTATTATCTGAGTACAAGTCTATCTTTTCAGATAAGCCAGGTGACACCACGCAGGTTGAGATGATGATTGAGACTGGAGACAATGCTCCTTTCAGGCAGACTCCATACTCCGTCCCGATTGGGATCAGGGACAAGGTAAAGAAGGAGTTAGACTTGCTAGAGGAGGCTGGAATCATAGAAAGGTCAGACAGTCCGTGGGCATCGCCTTTGGTTCCGGTGAAGAAACCAGATGGTTCAGTCCGTCTCTGTGTGGACTTTAGACGGCTGAACTCGGCCACTGTCAGGGAGCCCTATTATATCCCTGGTCTGGACGAGATAGTCCATAAGGTGGGACAGGCCAGAGTGCTGTCCAAGGTTGATCTAACGAAAGGTTTCCACCAGGTTAGTGTGAAGGTTGAGGATAGGGCTAAGACAGCCTTTGTATGCCCTTTCGGGAAATTCCAGTATTGTAAAATGCCGTTCGGGTTGTGCAATGCCCCTTCGGTGTTTCAGAGACTGATGGATGTGGTTTTAAGTGATTGTGTTGATTGTAGCTGTGTATACATCGACGATGTCTTGATTATGTCAGAGAATTGGAGAGAACATTTGGTGCATTCGGGGCGTGTCTTTGAATGTTTGAGGAAGGCAGGGCTTACATGTAAGTCGAGCAAATGTGAGTTCGGGAAGGCAACACTAGAGTTTTTGGGTCATGTTGTTGGTGATGGTGTGTTGAGTGTTCCTGAGGCGAGAGTGTTGGCGTTGAGGGATCATCCGAGATCCAAGACTAAGAAGCAGTTAAGGGCATTTCTGGGTGTGGTGAACTTCTACCGCAGGTTCATCCGGGGATTTCATCAGTGGTCCTACTTACTGACTCCCTCCACGTCCAAGTCTGCGCCTGCGGTAGTTGGGTGGACGAGCCTGATGTTGGAGGCTTTCGACCAACTCAAAGTTAAGTTGTGCAATCATGTGTGTTTATGTATTCCGTGTGACTCTGACATGTTCATATTAGAGACTGATGCGTCAAGTTCTGGTGTTGGCGCAGTTCTATCGGTGTTGAGAGAAGGTGCCCTGAGGCCGGCAGCCTTCTCTCGTCAACTACATGGTGCTCAGACCAGATATTCAGCTCAGGAGCTTGAGGGCCTGGGCCTGTATGAAGCAATCCGGTTCTTTGCCTTCTACTTGTATGGGAGGAAGTTTAAGGTGATCACAGATCACAAACCGTTGGTGTCCATGATGACTGCTCCCCAGCACAACCGTCGAAAGGGAGAACAGAACATTGTGGCAGACTGCCTCAGCAGAGGTGCTGTGGGAGAAGAACATGCAGAAGCTGATGATACTCATCAGCTGAAAGAAGGAGGGGGAGATGTGGGCGGAGCCACTTAAAGAGAAGAGAAGAATCTGAACTGAGCAAAGAGACAGATATTAGTGTTTGTAATCATTGCGTGTATCATTATCACTTATTCGTAACTAGCTAGTTAAGTAGGTGTGGTCACATTTGTTATTGTGTATGATTTGTGCCCCGGGCGTGTCTGGATGGTTTCTTCGTTGTGTTGCGCATGCGCTGACCTTCATTGAACTACTCTGGTCAGCACGTGCGTGAGTCAGTCTGTTCTGTATCCATGTTCACGATACGTCGTGTAATTCTTGTCATTACCGTCTAATCCTAACCTATGGGAAGGGAGCCAGTACGCTGGGGAAGGCTGATAGAGCGAGATATAGACTGATTCTGGTGGCAGCGAACTACTGGCCCCAGAGTGCGCGAGGTTTCCTGAGTCAGCTAAGGCTAATCTGGGACGATCTCCCCACAGCTAGTTGGCTTCATCATGTAGCGAGCTACATTAGTTTTTTCCACTTTAGTGAATAAAGCAGATAAAATAATGGCATAAAATACGTACATAATATTTATGAAAACAAAACAAAAAACAAAACAAAACAATAAAAGTCTATATTTAATGTTTAATATTCATGACAAAGTTTTCAAACTATTTTTCAGTTAGTTGGATATTAGAAGTTGGAATAGTGGTGATGTTGATAGTTCAACTATGTAAATTACTGAAAGATTTATTGCCAGGAACAGAGGTGCTTGACAATTGTGAATTCTGGTCAAATTGGTATCTGTGCATCTTATACTGGTCATTTGGGTTGCTCAAAATGTTTGAGATTTCTTGATGCTGTTTTTAATTTTGTCTTTCATATGTGCACACTGCATCACTGTACAATATGATTATTAACCCTCAGCGCGCATGCGCAAGAGGGTTACAGTAGTTAAATAGAGCTTTCAAAAAAATATTGAATGGAAAAGTTATACTAAATAGAAGTACATGTACTTGCTATGGTCTTCAGGTCTATGGTCTATTCCCTTGCCTTTCCTTCTTGAGTACTAGTCTCTTGATATTGATAGTGTGGGAGTGTCAATTGGGAGCTCCTGTTAAACCTTGGCTGTGGGTGCTTGTTATATCTGAGACCTCTCCCATCTCTCCACTGAAAGAATGGGCCTGGCTGTGATCCTCGTTGCTCCATAAAACCCAGCAGTGCTGCTACTGGGCATAGCGCCTGGTACGGCCAACGTGCACTGTCACACCTTGCCGGTATGGGTCCGTCTTGGAAGCTTTTATCCTCACTGTCACTAGTCCTGGGTATAACCTCACTGTCCAATCTCACATCCTCCCATGCCAGGTGCACACTGGGTTCTAATCCTTCACTAGTTGGGATAATAACTTTGCCTGACCTGTATTCATCTGCCCAGGTGCGTGGATTGCCCGCACTGTCAATTGAAAGTGGGTCCGAATAAAAAAATTAAGTAGGTGCATGACAGCTTCCACCCGACTGTAGCCTGACCACTGCTACTGCTGCCATGCTGTCGCAGTACACCATTATCTCCTTGCCCTTCTACTGTGGTCCCCAGACCCCACACACCAACACTATTGGTAGTAGCTCCTGGAGACATACGCTCTCCTGTCCCACTCAGATGGCCTCCGTGCAATCTCCCAGCTGGGCCCACTCCAGCTGCAACCACTCCTGTGAATCTGGATTCCATGCTCCACAACCACGACTGCCCGATGCGTATGTCTAAATGCTGCCCCCCTTCCCCCCCATCCCCCCCCCGTTTATTCCAGTCTGTCCTCTCATCATGCTCACTCCATTCCAAGATTCCGAGAATGTAGTCCACCACATAATGTCCGATCGGAATCCATTGTTCAGCCTGCACCACTGACCGTTCCTGCTCTTTCTTGTCAACAGCTCAAACATTCTCCTTGTCTGTACTACACCCCATGGGGTGTATTGATACACCCCAAATTAGTGTCCCGTTACACCCTTCAAACACCCTCCTAGTATACCAAATAGGGTGTACCATTACACCCCTATCACACTCATAAGAGTGTTACACTACACTCCTACAGTGTATATGAACGCCAAAAACACACCCTATAGGGTGTAATTCTTCGCCAATATAAAGTGTACTGTAACGCCATGTGATTATTGGCGAGCGAGCGTAGCGAGCGAGACACTTACAGGGGTAACACAATCGAAAATCGGGGATGTTTGTTTATTCAGCGAGCGAGCGAAGCGAGCGAAGCTGACTCTCAGTCGTGTTCAATTGAGATTTCAGATATATATATATATATATACTAGTGATGTGCTTGAGCACAAATGGCGAGCGAGCCTAAAGACTATACTATTGATTTTGACTTCTAACACTGAAGCTACTGGAAATAAGGTCCAGTTTTTTTATTTAGCATACAGGGTAAAGGGATTTCAGTGCCATAGTAACAACTCTCTGCAACTGCTTGGAAGGAAAAAAACAACAACAAAACAATACACGTTATTTAAAAGTTTTTTTTGTGATATTCTTTAGCTAAGTAGTGGTTGTAACACACAATGCTTTGACACAACTGGACATGCACCTATACAGACTTACCTTCGCAGTAGTATAGTGGACAATGTATTTTCAAGTAAATACTGTTGCCCACGGCTTATAACCAGCGCATTGACTTACCACAGCCACTAACCCGAATAGAAATGGAAGTCCCTTAAGTTTTCAAGTTTTAACTGCACCCGCAAAAGAATTCAAAACGTTAAACAATTCAATTTCTAGGGTGATACGGGTACTGATCGATAAACCAGAGGATTCTGTTTAGTGCAATTTGGGACGGAGTCGACAACCAAACTAACACAAAAACGCGAGGGTCAAAGTACAAAATGACATACGTACGTCCATACATATATCTAAACTAGTGGTGTGCTTGAGCACAAATGGCGAGCGAGCCTGATGTTAGGTAACATAAAACTAAGTATTGTTACTATGTTTTAGCTTAGTTCATGCAAACACTATAATAGCAGTTATGACCTTTTATTTCAGCAAACAAATACAAAATCACTCTCCTTACCTGATTAATGGTAACTTTTGTAGTATCACACATCAACCATTCTGATAATCTCAATCACCAGTAACTCTTGAACAAGCTCTCAGCTACGATAAAAAAATAAACCAGTGTTATTATTTGTAATTTTAGCCAACAAATATGGAATTACTACTTACCTCATTCTTGAGTATTGATAACTTCTGTAGTATCAAATTGAAGTTACTTTGACCATCTGAATTACCTTGAATTCTTGACAACAAGCTCTCACCTACAAAAACAAAAGACAATCAATTTTAGCACACAAAAACAAAATTACCTTCTTACGTTTTCTTGAGCAGTGGTAACTTTTGTAGTACCAAATTTGAGCCAATCTGACTATTTGAATTTACCAGTCACTGTTGACAAGCTCTTAGCTACAAAAAAGAAAGGCCCGAGTTAATTTTGCATATTTAGCTTACAAATATGGAATTACGTACTTACCTCAGCTTCCCTCGAGAAGTAGTAGCTTCCTTAGCATTAATACTACCTACCAACGGCTCTTGACAACCAACAACCGGCACTCCGCTATCCCCCATAAAACGGCGAAGTTTTGAAATTAAGTCTGGAAAAGGGTCTTCAATGCCATAGTAACCGGTCGAATCAACTTTTTGTTTCTTGAAAAGCAAGCATTTTCGCAGGAATTTTCTCACACTTTGGAGCTTAAGTATAAAGTAAGGCTTGCTTAATGCTGCAGTTTCAGAATAAACTGGGGTCAAGCCTAAAAAGCCGTGTTTTTTTGGAGAAAAAAGTTTCCCGCGCGCGCGTTTAAAGGGCATACGTACCATCCCACATACATATATACATATAACATATACCCGATTTTGCATTATCCACCCCTAATACTGTCTCGCTCGCTACGCTCGCTCGCCAATAAATAAACAAACATCCCCGATTTTCGATTGTGTTACCCCTGTAAGTGTCTCGCTCGCTACGCTCGCTCGCCAATTATGTTATAGTTATAAACCAAAATTGAGGTTTGTATGCGATTTATAAACTCCGAGACACGAGGGCGCAGCCCGAGTGGCGAGGATTTATAAATCGAAATACAAACCTAATGATTTTGGTTTATAACTATTTTATAGCCAGAACATAAACAACGAGCAAAGTATAGCGTTAGCTATCTTAGTAATTGTATTAAAGTACCCAAACTCTTCATTATTCCATTTTGCTTTGATCTGCCTTCTATCATAATTATGGTTGCTAAGAACTATATCAGACTTTTCCCCGCTAATACATTTTCTTACGGGCATACCAGACTGTATCAGATTTATAGTTCTTAACGACAAGCGCGGTCGCTCGGGTAACGGGCTATAAATATGTAGGTATGTATGCGTACGTCAAAAAGTTTCGCCCGCGCTTCTAATTACGTAAGTTAGGTAAAGCGTTCACAGTTCCAGTATTTTTCAATTAACGAGCACGGAGAATCCTGCTGCACTGCCTTACGCAACTTTGTTTCAACCAAAACGTTTATAGCCACTCTCTTCTTGAAACAATTGTTAAGTCTTTGTCAAGCTGCGCTTTTTTGCCACTGCTTTTGAAGTGTATTCAGGTAATTCTGTTATTGTTAACTCTTCATGCCTAATCATTGCTATTATTTAGCGATTTCCTTCGCAAATCATCTTTACCTATACTCATATATTTACTCGCTCGCCATGCATTTGCGCTATTCGAGCGCACCACTAGTTTATTTGGCGAGCGAGCGTAGCTAGCGAGACAGTATTAGGGGTGGATAATGCAAAATCGGGTATATGTTATATTATGTATGTATGTATGGATGGTACGTATGCTCTTTAAACGCGCGCGCGGAATGGTTTTCTCCTAAAAACACGGCTATTTAGGCTTGACTCCAGTTTATTCTGAAACTACAGCATTAAGCAAACCTTACTTTATACTTAAGCTCCAAAGTATGAGAAAATTCCTGCTAAAACGCTTGTTTTCAAGACACAAAAAGTTGATTCGACAGGTTACTATGGCATTGAAGACCATTTTCCAGACTTAATTTCAAAACTTCGCCGTTTTATGGGGGGATACGAGAGTGCCGGTTGTTGGTTGTCAAGAGCCGTTGGTAGTCAGAATGCCGTAGTATTAATGCTATGGAAGCTACTACTTCTCGAGGGAAGCTGAGATAAGTACGCAATTCCATATTTGTTAGCTAAATATGCAAAATTAACTCTGGCCTTCTTTTTTGTAGCTAAGAGCTAGTCAACAGTGACTGGTAAATTCAAATAGTCAGATTGGCTCAAATTTGGTACTACAAAAGTTACCACTGCTCAAGAAAATGAGGTAAGAAAGTAAGTTTGTATTTGTGTGCTAAAATTGATTGTCTTTTGTTTTTGTAGGTGAGAGCTTGTTGTCAAGAATTCAAGGTAATTCAGATGGTCAAAATAACTTCAATTTGATACTACAGAAGTTATCAATACTCAAGAATGATGTAAGTAGTAATTCCATATTTGTTGGCTAAAATTACAAATAATAACACTGGTTTATTTTTTATCGTAGCTGAGAGCTTGTTCAAGAGTTACTGGTGATTAAGATTATCAGAATGGTTGATGTTTGATACTACAAAAGTTACCATTAATCAGGTAAGAGAGTGATTTTGTACTTGTTTGCTGAAATAAAAGGTCATAACTGCTATTATAGTGTTTGCATGAACTAAGCTAAAACATAGTAACAATACTTAGTTTTATGTTACCTAACATCAGGCTCGCTCGCCATTTGTGCTCAAGCACACCACTATGTTTGGACGTATGTATGTCATTTTGTACTTTGACCCTCCGTATTTTTGTGTTCGCTCCGCGTTCGACCCCGTCCCAAACTTCACTAAACAGAATCCTCCGGTTTAGCGACCATTACCCGTATCACCTTAGAAATTGAATTGTTTACTGCTTTGAATTCTTTTGCAGGTGCAGTTTAAATGCAAAAACTTATGGGAGCTCCATTTCTATTCGAGTTAGTTGCTATTTGTCACAGTTATAAGCCCTACTCAACAGCATTTACTTGTAAATTCATTGTCCACTAGACGAACCGCGAAGGTAAGTCTTGCGTAGGTATGTTTAGTTGTGTGAAAGTATTGTGCGTTACAAGTTGCTTCTTTTTCAATTCAAACAGTTGCTGGGAGCGGTTACTATGGCTTTGAATCCCCTTTACCGCATACGTAATTTAAACACTTGACTATTATTTTAGTAGCTTGAGTGTTACTTGTTAAAATCAATCATTTAACAATAGTGTAGTTTAAAGCTCGCTCGCCATTTGTGCTCAAGCACACCACTAGTATTCAGGTATAATACTGTAAATATTATTTCACATACAATACGGGTATGAGATGACACAAAAATTGTATGTTTGTATGTTTAGGTCCAATGATGACAGTTCACTCCCTCAGTGATGTAGAGTTCTTCAATCATCCATCACAGACACACCTTAGACAATCTCTATTCACTCAGCTTCATCTAAACACAAACAACATTGAACACATTAACTTCCATATTTGATAAATTATTACAAAATATTACTATAGGCAACATGTCTACGTCAACTAACTGTGCAGCCCACAAAAAAAATAAATAATAAAGCCCCTTATATATATTGTATTATATTAACTTCTATTTTCACTATCACTCTATATGGCAGTACCTAAATGGGAATATAACGTCCAGTACCACCTCAGTTTCAAACGCCACATGGCACCGTGGTTCGCTTAATTAAGGTTGGGCGATATTGGGGTATATTGTAGGGTAAATATCGCAATATAACTATGTATTGACTACAAACTGGATGATTATGCGAAATCAATTCGTTAGTTGTTGTTTTAATGTATACATGTTAACATGATAATTCAATCAACTAAATAAATACAGAAACATGATCAAAAGTCCAGTTCATCTACAAGTTCTTTGAAAGAAAAGTTAACATCTCAACTTTGTCAGGAGTAAGGTGAGCTCTTAGAGGAGTCAGTACATTTCCTGCTGTACTAAATACACGTTCTGAGCTTGCACTTGTAGCACAAATGCAGAGATATTTTTGAGCTAGTAGAGATAGAACGGAATACTTAGAACAATTAAGTTTCCACCATAACAACGCATCTTCTTCGAAATCAAGTTTGGTCTCTGCTTTATATTTCTGCAATTCGTTGTGGAATTTTTGTTGCGGTGACATAACTTGTTCCAAGTGTTCGTCTTCTTCTTCTTCTCTTCTTTTGTTCTCTCTGCTTTTAAACAAACTTCCAAGGTTTCGTCTCTTCTTTGGTGGTTCACATGAAACTTCATCTGTAGTACTAGTTGAAAGCACCGGTAAGACTTTCGAGCTGTCAAGTTCCAGGTTAGCTTCAACATCAACTAGATCTTCAGCACTCATATATTTGCTTTTGAATCGAGGATCCAAAAAGGATGCTATGTTCAAAATACTAATGCATTCTTCACTCAAATAAGAGGTACTGTAACGGTGACGAAGATCTACTTTAATCTTTCTTTTGATATCGCCTGTGAGTGTGGAGTCAGAGTCCTCTTCCTTCAGTATATCATTTTCTATCAAATTGACTATCGGCATAACAGCTGACACGGTGACATAGGTTTCTCCTGAAAGAAGGTCAGTAAGATTCTTTAAAGGCTCTAATGCTGCATTGATAGACTGAAGAACGTCGATGTCTTGCCCTGTGGGGACAAGGTGAGAGGTTTTTCGATCTACACCCAAGACTAGGCGAATGGGTTCCCTTTGCTCCAGAAGACGTTGCACCATTACTCCAATAGTTCCCCATCTTGTTGGACAATCCTATATTATACAAAAAGAAAACAATTAAAACAATAGTCACTATCATGATAATTAAACTTACCGATATTAGGGAATGTTGTTGAAGATTTAGGTTAATCTGAGCTTTTGTAAACTCTCTTTTTCTCTTCCAACTGCCGGAGAATGCTGCCACAATTTTCCTGCACAATCCCAGTGCCCTGCTACACCTGGAATCATCTTTAATAGCCTTTAAAACACCTAAGTGGAGATTGTGTCCAAAGCAGGACAGTCTTGGCCAACTCAGCCTTCGTGCAGCATTCACAATATTACTACCACTGTCGGTGGTGATACACACTTGACATTCTGACTTCAAATTCCACATGCTTAATGTCTCTTCCATAGACTCGGCAATCATTTCACCTGTATGATCTTCTGTGAGATACTTGGTCTGGATACATCGGGCTTGGAGTTGCCAGTCTTTATTAAAGAAATGAATTGTATAACTGATGTAAGGAATCATTCCTTGACTCGACCAAAGATCACTGGTGGCAGCAAAATCAGTAACTGAAGCTAGCTCACTCCTTATTTTCTCTCTTATTTCAGTGTAAAGTTCTGGGAGGGCAGTTCTTGAAAAATAGTTTCTACTCGGTATCTCATAACGACCATCAAAAGCAGCGAGGAGCCTCTTAAAGCCAGCTTTCTCGACAGAATGTAAAGGCAGGCAATCCTTTGCTATATAGTAAACTACTGCATCAGTCAGGTCTCCATCTCTTACCCTTTCTTTCATACTTCTGGCTTCTTGTAATCGATTCGGTAAGTGTTGGCTGGTTGATTGGCCGTAGCGTCGAAGAAGTAGACGGTAATTGAGACTCCTGCAGTCGACGAGACTCCATCGCAGCCTTCGCTTCAGCGTACAATTTAGTGTGAGTTGACCGTAGATGAGACAGTAAGTTGGTGGTGTTCCCGTTCTTCGCCGCCACTTTGCGGAAACAAGTACGGCAAACGGCATGGCCCGTGTCGGTAACTTCTCCGCTCGTACCTTTCTCCAAACCGAAATAATTCCACACGCAACTCTTGCTTCCAGGCTTTCTAACCAGGTCCGGTAGCTCAGCCATTACTACTAAGCTCAGTTCTCCAGAAAATGAGCACGTGCGGTGCTGATGGCGCGGTATTTCGGTAATTGAGCAATGCAATATTGTACCGCGGTAAACGAAAACAATCGCGGTATCCACTAAATACCGGTATACCGCCCAACCTTAGGTTCGCTTGACAATTACGATTATTCACTAAGAATGGCGACACAGTTGTTGTTTTTAATACAGTTTCTCTGACATGAAATAGTACTTCATAAAAAAAAAAGGCGTAAGCACCAAATATTTTCCTAAAATTTTTTTCAAACAGCAATCTGGAGCTATTGCAGGCATTTTCTAAATAGCTCAGTTTGCTTCGGAATTGTTTGTATTGGTATAAATCTTTACTGGAAAAAAGTTTTTAAAAATATGTGTCCATTCTTTACCGAATTGGTGGTCAGTCACCTGCCAGTAAAAGGGTTGAAGAACACACGATTTTGCCTCAGAACACTTAAAACATAAGCCCCCCTTAGTAAACTTAAGGATTGGACGTGGTAAACCAATCCTGAGTTACAGTGTGAAGCAAGGGAACCCTTTACCTCATTACAGATAGTACTTTTTGATATTGCAAATTTAATTCACTCCTATCTATCCCACCTATAGATACATGTCTGTCCCACTGTCTTTCCCATCCCAGACACACATGTATGTATAGGTGGAATAGATGGACATCCCATGGAACCCCAAGGTCCCGGGGACGATGGGATGGGTCGGACAATTTCTGGCATTTCCAGACATTTATGGAGTGAATTTACATTCCCTATTACACTTATATAAAACTTACTTAGCAAGTCCTTTGAAGCTGGTGTATAGATTACGCCTTGATACAAAACCTTTTACCTGCATACACACATGAAAATGGTTACTAAATTAATATTAACTATTATCATTGTCCAATAAAAATGAAAGGTTATGTATACTATGGGAACAGAAACACTTTGACATCAAATTTCGGTCTAATTCTTAAATACCTGATCAAATTCAAATTGGAAGATCATGTCAGATAAAATTTTGGCACTATTGTGGTATGTACTTTCATAAGTACATGTCAGGCCAAAATTATAAATGTCCTTTCAAATTCATGGTGAAAGGGTATAACATCAGATAGACTCTGGTCCGTTATTTACAGCATTAAAAGAACCCCTAGATTATGCATGTATAATGAGGACATCAATGGCATTAGGATAAATAGGTAAAGGGTTCATTCTAGAAAATGATTAGCAGTATACTCGAGCCTCTCTGTGTTCTGAGTAATGGACACCATCAACCAGACACAAGCTTGTGTGGTTTGTGGTAAGGGGACATCAATATAGTGAGTCTATTAAAATGACTTGTAGCTTGTTATGGACCCCCCTCGGTTCCAGACTGACATGCACACGTTACACATGACTTTTAAAAGGTTCATGATAATAAAATAACAGTTAAAATAGTACTACAGACTCAGTGGATTTGTAAACTTAAAGCACTCAAAACTCTCTCTCTTAACCCTTTCCCTGTCAATTTTTTTTCCAATGATTCCAGTGAATGCATTTAAAAATTCATAAAAAAATAAATATTGGTCAAAGTCCCTAGCAACCATACATTTTTGTAATTATCAGTTAATTTTACACTTGACCACATTAATTAGGTTGCCAAGCAACAAAACCACAAAAATTAATTAACCGATTTATTTTATTATTTTGTATTTTCTTGCTAAATCAATTATAGAAATATGAAAAATTGTTATATAATTAAACTGAATGTGTATCAAAGCAGAACAATAAGTGAAAACCATGATTTCATAAAAAAACAACATAAAGAACGTGGAGAAAAAAATACAAAATGATTATATGTTCTAAGAGATTCATATATTGCTCTCTTATGGGATCGCTCTCTTTCCCCATGTGATTCAGCACCATCACTTGACTGAGCACCATCACTTGACTCACCACCATCATTGACACCAGCATCTAAATTTTATTACATATTTTGACTTTATAAATAGCTAAATTTAAAAATTTGAATTCCCAGCTAGTGCCTTTGCAATAATGTAGCCAAACAATTAGTTCACAAATAGTCTCATGTCAAAATCAAACAAAGTTAGTGCCAACAAATCATGACATAATTTTACCTTATAATTAGCCTAGTATAAACTGCATTCGAAATTTGAATTACCACAACCACTTAGTTAGTGGTTTAGTAAAAGTGTAGCTAAACAATTGGTTCATAACTAGTCTTATGCCAAAAAAACAACTATAATCATGTTAGTAGCAACAAAGCATACTTACTGGTGGTGCAACTTAGACAGTTGCGACATCTCAGGAAGCGATGAAAGTGATTTGAGGATGACAGAATGTTTTCTTACCTTGGTACTCTGTCTGAGACAGTAGTGGCCCCCTCTGACTACGAAGGAAGAACTAGCAGCTCAACTTCTGATGAAGTTGATGATGTAGCAATGCTGGATGACTCATTGGACAGCCTCAGTGATGGAGCCTCTCCAACATATCCAATAATTCCACCGCGGTAAACCGTTCGGCCATTTTGTTATTTTTTTAATGAACGGTCTGGTTTATTTTTAACCTAGGCCTTAGTAACATCCTTTTAGCTATTTATAAACAATTTTACGTCGTAGAGCAACTCAAGACGCGTGTTTTTATACGTATACTCTAACGTAACTTCACGCCGTTAGTCTTTTAAAATATTTTTTAGCGCTTCTCGGCTTTGACAGGTAAAGGGTTAAAGTAAACACCAATAAGTTCAGCAAGAAAATAACTCAGAATCTCATCTCTGCCAACCCATTTCATTAACCCTTTACCAAATTACCAACATGAAATCCATTACACACCCTTTACCCTAAGCACAATACACCTTTTACCGTTTCCATGTAGGCCCCAAAAAAGCCATAGGACTCATTACTAGTGGTGCGCTCGAATAGCGCAAAATAGCGAGCGAGCGATGCATGTTCCCTGCACTGTAAAAATTATAGCGTGAAAACCCACCAAATTCACACCAAACTGGTGGTGTGAATTCCCACCACCTATGCATAGTGTGTCCTTCACACTTTCTTCCTAGTGTGAATGCACACTTAGTGTGTAATTCACACTCAATGGAATAGCATGGACCCTTTACCGAACATTAATTATATTCATATGCAGGCAAAACCCAATGCTATTATCACTGTAATCTACCTTATAAATGTTTTGTACACTTGTGTGCTAGATAAGAGAGTTGACTAAGTCGTCTGATTAATGAGATTTGGGATTACACCAATCTCTTTTTGGAAAAAAATGTTGATATGTGTTACTAGAATCAATGTAACTTAGAATAATTCAGCATTAATGTAAGTATGAGTTCATAGTGATTGTGGTGAGAATTCACACTAAATTTGGTGTGCACTTCACACCCAAACGATGAGGTGTGCGCATCACACCATATTTTGGTGTGACTATTGTTACAAGTGATTCACGCTTAATTTGGTGTGAACTACACACCTTTTGGTTTACAGTGTGTAATTGCAGCTATAGATACAGTTATTTATTTTGATGTTGTTAATGTTATGTCTGTCTGTTGTTTCATATAGATTCATTGGTGCTTCTATGAAGGTTATAAAATTTAGGCTATGTATAATAAAGTTTAAATGTTATACTTTTTGTGGTAAAACAAGAGTAATGAATTATTTTATTATTTATTTTATTAATGTAATTCGTAATCAGCTACATAGTATTGCTTTATATAATAAAGTTTAAATGTTATATTATTTGTGATAACATAAGAATAATGAATTATTTTACCAGCAAAGTTATTGGCAGGTGTTTTAGACAGAATACAGCTATTTAATTAAAAATGTCAAACATCATTACAGTTATAGCTGATGTAAACTTTGTGGTTTAATAAAAATAAAAAACAAAAGAGTTTGTCTGGGTCTATAACATATTCAGAGGGAGAGCAGAGTATGTTAAATAGATGTAGATCTTAGACTACATAGTTTGATAATAGAGTTAGGTTAATTTTTATAGTTTTACATTAAATTTAACCTGCAAGTGGAGGAATGTTTCCAGGATGCATGTTATTTTGAGCTGAATAGAGCTTAGGGATATGTTTATCCCGGCTACATCGACAACATTCCAATAACTTAAATTTCATTTTGGTGCCTGGAAATTTCTCCATACACGTTATGCAGACTGGGATAGTAATCGATGAGATTTTAGCATAAAAATTACGCATTGCTGTGTGAACTTGAGGATCATCAAATGCTGGAATAATATGGTGCAATGGAACCTGGGGATGTTGTCCTGACCTGTTCCCCCTAACTTGAGACAATCTAGTCTCCCGTTGAAGTGGTGTTTCATCAGCCAATCTCTGCTGTTGGTTAGTTGATAACTGCTCTAATCTAGAGGAATTTTGTAATGAAGATTCATTTGCTGTTCTCAACAGTTGGTTAGTGGACAAACAGTGGAGCCTGTGAACTCTTTCACTATCACTTTCAAACAAAATGTGTGACTTGCTGTTTTTGTGACATTAGTTGTAGACGTTGCTCTCTGCATAATGGCTTCCTAAACGAAAATATGTCTCGTATTAACTTATTGAAGTATATATTTTATTATTTACCTCTTGCATTCGTTGCTGATAAGCTGAAAGGCTTTGCGGTATCGAAATTGTTTGAGTTATATTTTCTGCAAATTTTTTTTGCTGCTTTGGGTGTATATGATAATGGATGTCCTCTGATAGATGTCTTTTCCTTCCTCTTGCAGTACAAAAAGTAGTGGGGATATTAGTTTCTTATTCAGATGGTGTGGCTGCATTTTGAGTGTCTTCAAGAGTAGTTGAGTCTACAGCTGTATAAAGTTGATTGGTACAGTAATCCTCAGGAATAGTCTAATAAATAAATTAGGAATATTTAATGGCTTTTCAAAAAGAAAGATTCTTTACTTTGCTACCTGTTTCTGTTTCGTTTAAACTCTCCTCCTCCTTGCCCTGTCCTTTTCATTTCTTATCTCTCTCCTTACTATTTTTTTCTTCTGGAGTTCCTAACGCCCTCAAAGCTCTTGACCGAGCGTTTCTAACGTTTTGTCTACTGGGCATCGTTACTTCGTACAGCGGGTAAACAAAACAAAATGTTGCTAAGAAGGTTACCCGGCCCGCACAAGCGCGTAAGATAAAGGGAACGTTTTGTCTACTGGGCATCGCTACTTCGTACAGCGGGTAAACAAAACAAAATGTTGCTAAGAAGGGTTACCCGGCCCGCGCAAGCGCGTAGGAGAAAGGGTACACACGTACGCCCACGCAAGAACAAAAACCATTTCTAGACCTAAATATATATATATATCGCGAACTCATTAGAGAGTCAGCTCCGCTCGCTTCGCTCGCTTCGCTGAATTATTCCTGTTGTAAGTACGAAACCCCTTACCTAATCTTCATCACAAATAAGAATTTTCAATACTTCACTTCTTTAACATCACCCTACATACAAAATGTTATACATATGCTTAACCCTCTACTAACAGAGGTATTTCTAGCTCAGCACAATAGGTGGAGAAATATTCTTCTAACGGAAACAATACTAAATAATACTATTTATTCAGTACAATAAAATTATTGGGGAGAAAGAGGGAGGGGCTAAAAAATAAGGGATGCCACATCACTTCTTGCAGGGAAATACCAATTTCAGCAAAGTCACATTACCTCCACTGCTCATATAAATACCCTACAAATTTTAAAACACACAACAACTCCCAATGGTATACCAATACTTCTTAATCAATATTATTTCATTAGAGAAAAAAAGTACTGAATAACCTCACAACTGCAAATCAAAAAAGAATAACTTGCAAATCTTTTACAATTACTGGTCAAAATTGCTGCTACTTACAACTGCTTCATAGAATATAGAATTTTACAATTCCAAATTGAGTTAGTCTAATATCGAGACCATTCACCTTTTTTTGTGAGACCGGCAGTGCTGCAAATGATATTATTTTAGTTTCTAATTTGTGCTATGTAGTGCAGATTGCTTGGAACTCTGATACTGTGTTAGTTCACCTAGTCTGGTGTTGCCTACCCTTTACCTACTTTTAATATGGTGCGGGGGAGGAGGAAAGGGTCTGGGGACTCTAGTACCAATGACCAGTTTGAAATAATTTTTTGCGCATGCTCTAATTAAGCCCAACTGTGGACACTCTGGTAGTCTTGCGGTCTATTATTCAAGAAAGGTCCCTAACGCTTGCAACATGTACTTGATATCAGAAGGCGCTTGTATTGCAAGGTAAGAATTTACCCTTGTACACAGGGTCTAGTTGAATTAACCTAGTCTCTATGAAACAAAAAAAAAAGATACACTGTTTATCAACTGTCAAGGGACCCGTTCTGGGGGTGAGTTCAGTTTGGCATACAGCAAAATACTAACACATACATATAATGTATAGCCAATTGGATTATCAGGGTCTGTGGACAACTTCATACGTACCAGCTCTAGAAATGGCTATACCCCAAACCTTTAGCAATTGACTGTCACTACCGTTGTACAGCTTCAGGTTACTTTTATCAAACTATCTGGCTGGTAAGTTATGGTGAAATCTCTTCAACCGTTATTGAGACGAAGTATACAACCACTGTGGTGAATGTTTTAAATTGGTGGTTAGCACCAGAATCTGATCATTGGTACTTGAGTCCCCAGACCCTTTCCTCCACCCAGGCACAATATTTAAAAAGGTAAGGGTCGGCAACACCAGACTATAGTTCACCTTGGGTCTCAAAAAGTTAGGTAAAGGGTCTATAAATAACTCCTACACAATGGGTTTCATAATATCAACATTAAAATTCTTGTCTGCTATATCAATTAAACACAGCTGCTAGCTGCTGGCAGAAATACTGTATTTCTTATACCTAGCCCTACCCCCACCCCTTCCCTATAAATTAATATTTATGCCGTCCAATGCCTGCCACTAGTTTAGCTACACCTATAAAACAATGACTTCTCCTTTCCCCACCTCACTTACTTGCAGCATTTCGTGGTAACGGTACCAATTGGCACATTTTGAATGAATATAGTAGACCTTTTAGATCAAATGAACCGCCAAATTCCTTACGTATGTACACAGTAAGCATGTGCGCTTTCTCACGTGATAACGTCAGAAACCCTTTACCCTATTTAGAGATATGTAATTCAATCTACCCTTTACCGATTTTATGAAGATCAGTCTTGAAAATGTAGACGTGTATAGTAGTGCTCAAATAAACTTGTGGGGATAGACCTCGGGATAGACGAATGTGTGAATCACTTTTCTGCCTACGTTGTATTCATACAAACATTATTGTAAGTTACAACCCTAATAAGCTAGCGCCTGCGGGCGGGGTTCATTATCCATTATTCCAATTTTGGAACAGATCGTTTTCAAAATAGGCTCATTTTCTTCACTATCAAAACTAATGGAAGAGCCAGCATTTGACCAAGGTAATTTTGATGCTGTGCTGTAAACATTTTAATTCTGAGTAGGTAAAATAAGTACCCCCCTCCCTGGATGAAACCCTGCACTGTGTGTGGTTCAGCACATTCATGTCGCTCCTCCAAACAAGTGCTACAAGCTAGCAAAAAAAGAGCTAGCAAAGTGCTAAAAACTAGCAAGAGGCAGCAAAGCCACGCCCATGCCATTTTGGATTAGGTTATGTCGCATAAATAATGGCAATAATCACATTTTTCATGTGGTGACTTTCATACGAGTATGGTGCGTCGTTAAAAGGAGCACAGTCAGTAACTGTAAGGCCAGTGCATGTTTCAGATCAGGGTTTCCCCCTATATTTAGACCAGAAAGATTAACACTGGCGTAATTAAATGAAATATAATTTTACCTTTGTAACAACCACACTTGGGGGTTGGTTATGGTAACATGATTATTATGATTACAGTATGATTGTGAAACGTTGATTATGATTATATATAATTATGATTATTTGTCAGAAAAATAGGGATTGTTACAACAAAAAAAAAAGTTTTTTCAAACAGTTCGTTTGATAGACGTCATCTTTCTGGTCTAAATATTTTCCCAGTGTAGATACTGGAGAATGGAGGTAGTTGCAGGCTACGTATATTAGTGGTCTTAAGTTCAGCTGCTATAACTCTGTTTATTCTAATTACAGCTAACATTTGCTGTGTTTTACTTTACTGCTAATATTACCAGTAATGGTTCTTATGGGTTTGATTACGATGATTACACCCACAATTTGCCACATGATTTTGATTATGATTACGATTATGCAATAACTTATCGATTACGATTGTAATCATAATCAACCCCAACTCTGAAGCAACCATAAATTACAAATGTTATTCACCAATAGTTCTCTCCCAGGCAATGGATAAATTTCTCTGCTGTTCTTATTGTTTTGTTATAGTGCTATGAGGGAATATATTATATATTAATGCAGCGTGGCACTTCTAGAGTGGTAATAGCTTCATTGCAGAGGCCAATGCCAATGATGGAGTAGATGGTGCTGATTCACAGTTGAAAAGGAGGAATGACTGCTGAAGACAGTGAACTAATTCTTCCAAGGTACTACTGCTGGGCTATAACTAGAGTACAATAATCTATTACCATTAGCTAGTTCAATATAATCATTGGGTAACTGCAGAATATCACAAATTGTTTGGACCATATATTAGCACGAGTGCCAGTATAATTATAAAATACGCAATAGAAAAGTGTGGGCTTATGCGCTGTGTTTTTTGGTTATAACCGGAAACGAGTGAGTTACCTGACCGGCTTTTCTATTCCGTATCTATCTTGTACCATGTGCGTCGTCCTTAGAAACAATGTTTTTGCCCCGCAGTTCAAAAAGTGTGTTATGCCGCTACTTCAACACGTGATATTCTATGGTGTCCAATATTAAACTTTTTGTTGTGTGCCTTACGGAGACGCAATAACCGTAAAAAATTTGCTCAAGGGGGTGCAATAACCCACCACAAACTTGATCCCTGTGTACTGCGGAATATTACCACATGTTTTACCATTTCAAGAATTCAAACAGTTCCTATTGAACTACACGTATTTGTATTATTTAAAAAGGGATTCATACAGGATTCGTTCAAAAAGATTTTTAGGGAGGGGAAATCTTGTGCTTTGGAGGGGGACACTTTTACTAATTCTATTAGAGAGCACTTCAGTTTGGGGGGAGGGGGTAACGTTGGCTTGGGTGGGATCCCACCCACCCCCCCCCCTCATAGTACATGAAATTGTTTAACCATGGCAACTTCCGGGCGTATTGTCTGATGACTGCCCCGTATTCCTCAAGTTTCGGTCCTCAACAATAATTATTTTATGTCATGGTTTGATTAATTCACATCATATTGATTGTCCGTATCTACCTGAAAATATCGGCTACCAGTATATCGGCTAAATTGCCTAAC